>ERZ834382.2-NODE-2-length-618391-cov-7.171180_pt1 | contig 618391 bp, 528 predicted proteins | sample MGYA00519692_ERZ834382 | MGnify/ENA primary metagenome ERZ834382 (study PRJEB31850, sample SAMEA3708751) | human gut metagenome | biome: human gut; feature: human-associated habitat; material: faeces | place: China | collected 2014 ...
ATAATGTTTATACTAGCGATTATCATTTAAATAGTGTATACTATATGATATAATAAAACGTGCTATGAGCGCAAGCTAAATTTTGCACAAATGGAGGAAAACTGTGATTATTTTCGTTGTCAACTGCGGTAGCTCCTCAATTAAATATCAGCTTCTTAATATGAACGGCGAGCAGGTGCTGGCCAAAGGTCTGATAGAACGGATCGGTATGGAAGGTTCTGTTCTCAAACACACGCCTACGGGCAAATACACAGTAGATATCAGCGCCGAGATACCTGACCATTCCGTTGGCATCCAGATGGCGCTGGATGCTCTGACTAATGAAGAATATGGCGTTATTGACAGTATGGATGAAATCGATGCTGTTGGCCACCGTGTAGTGCACGGCGGCGAACGCTTTACCGATTCGGTACTGATCAGCGATGATGTTTTGAACGGGATCGAGGCCTGCGCTGAGATTGCGCCGCTGCACAATCCGCCGAACCTGTATGGTATCAAAGCCTGTATGCGCCTGATGTATAATACTCCTCAGGTAGCTGTTTTTGATACGGCGTTCCATCAGACTATGCCAAAAGTTGCCTATTTGTATGGCCTGCCTTACGAAATGTATGTCAAATACGGACTGCGCCGCTATGGCTTCCATGGAACTTCCCATAAATATGTAGCCCAGCAGGCGGCCGAAATGATGGGCGAGCATATGAGCGACCTGCGTTTTATTACCTGTCATTTGGGTAATGGCGCCAGCATTGCTGCGATCAAATATGGTAAATCCATCGATACCAGCATGGGGTACACACCGTTGGAAGGACTTGTCATGGGTACACGTTCCGGCGAGATCGACCCTGCTATCATTCCTTTTTTGATGGAAAAAGAAAATATGAATGCACAGCAGATCGACGATTATCTGAACCGTCGCAGCGGTATTTTAGGTATCTCAGGGCTATCCAGTGATTTCCGTGATCTGGAAAGTGCCGCTAACCGCGGTGATGAACGCAGTCAGCTTGCTATAGACATTTTCGCTTATAAGGTCAAAAAATATATTGGCGGCTATGTTGCTGCCATGGGTGGCGTTGATGCCATCATCTTTACAGCAGGTCTGGGTGAAAACTCTCCGTTTATGCGTGATAAGATCTGTAATGGTCTGGAATATCTTGGTACGCGTATTGATCCGGAACTTAACAAGCTGCGCGGTAAACAGATGGAAATCAGTATCAAAAGGGCGCGGGTCAAGATCTTTGTGATTCCCACGAATGAAGAGCTGGTCATTGCCCGTGATACACTGAATATCTGCCGCCGCATCATTAAATTATAATAAAAGTTACGCTTTTTTCTTGACAAAGATTTAGAGCATAGCTATAATTGATACGATTGGTGAAATATGATAAAGATAAATGTCGCAGAAATCAAGAAAAGACTGGTCGGTAAAAAAGACTTTTCCTATGAACTGAAACCAGCAGAATTGAACATTACCGAAGCGGATCTTCCGCTGACAGGAACGGTGACCGTAAAAGGCACGATATCCAATGTCGGTGATGTTTTGCTTTTGGAAGCTATGGTTGAAGCCATGGTCAACAGGACCTGCGGACGCTGCCTTAAAGCCTTTACAGGTAAGAGTACGGCTGAAGTATTGGAAAAATTCTATCCGGCAAGTGCTGAGAATATCGAAAATGATGCTTTTATTTATGAATCTGATATCGTCGATCTGACGGAACCGATTCGTGAAAGTCTCCTGCTGGCAGAGCCCCTTCAAGCTTTGTGCAGGATCGATTGTCAGGGCTTGTGTCCGGTCTGCGGCGCCGATAGAAATAAAGGCGACTGCGGCTGTGATACTACCACAGTCGATCCCAGGTTGGCGGCATTAAAGCAATTCATCAAAAATTAAATTCACATTCATTAGCTTGAGGAGGTGTATCAAAGATGGCAGTACCAAAGAGAAAAATGTCCAAAGCTCGCCGCGATTCCCGTCGTGCGAACTGGAAACTTACAGTTCCTGGCTTAGTCGAATGTCCGCAATGTCATGAGATGAAAATGCCGCATCGCGTTTGTCCCGAATGTGGTTATTACAACGGCAAACAAGTTATCGTTAAAGAACAATAATCTTGCAGCTTTAAATCCCCGTACCTTAACGGTACGGGGATTTTTGCTTTTTATTGGCTGGTACTAAAGTGATACAGGCAGAGTAAAAAAAGCTGTTTGAAAACCGTCGGGCATTTGATTGTGACTAACTTGTGAATTATTAGGAAAATTAAGCATGGAATTAAAATTTTTACTTGCTTTTTTTATTGTGAGCTTTTATAATACCTCTAGATATTAATAGTTGGTACTAAAGTCGGGTGATAAAATGAATTCTTCCAAAAAAATAATACGGCAGGAAAATCTGTCCAAGATGTTGGAACGCAATCCATTTTTGACAGACGAGCAGCTTGCTAAAGCACTTGAAGTCAGTATCCAGACAATCCGTTTGGATCGCCTGCGAATGAATATTCCGGAAGTACGTGAACGTACACGTCAGATGGCCGAAACTGCGCAGACAAAATTGAAAGCCATCGACAAAAAAGATATTGTCGGCGATCTTATTGATCTGGAATTGAATAAGATCGGTATTTCGATGCTGAAAATAACGCCGGAAATGGTGCTGGAAAAAACAGGCGTCGCACGCGGTTACTATATGTTTGCGATGGCCAATACCCTGGCTCTGGCTGTAGTCGATGCAGATGCGGCCTTGACAGGGGTGGGTAATGTTAAGTATAAAGTACCGGTCTATGCCGGTGCAACCTTAGTCGCTAAGGCGGAGGTGATCCGCCGTGAGCATGATAAATATGTTATCTGGGTCAAAGTTCGCAACAATAACGAAGAAGTGTTTCGTGCTAAATTCATTATTGTATCACTGCCCAACGAAAGGATCGAGAAATAGTGAAAATTGCGGTTGATGTGATGGGAACTGACTATGGACCTCAAGAACTGGTTTTGGGAGCTGTCCAGGCTGTCAGAGCGTATGACTGCGAAGTCGTTCTCGTAGGCGACTCCGAAATTATAAAAAAACTGCTGGAGGAATATAATGCTGCTGATGAACGAAAAATCACAGTACATCATTCCAGCGAAGTTATTAATATGGATGAACATCCAGGTATAGCAGTAAAAACTAAAAAAGATGCGTCTATCGTCGTTGCTACGAAGCTGCTGCGTGATAAAGAGTGTGATGCGCTGGTATCGTCCGGAAGCACAGGGGCGGCAGTCGCCGCAGCATTGTTTGGACTGGGACGCATCAGGGGCATCGAACGTCCGGCTATCGCGACTCCTATCCCAAGTCTTACCGGGACGACAGTAGTTTTAGACAGCGGTGCTAAAGTCGACGCCAAACCCGAACATATGGTGCAAAGTGCTATCATGGGCAGCGTTTATGCTGAGTTGATGCTGAAAATAAAAAATCCGCGCGTCGGGCTTTTGAATATCGGTGAAGAAGAAACAAAAGGTAACGAGCAGGCTCTTGCTACTTATCCTCTGCTCAAGGCTGAAGAACATATCAACTTTGTCGGTAATGTAGAAGGCCGTGACATTAACAAAGGCACTGTTGACGTAGTCGTCTGCGACGGGTTTGTCGGCAATGTAGTCCTGAAGTTTGCAGAAGGTCTTGCAAGTGCTATAATGAAGTTAATGAAAGAAGCTATTTTGAATGGCGGTTTTCTGGCCAAGCTGGGCGGACTTTTGATCAAACCGGCTATGAAGGGGCTTGCCAAGCGGCTTGATCCGGCTGAATACGGCGGTGCGCTGCTTTTGGGTGTCAAGGCACCTTTTATTATCTGCCATGGCAGCAGTAAAGCAAAGGCTATCAAAAATGCAATCGGCGTGGCTATAGATTTTGCTGAGCGTGATGTAGTTGAACATATTGCCGGCAATATCGTGAAATCAAGAAAAGGAAACGAGGAAATATAAATGGAAAAAGCAGTTGGTATTTTAGGTCTGGGCTGCTATGTGCCTGAAAAGGTGCTGACCAACCATGATCTTGAAAAAATAGTAGAAACCAGCGACGAGTGGATCGTTGAACGTACAGGCATTAAAAACAGGCATATTGCCGCTGAAGGCGAAGCTACATCCGATATGTCCGTTATTGCGGCAGAACGTGCTTTGGCTGACGCAGGCGTAAGCCCTGAAGAAATCGAACTGGTCATCGTGGCAACTGCTTCTGCTGACCATGCTTTTCCCTCTACCGCTTGTCTGGTACAGGACCGTATCGGCGCTAAAAACGCAGCCGCATTCGATCTGTCCGCAGGCTGCTCCGGCTTTGTTTACAGTCTGGGCGTAGCAAGCCAGATGGTAAAATCCGGTTTGTACAAAAAAGCGCTCATCATCGGTGCTGAAACTTTAAGCCGCATTATGAACTGGGAAGACCGCAATACCTGCGTTCTTTTTGGTGACGGTGCAGGAGCGGCGGTCATTGGTGAAGTCGAGGATGGTCTTGGTGTTTTGGGTATCGATCTCGGCAGCGACGGCAGCGGCGGCAAATATCTGTTCCAGCCGGCTGGAGGCAGCCGCAGACCGGCTTCTCACGAAACAGTAGATGCAAGAGAGCATTTTATCCATATGAACGGCAATGAAGTATTTAAATTTGCAATCCAGATTATGGGCAAAACGGCTAAACGAGCTTTAGCTAAAGCAGGTCTTGAACCGGCTGATGTCGATCTTCTGGTTCCGCATCAGGCTAATATCCGCATTATTAACAGTGCTGCTAAACGTTTGAAAATGCCAATGGAAAAAGTTTGGGTAAATGTCGATAAATACGGCAATACTTCCGCTGCTTCCATTCCCATTGCCCTGTGCGAGGCGCAGGAGCAGGGCGTACTTAAAAAAGGCGGTACAGTACTGTTGGTTGGTTTCGGTGCTGGCCTCACATGGTCTTCCATTGTGCTTAAATGGAGTAAATAAACCTGCAAGAACAATTGAGCAAAAGACGAAAGAGAGGTTTTCCCAATGAGCAAAATTGCATTTGTATTCCCGGGACAAGGTTCCCAAACTGTAGGTATGTGTAAAGATCTTTATGATAACTATACTTGCGCTCGCAAGGTTTTTGAAGCTGCTGACGAAGCTTTGGGTTTCTCCATCAGCGATATGTGTTTTAATGGTCCGGAAGATCAGCTGCGTCTGACCTTTAATACTCAACCGGCTATCCTGACTGCCAGCGTAGCCTGTGCTGAGGTGCTGAAAGAAAACGGACTGAGCTGCGAAGTTGCTGCTGGCCATAGCCTGGGTGAATATTCTGCTTTGGTTTTGGCAGGTGCTTTGGACTTTGCTGATGCTGTCCGTATCGTTCGTAAACGTGGCCAGTTCATGCAGGAAGCTGTTCCTGTTGGCGAAGGCAGCATGGCCGCTGTCTTAGGTCTTGAAAGCGATAAAATCATTGATATCTGCCGTACTGTTGAAGCTGAATGCGGTGAAGCTGTACAGGCAGTAAACTTCAACTGCCCTGGCCAGGTCGTTATTGCAGGCTCTGTAGGCGCAGTGGATAAAGCTTTGGCGGCGTTGAAAGAAGCCGGCGCCAAACGCGCTGTTCTTCTTCCCGTAAGCGCACCTTTCCACAGCACTCTTATGCAGCCGGCTTCCAAACGTCTGGCTGAAGTTTTTGAAACTATTACCTTCCACGACGCTAAGATTCCTGTCGTCGCTAATGTAACTGCAACTGAAGTTACCAAAGGAGAAGAAATCAAAGAATCTCTGATCCGTCAGGCTGCTATGCCTGTACTTTGGGAAACCTCTGTCAACCATATGATCGCAGGCGGCGTCGATACTTTTGTCGAAGTCGGCCCAGGCAAGGTTCTGTCCGGTTTTACTAAAAAAATTGCCAAGGGTATGGCTGCTTTGAACGTCGAAGATGAAGCAAGCCTTGAAAAAACACTTGCTTATTTTAAGGAGGTTCGTTAAAATGCAGTTAGAAGGTAAAATCGCACTGGTTACAGGTGCTTCCCGCGGTATCGGTAAAGCTATCGCAGTGGCGCTGGCTGCTGCAGGAGCTGATGTCGCTGTCAATTATGCCGGTAACAAAGCTGCTGCTGAAGCAGTGGCTGCTGAAATCGAAGCTATGGGACGCAAAGTTCTGCTGCTCCAGGGTGACGTTGCTCAGCTTGAAGTCTGCACTGAAATGATCGATGCCGTTATCAAAGAATTCGGCCGTATCGACATTTTAGTCAATAATGCAGGCATCACTCGTGACAATCTACTGATGCGTATGAAGGAAGAAGATTGGGACGCAGTGCTGAACACTAACCTCAAAGGTGTTTTCAACTGCACTAAAGCAGCTGTCAAATACATGATGAAACAAAGAGCGGGCCGTATCGTCAACATCACCTCTGTCGTAGGTGTAATGGGCAATGCCGGTCAGGCCAACTATGCTGCAGCAAAAGCAGGCTGTATCGGTTTCACCAAATCTGTAGCTAAAGAAGTTGCAGCCCGTGGCATCACTGTTAACGGTGTTGCACCTGGTTTTATCAAAACTGATATGACCAGCGTTTTACCAGAAAAAGTAGTAGCCGATATGGAAGCCGGTATCCCGCTGGCGCGTCTTGGCGAACCTGAAGATATTGCCAAGGCAGTATTGTTCCTTGTAAGTGACGATGCTGCTTACATAACCGGTCAGACTTTACATGTTGACGGTGGTATGGTAATGTAATTATGCAATTCTTAAAAAAAGACCTTTGGAAGGAGGTGAATCGTAAATGAGCACTTTCGAAAAAGTAAGAGACATTACTGTCGAGCAATTGAGCGTTGACGCTGATGAAGTAAAGATGGAATCATCCTTCATCGATGATCTGGGCGCTGACTCCCTCGACATCGTTGAATTAATCATGGCTTTCGAAGAAGAATTTGAAGTTGAAATCCCTGACGAAAAAGCTGAAAAAATCCGCACCGTGGCTGATGCAGTCAAAATGTTGGATGAAGAAAAATAATCTTTTAGCAGCTCAAGGGAAAGCTCTTAGGAGCTTTCCCTGACAGTTGCAGTAGTCCTGAAATGGGGGATATTTGTTGAAACTACCAGTACTTAAAATAGGTGATTTGACAGCCGAAGTACCGATCATACAAGGCGGAATGGCTATCAGACTGTCTACCGCGCGTTTGGCGGCAGCCGTTGCGCAGGAAGGCGGAATAGGACTCATCGCAGCGTCCGGCATGGCGTTTGACGAGCTGCGTAAAGAGATCCGGCTGGCCAGAAAGCTTACCGGCGGGAAAGGCATCATCGGCATTAATGCCATGGTTGCGGCCCGCGAATTTCTTGGGCTAATTACCACTGCTGCCGAAGAAAAAATTGACCTGATCGTTGCCGGTGCCGGTTTTTCAAGAGATATTTTCGCCGTGGGGCGTGAACATAACGTAGCCGTAGTGCCCATCGTTTCCTCTGTCAAACTAGCTAAAATATCTGAAAAGCTCGGTGCAGCCGCTATTGTAGTGGAAGGAACAGAGGCGGGAGGACATCTTGGGACTCAACAGTCCATCAAAGATATTCTGCCTGACATTGTCAAGGCGGTCAATATTCCGGTTATCGCCGCCGGCGGAGCTACTGACGGTGCAGCTGTAGCGGAGCTTCTTAAATTAGGGGCCAGCGGTGTGCAGATGGGCAGTCGTTTTGCCGCCAGCGAAGAATCCAACGGTGCTCCGGCGCTGAAAGAATTATATCTCAAAATGACCAAAGAGGACGTTGTACAGATCGACAGTCCCGTTGGCTATAAAGGCAGGGCGATCCTTAATCCTTTTGCCAAACAGGTTCTGGAAGGTACGCAGCCGCGTCCCCGCACCTGTGATAACTGCCTTAAACAATGTTCCCGCAGCTTCTGCATCATCCGTGCGCTCACCAGAGCTCAGCAGGGCGATGTTGAAACCGGCCTTGTTTTTACAGGTGCCAATATGTGGAAGATCAAAGAAATTTTACCCGTGAAAGAAATTTTCAGAAGACTGAAAGAAGAAATAGCAAAAATTTAATTTGAGGTGATTTATTTTGAAAAGACGAGTCGTTATTACCGGTGTTGGCCCGATTACTCCAATCGGCATCGGCAAAGATGAATTTTGGGGCAATCTGATCGCTGGTAAATCCGGTATCGGTCTCATTACCCAGTTTGATGCTTCTGATCCTGGCTTCACCACTAAAATTGCAGGCGAAGTTAAAGATTTTGATTTCGCTAACTATGGCGATAAAAAAGAAGGCAAACGTATGGATCGTGTGACCCAGTTTGCTGTAGCAGCTGCTAAACTGGCAGTGGAAGATGCTGAACTCGATCTGGAAAAAATTGATCCCGTTCGTGCCGGCGTTTGCGTTGGCAGCGGCATTGGCGGCATCCATACCTTCCTCGAGCAGTCTTTAAAATATGGCGAAAAAGGTCCAGGCAAAATCAGTCCGTTCTTCATTCCGATGGAGATCCCGAATATGCCTGCCGGCCAGATTTCTATTGCTTTAGGCTTTAAAGGCCCTAATACCGCTATCATCACAGCTTGTGCTACCGGCACTAACTGTATCGGCGACGCTCTGCGCACTATTCAATATGGCGATGCCGATATTATGATCGCAGGCGGCACAGAAGCTGCTGTTTCTCCTGTTGCTATAGCAGGCTTCGGTAACATGAAAGCTCTTTCCACCAACAACGAACATCCTGAAAAGGCCTCCTGTCCGTTCGATAAAAAACGCGACGGTTTTGTTATGGGTGAAGGTGCCGGCGTAGTAGTTATGGAAGAGCTGGAACATGCTTTGGCACGTGGAGCTCATATCTATGCTGAAGTAGTAGGCTTTGGCATGAATGCCGACGCTTATCACATCACTGCTCCTGATCCGAGCGGTGAAATGCCTGCCCTGTGCATGCAGCAGGCTATCGACGATGCTGGTATGAAACCGGAAGACGTTGATTACATCAACGCTCATGGTACTTCTACCCATCGTAATGATTTGAATGAGACTTTAGCTGCTAAAAAGGTTTTTGGCGATCATGCTTATAAAATGACTATCAGCTCCAACAAATCCATGACAGGACATTTGCTGGGCGCTGCAGGCGGCGTAGAAGCAATTGCTACCGTCATGACCATTGAGAATGGTATTATCCCTCCGACGATCAACTATGAAGACCCTGATTTAGAAGAAGGTCTGGACCTCGACTATGTTCCTAACGTAGCCCGTAAAGCAGAAGTAAGAGCGGCTCTGTCCAATAACTTCGGCTTTGGCGGCCATAATGCCACCATTCTCTTCAAAAAATATCAAGCTTAATTGAGAATAGAGTGATTTAAATGCAAGACACGCGCAAAGAGCAGCTGCTGAAGTTCTGTCAAAGCCTTGGCATCGAAATGCACAAGCTGGAACTTCTAAACAGCGCTCTGACGCATACATCATACGCTCACGAATCTAAAGAATTACCGCGTCCGGAACATAACGAACGCGTAGAATTTTTAGGCGACTCCGTGCTCAGCGTTATCGTCAGTACATATATGTACTGCACTTTCCCCAACCTTAACGAAGGAGAACTTACCAAGCTCAGGGCCCATATCGTCTGCGAAGCATCGCTGGCTGAATATGCCCGTAAAATAAATCTTGGTGATTACCTGCTTTTAGGAAAGGGAGAAGGTTTGTCGGGAGGACGCGAACGCGCTTCTATCCTGGCCGACGCTTTTGAATCTGTACTTGGGGCTTATTATTTAGACCAGGGTATGGAAGCAGCCCGTGTATTTTTACTGGGGTTAATGAAAGCCGAGCTGGATTTTATCTGTACGCACGGCATTTGCAGTGATTTTAAAACAAGGCTGCAGGAAGTTGCGCAGCAGGATGGCGATGTTGATATCGTCTATGAGCTGATCGGTTCCAAAGGTCCTGAACATAACAAACATTTTGCCACCATTGTTTCCGTTAACGGTAAACATATCGGTTCAGGCGAAGGCAGGACGAAAAAGGAAGCGGAACAGCAGGCTGCTAAAAGCGCTCTTGAAAAAATGGGCGCGCCTTTGACAGGATTTCCTAAATAAAATAAACCCTTGCCGGTTTACCGGCAAGGGTTTTCTTTGTCTGCTGTTCAGCTCAGTGTGAAGGTCCATACAGGTTCAGCAGAACTACGCCGCTGACGACCAAAGCCATACCGACGGCGCCGATGGCGTTGATGCTTTCGTGAAAGACCAGCATTGAAATGATGGCTGCGGCAACGACACCGATGCCTGCCCAGGTTGCATACGCAATGTTCAAATCAATAAACTGCAGTGAACGGGACAGAAAATAAAAAGCGCCTGTGTAAGCTGCAACTACTACCAGCGAAGGTGACAGCTTAGTAAAGCCCAGTGTGTATTTTAAAAATGTTGTGCCCAGTAATTCCAAAACAATAGCTAAACCTAAATATACAAATCCCATGATATCCTCCTAATCATCTATGGCGTCACGTAAAGCCTTCATCCAGGCAAAGCCGCCTTCCAGCAGTGCGTTGCGCTGGGCGTCAGTCATATTACGCAGCGCCCGTTCTTCAAAATCATCCATTTTTTGTAAAAGCCCGTCGGCATAAGCAGCACCCTGACTGGTAAAAACCAACAGCTTGACGCGTTTATCAGTAGGGCTGATTATTTTTTCGACGAAGCCTTTGTCTTCCAATCCGGACAGAATACTGTTGACCGTCTGTTTGGGCAGCATCAGTTTTTCGCAGATCAGATGCTGGGTACAGTCATTTGGAAATTCCTTCAGCAAATACAGGGTCAGCAGTAAATTGTTATTGAGTCCGTGTGATTTGGCCCAGCGTTCATAGACGGCGTTTGTGCCGAACCAAAGGTCGTAGTAGCCGTGGCGTATCCGTTGCAGCTCTTTATGCATAAGCGCCCTCCTTTTTTAATAAAGTCCGAAATCGGACTAATTGAATTATAACAACATTTTCTAAAAAAGGCAAGTAAAATTTTGTGAATGACACCAGGGCGGATGGCGGGCATTGACCGGGAGCGGTGATACGGGTATAATGCAATTATCAAGCATGTTGATAAAAATGCAGGCGCACTAATAAGCCGCATTATAATAAACGTTTAATGCAAGGAGGCAGGGCAGTGGCAATCATACCTGTGTTTATACCGCATGCGGGCTGTCCGCACCAGTGCGTGTTCTGTAATCAAAAAACTATCAGCGGTCAGCAGACTGCGTCGTCGAGAGACGTAGAGCAGCAGCTCGAACGCTATCTGCAATGGATCAAACCGGGCCCTTCCAACGAAGCGGCTTTTTACGGCGGCTCGTTTACAGGTTTGCCGGCCGACTTGCAGACAGAACTTTTCCGACCTGTAGATAAACTTTTGGCGGAAGGTGTTATTGGCAGTGTTCGCTTATCTACCCGACCAGATTATATTGATGCCGCCCGGTTAGAGCTGCTGCAGGCACACGGCGTAAAAACGGTAGAACTGGGTGTGCAGTCGCTGGACGATAATGTTCTGGCAGCGGCAGAGCGGGGGCATCAGGCTACCGATGTTTATAAGGCTGTTTCTTTGCTGAAACAGTATGGCTTTGAGATCGGTCTGCAGTTAATGGTAGGTATGCCTGGTCAAAACTTTGACAGCGTCAAAGCTACGGTTGAGCAGGTGCTCAGGCTCGGTCCTTCTTTTGCCCGTATTTATCCCTTGCTGGTAATAAAAGGCACGCCGCTTGAGCATATTTACGAACGTGGTGAATTTGAGCCTCTGACACTGGAAGCAGCAGTTGAGCAAAGTGCTTATGTATACAGCAAATTAACCCTGGCGGGGATAAAAGTCATTCGTGTTGGCTTGCAGTCCGATGAAGAGTTGTGCAGTGAAGGTAATATTGTTGCTGGACCGTTCCACCCATCTTTTGGTGAACTTGTGCAAAGCTTTTTGCTCTATGCCGAACTGACTCCGCAGCTGCAGAGGCTGCTTTGCCAAGGCGCGGGAAACATAGTAATAAACTGCCCGAGCAAGCTGGAATCAAAGCTGCGCGGGCTGAAAAACAATAATCTGCGGCGCTGGCAGCAGCTTGCAGGACCGGTTCCTGTAAATATCAAGGCCAGGCCTGATGCAGAACTTATTATGATAAGCTGGAGGTTGGACGATGAGTGAATGTCAGAGCTTTGACCCGGTCGCTGATACAGACAGCAGGCTGCTCATTCTCGGTTCCATGCCCGGTATTCGTTCCTTGCAGATGCAGCAGTATTACGGACATCCGCAGAATCGTTTTTGGCCGTTGGTGACGATGCTTTTAGGCTATGCTGAGGTTCCTTTGGATTATGCGGATAAAAAGCAGATGCTTTTAGATAACCGTATAGCTCTTTGGGACGTACTGGGTTACTGCGAACGTGAAGGCAGTCTTGATTCGGATATTACCTGCGAGCAGCCTAACGATCTGGCCGGATTTTTGCAGAATCATCCGCAGATACATACTATCTGCTGTAATGGAGGCAAAGCTGCCGCCGCCTTTAAAAAATATACCAGACAGCTCGATTTGCAGAGGATTACTGTGCATTTCCTGCCTTCTACCAGCCCTGCTAATGCCCGCTGGAGCCTGACTAAGCTTTTGGAAGCGTGGCAGGTTATCAATACCGGCCGTTAAAAAATAAAAAAGCCTTGAATACTTTTTGTATTCAAGGCTTTTACTTTAGTTATCAGTTAGTTTTTCCTGGATATGCCTTCAGTGCTTCACCAAGGATATAAATTGCCTTTTTCAAATCATCGCAATTGAGAACATAGGCCAGCCTAGCCTCATTAACCCCCAACTCAGGGTCGCTGTAGAAACCGTTGCCGGGAGCGAACATAACAGTTTCGTTATCAATAGCAAAATTTTCCAAAGTCCAGATAGCAAACTTTTCAGCATCGTCTACGGGCAGCTGCACCATAATATAAAAGGCTCCCTTAGGATCGGAAGCAACTACGCCAGGCAGCTCTTTAAGCGCGGCAACGATCGTATCGCGGCGTTTTTTGTACTCTTGATTCACTTCCTCCAGATAGCTGACGGGAGTAGTATATAAAGCGGCTGCGCCGACCTGTTCCAGAATCGGGCTGCACAGACGGCCCTGGCAGCATTTGATAATCTGCTTGGCAAGCTCTTTGTTTTTGCTGATTATGCAGCCGATACGGGCGCCGCAGGCACTGTAGCGTTTAGAAACCGAATCAATGATGATCAGGTTGTCGGCAAGCTCGGGCATTGTGCCAAAGCTGCGGTAAGCGCCGTCATAAACAAATTCACGGTATACCTCGTCAGCGATCAAAGCCAGGTCATATTTGCGGACGATTGCTGAAATCATATCCATTTCTTCCTGTGTATAAACAACACCGGTCGGATTACCGGGATTAGTCAGTAAAACAGCTTTTGTTCTGGGCGTGATCTGCGCTTCGATAGCAGCAGCGTCAGGCAGATGGTAACCGTCAGTCACATTTGTCTGTACAGCGTTGATTTTAGCGCCAAACTCTCTGGCAAAAGTAGTATAGTTAGCATAAAACGGCTCGAATACCATGATTTCGTCTCCTGGATCACATAAGGCCATGACAGCAAAAATCAAAGCTTCGCTGCCGCCGTTGGTAATAAAAATATCATCGGCAGCAAAATCCATACCTTTTTCGGCATAGTATTTGCGTATCGCTTCGATCAGAAAACCTTCGCCTTTGGAATTGCCATAAGCAATTACCTGCTCGTCATAAGTGCGGATGCTTTCCATAAACTGGTCAGGAGTTTTGATATCGGGCTGTCCGATATTCAGATGGTAGATTTTTTTACCCTTCGCTTTAGCTGCATCTGCATACGGCGACAGCTTTCTGATAGGTGAAGAAGTCAAACTTTGGATACGTGCTGAAAGTTTCATGTAAAATCCCCTCACTGCTGATAAATTTTGTCCGGGCGCCAGGACCCGGGGTTATTCTGGCACTTGGCAGCATTTCTGCTGTCTTGCCAAGTGTTCATATTATATCATAATTAAATCGTTATTTTTAGCATCAGGATAAAAAAATGTAAAAATATTTTACAAAACGGCCTGAAATACAGCAAAAGTGTTTCAAAAAATACTTTTTGCTTCTCAAGCATAACGGCAGCATTTGATTAAAAAAGTGCGCTGAGTCATATAATTGTATGAAACCTTCATCTATGGTAAAATATACTGATAGAATATTGCAGATTGGGTGATTTTGTGCATTTAAAGTCATTTTCGACTTATGGATTCAAATCCTTTGCAGATAAAATTGAATTAAGCTTCGGTTCGGGCATTACGGCAATCGTTGGACCTAACGGCAGCGGCAAGAGCAACATTTCTGATGCGATCCGCTGGGTACTGGGCGAGCAAAGCGCCAAATATCTGCGCGGCAGCAAAATGGAAGATGTTATTTTTTCCGGCAGCGGCAAGCGCAGGCCTTTGGGTGTTGCCGAAGTGACGCTGGTTTTTGACAACAGCGACCATCGCCTCAGCCTTGATTTTGATGAAGTAAGCATTACCCGCCGCGTTTTTCGCAGCGGTGACAGCGAATACTCCATCAATAAAAAGAACTGCCGTTTAAAAGACATTCTTGACCTTTTGGCAGATACTGGTCTGGGACGTGGTTCTATGTCCATTATCGGTCAGAATAAGATCGATGAAATACTGAACAGCCGTCCTGAAGAACGCCGTGCTTTGTTTGAAGAAGCCGCTGGTATTGCCAAGTTCAGGATGCGTAAAAAAGAAGCTATGCGGCGTCTGGACGATACCGCTGCCAACCTGACCCGCATCAACGACATCAAAGCCGAAGTCGAAGGTCAGGTAGAGCCTCTGCGTCTTGCTGCAGAACAAACACGCAAATTCAATCTGCTGGATAAAGAACTGCGTGCCTGCAAACTGACCCAATTTGTGCACAAGATAGAAAATATTGAAAATATTCGGCAGAAGCTGAACACACAGGATGCCGAACTTGAAAATAAAGTACTGGAACGCGCTACTGCCGTCAGCACACAGGAAGCTGAATGCAGTGCCTTACAAATGGAGCTGGATAAGCTCAGTGAAGCTTATAACCGTATTCAGGACGATATCAAAGAAAAAGAAACAGCTCTGGAAAAACTGCGTGGTCAGGAAGCTGTGTTGGCAGAGCGTGTTCGGCAAAGCGAAAAATCAGGACTGCGTTTGGAAGAGCAGGGCAAAAAGCTGCAGGAACAGATCGCAGCTTTGGATACTCAGCTCAAAACGATGGTCGTGGATTATGACCGTTTAGAAGCGCAGCAGGCTGCCGCACAGCTTTTGGTAAGCAGGCTGACCGGAGAACAGGCAGAAAAAGAAACACGTATCAGCGAAGCTGAAGCGGCAATGGAAGATATGAAAACAGCTGCTTTCGATAATATGCGTACAATGGTCAATCTGCGGAATGAGATCCGTGGACTGGAGCAGGAGCAGGAACAGCGGATGCGTAAGCGTGACGCCCTTAAAAAGAGCATCGCCGAAGCAGAAACCGCAGGCGAAGAACTGCAGACCCGTTACCGTAATATGAACGATGAGCAGAGCAATGTAGAAAACTCTTTGGAGCTTATTAAACGCGATGGCAGGGAAGTGAGTGCTAAAGCTGCCGAAGAGACCGAAGCGCTGAATAAAGTTCTGTCGCAGCATAAAGACTGTCAAAACAGGATCACAGCGCTGGAAAGCCGTTTGAACCTGCTGCAGAATATGCAGAAAAGCTATGAAGGCTTTGGCTATGGGATCAAAACAGTGCTGCAGTCGCAGGAACCCTGGCGCAGTGAAGTTATCGGTGTTGCCGCCGAACTGATCGAAGTGCAGCCTGAATATGTAGTTGCAATAGAAACTGCATTAGGAGGAGCGGCGCAGAACCTTGTTATGGGCAGTTCGGAAGCCGCCAAAAAGGCCATCGCCTATCTTAAACAGCGTCAGGCCGGCCGGGCGACCTTCCTGCCGCTTGATACTATCAAATATTATGAACGCCGCAGTGAAGAAGAGGCACTGGCAAAACTGCCGGGTATTCGGGGATTTGCTGCCGATCTGATCGGCTATGATATAAAACTGGCGCCGATCTTTAAATTTTTGCTGGGTCGGGTGCTGGTAGCGGACAATATGGATGCCGCTTTGGCAGTCGCCAAAAAAAGCAGCTTTCGTACCAGAGTCGTTACTTTGGCGGGAGATGTCGTCAATGCCGGCGGTTCGCTGACCGGCGGCAGCAGGCAGCAGAAGGAAGCCGGCTTTCTGTCGCGCGGCAAAGAGATCGACGAACAGGAACAAAAGGCGGGTGTCTTGCGCCGTGAGCTGTTGGGATATCAGGAGCTGCTTGAAGAACACGAAGGCACCTTAAAAGTTTATAACAACAAACTGGTGGAACTGCGCCAGGACCTGCAGCAGAAGGAAATCCGCAAAGCTGAGCTGGGCGTAGCTCTGGAGCGTTTAAGCGCAGAGCAGCGTCAGGCTGCGGAACGGCTGGAGCTTCTGCTGGATGACCGTAATCAGGTTTCTCAGGAATATATGGCAGCTCGCCAGCAGCTTACCGACCTGCGCCCGCAGCTAACGGCGCTGGAAGCCGAAGACGCACAGGGCAAACAGCTGCTGGATGATCTGCAGAAACAAACGGTCGCAGACCACAGCGCGCTGGCATCTATCCGCAATCGTCTGCAGGATGCCAGGGTCGAACTGGAATCGACTGCCGCACGGACTACGATGATGGCCGAGCGGATGCAGCAGCTTGATGCCGATATGGGGCGTATGCAGCAGGAACTCGCTGCTAATGAAGACGAGCAAAAGCATTTGCTTGACGTGATAACGGCCAGCAAAATCAGCACTGAACAGCTGGCTGCCAGCAGTACCGCATTACTGGCCGAATTACAGACCGTTGTCGGCGGTAAAGATGAATTCGGGGCCAAACGTATTGCCATTACTGAAAAGCAGGCAGTGGCAGGCGAGAGGCTGGATTCTTTGAAAAAAGAACTGACTGTTGCTGAAACCAGGCGCAATCAGGCAGCGATGGAAATGGTACGTCAAAACAGCGACTATGACCATGCTCTGGAACAGCTGGCGACTGAATACCGTATTACTCTGGACGAAGCACGTGCCAGCGGTGATCTGCTGGATGAAAGCGATGCGGCTTTACGTCGGCGTGAACTGCGTCTGGAGCGTGAAATTGAAACCTTAGGCCCGGTAAATCCTGCGGCAATCGAACAATATGAAGCTGTCAGCGAGCGCTATGAATTTTTACAGCGTCAATACAGCGATCTTTCAGAGGCCAAAGCCAATCTGGAAGCAGTTATCAGCGAAATCAACTCCGGTATGGCCAAACGCTTCAAAGAGGCCTTCGGAAAAATAAACGAATATTTTTCCGACTGTTATGTGCGTTTATTCGGCGGCGGTACTGCTGCTTTAAAACTTACTGACCCTAATGATGTTTTAGGCAGCGGCATCGATATCGAAGTGCAGCCTCCCGGTAAAAAACTGCAGAGCCTCTTCCTGCTATCAGGCGGCGAGCGGGCCCTGACGGTTATCGCCCTGCTGTTCGCTCTGCTCAGCTATCAGCCTTCGCCCTTCTGTATCCTTGACGAAATAGATGCGGCGCTTGACGAAGCTAACGTTGACCGCTTTGCGAAATTCCTGGCAGCCTATGCCGAAAGCACGCAGTTTATTGTTATCACACACCGCAAAGGCACTATGGAAGCCGCGCATGTTCTGCACGGCGTTACCATGGAAGAATCCGGTGTTTCTAAATTACTATCTGTCAAATTGAGCGAAAAGGAGTGAGAACATGGGATTTTTAGAACGACTGAAAGACGGACTCAGCAAGACCCGCCGCAACTTTACTGACCGCATCGAAGAACTTGTAGGTATGTCGGCTAAAGTCGATGAAGACTTTCTGGAAGAACTGGAAATGATCCTTCTGAGCGGTGATGTTGGTGTCAAAACCACAGAAAAGCTTATCGATGCTGTTCGTCAGGCTGCTAAAAAGAAAGAAATCGAGGGGACGGAGCAGGTTATGCCGTTCCTCAAAAAATATATTGCCGAAATGCTGCAGGACGAAGGACAGCGTACCCGTATCGGTGCCAAACCTACGGTTATTCTTGTCGTGGGCGTCAATGGTGTTGGTAAAACCACTACTATCGGCAAGCTGGCCAACTATTTTCATCTGTTCAAATACAAAGTCATGCTGGCTGCCGGCGATACCTTCCGTGCCGCCGCTGCCGAACAGCTGCAGATTTGGGGGGAGCGTGCCGGCTGCGAAGTTATCCGTCACGAAGAAGGCGCTGATCCGGCTGCCGTGGTTTTTGACGCTGTCAAAGCTGCTATTGCCCGCAATGTCGACGTACTTTTTATTGACACTGCCGGACGGCTGCATAATAAAACCAATCTGATGAACGAGTTGGAGAAAGTACACCGCATCATCAAACGCGAGATACCAGAAGCTCCGCATGAAACCTTTCTCGTGCTGGATGCAACGACAGGGCAGAACGCTATCAATCAGGCCAAAGTCTTTATGGAAACCGCCAACGTCACCGGTGTTGTGCTGACCAAGCTCGACGGTACGGCTAAAGGCGGTGTCGTTATTGCTATCAAAGAAGAACTTGGCTTGCCTGTTAAGTGGATCGGTGTCGGCGAAGGCATTATGGATTTCCGGCCCTTTGAAGCCGATAAATTTGTCGACGCCTTGTTTGATGGTGACAAGTAAAAATGCTTGACAGCCTCTACGATTTTCGATATAATACCAAAGTCGGATAAAATATGTAAAGATTTTGGTGATTGAAATGCAGGAAAACAGTTTGGAGCAAAGAGTACGGTTAGGACGTTTGTTCGATGCCTACGGCTGCCTGCTCACCGAAAAACAGCAAAAATGTCTGGAGCTGTATTTCTGCGACGACCTTTCGCTGGCTGAGATAGCCGATGAACTTGAAGTATCAAGACAAGCGATACATGACCTTATCAAACGGGTAGAGCATACTCTGGAACGCTATGAAAGCAAACTGGCGCTGCTGGCCCGCGATGATCACGATAAAAAGCTGCTGGAAGAAATGAGCCGGCTGCTGGCTGACCACCTTGCCCAAAGCGGTGGTTCGGTAGAACTTCAACAAGTACGCCGCATTTTAGACGAATTGAGCGGCGAAAGTAGGTAAAAATGGCTTTTGAAAATTTATCTGAAAGACTGCAAAATGCGATAAAAATGTTCCGCGGCAGCGGCAAAATAACAGAAGACGATCTTAAAGCGCCTCTGCGCGAAGTGCGGATGGCTCTGCTTGAAGCCGACGTCAACTTTAAAGTCGTTAAAGATTTTGTTGCCAATATCAAAGAACGCGCGCTGGGCGAAACAGTTCAGCAAAGCCTGACTCCCGGTCAGCAGATCATCAAGATCGTCAACGACGAACTGACCCAGCTTTTGGGCGGCACACAAAGCAAGCTCACCGTAGCGGACAAACCGCCTACAGTCATTATGCTGGTAGGTCTGCAGGGCGCTGGTAAAACTACTACCGCCGGCAAGCTTGGCAGCCTGCTGCGGAAAAAAGGCAAAAAGCCGTTGCTTGTAGCGGGCGACGTTTACCGTCCTGCGGCTATCAAACAATTACAGGTTCTGGGCGAACAGCTCTCACTGCCTGTCTTTGCTCTTGGCGATCAGGTATCACCGGTCGAGATAGCGCGCAAGGCAATGGATAAAGCATTCTCACTGGCTTGCGACACGGTAATCATCGATACCGCGGGCCGCTTACATATCAACGAAGAACTGATGGACGAACTGCGCAATATCAAAGCTGCCGTCAATCCGCATGAAATATTGCTGGTTGTCGATGCGATGACAGGCCAGGACGCAGTCACTGTAGCCGAAAGCTTCAACGGCGAGCTGGGCATAGACGGACTTATCGTTACCAAGCTCGACGGCGACGCCAGAGGCGGTGCTGTATTGTCAGTAAAAGCAGTTACCGGACGCCCGGTCAAATTTGTCGGTATGGGTGAAAAGCTTGACGCTTTGGAACCTTTCCATCCCGACCGTATGGCATCCCGTATTCTGGGCATGGGCGATATCCTGTCTCTGATCGAAAAGATCCAGTCCACGACCGACCTTGCCAAAGCTTTGGAAATGGAAAAGAAACTGCGCAAAGACGAATTCACGCTCGAGCAGTTCCTGGAACAAATGCAGCAGGTCAAAAAAATGGGCTCGCTGGAAACTATTTTGGGGCTTATCCCCGGTATGAGCGGCATCAGCCAAAAGCTGAAAGAAGCCAACGTTGACGAAAAAGAATTCGACCGCGTTGAAGCCATCATCCGTTCCATGACCCCGAAAGAACGCCGTCATCCCGATATCATCAACGGCAGCCGCCGTAAACGTATCGCAGCAGGCTGCGGTATGCGCGTGCAGGATGTCAACAAGCTTCTCAAAAACTTTGAAGAAAGCAAAAAGATGATGAAAAAGATGCAGGGTATGGCTAAGTTTGCTTCAAAAGGCGGTTTCAAAATGCCTTTTATGAACAAATAAATTTAAATCAACATCTGGTTTAAGGAGGTGAAATAGACATGGCAGTTAAAATCCGTTTAAAACGTATGGGCTCTAAAAAAGCTCCTTTTTACCGTATCGTTGTTGCTGACTCCCGCTCTCCGCGTGACGGCCGCATCATCGAAAGCATTGGTTTCTATGATTCCACTGTACAACCCGCTACCGTAAAGATCGACGAAGAGAAAGCTCTTTCCTGGATGGCTAAAGGTGCACAACCTACTGATACCGTTAAAAACCTTTTCAGCAAAGACGGCATCATGAAAAAATATGCTGAATCTAAAGCAAAATAAGAAATGAGGCGTGATTTGCATGAAAGAATTGGTAGAAGTCATGGCCAAGTCTCTAGTGAGTAATCCGTCTGCAGTAGTCGTGGAGGAGGAAACCACCGGAACATCAACGGTGCTTCGCCTCCATGTTGCTCCTGAAGATATGGGTAAAGTTATTGGAAAACAGGGCCGCATTGCTAAAGCAATCAGAACTGTCATGAAAGCTGTTGCAACCCGTGAGAATGTAAAAGTTGTCGTAGAGATTGTCTAAGACGTATAAGGATGGTAAACGATATGGATAAAATGTTTGTACGTGTTCCGGTTGCAATAAAAGCAAAAGTAACAGAAGATCTCAAGTTGAAAATTATTGGAGATGTCCAAAACACCATAAAAACGATTAATCTGGATATCGAGCACTTCGAATTCCAAGCCAAAAAAGCTCTTTCTCAGGCCGCCAGCGACCTGAGCGTACTTCCTTCACTGCGTGAGCAGATTGAAATGGAAAGAAACAAGATCAATGCCGCTAAAGCAGAAGCCGAAGATAAACTTAAACGCGCTGAAGCCTTGGAGATCGGTGCGGAGATCGGTCACGGTACACTTGAACGTACTGTCGAGATCACCATAGGCACTGATATCGACGCTCTGATGGGCGCTGAGATCCTCACTGAGGATGGCAAGATCATTGCTTTCCGCGAATGATATGGAAAAACAAGTAGTTATTGGCACTATTATCGCTCCGCACGGTGTGCGGGGCGATATTCGTATTCTGCCGCAGACAGATCATCCTGAACAATTTTTAGAGCTTTCCTCTTTGCTGCTCGAAGACGGCCGTTCGCTTCAGATCACCTCTGCCCGGTTCCATAAACGTATGGTACTGATGAAATGCAGGGGTGTGGAAACAATGAACGATGCCGAACTGCTGCGCGGCAAAAAGGTTTTAATCAACAGTGAAGATCTGCCTCAGCTTGAAGAAGGCGAATATTATGTAGCCGACCTGCTCGGACTGCCCGTATTCGATACGGCAGGAACACAGCTCGGCACATTGAAAGACGTGCTCAGCACCGGCAGCAACGACGTTTACGTTATTGCTGTACCGGAAGGCAAGGATATCCTCGTCCCGGCCCTCAAAAAGCACGTTAAGGAAATCAATATTACAGACCGTAAGATCGTGGTCGAATTACCTGAATGGACAGATGCACCGTGAGATTTCTCTTTATTACCTTATTTCCTGAACAAATTGAACAAGCGGCTGGTCACAGCATTATCAAACGCGCCGTCGATGCGGGACTTGTAGAAGTCAGCTGCATCAATCCGCGCGATTTTGCAACTGACAGGCACCGTACAGTGGACGATACGCCCTTTGGCGGCGGTGCCGGCATGGTTTTGAAGCCAGAGCCGATGGTAGCGGCTATCCGCATGGCCAAACAGCAGCTGCCTGCAGCGAGGGTTATTGCCATGTGCCCGGGCGGGCGCACATTAAAGCAGGATATCGTTGAAGAATATGCCCGCAGCGGCCAGGATCTAATTCTGGTCTGCGGTCATTATGAAGGCTTCGATGAACGGATCTTCAACTGGGTCGATGAAAAACTTTCCATTGGCGACTATGTACTTACCGGCGGCGAACTGCCGGCACTGATAGTTATGGACGCTGTAGCGCGCTTTATACCGGGCGTGCTTGGAAAAATGGCCAGTGCCGTTGAAGACTCTTTCAGTACGGGACTGCTGGAATATCCTCAGTACACCCGGCCGGTGGAATTTGAAGGACTGGAAGTACCGGAAGTGCTGCGTAACGGCAATCACGCTCTGATCAATCGCTGGCGCCGTAAAGAAGCCCTTAAAGCTACTTATCTGCACAGGCCTGATCTGCTTGCAGAGCTTGGCAAAGAGGATGTGTTGCTGCTTAACGAAATCAAACAGGAACTCGCAGGTGATAATAATGGCTAACCTTTATCTGGGGCTGGTGCATTATCCTATTTACAATAAAAATATGCAGGTCATTGCTACTGCCGTCACTAACTTCGATATCCACGATATTTCGCGTACCGCTCGCACCTATGATGTCAAAAAATATTTTTTGATCCATCCGCTGGAGGTACAGGCTGAAATCATCAAAAGGATAACTGACTATTGGCAGCATGGTTACGGCAAAACCTATAATCCTGACCGCAGCAACGCGCTGGAACGTGTAACCTATACGTCCAGCATTGAGTCGGCTATTGCCGCGGTTACTGAAATAGAGGGGCAGGCGCCGGTTACGATTACTACCGATGCCCGCACCTATCCTAATACAGTGACCTATGGCTTTGTACGAAAGTTGCTGCACTGCGGTGATAAACCTCTGCTGCTGCTTTTTGGCACCGGCTTTGGTATGGAACAGGAAACAATGAACAGTTTTGATTATGTACTTGAACCTGTTTATGGTCCCTGCGACTATAATCACCTGTGTGTGCGCTCTGCGGCTGCGATTATTTTAGACCGGCTGGCCGGTGAGGCCTGGTGGGAAAAATAACTGTCAAAATGCTCAAAAAATAATTGCAACTAATTGAACAGTATGATATAATGTCATTTGTGTAAAACGGACGGTCCGCTGTGGTGTGTTCGCACATGAACGTCTATGATTCGAGGAGGAAATTATGAATATTATTGAAGTATTGGAACAAGAACAGCTTCGTTCCGACATCCCTGACTTCCGTGCAGGCGACACCGTAAAAGTTTATGTAAAAGTAGTCGAAGGTACTCGTGAACGCGTACAGATGTACGAAGGTGTAGTAATTGCACGCAGCGGCGCCGGCGTTCGTGAAATGTTCACCGTTCGTCGTATTTCTTACGGCGTAGGCGTTGAAAGAACATTCCCGATCCACAGCCCACGTTTGGAGAAAATCGAAGTTTCCCGTCGTGGTATCGTTCGCAGAGCAAAACTCTACTATCTGCGCAGCCTTACCGGTAAAGCTGCTCGTATTCGCGAACGCAGATAATCGGTATCAAATTACAGATCGTAAATCAAGAGACCCTTTCAGTTCAGCTGAAAGGGTCTTTTTGTATTTTAATCAAGATAAATTCTACCATAATGGATAAAAACAGCATTACCATATAGGTAAGTAAAAATGTGCATCTTACTTAATAGTTATTGAAAAGTAGCGGCTGAAATATCAATAGCATTACCGCAATAATTGAGCAATTTGCAGTTGTCTAAATAAAAAAACAGACATTCACGTTTCGTGAATGTCTGTTTTTTATTTGCCTGATCCTTAATGCGCCAAAAGCTGCCGCATTTTATCAAGTGCTTTTAGCCGGTGCTTAGTAACGTTGCGTACAGTGCAGCCCAGACGTCCTGCCACCTCGGTCGGCTTCAGGTCATCTAAAAACAGCAGCGTCAGTATTTTCCTCTGTTCTGCACTTAACTGCCGCAGCGCTTCCTGCAGTTCCAGTGAAAGTAAAAAACGTGCCAGCTCGTCCAGACGCTCACCTGCTGCACAGCCTGTCTCCAGCAGGGCGATTCCGGCTTCGCTGTCCGTATCTGTCGGGGTTTCGTTTTCCCAAATTCTGCCCTGCTTCTGCATCGCGTCAAAAACAGCAAAATGCACCTTACAGCGTGCCAGTCCGGGCCAGTTTTCAAAATCAGCGCCCTTATACTGCAAAACCAGCTCGATAAAGGCCAGAACGGCGATACCTTCTGCGTCTTTTCCCAGCGACCGGTAAAACATCTCACGGCGGGCCTCGCTTTTTAAAAGCGGCTTAAAATCCGCGCATAACTGCAGCAGTGCTGCTTTATCACCAGCCTGGGCGCAAGACTATAATAGCCAATATGGTACTGATTTAGGCGGCGAGTACGAAAATGTCAGCGTGACCAATGAAAGTCTTGACGGAAACAGCAATGTAACGATCGGTGTTAGTAGATCTGCCGGTCTGACAGTAACTGATAAAGCCGTTGTGAAAATTGTTGAAACTGGTTCCAGCGTCAGGAGCAGCAGTATTTGCGGGATTGCTAATGATGGCAGCGGCACAGCATCATTGACGCTGAAAGACGCTGATATTGCTATCGTAGGCAGCAAAAGCAGTGTTATTGGCTTTGAAAGTACGGCCGGTCAGCATAAGAATACTGTTACTGGCGAGATGAATATCAGTGTCAGCAGTGCTGCCACATCCGGCACAAGTTCTGTACCCAAGGTCGTTGCCGGCATTGATGTGGAAGGTTATTACAGCAAAGCAAATAAAGCTGCCAATTCCCTTAAAGCCAAGAATGTCAAAATCAATCTGGGGCTTGCTGCAGGTGACAAAGCTACGGTAAATACAACAGGTGTTTTGACTAAGGGCAGTTATGGCAATTATATCGGTACAACCGAGATCGAAAATGCGGAGATCGTGATCAGCGGCAGCAACGGCCAGTCGAACGAAACTGTACGCGGCGTCTGGGCCACTCAGACTGATACCGGGAATAAACCTTCAGGAGCAGACATATCTTCTAAGCAGTCTTACAACAAGCTGACCGTTGTGACAGGAACTTATGCTTCCGATATGACAGCTTATACACCAAATGCTGTGCAGGGCGGCAGTGGGCTCTATGGCATCCAGGCCGATAATTACGCGGTTGTAAGCGTGAAGGAAGACCTGCTGATTGATATTGACCGTCAGGCCAGAAAATCGGGAGAAGAGAATAATGGTGTGACTGGTATTTATGGTTATGAGCACGGAAAGATAGATTTTAACAGAGCAGATATTACACTGCATAATGATTTGGATGCTTCTGTGACCGGTATTGAAGTAACGACAAATGCCGCTGTTACCGGCAAAGCCCTACAGTTGACAGTCAGTTCAGATACCGGCGCCGCTTTGGGTCTGCTGGCGCATAAATATATTGACGATACGGAAGGCAAAGGCCGGATAACGCTTGGTGAAACCGGCGGTGCAAATCTTATAAAAATTACTGCTGGCGGTGGGAATGCCAGGGCTGTTGTAGCTGATGCCGAGGGCGTTATTACTTTTAAAGAACAAACTGAACTGGCGGCTCAAAGTACTGACTACACAGAAACGGTTTCTGCTTTAAATGGCGGTAAGGTAGTTTTTGAAGATACTGCCGTAATAACTGCGACCGGTACAGGCTACGTTTACGGTGCCAGCACTTATTTTGATGGTAGCTCGGTTACTGAAGACAGCTCGATCGATTTCCAAAAAGGAGTATACATCAATGCGGCAGGAGGTACGGCTATCTCTGCCGCGGGCAACAGCGATACCAGCGCTGAAGGTATTGTAACTATCAATCAGGGTTCAGCAGCCGGTGCTAATGAGGTTGTTATTTTCGGTGACATTGAAAGTGATATTAAAGGGGTGGTCAATGTTAACTTGAATACTGCCGGCTCTGTTTTTAACGGCAGCACAAGTTTGTATGATGACGGAGTTATTAAGCTTGCTGTTACGGACGGTGCAGCTTGGCGGCTTACAGGAACTTCGAGCGTTACCGATCTGAAAGCGGCTGCTGGCGGAAAAATCGATCTGAGCGGTGACCGGGGTGCGTTTAGTACTCTTGCTATTCAAAAGCTTACTGGTACAGGCGGCAGTTTTATTGTTGATAACGACGGGACTGACAGTGACAAAATAACCGTTGCCGCTTCTGATAAAGGCATTCATGGGATAACGATAAATAATATCAGTTCGCTGGTGGGGAAAGAGCTGAAGCCTGAAAATACTTTTATTACTGTTACCGGTGATGCTGACTTTGTGGGTGAAACTACTTATGGCGGCGGTATTTACGAATATACGCCGGTACTTGATTCTGCTGTGGCAGGCGGACAGAAGAACTGGTACGTCAGAGATTTGGACAGCAGGGTTGTTGGTGACGCACTGGCGGTAGCAGGGGCAAATGCACCTTTATATTATGCCTGGGTCAACGGCAATGGTAATCTGCACAGCCGCTTGGGTGCACTGCATCAGAATGCTGAGCAGGGAGCATGGGCACGCATCTTTGGGGGTAAGTTGGATGGAAACGGTTTCAGTGATAAATATCATACTTATCAGGTTGGTTATGATATAAAGGCGGGAAACTGGAAAGTCGGTGCGGCGTATGAATATACGCAGGGTAATGTTAAAGGCAGCGGCAGCAGCGGTGAGAATAAAATCGGAGCTTTGAGCCTGTATGGTACCTTACAGCAAAATGATGGTGCTGCTTGGGATATTATATTGAAACACGGTCGTATCTATGGCGATATCAATACCTTCATTCAGTATCCTGACAGCGGCGATTATGAAACTGATGCAACTTCGTTGAGTGTTGAATATAACAAACGGATTGCGCAGAAAAACGGAATGTTTTTTGAGCCCCAGGCACAGTTCACTTATGGGCATATCAATGGCAACAGTTATGGTACATCTAAAAATATTGCTGTTGCTAATGAAGGTATTGATTCTTTAGTTGGACGTTTAGGGATAGCTGTCGGCAAGCAATTGGAACAAGGCTGCATTTATACTAAAGTTTCTGTACTGCATGAATTTTATGGGGACGGCAGTGTAAGTATGCAAGATAGGAACGGTGCTGCTTTGAGTAATGATTTTGATTACGGCGATACCTGGCTCGAAGTAGGCATCGGAGGCAATATTACTTTAGGTAAAAACTGTGAGCTGTACGGTGATGTGGAACGCAGTTTTGGCGGTGACATAACTAAAAACTGGGGAGCCAATGTAGGCTTTCGTTACAGCTTCTAAGGCAGGACGGCAATGCAGATATAAAATTATTTTAAAAAATTATGTTATCAGCCCCGCTTTTAGAGCAGGGTAAAGCGGATGCGATTTATAAAACAATTTAGGGAGATTGGTTCGATGCAGAAATATAATCAAAAACAAAACAGTGAATTACGTAAGAAAGTACTGCAATCGTTGATTATTGCAAGCACCGCGTATGTTTGCACATTCGGGGGGGACAACGCAGCCTGGGCATCTGATTATACTGGTACTGATACTTTAAGTACAGGAACTTGGGGCGCAACTTACGATAAAATCACGATTACCATGGATGATCCGGGAAAAAACTGCGCCGGCATTTATACTTATGGCAGAAATAATATGACAACGGCTACTGAACGGGTGACGGTTACGCTGTCGGATGCTGGGGACACTTATGGTTATAACGGTATTTTTGTGGACGGCGTATCAAAATTGGACGCTAAAAAGGGTATCGAGCTGACGATTAACGGACTTGGCACGAATAATCAGTCCGGCGAAGCTCAGGCCTGGCGCCATGGACTGCGTGTCGAGACGCAGGGGAAAGTAGATTTAGGAACAGATATCGGCTCTGTGATTACGATAAACAGTAATGCTGCTGAAAGTTATGCCAATGGTGTTTTTGTTGATGGATCCAGCGCTGGTACTGGCAGTGAAGCCAGTATTAAAGGTGGAGATTTAACGGTCAATATCAATAAAGATAATGTAATGCAGCAGATGGATTATGCTGCCGGTGTTACTTTGTACAATGGTTCTAAAATGGAGCTGGCGGGTGACCTGGACATACATTTGGAAGCTGCCGGTGTCGATGGCATCAGAGCCAATAACTTAAATTATTCTGGTGATATCAATACTTTGCAGGTCAAAAACCTGGCTATCTATGGCAAAGCAGTGAATGGTTCCGGTTCAGGGATATACCTGATGGGTGAGCACGATTCAGCTAATGTCAGTGACAGCACTAAGATAGAAATATTGGGCGAATATAATGTTTATGGCATTAACATAGACAGCACCGGTGTTACGGGTAGTTTTGGCGATACTGAACTTACCCTTACCTCTAACACGGCAAACAACACTGACGTTCGTGGTGTGAGACAATGGGAATCTGCAACAGAGTATGGGGATTTAACGATTACAGCCAGGTCCGTAGGGGCTGACATTACCAGTATTGAATTAAATGGTAAGGGTACGATAAACATCCAGGGCGATTTAAAAATTGATGCTCAGGGCAACGGAAGGTATGTTGAAGGAATAGAAGCCAATTCTTTGGGCGAAGTGAAGGTTGCGGGCAAGGCGGACATCGCTGTAGGCGGTGAGAATGACGGCTCCGTTATGTACGGTGTTTATGCCCAGGAACACAGTAAAGTAGCTTTTGCCGATGATGCGAGGATTACAACGACCACCCATGCCGGGAACAGCAATACCAGGATGTATGGCATTTACAGCCGTACCGATGCGGAAGTTGCTTTTGCCAAAGGCTTGACTGTTAAAAACGGTAATCTTGGCGCGGCCATGATTGCTGAAGGCGGCAAGGTGGAAGTCAACATGGCCGGTGGTAATGACGTCAAGCTGGAAGGCACTGTTGGTTCCAGTGCGATGTATAACAGTGCCCATGAGTTAACATACGGAACGGTAAAAATAAATTTTGATACGGCGCAGTCCTATTTTTCTGGCAGAAGCTATAAGACAGAGGGCAGTATCAATGATTTGCAATTTACCAATGGCTCTTATTGGGATATGAAGGGCAATTCTTCGCTCACCGACCTTACGGTAGGCAAAGGCTCAGTAGTCAATATGACTGCCGACAGCGGGCGTTACTGTAGCCTGCAGGTTGATAATCTGACTGCTGCAGACGGAACCTTTGTAATGAACGCAGGTGCTGTTGACGGTGGCGGCAGTTACAGCGACAAGCTGACTATTGATAAAAATTCTGCGGCCGGCACTAATGCTATTAAAATCGTTTCGACTGGCGGGTTGGAGGCTGCGGCAAGAAACCATGCGGTTTTGGTAAAGGGAGCAGCGGCTGATACCAAGTTTGCCGTTTCAGATTCTGTTTATGCTAATGGCTTGTACGAATTTGATATTACCCTGGCAGATAAGGAAAATGATGGCAAATATGATTGGGTAATCGGTTCGCTTGGTAAAACTACCGTCAACAGCGTGGATGTTATGTCCGGCAGTCATCGGGTTGCTTACGGCGCCTGGGTCGAAGGTAACGGTACGCTGCGCCAGCGTTTAGGCGAGCTGCAGAGCGGCGCCGATAACGGTGTTTGGGCAAGAATGTTCGGCGGTAAGCTGGGCGGCGATGAATTTACTAATAAATATAAAACTTATCAGTTTGGTTATGACGCTCAGGCTGGTGACTGGCTTGTGGGCGCTGCCTACGAATACAGCGACGGCAGCCTGAATTATACCAGCGGCAGCGGCAAGAACAAAATTGGAGCTGTAAGTTTGTATGGAACGTTGCAGGGCAAAGATAACAGCGCTTTAGACATTGTAGTTAAACGCGGCCGTATTTATGGTGATATGGATATCTATGGTAAATACAGCGATCAGGGCGATTATTCGACCGATGCGACTTCGATAGGTGTTGAGTATAGCAAACGTTTTGACGGCGGTAATAATGTTTATTTTGAGCCGCAGGCTCAGCTGACTTTTGGTCGTATCGACGGCTATGATTACATTAGTAATAAAGGTGTAAAAGTGGCTTATGACGATCTTAACAGCTTTATCGGTCGTTTAGGTATTGTGGCCGGTAAAGCCTTCAGCAGAGGTGATGTTTATGTCAAGGCTTCGGTTCTGCACGAGTTCAGCGGCAACAGCAGTGTCACCATGCTGGCTGCTAATGGTGAAAGTTACAGCGCAGACAAAGATTACGGCGATACCTGGCTCGAAGTAGGCATCGGAGGCAATATCACTTTAGGTAAAAACTTTGAGCTGTACGGTGATGTGGAACGCAGTTTTGGCGGTGACGTAACTAAAAACTGGGGGGCCAACGTAGGCTTCCGTTACAGCTTCTAAGGCAGTAAGTTGAGTAGTTGGCAGGCAGTATGGCAGCAGAAAAATAATTTGATGCTGACGATACTTCTTACAGCTGCTGAGAGCGGAGGAAGAATATGGAAAAAATAGATTACAGAAAAATGGGGATGGAAATCAAGATTCGCAGGCTGCGTGCTGATATCAGCCAGTCTGATTTGGCAAAACAGATAGGTGTATCGCAGTCGCATTTATGTAATGTGGAAAATGGTCGCCTGTCGCCAAGTTTACGTTTGCTTTTGAGTTTGCGTAAGCTGCTTGGCTGTACGATTGATGAACTGCTGATAGGAACAGACACTGAGTCTAAGGGGAATGGATAAAGGTTGGTTGATTTGAAGTACAGCTTTTAAAAGGAAGGCGTTTATTTCAGAAGCCTGTGCAGGATAAAACAAAACCCCGGCGCATTGCGCCGGGGTTTTTATGTTTGTCCAAATTGTCAAAGGGCAGTAATTATTTTTTGTCTACAAGTTTGAGCGGTACGCCTATTTTAGCTTCAACTTTTTCGCCTTTGGCTACTTTTACAGCAGCGTCCAGACCCTGCTGGCCCATCAGTTCGGGCTGTTGAGCGATAGTTGCGGCCATAGTGCCTGCTTCTACTGCTTTCAGGCCGTCTTGGGTGCCGTCAAAGCCAACGATAAAGATTTTTTTGTTAGCACTTTTGGCTGCTTCGATAGCGCCCAGTGCCATTTCGTCATTTTGAGCGAAAATAGCCTGGATATCAGGGTTGGCCTGCAGCATATTTTCAGCGACAGTCAGGCCTTTGCTGCGGTCAAAATCAGCAGATTGTTTGGCAACAACTGTAAGTTTTTGGTCGGCTACTTTATGGAAGCCTTCGCCGCGTTCGCGGGTCGCAGATGCGCCGGGGATGCCTTCGAGCTCGGCTACTTTTACTTTTTCACCAAGTTTTTGGATGATGTATTCGGCTGCCATTTCGCCGCCTTTGACGTTGTCAGAAGCGATGAAGGAGGCTACTGTGCCTTTATCGGCGCTGCGGTCGAGCGCCAGAACGGGGATGCTGGCTTTGTTGGCAGCTGCCACAGAAGTTGATACTGCTGCGGAGTCGACCGGGTTGATGAGCAGTACGTCTACTTTTTGCTGGATCAGGTCAGAAATATCATTGGCCTGTTTTGCGGGATCGTTTTGCGCATCGACGATTTTAACATTGACTCCGAGTTTTTTTGCTTCTTCTTCAACGCCTTTACGTACGGATACGAAGAAGGGGTTGTTGAGTGTGGAGATGGAGAAGCCGATGGTAGTTGTTTTTTTTCCGTCAGCGGGTTTTGCAGCTTTGTCACTGCTGCCGCAGCCGGAAGTGAGCACTGCCAGTACTGTGATGGCAGCTACTAAAAGAGTCCAGATTTTTTTCATTGGTGAGTGCCTCCTAAGCTTTTTTGCGGTCCATAAGTACCGCCAGTAAAATTACAATACCTTTGACAACTTGTTGATAGAAGCTGGATACGTCGAGAATATTGAGGCCGTTGTTGAGTGTGCCGATGATAAGCACGCCGACCAGTGTACCTGTGATATAACCTTTGCCGCCGGAAAGACTGGTTCCGCCTAAAACTACGGCGGCGATGGCGTCAAGTTCATAACCGGTGCCGGCAGTCGGCTGGGCCGAATTGAGACGTGAGGTGAGGACTGCGCCTGCCAGAGCGCAGAAGAAACCGGTGATTGCATAAACAAAGATTTTGACACGTTCTATTTTGATGCCGGCGATGAAGGAAACTTTTTCGTTGCCGCCGACTGCGTAGATTTTACGGCCCAAAGGGGTTTTCCTAAGGATGAACCAGGAAACGGCAAATACCAGCAGCATGATGATTGCAGGTACTGGCAATCCCATGAAAAAGCCCTGGCCGAAGTCGTGGAACATAGTGTCGTCACTGAGACCGCTGATAGGGTTACCATTGGTATATACCAGTGTCAGACCGCGATAAATGGTCATGGTGGCGAGCGTAGCGATAAAGGGTGCTACTTTGCCGTAAGCAATGACTAAGCCGTTGACAGCGCCAAGGCCCATGCCTATGAAGCAGGCAGCAAGGATCGCCAGCATCGGGTTCATGCCGCTGACGATCAGGCTGCCCATCAGGGCGCTTGAAAGTGCCAGCAGGCTGCCGACAGACAGGTCGATGCCGCCTGTCAGGATGACAAAGGTCATACCGAAAGAAATAAGGGCGTTGATGGAAACCTGACGCAGCAGGTTTTTCAGGTTATTGGGATCGACAAAACTGTCGTTTAAGGCGGCTATGACGATAAAGGTTACGACAAGGGCAATAAAGGGGCCCATTTTACGGATACGTTCTTTAATATTCATTATTTACTGTCCTCCTGTGGCAAGGGTGATTATTTTTTCTTGTGTCGCTTCTTCGTGGTCCAGCTCTCCGGCGATCTTACCTTCGTGGATAACGAGGATGCGGTCGCTCATGCCGATAACTTCCGGCAGTTCGGAGGAGACCATGATGATGGCGACGCCCTGAGAGGTCAGTTCGTTCATTAGATCGTAGATGTCGCGCTTGGCGCCGACATCGATACCGCGTGTCGGTTCATCCATAATAATGATTGATGGATTCATACCGATCCATTTGGCAATGACGACCTTTTGCTGGTTGCCGCCTGATAGTGCGCCTGCTTCCAGGTCGATCGATGCGGTTTTGACACCCAGTTTTTTAGAAAGCGCTTCGGAGAAGGCTGTTTCGTTTTTGGCGTTGATCACGCTGCGTTTAGCAAAGGTATCGACACTGGGCAGCGCAATATTTCTGGAGATGGAGAAGTCGAGGATCAGGCCCTCACTTTTACGGTTTTCGGTGATGAAACCGATGCCTGCTTTGATGGCGTCTTCCGGTTTTTGGATACAGACTTTTTTCCCATGCAGGTAAACTTCACCGTGCTTGCAGGAATCGACGCCGAACAGGGCCCGCATGATCTCGGTCCTGCCTGCTCCCATCAGCCCTGCTACGCCGAGGATCTCGCCTTTACGCAGTTTGAAGGAGATATTGTTGAACAGTCCTTCTTGACAGAAGTTTTTGACTTCCAGGACTATTTCGCCGGGTTTGTTTGTGCGTCCGGGGTAATATTCGGTAATAGAACGGCCGACCATGTCGCGGACCACCTGTTCCATATTGGTTTCGCGGGTGGGTTTGCTGCTGATAGCGTAGCCGTCGCGCATTACGGTGATGGTATCGCAGTGGGCGAATACTTCTTCCATTCGATGCGAGATGTAGACGATGGCAACGCCTTTGTCTTTAAGCGCGTGCATTACGGCAAACAGTTTTTCTGTTTCACGTTCTGTCAGGGCGGCCGTAGGTTCATCCATGATGACGACTTTGGCATCAAGCATCAGGTTACGCATGATTTCTGTCATTTGCTGCTGACCAACGCTGCATTCGCCTGCTTCTGCGTCAAAAGGCAGTGTAATACCCATTTGACTGCATTTTTCTTCGGCCAGCCTGCGCATTTTTTTGAAGTCAAGCATTCCGAAACTGTTGGTTACGTTCTGCATCAAAAACAGATTTTCGAGAATAGAGAGATTGGGCCAGATATTAAGTTCCTGATGGATGAAAGCGATGCCGCATTTTTCGGCTTCGAGTGCGTTTTTGAAGCTTATTTCCCGTCCGTCTACGCAGATCGTGCCGCTGTCGGCTTTATGGATACCCGTAAGGATGTTCATAAGGGTGGATTTACCGGCGCCGTTTTCACCCATCAGAGCGTGGATCTCTCCTGATTTTAAGGTCAGGTCGACGCCTTTGAGTACTTCGTTGGAGCCGAAGGCTTTTGAAATACCCTTCATGGTGATTTCCATTAGTCGCAAAACTCCTTTGCTGTAAAATCGATTTTAGAAAATAACGCCTGCGTGCAGGATAATGTTGGCATAGGGGGTGATCTCGCCGGTGCGGATCACTGCTTTAGCAGTTTTGGCAGCGGCTTTGAAGGCTTCGTGGTCGCTAAGGATCTGTTCCTTACCTTCAAAAAGCTCCTGCATTTTCTGCCATGTAGCAGGATTTTTACTTTCCATTTCGGAAGCGATATGTATTTTTTCGACTTCCATATATTTCAACACTTCTGTAAGGACATCTAAAAAGGAAGGAGTACCTGGTTTCAGAGCCAGATCGATTTTGGGGACACCGGCCGGAACCGGAAGGCCGCAGTCGCCGATAACGATAGTGTCAGTATGGCCTAAGTCAGCCAGGACTTTGGCGATGTCGCTGTTGAGGATTCCTATTTTTTGCATTCTCCAAGCATCCTTTCTACATCTTTAAGATAGGGCATACCGCCTTGTGCGCCCAGCTTCTGAACGGAGAGGGCCGCTGCGGCGTTGGCAAACCGTATACTGTCGTCTAGGCTGCGTCCTTCGCATCTTGCGACGGCAAAAGCACTGTTGAAGGTATCGCCTGCGCCTGTGGTATCCTGGGCATTAACGACGAATGCGGGAACAGTGTGTACTTTGCCGTTTTTAGCATAAGCAACGCCTGCTTTACCAAGTGTCATAAAGAAGCGTTCTTCCTGCATCAGCAGGATTTCTTCGCTGGTCTTCCCGGGATAAAGGGCTTCGGCTTCGTGTTCATTGGGGGTCACATATGTGACTTTATCCAGCCATTCAGAAGGAACGGGCTGCACGGGAGCCGGATTTAAAAGTACGCTGATTCCTGCCGCTGCACATTTGCCGATGATGTAATCGATGGTGGGCAGCGGTATTTCGTGCTGGAGCATGACCAGGTCTGCGGCGGCAATGACGTTCCAGGCAGTATCGATATGTTTGGGCATGACCAGATCATTGGCGCCTTTGATGACGATAATACTGTTGTCGCCTTCGGCAAGGGTGATATGGGCAGTACCGCTGTTCTGTCCGGGCAGGACGCTGACATAACCGGTATTGACGTTGTTGGTTTTCAGGTTGTTGATGATCATGGTGCCGTAAGCATCGTCGCCTACGCAGCCTATCATGTGTACCTGGGCTCCTAAACGTGCGGCGGCAACGGCCTGATTAGCGCCTTTGCCTCCTGGTGAAACTATGAGCCTGCTGCCGATTATTGTTTCGCCGGCTGCAGGCCGTTTGCCTGCTTCTACTGTGAGGTCGATGGAACAGCTGCCGATAACAGCGATTTTGACCATGGTGATCTCTCCTTACATCTTGGAAACTTGTAATTTTGTTATAATAGTAACATTATAATATTCTACACAGGCGGGTTATATCCTGCCTATTTAATGATGATTTTGGAAAAGCTAATACTTATGTATTTTACCGCAAGCGACTGTTTTGGGCAAGAAAAAACACTATATTAATGTAAAATTTTTTCGACAATTTGCCTTTGGCGATTGACAAATCCACTAATGTTTGTTAACGTAGAAACGGTGTTGCGAACGTTGTGAGTACGTTTGCAAAAATAAAAGAGACCGCACCGATTCAGTTGATGCGTTGGAATAAGAGGGAGTATATATGAGTACTAAAAAATCAGGAACATCTTGGCAGGATACTATCAGCGACTGGCTGGTTTCGATCATTGTAGCCGTAGCGCTGGCTTTTTGTATCCGTACTTTTGTGGTAGAGCCTTATATGGTCGAGGGTACGTCGATGTATCCGACGCTGGAAAGCCACGAGCGCCTGATCGTCAGCAAGTATAAATATTTCTTTACCGAGCCGAAAAAGGGTGAGATCGTTGTTTTCCGTTATCCGAAGGATGAAAGCCGCGATTTTATCAAACGCGTTATCGCGACCGGCGGTGATACTATTGAGATGCGTGACGGTAAGGTTCTGGTCAACGGCAGTGTGATCGAAGAAAATTATATTTACAAGGATGATCCGAAGGGCCCGAATAAGTCTAATTACAGAAAATCTGTTGTGCCTCAGGGGCATATCTTCGTTTTAGGAGATAACCGTAATAATTCTGAAGACAGCCGTTTTGCCGATGTTGATTTTGTGCCGCTGAAGCTTGTAAAAGGCGAAGCAGTTGTTGCTTTCTGGCCTGTTGAAAGATGGCGTATGCTGCCTTGATAGGCGGTCGAGGAGATAATTATGGATTTTAAGATACAATGGTTTCCCGGTCATATGACGAAGGCGAAACGGATGATGGAACAGCAGTTAAAGCTGGTTGATGTTGTGGTTGAAATGCTGGATGCGCGGATCCCACGTTCCAGCAGCAATCCGATGCTGATCCAGATGCTGGGGGATAAACCCAAGGTCGTTGCTTTGAATAAGATCGATATGGCTGATCCGGAAAAGACTGAAAAATGGCTGCAGACTTTTAAAAACAGCGGTTTGCCTGTCTGTAAGGTAGATTGCAGCACCGGTAAGGGCGTAAAACAGATGGTGGCTGCGATCCAGCAGGTGGCCAAGCCTGTCACGGATAAGTGGCTGAGAAAAGGTGTACGCAATCGTTCGATCCGTGTTATGATCGTGGGTGTGCCGAATGTAGGTAAGTCTACTTTGATCAATCGTTTGGTCGGTAAAAATAAAGTTGTGGCAGCGGACAGACCTGGTGTGACTCGAGGTCAGCAATGGGTGACTATCGCCAAAGGTCTGGAGCTTTTGGATACCCCAGGTGTTTTGTGGCCGAAATTTGAAGATCCGGAAGTAGGCTTTTGTCTGGCAGTAACGGGAGCGATCAAAGAGGATGTTTATGACAGGGAAACAGCAGTAGAGCTGTTGCTTGAACGTTTGATGCATATCTATCCGGAGGATCTGCGTGTAAAGTACGCTATTGATTTTTCAGAAGCTGAGCCTGTGCGTGAGGTAATGGCTAAAATAGCCGTCGCGCGCGGCTGCCTGAAGGCCGGCGGTGTGCTTGACATTGATAAGGTTATCCAGCTGGTATTGCGTGATTTTCGTACAGGACGCTTAGGGCGTTTTACTTTAGATGAACCGAGTGAAAATAATTAAGGCCGCTGCAACGCGGCCTTTTTAATTAGGGGTGGGAATAATGAAGATCAGCGAGGTAAAGGAGATTTTGGCGGGAGAACCTGACCCGGATCAGGTGGCAGAACTTGCTGCCGATGAGCGCAGCGGTGTGCAGAAACTGGTTGCCGCTTATCATAAAAGGCAGGAAAAGCTGCGTTTAGAGCAGCAGCGTTTTACGGAGATGCTGGCCTATGAACGTAAATATTACGCTCAGGGGGCACAGTATATTGCCGGGATCGACGAAGCAGGACGGGGACCTTTGGCAGGGCCGTTGGTGATAGCGGCTGTTATTTTACCGCAGGAGGTATTTATCAGCGGACTTAATGATTCCAAGCAGCTTTCGGCAGTAAAGCGCGAGCAGCTTTATGACGAAGTACTTGCCAAAGCACTGTCTGTTTCTGTAAATGTAGTCAGTATCAGCAATATCGACGAGCTGAATATTTATCAGGCTACGAAGCAGGGAATGACTGAGGTTCTGGAACATCTTGCGATTAAGCCGCAGGTGGCGCTGGTAGATGCAATGCCGATCGTATCGGCCGGTATTGAAACAGTTTCCTTGATTCACGGTGACGCGCTGAGTGCTTCGATAGCTGCTGCTTCTATTATTGCCAAGGTCACTCGTGACCGGATGATGATAGAACTGGCTGAACAATATCCTCAGTATGGTTTTGCCGGTAACAAGGGTTATGGCAGCAGGGAGCATATGCAGGCAATTGCTGAGTTTGGAGCGACTAAGTGGCATCGCCGCAGTTATGAGCCCATTAAAAGTATGCATCTGCCTCCTGCTGAACATGAAGGTAACAGGCTGTTTTCGCCGGTGTCAGAGAAGTGACGGAAGCGCGGCAAAGGCTGGGGAAAAAAGGTGAGGACGCTGCCTGCACTTATTTAGAACGTAAAGGTTACGTTATCTGCCGTCGTAATTACCGCTGCCGTTATGGCGAGATCGATATTATTGCCGCTAAAGGCGGCGAGCTTAGTTTTGTAGAAGTAAAAACACGCCGCAACCTGAATTTTGGGCTGCCCCGTCTGGCGGTTACATACGCCAAGCAGCAGAAAATCAGGAGTGCGGCGCTTTTTTATTTGCAGCAGGAAAACAGGCATCAGCAAATGCTCAGTTTTGATGTGATCGAAATTTTAGTTGAGGGCAATGTGGCAAGATTACACCATTTACCGCACTGTTTTTAAAATAAGAGGAGGCGTTTTTATGTACGCTAAAGTTTATGGAGAAACAACCTGCGGTATCAATGGTGAACAGATCATTGTCGAAGTGGATATTTCTAACGGGCTGCCGAGCTTTGATATTGTGGGTTTGCCTGATACGTCAGTCAAAGAATCTCGGGAACGGGTACGGGCTGCACTGAAAAATTCGGGCCTGATCTTTCCGATGACCAGGATTACTGTAAATCTGGCTCCGGCTGATTTGAAAAAGGATGGTTCCGGTCTTGATCTTCCTATTGCTGTTGGTATTTTAGTCAGCAGCGGTGTTTTACAGCAGGAGCAGGTTGATGATACTATTTTTGTGGGCGAACTGGCACTGGATGGGACAATCAGGCAGATTGCAGGCGTATTGCCAATGATTCTGCATGCACGTGACATTGGCAGGAAAAACATTGTGATCCCTGCAGGCAACTGCGCTGAAGGACGGCTTGTTGACGGTATTGATGTGCTGATACCTGCATCGCTGCTTGAATTGGTAGAGCATCTGCGGGGTGAAAAGGTTCTGAATGTACTGGATAAGGAAGCTATCTGCGCGGCAGCAACCAGTGTCTATGATGTGGATTTTGCGGAAGTGCGCGGGCAGCAGGTAGTAAAAAGAGCACTGGAAATAGCAGCGGCAGGTGGACATAATATTTTGATGGTAGGATCTCCCGGCAGCGGTAAAACTATGCTGGCACGTCGGCTGCCAACTATTTTACCGCCGCTGACAGAGGCTGAGGCGCTGGAGGTAACAAAAATCTACAGTATTGCAGGTTTGCTGCAGCGGCAGGAACGGGTGATGCTGGAACGTCCATTTCGCAGTCCGCATCATACGATTTCTTCAAGCGCGCTTATAGGTGGCGGCAGTGTGCCGCGGCCTGGAGAAGTGACATTGAGCCATCATGGTGTTTTATTTTTAGATGAGTTTCCTGAATTTTCGCGTACTGCTTTGGAGGTGCTGCGTCAGCCGCTGGAAGATGGTTATGTGACGATCAGCCGCGTACAGGCATCGCTTACTTTTCCTGCTAATTTTATTATGTGCACAGCGCAGAACCCGTGTCCCTGTGGCTATCTGGGTGATAAAAAGCGGGAATGTTCGTGTAAGCAGTTTGAGATCGAGCGTTATCACCGTAAACTGTCGGGGCCTTTATTAGACCGTATTGATTTACAGGTGTATGTGCCGCGGCTGGAATACGCTGATCTGCAAAGCAGGGAAGCCGGTGAAAGCTCGGCCGTGATTCGTGAAAGGGTGATCAAAGCGCGTCAGCTGCAGTTGCTGCGTTTACAGGGTACTAATTTGTACTGCAATGCGCAGATGGGGAGGCGTGAGCTGAACAAGCACTGCCAGATGGAAGCTGCTGCAGAAAAGCTGCTGGCGAAGTTTTTTACGGCGTTGGGGCTCAGCGCCCGCAGCCACGATCGGATCATTAAAGTAGCGCGTACGATAGCCGATCTGGACGGCAGTGATATCATAACGGCCGCCCATCTGGCAGAGGCGGTACAGCTGCGGACAAGTTTAAATTCATAAAAAAACAAAAGATGTTTTTAGAAATAATGAGAAGCAGGCATGAGATAAAAGTTATCTCATGCCTGCTTCTTTGAGCGTTTTTTATACTGCGGTACCGTTATACTGGAAGATGCTGAAGCTCCAGTCGTTATTATATGTTCCGGAGAAACTTTCAGTCTTTTGATTTTCTTTGTTTCTGGCAATAATGTTGTATTTTTTGTCGTTGGATAAATGGGGGAAGTTAGTTTGCGTAGCAGAAAGACATAAGATTTTACTGGAATCATCATACCGGCCAAGAGCGATTGGGGTGCAATTCATTCCGTCGAATTTACTTTGGGGATTAGCTGACATGTCTTCTACTACAGATAAAATTTGATAATCAATATACATTTTTATTCCTCTTTTCTTTTTTGATATCAAGTATATGTGCACACTTACTTTAACCATATGATACTTGATATTATTACTACTATGGTGGATTTTACAGAGAAGAGAAAAATTTAGCCTAACGGCTGATTATCGCAGATAAATTCAATGAGTTTTTGTTCGTCGCCGTAGATTTGCCGGCCGCGTTTGGTGACGATGCCGGAATTTATAAAAAGCGGCTTTTTAAGTGAAAGTGGAATGATATTGTCAGAGGCCGTAATGGCTTGACGCATTAGAAAAGAGGAGGCTATTTGGCTGGAAATGAGGTTTTTGACCGTATGAAGCTGCGATGAATGCAGAATTACCTTAGGCGCTGTTAAAGCCTGCTGAAAATTTTGATAGATGAGGCGATTGACGAAAAAACCACCGTTAAGCAGTACCAGAGGTTCGTTGGCAATATCTTTGGTATCGACATATTTTTTCTGCGCCAGCGGATGGTCAGGATAGGTGCAGAAGCAGGCTTCGCTTTTAAAAAGCTTACGGTAATGCAGATTGGGTGAAAAGCTGTCGTCATAATTGGTGACGGCTAAATCAAGTTCTTCATTTTCTATCATACGCAGTGAATCTATGCCGCCTGCTTCTACTACTTCCAGCTCTATTTCAGGGTACAGATTTTTGAAATCGCGGAAAAGAGTTGGCAGCAGATGTACGCCGATTTGTAAAGGTACTGCCAGGCGGATGAGGTTTTTATTCTGTGCCATATCTTTGATATCGCGGTCAAGCTGCTGTAGGTTAGCCAAAATAGGAGTGATTTTACTTAACAGCAGGCTGCCGTCTTCTGTAAGCGAAAGTTTTTTGCCTTCGCGCCGAAAAAGGTTCAGCCCGCTTTCTTTTTCCAGATCGGCCATGGCGATGGAAACAGTTGGCTGAGAGATATGCAGACTGGCGGCAGCTTTAGTGATACTGCGCCATTTACAGACTTCATAAAAATAACGCATCTGTGTCAGTGTCATAGTTAGTCCTCCTTATTATAGATTATAACTCATTTTATTATAGCATTGTTTAATAGCTAAAAACTATATTTATATTTAAAATTTGTATTTTACTTTATTGTTATCGTAGCGGATAATGAAAGCAGAGAAATAGAATGCTAAATGTGGTGTGAAAATTTACGGAGGTGGGGCAGATGAATATTGACCAAAAGTATTTTCCGGAATTCAAACAGCAACTTATCGATGTAGGTGACGGTATTAAGATCAACACTTTAGTTGGCGGCAAGGGCAGTGAAGCTATTTTACTGCTGCACGGGCATCCAGAGACACATTTGATCTGGCGGTTTTTGACGCCGGGTCTAACCGGGCTTTATACGGTAGTTATTACAGATCTGCGTGGATATGGCGACAGCAGCAAGCCTGAAGGACTTCCGGATCATGCTAATTATTCCAAGCGGGCTATGGGAGACGATCAGTTTACAGTTATGAGCAAGCTGGGTTTTGAAAAATTCCATGGTGTCGGTCATGATCGCGGGGCAAGAGTACTGCACAGGATGGTGATGGATCATCCGGAACGGCTGCTGTCTTGTACGATGATGGATATTTTGCCGACTTATGATATGTACCGTGATACCAGTCAGGAGTTTGCGACTAAATATTGGCACTGGTTCTTTTATATTCAGGGCAAAGGGTTCCCTGAAAGAGTGCTGGCGGCAGATCCTGAGTATTTTGTTAATTATAATTTGAATTTGAAGATCGGGCCGGCCGCTAAAAGCAGGTTCCCTAAGGAGATTTTAGACGAATATGTACGCTGTCTGCGCGATCCGATGACTTTCCATGGTATTTGCGAAGATTACCGTGCCAGTGCTACTATAGATATGGAGATGGATAAAGCAGATCGTGAACAGATCATTCAGGTTCCTGTTTTGGCTTTGTGGGGTAAGGACGGTGTTGTCGGTAAGCTGTGGGATGTTATGAGCGGCTGGCAGGAAAGGGCGGCTAATGTAGAAGGGTTTGCTGTAAATGAGTGCGGGCATTTTGTACCGGAAGAACAGCCGGAGGTAGTTTTAGAGGCGATGCTGCAATTTTTAGCCAAATATCCGGCTTGAATTTGTTGCGGTGCTAATAAAAGAAAAGAAAGAAGTGTAGCTTATGCATGCTATTGAAAAATTATTGGCAGAAAAAGCTGGTAAACATCAGGTCGCAACAGGCGAGATAGTTAATTGCGACGTGGATATTGCAGGAATCAACGATTTATATTTGCAGACTGTACGTTCCTTTTATGAAATGGGCGGTGAAAAGGTTTTTGACGCTGATAAGATCGTGATGTTTTTTGATCATTATGCTCCCTGTGCTACGATAACACAGGCTGAAAATCATAAACAGTTCAGAAAGTTCTGTTTTGAACAGGGTATCGAAAAATTGATGGATATAGATCAGGGTGTCTGCCATCAGGTTTTGGCCGATAAAGGTTGGGTACATCCTGGAGAGATAGTAGTTGTCACTGATTCGCATACTACGACTCACGGAGCTTTTGGCGCTTTTGGGACCGGTGTTGGCGCTACTGATCTGGCGACGATTATGATTACTGGCAAGCTGTGGTTCATGGTACCGGAGATTTTCAGGATCAATCTGGTTGGTAAGCTGCAGCCGGGTGTTTTTGCCAAGGATATCATTCTGCATATCATAGGTGATCTGGGTGCAGATTACGGTGTTTATAAAGCGGTAGAATTTGCAGGACCTGTTGTAAATGGGTTGAGTATTTCCGAAAGAATGTGTATGTGTAATATGTCAACGGAGATGGGTTGTAAAACCAGCTATATTCAGCCTGATGCTGTCACTATGGAATATTTGCACAACTGTGTGGCAAGACCTTATAAAATTTATGAAACAGATACTGATTTTCAATATGCTGCGGAGCTTACGTATGACGTAAGTAAAATCAGGGCTCAGGTAGCGGCACCATCAAGTGTTGATAATGTTTTTGAATTGGACAAATATGCCGGCACTCCTGTTGACGAAGCTTATTTGGGTTCGTGTACTGGCGGTCGTCTGCAGGATCTGGCTGTAGCAGCACAGATCTTACAAGGCAGGCATATTTCTAAAACAACGAGGATGATAGTCGTGCCTGCTTCTAAAAAGGTAATGGAAGATGCAATGGAGCTTGGGTATATCAAAACTTTGATGCGGGCAGGAGCCACGATAACGGCTCCGGGCTGTGCCGCCTGTTTGGGAGTACACCAGGGGATGCTTGCAGGAGGAGAGGTTTGCATAAGTTCTACTAACCGTAATTTCCCCGGGAGAATGGGACATGTAGATGGCAGGATATTTCTGGCCTCTCCTGCTGCTGTGGCAGCTTCGGCATTAGAGGGGAAAATTACTGATCCGGCTGTATATTTGAAAACCGGCGACTGCGGGAATGGACGGTGATGGTAATGAAAACGAAATTCAGGGGCAAAGCATTTGTTTTTGGGAAAAATATTGATACAGATCAGATTTATCCGGGTCGTTTTGTAGAATATACGGATGTAGAAGATATAAAAAAATATGCGATGTACGGCGCTGATGAGAGCTTTGTAAAAAACTTCGATCCGGGAGATATCATTGTGGCCGGAACTAATTTTGGCTGCGGTTCATCGCGTGAGCATGCGGCAATAACATTGAAAGCAGTTGGTGCTGGAGCTGTACTGGCAGAATCTTTTGGCAGGATATTTTTCCGTAATGCTATTAATTTAGGCGTACCTGTTATTACCTGCAGCGAGATCACGAAAATTATTGCAGAGGGTGATGAAGTAGAGGTTGATATTGAGGCTGGAATAATCAAAAACCTGACTACGGGAGCAACAGCTGCAGCTGTTCCGATGTCGCCTTATATTATGAACATTCTGCAGAGCGGCGGGATCAAACCTATGATCAAAGCGATGCAGGAGACTAAAAAAAGTAAGAACCGGTGACGGCGCTGTAAAATTACAATGTAAAGATTTTTTTGAATTATAATTTGCAATGTATACACACAACTTTGCTGAAAATATGGTACAATAATAACTACCGTGTTAGACATGGTAGTTATTATTTGTTTTATGGGAAAGGATGACAACAGTATGCGTATCGTATTAACTATCGTTGGCAAAGACAAGGTCGGCATTATTGCTAAAGTAAGTAATATTCTCGCTGAGCATGGCGTAAATATCCTCAATATCAATCAAAATATTATGGAGGGTTTCTTCAATATGGTTTTGATTGCTGATATGACGGGTGCTGCTGTAAAATTACAGGATCTTAAGGATATCTTTACTGCTTTAGGCAGAGATATCGGCGTTGAGATCAGAGTACAAAGCGAAGAAATATTTACGGCGATGCACCGTATCTAGGAGGCTGTCTATGTTCACGATTAAAGATATCTTGGAAACTAACCAGATGATCACGCAGAACAACCTGGATGTGCGTACGATCACTATGGGAATCAGTTTGCGCGACTGCGGTCATCCTGATATAAAAGTAACGGCACAGAAGGTATATGATAAGATCACCAGAAAAGCTGAAAAGCTTGTTCAGGTCGGCGAGGAACTGGAAATGGAGCTCGGTGTTCCGATCATTAATAAACGTATTTCTGTAACTCCTGTTTCGATGGTTGGTGAAAGCTGCGACAGCAATGATTATGTTCCGCTGGCTAAAGCGCTTGATGAGGCAGGCAAAGCAGTAGGCGTTAATTTTATCGGCGGTTTTTCTGCCTTGGTTGATAAAGGTTATACCAAAGGTGATAGAAATCTTATTTGTTCTATTCCAGAAGCTTTGGCAGTAACTGATATTGTCTGTTCCTCTGTCAGTGTCGGTTCTACTAAATGCGGGATTAATATGGATGCAGTTGCGGAAATGGGCCGTGTAATCAAAATGGCAGCAGAACGTACTGCAGACCGTGATGCTATTGGCTGTGCAAAATTGGTTGTTTTCTGTAATGCAGTGCCTGATAATCCTTTTATGGCCGGAGCTTTCCATGGTGTTACAGAGCCTGAAACTGTCATAAATGTAGGTGTCAGCGGACCCGGTGTGGTAAAACATGCGTTGGAGGCAGTGCGCGGACAGGACATTGGCGCTGTAGCAGAAACGATCAAGAAAACTGCGTTCAAAATTACTCGTGTCGGCCAGTTGGTTGCACAGGAAGCCGCCCGTCGTCTGGATACGCAGTTTGGTATTATTGATTTGTCGCTGGCTCCGACACCGGCAATCGGCGACAGCGTTGCTCATATTCTGGAAGAAATAGGCTTGGAGAGCTGTGGCTGCCCTGGTACTACTGCTACTTTAGCTATGCTTAATGACGCCGTTAAAAAGGGTGGATTGATGGCTTCAAGTTATGTCGGCGGTTTGAGCGGTGCCTTTATTCCTGTCAGTGAAGACGCGGGAATGATCGCGGCTGTTGAACGCGGCAGCCTGACTTTGGAGAAATTAGAGGCCATGACCTGTGTTTGTTCCGTAGGGCTTGATATGATAGCCATTCCAGGTGATGTGACTGCTGAAACTATTTCAGCAATCATTGCTGATGAAGCGGCAATTGGAATGATCAACAATAAAACTACTGCTGTACGTCTGATACCGGTTCCGGGTAAAACTGTCGGAGAACAGGTAGAATTTGGCGGTTTGCTTGGATATGCTCCCATCATTGCCGTGAGCAAATTTAAGGCCGATGCCTTTATTGCCCGCGGTGGTCGTATTCCTGCACCGGTAAGGAGTCTGACCAACTAATGCGTAAACAACAACGTGAGGCAATTTTAGCGCTGCTGGAAGAAACTTATATGGGTACGGAAACAGCGCTGAACTATTCGACGCCTTTTGAATTGTTAGTAGCGGTAATTATGTCAGCGCAATGTACGGACGAACGTGTCAATAAGATTACAGCACGTATTTTCCCGAAATATAATACTCCTGAAAAAATGGGCGCACTTTCTCAGGAACAGCTGGAAGAAGAGATTCGTGACTGTGGACTGTTCCGATCGAAGGCTAAAAATCTGCTGGCAACCTGTAAAATGCTGACGGAAGAATATAACAGCGTTATTCCTGACACTGTCGAGGAGCTGATGAAGCTGCCGGGTGTGGGTAAAAAAACGGCTAATGTTGTCGCCAGTATTGTTTATAAGGTTCCGGCGATTGCGGTTGATACCCATGTTTTCAGAGTTTCGCATCGGTTGGGTTTAGCTAAGGGTGATGACCCATTGGCGGTGGAGAAAGAGCTGCAGAAAGCCATTCCGAAGAATAAATGGAGCGATGCCCATCATTGGTTGATCTGGCATGGCCGTAAGATTTGCAAGGCAAGGAAACCTTTATGCAGTGAATGCGTATTGGTAGAATTGTGTCCATACAAGGAAAAGAATTTATAAAATAAAATTGCAGACAAGCCTGTAGTGCGACTGGCACACAGGCTTGTTGTGTTTAAGGAGCAGCCGTGCAGACAAAAGAAATGATTTTGCAAAAATATTTTGGTTACAGTGAGTTCAGAAGCGGGCAGTCAGAGCTGATAGAGCAAATTTTGAACGGACGTCCTGTTGTAGCTGTTATGCCGACTGGAGCTGGAAAAAGCTTATGTTATCAGTTACCGGCGTTGATGCTGGAGGGCTTGACACTGGTTGTTTCACCGTTGATTTCCTTGATGAAGGATCAGGTACGCAGTTTAGCGGAACATGGTGTAGAAGCGGCTTATTTGAGCAGCGGGATGAGTAAGCAGGAGTACGGTGCCGCCGTTTATGCTGCCCGTAATAATAAATGTAAATTGCTGTACGTTTCACCTGAACGCCTGCAGAATGAGCAGTTTAAGGCTTTTGCAAGTGAGCTGCAAATAGCGTTGGTCGTTGTTGATGAAGCACACTGCGTAGTACGATGGGGTGAATCCTTCCGACCGGCTTATTTGGCAATAAAGCCGTTTTTAGACGGCCTGCCGAAGGCTCCTGTTGTTGCGGCTTTTACAGCTACTGCCACGCCGGTTGTAAGACGTGAGATAAGTAAATGTCTGGGATTAGAGCAGCCGTTAGAACTGGTGACAGGTTTTGACAGAAGCAATCTTACATTTATTGTGGAAAAACCAATGGTGAAAAGACGTTTTTTGCGTAGCTGGCTGCCGGAGCAAAACGGTTGCGGTATTATTTATTGTGCAACGCAGAAGCAGACGGAAGAAGTATGTAATGACCTCAATGCCTGGGGCTATCCAGCAGGACGTTATCATGCTGGTTTAACAATGGAAGAACGGCAGCGGAACCAGAACGCTTTCATTAAAAATGAATTGCAGGTGATGGTGGCGACTAATGCGTTTGGGATGGGTATAGATAAACCTGATGTAAGGTTTGTCTTGCATTATACTTTGCCGCTTGATGTAGAAGGCTATTATCAGGAAGCAGGAAGGGCTGGACGTGACGGCTTGCCGGCAAAATGCGTACTGCTTTTTGAACGGCGTGACATAATGCAGCAGCGGCAGCTGCTGGAATATAGCTGTGAGCAGAGAGAAAGCAGTGCGGAAGACAAAAAGCTGTGGCTGACAAATGCTTACCAAAGGCTGCGTGATATAGAAAGCTATTGTTTTACCAGAGGTTGCCTGCGTAAATATCTGCTGACATATTTTGGACAGGAAACAAATGACAGATGTGGGAATTGCAGTAATTGCAGCGGCAGTAATTGAAGGTGCTTTGTGACAAGGCAGTGAACTTATTCGTTAATGGGCAGGGAATATTTTTTGAATGCAGAATATATTAATTAAGAATTTAAGCAGGGAGGGACCGTTATGAAAATCACCTTTTTAGGTGCCACAAGAATGGTTACAGGCTCTTGTTATTTACTTGAAATAGGCAGTAAAAAAATGCTGTTGGACTGCGGTATGTTTCAAGGTTCTAAAATGATTACTGCTTTTAATGAAAAGGATTTTGTTTTTGCGCCTAATGATATTGACACAGTTGTGCTGACCCATGCTCATATCGACCACAGCGGGTTGATACCAAAGCTGATAAAACAAGGATATAAGGGTTCTGTACATTGTACGAAAACCACTTTAGAGCTGTGCACGATTCTGTTGCCTGACAGTGCTCATATTCAGGAATCTGATGCAGAGTTTGCCAACCGGAAAGGTTTGCGTGCAGGTAAATCTGTAGTAGAACCTTTGTATACTGTTGATGATGCGTATAAAGCTTTGCAGCATTTTCATACGCACGAGTTTGGTGAAATGCTTGAGGTTCTTCCGGGGGTGCAGGTTAAATTTAAGGTTGCCGGGCATATTTTAGGTTCGGCGATTGTTGAAGTTTTTGTTAATGAAGATGGCAAAACAACTAAGCTCGTTTTTACCGGAGATATTGGACAGCCTAATCAGCCGATTATCGAGGATCCGGAAGAAATTTCCGGAGCAGACTTTATAATCACCGAATCTACTTATGGCAATCGTGTGCATAAAGCCTATGACAAAGAAGCGGAGCTGTCTGAGATCATTAATGACACTGTGGCTAAAGGTGGTAATGTAGTTATTCCTGCCTTTGCTGTAGGACGTACACAGGTACTTCTTTATTATTTCCAGAAGCTTCTGCAGGAAGGTCGTATCCCTCAGGTACCAATCATTATCGACAGTCCGATGGCGAGCAAAGCTACTGCTATCACGCTTACTAATCCTCAGGAATATGACGAAGAAGCGCGGGCTTTGTATGAAATGCACGGTAACAGGCTTTTAGCGATTCCAAATCTGCGTTTCACGGCAACTGCGCAGGAATCACGGATGATTAATGAGATGCCAGGGCCTAAAATTATCGTTTCTGCCAGTGGTATGGCAGACGCAGGACGTATACTGCATCATTTGAAGCATAATCTCTGGCAGGAAAACTGCTCTGTCATTATTGCCGGTTATCAGGCTGAGGGAACAATGGGACGTCGGTTGATAGAAGGTTCCAAGCAGGTTAAGATTATGGGCGAAGATATTAAGGTAAATGCCAAGATCTACAATATGAAAGGGTTTTCGGCACATGCGGACAAGGAACAGCTGCTTGAATGGTACGGTAAGATGAAACAGCCGCCGAAAGCATTTTTCGTTACACATGGTGAGTTTGATGCTGCCAGCAATTTCGCTGATGAGCTGCAGCGCCGTTTGGGTACAGCTGCTTATATCCCGCAATATGGGGATAGTGTCACGATAAATGGTACTGAATGGAATGTTACGACGTCGAATATCGTGACGACAGTTCCGGAAGTGGCGGCACTTAGAGAGTATTTGCGGCAGTTTGAGAGTTCTTATTTGCAGTATCGTACTAAAATTGAGCAGATCGTTGCTCGTGACGGTGATAAAGCAGCTGGTATACGCAAAAAGATGGAAAAAATCAGAAAATATGTGGATGACATGCTGTCATCGCTGTAGGGTTTTCAGTAAAGGAGTTTTTGAAAAATATGAATTATGTTAGTTTGTGTAGAAGATTGGCTGTTTGTACTGCTTTAGGTATAGCGTTATCCTTGCCGGTTGGAGCAGTTTGGAATACAATGCAGCCTCAGTTGGCTTATGCTGAAGAATACAGCAGCCTGCGTGGAAATATTATTGAAAATGCGTATCTTTTAGTTGGAACCCCTTTTAAAATGGGCGGCAGTTTTCCGTCAGAAGGATTTGATGGTTCCGGTTATGTGCAGTATGTTTTTGGTGAAAGTGGTATCGCGTTGCCGCGAACTGTTGATGAGCAATATGACGTAGGCAGGAGAATCGGAAAAGATGATCTGCTTCCGGGAGATCTGGTATTTTATAGCACTGATGGCCCAGGAGCGACCTTCTGCGGTATTTACAGCGGAGATGGTAAATTCATTTATGCCGGTACTAAAAATGGCGTAATTGAAGGTGAAGCGTTTGGTCCTTATTGGGATGAACGTTTTTATGGGGCCAGAAGGATCATTGATTGAGATGGTAGTTTTTATTTAGAATGATCAATAAAAAATACAGCCGCTTTTTGAAAGCGGCTGTATTTTTTTGTATTATGCCAAAGTAGTATAAAAACAATACATTTGTACAAGAAAAAACAGAAAGATAAAATAATTTTAAAAATATATTGACATAGTGTTAAGGTGTTGTTATACTTATTTCAATGTTTCGACAAATCATCAGGTTACAGGTTATGACTGGGAATGGACAGTGGAAGGCTTTCAGAAAGCCGGCGGTAGATGCGAGCCGGTAAGCGTGGAAATAAGTCCTCTCACCCAGGAACTCTTTTTCTGAGGGCGAATGTAGGGAAAAGCGCAGGGCTGCGTTAAAGGCCTCAGAGTATAATTTAGGGTGGTACCGCGTACTTAACGCCCCTATCGGCTATGCCGGTAGGGGCTTTTTTGTTGAATTTGTTGGGCAGCAAGGGAGGGGAATTTATGAACAAGCAGCGTAAAATGTTGCGTGAACGTCTGCTGAGGTCAGAGATTTTGGTTTTGCCGGGTGTTTATGATGCTTTGACGGCAAAAATTGCGGCAGAAGTAGGGTTTGATGCACTGGTTATGGGAGGTTATAGTATCGCTGCCTCCAGATTAGGGCAGCCGGATGTAGGTTACCTTTCGATGACTGAAATGGTGCAGGCTGTGAAATGTATTGTGGATGCCACAGAATTACCGGTATTTGCCGATGGTGATACTGGTTACGGAAATGCGTTAAGCGTACGGAGGACGATGCAGGAATATGAAAAAGCCGGAGCAGCTGCAGTGCTTTTTGAAGATCAGGTATGGCCTAAACGTTGTGGACATATGGTCGGTAAGCAGGTCATAGATGCATCTGAGCATGCGAAAAAACTGCGGGCGGCTGCTGATGCCAGAACTGACGAGGATTTTTTACTGATTGCCAGAACTGATGCGAGGGCTGTGAATGGACTGGAGGATGCTGTTGAACGCGGCAAATTGTATTTAGATAACGGAGCTGAAGCTTTGTTTATAGAAGCGCCGCAGGATATAAGAGAATTAGAAGCTGTTACGAAAGCTTTTCCAGATACCATACTGATAGCTAATATGATCGAAGGCGGCAGGACACCGAACCTGACTGCAAAAGATTTGGAAAATATAGGATTTAAAATAGTGTTCTGGCCCTGCAGTGCCTTATACGTCATTACGCAGGCTTTTAAAGAAGCAATGACAGTGCTGCATCAAACGGGGACGACTAAGGCCTATGAAGATAAAATGATGCATTTTACTGATTTTAACAGGTTCATCGGTCTTGATGATTATATGAAGCTGGAGAAACTCTATAAATAAAAAATTATGAGGTGAGAGTAATGAAAATGTCCCAAATGTTTAAAACTACTTTGGCTGCCGCTATGATTATGGCATTGGCAGTAACGGCCGGCTGCGGTGGGGGCGGAGATAAAAAATCTGCCGGCAGCGAAAAGGTGACTTTGAAACTGGCTCACAATTTGCCAACGGCACATCCGCTGGCCCAGGGAATGGAGGCTTTTAATAAAAAGCTTACTGAAAAATCCAACGGCACTATTACACTGAACATCTATCCTTCCGGACAGCTGTTCAACGATAAAAGTATGAATGACGCAATTATGTCTGGTGGCATTGATATGGGGCTTAATTCCACAGCAATGTGGTCAACTGTTATTCCGGCAATGGAAGTTTTTGACGTACCGTTTCTGTTCCCAAGTTATGAAAAAGTCGATCATGCCATCGATGGAGGCTTGGGTGATAAATTAGCAGGTGAATTGAAGAAGAAGGGTGTGCGTCCTGTGATCTGGGCTGATTATGGCTTTGTGCAGTTCGCTAACAGCAAAAAGGAAATTACTAAACCTGAGGATTTTGCAGGACTGAAGCTGCGTGGTTATGGTGAGCTGCCTTCAGAAACGATTAAAGCACTTGGTGCTTCTCCTGTAACTATGGGATCAGGTGAAGTTTATATGGCCATTCAGCGCGGTGTTGTTGATGGACAAACTTCTGGAACTACAGCTATGTATGACCGTAAAATGTTTGAAGTTACCAAATATCTGACTATTACTAATCATGCTTATCCTGAGTTTATTCTGGCGATGAATGAAAAATCTTTTCAAAAACTGACTCCGGAACAGCAAAAAATAGTAACCGACGCTGCAAATGAAGTGCGTGACGAACTGCGTAAAAATGCTAAAGCAGAGGATATGGCTGCTTTAGAGAAATTAAAAGAAAAAGGTATGCAGGTTTACGTTGTTCCTGAGGCTGAGCTGCCGGCATGGCAGTCTGCTACTAAACCAGTTTGGGATATTTTTGTTAAACATACTGGGGATCTTGGTAAGGAATTGATCGAAATATGCAGTAAACAATAGATAAATTCTTAATTGACCGCTGCCATAAGCGGCAGCGGTTTTTATTTTGGAAAAGAATGAGAGGAAAAAGACTTGAAAAGCGCGCTCGAGGTCTATGAAAAATTTTTGAACGCTATTACTAAAGCAGTTGGCGTCATTGCCGGCATTCTATTGCTGCTGCCGGCGTTGATGGTCTTTTATGAAGTTGTGATGCGAGGTTTGTTCAATGCGCCGACAGAATGGTCAATAGAACTTTCTGTATATTGTGTTTTAGTAGCAGGTTTTTTAGGGATGTCCGTTACTTATGCTGCTGGCAAGCACATCCATGTCGATATTGTTTTAAGCCATTTATCAGCACGTACCCGTTGTTATATCGAACTTTTTACAACTATTGTTGGTATTTTTTTCTGTGCCGTATTTGTAATGCAGTCTTTGGATATGGCATTGCTTTCATATGAGATGGATAATACTTCACCAAGTACTCTGCGAACTCCTATGTGGATTCCTCAGATGTCGCTGCCGATCGGTATGGGGCTGTTGCTACTACAGTTTGTACGTACCCTGCTTATAGATATTCAAAAAATCAGCAGCGGTGAATTCAGTAAGGAGGCGGAATAAGATGCTTGTTATTTTTACCGTTATCTTACTGGGACTTTTGGTTTTGGGACTGCCGGTAGCCTTCTCACTGGGAACGGCGGGACTTTTCGGTATGTTTGCTTTTATGGGCGGAGGATCTTCTTTGGCCCAGATACCGATTTTGGCTTACAAATCTTTGGATGATTTCGTGTTAACGGCTGTCCCGTTATATATTTTAATGAGCCAGATTCTTTTAACAGGCAAAGTAGGCAACGATTTATTTGAGCTGGGCAATAAATGGCTGCGTCATTTGCCTGGGGGGTTAGGTGTAGCTACAGTTTTTGCCTGTGCAATTTTTGCTGCGATTACAGGCTCGTCTGTTGCCTGCGCCGTTACTATTGGTGCTATTGCCATTCCTGAGATGCTGTCTCGTGGTTATGAAAGAACGTTAGTTCTAGGAGCTGTTGCAGCAGGTGGTACCTTAGGCATTCTGATCCCGCCATCGATACCAATGATTTTGTATGGCGCTATTACTGGTGAATCGGTAGGTCAGTTGTTTATGTCCGGCGTTGTACCGGGGGTTATTTTGACACTGCTGTTTATTGCTGTGGTTGTTTACAGCTCAAGAAAGCTGCCTTTGCAGGAAGCGGCCAGCTGGGAGGAACGTTTTCAGGCGCTAAGAAGTTCTTTTTGGGGACTGCTGCTGCCGGTGCTTGTCGTTGGCGGTATTTATACGGGAGCGTTTACTCCTACTGAAGCTGCTGCTATAGGTACGGTTTACAGTTTGTTTATTACTTTTGTTATTTACCGTACGCTTGGTCTGAAGGATATGCCGGAAATTTTGCTGGATACAGTCAAAACGACTTCGATGATTTTCGCGATTATGATCGGCGCAACTTTATTTGGTTTCGTTTTAACTATTCTGCAGGTTCCGCAGGCTTTGACGAGCCTGGTTGCCGAAATGGAAACCAGCCGGTGGATAGTCTTTATCGCAATTAATATTCTGCTGTTGGTTTTGGGATGTATTTTGGAATCTATCTCCATTATTTTTATCACTTTGCCGATTTTGTATCCTATTATCATGAAATTGGGCTTCGATCCGATCTGGTTCAATGTTGTGATGTTGATCAATCTGGAGCTGGCTCTTATCACGCCGCCGGTTGGAATGAATCTGTTTGTTTTGCAGGGCATCAGCCCAGATAGTAAAATGACACAGATCATCAAAGGTGTTATTCCTTTTGGCATTATTATGGCGCTGGAAATTTTGCTGCTGTGTTTCTTCCCGGAGATAGCTACATGGCTCCCCGGTATAGTAAAATAGCGGTTTTTGTTGACATAGTAAGTTAAAAAGAATATAATTAATTAGTCATAGTGAAGGATGCTTATTGACAAGCATCCTTCATTAATTTTAGAGTAGTTTTATTTGACCGCAGGCTTTTGTTGTATATGGCATAGCTCGGTTTGGATTTACAGGCGGTATGCCGTCTGCTCAAAAGAGAGGAAGATAGGATTTATGTTAAGAAATGATTTACGCAATATTGCCATTATTGCCCACGTTGACCATGGCAAGACTACCCTCGTAGACGCAATGCTCAAACAAAGCGGTATTTTCCGTGCTAACGAGCATGTCGAAGAACGTGTAATGGATTCCAACGCTTTGGAACGTGAACGCGGTATTACTATTTTAGCTAAAAATACAGCTGTTATGCACAAAGATACTAAAATCAATATTCTTGATACCCCCGGCCATGCTGATTTCGGCGGTGAAGTTGAACGCGTGCTTACTATGGTCGATGGCGTATTATTGCTGGTTGATGCTTATGAAGGGCCTATGCCGCAGACTAAGTATGTTTTGCGCAAAGCGCTGGAACAGCATCTGAAACCAATTGTAGTTATCAATAAAATTGACCGTCCTGACCAACGTGTTGAAGAGGTTATTGATGAAGTTTTAGACCTTTTCATTGAGCTTGGTGCTGATGATGATCAACTGGAATTCCCGGTAGTATTGACTTCTGCCCGTAATGGTATTGCTAAATTAACTATGGAAGAAGAAAGCGACAATTTAGAAGCTTTGTTCAAAGTGATTTTGGAAAATATTCCCGCTCCGGATGTTGAAGTAGACGCACCTTTGCAAATGCTGGTCAATACCTTGGATTATGATGATTATGTAGGACGTATCGTTGTCGGTCGTGTGATCCGCGGTACTATCCATAACGGTGAAACTATTACTTTGATGGATGAAGAGGGCGAGCGTAAAGCGAAGATCGGCCGTCTGTATACCTATGAAGGCTTGAAACGTGCTGAGACGCAGGAAGTTGGAGCAGGCGACATCGTTGCTTTGATCGGTTTGGCAGATGCCAATATCGGCGATACTATCGCTGATGCAGAAAGTCCTGAAAAATTAAAAGGCATCAGTATTGATGAGCCTACGCTGTCGATGGTATTCTCTGTTAATAACAGTCCTTTTGCAGGTCGTGAAGGTGAATATGTTACCAGTCGTCATCTTCGTGACCGTTTGTTTAAAGAAATCAAAACTAATGTTTCGATGCGTTTAGAAGAAACCGAAAGTCCAGATGCATTTATTGTTTCCGGACGTGGTGAGCTGCATTTGTCTGTATTGATCGAAACTATGCGCCGTGAAGGTTATGAGCTGCAGGTCGGCAAACCTAAAGTAATCATGCATCATGATGAAACCGGTACTTTACAGGAGCCTATGGAAGCTTTAACAATTGACGTTCCGCAGGAATTTATGGGAGCTGTTATGGAAGGGCTGGGACTGCGTAAGGCTGAACTGACTAACATGACAGAGATGGCCGGCTACCTGCGTATGGAATTTGTGATCCCCGCCCGCGGACTTATTGGTTTCCGTAACCAGTTCCTGACAGATACTAAAGGTAACGGTGTTATGAATCATGTGTTCGCAGGTTATGCTGATTATAAAGGTGAGATCCCCGGACGTACAAGAGGCAGCCTGGTTGCTTTTGAAAACGGCGAAACTACATCCTACGGTATAGGCAACGCGCAGGAACGCGGGAATATGTTCATCATTCCTGGCGAACAGGTCTATGAAGGGCAGATCATTGGTGAAAACAGCCGTGATGATGATATGGATGTCAATCCCTGTAAAAAGAAACATGTCAGCAATATGCGTGCCAGCGGCAGCGATGATACTATTCGTCTGATTCCGCCTAAGACTTTCTCTTTAGAGCAGGCTTTGGAGCATATCAACGATGATGAACTGGTTGAAGTTACTCCGAAGAATATTCGGATGCGTAAAAAGATTCTTGATCGTGTTGAGCGTGGTCGTCAGCGTTCCCGTAACAAAGCATAATAATACAAAAATAAAAATTTTTCTAAAAAAAGAAGGATTTTGAGAATTTATGTAGAAGTAGGCAGTTAGCATATCTGACAACAAGGACGTTTGGAGGCGTAAAAGATGGATTTAAAAAATGCTGCACGTAAGCTTTGGCATAGCGATGTAGAAGAAGATCAAGTTTATAGCGGTCCGTACTTAGTTAAAGGCGGTCATATGGATATTTTGGTGCGCTCTCCGCGTCAATTCAGCGACGTACGCGAGTATGCTGATTCTTTAATGAGCGGTGCGACACTGATGGTATCTTTCGATGCTGTTGATTCTGCAATGAAAAACCGTATTTTTGACTATTTGAACGGTGTAAGTTACATTATTGGCGCAACTGTTTCTAAGGTCAGCGAAAATTTGCTGATGTACGCTCCAAATCATGTGGAAGTTGATAAGGAAGCTGTTAAAAAAAGTACTCGTTCTTGGTTAGGCAGATAGCACGCACTCATCTATAAAATATTAAAAGCTCATTCCTTTTTGGAATGAGCTTTTTTTACGTTAAGGCAGCTGCTGTTTATAATTTTCGCCAAGCTTTTTGATAAAACCGGCAAAGAGAATTGCTTCACCCTGCTCGTTATATTGCATCTGTCCGCGGCAGCGCACCCAAATCCATTTACCTTCTTTGTTTTGAGCACGATATTCAACATAGTGAATGTTGGCGCGTCCGTCTAAAATTTCCTGGTTGGATGCTAAAAAAGCGCTTTGATCATCTGGATGAACCTTGGCACCCCAGATGGCGGCAGCATTTTTGATGTATTCGCCAGGCAGAGCAAATTCTTCAACCATGGTTTTGGGATAATGGAAAACATCACTTTGGACGTCACAGACGTAGAGATAATCGTCGGTGCTGTTAACTAAAGCATCGTAGAGATATTGTGCCTGATAAGAAAAACTGTTTTTTTCAGACGGGCCAGACTGTTTTTGCAGGCCAGCGTCCTGCTGGCGTTTAAGTATATGGTAAGAACGTTTCTGCTCATACATTTTTTCGTCGACACGGTTTAAAATATCAGTAAGAGAGTAATTGCTTGTAGACTGAATTTCTAAAAGCCCATAGGTGAAAGATGGTTCATAGGGCAGAGCATTTTTTTGTGCTGAATTTTTTAGTTCAATTAGGACTTTTTGCAGTATTTCCTTAACATTTTGCAGCGAATGTTCTGTAAAAACGACAATAAATTCATCGCCGCTGAGCCGGAAAAATATATCGCCGCTGCCCAGGTATTTTTTTACAGTCTGGCATATAGTGATAATAAGCTTATCGCCTTCACTGTGTCCATAATTGTCATTGACCTGTTTGAGTGAGTTTATATCAAACATACAGGTTATAAAACCATGGCAATTCTGATGAGCTGCTTTAATCAATTTTTCCAGAAGCTCTTTGCCTGCACGTCTGGTCAGTGTATTGGTCAGTTCATCAAAACAGGCATCATGGAAAGCTTTTTTTGAATCTGTTATATCTATAGATTGCTGCAGATGTACGATTGAGCCATCAAACCAATTAATAAGGCTGTCATGGTTTTCGTAAATACGTCCGGTTTTAGAATTGACTTCTTCCCAGTGAATAGTCTTATTAGAAGACGGATCACGCAGTAATTTGGAAACAGGGCAGAAGTTACAGCGTTGGGACATGTTCTGCTGCAATACCTGCCAGCATATTTTACCTTCAGGTGCTTTTAAGGCAAAACGGTCTTTCATCGTTTGGTTCATGAAGAGAATTTTATTAGTGTGGATATCAGTTACGTAGATGAGGTTATTCATGCCATTGATAATTGAAGTATAGACTTTCTGCTGTAATGCAGTTTGTTCAAAGGCATGCTTTTTTACAAAATATGCGCATAATATATTTACAACAGCAGTTAAACTGTCAGTGCTGAATTGCTGAAAATTGATTGCTTTTTCGTTTAATTCTAAAGCTGCAAAACCATAGAGATAATCGTCAAATCGCAGCGGATAAACTGTGGTTGGTCTTATATTATCGTTGTAACCGCATTCTGTTAATATGTGACTGAAATCTTTGCAGTTGATTTCAGTCTTGAGCTTTAACTTTTTTGCGATAAGGTGAGCTTTATGGCTTAACAAAGACTGCTGTTGGGAAAGGGCTTCATTTGGATAGTGAAAAGCAGCCTGAAAATGTTTTTCGTTGCGCAGTTGAATCACAGAAATATGAGATAAATATTCTGTGAGACCAAGTGTTTTTTCTAAACTGGCAAGAAGATCATAAAAAGTATTTTTAAAAGAATATAACTTATCATATGCCTGTAAGAATTGTTGAGATTGTTTTAAATTATCAGTGCTATAGTCAGCCATATGTATCATTCCTGTCTGTTAGGGTATATTTATAATATTATAGCACTTTTAAGATATGAATGAAATATATAAACTAAAGCAAAAATAAAATAACGAAAGCTTTAATTAAGATGAGATAAAGCGTGTTTTGGAGAAAATAAAAAGCCTGCTCAAAAGAGCAGGCTTTAATCGCTGTAGAGATTAGTCCATAGCATTGACTTTTTTAGCAAGTCTTGATTTTTTGCGGTTTGCAGCATTCTTATGGATAATACCTTTACGAGAAGCTTTATCAATCAAACCGGTTGCAGTTGCAAAAGTTGCTTTTGCTTCTTCTGGAGAGCCGGTCTCGGTTACAGCAACTACTTTACGAGCTGCATTGCGGATAGCAGCCTTGATCGGAGCATTTTTTGCACGACGTTCTGCGTCGGTTTTTACACTACGAATGGAAGATTTAATGTTCGGCAACGAATTCACCTCCTACAATTAAATACGTTTACTAAAGTATTCTACCACGAAGGAGTTAATTCTGCAAGGGATTTCTGCAAATTATTCCACAAAAGACTTTATTTGATAATTTTGGTAGCGATACGCTCGGGTTTAATGTCGGCAAAAGAACGTTTTTCAAGCGGTTTGGCCGGATAACCCAAGGCCAAAGCTGAAACAGGTTTGAAGCCTTCCGGCAGTTCAAGGCTGGCTACAAATTGAGGACTTTGCGGAATACGATTTAAAAGAGCCCAAAGATAAACTGAACCAAGGCCGATATCAGTAGCAGCCAATTGCATATTTTCAAGAATACAGCCAACATCAGCTATGTAAACCATCTGGCCGTCATCTTTAGGCTTAGCTGAAATGACGATTAAAGTAGGGGCGCCGTAAAACGGATTGTATTTGGGGTTTCCGAAAGCTTGACCGCAGTATTCTGCAAAGTTTTCGAGAATTTTGGGATTTTGCACAACAGAAATATATAGTTCGTCATATGCTCCATGACCAACAGGAGAAGCCCAGCCGGCGGCTAAAACTGTTTGCAGCTGGGAATCGCTTATTTGTTCTGGTTTGTAGACTCTGGTAGAGCGGCGGGTTGCAATAGCGGTTAAGGTATCCATAATATAACTTCCTTTCTTGTAATAATTCTTTTATTATTACTTATATTGTAACAGGTTGATGCTTTGATTTGCTGTAAATTATTTGTGAAGTGACTAAAAATACCATTATATATACTTTCATAATCTTTAACATAAATATTTTTTGTTACAGCAGCTTTTATTTATAAGTGCTTTACTAATAAGAGTTAGTATTTGCTTAATTACCGGCAAAAATGATATAATATTTTGCAGTGAATTTACGGCGGATGTTCCGCTTTAGCAAGATTATATATGAAGGAGAATATGATGGACCAGAATAAGATCCGTAATTTTTCTATAATTGCCCATATCGATCACGGTAAATCTACTTTGGCAGACAGATTGATAGAATATACCGGTACTTTAACTAAACGCGAGATGGAAGCACAGATCCTCGATTCAATGGACCTTGAACGTGAACGCGGTATTACAATCAAAGCGCAGGCCGTGCGCAGCAGCTATAAGGCTAAGAATGGCGAAGAGTACATGCTTAATTTCATTGATACTCCAGGGCATGTTGATTTTACATATGAGGTATCGAGAGCTTTAGCTGCATGCGAAGGTGCTTTGCTTGTTATTGATGCTACGCAGGGGATTGAAGCTCAGACTTTGGCTAATGTCTATTTGGCTTTAGATAATGATTTGGAAATTATCCCGGTTATTAATAAAGTCGATCTTCCCAGTGCTGATCCTGACCGAGTCAAGCATGAGATAGAAGAGGTTATCGGGATCGATGCATCAGAGGCCGTTTTGACGAGTGCGAAGACAGGTTTGGGTATTGAAGATGTACTTGAAGCTATTGTTGCTAAAGTACCGGCACCTTCCGGTATAAGTGACAGCCCTTTAAAAGCTTTGGTATTTGATTCTAAATTTGATGCGTATAAGGGTGTCGTTTTATATGTGCGTGTTATTGACGGACGTATAAAACCTGGTATGAAAATTAAAATGATGGCTACCAATGCTGAATTTGAAGTAACAGAGGTTGGTGTTTTTAAACCTAATCTTGTTAATGTTGATTCATTGGAGGTTGGGCAGGTTGGATTTTTTGCTGCAGCAATCAAAAATGTTAAAGACGCACGTGTCGGGGATACAGTTACTGATGCCAATAATCCGGCAGCCGAAGCACTGCCTGGTTATCGTAAAGCTACGCCGATGGTTTTCTGTGGTCTGTATCCGGTAGAAAACTCAGATTATGATAATTTACGGGATGCGCTTGAAAAACTACAGCTCAACGATGCCTCACTGGTTTTTGAACCGGAAACATCAGTAGCGCTTGGATTTGGTTTTCGCTGTGGTTTTTTAGGTCTGCTGCATATGGATGTTATCAAGGAACGTCTGGAGCGTGAATATAATCTAACGCTGATTACAACGGCTCCAAACGTTATTTACCAGGTATTTCGCACCAATGGTGATGTGGAATTGGTTGATAATCCGTCTAATTTCCCTGATCCAACAGTGATCGACCATGTAGAAGAACCTTACGTTAACGCTACAATTATTGTACCTAAAGACTATGTTGGTGCAGTAATGGAGCTTTCTCAGGAAAAACGCGGTGAGTATGAAAATATGACCTATTTAGATGAAACACGTGTTATGATTCACTATGCACTTCCGCTTAGTGAGATAATTTATGATTATTTTGATCGGTTGAAGTCAGTAACCAGAGGTTATGCTTCTTTGGACTATGAGCTGGCCGGTTATCGTGCTTCCAGCTTGGTAAAGGTAGATATTTTGCTGAATGGAGAACCGGTGGATGCCCTGTCAGCTATAGTACACCGTGAAAAAGCTGTTTCCAGGGGACGTCAGCTGGTAGAAAAACTGCGCAGTCTTATTCCGCGTCAGATGTTTGAGATACCTGTACAGGCTGCCATAGGTAATAAAGTTATTGCCCGCGAAAATGTAAGAGCGATGCGCAAAGACGTATTGGCTAAGTGTTATGGCGGTGATATCAGCCGCAAGCGCAAATTGTTGGAAAAACAAAAAGAAGGTAAGAAACGCATGAAGCAGGTCGGCAGTGTAGAGCTGCCGCAAGAAGCTTTTATGGCGATTTTGAAGATGGATTAAAATGCAAAAATGGGAACAAATCCAGGGGGTATATATACATACCCCTTTTTGCTTGCAAAAATGTTTATATTGTGACTTTGCTTCATATGCAGGTGCTGACACAGAAACTATGGAAAAGTATGTTGATGCTGTCTGCAGTGAAATAATGATGCGCAGCAATGAAGTGACTATTGCAGATCAGGCCACGCTGTATTTTGGCGGCGGGACTCCCTCGTTGCTTTCGGAAAAGCTTTTGGCGAAACTGGTAGAAGCTTTGCAAAAAAATGGATGCTGGCTGCAGCCGGCAGAGGCAACGATTGAAGTTAATCCCGGTACTGCCGATTTGGATAAGCTGCGTTTTTTTAAAGATTTGGGATTTGATCGTATAAGCTTTGGTGTTCAAAGTCTTAACGATGCCGAACTTCGGGCTGTTGGCAGGATACATACGGCCAACGAGGCTTTAGACGCTATTACAATGGCAGAGAAGGCTGGTTTTACACGAGTCAGTGCTGACCTTATTTATGGCTTGCCGGAGCAGTCCCTTCAAACGCTGAAGACCAGTCTGCAGAATTTAACAGCGGCAGGGTTGCAGCATTTGTCGGTATATGGTTTGACGATTGAAAAAAATACGCCTTTGGCAGGTATGCTGGACAAAGGAAAAGTTGAGTTGCCGGACGAAGATTGTCAGCTGGCAATGTATGAATTGGTACAGGAGTATCTGGAAGCACAGGGACTGCATAGATATGAGATTTCAAATTATGCAGTGTCAGGTCAGGAGTCAAGGCATAACCTTGTTTACTGGCATTATCTGCCGTATTTGTCTTTTGGCAGTTCCGCCTGCAGCTTTAATGGCAGTCAACGTTTTACAGCAACAGATTCTGTAACTGATTATATTGAAAGTATTCAAAGTGGCAAAAGTTGTGGAGGCTTTGAAGATCTGACAAAAGAAATGCAGCTGTCAGAATATTTATTTATGGGTTTACGGACGACGGTAGGGATAGATTTAATAGAAACTGAACAACGTTTTGGCTGTGATGTAATGTTAGAATTTGGGGTTGAATTAGAAAAATTTATTAGAGGAAATTTAGTATTCTATGATATTGAGCATAGGCGGATGAGGCTGACGGAGCAAGGGATGCGCTTTAGCAATGAAATTTTTGAAATCTTTGTGAAGTAAGAAAAATTGGTTGACAACTGTTAAGGTCAGTGCTATTCTAATACCAAGATGTTAGCACTCTAATGAGATGAGTGCTAACAATCGAGTTGGAGGTGGGATCGTGTTAAACGAAAGAAAGAAAAAGATCCTGCAAATTATCATAGAAGACTACATTTCATCAGCTGAGCCGGTTGGTTCACGTACTATTGCCCGCAAGTATGACTTAGGGCTCAGCCCGGCAACGATCCGTAATGAGATGTCAGACCTTGAGCTTCTGGGTTATTTGGAACAGCCGCATACTTCAGCGGGACGTATTCCATCTGCTCAGGCTTATCGTTTTTATGTAGATGCCCTGATTGAACCGGGGACATTGACAGATAATGATATGGCATTAATAGATGGCTGGTATAATGAACGTCGTCGTAACATTGATGATATTTTCCAGTCGACAGCCAAGATCTTGTCACGTATGACACAGAATGTTTCCATGGTTTTGACTAACCAGCAGACGATTGCAAATTTCTGTTATTTAAAATTTTTACCGCTTGACAGTCAGCATGCTATTTTATGTATCGTTGCCGATGATGGCAGTATAGATACGAATGTTGTTGATATTCCTTTAGGTATGTCTTCTGAAGAGATGGATTATCTGGCTGGTAAAATGAGCAAATTGCTGGAAGATCGCAATCTTAGCGATATTTCTGTGGAGATTTTGCAGAATGTCCATACAGATGTGGTCGAGGATAAACTCATTTTTTCATCATTACTGCAGGCTGTACGTAAAATGACGGGGCGCAGGCAGGAACAGAAGGTATTTTTAGGCGGAACAAAGCAACTGCTTAATCAACCGGAATTCCGTGATGTGGAAAGAGTCAGAAACCTGCTTGGTATATTAGAAGAAGAAAAGGTCCTGAAGGACCTTTTGCAGGGTGGTGAAGATTCAGGCCTTAAGGTAACGATAGGTTCTGAAAATAAATTTACCGGTATTCAGGATTGCAGTATGGTTCAGGCTACTTATCGTCTGAATGGTCAGATCGTAGGTACGATGGCAGTATTAGGTCCAACCCGTATGGAATACGGTAAGGTCATTTCTGTAATGGATTACCTGCATAAATATCTGAAAACAATTTTAGATAAGTAAAAAGACTATAAGGAGGAAGTGTTTTGCAAACAGAAGATTTGAAGGAAAGCTCAAAGCAAACAACTGCCGAAGAAACACCTCAGCAGGAAGCTCAAACGAATACAGCCGATGCTGCTAATGGAGTCGATGAGACTGCCGGGAAAAAGAGTGAGGGAGCTGCTGAAGAAAAAACTCCTGAACAGGATGAAAAGGATGTTAAGATCGAAGAACTGCAGAACCGTATTTTAAGGCTGCAGGCAGATTTTGATAATTTCCGCCGACGCAATACGTCCGAACGTGAACAGCTGGCAACTTTTGTTACCGCTGATGTTGTCGGAAAATTTTTAAAGGTGTTGGATAATTTTGAACGTGCTGAAGACGCCGCCAGAAAATCTGATGATGCCGCCGGAATTTATTCAGGTATTGAAATGATTAGGCGTCAGTTCGAGCAGACTTTTAAAGATTTGGGCGTAGAAGAAATAAAAGCACAGGGCGAAAAATTTGATCCTGAGATGCATGAGGCTGTGATGAGGGGGCAAAACCCCGATATGGATGATGACACTGTAGAGATGGTTCTGGAAAAGGGCTATAAATTACGTGATAAAGTTATCCGGCACAGCAAAGTTAAAGTTATCAGCAACGAATAGTTGCCATATAAATTAAAATTAACATATAAACCCGAGGAGGAATAAATCATGTCTAAAGTAATTGGTATTGACTTAGGTACTACTAACTCTGTAGTAGCAGTAATGGAAGGCGGCGAACCTACCGTTATCACTAATCAGGAAGGCAGCCGTTTAACTCCGTCCGTAGTTGGTTTTTCCAAAAACGGCGAACGTTTAGTTGGTCAGCTGGCAAAACGTCAGGCAGTATCCAACACTGACAGAACTATTAGTTCTATTAAACGTCATATGGGTACTGACTATAAAGTAGAAATCGACGATAAAAAATATTCTCCGGAAGAAATTTCCGCGATGATTCTGCAAAAGTTGAAAGAAGATGCTGAAAAATATTTAGGTGAAAAAGTAACTCAGGCAGTTATTACTGTTCCTGCTTACTTCTCTGACAGTCAACGTCAGGCAACTAAAGATGCCGGCCGTATCGCAGGCTTGGAAGTTCTCCGTATCATCAACGAGCCTACTGCTGCATCTTTGGCGTATGGTATTGATAAAAGCGACGACCATACCGTTATGGTTTATGACCTTGGCGGCGGTACTTTCGACGTATCTATCCTTGATGTAGGTGACGGTGTTTTTGAAGTAAAAGCTACTAACGGTGATACTCATTTAGGCGGCGATGATTTTGACCAGAAAATCGTTGACTGGATGGTTGCTGAATTTAAGAAAAATGAAGGCATTGATCTGAGTAATGACCGTATGGCTATGCAGCGTTTGCGTGAAGCCGCTGAAAAAGCAAAAATCGAGTTATCCGGTGTTTTGACTACTAATATCAACCTGCCGTTTATTACTGCCGGTGCTGAAGGTCCGAAGCATTTGGATATGGATCTGACTCGTGCAAAATTTGACGAATTGACTGCTGATCTCGTTGAACGCACAATGGAGCCGACCCGCAAGGCTATGGCTGACGCCGGCCTGTCTGCTTCTGATATCAATAAAGTTATCTTGGTAGGCGGTTCTTCCCGTATTCCTGCTGTACAGGAAGCTTTGAAAAAATTTATCGGTAAAGAGCCTTACCGTGGTGTAAACCCTGACGAATGTGTTGCCGTTGGTGCTGCCATTCAGGCCGGCGTTTTGGCAGGTGAAGTAAAAGACGTGCTTTTACTTGACGTAACTCCGTTGTCTTTGGGTATAGAAACTTTGGGTGGTGTGTTCACAAAGATCATTGAACGTAATACTACCATCCCGACTTCCCGTAAGCAGGTCTTCTCTACTGCTGCTGATAATCAGCCTTCAGTTGATATCCATGTACTGCAGGGTGAACGTGAAATGGCTGCCGATAATAAAACTCTGGGACGTTTTGAGCTTTCCGGCATCCCGGCTGCTCCTCGTGGAGTACCGAAGATCGAAGTTGCTTTCGATATCGATGCTAATGGTATCGTAAATGTAAGCGCTAAGGATCTTGGTACCGGTAAAGAACAAAAAATCACTATTACGTCTTCAGGTACTTTGGAAAAAGACGAAATCGACCGTCTGGTAAAAGAAGCAGAGGCTAATGCTGAAGCTGATAAAAAACGTAAAGAAGGCGTTGAAGTACGTAATAATGCTGACTCCCTGTGCTATCAAGCCGAAAAGACCATTAAAGATATGGAAGGCAAAGGCTCTGAAGAATTGATTGGAAAAGTACAGGCAGCGCTTGATACTTTAAAAGAGACTCTGAAAGGCGAAGATATGGAAAAAATCAAAGCAGATACTGAAGCTTTGACCAAACCTCTTTATGAACTTTCCGCAGAGCTGTACAAACAAACTGAAGCTGCTAAAGGTGCTGAAGGTACTGAAACAGCCGAGGGCGCAAAAAAAGCTGATGACGATGTTGTTGACGCCGAAGTGGTTGACGAAGACAAAAAATAATCGGCTTAGGATGGTGTAAACTTTGAGTAAAAAAGATTATTATGACGTGCTAGGCGTGTCTAAAACCGCTACAGCAGATGAAATAAAAAAAGCATACCGCAAACTGGCACGTCAGTATCATCCTGATGTGAATAAAGATAATCCGGAAGCGGCTGAGAAATTTAAAGAAGCGTCCGAGGCTTACAGTGTACTCAGCGATGAGCAGAAACGTGCCCAATATGACCAGTTTGGACATGCTGCTTTTGAAAACGGCGGTGCCGGCGGTGCTGGTGGATTTGGGGGCTTTGAAGGTTTCGGCGGTTTTGGCGGCGGAGGCATGGAAGATATTTTTGATATGTTCTTCGGCGGGCAGGGCCGCGGCTCGCGTGGTTCTAATGCCGGTCCTCAGCGCGGTGCTGATTTACGCTTTGACCTGGAAATCACTTTTGAAGAAGCTGCGTTTGGTTTAGAACGTGAGATCAGTTTATATCGTGACGAACAATGTCCGCATTGTCATGGGAATGGTGCGGAACCTGGTTCTAAAGTTGAAACTTGCCCTGAATGTCACGGAAGTGGCGAGATCCGTTTTACTCAAAACACTATGTTCGGACAGATGACCAATGTACGGCCATGTCCTAAATGTCATGGTGAAGGCAAGATCATCAGCGAACCATGTAAGGAATGTCGCGGACAGGGCACTGTTAAAAAGAATAAGAAACTTAAAGTCAAGATCCCTGCAGGTGTTGACAACGGTTCCCGCCTGCGGGTAGCCGGAGAAGGCGAAGCAGGGGTTAAAGGCGGACCAAGCGGTGATTTGTATGTATATTTGTATGTTAAACCGCATAAGTTTTTTGAGCGCGATGGTACTACTGTTTACTGCGAAGTGCCGATCAATATTGTACAGGCAACTTTGGGTGATGAGATTAAGGTTCCTACGCTGGATGGACAGGTTGTGATGAAGGTTCCGGAAGGAACTCAGCCTGGAAAGGTACTGCGTTTGAAGGGCAAAGGCATTCCCAGTTTGCGTAACAGTACACGCGGCGACCAGTTAGTCAGGATCAAAGTTGTTGTGCCGCAGAAGCTGAATGAAAAACAGAAAGATGCTTTGCGTAAATTTGCCGAGATCAGTAAAGATAACATTAATCCTGAAGAAAAAGGCTTTTTGAATAAGATTAAAGATTTATTTAAATAATGACTTGTATAAACTGCGGTTTGAACACCGCAGTTTATTTTTTTATGCCAAAAAATATGATATAATGTGAGCACTTGGCATTGAAATATCTTCTCAAACTGGTAGAAAAACACTTTCATATGGTAAAATATTTTAGAATAAGCTTTGTGTTTAATATATATGATAGTTATTTAAGGAGTGAGCGCTTTGTCACAATGGATAGAGGTAAGCATACAAACTACACATGAGGCAGCTGATCTGGTTGCCGAAATTATGCGTGCTGCAGGTGCAAACAATGGTGTTGTTATTGAGGACCCGGTTTTGATAAACACTTTGCGTAATTCAGGCACTTGGGAATTATGCGATATTCCTGAGCAGGAAAACACAGAAGTGGTTACGATAACTGCTTATTATCCGGAGGATGAAGAGCTGCAGCCACGTCTTACACAGATTGATGAGGACTTAACAAATTTGGAAACGCGTATTGGTAAATGTCGCTTTGGTAATACGTGTTTTCGTACTGTTTCCGAGCAGGATTGGGCTAACGAATGGAAACAGTATTTCCATGTTACGCATATTGGCAGAACATTGGTGATTAAGCCTACCTGGGAAAAATATACATCTAAAGCTGGTGAACATATTATTGAAATCGATCCAGGGATGGCGTTTGGTACAGGAACACATCATACGACCTGTATGTGTATGGAACGTTTGGAAAAAGTTCTGCGTACTGATATGGAAGTATTTGATGTTGGTACTGGCTCTGGAATTCTGGCTATTGCTGCTGCTAAACTTGGTGCTAAAACAGTTAAAGCGGTGGATATTGATGCTACTGCGGTACGAGTAGCTATTGAAAATATTGCCGGCAATGAACTGACAGAAAAAATCAGTGTGCAACAGGGTGATTTGCTGCATGGTACAGAAGGTAAGGCTGATATTATCATTGCTAATATTATTGCCGATATTATTATTATGCTTCTGCAGGATATTCCCGGTAAGTTAAAATCCGGAGGAATATTCCTTGCCAGCGGTATTATTGAAGAACGGCAGAATGATGTATCAGCAGCTGCCTCCAAAGTCGGTTTGTGTGTCGAAGCTGTTGATGCCAAAGGCGGCTGGGTTGTTATGCAGATGCGTAAGGAGGACTGACGGTGCATAGATTTTTTATACCGCAGCCATACAGTGATACGATGACAATAATGGGTGTTGATGCCAGGCATATTTATACTGTACTGCGGATGCAATGCGGGTCCAGAGTACAGATTGTAAGTGATGATGGTGTCACGGCTCTTGCTGAAATTGCTGATGCTAATGAAAGTGTTGTGACAGTCAAATGTCTGGAGGTACTGGCGGAAAGTCATGAGCCTTCAGTGCGAATCGTACTGGCACAAGGGTTGGCTAAAGGTGAAAAAATGGATTTTATTATCCAGAAGGCTGTAGAACTGGGAGTCAGTGAGATTATACCAGTAGCTATGGAGCATTCGGTCGTACGCCTGGAAGGTGATAAAGCTGTTAAGAAAGCTGAGCGCTGGCAGAAAATTGCTGAAGCGGCTGCGAAACAGAGTAAGCGTGATATTATACCAATGGTGCAGCCAGTACAGACGATGGAACAGATGCTTGCTGATAATCCCTGTGACTGTAAACTGATAGCTTATGAATGTGAGGATAAGCTTGGTTTGAAGGCTGCGCTGCAAAAGGAGCAGGCTTTGAAGGAGCTGCTGCTGATCATAGGCCCGGAGGGCGGTATTTCCGAGACGGAATTACAGCAGGCCCGGACAGCTGGGGCATTGGTAGTAAGTTTAGGCAAGCGCATATTACGTGCAGAAACAGCTGCATTAGTAGCTGCGGCCGCAATATTTTATGAAACTGGTGATTTAGGAGGCTGATTGATGAAAAGAATAGCATTTTACACTTTAGGCTGTAAAGTCAATCAGGCCGATACTGCCAGCATGGAAGCGATATTTCGCAGTCATGGTTATACTGTAGTTGGTTTTAATTGCGAAGCTGATATTTATGTGATCAATACTTGTGTTGTTACCAATACGGGGCAGCGTAAATCGCGGCAGATGATCAATCGTGCTGTGCGCAGAAACCCAACTGCTTTCGTGGTTGTGACTGGCTGTTATCCACAGACGGCGGCAGAAGAAGTGAAGACAATTCCTGGTGTTGATCTTATTATCGGGAATCAGGATAGAGCAGATATCGTACGGTTGGTAGAAGAAGCTGCTGCTTTTCAGTCTGTTGATACAATAGACAGCGTGCGTAAGCTGAGTGCCAACACTGAGTTTGAAGAACTGAGTGCAGGTGATGTTAGTGATAAGACCAGAGCTTTTTTAAAAATACAGGAAGGCTGCAATCAATTCTGTACTTATTGTATTATTCCTTTTGCCCGCGGACCGTTGCGTTCGCGTAGTCTGACAAGTATCAGGGAAGAAGTTAAAAAGCTTGTAGCTTCTGGTTATAAAGAAATAGTGCTTATCGGTATTCACCTTGGCTGCTATGGTAAAGAACATGATGGAAAACTGACTTTATTTGATGCTGTTGAGGCAGCTTTAAGTGTAGAGGGTCTGCAGAGACTGCGGTTGGGGTCATTGGAATCAGTGGAGGTCGAAGCGAGGCTGCTTAATCTTATGGAAAAAGATAAACGGTTGTGCCGACAGCTGCATTTACCTTTGCAGGCAGGCTGTGATACAACTTTAGCCAGAATGCACAGGCCGTATGATACCCGACGTTTTACCGAACTTTTGGCCGATATCCGTAAACGTATTCCTGATATTGCCATTACTACTGATATTATTGCCGGATTCCCGGGTGAGACGGAAGAGGAGTTTGCATCTACACTGGTTTTTGCAGAAAACTGCGGGTTCAGTAAAATGCATATTTTCCCTTATTCCAAACGGAAGGGAACTCCGGCCGAAAAAATGCCCAATCAAATTCCTGAAACTGTTAAGCAAAGACGTTGTGCACAACTTGCTGAGCTTGATCATAAGCAGCAGCAGAAATTTTTAGAACGTTTTGTTGGCAGTGCTGTGGAGGTATTGTTTGAACAGACTGTTGAGGATGGCTATATAGAAGGTTTGACCAGTAATTATTTACGGGTCTATGTTCGGTCGGAAGCTGAACTATGTGGCAAGATAAGAAAAGTGAGATTATTGAAGGCTGAGACGAGTTTTTTAATCGGAGAATTGCTGAAGGAATAATAAAAAAGCTGCCGTTTAACGGCAGCTTTTCTTTTATTCAATGGTAATTAATTCATATTGATCATTACCCATGGAAAGTTCTTTCATGTAACTGAGCTGCCGCAGACCGCGACGTGATTCGATCCGTTCCTGGAGATCATGCTTAGCAGCATCTGGTAAAGCAAAAACAAGGTCGATAGAAGCCTGATCGACGGCAAGAATATCTGTAGAAGCAAGGATGCCGATATCAGGAGTTGTTGGCGGTGCCGCAGCAAGCCCGGCACAGTCGCAGTCAACAGACATATTGCGCAATACATTGATATAAATGATTTGTTTACCAAAAAAATATGTTGTAGCCTTTGCTGATTCAGCCATATTTTCCATAAAACGCTCTTGGCTATATTCCCAGGGGTTGGATGGGTCAGAGGTATGCAGCATGGCTTTGCCGATCCTGCCATCTGCGTTGCCAATTGCTATATTTTTCATTGAACCGCCAAATCCTCCCATAGTGTGTCCTTTAAAATGCGTCAAAACGATCATGGAATCATAATTAAGCATATTTTTAGCGATCGACATTTCCTGAAAATGTTTGCCTCCTTTTACTGGCAGCATTACTGCTCCTTCCTCGTCCATAATGTCTACAGTACAAAAATCCCAGCCGTTAACTTTTAATGTTTCGCGGTGGCCGGCGGTGGTATAGCGATCACCTTTATAGAAAGTGTTGGTTTCGACTAAATTACTGTCAGGTACATGCTGCTGCAAAGCCATCACTATTTTCCGTGGGAGTATATTGGGACCGTTCTTTTCTCATGTATGGATTTTGATAGCTACTTTACCATGTATATCCTGGTTGATTTTATCATATAGTTTGATCAGACTTACAGGGCTGATATCCTTGCTGAAATAAACAAGAGCTTTATTATTTACTGCTGTTTTTTCATTACTTTTAACAGTTGGTTCAACAGGAGAAGAAACTGTATTGGCAGTCATTCCACAAGCGCTGAATAATAAAGTTGCGGCAGCGGTATAAAGTAATGTTGATAAAAATTTTTTCACTGTAAATTCTCCTTTCTTAGATAAATGATTAAAAATACTTTAAGTTCAGTATAATGGCTGGAGTTGACTATAAGTCAAGCGTTTTATTAAAGATTTTTTTACTTTGTTAGTTACAGTTTGAAAATAAATTGTGAACAGAGTAAATAGAAAAAGGACTTTTAAATTTTCTGACGAATATTATAAAAATTAGGATCACTAAGGGGGGAAAGAAATGAACGACTGTATCTTTTGCCGAATTATTGCCGGAGAGATCCCGTCTGAAAGAGTTTATGAAGATGACAAAATGATCGTAATCCGTGATGTGGCTCCTGCTGCTCCGGTACACGTTTTAATGATACCGAAAGCTCATACTGAAAATATTATTACTGCAGAACCGGAGCTGCTCCTGTATATGTTTGGGAAAGTTAAGGAACTGGCTGAGAAACTTGGTGTTAATGAAAAAGGGTTTCGCATCGTTGCCAATACCGGTGATGATGGAGGGCAGACCGTTAAGCATTTGCATATCCATCTTTTAGGCGGTAAAGCATTGGGGTGGCCGCCCTGCTGATACCTTGACAAAAGGCCTATCATAAGATATAATTTACTGGTAATATTGTGCGGTAATTGCGGTCTGACGATAGTCAGCAATAGTGCAAAAAACGCATGAAATGCATATATACACTTCCCTAAGTGTGTGGAGGGAGGGAGATCAGATGGCAGAAATTAAAGTTGGCAAAAACGAAACATTGGACAGTGCGCTGCGCAGATTTAAAAGAGCAACCCAAAAGGCCGGAATTCTTTCTGAAGTTAGAAAGCGCGAACATTATGAAAAACCGAGCGTTCAACGTAAGAAAAAATCCGAAGCAGCCAGAAAACGTAAAACCAGATAATGGGGGCGTGCTGTATGTCTATTAAAGACCAATTGACAGAAGATATGAAACAGGCCATGAAGGACCGTGAAGCAGGTAAGCTGCGTTTATCGGTTATTCGTATGGTGCGTGCTAATATTAAAAATGTCGAAATCAATGAGAAGAAGGAACTGAATGATGATGAGGTTCTGGCTATCTTGCTGAAAGAGGTCAAGATGCGGCAGGATTCTTTGGTAGAATTCGAAAAAGCCGAACGCAGTGAATTAGCCGAGCAGGCTAAAGCAGAAATTGAGATTCTCAAAAAATATCTGCCTGAACCGCTTAGCGATGAAGAATTGCGTGTTATGGTTGCTGAAGCTATCTCCGAGACTGGTGCCGAAGGACCGAAAGCGATTGGTAAAGTAATGCCTGCTGTTATGGCGAAGGCTAAGGGCCGAGCCGACGGTAAACGTATCAATCAAATGGTACGCGAACTGCTTCAATAATGAATAATTAACTTAACAGGACCGAATATTCGGTCCTGTTATTTTTTATAGCCCTTATAACAGTTTGATAACTGTTATAAGGGCTATTTTTGTGCAAAAATGCAAAAAAATCAGATTATTTTTGTAGGTTTCTACATATTAGGCTCGTCTTTAGCTTTGTATACTGAAATCAAAGAACTAATATGGAGGTGATTATCATAGCAAAGATTGTAGAAGCTGTGGAAGCTGTTAAGCTTGTCAGGTCAGGTGATGTTGTTATGATCGGAGGTTTTGGAAATGTAGGTAATCCAAAGAGGCTGATTGATTTACTGGCAGATACAGACATACATGATTTGACTGTTATTGCCAATGATCTTGGTACTCCTAATGTAGGCTTGGGAAGGTGGGTAAGGAATAGGATGCTGAAAAAAGCTATAGGTACCTATTTTACCTATAATACTGAAGCTGCGGAATTATATTTTGATGGAAAGTTAAATTTAGAGATGATGCCACAGGGCACATTTGCAGAAAGTATCCGTGCAGGAGGCTGCGGAATTGGCGGGTTTTATACAAAGGTTGGAGCTGGCACAGAGCTGACTGCGCATTGTGAAACAAAAGTTATTGACGGCGAAGCTTATGTTTTGGCGTATCCTTTGAAAGCAGACGTAGCCTTGTTACATGCCAGAAAAGCGGATGCTATGGGGAATTTAGTTTATGAAAAAACAGCAAGAAATTTTAATCCGCTTATGGCAACAGCAGCCGCTTTGACGATTGTGGAGGTTGATGAGATTGTAGAAACCGGTATGCTTTCGCCGGAAGAGATTGTAACACCTTATATTTATGTGGATGTTTTGGTACCGCAGAATCGGGGTGCAGTTAAATGAGAAACATGTCAGAAGCGGAAACAAAAGTAAGAATTGCTAAAAGAGTTGCGGAAATGCTGCCTGACGGTGGTTTTGTCAATTTAGGTGTAGGTATTCCCACAATGGCGGTTGATTATTTACCAGCAAATAAACATATTTATATTCAGACGGAAAATGGAATGCTAGGTGTTGGGCCTAAACAACTTAGCGGGGAGGCAATAATTCCTAATCTCATTAATGCCAGTCGTACACCGGTTACTGAAACGCCCGGATGCTGTTATTTTGATAGTGCTACATCTTTTGCAATGATCAGAAGTGGGCGTATGGATGCTACAGTTATCGGAGCCATACAGATAAATGAAGCGGGAGACCTGGCAAATTGGGCTTTGCCGGGCAAAGGTGTTTTAGGACCAGGGGGAGCAATGGATCTGGTCGTTGGAGTAAAAGAGGTGATCGTTGCGACATCTCATACGGCAAAAAATGGCAGGCATAAACTGGTAAAGGATTGTACTGTGCCGCTGACTGGGCGGAAAGTAGTTAATACTTTAGTCACAGAATATGCTGTATTTAAGTTTAAGGACGGAATGATGTTTTTACTGGAACATACTTCTGATGTTACATTGGAAGAAATTGCAGCAATGACATCTGCTCATTATGAGCTGGCTGAAAAAATTAGTATAAGGGAGGTATAGATATGCTGCAGCCGGTAGTCATAGATGGAATCAGGACGCCTATAGGAAAACTGAACGGAGCAATGAAGGACATACAGCCGGAGGAAATTGCTGCCTTTTTGTTGCAGAAAATATGTGAACGTAGTCATTTAGATATCAGACTTCTGGATGCAGTAATTTTAGGGCAGGCAAAGCAGAGCAGCGACCAGCCTAATATTGCAAGATTAGCTGCATTGATAACAAAATTTCCGCTTGAAGTACAGGCTTATACAGTACACAGACAATGTGGTTCTGGTATGCAGGCTGTCCAGAATGCGGCACAGGAGATTATGTGCGGCTATGCTGACTTCGTTTTAGCTGGTGGTGTCGAAAGTATGAGTAATGCCCAATATTATCTCAGAGAGGCACGGAGGGGTTATGCAGTAGGTAACGGGATTTTGCTGGATCCTAATACCGAAAGTCAGCCACGGTCACAGCCTGCTGACCAGTATGGAGTCCTGACAATGGGTATGACTGCAGAGAATATTGCTGAAAAATATGTTATCAGCAGAACGGCACAAGATTATTTTGCCTGCGAAAGTCAGGAAAAAGCTCAGGCTGCAATAAAAAGCGGACGCTTTGATGATGAGATTGAACCTTTGACAGTAAAAAAGAAAAAAGAGATTTTGATGTTTGCTGCTGATGAGCATCCACGTTTGTCAACGATAGAAAAACTTGCAGAATTGAAGCCTGCTTTTAAAAAGGACGGCAGCGTAACGGCAGGCAATGCATCAGGACGAAATGACGGTGGAGCCATGTTGCTGATTGCTGAAGAAAGTGCGGCTGCAAAGGCAGGGTTAAAGCCTATGGCTAAAATAATCAGCCAGGCTTCAATAGGTGTTTCGCCGGCATATATGGGAATGGGGCCTGTGCCTGCAACAAGGTTGGCGCTGAAAAGGGCAGGGCTAAGGATCGAAGATATTGGACTGATAGAAATCAATGAAGCATTTGCAGCACAATCATTAGCGGTCATACAGGAGCTGGAAATTGATCTGGCCAGGGTCAATGTAAATGGCGGTGCAATTGCTCTGGGGCATCCGATTGGTTGCTCTGGAGCAAGGATTTTAGTAACTTTATTGCATGAAATGCAGAAAAGACAGGTCAGATATGGCTTGGCTACTTTATGTATTGCTGGAGGGCTAGGATCAGCTACGGTTTTAGAGCTGGTGTAAATGAAAAAGAAAATGGGAAAAGGAGGCGGATTTTTATGAAGACTGTAACAAAGTTCTGTCTGAAGATGGTGCAGAATTATCTTCCGGATGCTTTTATTTTGGCTATTCTCTTAACATTTGTTGTATTTTGCGGCGGAATGTTTTTAATGAACAAGAGTGCTCTGCAAATGATAGAATATTGGGGCAGAGGGTACTCATCGATGTTTGTTTTTGGGATGCAGATGGTTTTAGTTTTATTGACAGGTTATGTACTGGCATTGACACCTTTGGCTAAAAAGATTTTGAACAAGGTAACAGGTATTCCTAAAACTCCACAGCAGGCTCTTGGGTTGACTGCATTAGTATCTATTGCGTCTTGCTATATAAACTGGGGATTTGGGCTTGTTATAGGTGCAGTTCTTGCGAAAGAGGTAGGCAAAAAGGTTAAAGGCCTGCATTTTCCGCTGTTGGTAGCTGCGGCTTATGGCGGTGAGATTATTCGCGGGCCGTCTTCTTCGATTCCGCTTGTTTCAGCAACACCAGGCAATTTTATGGAGAAGCTCGGACTGCCACTGACACCGGTTGGTGATACGCTGTATTCTTCCTGGAATCTGGTAATGACGGCTATCATCGTAATTATGCTGTTTATCGTGTATTTTAATATGAAACCTCCTGCTAATGAAATAGTGGAATACAGTGAAAAAGAACAAGAAAAACCAGAGATAAGAATTGCTAAAAAAGATATGACATTTGCCGAAAGATTGGAAAATGCTTATTGGCTCAACGCTTTGTTTGGTTTGTTCCCATTGATTTATCTGGGAGCTAATTTTTCTAAGATTGGTTTTGACCTGAATTTGAATTTGGTCATTTTGATTTTTTTAACATTGGGTTTATATCTGCACAGCAGTCCTAACGGCTTTTTAAAGGCTGTGGCACAGGGAATCGGTGCCAGCCGCGGTATTATTTTGTAATTTCCGCTTTATGCTGGTATGTCGGGGATGATGACTGCTTCTGGTCTGGTTGATATGATTTCCATGTGGTTTGTGGAAATTTCTACAGCACATACCTTCCCTCTTTATACATTTTTATCGGCAGGGCTGGTAAATATTTTCATTCCTTCCGGAGGCGGGCAATGGGCTATCCAGGGACCAATCATGATGAAGGCTGCTGAGGCATTGGGGGCGAACATTCCGCAGACAATTATGGCTTTTGCTTGGGGAGATGGCTGGACTAATCAGATTCAACCGTTTTGGGCATTGCCGCTTTTAGGAGTTGCGGGATTATCGGCGCGTGATATTATGGGATATTGCGTTATTTGGACAATTGTTTCCGGCGTTATCATCAGTGGAACTTTTGTAATACTTAGTTTTATGTGAATGATTAATGGAAGATTTGATAATCTTGAGGCTGCTTTTATAGTTGCCTCAAGATTTTTTTACCGGAATGAAAAATAAGGCGCTGGTTTAAAATCAAGAAGGTTTTACGATGGGTAAAGTTCAGCTTTTTAGTATAACAGTTTTTGAAATCTTTGGATTTGCTAAAAAAATAACTAAATAGTAAAATCGTAATCAGGATATTCTGGAGAAAAAGAAATATATGGCATTAGAAAAGAAGGTGAGATAATGTCCAAGAAAATGGTGACCTTAAATGAATTATTGGAAATCAAAGATTTTGCCGAACGTGTGACATTGGTTAATAAGCATGGGAACTTAAACAATCAGATAACACATGTAACAATTATGGAAGGGCCTGATTTGCACGAATGGGTAACAGGAGGTGAGTTTGTTTTAACTACCTGGTATGCCTTCAGTAAAAGTCCTGACCTGCAGGAAGATGGTTTTAAAAAGCTTGCTCCGCGAATATCAGCGATAGGTATCAAAACAGGTCGTTTTATCAATAAGATCCCGCTGAAAATACTGCAGTTGGCAGATCAGTACCGGCTGCCGGTATTTGAAGTGAAAACTGCAGTCAAGTTTAGAGAACTGGTGCAGACAATCACTTCTGAAATCCAGAATTATCAAACCAATATGTTGATTGAAGTAGAAAAAAACTATCAAAAACTTATTCATACTTCACTGAATTCAGATGATCTGGCTTCGCTGGTGAATGTTTTGGGAAATCAGCTTCACAAGAATTGTTTTTGCCTGAATCATGAAGGGAAGATACTTGCTTCCTGGAGCAGACGAGGTACTCGTAAACAGGATTTTCTTGATTGGACAGAAAAAATTAAAACTGGTTTTAATGAAAGAATATATACTGATGCGGGCTTTTTTATCAATGAGCTGCATATTTTCGAATGCTATGCCCGTAGTCAGCTTATTGGGAGGTTTATTATTGTTGCTGAGGGGCAGTTAACGGAAAAAGAACGGTTGATTGGGCAACAGGGAGCTTCTTTTTTAGCCATCAAGCTGTGGGACCATTATGAAACGCTGCAGAAAACAGTGGAACGTTTTTGGAAAGAAATAAAAAATGGTGAAATCAAAAGTGGAGAAGTTATTGCTGAAAAGCTTGCTAATCTGGGATTTGTGCAGCAAAAAGCATATAATTTGATTTTATTTTCTAAAGGAAGCCATAATATAAGCAATTATTTGATTGATAGATTTTTAATTGAAGAGGAAAAATTTTATATCTTGTTATGCAGCAGTAAAGAAGCTCTTACGAGCATTAATATATTCAAAAAATATAATAAGGAACAGAATAAAATAGCTGCAGCTGTAATATCTCCTGAATTTACAGAACTGGAGCGAATTAAAGAGCATTATGAGATGTCGGTAAACGTTATCAGACTTTTATATAAATTGCATATTTCAGGAGTACGTAAGGCTGAAGAATGGCTGCCGTTCAGTTTGCTGATGCACTGCCGCAATACTTCGGAGTATAATTTTATTAAGACGACGGTGCTTGATAAACTGCAGGAATATGACAGACGCTATCAATCGAGCCTTTTGGATACACTTTCAGCGGCTTTGCGGGAAAACAGTTTAGAGGATGCAGCTGAAAGACAGCATATACATATTAATACTCTACGTTATCGGTTGGGGAAAATCAAAGAAATAACACAAAAAAATTATTTTAAAATGACAGACCGTTATTTTTTGCTGCTGTGTATTATGATCCAGAGAATGGAACATGAGCAGTTATGAAAATATATGAAAATAACAGGGCCGAAATTTTGGCCCTGTTATTTTTGTATACTTTTAAAAATATTTATGACCGGAAGCAGGGATTTTGCATAAAATAGCGTATACTATATAAATATAGGAAAAATTAATGTAAGTTCGGAAGGGTGTGAGGACAATTTCTTTAAGTAACAGACAAAAACGTATTGCCGAGATCGTGCGCCAGGATGGGCCGATCACGGGCGAACATATTGCTGAACGTCTGAATGTAACTCGTGCGGCTTTACGATCAGATCTGGCGATTTTAGTTATGGGCGGTATTTTAGATGCGCGTCCTAAAGTTGGTTATTATTTTACCGGCAAGAATACGCTGGGAATGTTGATGGAAGAAATTTCCGGCATCCTTGTACGTGATCTGCAGTCTGTGCCTGTAGCAGTCAATCAGGATAAAAGCGCCTATGAAGCTGTTGTAACTATGTTCCTGGAGGATGTAGGGACAGTATTTGTTCTTGATGAGGCTGGTCTTTTGGTAGGGGTGGTATCGCGTAAAGACTTGCTTAAAGCTGCTATCAATAATGGCAGCGATCTGCGTGAAATTCCTGTTGTAATGGTGATGACACCACTGTCTAAACTTATTGTAGTCAAACAGGAAGATTCTGTAGCTTCGGCAGCACGTAAAATTATTGATAATGAGATTGATTGTCTGCCTGTTATTAGATGTGTGGGCGAGGATAAGCGCAGTTACGAAGTAGTGGGACGTATCACTAAAACGAATTTTACCCGTCTGTTAGTGGATCTGGCAGAGGGCAAAGGAGGCAATTATCATAGCTAAATTACCGATTATCTATGCAGTTTCTGATTCTATTGGTGAAACCGCTGAGTCTGTTGTAAAGGCTACTACCAGCCAATTTGTACAGGAAAAATTTGATGTGATCCGTGTTCCTTATGTTAAAGATAAGGCGCAGGTTGAAAAGGTTATTGAAGAGGCTAAGGAAAATAATGGTATTATCTGTTATACCGTAGTTTCACCTGAATTGCGTGAACATATTGCGCATAAAGCAATGGAGCATGATGTAGAGGTTGTTGATGTTTTAGGACCGATGCTTAAGGCTATTGAAAAAACTTCCGGACTGCTGCCTAAAAACCAGGCCGGATTGATCCATGCTTTAGATCATGAATACTTTAAACGTGTCGAAGCCGTAGAATTTGCTGTTAAATATGATGATGGCAAAAATCCTTTGGGACTGGCCAAAGCAGATGTTGTTATCATAGGTGTTTCAAGAACTTCTAAAACTCCGCTCAGCATGTACTTGGCACACAAACAAATAAAAGTTGCCAATGTACCGCTGGTACCGGAAATCATGCCTCCTGAAGAATTATTTAAAGTTCCTCCGCATAAAATCATTGGCCTGCTTATTGATCCGTTTAAACTTAATGAGATCCGCAGCGAACGTTTGAAAACTATGGGACTGACAGATGGTGCCGCTTATGCTGATGTTAAACGGATTAATGAAGAGCTTGAATATGCAAAAGGTATTATGCGTCGTCTGCATTGTACTATTATCAATGTATCTAACCGTGCGATCGAAGAAACAGCAGGTATGATCTTAGAGTATGTGCAGAAAAATAAAGACCGCCGCTAAATAAAAATAACCCTCGCCTAAGCGAGGGTTATTTAAACTGTAAAACTAATTTACAAAAACTTTTTCACGGACATTGTAAATGACTTCGCCATTTTTAGGTTCACCGTTGACGATTACATTACCGTTAAAAACAGCATTTTTTGTGCTCCAGTTAAAGCTGCCGGTATCGGCGCTGATGATCATATCACCTTGAGTAAAGTTCATATTACCTGCTACGTAGGCAGTTTTTTCTTTACCGTATACATCGACTGTATCACAATCGAAGGTGATATCTCCTTCGCGCAGGGTAATATTACCTTGTCCATGTACCTCAAGTTTATACATACTTACCTGTGCGGCATCGCCGGTGATGATTCTGTCACCAATTTCAACATGGACGTTGCCCTGCAGATCATAAACTCCTGTAAAAGGGTTAAAAGTTTGTTTATCACTGGTTACCTGCGGCTCTGCCAGACAAATTACAGGAACTAAGAGCAACAGTAAAACAAAGATAAAAATTTTTTTCATTCAGTTCACCTCACATGAGTAATTATATTACTTAATGTGCCTGGTGACAATGCTTGAAAGTGAAATAAAGGTGAAGAATAATGTTATCAGTTAGAGAAATAAGCGAGAATATAGAACAGGAAACACTGGCACCCTGGGCGGCTAAAAGTTCGCAGGCAGTACGTGATAGTGAGGAGGCTGCCGATGATCTGCGCACGGCTTTCCAGCGTGATCGGGACCGGATCATCCACAGTACTCCTTTTCGTAAGTTAAAACATAAAACACAGGTATATTTATGTCCGGGTGATCATTACCGTACGCGTCTTACTCATAGCATGGAAGTGTCGCAGATTGCCAGGACTATTGCCAGAGCATTGAGATTAAACGAGGATCTTACAGAAGCTGCTGCTTTAGGGCATGATCTTGGGCACACTCCTTTTGGACATGCAGGGGAGCGGGCAATTAATTCTTATACTGGACATTTTAAACATAATGAACAGAGCCTTCGTCTCGTAGAATTGTATGGGCGGAAGGGGAAAGGGCTGAATCTGACCCGTGAAGTTCGTGATGCTATTGTTAACCATACAGGCAGTACGATGCCAAAGACGCTTGAAGGGCAAGTGGTGCGGCGTTGTGATCGTATCGCTTATCTGTGCCATGATTTCGATGATGGATGCAAAGTTGGCATCATCGGTCCTGAAAAATTGCCAGGTATCGTCGCTATGCGCTTAGGAACAGAACCAAGCCAGATATTGGATGTGCTTGTTCATAATATTGTGGAGTTATCACTGAATCAGCCGCAAATTATTATTGATAAATATTATGAAGAAGCTGTTGAAGAATTTCGCAATTTTATGTTTGATTATATTTACTGTTCGCCCCAGCTGACGGTTGAACATAACAAGGCAGAACATGTTGTTAGGACTCTTATGGATTTATATATGGAGTATCCGCAGCTGTTGCCAAGAGAATATGGGGAACTGGCAGATCGTTTCGGATTGCAGCAGACTGTAGTCGATTTTGTGGGTGGACTGACAGATGCAGGAGCTGTGCAGCTATTTAATAAACATTACATTCCCATAATATAAACTTGTCGTAATGCTAAAATTATCTACCGTTAAAAAGAGGATTTTTTTGTTAAATATTGAATATAATAAATCAGATGGTATTCGAGGTGACAGGAGCAATAATTATGAGTGGTATGTTTGATGATTTTAAAGAGCAGGTTCGCTCCCAAGCTAATATCGTCGAGATAATTTCTGAATATGTACCGCTAAAAAAGCGCGGCGGCAGTTTTTGGGGCTGCTGCCCTTTCCACGGAGAAAAAACACCGTCCTTTTCCGTAACGCCGGACAAGAACTTTTTTTATTGTTATGGCTGTCATGTTGGCGGTGATGTTTTTACCTTTGTGATGAAAATGGAAAATTGCACGTTCCCAGAGGCTTTAAAGCTTCTGGCAAATAAATTGGGTATTGCTGTTCCTGAAAAGGAAAAGACTAAAGCTGAACTGGAACGTGAGAAACAGGCAAAACAGGTTATTGCCGCTAATGAACTGGCGACGCGTTTTTTTCAGGCCTGTTTGACGAAGACTGATTATGGAATTAAAGCACAGGAGTATCTCACAGGACGCGGCATTACACCTGAGATTATCGAGCGGTTTTCAATCGGGGTGGCAATGCCGAACTATAACGCATTGCTTTCAGCACTTGGAAAACGTGGATGTAGTGCTGGACTGTTGGTGCAGGCCGGGCTGGCGGTAAACTATGACCGTGGGCCGATGGATAAGTTCCGTGGCAGAGTGATGATACCTATTCAGGATCCACGTGGTCATGTAGTTGGTTTCGGCGGTCGTATTTTAGAGCAAAATTCTCAACAGATGGCAAAATACATGAATACTGGTGAAACAGAGTGGTTTAACAAAAGAACTCTTCTGTTCGGGATGAATGTGGCTTTAAAGGAAATAAAGAAACGCAGGCAGGCCGTGATTGTTGAAGGTTATATGGATGCAATCAGTTTACATGCTGCTGGTATCGATTGGGCTGTTGCTTCAATGGGGACGGCTTTTGCGCAGGAGCAGGCTAAACTTTTAGCTCGTGCCGCTGATGAAGTAGTTTTTTCGTATGACAGCGACGCAGCTGGACAACGGGCCACTGTAAGGGCAGTAAGCATTGCTAAAGAAGCCGGGCTTAAAGTCAGAGTGCTCATAGTGCCTGATGGGAAAGATCCTGATGAATTTGTGCGTAAGCACGGTAAAGATGCTTATCTACGGCTGATTGAAACAGCTGTTTCAGGTATAGAATTTCAGATGCAGTATGTCATTTCTCAAAATAATGTTTCAAATTTAGCAGGAAAAGTTGAAGCTGTGTCGAATATACTACCATTCCTACTAGAGTGCAAAAATGAAATTGAGGTTGCACAGCATATCAAAACGCTGGCCCAACGTTTGACAATTGACGAAGGGCTCATCATGAGTGAATATCGTAAGCTAAGCCGTAAAAATGATCGTAGGGAAGCCGTGTCTAAATGGCAGGTACAGCCCAACGTACTTTCAGCTGAAGATTTAGCAGAGCAGCTTTTGCTTTACGTTATTTTAAAAAATACCGATTTGGCGCTTGTTTACAGAGATAAAATTGATAGTGTCGGTTTTATGTCAAAATTTCGCGGAGAAATCTATGAAGGATTGCTGAAGCAGCTTGATGCTGGCAATCAGAGTGCTGCTGATAAGCTTTTTACAGAACTGTCAAATGAAGCGGCCACGGAGCTGGCGCAGATTATGACAAAAGATCTTGCGGAAGAAAACGGTGAAAAACTAGTAGATGATTGCCTGCGGCAGATGCGCAGGGGCGCTTTGGAACGAAGCTATGAAGAGCACCGTCTGCGCGCCGACGAATATGAACGTTTGGGGGATGACCGCTTTTTGCAGGAACTTGCGGAAAGCCAGAAAATTAAAGATGAAATCAAAAAATTATATTAAAAAACAACAGCAGATATTAAGCAACGAAAGGAGGGAACACCATGGCTAATACTAAAATTTCTGCCGACCAGGTAGAGGAATTATTACTTAAAGGCAAATCTCACGGCGGTGTTCTCACTTATCGTGAAATTATGGATTCTATGCAAAACGTAGAAGATATGACTCCGGACGATATGGACAGTATGTATGAGTTGATTGCCCAAAAAGGCATCGACGTAGTCGACGAAAACAGCGATGATGATGTACTGCCGGTCAACGATGATGATACGGAAGAAATCAATGAAGCAGAGCTGGCTAATCTCAGTGTGCCTGAAGGGGTAAGCATTGATGATCCGGTCAGGATGTATCTTAAGGAGATCGGCCGTGTACCGCTTTTGATCGGCGAAGATGAAATCAAGCTTGCTAAACGTATGGATAAGGGAAAACAGGCCGAAAGGCTGATGAATTCGTCATTGCCTGCAGCTTTGGTTCCTGCTTACAGCGGTAAAGAAAAAACTGCTACTCTGATCAAAAAAATCAAGAAGCATTTGGAACAGGAACATAAAAGCTGTGAACTGCGCAATGTTGAAAAAGTGCTTGGAATTATTGCGAGGGCGGCTGCAGCGGGTACTCCCTGTACATTGTCTGAATATCAGGATCTTATTGTTGAGTTTACTAAAGATGAGCGTTTGCATTTACAACGTATGATGCAGGAACACAATGTGATGATCCCAGACTGTGATAAAATGGTAGTCGATCGTCAGACCAGTGATAAAGAAGTACATGCGCTGTTTGAGATCAAGACTTTACTTGACGAGATCAAGCGCCGCTTACCAGAAGAAAATGATGCTGCTGTTTTTGATAGCTATATGACGTTGGAAGAAGATTACGGAAAACTTTTGGAAGAAGTTTTTGAAGAAGGAGAAGCCGCAAAACGATGTTTATCGGAAGCTAATCTTCGTTTGGTTGTCAGCATTGCAAAACGTTATGTTGGCCGGGGAATGCTCTTTTTAGACCTTATTCAGGAAGGTAACCTTGGTCTTATCAAAGCAGTAGAAAAATTTGATTATAATAAAGGCTTTAAATTCAGTACTTATGCCACTTGGTGGATTCGTCAGGCTATTACACGCGCTATTGCTGACCAGGCCCGCACCATTCGTATACCTGTGCATATGGTTGAAACAATCAATAAACTGATTCGCGTATCACGTCAACTGCTGCAGGAACTTGGGCGGGAACCTATGCCGGAAGAGATTGCAAAGGAAATGGATACTACTGTTGATCGTGTTCGTGAGATTATGAAAATCGCACAGGAACCGGTATCATTGGAAACTCCTATCGGTGAAGAAGAAGATTCGCATTTGGGGGATTTTATTGAAGATCATGATGCACCGGCACCAGCTGATGCTGCTTCGTTCACTTTATTGCGTGAGCAGTTGGAAGAAGTCTTGGAAACACTGACTGTGCGTGAAAAGAAGGTTTTAGAACTGCGTTTTGGTTTGGAAGACGGGCGTTCACGTACCCTGGAAGAAGTAGGGCAGCATTTTGGTGTAACCAGAGAACGTATTCGTCAAATCGAGGCCAAAGCTTTACGTAAGCTGCGTCATCCAAGCCGCAGTAAACGGTTAAAAGACTTCTTGGAATAATCGGTTTAGCTTGACAACTCGACCAAATTTGTTTAGAATATTACTGTTGACCATTGAGACAACGCATGGTACTATGGGCCTATAGCTCAGTGGTAGAGCCACCGGCTCATAACCGGTTGGTCGCTGGTTCGAACCCAGCTGGGCCCACCAAATAAAAAGCAAGCCGCAACCTTTGGTTGCGGCTTTTTTGTGTATTTTTTAATATTTAACAGCTCTTGGATAGTATTACTGATTAATCAAGATGGGCTGCATTATGTTTGATAAAAGTTCCTTTGTCAAGTTCTTTAAAAGCCTCATTTAGCTCTTCGCGCGTATTCATCACAATTGGTCCACCCCAAGATACAGGTTCTTTTAAAGGCTTAGCAGAACAGAACATAAAACGTAATTGTTTATCTGATTCAGAACTGACAGATATTTCATCGCCCTCACTAAAGAGCACTGCAGTTTTTTCTGGAATATTGGTGCCGTCTATTATAGCATTGCCTTCAATCAAAAAGATAAAAACATTATCCTCAGTTTTAGTTGGCAGTGTGATTGACTTGCCTGCCTGTAGTTCTACATCATAGATAGTTGCCTTGATATGAGGTGGTTCAACACCTTTTATAGAGTCATATTCACCTGCAAGCACATGTATTATAGCATTATCTGTTTTTTTACTGCCTATCATATTTCCGGTAATGTCAAAATAGGTTGGATCAGTCATTTTTTCTTTTTGGGGCAGGTTCAGCCAAAGCTGTACGCCAAGCATATGTTTGCTGGCCTGGGGCATTTCCTGGTGCATGATACCACTGCCGGCAGTCATCCATTGGCTTTCGCCGCTGCTGATTGTTCCTTTATTGCCTAAACTATCCTGGTGTGTCATTTCGCCTTGAACAAGATAAGAAATAGTTTCAATACCTCTATGAGGATGGATTGGAAAACCCTTAATGTAGTCGGTAGGATTATGTGAGTCAAAAGAATCCAGCATTAAAAACGGGTCATAGTCCATTACTGTATCGTGGCCAAGTACACGGACCAGATGTACGCCTGCGCCATCAATTGTACGTTGTCCTGTAGTTAATTTTTTTATTTTTCTTGTAGTCATAAAAATCAGTCCTTTCTTGTAAAAAAATAGCTTCATAAGAATTCCAATGATTTTCTTGAAGTTTAATTTTACTTTCTGAATTAATCATATTAAAGAAATATGAATTAAGCAATGCTAAAAAACTTGAAAAAAAGTTTAAAATAATTGTTTTTAGAGGGAATGGCTTGTTTAGAAGCGTTATTACTCCTTATATCGAATCTAAAATGCTTTTTACTAATTGTTTCGATTATATTTTGGAAAATGTTGATAATAGTTACTTTTAGAAAATATTTTGAAAATAAAGTAAGAGGTTAACTTTATTGTCACACTTTTTTTAACGGATAGTGCTATAATTTACTACGTAAGACTGGAGGTTGATTATATGAGCAGTTTAAACAGGCAGTCTTTAGGTGAGGAAATAGCTAATGCCGTTTCACATGGCATCGGCGCACTGTTGGCTGTTCTTGGTACTGTTGTTTTGATCGTTTATGCATCCTATAACAGCAGTGTCAGCGGTATTGTCAGTGCGGCGATATATGGTTTTTGCCTGATTTTTCTTTATCTGATGTCTACAATATATCATGCTATAACAAACAGTACCGCGAAAAAGATTTTTCAGGTGCTTGATCATTGTTCGATTTTTCTTTTGATTTTAGGTAGTTATGTACCTATTTGTATTGTTTTATTACCGCCTGAGTTAGGTTGGAAGTTATTGGGGATAAATTTACTGCTGACAGTTGTAGGGATCACTCTCAATGCGATAAGTCTCAGCAGGTGGGAAAAACTGTCGTTGCTGATGTATGTGCTTATGGGATGGTCTGTTATTATTGCTTTGCCGTATTTGTGGAAAATGTTGCCTGCAGATGGTCTAATGTTGTTAGTAAGTGGTGGATTAGCTTATACAATAGGAATTTTTTTCTATGCTGATAAAAAACATAAATTTATGCATTCAGTATGGCATTTATTTGTGATGACTGGCAGTGTTTTGCATTATTTTTTTGTGCTGTATTTTATTTTGTAAATAATAAAATACAGCACTAATATCAGGAGATGGTATAATAAAATCAGCGGGGTATAATATATTGGGGTGAAGATAATGAAGCAGCAGGATTATACTATAATTTTTGTAATTTTTCTTTATATTTTCGTGTTACGGCGTTTAAATTTCAATATCTCTGACAGCGGGGATATAGTAACGCTTTTATTATGTTTCTTTCTGGTGTTTCGTAGTGCCTTTAGAATTTATAGTGATAAAAATAATTCGGATGAGAATCAAAAGTAAAATAAAAAGAATACCATATGGTATTCTTTTTATTTTATAATACAGAGGAATTTAGGCAAGGGTTACAATGTACTGGTTGTTGTTTGCGCTATCTTGAATATAAACATTTCGATTATTTATTCTAGCTAACGTCAAATTGTCGCCTACAGTAGGCGACAGTGTTCCAACCACCACCGTAAATGTGCATGGAACTCCGTTATTACCAGGAGTGTAGGTACCGCTATAAGTGTTGCTATTAAAGGTTAAAGTGTCCATAACTATCATCTTCTTTCTGTTATTATTGTAGAATAGGGAGATTTTACGATGGTGGAAGTAATAGAGTTAATGATATATGAAATGTTTGAATTGCCAGATAGTTATTAAATAACTGAGCATATGTAATAAGAAAGCACTGTATAATTTTAAGAAGAAATGTCGGTTTAGGAATAACTAAAAAAATATCAATAAACCCCTGTCGTTTTAAAACGACAGGGGTTTATTGATATTTTTACTATATAAATTTTATTTTTGATCAGGGACTTTAAGTACAGCGCCTGTTGCTGCTGAAGAAACCAAGGCTGCATAGCGAGCTAAGTAACCGCTGGTTACTTTAGGAGGCGGGCATATCCACGCTTCACGACGTCTGAACAGTTCTTCGTTAGAAACTTTAACATTAAGTGTGCGGTTGGGAATATCGATTTCGATGATATCACCGTTTTGTATAAGTGCAATATTACCGCCTTCACGTGCTTCAGGGGAAATATGACCGATGCAGGCCCCGCGGGTTGCACCGGAAAAACGCCCATCCGTAAGGAGTGCCACATCTTTATCAAGTCCCATACCGGCCAGTACTGATGTGGGATTGAGCATTTCGCGCATACCTGGTCCGCCTTTGGGTCCCTCATAACGAATGACTACGACATCTCCTTTTTCTATTTGTTTACCGCAGATTGCCGCAATAGCTTCATCTTCTGAATCGTAGACTTTAGCAGGGCCAGAATGTACAAGCATTTCTTCGGCGACGGCACTTTCTTTGACTACGCTGCAGTCGGGAGCGATATTGCCTTTGAGTACAGCAATGCCGCCTGTTTTGCGATAAGGATTCTCAACGCTGTGAATAACATCAGGACGGGTGATAACAGCATCAGCAAAATTTTCGCCCATAGTCTGACCTGTTACTGATTTTGCTCCCTTATGAATCAAGTCGAGTTTACTGAGTTCATGCATCACGGCATTGATTCCGCCAGCTTCATTAAGGTCAATGATATGATGGCTGCCACCAGGGCTAAGTTTAGTCAGATAAGGAGTTTTTTTGCTTATTTCATCAAATAATTCTAATGGTAATTCTAAGTCTGCTTCGTGGGCAATCGCGGGTAAATGTAAGGCAGTATTGGAAGAACCTCCGATTGCCATATCAACAGTTATGGCATTTTCGAAAGCGTCCATTGTCATAATATCACGCGGACACAGGTTTTGAGCAACAAGGTCCATGATTTTAGCACCTGCACGTTTGGCAAGAGCGATACGGGCACCCTGGTAAGCTGCTGGTATAGTACCGTTACCGGGTAAGCCCATACCAAGTACTTCAGTAAGGCAGTTCATAGTGTTAGCAGTGAACAGACCAGAACAGCTGCCGCAGCCTGGGCATGCGGCATGTTCGATGATGCTGAGTTCTGTTTTGTCGATTTTTCCTGCTTCAAAACGACCGGCGGCTTCAAAAACAGTGGAAACACTGATGTCGGTTCCGTTAAGACGTCCGGGAAGCATAGGCCCGCCGCTGACAACGATTGCGGGAATATTAAGACGTGCGGCTGCCATAAGCATACCTGGCACGATTTTATCACAGTTAGGAATGAGTACAAGACCGTCGAACGCGTGACCGTTAGCTACAGCTTCAATACTGTCGGCTACAAGTTCGCGGCTGGCGAGAGGATATTTCATACCGTTATGGCCCATGGCAATGCCATCGCAGATACCGATTGCAGGGAATTCGATCGGAGTTCCGCCAGCAGCTAAAATACCATGTTTAACAGCTTTGGCAATCTGGTCGAGGTGCATATGTCCGGGGATTATTTCGTTTTGGGCGTTAACTACGCCGATAAGTGGTTTTTTTAAGTCTTCTTCGGTGTAACCCATCGCATAAAATAAAGAGCGGTGAGCTGCTCTGGTTGAACCAAGCTTTACTTCTTCACTACGCATAATTTTAATAACCTCTTTCCCTTAAATGTCTCTTTTATCTGTCTGTCTATCCAAGTATAAGGATATTAAAAAAATTTTACGGTATTTTACGAAAAATGTCAATTTAACAGATAATTGTGTAAGCCATGATTTCACCGTTTTTTTACAGGATAAGGGACTTTTTAGGTAGCCAAGGAACAGAAGATTATTATATAATATAAAAGCAACAGGTTTACATAATAAAATTTAAGTTAAGAGGTGTGATATATGAAAACAAAGATCACTGAGCTTTTAGGAATCAAGTATCCTATCATTCAGGGTGGCATGGCTTGGACTTCAGATGCAAATCTGGCAGCTGCTGTTTCCAATGCCGGCGGCGCTGGTATTATTGCTACAGGTGGCCGCACTGTAGAGTGGACCCGCGATGAAATCCGAAAAGCCAAAGATTTGACCGCTAAACCTTTCGGCGTCAATATCATGCTGATGGCTCCTAATATTGCAGAGATTATTGATGTGGTTTGTGAAGAAAAAGTTGCCTTTGTAACTTTGGGCGCTGGCAATCCTGTTCCTCATATCGAAAAATTTCATGCTGCAGAAATTAAAGTTATTCCTGTAGTTCCAAGTGTCAAATTGGCAAAGCGTGTTGAAGAAGCAGGTGTTGATGCCATGGTCATCGAAGGTATGGAGGGTGGCGGGCATATAGGTCAGCAAACTACTATGGCTTTAATGACAAACGTACTGCCGCTAATCAAAAAAGTACCGGTTTTGGTAGCAGGTGGTATTTCAGATGGACGTGGAATTGCGGCAGCGCTTATGATGGGAGCTGACGGTGTACAGATGGGATCACGTTTTATTCTGACGGACGAATGTCCTACCCATCCTAAAGCTAAAGAAGCCATTATTAAGGCTACTGATACTGATTCTGCTGTAACTGGGTTTTCGCGCAATAATGCTGTGCGTTGCCTGAAAAATGAGTTTACCAAAGAATATTTGGAAAAAGAATGCAGCGGTGCGCCGCAGCAGGAATTAAACGATTTTGCTACGGGAACTAACCGTTTGGGTGCGGTGGAAGGCGATATTGTCCACGGAGCTGTTTTAGTAGGGCAAAGTCTGAACGTTTTAAACGACATTCTGCCTTGTGCTGAAGTGATGGAAAGATTGATAGCTGAAGCAAGAGATACTTTAGCTAATGCGAAAAATATTGTGCTGTAAGCATAGTGATCAATTGAAAACGCAGCCGGGGATGACTTCGGCTGCGTTTTATATATCTTAATGTTAAATAGTGGCATCGAAAATAGTTTGAATAAATAATGGCTCTATAGTATAATATTATGGTAAAAATATCTTGCGATTTGTAAGGTTTAAAGATTTAGGGGGAATATGACAATGTCCGGACATTCGAAATGGGCAAACATCAAACACAAAAAGGGTAAAGCTGACGCAGCACGCGGTCAGATTACTACCAAAATCGGCCGCGAGATTACGATTGCGGTAAGAATGGGTGGCCCTGACCCTACCGGCAATATGAAATTGAAATTGGCTTTATCAAAAGCTAAGGCCAATAATGTTCCTAAAGATAACATTCAGCGCGCTATCCAAAAAGGGCAGGGTGCTGCAGATGCTTCTAATTATGAGGAAATTACTTACGAAGGTTATGGTCCTGCTGGTGTTGCTGTAATGGTAAGCACTTTGACTGATAACCGTAACCGTACTGCTGCCGATGTTCGTCACGTATTTTCTAAATACGGTGGGAACATGGGCGAGACTGGTTGTGTAAATTGGATGTTCAAACGCAAAGGCGTTTTTAGTATCGACAGTGAAGCCGGCTATACGGAAGATGATTTGATGTTGATAGCGTTAGAGGCAGGTGCTGAAGATGTTAAAGCTGAGGAAGAAGGTTTTGAGATAGTTACCGAGCCTGAGGATTTTGATGCTGTTGAAAAAGCTCTTGCTGATAATAATATCGAAGTCATGATGTCTGAGATCGCAATGCTCCCTGACACAATGGCAGAACTGTCTGACGAAGACGTTGTTAAAGTCAGGAAAATGCTTGAGGCATTGGAGGACTTAGACGATGTGCAGGATGTTTATACAAACGCAGACCTGCCGGAAGAAGACGAAGAATAAATTGTGCGACAGGCAGGCTCACCAAGGCCTGCCTGCTTTCTATCATAATCAGGAGGGAGCACGAAGAGATGCTGGCAATTGGAATTGACCCTGGTACTGCTATCTGCGGCTTTGGCCTAGTGGAAATGGTAGGGAATAAACTGACTCCTATCCATTATGGAGCTGTGTTTACGGATAAGGATATGCTGCCTGAACTCAGGTTGAAAAAAATCTACGATGAACTGAGCGTCTTATTGGATGAATATCGTCCGGATGTGATGAGTGTGGAACAATTGTTTTTTAACCGTAATGTAACGACAGCAATAAGCGTTGGTCAGGCTCGCGGTGTGGCACTTTTGACAGCAGCTAACCGCGGTATCCAGATCACGGAATTTACACCGATGCAGATCAAGCAGGCTGTTGTAGGTTATGGCGGCGCTAACAAAGAGCAGGTGACTTTTATGGTGCAGAAGCTCTTGAATATTCGTACAAAACCTAAACCAGATGATGTCGCTGATGCTTTGGCAGTGGCGATTTGCGGATTGCATACGGCAGCGACAAGACGATGGCAGGAGTTGAAGTAAATGATTGGATCAATTAAAGGAAAGGTGGCCTATCTGGCAAATGAATATTGTTTGTTGGAAACTAACAGCGGTGTTGGCTACAGGGTCTTTATGCCTGCGGCTCATTTGGGACAACTTGCTGTAGGAATGGAAGCTAGAGTGCACACTTATATGGCTGTGCGCGAGGATGCTATTTTACTGTTTGGCTTTCTGAATCAGGAATACTATAATTTATTTTTACTTCTTCTTGGGGTCAGCGGTGTTGGTCCTAAGGTTGCATTAGGCATTTTGTCTGCCGTTAAGCCGGATGATTTTTATCTGGCAGTGCAAAGCCGTGACCTTAAGGTTTTAACAAAGTTGCCAGGGATTGGTAAAAAGACCGCTGAACGGTTACTTTTAGAATTAAAAGATAAAGTAGGCGGTATAGGCGGTGACAGCGACAGCGGTTTTGCCGATACTGCATTTGGCGGCGGTAGTGCTGCTGTGGATGAAGCTATTGAAGCATTGTGTGCTTTAGGATACTCTAATTCGGAAATCATGCCTGCTTTAAAACAGATTCCGAATTATGCAGAACTTAGCAGTGAGGTAATTATTAAGCAGGCTCTCAAATTGTTTGCCGGGAGGAAATAATGCAGCCGGAAGAAAGAATTATTACCGGACAGGAGCAGGACGCCGATGTATGGCAATATAGCCTGCGTCCTCGCCGTCTGGCCGAATATATCGGGCAGAATCAGGTAAAACAGAATATGGAAGTATTCATCAAGGCTGCTGCCGACAGGAAAGAAGCGCTAGATCATGTGCTTTTATTTGGGCCGCCTGGTCTGGGGAAAACCACATTAGCAAATATTATTGCCAATGAATTGAATGTTAATATTCGTGTTACGTCAGGCCCTGCTATTGAACGACAGGGTGATCTGGCAGCGATTTTGACTAATTTAGGTGATAATGACGTGCTTTTTATTGACGAGATTCACCGCTTATCCAAAACAGTGGAAGAAATCTTGTACTCAGCCATGGAAGATTATGCTTTGGATATCATTATCGGTAAAGGCCCGAGTGCACGCAGCGTGCGGTTAGATTTGCCCAAATTTACGCTTATTGGTGCTACGACACGTTTAGGAGCCATTGCGGCTCCTTTACGTGATCGGTTTGGTGTACAGTGCCGGCTGGAATTTTATAAGCCTGATGAATTACAGTTTATTATTACACGTGCTGCTGAGATTTTAGGTGTTGAGATCGCTGCTGACGGAGCAGAGGAAATTGCACGCCGCAGTCGCGGAACTCCGCGTGTAGCGAATCGTTTGTTAAAGCGCGTGCGCGATTTTGCACAGGTGTCAGGTGCTGCGGTTATTACTGGACAAATGGCAGATGAAGCTTTAGCACGCTTAGAGGTTGATCGTTATGGCCTTGACCGCAATGATCGACGCATTCTTCAAACGATTGTTAAAACATTTTGCGGTGGACCTGTTGGTATTGAAACCATTGCGGCTGCAGTAAGTGAGGAAACAGATACTATTGAGGATGTAATTGAGCCATATCTTATGCAATTGGGGCTGCTTCAGCGTACACCGCGGGGGCGGATTGCCACACGTGAAACGTATCGTTATTTGGGAGTGCCTTTCCCGGAAAAGGGATGATGTGATGAAACTGCTATTGCACGCCTGCTGCGGACCTTGTGCATGCTATCCTGCAGAGAAGCTGTTGGTTGACGGCAAGGCTTTTGATATTTTGTATTTTAATCCAAATATCCATCCATATAAGGAATTTAAACGGCGATTAAATGCTTTACGAGAGTTATGCGAGAAAAAACGTTATAAGCTGATTGTAGATAAAAGCTACCCTCTGGAAACTTGTGTGCAAGGGATGCTGGATGAACCTGTAATACGCTGCGCTTACTGCTACAGAGTGCGGATGCGTTATGCAGCTCAGTATGCCAAAGAAAATGGTTATGATGCTTTCTCAACGACTTTATTAGTCAGTCCGTATCAGAAGCATGAACTGATCATACAAATGGCTGAAGAAGCTGGGAAGGAATTTGATATCCCGTTTTACTATGAGGATTTTCGCAAAGGTTATCAGCGTGGTGTTGATATAAGCCTAGAGCTGGAGTTATATCGTCAGCCATACTGTGGCTGCGTATTCAGTGAAAGGGACCGTTATGAGAAGAAGCCTAAGGTAAAGTTAGACTAGTTTTAGAGAAGGGGGCGTCCTCATGAAAAAACTGCTGCTGCTTGTCGCGTGGGTATTCTGTATCAATTGTGGCATAGTAATGGCTTCATCGCCTGATATTGCTGTTGCTGTCGTACATGGTCAGTTTGCAGCTGAGCTTAGCTGTGAGGATGAACTGATGGTAAGAGTACCGGATACCGGAGAGGAAATGGTTTTGAAACCGGATAGGTATTTTGTAAATGCTGAGGGTGGTACTGTCAATTTGGGTGCGCAGAAGTTTGGTGCCAAAACGTTACGTTTTGTGGTAAAAGAAAATGGCAAGCCCATTGAAGTAAATAAAAAAGCTTACCGTGGCAGCTTTGAGGTACGTATTTCCGCTGACGGAAAGACTTTAGATGTGGTCAATGTACTGCCGTTAGAGCAGTATTTATATAGTGTTGTGGGCGAAGAAATACCTGTGATTTTCCCTGATGAGGCAATTAAGGCCCAGGCTGTAGCAGCAAGGTCGCTGGCTTATAACAGGCTTGGAAACCGCAGTCGTTTAGGTTATGATCTGAAAGCCAGTGAAGAAGGGCAGGATTATTATGGACTGACAACAGAAAAGCAGGCTATTAATAAACTGGTCGATGTCACAGCGGGAATGGTAGTCACTTATAACGGGCAGCCAATTGAAGCTGTTTATCACCAAAGTGGTGGCGGGCAGACGGAAAACAGCCGCGATGTGTGGGGTAGATATGTACCTTATCTGCGCAGTGTGAAGGATTACGACTGGGATGCACCTATGTATAACTGGGAAAAAGCTTTGCCTGCAAGTGAGATCGAACGACGTTTATCGACGCGTGGATATGCTGTCGGCAAACTTGAAAGCATACGTTTATCACCGCTGGAAGGCAGTAGCAAAATGTTTGGAAATGATCGCACTGCCAGCGGACGGGTGCAGGAAATGCTATTCAGCGGCAGCGGCGGGACATTTCTTTTTACAGGACAGCAGGTGCAGGAAATATTAGGGCTCAACAGTACTTTTTTTGAAGTGGAAGTCAACCGTCCTGTACCAAATTCTATTGAGATTCCTATTGAAAATCCTTATGGAATAGAAATCGGCAGGAAGGAAGTCCCGATAAAAGTCAGCGAACGTAGTATTAGTTTTAAAGATATTTTAAAGGATCTGCATTTTGTCAGCGGTGAAAAAGGTGAGATGGTAACTTTTAAAGGTCGTGGGCAGGGGTCCGGACTGGGGCTTTCCCAGTGGGGAGCACGTGGGATGGCAAATAGTGCGCCGCCACGCAGCAGGGACTATTATAAAGAAATTTTAACTCATTATTATACAGATACCAGGGTTGAAAAAATTTACTGAAACCGGAGATTAAGATGCAGGTAAAAGATTTTACTTATGAATTGCCGCAGGAATTGATTGCGCAGTATCCGTTGGAACCGCGCGATCACTCAAGATTGCTTGTTGTAGATAAAAATACGGGAACAATAGAACACAGATATTTTTATGATTTATGTGAATATTTGCGGCATGATGATTTACTGGTTTTTAATGATACACGTGTTATTCCGGCACGTCTGCATGGCGTGAAGGATACTGGTGCAAGAGTTGAGGTATTTTTGCTGACTCGTTTAAACAGTACGGATTGGGAAGTTTTGGTTAAACCTGGTCGCAAACTGCGCGTTGGGGCAAAAATAAAATTTAGTGATGATTTGTCCTGTGATATTATTGCTGATACGGATTTTGGCGGAAGAATAGCGCGTTTTTATTATAATGGCGTATTCGAAGAGATTTTGGATCGTTTGGGTGAAACGCCGCTGCCTCCGTATATTACGGCACCACTGGAAGATAAGGAACGTTATCAAACAGTCTATTCAAGAGAGAATGGCAGTGCTGCAGCACCAACTGCCGGATTGCATTTTACCAAAGAACTTTTGCAAAAGATTAGGGATATTGGCTGCGAAGAGGTTTTTGTAACACTGCATGTTGGTCTTGGCACTTTTCGCCCTGTCAGTGTTGATGACATCAAAGATCATGTGATGCACAGAGAGTTTTACTCTGTTTCACCTGAAGCGGCTGAAGCTATTAATAAGGCTAAAGCTGAAGGTCGGCGTATCGTTGCTGTAGGAACTACTGCGGTACGTACTTTAGAAGCTGCGGGTGAAAGTGGTGTGATTAAAGCTGGCGGGAACTGGACAAATATCTTTATTTATCCTGGATATCGCTTTCGACTGGTAAATTCATTGATAACTAATTTTCATTTGCCGCAGAGCACGCTTTTGATGTTGGTATCAGCCCTGTCAACACGTGAGATTATGCTGTCGACTTATGCTGAAGCTGTACGCGAACATTATCGTTTCTTTTCTTTTGGTGACGCTATGTTTATTACTGATTTGAATAAATAATTTTTAGGAGAATTTATGCACGCAGTTACATATGAATTAATAAAAGAGTGCAGTCGGAGCGGCGCGCGATTAGGTAAATTACATACTCCGCACGGAACTTTTGATACGCCGATGTTTATGCCTGTTGGAACACAGGCGACCGTAAAAACATTAGCGCCAGAAGAATTATATGCTATGGGCAGTCAGGTTATTTTGTCTAACACTTATCATTTGTTTTTACGGCCTGGCCACGAATTGGTCAAGAAAGCCGGAGGTTTGCATAATTTTATGCGTTATGACCGGGGGATGCTGACAGACAGCGGTGGATTTCAGGTTTTCAGTTTGGGAGCCATGAGAAAAATCAAAGAAGAAGGTGTGACATTCAGGTCGCATATTGACGGTTCAAAAAAATTTCTGTCGCCAGAGATAGCCACAGAAGTACAGGAAGCATTAGGCGCCGATATAGCAATGGCTTTTGATGAATGCATTCCTTATCCGGCTGATTTTGATTATGCAAAAGAATCAACTCTGAGAACTACGCGTTGGGCCAAACGCTGTTTAGATATACATACCCGTGAAGACCAATCTATGTTTGGCATTGTTCAGGGTGGAATGTATCCGGAACTTCGAAAAATGAGTGCTGATCAGCTGACGGAAATGGATTTTGCTGGTTATGGAATCGGTGGACTGAGTGTTGGTGAACCTAAGCCGCTGATGTATGACATTTTAAACCAAACAACTGAGCATATGCCAAAGAATAAAGCCCGTTATCTAATGGGAGTTGGAACCCCAGACTGTATAGTAGAGGCAGTAAACCTGGGTGTCGATATGTTTGACTGTGTATTTCCAACAAGGGTAGCGCGTAACGGTACAGCAATGATCCCAGAAGGACGGCTGGTTGTACGGAATGCAGCATATGCTGAGGATTTTCGTCCTATTGATGAACGCTGCGGCTGTTATACTTGCCGTAATTTTTCACGGGCCTATATCAGGCATCTGTTTAAGGCAGAAGAGTTGTTTGCTCTGAGGCTGCTTACGATTCACAATCTACATTTTCTGCTTGATTTTACAAAGCAGATTCGTTCTGCTATTGCCAGTGATACTTTCCCTGAGCTGCGCGAAAGATTTTTAGAAAATTATCGAGGCTAAAACAGGATTTTTCGTTTTTATGGCGAATATAATCCCAGATAGGGGAGAATTATGAAGGAGGTGTTCCCATGCAAGGTGGAGATACTATGGCGATGATCAATGCGATCTGGCCGTTTATCTTAATGGGCGGTATCTTTTATTTTATGCTGTATCGTCCTCAGAAACAAGAACAACAAAAACGTCAGAGAATGCTTGATTCTTTGAAAAAAGGCGATAAAGTAGTGACTATTGGCGGTATGTTTGGTGTGATTACCGCTATCAGTGAAAAAAAGATTACCTTGAAGCTGGCTGAAGACGTGGAAGTTGATTTTGCACGTTCCGCTATCAGTGCTTTTCAAGATCCCGTTAAGCAGGAAATGGCAGAAAAATAATGAAGAAACAACAATTGCGCAAGGAGTTAAAATCTTTGCGCAATCAGCTTTCTAGGGATCAGGTTGACCGCTGGAGCAAAGAAATCTGTGCAAATATTATGCTTTCGCCACAATATCGTCAGGCTGACGTCATTTTTGGTTATCTGGCATTCGGAAACGAACCGAATATAGACATTGTTTTAGAGCAGGCTAGACTCGCTGGTAAAACGGTTTGTGTTCCGCAGATAATTTCAGAAACAGAGATTTGTGCGGTGCGGTTTGAAGGTTTTGGCCAGTTATCACTTGACCGTTACGGAATCCGCAGTGTTAGTGGTACAGATGTTGTGATAAATCCACATGAAATAGCTTTGGTATTGGTACCTGGAGTTGGGTTTGCTAAAAATGGCAACCGAATAGGCATGGGTGCAGGTTATTATGACCGCTTCTTGGCACAGGTTGATAAAGCTGTGCTGATGGGTGTGACTTATAATGCCCTGTTATGCAGTAAAATACCAGTAGATTATTATGATAAACCGGTGCAGTATCTGGTTACTGAAACAAACGTTACTCTTTGTGAGTAGCTTGTTTATAAAAGTTTTGATGAACTTACTAAAGGGGGCAGCTAATTTTGAGATGGAATGAATTAGGCAAATTCTTGATTATCTCGTTGGCGATAATCGGGGGTTTCTGTGTTTATATTTCGCCTTTGTCAAATTCCATTAAACAGGGACTTGATCTGCAGGGTGGTACACATGTTGTGCTTCAGGCTGTTGATACACCTGAGTTAAAGGTTGATGATGATGCAGTTAATCGTTCAGTGAAAATTATTGAACGCCGTGTTAATGAACTTGGATTGACCGAACCGGTTATACAGCGTCAGGGTAAGGATCGTATTATTGTTGAGCTTCCTGGAGTTAAAGATCCTGATAAAGCGATTGCGATGCTCGGACGTACCGCACTTTTGGAATTTAAAGATGTCAGCGGGAAAACTGTTCTGACAGGTAAAGACTTAAAGGATGCTAAAGCGCAAATTTCTCAGGGCAACCAGTCTGTTGTCGGTTTGGAGTTCAGTGATGAAGGCGGCAAAAAGTTTGCTGATCTTACCGCACGTAACATAGGTAAACCGATCGCTATTGTGTTAGATGGTGAAGTGCTTACCAATCCTGTAGTACAGGAAGCTATAACTGGCGGCAGAGCTCAAATCTCAGGATCACGTACTATGGAAGAGGCTGAGCATTTGGCTATTTTACTGCGTAGCGGTTCTTTGCCTGTGAAAATTGAGGTTATGGAAAATCGGACTGTTGGACCTACATTAGGTCAGGATTCTAAAGAAAAAAGTATTAAAGCTTTTGGAATCGGTGTTATCGGTGTTTTTGTATTTATGATTCTGTTTTACCGTTTATCAGGTATTGTAGCTTGTATTGCATTACTGCTTTATGTAATGATGCTGCTTTTAGTGATGCGGTATCTGAATGCGACGCTGACTCTGCCTGGTATAGCTGGTATCATCCTGTCTATTGGCATGGCAGTAGATGCTAATGTCTTGATTTTTGAACGATTTAAAGAAGAAATTCGCAATGGTAAAACTTTACGTTCAGCAATGGATGCAGGATTTAATCGTGCGTTTGTAACTATTTTTGACTCTAACGTAACGACTTTAATGGCTGCCGTTATTCTTTTCTATCTTGGTACTGGACCGATTAAAGGCTTTGCAGTAACATTGGCTATTGGTGTTATTTTGAGTATGTTCTCGGCTATTACTGTGACTAAATTTTTGCTGCGCTTTTTGATTTCAAGCAATTTCACTAAAAATCCAGCTTTCTTTGGCGTTTCTGCTCCGAAGGAGGTGAATAAATAATGTTTTCGATCGTAAAGAATTATAAAATTTTCTTTTCCATCACCATTATTTTTCTGTTGATCGGCTTTGGTTCTATTGTTACCCGTGGTTTTAATCTTGGAATTGATTTTACAGGCGGCAGTATTGTTGATTTGACTTTTGAAAATCCAGTCAATGTGGCACAGGTTCGGGATGTCCTGAAAGAACATGATATGGGCAATAGTATCATCCAACTGGAAAACAGTGATGGCAAAACTGAAGCCAACAGTGTATTGATTCGTACTGGTGTTGTGGAGGATACTGAATTAAGAGCTACGATGAATGATCTGCAAAGCAAGCTTGGCAATTATCAGATACAGCGTGTTGAGCAGGTTGGCGCTACAATCGGTTCAGAACTGGTACAGCAGGCGGCTATGGCAATAGTTCTTTCCTGGGTATTGATGATTGCTTATATTACCTTTAGGTTTGAGTTTAAATTTGCAATAGCGGCAATTATAGCACTTATTATTGATGTTTTGGTAGTATTGAGTTATTTCTCATTGTTCCAAATGGAAATGGATTCTTCGTTTGTTGCAGCACTGCTGACGGTAGTCGGTTATTCTGTTAACGGTACGATCGTTATTTTTGACCGTATTCGTGAAAATCTGAAAATACATCGACGCAGTGAAAGCCTGGGCGAGATGGTCGATAACAGCATTTGGCAGTGTATGACGAGGACAATTTATACTGTGGCAACATCATTGTTTGCTATAGTGTCAATCTTCCTTTTTGGCGGAGAGACTATACATAATTTTTCTTTCGCTATGCTGGTAGGTTTTGCCAGTGGTGCCTATACTTCGATTTTTCTGGCTGGTCCGATGTGGATGTTCTTGAAAAATAAGAAAATTGGCATTTGATGAGTAAATAAAATCCCCTGTGCAAAGCACAGGGGATTTTTCATTTATCTGTGAATAGTATTGTACTGATACAAAAATGAGATCTTTTTTCATAAAAATGCTTGATAGTACCCAGAAATAGATTTCGTTTTTTTGAAGCGTCTATTTAAATAGAGCGAAATAACCGTTGATAAAAATTCCAAGAACGATCAGAGGCAAAATATAAGTGACATAAAACCGCATCCATTTAGGAAATTTAAGACCGTTGCCGGTATCAGCTTCTTTGATAAAATTGTTCCAGCCCCAGCCATAACGCTGTGTGCAAAATAGCAGATAAACGAGGCTGCCTAATGGCAGTAGATTGTTGCTGATAAAGAAATCTTCTAAATCAAGGATACAGCTTCCAGGACCTAACGGCTGGATATGGCTCCAGACATTGAAACCAAGTATACAGGGCATAGAAAGCATTGTTATCAGCACTATATTGATATAAATAGTTTTACTGCGGCTCCAGCCAGTAAGATCGCGGATGCAGGCAGTTATATTTTCAAAGACTGCAATAACAGTAGAATAAGAGGCAAATATCATGAAGAGGAAGAATAATGCTCCCCAAAATTGACCCCATGGCATTGCGTTAAAAACGTTAGGTAAAGTTACAAAAAGGAGGTTAGGTCCGCTGTCCGGATTAACACCAAAACTAAAGCAGGCTGGAAAAATGATCAAGCCTGAAATAAGTGCTACGGCTGTATCCAAAATAGTGATAAATACTGCCTCGCCTGTTAGAGAACGTTCTTTGGCAATATAGCTTCCGAAGATAGCCAGAGCACCTATACCAAGGCTGAGTGTAAAGAAAGCCTGTCCCATAGCGGCGAAAATAACTTCGGAAACACCTTTTTCAAAGACTTTATTGAAATCAGGATAGAGGTAATATTTAAGACCAGCTTCCGCTCCTGGTAAGAACATGGAGTTTGCAGCTAAGGCTAACATGAGGATGAGCAGGCATAACATCATTGTTTTTGTGATTTTTTCTACACCGGCCTGTAAACCTAAAAGACAAACACCAAAACAAACCAGGACTGTCAGGACCATATTGAAAGTCATAGTCAGCGGATCACCAAGCAGGCTACCAAAAAGAGCGCCTACACCCTTAGCATCAAGCCCTGCGAAGTCACCAACAGCCATTTTATAAAAATAATACAGCATCCAACCAGCAACTGTTGTGTAGAACATCATCAGGATATAGTTGCCGGCAATAGCTCCGTATTTATAAAGGTGCCATTTAGTTCCTTTGGGTTCTAAAACATCAAATGAAAGTGCAGCGCTACGGCAGCTGGCACGGCCTACTGAAAATTCTGCTACCATGATAGGCAATCCTAGAATGAGCAGGAAAAATAGATAGATAAGTACGAAAGAGGCGCCTCCGTACATGCCTGTAATAAATGGAAAACGCCATACGTTACCAAGGCCGATAGCACAGCCTGCAGAAATAAGGATAAAGCCAAGTCGGGATGAGAAATTTTCACGTTCCATAGTAATAAAAGTCCTTTCACTCTGCATACACAGCATATGATAAAATAATAATTATAGTAAAAACAATTATACAAAAGAATCTGATTTTTGTAAATTGTTTGTGAACTTAGAATGAAATGAAAGTAAAAAGCATCTTGAATTTTCAAGATGCTTTTTTTGTAGAGGTAGTTCGTTTTCCTGTTAATAATAAACCTAACCAAGGAAGTTTACCTCCTAATTTAGTTATGATAATACTTGAGAGTACAGATAAAGTGACAAGAAGACAGTAGATCAAAAGAATTTTTTTGCTGGTCATAACAATTCCGCCAACGTGACAAAGCCTGCTGATGATATCCATCCAAAAGGGATGGATAAGATAAACAATAAGCGAGTTTACTGATAAGAGATGAATAAACTTTCTGATAGGATTCGAAAGACTTGTTTTGGCAAAGACTGCACAGAAAAAAATCAGAGAACCTATTGTGTAAAGGAACCCCTGCAGACTTAATTGCTGAAGAGTGTTTACCAGAATGATCAGACTGGAATTATGATAAAAATAATAATAGTAATAACTGCCCCCGATAAACAAGAGCGTAAAGATGTAGAAGACACTTACTTTTGTGAAATGTCTGATAATAAATTTTATAAAAGTATTATAATAAACTGCTGCCAGGCCGCCTGACATAAAAATAAATAAATAATGCAGAGGCAGGTAATTTAGACGATAGTTAAAAAGGTTTTGTAAAAATACTGGTAAGTCAGTACTTTTAAGATTGGGATGACAGGTCCAGTAGTTGAAGACGATCTGCAGTAAGAACAGCAGCATAAAACCAAGTTTAAGACTGCTGTTTTGGAAAAAAGAAAATAATTTATGCCATAATGGGAAAGTAAAATAAAACCATAGCAGTATGACCATAAAATATAAGTGGTAGCAGGCTAAACCATAAAAGAGCAGGAAAAGGATATTTGCTGGCTGCCAGTTTATACATCCTGGCATAACAGCAGAAAAGTAAAGCAGATAAAACAGTGACCAGATAACATAGGGAAGTCCGACACTTTGCAGCCGTTTTTTTAAAAAAGGCAGATAAGCTATAGTAGTTTCTGGTCGGTATTGGCAGAATAAACCATAACCGGAGATAAAAAAGAATGCGGGAACACTATAGCGTGAAAGTATTTCCAGCAGCATATATAAGAAACTATTGGGATAAGGTGCTTCTAGGACAAAAGAACCAACGTGGATACCGATGACTCCAAGCATACAGATACCGCGCAGGTCGTCAATTATTTGATTGCGTTCCGGCATAAGATACTCCTTTTGAAAGTAGATTTATTGATTTATATATTATACTCTAAGCCTGCAGGGATGGCAAAGGAAAGTATGAACAAATAAAAAAACAGACTCGTAAGAGTCTGTTTTTAGGAGGTTATAAAACAATGTTTAAGGATTAACTGTTGCGCGGTAAACCTGTTTGCCATCTTTAAATCCAACTATAACAGCACTTTTTACTGCATCGTGGGAAGCGTCTAAAGAGGTTTTGCCTGTTACTGCCTGAAAATCTTTGGTAGCAGCTAATGCTTCTGCTACTTTTGCTGATTCATAGACACCTGCGCGTTTGATGCTGTCGGCTAAAAGCATGGCTCCATCATAGCCAAGCACTGCGGGCGCGTCAGGTTTTTGCTTATAAGTTTTAGCATAAGTATCTACGAAAGCTTTGGAAGCTTCATTGGTAGAATCCGGGCTGTAATGGTTTGTGAAATAGGTATTGTTAAGAGATGATGCACCTGCTATTTCGACTAATTTAGGACTATCCCAGCCGTCACCGCCGATAATAGGAACAGTAATACCTAGTTCACGGGCTTGCTTGCATATTTTACCTACTTCTTCATAATAACCAGGTACATAAATTACTTCAGGCTTTGCCGCAGCTATTTTTGTCAAAACAGCTTTAAAGTCCGAATCTTTTTGCAGATATGATTCTTCAATGACAACTGTACCGCCTTTTTCTGTATAAGCTTTTTTGAAAAATTCAGCCAGACCTTTGGCATAGTCACTGCTGTTATCAATGTAAACAGCAGCTTTTTGGAGCTTCAGTTCATTTAAAATAAAATTAGCACCGACAGTACCCTGAAACGGATCGATGAAGCAAACTCTGAAGGTATTTGGTTTTACCTTACCTGTTTTTTCATCTAAGGTTACTTTTGGATTAGTGGCTCCAACTGCAAGAAAAGGAACCTTAGCGGCTTCACTTACGTTAGAGGCAGCTATGGCACTGGAACTGGCAAATAATCCCATAACAACGGGAGCTTTATCCTGATTGACCAGTTTACTCATTGCATTAGCAGCTTCTGCAGGTTCAGATTTATTATCGGTAACGACCAGTTCAATTTTTTTGCCAAGCAGACCACCGGTATCATTTAGCTGCTGTACGGCAAGTTTGATTCCATTTGTAATGGATGTTCCGTAAGTAGCGTTATTACCTGTCAGCTCAGCAACAACGCCTATTTTAATAGTGTCTGCTTTCTTGTCGCTGCCTGTACCGCAGCCGCTGACTAAAACTGACATGGTTATAAGGGCACCGCCTATGGCCAGAGCCAGTTTTTTCTTAGTAAATTTCATGATAAATCCCCCTCATAAATAAATTAATAATTACGAAGAACAACAAGGTATTGTACTGGAGAGAAAAAGTCGAATTAAAAGCTTTGACTTCTCGAAGCTGCAGTACTGGAAAACAGTACGATAAAAGTACCTTGATACTATTCGATGAGATAATTGTACTTTGCAAAAAAGCAAAAAGCAAGAAAAACTTGATAAAGTATAAAAAATGAAGAAAAGTGTAAACAAAGGTATAGTTTCCATATCAGAATAGTATAATGAATTACCAGATTTACGGCAGGATTTAAATATTTAACAGCGAATTAAGATTTATAAAACAATATATATTCAAAGATGAAAGCAATATTTTAACAAGGGTGTGGAAGGTATGCAGTTAACAACAGTACAACTTGTGAGTATAGTTATAACACTGGTTTTAACGATTTTGCCAGGTATATATGCCGGTCGTAAAATAAAATCTGCTGATGACTATGCCTTAGGTGGACGCAGTGCCGGGATTGGTATGGTCGCAGGCAGTATTATAGGAACTATTGTTGGCGGTGCTGCTACCATAGGCACAGCACAGTTAGGCTTTCAGCTGGGACTAACCGCTTGGTGGTTTACTTTAGGATCTGGCATTGGGTTTATCATCATGGGACTGTTTTATGCCCGTCCGCTGCGTAATAGCGGTCTGATGACGATTTCTGAGTTTTTAGTTGTAAACTTCGGGAAGAAAGCTGGTCCGATAGCGAGTTTATCGGCTACGGCAGGTATATTTTTCAGTATTGTTGCAAGCATGCTTACGTCAATACATTTAATAGTGGGCCTTTTTCATGTAAGCCTGGTGGCTGCTGCGTCAATAATAATTGTTATTGTTGCGGCACTGGTTTTTTTTGGCGGTATCAACAGTTCTGGAATGGCTGGTATTTTTAAAATATTACTGGTTTTTGCAACTGTTTTTGTAGGAGGCATTCTTTCTTATAATGATTTGGGAGGATTGACGGGAATTCGTGAAAGTTTTCCTGCGTTTCCATGGCTCAGTCTTTTTGGTAAGGGCATTGAAGACAGCCTTTTTAGTTTATTTTCTATGGTGATTGGGGTTATTTCTACACAGACCTATGTACAGGCTCTGTTTTCGGCCAAGGATAGTGCAACGGCAGCAGCAGGCTGTGTCACAGCTGCATTGATTGTTATTCCTGTCGGGTTACCGTCAGTGATGATAGGTATGTATATGCATGCGATGCATCCGGAGATTAACGCTATTGATGCACTGCCGTTTTATCTATGTATATATTTGCCTGAATGGCTGGGGGGCATTGGTATTGCAGCATTGCTGCTGTCTTCGCTTGGTTCTATTTCTGGTCTTGCATTAGGAATTGGGACGATGATTTCACGAGATATTTTTAATGATTTATTTGGTCTTCGCGATGTAAAAAGATTATTGTGGATTAGTAGATTTTCAGTGCTGGCAGTTACATTTGGCGCAGTAATATTCGTTTTTCATTATCTTGATTCACTGGTTTTGCATTGGAATTATTTGTCAATGGCATTGCGGGGGGCAGGAATATTTTTACCATTGACATTTATTGTGTTTTTTAAAGGCTTAGTGCAAAAAGAGGCTGGCTTTGCCGCAATGATTGCTGGTATAATGGTAGCCTGCCTTTGGCCGTTTATTTTCCCGGATTCGGCAAATGCCTTATTCCCAAGCTTGGCTTTTAATTTGTTGTTTTTAGTACCGGGAGTATTATGGAGTTTATATAAAAATAAAGATAGGAGAGTTTGATGTTCAGCATCACTTTGCCGCTATTGGCAGGTGATGCTTTTGCTTGAGTAGCAGTGCATCCTTAAAGCAACTGGTGTTTGCCTATATCTGTTGTGGTATAATATATGGTATAAAATTAATAAAAAAATCGATGCTTTTTCGGAAGGAGGACTGTTGTGAGCGTAAATTTTACACATCTGCATGTCCATACTCAATACAGCCTGCTTGACGGTGCCGCAAAAATAAGTGATCTGGTTGCTTATGCTAAAGAAATCGGAATGAAGAGCCTGGCGATAACAGATCATGGTGTAATGTATGGTGTCGTTGATTTTTATCAGGAGGCAATGAAGCAGGGAATCAAGCCTGTTATAGGCTGTGAAGTATATTTGACAAATGGATCACGATTTGAAAAAACTAACCGTGATGGGATGTACCATTTGATTTTATTGGCAGAGAATGACGAAGGTTATCACAATCTGATGAAGCTGGTTTCACTTGGACATTTAGAAGGGTTTTACTATAAACCTAGAATTGATAAAGATATTCTAAGACAATACAGTAAAGGTATTATCTGCATGAGCGCATGCATTGCCGGTGAGATTCCTGTGCAAATACTGCGAGGCAATTTAGAAGGAGCTGAAAACAGTTTAAAGGATTATCTGGACATTTTCGGGAAAGACAATTTTTTTCTGGAAATTCAGGATCATGACCTTGAAGAAGAACATACTGTTAATACTGAACTGAAACGCCTGGCAAAAAAATATGATCTTGGTTTAGTGGCTACTAATGATTCTCATTATGTGAAGCGCGAAGATGCAGATGCACAGGATGTATTGCTGTGTATTCAGACAACAAGTACTGTAGATGATCCTAAAAGAATGAAATTTCCTAATGATCAATTTTATTTAAAAAGTGAAGCTGAGATGCGCGAAAAGTTCGGTGATTGTCCTGAAGCTTTAGAAAATACAGCGAAGATAGCAGAGCGCTGCAACGTGGAATTGAGTTTTGGTCATTTATTGCTGCCGGAATTCCCTATTCCAAATGGATTATCGGCAGAGGAATATTTGCGTAAGCTGTGTTTAGATGGGATGCCGGGGAGGTATCCTGAGCCGACGCAGCAGGTTTTAGATAGGCTGGAATATGAATTAGGTATTATCAATAAAATGGGCTATGACTGTTACTTTCTGATTGTTTGGGATTTTATAAGTTACAGCCGCAGAAATGATATACCTGTAGGACCTGGCCGCGGAAGTGCGGCAGGCAGTATTGTCGCTTATCTTTTAGGGATTACTAATATTGATCCGCTGAAATATGATTTGCTGTTTGAACGTTTCTTAAATCCTGAACGTGTAAGTATGCCTGATATAGATACAGATTTCTGTTATGAAAAAAGGCAGCAGGTTCTGGATTACATTATTAATCGTTATGGACAGGAGAAGGTTGCCCAGATCATAACTTTTGGTACCTTACAGGCTCGCGCGGCGGTTCGTGATGTTGGCAGAGCGTTGGAAATGCCTTACAGCATGGTGGATAATGTAGCAAAACTTATTCCGCGTGATTTGGGTATTACATTAGAGAGAGCGCTGGAGGCCAGTAATGAGCTGAGAAGTTTATATGAAAACGATGCGAACATCAAACGCCTGATTGATCTTGCTCAAAGCGTGGAAGGCATGCCGCGTAATTCAGGTACTCATGCGGCGGGAGTTGTTATTGCCCCGGATGATTTGAAAAAGTATGTGCCGCTGCAGTTGTCGAATGAAAATTTTATTACAACTGAATATGATAAAGATAAGATTGAAAGTCTCGGACTTTTAAAGATGGATCTTTTAGGGCTGCGTACTTTGACAGTAATTGGTGATGCAATCAAGTTTATTTATGAAACTACTGGTGATAAACTTGATATTGATAAAATTCCTCTTGATGATGAAGCAACGTGCAGCATGCTGAGAAAGGGCGATACTCAAGGGGTATTTCAGCTTGAATCAGGCGGAATGACGAAACTGGTTATGGATTTGGGACCGGAAAGTTTTGAAGATCTTATTCCTTTAGTTGCATTGTATCGTCCTGGACCATTAGGAACGGGAATGGTAGAAGATTTTATTGCAGGACGTCATGGTGAAAAAACTGCAGAGATGCTGCATCCTTTATTGGAACCGGTTTTAAAAGATACTTTTGGCGTTATTCTTTATCAGGAACAGGTTATGCAGATCACTTCCGTTCTGGCAGGCTTCAGCCTCGGGCAGGCAGATATTCTGCGGCGGGCTATGGGCAAGAAAAAGGCTAAGGAACTGGATTCTATGCGTGAAGCCTTTATTGATGGAGCTCAACAAAAACATGGTATCAGCCCGCAGCTGAGCAGTGAAATTTTTGCTCTCCTACAGCATTTTGCCGGTTATGGGTTCAATAAATCGCACTCTGCCGCGTACGCATTAGTTGCTTATCAGACTGCTTATCTTAAAGCACACTGGCCTGCAGAATTTATGGCAGCTTTTTTGACCAGTGTCATCAGTGACAGCGAAAAGCTGAGCTGGTATATAAGTGTGTGCCGCAGTATGGGGCTGAAGATTTTACCGCCGGATGTTAATGAAAGTGGCCGAAGCTTTTCTGTAAATAAAGACAGGGTTATCCGTTTTGGTTTAGCAGGTGTGAAAAATGTAGGTGAAAATGCGATCGGCAGCATTTTACAGGCACGTAAAGAGGGACCTTTTAAATCTTTGATGGATTTCTGTAAACGGGTGGATAATAGAGCTGTTAATAAACGAATGTTGGAAAATTTAATAAAATGTGGCGCGATGGATTCCTTTGGTTATAAACGTTCCGAGTTGTTAGCCGTTGCAGAACAGGCTATGGACATGGGCAGTAATTATCAAAAAGATTATCAGAGCGGACAGATGGGGCTATTTGGTGATGACAGTTTTGCTGATGTTAATGAGCTAAGAATACCTGAATTGGAAGAAATCCCCAAACGCACGATTTTGCAATATGAGAAGGAACTGATCGGTTTTTATGTAACCGGTAATCCTTTAGACGCTTATGTCGGTTCCTTGTATTATTACACTCCATTGCGTAAAATATCAGATGCCAGTGAAGTGCTTGACGGTAAATATTTCAGTGTTGCCGGCATAATTTCGGATTGCCGGATAAGAAATACGCGTCAGGGTGACAGTATGGCGATTTTAACATTAGAAGATTTTAACGGAAAGATGGAGATTGTGGTTTTTCCAAAAGTTTACCGTGACGCTGCCAGGCTGCTTTATCAGGAGAATGCAATCAGCGTGGAAGGAAAACTCAGTATCGATGAACGTGAACGAAAAATTCAGGCGTTAAAGATTAAACCTCTGCAGGAAGTGCCTCCTGATTTACATATAAAGATCATGAAAAAGGATGAAAATGGTATTGTCCAAAAAGGCTTAAAACAGATTTTTGAAAGTTTTTCGGGCGATACACCTGTCTATCTGCATCTGATAGATTCAGGAAAGATGATCAAAGTGGAGCGCTGCTTTTGGGTGGATGGGAAGAATGCCGGTGTTTACCAGGCTTTAGATGATTTACTGGGAGAAAATTGGTATTTAAAGGGGTGAAACCTTGTTGAAAAATAGGGTTTTGCTTGCCACAGTCAAGTAAAGAATGTTACAATAATAAATATGTAGTTAAAACCTTTGGCATAAATATAGAGGAGGGCTCACATGAATATCGTAGTATGTATCAAACAAGTTCCTGATACGGCAGAGGTAAAAATTAATCCTGAAACCAACACACTTATTCGCGATGGTGTTGAAAATATTATGAATCCTTTTGACCGTCAGGCATTGGAAACTGCCTTGATCCTTAAGGACACCAGCGGAGCGAAGGTTACCGTCGTTTCGATGGGACCGCCGCAGGCGACGGATATTTTGAAAGAGGCCATTGCGATGGGCGCTGACGACGCTGTTTTAATCAGTGACAGGGCTTTGGCTGGTTCTGATACTCTGGCTACAAGTGTTGCTTTAGCAGCTGCTGTACGTAAGGTAGGAGAGTGCGATTTGGTTTTATGCGGTAAACAGGCAATTGATGGTGATACTGCTCAAGTTGGACCTGAAATGGCCGAACATCTTGGCATTCCACAGGTTACCGGGGCTTTAAAAGTAGCGTTGGGAGCAGATGGAAGACTGCTTGTTGAACGAGAGAATGAAAGCAGCTGCCAGACTTTGGCTGTTACATTGCCGGCTGTAGTTACTGTTACTAAATCTGAAAAAGAACCTCGTTTTGCCAGTATCAAAGGAAAAATGAAAGCAAGAAAAGCAGAGATTCCCGTAATGGGTGCGGCTGAGTTGGAGATTGATCCGAAAGTGATAGGGTTATCAGGTTCTCCGACTAAAGTTTTGAAAATCTTCACCCCGTCCGTACCACAGATCGAAAGCGAAATAATCAATGAAGAAGATACAGACAAAGCTGTTGATATGCTGATCGAAAAATTGGTACAAGCGAAAATTATTACTCATTGAGGTGAATGAAGATGGCTATTTGTGTAGATAGAGAAAAATGTATCGGCTGTGAATCCTGTATAGCAGTATGCCCGGTTGGCGCGCTTAATATGGTTGACGGTAAGGCTAATATCGATCAGGACACCTGTATCGCCTGTGGTGCCTGCATAGGGGAATGCCCTGTTGAGGCAATTGAACGTGAAGAGATTGTCCGTGAGGTAAAGAATAAAGAAGGTAAAGATTTATGGGTCAATGTTGAATTAGAAGACGGAGAGCCTGTTGGTGTTGTTTATGAATTGCTTGGTGTCGGCGCCGAATTGGCGGCTAAAGCAGATCAGAAATGCTGCGCTGTTTTGATTTGTAAAGAAGCTGGCAGCTTGCCGCAGAAACTATTTGCAGCCGGTGCTGATATTGTTTATGTTGTCAGCGGACCTGAGTATGCAGAGTATAATACTGATATTTATACTAATGCTTTTTGTGAATTGGTTGAAACCTATAAACCAAATGCTGTTTTATGCGGAGCTACTGTAGATGGCCGAGACCTTGCTCCTCGTATCGCCGCACGTTTAGGTACAGGTCTTTGTGCTGATTGTACGGCATTGGATATCAATGGAGAACTGGTAGAATGGACACGTCCTGCTTTGGGCGGTAATATTCTGGCTACGATAATCTGTGATGAGCATCGTCCGCAGATGGGCACTGTACGTCCTAAGGTCTTTAAGGCAAAGGATGTCGATGCATCTAGAAGCGGCGAAATTGTAAATTATACTGTAAAAAATGCTGTTACATCTAAGGTAGAGTTGGTTCGCAAAGAGATTTTGGGAGCCAGTGGCGCTATTAAAATAGAAGATGCGGAGATTATTTGTTCAGGCGGTCGTGGATTAGGCAGCTGTGATAATTTCAAAATGCTCGAAGAATTGGCTGCTTTATTTGAACATGGCAGTGTTGGGGGGTCTCGCGCTGTTGTCGATGAAGGTTGGGTAGATCATGCACATCAGGTTGGTCAATCTGGCAAAACTGTAACGCCTAAAATTTATTTTGCGTTTGGTATTTCCGGTGCTATACAGCATTTAGCTGGTATGTCTGCTTCTGATATTGTTATTGCCATTAATAAAGATGCCAATGCACCAATTTTCAAGGTTGCTCAATATGGTATCGTAGGCGATGCACGTGAAATTTTGCCCAAGCTGATCGCTAAAATCAAAGCTGTTAAAGAGGCTTAAGCTTTAAACTTGGAGGAAAAACCTGTGTGGAAGGTAGTATACATTGCGCAGACCGCTGAAGCGGCTGCCAGGATCAAAGAAGTATTAGCCGCGAACGGTTTTTTGACGCAGACTAAAACTACGAATTCCAAGCACGGTGGCGTATATGAAATCAGTGTGCCGCTTTCCGAAGCTGAAGATGCGTATGAGGTCATTTGCGAAAACAAGTTTCAGTTGTAATTCTAAGGAGGCCGGGCAATGAAGAAAACAAAAATCATTTGCACCGTTGGTCCCAGTACTGATAATATCCCGCTTTTAGTTTCTATGCTGAAAGCGGGAATGGATATGGCCCGCTTTAATTTTTCACATGGAAGCCATTCTGAACATGCCCAAAGATTGGGGCTTGTCAGAGGGGCGGCTGAACAAGTCAATAAACCGATCGCTATGATTGCCGATACCCGGGGGCCTGAGATGCGCCTGGGTATTTTTGAACATGATAAAATTACGTTGCAGGAGGGCGAGTCTTTTTGTCTGACAACGAAGGAGCAGATCGGTAATGAACAGATTTCTTCAGTTAATTATTCAGGTTTACCTGATGAATTAAAAGTAGGCGATGCTATTTTATTGGCTGATGGATTACTTTCTTTAGAGGTAGAACGCATCAACGGAACTGAAATCTATACGAAAGTAGTGCATGGTGGACAGCTGGGCTCACGTAAAAGAGTCGCCTGTCCGGGTGTGGAATTAAAACTGCCTTTTTTGTCTGAGCAGGATATAAAAGATATTACTTTTGCAGTAGAACATGATATGGATTATATTGCAGCATCTTTTGTACAAAAGGCAGAGGATGTTCTTGCGATTCGTAAGGTTTTAGAAGCCGCAGGATCGGGGATGGGGATTATTTCCAAAATTGAGAATCAGGCAGGTTTTACGCATATTGATGAAATCATAGAAGTTTCTGATGGCGTGATGGTTGCGCGTGGTGATTTGGGAGTAGAGATTCCCGCTGAATATGTTCCTTTGGTGCAGAAAGAAATTATCAGGCGCTGTAATAAGGCTGGTAAGCCTGTGATTACAGCTACGCAGATGCTGGAAAGCATGGTCAACAGTTATCGTGCAACCCGTGCAGAGGCCAGTGACATCGCTAATGCTATTTTTGATGGAACTGATGTTATTATGCTGAGCGGTGAAACTGCTTCAGGTTCGTATCCGCTGGAAGCAGTTCAGACGATGGCCAAGATAGCATTGCGAACAGAAGAGGCATTGGATTATGCAGCTATTTTTAAAGGAAAAGGTATTAGTGATAAAATACATTCTACTGAGGCTATAAGTCATGCTACAGTGCAGATTGCACAGGAACTGGATGCAGACGCTATTGTTACGGTTACTGAATCTGGTTTTACGGCTCGAATGATTGCTAAATACAGGCCTAAGTGTTATGTTGTAGGCGTTTCACGGATACCTGCAAGGGTAAGGGCGATGCAGTTTTACTGGGGAGTAAGGCCGCTTTTGGGGCCTTCCAGTGATAATACTGATGAAATGATTGAGATATCATTGAAATGTGCACGTGAACACGGTTATGTCAAAGACGGTGACTCGGTTGTCATTACAGCTGGAGTTCCTGTCGGTAAACAAGGTTCAACGAATTTGATTAAGGTGGTTAATGTGGGAAATAAATTAGTAAGCGGTGTTGGTATAGGTAAACGTTCGGTTACAGGTAAAATATGCACTGCTGTTACATTGACAGATTTTAAAGAAAAGTTTAAACCTGGTGATGTTTTAGTAGTTGGAGTATTGCCGGATGAAGCGGCAGCTTATGCGTCTAAAGCAGCTGCTATTATTGCAGAAGAGGGTGGACTGACATCTTCAGTGGCCATCATAGCAATTAATTGTAGTATTCCTGTAGTTGTTGGCGCTGAAAATGCGCTTAACCTGCTTAAAGACGATATGGAAGTAACTGTGGATACTGTAAGCGGTATCGTTTATGAAGGTGCTATCAATATTTAATAGAGGATAGAGGTAGAGATGGCTGAAGAATCAACCAGGATAGTTCATGGTCCTACGTTTAAAAATCTTTTAGATAATGTAACTAAGCTGGAAAAACAGACACAGAAAAAAGACCTGTCCTCAGATGAGAAAAGTGTTCTGGCACAGGATCTGCTCAGTTGTCTTCTGGATGCGTTAGATATGCAGTCTGAGGCGGTTATGTCGCAAAGCGTCAAGGAACAGATGTCATTGACGATTGAGCGAATAGTACGCCGTTTTAAGCTTTTGGCAGAACAGGGAATAGCCTGCGAAGCCTGTTTGGAGAAATTAAAGAATTCCTGCATCTATTTCATGCGTGCTAAACATGAAATTTTAGCAAAAGAGATAGTAGCTGTTTTTCAGCCTGTTTTAGTGACAAATTCGCATCTGCGTGCAGAAGGCATACGTAAATTGGGTATGCTTGGCTGCCTGGCAATGAAAGATGGACTGCCGGAGGTAACGATACAGTGTGCGAATATAGTGGTTATTGTAAGCAATGAATTAACAGAAACAGATGCTGATTTGGAACAGGAATTGCTGCAGATGCTGCAGGATATGGCAGTTATGGCTGCTAGAATGCGTGATGAAGCCAGATTTTCTGCTATTGTATCCAAAGCTGTTGTACGTTACAGTGCAGAGAGTACTGTCTATGCCGGTTCTAAAATGGTAGAATTTTTGCTGACGCTATTTTTTACGGCTTCGGACAGACGTTATGTTAATGCATTACCAATGTTGCGTTGGATGAGTTTGTTATTGACCAATAATAAATCATTAACTGCAGGAGAATTACAGTATTTTGTGCGTGAATGGACACAGCTGATTGCACAGATTGCCCGGAGAAAATGGGAAAATGAGACCAGGCAGTTAATGGACGGATTATTTGTTTTTCTGGTGCGTGAAAAAGATTTTGCCTTAACGCGTAGTACGCTGATGAATATTGCCTTACATTTTCAAATGTATGCAGGCTGGGATGGTTTTGCTAACGCGTTTAAATTATATGCTCCGTGGCAGAATTTTATGCTGGTTTTACTTGATCAGGCTGTTTCCAGCAGGCGCAGTCAGCAGCAACGGGAACAAATAGGCAGTTTGGTGCTGCGTACTCAGCGGGATTTGATAACTGCTGTGGCGAGACTGACTATGCAGGAAGAAATGACTGTATACGGAGAGTGGCTGCAGTTTGGTTTATCTGCTGCTAAAAGTGAAAAAAATAAGATCAGAGTACGCAGACTGGTACAGTTAACAGTGGGCTATTGGGCTTCTCAGCAGCCGCGTACAAGCAGAGAACAGCTTAAACATTTACTATATGTCTTTGAACCAGATTTGGTAAAGGGAAAATATCTGGAGCTGTTGGAGAAAGTAAGATAGCTTAAATATCTGAATTGGTAAAAATAATAGTTAATAAAAAAGACGTTTTTCCTTGGAAAGACGTCTTTTTTATTTTCTCGTTCACTATTTTTTCACAAATATCATTAGAATGAGAGGGAGTATAGTGCAAGAATAAAGAATACCTGAAAATAATGGAGGTGTAACAATGCAGTTGTACCGCTGGCGAGCACGCAGTATGGCAGGAAAACTTTACCAGGGAAGTTATTTAGCTGACAGTAAACAGGAAGTAGCAGCATTTTTACACGAAAATTATGATTATATTACTGGGATAGAAGAAGTACAAAGTTTCACTGTTAAAATAAGCCGTTTGTTTAATAGTGGTAAAGTTAATGACAAAGAACGCAGCCGTTTTTTTCAGCAATTGGCAGCCATGATTGGCAGCGGTATTCCGTTGTGCAGAGCATTGGAACTTTTAAAAACACGCTGCCCGGTTTCTTTAACAAATGTCTGCTGTTTATTGATTGCTGATTTACAAGCTGGAAAAGCGTTGTCTGCTGCGATGAAAAAACACGTACATATTTTTAGACCTGTTACTGTGTCAGTAATTGAGGCAGGAGAACAAGGGGGCATCTTACAGGAGATGTTGTCTGAACTGGCTGTTTATTTTGGGCAGAAGGAAGAAATAAACAGATTTTTAAAGAATATCTGCTTATATCCATGTTTGGTATTATCATTAGCTATAGTAACTGGCTGCTTATTTGTAATTAAATTACTACCATTGTTTGCCGACTTATATCAGTCTTTTGACCTTGTTCCAACGTTGCCTTTACAGGTAATGATGTTTGTACGTGAAATTGCTGTTAAATATTGGCAGGCAGCAGCGTCTTTAAGTTTATTTATTTTATATTATTTATGGCAGCGAAGGTATAGTCTGCTGAAATGGTGCTTCTGCCTGCCTCTTATCGCAGGTTATCGACAGACGTTTTTGGAAATACGATTTTGCAAAATACTGTCGTTGCTTCTTAATAGTGGAATTTCGTTGCCGGTGTCGATAAAAACTGCTGCTGCTGGAAGTGCTGATAAAAAAATGACTGCAAAAGCAATGCTTTTTTCAGAAGCGATCGTTCGCGGCAGCGATATTACCAAGGCAGCAGCATTAGCTTCTCCGCTTTTTAGTTCACTGACCATAGAATTTTTAATCGTCGGAGAAAGTTCAGGGGCTTTAGCAACGATGCTTAAGGAAGCAGCATTATTACTGGAGCAGGATTTTACCGCAAGTTTAAAAAATTTTAAAGTTTTATTGGAACCTGTACTTTTAATTATTATATCGTTAGTGATTGGTGCTATGATTTTTACAGTAGCGTCACCTTTACTGACTTTTTTAACGGAAATACCTGAATACGAATGATGGAAGTGTTATGATGAATTTTTATAAAAATTTATGTGGAAGAAAAGGTTTCACTTTGATTGAACTGGTGGCTGTAACGGCTATGTTGGGTGTGTTGGCTGGAATGCTTCTGCCGTCTATTGATTCAGCTAATAAAAAAGCTAAAAATGCCAAACTGAAAAATGATCTTTTAACAGTGGACAGTGCGATTCAGTTATATAAAATGGAAAAGGGTAAATGCCCAGAAAAATTAGAAGATTTGGTGAGTGAATACATTGCCAGAAATAAAGGTTTTCAAGATGCTACTAATACTGTTTTTTCTTATGCCATTGCTGATAATGGACTGAATTACATCCTTAAAGGTAATGATGCCGAAGGAAAAGAAGTTGTTTCAGATGGCAGCAAGCAGTCGTAATAATTCTGGATTTACACTTGTTGAAATACTGCTTTATATCAGCTTTTATGGCTTAGTTATGGCATTATTGATTCCTTGTGCAGAGGGTATTATTAAAGTAGACAACCGTTTGGAGATGGAAGGGTTTTGTCAGCGACTGGCGGCGGAAGTAACTGCGTTGCAGCAGGCAGCTCTTTGGGGAGCGGGCTTACAGAATAAGTTGACTGTTGATTTAGACCAACAGTGTTATTATGTTTATCGCGAAGGTAAAATTGTAAAAAAAGTAAGGCTTCAGGAAATCGGGCAGGGAAGTCTGTATTTTTACAGTCCTAATACTTCAATAATACGCTTTTCTGCAGAAGGTGCACCGCAGGTTTATTTTTCGGTTTTAATAAAAAATAGACGGCAGCCACAGCTGGTAAAAAAGTTTGAAGTACAGCCTGTAACTGGAAGGGTCGTTGTAAGTGAAATTAAATAAGCAGGGATTTATGTTGATTGAGGTGATGCTGGTTTTACTGCTTGTCAGTATTACCTGCTGTTCATTATTGACAGGTTATAAGGCTTGCGTTTTAGCAATGCAGCAATATAATCGGCTGGAACTGGCATTTGAATTGTTGGAAGTAAGGAACGTGGAGGCGGCAGATGCTTTAGCGGCAGAGCAGGGGCTGTTTATTGAACGTAAGGAATTTATTGATAAGTTGCAAATTAAACAGGAAATAATTACAGTCAGAGAATGCAGAAATCAAAAGGTGCTTGTTAATAAGGTGCGTTATGCATTGTCGGAATAAAGGATTTTTATTAGTCGAATTAAATTTGGCTTTAATATTTATTATAACGACGAGCCTGCTGTTTGCAGGCGGGGTGCGACAGCTGCTGCAGGGCTGGCAGCGTATACAGTCTGACATTATGCTGCGGCGGGCTGCAAATTACAGTTTCTCATTACCTGAGAGAGAATTGTTTTTACGTGCAGCAACAGTAACAATCAGTAATACAGGGTATAAAGGCAGCAGTAAAATAATTTGTCAGGATGTTTTTGGCAGTCGTCAGATAACATTTTATCTGAGTGGTAATATTTTATATCGTCAAACTAAAAGTAATTCTTTGAAAGGCGTTAATGTTTTGTCTTTAGCATCTGTAAAGATCGAAGAGTTTCGGGCAGAACGTTTGAATTACAGAGAATTGATGCTGACCATAAAAATCCAGGATACTAAAAGCGGAAGAAGGATAACCAGCAGTAAGGTACTGCTTTTAGGTAATGGAGTCATTGAAGGATGAAAATAAACAGATATAGCAGAGGCAGTGTAAGCATTGTTGTATTGTTGGCATGTGTTGTGTTGAGCGGAGCTGTTCAGGCATTATATTATTCGTTGCGCGAAGAAATTGAGGCTGAAAGCAAAATTGTTTTACATAATCAGCTGCAGGCTGCAACTGGTGATGTTATGAGTTGTGTGCTGAGAAAAGAGCAGAGTAGTAATCTGACAGAAAGCTTTAGGCTTGAAGAGCAAATGTTATATCCTGGTCAAAAAGTAATGCAGACAGAAGTTGTTTTAGAAAGAGCTGAAAGTCTGCCAGGGCGTAAAGTGAGTGTTATTTCAATAGCAGATGATATGCAAATAAGATTGGCAGAGGTTTGTTTACAGCCGCCGTTAGGACGTGGACAGGAGTTTTACGAAAATACTTTAACTGCTGGTCGTAAGATAAATGGTGATTTCAATAAGTATAATGATTTAATCTGTGTTGGTGAAGCAGGTGATATTTTAGAGACATTGGACATAGGCGCTTATAAAAAATGGAGCCACTATAGTTTTTTGACCGATGACGAATATCGCCAGTTGGGGTTTGGTAAGGGAATTTATTATAGTGATGATTTATATGGGGCAAGGTTACCTTGTATAGTGGAAGCATTAAAGGGGGATGCTTTCCTGATTTCCGAAAAGAATATTACTATAGAAAACAATTTACATTTGTTGGGAAGAGTAACGATAGTAGTTGGTGATAATCTGATTATTGGTGATAATGTGCAAATGGAGCGGGCGTTACTGATAGTGAAAAATAATTTAAGGATTGGTACTAATTGCAGAATAAAAGGGATTGTAGCAGCTGGAGGTGAAATAACTATTGGTGTTAATTTTTCACTGCAGCGTCGTGAGGATGTTTTGGAACCTTATTTTGCAGCGATGTATTTAGAATGAATATAAAAATAACCTTGCCTATGGCAAGGTTATTTTTATATTGTATGTTTTGCTTTAGCGAAGGATTGTGACGGCGAAGCAGGAACAATCAAATAACCACCGGCTATGCCGGTGAGGTTGAAAAGCTTATAGCAAAAAACCTCCAATGTTATAATGAAGTTGGTCCGTCAAAACCACACATTAAAACAAGGGAGGTATCCAAATGGATAATCAAAGTTTAGCACATACGTCATGGAACTGCAAATATCACATAGTATTTGCCCCGAAATATAGAAGGAAAGAAATATATGGAAGCTTAAGGTCAGACGTAGGAAAAATATTAAGGATGTTATGCCAAAGAAAAGGAATAGAAATAATAGAGGCAGAGTGTTGTATTGATCACATACATATGCTGGTGAAAATACCACCTAAATATGGTGTATCGTATATAGTTGGATATCTAAAAGGAAAAAGTTCACTGATAATATTTGACCGACATGCAAATTTAAAATATAAGTACGGGAACAGACATTTTTGGTGTAGAGGATACTATGTAGATACAGTTGGGAAAAACAGCAAACGGATAGAGGAGTATGTTAAAAATCAAATACAGGAAGACATAGTAGAAGAAAATATAAGTAAAAAAGAATACGTAGATCCGTTTGCCGAAAGAGGAAACAAGTAAAAGAAAAAAGGCCCAAGAAGGGCCTTCGTAGGGAAAGTGGTGCAATTGACGGACTTTTTCAACGAGGATTGATCCTCAGCTGGTATCAGCCCCTTATAGGGGCTAGTCAAACCGCCGGCATAGCCGGCGGTAGTGATTTAATTATATCTAAATTATTTTAATTCAATACTTTCACCTGGTGCTACAATTAAAACTTTAGATTTCGTGCTTTTTTCGACAGCTTCTTTAAATTTAACTGGATCCTGAGCAATCAAAGGCCATGTATTATAATGGATTGGAATTACATATTCAGCTTGCAAAAATTCGGCTGCAATAGCTGCGTCTTTTGGTCCCATTGTGAAATTATCACCAATGGGGAGAACTGCGTAATTAAAGGCATCCAATCGTTGTAAAAGCTGCATATCGCCAAATAAAGCGGTATCGCCGGCAAAATAAAGTTTAGTACCATAGAAATCGACAATAAAACCGCAGGCATGTCCACCAGGAATGCCGCTGCCATGGAATGCTAAAGTAAGGCGCACTTTACCAAAAGGAAATTCGTGCGTCCCACCCAAATGCATAGCATGGTTTTCCACGCCGGCTTCACTAACAACTCCGCAAACCTCAGCTGTGGAAATAATTGTTGCATTGCACGCTTTAGCAAGCTCTATTGCACTGCCAAGATGGTCGAAATGGCCATGAGAAACAAAAATATATTCAACTTTAAGATCATTGATATCCTGGGTGCTGCCATCGAGATAAGGATCAAAAATAATAGTATGTCCTTCATGTGTCAGAGTGAAACAAGCATGATTGATGAACTTAAAAGTAGTGGGCATAATTTATCAACTCCTTAAAAAATTCTTTATTTATATTATAACATAGAAGATGCGTATTTTTTGTGAAGAAGCTGAATAAAACTTTACAGTATCAGTAGAAATGGGGTAAAATTTAACTATCAATATATAATAAGCAGGAGAAGTGACGTGAATTTAAAAAAACAACAATTAATAGCTATTTCTTTGGCTTTTTGCTGTGCTGCGGTGATGCCGCTTCAGGCAGAAGCGAGGAAGAAAGAGAATAAAACCAATGAAACTCAGCCTGTAGTATCATCTGTACCGCAACCACGCAGTCAGAAGCAGGTATTGATACAGAATACCCCGACCGAATCGCGGCGTATTACAACGCCTAATCAATCTAAGGTACAGGTGCGTACTATTGCGGCAGCGCCGCAGTTGACTGCGAAAGAAGCTAAAAAGGCGGCTAAAGAGAAAGAAAAAGAAGCGAAAAAGAAGTCTAAAGAAAAAAATAAAACTAAGCAGCAAAAAAACGAGACTCCAATAATCAACAGAAATAATGATAAAGCAGGCAGTTCTGCCACCGCTCAAGGAACTTTGCCTAAGACGGTTGTAAGTCCTGCCTTGCCGGTCGGTTATCAGGAAATTGGTATTTTTGGAGAAGCGGTCGCCAGTAAATCTCAGGCTGTGGCTTTGCTAAAACAAAATAATCCGGATTTAAAATTGACCTGCAGTGCAGAAGAAATTGTTGATTTATACTGGCAGGAAGCCAGTCGCGAAGGAGTGCGCCAAGATCTTGCTTTTGCCCAGGCTCTTGTAGAAACAGGTTTTTTCCGTTTTGGCGGCGATGTGAAGCCGGAACAGAATAATTTCTGTGGACTTGGTACTACAGGCGGCGGTGTAAAAGGGGCACATTTTAAGACTCCTGAAATTGGTGTACGTGCACATATTCAGCATTTATTAGCCTATACTACGCAGAAGCATCCTTCGACGAAGATCGTTGATCCGCGTTATGATTTGGCTCATGCTATCAGATTAGAGCGTGGATTGTGTGATACCTGGTATAAGTTGAACGGTACCTGGGCCATGAGCCCTAATTATAGTGAAAAAATTATGGGAGTATGGCAGAGAATGCTGGGAATAGAAGCTGTAGAAACAAAATCTGAAAAATATAAAAATGAGCATGATAAAAAAGATAACAAGGTGAAAGAGGAAGTAAATACGACAGAAGATCAGCATAAAATGCGTGAACTTGTTGATGAACTGTTGAAGAAAAATAAATAATGTAAGTGCACAGTCAGGTGACTGTGCATTTTGCGTTTCTAAAATTTGAAGAGGTGAACATTTTATGCATATCGTTTTAGTAGAACCAGAAATTCCGGGTAATACGGGAAATATTGCACGTTTATGTGCAGCGACAGGTTGTCATTTGCATTTAGTGCGGCCGTTAGGATTTTCGGTCGAAGATAAATATTTAAAACGTGCTGGATTGGATTATTGGGACCTGGTAGATGTGCACTACTATGACAGCGTTTATGAAGTGCTGGAAAAGTATAAGGATAATGCTAAGTTTTTGCTGACAACAAAAGCACATAAGCGGTATACTGAAGTATGCTACGAAAAGGATAGCCTGTTGATTTTTGGTAAGGAAACGGCAGGATTACCTGAGAAACTGCGTATGGAATACGAAGACTGCTGTGTGCGTATCCCGATGATTGCTGAAGCAAGATCGCTTAACTTATCAAATTCAGTTGCTATCGTTGCTTATGAAGCTTTGCGGCAGCAGGATGATTTTGCCGGCTTGACAGTTTAATTATTTTGGAGGTGGGCTATGTTTGTTTTAAAAGAGTTTGAATTTGATGCGGCTCATTATTTACCAGAATATAATGGTAAATGCGAAAGACTGCATGGGCATACTTATAAATTAGTCGTGAAAGTAGAGGGAACTCCTGATAAGGAAGGCATGGTAATCGACTTTATCCGTCTTAAGAATATTGTCAAGGAAGAGGTTTTAAATAAATTGGATCATGCCTGTCTTAATGATATTTTAAAGCAGCCTTCAGCAGAAAATATTTCTGTTTGGGTGTGGCAACGTTTACAAAAAATGCTGCAGGGGCCCAACTATAAGCTTTATGAAGTCGAGGTCTGGGAAACTAAAACTAGCGGCTGTATTTACCGAGGTGATCTATAATGAAGGATGTACAGGGTGAATTAGATCGTCGTAATATACCGTTGAAGCATGTTGGCATCAAAGATCTGCGCTGGCCGATAGCATTGAAAGATAAAGAAAAGGGAACGCAGAACACGGTCGCTACAGTAAGTCTGGCGGTTGATCTTCCTCATGATCTGCGCGGAACGCATATGAGTCGTTTTGTAGAGTGCCTGCAAACGCTAGGACCAGTGACCTTAGGTTCTTTAGAAAATATTCTTGACCATTTGAAGGACCGGCTGCAGGCAGAAAAGGCTTTTCTGCAATTAAATTTTCCATATTTTATTTATAAAACGGCTCCTGTCAGTGGGCAGAGAGCACCGCTGGATATCGATTGTGTTTATACGGCTGAAAAGGATGAGCAGTTTTCATTGCGCATTTCTGCGGAGATTCCTATTCAAACCTTGTGCCCATGCTCGAAAGAGATCAGCGCTTATGGCGCTCATAACCAAAGAGCTTTGGCTAAATTGGAAATTAGATCTGCTGAAATGGTTTGGCTTGAAGAACTGGCTGCTATTGCTGATGCAGGAGCAAGCGCGCCTGTTTACGGTCTTTTGAAACGTCCTGATGAAAAGTTTGTAACTGAGCAGGCCTATGATAATCCGCGTTTTGTTGAAGACGCGGTCCGCGAAATTGCTTTGCGTCTGGAAGACGATAAACGCATAATATGGTATAAAGCAACTGTGGAAAGCATTGAAAGTATCCATAATCATAACGCTTTTGCTTGTGTCGAAAAGGGTTGGAAGGACGTGGGGATATGATTCTGAAGCTGGAACCGCAAACACTGGCCAATGAATTCAGTCAATTGGGTATTCATCCTGCCAGTGAAGCGATTTTTTTGCATAAAAGTGAAATTGTTCCCTTAAAAATTTTGGATATCCGTACTCCTGCTGCCAATATTATTAAACAGGAAATGCTGGCTTGTGGTGGAGATTGTGCAATTCCAGCCGGGTGTGTAGTTTGTGCTGAAGAACGGGTAGATGTAATTCTTCTGGGAACATATAAACATTATGCTAGGCTGCTGGAAAAATTAACGCAGATGCCTTATTTTGGTATGGCAGGAATAAAAAGTGAATTGATGGCTATATTAGATGCGCCGATTCCTCAAACTATTTTATCTGACGGCAGGACACTGAATTATGATAAAATGTTGGTGATGGGTATTTTAAATATTACACCAGACTCGTTTTACGCAGGTTCGCGTGTGCCGCAGTTGGAACAGGTAGTGGAAAAGGCAGGCGAAATGCTTAGACAAGGGGCGGCTGTTTTAGACATTGGCGGGGAATCTACCCGCCCTGGCAGTGATGCCGTAACTGCAGACGAGGAACAAAAGCGCATTGTTCCTGTTATCAAGGCATTGAAAGAGCGTTATCCGGCTTGTGTTATTTCTATCGATACTTATCGTGCCTCGACGGCAGAGGCGGCTTTAGCAGCCGGCGCAGATATCATTAACGATGTTACTGCGATGGAAGGTGATGCTGCTATGGCTGACTTAGTTGTCGGCAGTAAAGTACCGATTATTTTAATGCACATGCGAGGCACGCCTAAAAATATGCAGCAAAACTGCGAATATAAAAATGTAGTAACAGAGGTTGTAGCTTATTTGCTGCAACGGGCTAAAATCCTGGAAAACCGTGGCGTGGCAAAAGAAAAAATAATTTTTGATCCCGGCATTGGTTTTGCTAAAAATATTGAACAAAATCTGCAATTGATGCAGGGGCTGAAATCACTGACAGGTTTAGGCTATCCTGTATTGCTTGCTGCTTCACGCAAAAGTACTATTGGAAGTGTACTCGGCGGAATTCCAGCAGAAGAACGCCTGGAAGGTACGATTGCTGCCAGTTGTCAGGCTGTGTATGCAGGAGCTCAAATGGTACGAGTGCATGATGTACAGGAAAATCTGCGGGCTATAAGGATGCTGGAGGCAATTTTATGTCCATCGCATATATAGCTTTAGGCAGTAATTTAGGTGATAAGGAAGCTAATCTCAGACAGGCTTTAAAAATGTTGTTGGTCAAAGGACTGCAAATAAGGTCTGTATCAAGCTTTTTTAAAACTGAACCTTATGGTGTGACAGATCAACCTGAATTTATTAACGCTGTTGCTTGTGTGAAAACTGATTTAGCACCAGAAAAGTTGCTGAAGCTGCTTTTGGATACTGAACTGGAAATGGGTCGGGTGCGATTACGGCATTGGGGTGAAAGAAATATAGATTTAGATTTACTTTTGTATGATGATCTGATCTATTATAGTGAAAAACTGGTACTGCCGCATCCTGATATGCAAAACAGACTTTTTGTACTGCAGCCGCTGTCAGAAATTGCTGCAGATAAAATACACCCTGTTTATAAAAAAAGTATTCAGAACCTTCTAAAATCTTTGACAGACGGAGATGAATGAGATGAATTGCTGCGCTAATTTAAGTAACCTGGTGATCTACCGAGCTCTGTTATCCGACCCGATCGTAAATGCTCTGCGCAGGCCTAAAGAATTTTTTGCGCCGGAACTGGAAGGTTTGCTGCTGGTTGCTGCTGAAGAAAAAGGCCTGACAGGGATTATTCCTTTGGAGTATTTGCTGTCGGCAATCGTGCATGAGCAGAATGTGTTTTCTGCTGTTGCCGAAAAAAATGACGGTAAAATTGGTGAAGGACTGGCAAGAGCTGCAGCGCATGATATTGTAATTATGCGCGAGTTCGTCGATGACGTTTTTAATCGTTATAAAAACCATCCACTGCTGGGAAACTATACGCCGACAGTGTTCAGGCCTTTGCCGGGACGCAGTAAGCTGGAAAAAATTTTACTGCATGCTGAAGGTGATGCAAACGGGCGGCAAGCTGTAGAAATTTTATGCAGTTATTATAATGACTATGGTTATGGCGCAATGCTGGACAACGGTGCCTTTGCCTGGAATGGCGAACTGGAATGCCTGTCTGGTACTAAAAACTATTCTGATATGACTTTTGATAAGCTGTATGGTTATGATTATCAGAAAGAAGAATTGATACGCAATACGGAAGCTTTTTTAGAAGGGAAGCCTGCTAATAATGTATTGCTTTTTGGCGATCGTGGTACTGGCAAATCATCATCTATCAAAGCTCTCGGCAATGCATTTTTTGAAAAAGGTCTGCGGATGGTTGAAGTAAAACGCCATGACTTTGCCGGATTGCCAAAGGTGATGCAGGAATTGAGCCGTTGGGGCAAAAAATTTATCGTTGTTTTAGATGATTTGTCTTTTGAAGAATTTGAAGTGGAATACAAAGCGTTAAAATCCATTTTAGATGGTGGGCTTGAAGTAAAACCTGATAATGTGTTGTTCTATGCTACTTCCAATCGCCGTAATATTATCAAGGAAGTGTGGCAGGATCAGAATATGAACGAGCTGCATAGCCGCGACAGTATTAACGAAAAAATTTCTCTGGCTGACCGTTTCGGTATAAAATTATTTTTTGATTCGATGGATCAGGAGCAGTATTTCCGTTTGTTGGAAAATAAAGCTGAAGCCGAAGGGCTGGATATTCCAAAAGAAGATCTGCGTGCTGCTGCGGTAAAGTGGGAAATGAGTCACACCGGGCGCAACGGCAGGATTGCGCGACAGTTGTTAGACTATCTGCACGGCAGATCTTAGGAGTATATAAAAATGATTGAACTCAGTAAAGATAAGATTATTGAACGTTTTCGAAGCTACGTCGCTTTGGATACGGCTTCTGATGATAAATCAGAAACTTCGCCCAGTACGGCAAAGCAGTTAAAGCTGGCAAAACTACTGAAGTCTGAACTTTCAGGTTTGGGTTTGGATGACGTAGCACTTACAGAATATGGTTACGTACTGGCTGCATTGCCGGCTAATACGAATGAAAAACTGCCTGTTATCGGGTTGCTTGCTCATATGGATACCAGTAATGAAGCATCGGGAGCGAATATCAAAATGCAGGTGCATTCTGCCTATGACGGCAGTGAGCTGGACCTTGGCAAAGGGGTTAAATTGAGCCCGAAGGAGTTTCCAGAATTAAAAAATTATCTGGGACAGGAAATTATAACCTCGGACGGTACGACTTTGCTGGGAGCCGACGACAAGGCTGGAGTATGCGCTATTGTTTCAGCCTGTGAGTATTTACTTGCACATCCGGAAATCAAGCATGGCAAGATACTTTTGGCGTTTACCCCTGACGAAGAAATAGGACGGGGAACGGAGCATTTTCCTCTGACAGATTTTAGTGCTGATTTTGCCTACACAGTTGACGGCGGCGCTGTTGGTGAATTGAATTATGAAACCTTTAATGCCTGCAATGCCACGGTGACATTTTATGGAGTTTCGGTACATCCTGGTTCTGCTAAAAATAAGATGCGCAACGCTGTGACGATGGCAGCCAAGTGGCAGATGCTGCTGCCTGCCGGCGAGCGTCCTGAATATACTGAGCTGTATGAAGGGTTTTATCACAGTCTGCGTATCAATGGCGGTACGGATAAAGTTGAGCTGGAAATGATTTTGCGCGATCATGACAGGAAGAAGCTGGAAGATCGTAAAAAACTGCTGCTGCATATGGTGGATTGTCTGAATGCTGAATACGGCGCGGGCAGCGTTGTTTGTAAAATGGAAGATGTCTATTGTAATATGAAGGAATATATTATGCCTGTTTATGAAATAATTGAACGGGCTGAAAATGCAATGCGTGCAGCTGGAATCGAGCCGCATCTAGTACCGGTACGAGGTGGTACTGACGGTGCAAGGCTTTCAGAAATGGGGTTGCCATGTCCCAATATCTTTACCGGCGGGCATAATTTCCACGGGCGTTTTGAATATTTGCCGGTGCCTTCCCTGCTAAAATGTGTGGAAGTGCTGGTTAAACTGGTGCAAAAGTAGGCGGAATGATGGGCGCAGAGAAATAAAACAGAAAAACTGACATTTGCAGCTTTGCTGACGGCAGTATTTGCCGTTACGGCGCTGCTCTTTAAAGGTTTTGTTATTATACCTATACCATCAATAACGGAATTAAGGCCTGTTAATGCATTTCCTTTGATTTTTGGTCTGTTGTTTGGCAATTAGGAGCTGTTGCCTCGGCTTTCTGTATTCTTTTTCTTCAACTATTCCAATGAAATCGGTCAGTTGGCGATTTTGATACCCATGAGTATTTTAGCAGTAGCGATGCTGCTGAGCATGGCAAAATAATAAAACTCCCGTCTTGAATAAAGACGGGAGTTTTATTATTTATTTACGCTTCATATTTTGCAGCAGGGCTTTATCTGCATCGCTGACACGGAAGGATTCACGACATTTCTGAAGGGCTTTGTTGTAAGTAAAGTCATCAAGTTCATTATTTTGAAAAAGTTCCATTGTTTTAGCTCGCTGCTTGACAAAGCACAGCGATAAAGCCCAAGCTACGGCCATTTTTACGTAATAACCTTCGTGTCGTACATTGTTCAGTTCTTTCAGTGTATTGTCGATATATGTGTCATCATTGTAATAATTCATCAGCATTACAACAGCAAACCGCAGTTCATATTCTCTGGGAGAAGCAAGATATTGCTGCAGAAATTCGCGTCCCTGAGCCTGATTTTTTTTGAAAACTTTCAAACCGCCGCAGGTAACATCACAAACAGCCCAATTGTCGATGCGGGGAACAAAAATATTGAGATTTTCCAGCAGTTCAGTAAAATCAATTTTCAGTAAACCTAAAATCATACCGCATAAGGTTGCTTCTTCACTGTAGACAAAAGGTTCGTATAAGGCTTTCTGCAGATAAGTAGGGTAATCTCCATCCCGGAGGATTTCATTTGCCAGTTTTCTCAATACAGGGATACGGATGCCGATGATGTTATCGATACCGGGACAAAGGGCACTGTGAAATTTCTGATATTTGGTGTCCTGCAGGCTCAGCAGGTGTTCTCGTAATGCTTGCATGGTCAAACTTTTCCTTTCAACAGGCTTGATATGTTATAATTATAACGTATTTTTAAAAGCTTTGTAAATCTAGGAGGGTCTATGCTCAATATTGGTTGTCATTTATCGTCGGCAAAAGGCTATTTGCATATGGGAGAGGAGGCACTGGCTCTTGGTGCCAACACCTTTCAGTTTTTTACACGTAATCCACGCGGAGGCAGAGCCAAAGCGATCGATACAGAGGATATCAGGGCTTTACTGGCGCTGATGCGGGAGAATTCTTTTGCGCCGCTCCTGGCACATGCGCCTTATACACTCAATGCCTGTTCGGCAGATTCTAAAATAAGGGATTTTGCACGTATGGTAATGACTGAGGATTTGCAGTTGCTGGAGCTGCTGCCTGGTACAAGATATAATTTCCATCCTGGCAGTCATGTAAAACAGGGAGCAGAGCAGGGAATAATCATGATAGCAGAATTGCTGAATGAAATCCTGCGTCCTCAGCAGCAGACAATGGTGCTGCTGGAGACTATGGCTGGTAAAGGCAGTGAAGTTGGGCGAAACTTTACGGAACTGCGTTCGATTATCGACAGAGTGGAGCTGCAGGGAAAACTGGGGGTATGTCTGGATACCTGTCATGTTTTTGACGGCGGCTATGATATAGTTAATGATTTGGAAAGTGTTTTGGAGGAATTTGATAAAATTATTGGTTTGAAACGTCTTTTAGCTGTTCATATCAATGACAGCCTGAATATTTTGGGCAGCCATAAGGACCGGCATGCAAAAATAGGTCAGGGGAACATTGGATTGGAAGCGCTCAGCGCTGTCACTAATCATCCTCAGCTGAAAGACTTGCCCTTTTATTTAGAAACACCGAATGAATTGCCTGGATATAAAGTTGAGATAGCTTTATTGAGATCATTGTACAAGTGGTAATAAAAAACAGTCTGACGTTTAAACGTCAGACTGTTTTTTATTAAGAAGATCATTTTGCAGCAGCAACAGCCTTGTTGATGTCGGCAATAAGCGCTTCAACATCAATGCCGTGAGCGCCTGCTCCCTGGCCGATGGTTTCGTAATGAGCTGCCATGCAGCCAACACAGCCCAGACCATATTTAGCAAACACTTCCAAAATTTCAGGATGTTGTTGAACAGCATCGATGATGCCGGTATCTTTAGTAATGATATCCATGGATAAACCTCCTTTAACAGGTACTTTGATTTGTCAGAGAGACTTGTCTGTGTTAAAATTACAACAGATGCCTGTATGACTTCATGTATGGATATATTATAGCACAGAAAGTATAAAAATAAAGCTGTTAGTTGTGGCAGAATTGCAAAAGAAATGTGAGGGATGGATGATGGAAATGGAAGAGCATGCAGAAGAATATGAAACAAGTTTGAAAAGAGTACAGGAAAGCCTGCAGGCTTATCCGGAACTGGAAATAAAAATATTGCCGGGATCAACACATACTGCGGAATTGGCGGCTCAGGCTTTGGGCACAACGCCGGGACAGATAGCCAAAACCTTGTGTTTTTTAGCTGATGGCAAGCCGATTTTGATTGTTGCCTGCGGCGATAAGAAAATAGACACAAAAAAATGGGGCCGTGCCATCGAAGCGAAAAAAATCAAAATGGCAGATGCGGAAACTGTAATGCAAATCACAGGTTTTGCGCCCGGAGGAGTATGTCCGTTTGCCTTGCGTCAGCAGGTTTCAGTTTATCTGGATAATAGTTTGAAAGAGTATGACATTACTTTTATTGCTGCAGGGACACCTCATTCAGCTTTGCCGATCAGTGCTGAAATGCTGGAAAAGGTAACTGGAGGTAGTTGGGTAGATGCAACTAAATAATAGCTGATTATTTTGGCAGAAGGTGAAAAAGTTCGCTTTTCTGCCATTTTATTTAAACTGTAAAATGAAGAAACTGTATAGATTTGTGGTATAATTTAGTTGTTGAAAATTTAATTTAGGAGAATTTTATGAGCGTTGATAATAAATTTTTAGTGCGTGATAAAATAACTTTAAAAGTAACAGGATTAGGAAGCAGCGGTGAAGGTGTGGGCAAGACTGATGGATTTACGGTCTTTGCACATGGCGCCTTAGCAGATGAGACAGTAGAAGTAGAGCTGGAACAGGTGAAGAAAAATTATGCGTCAGGGAAAGTAACGGCCATTCTGGAAGCATCACCTGAGCGGGTAGAACCATTATGTCCTGTTTATGAAGCCTGCGGCGGTTGTCAGCTGCAGCATTTAAACTATACGGGGCAATTAAAGGCTAAAGAACAGCAGGTTCGCGATGCGCTTTTTCGGATCGGGCATTTACAGGAAGTCAAAGTTCTGCCGATCATCGGTGAAGAAGATCCATGGCATTATCGTAACAAAATGCAGTTCCCGGTTGCATTTGAAAATGGAATTTTGGAAATCGGATGTTATGCTGCGGCTACACATAAAGTAGTCGGCGTTGAAAACTGTCTGATCCAGAAGCAGCGTAACAATGACATTATTGCTGTTGTCCGTCAATGGATGCGGCAGTATGAAATCTCTGCTTATGATGAAAAAACAGGTAAGGGCGTAGTCCGCCATGTTATGGGCAGGGTTGGTGTTAACACTGGTGAGGTTATGGCAGTTATCATTACTGCCGGTTACGATATTCCACATGGCAAAGAGCTGGTCAAAATGCTGCGTGATGCTGTTCCGGGCTTGAAAAGTGTAGTGCAGAATATCAACAAAAAACAGACCAATATCGTGATGGGTAATAAAACACGCTTATTATATGGTAAAACGACGATCAAAGACCGTTTGGGAACTTTAAAATTCAATATTTCTGCGCAGTCGTTTTTTCAGGTAAACAGTGCCCAGGCTGAAAAGCTTTATAACAAAGCGATTGAATTTGCGGCTTTGAGCGGTGGTGAAACCGTTGTTGACTGTTACTGCGGAACCGGTACAATTTCTCTGTATTTGGCAAAACATGCCCAAAAAGTTTATGGAATTGAGATTATAGCTTCTGCTATTGAAGATGCAAAACGTAATGCTGAAGATAATCGCTGTGATAATGCTGAATTTATTTTAGGGGATGCTGCTGTTAAAATGCAGGAACTGGTAGAACAGGGTGTGCGTCCCGAAGTTGTGCTGCTTGATCCGCCTCGTGCTGGCTGCGAAGAAAAAGTGCTGGCTGCTATTGCGCAGGTCATGCCACAGCGTATAGTTTATGTTTCCTGTAATCCGGCTTCGCTTGCCCGCGATTTGGCTTATCTGGAACAGAACGGTTATCAGGCTGAAGTTGCCCAGCCGGTAGATATGTTCCCGATGACGCATCATGTAGAGACTGTTGTATTGATGACAATAGTAAAAAAATAAAATTATGGAGCCCGGTTGCCAGGCACTGCAATTTACGCAGAGCGGAGAGCAATGGATTGATTAAGTAGATTGTATTGTAGACAAGGAGCAGTAACAGATATGAAGATTTCTAAGAAGGATGCTTTGTCATGGTTTGAATTTTTTGCACAATTGCCTGCAGGGGAACAGCTTCTGGTTAAACAGCAGGAAATTGTTTATGCCACATTCGCACAGATTGAGGCAGTTGTTATAAAAAGAAAAGAAGAGCTTATGGAACAAATTCCCGGTTTGAAAACATTAAAGGACAGAACACTTTTTGTGGGACCAGATGAAAAATTTCCTGATGGGTGCCGTTCATGTCTGTTGGGCAGCGGGCTGACAGCTATCAGAAAAACCAATAAATGCAATCTGCAGTGCAGGTTTTGCTATAATTATGGCGAGCTGGATGCTATTGAACCGGTAGGAGAGGGGATTTGGGTCATTGGCGGGACCAAGTTTTATGAAAATGACATTGATCTGTTGTTGGAAATCCATAAAAAACCTACAGGGGTTGCCTATGTATATTTAGAACCTTTTATGGAAATCGAGAAATATTATAATATTATTCAAAAATTTAACAAGGCTGGTATTTATCAGCATCTATATACTAACGGCACTCTGGCTACGGAAACAACGCTTAAAGCATTGGGGGAGGCTGGCCTGAATGAGCTTAGATTTAATTTAGGAGCTTCCGGTTGTGCTGATAAGGTCATTGAAAATATTGGCATAGCAAAAAAGTATATCAAAAAAGTCGGCATTGAAACGCCTATGACCAATGAGTTTTTTGAAAAATTCTTTTTGAAAAAACAGGCTGTTTTGGACACGGGATTAGATTTTATTAATTGTGCGGAGCTGCATTTGAATCCCAATAATATTGAGAATTATTGGGGTGAAAAAATGTATATTGCCCGCCATGGATATATATCACCAATCTGGAGCCGCGAACTGACACTCAGATTTATGGTAGCCGCAGCAAAAGAGAAATGGAATTTGGTTGTACATGATTGCTCTAATGATACCAAGTTTGCCAGAGATTTAAATTTAGGTGCCAAAGAGGGTAAATGGTTCGGGGCCAGCAGTTATACGTCTGAATTTTTAGAGATCCCCTATGCCGTATTTTTGCCGGTCCTGCGTGATGAAGAATTTAATTTTTTAGTTGAAGAAGAGCTGCCAAGCGGCTATAACCCGGGAGAGATGCTTTTCTAAGAAAGAGTGGCATAATGGCAAATATTATAGAAATAAATGACATTTCTGCTCCTGAACTGGAAGTATTCACAAAATTGACTGAAAAGCAGCTGCGCCATAAGCTGGAACCGGAAAAGGGCATCTTTATCGCTGAAAGCGGCAAAGTCATAGAGTTGGCGCTTGCTGCTGGCTGTGAGCCGATTTCCTTGTTGATGGAGCGCAGACATATCACGGGACAGGCCCAAAATATTCTTGCTCGGTATGAGGATGTTACAGTCTATACCGGGGACAGGGATGTGCTGGCTGGACTGACAGGATATAAGCTGACCCGCGGTATCCTGTGTGCTATGCGTAGGCCCAGGCTGCCTTCAGTACAGCAGATATGTTTTCAAGCCAGGCGGGTGGCGGTATTGGATAATATCACGGATGCAGCCAACATAGGAGGAATATTCCGATCGGCAGCGGCGTTAGGTGTTGATGCGGTACTTGTGATGCGCTCCTGCTGTGATCCTTTATGCAGAAAAGCAGTACGTGTCAGTATGGGAACGGTATTTCAGATACCTTGGACTTATATAGAAAACAATGTCAAAGAGCTGGGAGAATGGGGATTTAAAACAGCTGCAATGGCTTTGTGTGAGCATGCTGTCAGTATAGATGATCAGGCGCTGATGGCAGAGGGCAGGCTGGCTTTGGTTTTTGGTACAGAGGGCTACGGCTTATCTCAGGCTGCGATTGATGCGTGCGATTATGTTGTGAAGATCCCTATGGAGTACAATGTGGACTCACTTAATGTAGCTGCTGCAAGCGCTGTGGCGTTTTGGCAATTGCGATGTAAACAATAAATTGGAAAAAAGATTCTTTGGAATTATTTGAATATTTAATTTATGCAAACTTGTTAAACGGCCAAAGTTGATTTGTGTTGTGTAAAAGGTGGTAATTATGGATTATAAAGTTTTAGATATGGAAAAGTATTATCGTAAGGATATTTACAGGCATTTTACGATGGACTGTAAATGTTCGGTTATGATTACATCCAAGATCGATGTTAGTGAACTTGTTGCATATTCAAAACAAACTGGAACTAAATTTTATATCAATTTTCTGTATGTCCTGACCAAGGCGCTGAATACCAGAGATGACTACAAAATGCGGTATTTGTATCAGGAAGATAAGTTAGTCGTATTTGATAAAATCAACACTGCGCATTATGTTTTCCACGAGGATACGGAGACTTTTACAGTAGTTTATACAGAGTTCAGCGAAGATTACCAGGCTTTTTATGACAGATGCTGCGCTGATATGGAAAAGGCTAAACAGACTCGCAGTTATGGTCTGGACGGCAGTAAATTAAACTATTTTGATGCTTCCTATATTCCCTGGTTGTCATATGAAGCACTGCATGTAGAACTGCCTGACGGACATCTGCATTTCCCTCCGATTATAAACTGGGGAAAATATCACAGTGAAAATGGCAGATTGCTGATGCCTGTGACGGTGAGAATGAATCATGCGATTGCTGATGGTTATGTAGTTTCCAAAGCATTTTTATTGCTTGAGAAAGAAATTGAAAGATTGGTCGAAGACTGAACTAATGGATTAGAACCATCGTTTCACATTGCTTTTAGAGTTATGTTATTTTAAAGCGCTGTAGCTTGGCGCTGCTTCGAAAGTAGTTCCGGTGGATAAATTCAGTATAGTCATCACTTTGGTGATGGCAGCGGTATTTTTACATGAACAATTTACTGTAAAAACAATTATCGGTTCTGTCCTTATTACTTTTGGGGACTTTTATTATGATTTTATAAAGAGTCACAGGTCAGATGTATAGAATAATTAAGAATAAATCATAAATACAGAGGGGTAAGCAGATGATAACAAGGCAAAAATACCAGGATTATATCAATGTGCTGAAAGAGGAATTGATTCCGGCGATGGGGTGTACTGAGCCTATTGCTATTGCTTATGCCGGAGCTATTGCCAGAGAGCATTTAGGCTGTTTGCCTGAACGTGTAGAAATTGAGGTCAGCGGTAATATCATCAAGAATGTAAAAAGTGTTATTGTACCGAATACAGGGGGACTGCGCGGTATTGAAGTGGCAGCGGCAGCAGGTATTGTGGCAGGAGATGCCGCGAAGGAGCTTAAAGTTATTTCGGAAGTGAGTACAGAAGCAGTTGCCGTAATTCATAAATTTTTAGAAAGCACACCAATAACAGTTAATTTTTCTGATAGTAAAAAAATCTTTGATATAATGATCACTGTTTATGGTAATGGCCATTCTGCTTATGTACGCATCTGTGAGTTTCATACAAATATAGTGGAAATAAGAGAAGATGATAAATATGTGCTGCAGAAAGATATTGCAGTCGAAGACAGTTTGGGCTTTACAGATCGTGGATTTATGAATGTACAGGAGATTATTGAATTTGCTGATACTGCAAGAATAGAAGATGTTAAGGATATTCTTGATCTTCAGATCGAATGTAATGTTAATATTTCAGAGGAAGGCTTGGCTGGCGATTATGGAGCTAATATCGGTAAGGTCCTTTTAAAGACTTATGGAACGGATGACGTAAAAATAAGAGCTAAAGCCAAAGCAGCTGCCGGTTCTGACGCCAGAATGAACGGCTGCGAGATGCCAGTCGTGATCAATTCCGGCAGCGGTAATCAGGGGATTACTGCCTCCATACCAGTTATAGAGTATGCTAAGGAGTTGGGTGTTTCTGACGAGAAACGTTATAGGGCCTTGCTGGTATCTAATCTGATCACGATCCATTTGAAGTCAGGTATCGGCAGGCTGTCGGCTTACTGCGGTGCAGTCAGTGCCGGCTGTGCCAGTGGTGCCGGTATTGCGTATCTGTATGGAGGCGGTGTTGATGAAGTTTCTCACACGATCGTCAATTCTCTGGCAATAACTTCCGGTATTATCTGCGACGGCGCTAAAGCTTCGTGCGCTGCTAAAATAGCTACGGCTATCGATGCAGGTATATTAGGTTATCATATGTATAAAGAAGGGCAGCAATTTTACGGAGGCGATGGTATCGTCAGCAAAGGTGTTGAGAACACTATAAAAAATGTGGGGCAGCTGGCTAAAGAGGGAATGGCTACTACTGATCAGGAAATTTTGAAGATTATGACGAAAACACAGAGTGTTTAAGCGTAGCTGAAACAGTCCGCTCAAAGGATAGTGATAATATGCAGATAAAAAAGAAATATATTTATATCGCTTTGGGACTGTGGGCGCTTGTGACAGTTATTTATTTTACTTTGTGTAAAATAGCGAGTGATCAGGCTATGCTTATTTTTAATAAAACTATGTCTGCTCAAAAAGTGCTCAAAGGCTCGGTGACGCTTGGCAGTATTGATGCCGACATTTGGGGGCGGGTAGAATTTCAGAATCTTGTCTGGCTTGACATTGACGGTCAGCCTATCGTACATGTGCCGCAGGGACGTTTCAAGGTGCGGCCATGGGATATTATTACCAGAAGTATCAGTACATCTACTATTAAGGAACTGGAATTGGACAACGCTTTGTTTGCCGTAAGATTCAACAGAAAGATGCAGTTGGATATTTTTGAGCAGGCACAGGCCAAAAGAGTTATTGATCGGGCTGAACAAAAGGAAGCTGTTTTGTCAGGAAACGAAACAGCAGCTGAACTTGAACATATAGCGCAGGAAAAGATCATAGTACAGGAAAGACATCCTGGAGACAGGCATGAATTGAATCTGGATTTAGAAAATAAGCGGCTGAAAATGCGTGTTGTTTTTAATAACTGTACCTTAACTGCCGGTTATCGTAACCGTTATTTTGTACTGAATGAAGTTAATGCAATAATTGATATTGATACGCAGAAAAAGCTTACGATTGATTTTGTAACTGGAAAATTTGGCGGCACTATGGTTGGCGATGGGGTGGAAATAAAGGGAAACATCAATTTAGCGCAGCAGATTCCTCATTACGACCTGCATTTGGAGCTTTATAATGTTCTGCCTGCTTCGTTGGGAATAGCGGATATCAAAGATACGGTTTCTATTACCGCTTCAGTTACTGGAGAACTTCCGAATCCTGTTATAGATGGTCATTTGGATTTTAAAGAACTGAATATTCCCGGACTGCATTTTTCTAAGGTCAGAGGCGATTTGCATTACGAAGATGCTCTGCTGAAATTTACTAATGTAAAAGGAAATGTTTTTGGAGGCACAGTTGAAGCTTTTGGAGATTATCATCTGGATACAAAATATTACAATATTGATGCGCTGGGACACGAATTGTTGGGAAGCATTGCCGCACGCAACGGTAAAATAAAATGCAAGGTCGAACTGGATTTTAAGATTCGATCCAAGGGAGATCCTAAAACTGCGTTGACCTATGGCAGCTTTAAATCAGGAAAAGGATCGTACTATATTATTCCTTTTGACAGTATCAGCGGCGAGTTTTCCAATCAAAATAAACATCTGGAGTTTAAAAATGTTGTCATTGAAACCAAGATGGGGACAATCAAAACAGATGCTTTTGATATAGTGAACGGCAAGCTGCATATTGGCGAGATATATTTGGAAGAGCCGGAAAACGGACAAACTATTAAAATAATCTGACAAAAAATGATTCAGAAATCGGAGGAAGGCAGCGATGGGCAAATATAAAAAACTTTATGGCACGCTTTTGCTGGGTCTGATTGCCATTATAATTTTGCTGACGGCTGTTTTTTCCTATAGCAGAAGTATCGAAGAGAGTTACAAAGAAGAAAATATCAACTCACTGAAAGAACTTTCTAATCAGGGAGCTTTGATGCTGCATAATGAAATCAAAAATAAACAAAATCTTTTAGCTGAACTTTCGCACGATGTCAGTCGGATTTTTGTAAATGATCCGCAGGCGGCCGCCGCTTATTTGGAGGAAGCCGCGGAGCGCAACAGTTTTAAACGAATTGGCGTAGCATTGACGGATGGACGTGCTTATACAACAGATGGTGTTGAATTGAATATCTCAGAGCGAGAGTATTTTAGTAAGGCGATTCTCGGGCACACGGCTGTTTCACGTAATCTGGATGATTATACGGATGGCGGCAGGATCGCAGTTTATGCGGTACCGATTTTTGAAGATGGAAGCGATAAGAGGATTGGAGTTTTGTTCGCTACTTACAGCCTGGATACATTTAGAAAAACTATTGAAGTATCGTTTTTTGGCGGTGCTGGATATTCTTATGTGGTACAGGAAAATGGTGATGTTGTAGTAGATTCGCAGCATTCAGAAAGCTTTAAAAACTTTAAAAATGTTTATGCGGCCCTGCTGACGGCAGATCCGGTAAATAATAAAGACAGTGCTGAAAAACTCTGGCAGATGATCAACAGTAAAAAAGGCGGTTATATTGAATTTTATAACGGCAGTCAGAAATATATGTACTGTTCACCGATAGGTGTTAATAACTGGATGCTGCTGACGGTAACTCCAGCCAGTGTTATCGAAGATAAAATCAATATGGTGCTGAATAAAACTTATTTACTGGGTATTTTGTTGATTGCGATTTTTTTATTGTTTATCTGGCACATTATGCGTATCCATACCCGCAATCAAAAGGAACTGATGGATATTGCTTATGTTGATGAAGTTACTGGTGGTTATTCTTTTGCCAAGTTTTTTAAAGAAGCAGAACTGTTGTTACCTGAAACAGATAAAAAGACAGCAATCGTAAGTATGGATATCGACGGTTTTAAATATTTCAACGATATGTTTGGCTATGGAGAAGGCAATGACCTTTTGCGTTATATTTGGCAGGAAGTAAAAGCAAGCCTGAATGAAGGCGAAATATTAGCGCATGGTGTTGCCGATACATTTATTTTTTTGCTGCGATTTGATACGAGAGAAGAACTGCTTTGGCGTATCAATGATTTATGTCTGCATTTGAATAACTATATTACAAAAAGCGGACAGGTCTATAAACTATCCCTTTCTATGGGTATATACGAGGTTGACGGTGAAACTGATGATATCGTCAGTATGGCAGACAGAGCTTATATTGCCCGGCAGACAATAAAAAATAAAGGTGACACAGCCTGGGCTTTTTATGACGGAGCCGTACGTGATAAGCTGTTGCACGAAAAAGAAATTGAAAGTCAGATGGAAAAAGCTTTGGCTGAAGGCGAATTTATTGCTTACTATCAGCCCAAGTACAGTACCAAAGAGCAGAAACTTATCGGTGCAGAAGCTTTAGTACGCTGGCGCAGAAGTGACGGTATTATTGTTCCGCCCTATCAATTTGTGCCGCTTTTTGAACGTAATGGATTTATCAATAAGGTTGACCGTTATATGTTCGAACTCGTCTGTCGCCAGCAGATGCGTTGGCTTAAACAGGGGCTTATACCTGTGCCAATATCAGTCAATATGTCGCGGATGTGCCTGTATGATCCGCATATTGTTGACGAATATATCGGTGTTTTGAATGGAAGCGGTTTGTCTGCTGCTTATATAAAGCTGGAGCTGACGGAAAGTGCCTTTTTTGAAAATATCAGTATTATGAATAATGTTATCGAAGCATTGCATAAAGTTGGCATCAAAGTCTTGATGGATGATTTTGGAACCGGTTATTCTTCGATGATGATGCTTAAAAATGTAGCTATCGACGTTTTGAAGCTGGACAAAAGCTTTGTCGACGATATTGGGGATGACCGCAGTGAAAAAATCATTTCAAATATCATTTATCTGGCTCATTCTCTGCAAATAGAAGTGACTGCCGAAGGAGTAGAGACTGCAGCGCAGTTTGAATTTTTGAAAAGTGTTGGCTGTGATTATATTCAGGGGTATTATTTTGGTAAACCGCAGCCGGCTGAAGATTTTGCGGCGTTGCTGCAAAAAGAATTTTATGATGGAAGTGATGCGGGTGCTGATAAGAAAGGCTGAATTACAGGATGTAAGAGCTGTGTACGCTCTGATTTGTGAATTAGAGGAGCAGGATTTGCCGCTGCTGGAATTTGAAAATATCTTCGGCAGTTTATTGAAGCTGCCGGAACATTTTCTCATGATTGGTGAAATTGAGGGCAGAACCGTTGCATTTTTACATTTGCGCGTAGAAGGACAGCTGCATCATGCCGCTAAAATAGCAGAGATTTTAGAATTTGATGTGGAGCGATCCCATCGCGGCAGGAACTTAGGGCAGCAGTTTTTTGCTTATGCGGAGAAGCTGGCCCGGGACAATGGTTGTATTCAGTTTGAACTAAGCAGTAATATGCTGCGGGAAAAGGCGCATTGTTTCTATGAACGGCAAGGCATGCATAAATTTCACTATAAATTTACGCTCCCTCTGTCTGGAAAAACAGTAAATGAAAATAAGTTAGGTGTTTAAAAGCAACGGCTCTGGCAGCTGTTGCTTTTTGTCTGTGCTTAATACTGGAAACTGCTGTTTTGTGGTACAATAAATATATAATTTTATTGAGCGGAGAAGAAAAATGATCGATTTATATACAGTACCGTTAGGTGCTACGGCCAGGGATTTTTTTTCGGCAGAGGCAGAAAACAAATATAGCTATGATGAAGCGTTGCTGGTGCTTCCAAGCAGATTGCTTGTGAATCATGCCCGCCGGTCAGGCAGGGCGCAGGCAGTTAATTTTGAATATCTGCCCAACCGTATCGTAGCATTAAACAGGCAGCTGCTGGATTTGCCTCCGGAAGTGAAATTAGAAATGATTTCCCGGAGGACACAGGAACTGCTTGTGGGTGATTTGCTGCACCAGCTGGCTAAATTGCAGGGCCTGGACTATTTTAGTAAACTGGCAGATAAAGAAGGTTTCGTTAAAGCTGTTACCGGGCTTTTGGGTCAGCTTTCACGCAGTGGGTCGACACAGGAAGAAATTACTACGGCGCTGCTGGAATGGGAACAGCGCAATCCTGCCTATGTGATGAAGGACCGTGAAGTAGCGGCACTTTATAACCTTTATCGCAATAAGCTAAAACAAAAAAACTGGTATGATGTAGAGGGTTTATACCGGTTAGCAATAGCGGTTTTAGAAAGACCGCAGGCCAAGCTGCCTTGGCAGCAGTTATATTTCAGCGAATTTTATCATTTTGATGCTTTGCAGCGTTTGCTTATAAAATCTTTGTCACGGCATTGTCAGATCAGTATCGGTTTGATGTACGAGCCCAAACGACCGGAAATATTTGCTGCTGTAGAGCGGAGTTTCGGTTATTTAAGCGGTTTTGCTCAGCTGCATGATCTGCATATGGAAGGTTCAGTACGAAAGCCTGATCTGCAGCACTTAACGGCTAAGTTAGGTGCTGGAAGCTACCAGACGCTGGCTGTTGCTGACAGTATAAATTTTATTGAATCAGGAGATAGTGAAGGTGAACTGCGGGCAGTGCTGCGTTCTATAAAAGCTAAGCTGCAGCATGGCACCGCTTATAATGATTTTTTGGTTGCTGTACGTGATTTTAAGACTTACAGCGGTATCAGAGCTGTTTGTGATGAATATGGTATACCTGTTACTTTACCTAAGATCGCTTCTCTGAGTGCTCAGCCTGTCTGTGAATTTTTACGTTTACTTTTGAACGTAGCTGCCGGCGGCAGTGAAGCTATCGCTGCTTACTGGCGTCTGTTAAAATGCGGCGTTGTAAAGCTGGTCTATAGCTTTGACGGAGAGCAGCTCAACAGATTGAAACAGGAATATTTATATAATGATCTGCGGCAACTGCGTAAGGCAGTTCGTGATAAGGCTGATGCCAATGAAAATAAGCAGTGGTCAGCTGATTTAGGCGAACTTGAGTTGCTGCTGGACAAGGTGCAGCGGCGAGATACGGCGGCTGCTTATGGAGAAACATTTAAAACAATATTAGAAGCTTTGGCGCTGCCTGTTAAGGCTGGCGAAAATTATAAAAATGGCAGGGCAGATCTGCTTGAGGTTAAAAATATAGTAGAGACAGTACGGCAATTATCCGAAGTTTTGGATACACTGAGTGAAGATTATCAGAATGGCGGTTTGGAAAGTGTGCCTTTAAAAGCGGAGGAATACAGCCAGCTGCTGATTTCTGCCTGTTCCGAACGGCAAATCATTTTAACAGCGGCCGACAGTGAAGGTATTTTATTCGGAGAAGCTGCTAATCTGCAGGGGCTGCTGTTCAAGCATGTTTACATTATGGGACTGCGCGAAGGTGAGTTTCCGCGCAGTAAAAATGAAAACTGGATCTACAATGACAGAGAACGGGCCGAATTGAGCGGTGTTGGTGTGGAATTAGATAATACTGCGTGTGCTTATGCTGAGGATAAATTCTTTTTTGCCGCAGTGGCAGCAATGGCAACAGAAACTCTGACTTTGAGCTGGTACAGCGACGATACAGCTGGCGCTTCCGCATATATTGAAGATGTGGAACGATTATATGCAGCCGGGTGTATAACCAGAAGCAGAGCTGGACGTATAGGCTGGCAGGAGGCTTTGTCTGAGCAGGAGCTGCTGCTGAGGATTACCCAAAAAGATACCTGCCATAATTGGTTGTTGGAGCGGTTGGGAGCAGATTGGACACTGCGCAGCAGTATCGAAAGAATTCGTGAGCAAGGCGATAGTGTTTATAAGGGAGTTTTTGAAGACGTACAGCTGCAGCGGGCTATTAATGAAGCTGTTGGCGGTTTATTCAGTGCGTCGCATTTAGAAACCTATGCTCAATGCCCATACAGGTTTTTACTAAGCTATGTCTGGAAACAGCAGCAATATGAAGAACTTACAGAAACGGTGGAGCCTGCTGTTGAAGGCAGCCTGCTGCATGATGTTTTAGCACGATTTATGGCGGGACATTTGCACGAAAAGCTTACCAAATATCCGCCGACTGAGCTTATAAGTCAGCTTGATGACATTATGACGTCAGTTTGTGATGAATATATTACTGGGAAAAAGATTGCCGTTACAGATTTCTGGCCTTCGCAGCGTCGGAAGCTGAATTTGCTGCTGCGCCGCTGGCTGCAGCGGGAGCTTGTATACCAGAAAAAATGGGAACCTTTTGTACCGGTAAAAATAGAATGGGATTTTGGGCGTAACGGCAGTGCTCCGTTGGTGCTGGAGGTCAACGGCGGAAAAATTTATTTGAACGGACGTATCGACCGTATCGACAGTGACGGTAATGGTATTTTTGTTACGGATTATAAACGCAGCCAAACTCCGTCGGGCAGTGAGCTGACAGAAGGACTGGATTTGCAGATTCCGGTATATCTTATGGCGCTTGCAGCCTTAGAGCCTCAGAGTAAAGTGCTTGGCGGCGGTTACTATTCACTAAAGGAAGCGAAACGCAAAGGCGGTTTTGCCATGCAGACTTTAGGAAAAACGCCTTTTACAACAAATAATAAACCGTTCAGTGATGCAGAAGATCAATGGCTGGCTTTTTCAGATTTTTGCCGTACGACTGTCAGAGGATATATCAATACCTTGCAGCAGGGGAATTTCCCGCCGGCGCCGCGTAAAAACTGCCCTGAGTATTGTCCTGGGAAGGATATTTGCCGGGCCTACGGCGAACTGGCAGCAGAAGGCGGTGAAGAAAATGTTTGATTTTACTAAAGCCCAGCAGGAAGCGATAGAGACGCTGGATAGAAATGTATCTGTGTCTGCCGGCGCCGGCAGTGGTAAAACACGTGTTCTCGTAGAACGTTTTGTCAACATTCTTCGACAGAGTCTCAGGCAGGGCGGCAAACAGGTAAGTGCTGCCGATATTCTGGCTATTACCTTTACGCGCAAAGCCGCGGGTGAAATGAAAGAAAGGGTTCGCAGACGTTTGGCGGAATTGGAGCAGGAGGATGCTTTGCATGCATCTTTCTGGCAGCAGCAGCTGGAACTGCTGGAACAGGCGCGTATCAATACTATACATGGTTTTTGTAACAGTCTGTTGAAAGAAAATCCCGTGGAAGCAGGTCTTGATCCTGCTTTTCAGGTAGCTGAAGAAGTAGAAATGGATGAATTTTTACTGCGCACTGTGCAGCAGTTTGTAAAACAGGGACTGCGCCGCGGTGACAGTGATATTTTACGTCTGGCTGATGAATATACCGCAGCTGATGTTGTAAAACAGCTATTGCTTGCCATACCTAAAATGGATGCGATTTTGAACTTTGGTGATTTGTTACAGCCATATCAGGCAAAGATGAACGAGAAGAACGTATTACAGGGACAACTGCAGGAGCTGCTATTGGAACTGGCAGAAGACAAAATGAAGGTGAAAGCCTCAGCTCATAGGCAAAAGCTGGAATTGCTGCGCGAACACCTTCCGGAACTTTTAAAGGCGGCAGCAGACAGCAGCAAGTCTGAAAATATGACTCTTTTAGACAGCTATGTTGGTACTCTGGCTGCAACAAGCAGTGATAAAGCAGTTGTCAAAGCGGCTAAAGAAATTCTGCAGCAGCTGCATTTGCTGGCGGCAGACGCAGCTGCACTGGAATTGATACCCTGCTGGCAGCAGGCTCTGGTGGCTTGCAGTGCTTATCTGCGTGAACAGCAGGAGCTTAATAATATGCTGGGCTTCGACGACTTGGAAAGCAGGGCCTTGGAGCTTTTAAAAAATAACCGTCAGGTTTGCAGTAAAAACAGCAGCCGCTATCAGTATATTATGGTCGACGAATTTCAGGATACTAACGAACGCCAAAGAGAACTGGTTTATTTGCTGTGCGGCGGTGATAAAGACATGCTGCTGGGACATAAGCTGTTCGTAGTAGGTGATGCCAAGCAATCAATTTATCGTTTTCGCGGCGCTGACGTAAGCGTATTTGCCCGTGTGAGACGCGATATAGCGGGCGCTGGCGGCAGTAATATCGTTTTAGATGATAACTTCCGTACAGTCGATAAAGTGCTTGATTTATGCAATTTGGCCTTTGCGGCATTATTAGGTGAAGACAGACAGCAGGACGTTTATTTTGAAGCTCTGAATGCTAATCGTGCGACTGATATTTTGCCGGAAATGCTGGCAATAGCATACGATAAAGAAAGCAAAGCCTGCCGCAGGGAAGCGGAGGCTGCCGTTATAGCAGAACGGATACTGCAGCTGCATACCGAAAAACAGATAGCCTACGAAGATATGGTGATATTACTTGGCGCATTAACAGCGGCTAAAAGTTTTGCCTCTGCGCTGCAGCAGGCGGGGATACCGTATACTATCGTTGACGGCAAAGGCTTTTACGAACGCCGGGAAATTATTGATCTGATCAATTTACTGATATTTTTGGAAGACAGCAGCCGCAGTTTAGAGCTTGCTGGTGTGTTGAGGTCGCCGTATTTTGCTGTTGATGATGAAAGCTTGACAGCACTTTTTCTGGAGCTGAACAGGCAGGAGGGGCAGACAGTTACCTTATGGCAGCTGCTGCAGCAGGATGCATGGCCGTTGATCGATTATCAGAAGCGCTGCCGGCTGCTGAATGCTGTAGGGAAACTGAGGCTGCTGCGGCAATATGCTGAGACGATGCCATTGCCGGAATTGCTGCATACGATTGTTGATGTCTTACAACTGGAACCGCTTCTGGCAGCGCAGGAATTTGGACTGGAAAAGCTTGCCAATATAAAAAAACTGATTGCTTTGGCTGAGTCCTATACCATAGAAAAGCATGGGACACTGGCCGACTATCTGCTGAGGCTGCAGCAGCTGCGTCAGGCTGGAGCAAGAGAAGCAGCTGCTGCAGATATGACGGGCTGCGCTTCTGTGACGATTATGACGATCCATAAATCCAAAGGTCTGGAATTCCCTGTAGTTTTTGTACCCGCGCTTGATGCCAGGAGCAAAGGCGATACGGATATGCTGCGATTTAATGCAGACGCAGGTTTAGGAATTAAAGTGGCTATGGGCGGCGAATTGCAGGATACAAGCGTCATGCTGGCAATCAAAGACATAGAAAAGCAGTTGGATAGCGCTGAAAAACAGAGGCAGTTATATGTTGCAATGACAAGGGCGCAGGACAGGCTGATACTGTCAGGTACTTATGATAGCAGCAGTAAAAGCAGAAGTGAGAACTGGTTCAGCAGCCTGCGTAATATTTTACAGGACTATGACCAGTTCCTGTTAAAGGAATATGAAGCTGGTAAAAAAGGAACTGCCGTTAAATCAGCAGCAGATTTGGAACAGGTACTTGTAACAGATGAGTTGCTGCAGCGGATCAAACCGCTGCCGGAATATGGGTTGGAGTGGCAGCGCAGCTTGTCAGCAACAGCGCTGCAGACGTATCTTGATTGCCCCCGCTGTTATTATTACCAGTATATTTTGCAGATGCCGGGGTATGAAGCTGTAAATGCAGCTGATGCAAGCGGTTATCTGCCGGCGGCACTGCAGGGTACCGTTATCCATAAGGCTTTGGAATTACTGACGAACGGTTACGAACAGGAACCGGCTTTCAGGACAGCGCTGCAGGCATATAAGGTACAGGGAAGTGCTGCAAGGACATACGATATGTATATGCAGTATATTAATGGACCGCTTTATCAAAGGCTGCAGGAAGCTGAACGTAAGGCTGAGATCAGCTTTGAGTTGCCGCTGCTGCAGGAATATGGGATTACTGCTGTGTTCAGCGGTTATATTGACTGTACTGTTTTTAACAGTGACGGGACTCTGACGATCGTCGACTATAAAACAGGCGTGCCGCCGGCAGCAGGCGAACCTGCGCCGGGTTATATTTATCAGCTGGCACTGTATCAAAAGGCAGCGTCAGAATTATGGCAGCGCCCGGCAGCACTGGCCGAACTGCATTTTTTACAAAATAATTCCTGCTGGCAGCTGCAGGATTGCAGTGATAGGCTGCAGGAAGTTGCCGAATTATGCAGAGATATTTTTTCGAAACGCAGAGAAAGTGAATTTACTGTGAAAACTAAATATTGTAAAAACTGCCCGTTTGCCTACTTTTGTGCAGGCAAAGAATAAACAGCTAAAAATTAATAAATAAAAAACACCTGTGAATACAGGTGTTTTTTATTTATCTGCAGTTGTTCAAATTTAATATTTTCGCAGGTTAAAGAAGCGCAACAATGACGATACATACAGTATTTTTAATAATTCCATTCACTTGTATCTATAAATCACAAACATTCCTTATAGTTAACAAGAATAGCAAAATATAACAATAAGTTAAATCTGAAATTAATTATGTAAATAAAGATATCTTGCATACTCAAAACAAATATGTTATTATACATAAAAATATCTATAAAGAAAAATAAAAATTTAAAAAGACAAACTTTTTTCAATAATGTGAATTAAAATTTACAAATTATAAAATTTTGCAATAAGAGGATGTTGAAAAAATATCTGACAAAGATAGTTTACTTTAAAAAAGTTTAACTGACGGGTGTCCTTTACAGTAAGTAAAAACAACGCCGTAAAATGGCGCTCAATAATTGGTACCCCGATGAATATAAAGCACAAAAGCCTGTAAGGGAGTGATACAGTGAAAATTCCATTGAAATAAACTCAGACCAAAAAATATTCTGAGTTTGGGGTGATCTGCTATGAAAGAAAAAGAAACAATGAACACAATTGAAACAAAAGCTAAAAGCATCGTCGGTTCTCTGGTGATGATCTGCCCGGTTTGCGGCAAAGAATTCGTCTGTAATAAAGCCCATCATGTTTACACGGCTTTGATAAAAAGAAAACGCTACTATTACTGCAGGTACTCCTGCTTTAAGAACAGACCGGGAGCTAAGTAATATTTAGATTGATGATTTGGCTGATTGACATGGAAATGCTTTAGTTAAGATATAATTTCCCCGGCTGTTATACAGTCGGGGGTTTAATATATTGAAGTTTTAAAGAGATAAAGGACAGTAAAACTTAGATAAAGTTTTACTGTCCTTTTTATTTATTCTGAACATATTTTTGCAATAAACTTTACAAATCTTTAACAAAAACAACGTTTAGATTTAATCAAAATTCGTTATCATACATAACAGAGCTCGGAACTAAAAAAGTGGAGGGTAAAAATGATGATGAAAAAGAAACTTGCGGCACTGCTTTTAGCAGCTGCCAGCGCGATGGTCTTTACCGGCTGCGGCAGCAGTGATAATCAGTCTAAAGGCAGCGTTGACAAAAAGGTGCAGATCGAATATTGGCATGTAGCCTCCGAAAGCTTCGGCGGTGCAACTGTTAAAGAACTGGTCGCAGATTTTAATGCCAAGCATCCCAATATCCAGGTTGTCGAAAAATATAACCCCGATATGTATAAAGGCCTGACACAAAATCTGCAGGCTGCTATCGCTTCCGGTAAAAATCCTGACGTTGTACAGATGGGCTGGTCTTATTTGAACTATGCCGCTGAAAATCTTAAGTACACTGACCTGCAGCCGATGATCGAAAAGCAGGCTCCTGAAGACAAAAATTTCTTGAAAGAGAATTATCTGCCCAATGTTTTGGCATTAGCTCAGACTGATGACGGCAAACAGATCGGTATTCCTTATTCTATCAGTGTGCCGGTCCTGTTCTATAATCCTGAAATCTTTACTGCAGCAGGACTTGATCCCAATAATCCGCCTAAAACCTGGAAAGAGGTAGTGAGCGCGGCAAAACAGATCAAAGAAAAGACCGGTAATATGGGCTTTTTTATGCAGGAATATGCTGATAACTGGACTCAGCAGGCCATTATTGAATCTAACGGCGGTTCAATGCTGAAAAATGAAGGCGGCAAAGTCAAAGCCGGTTTCGATACTCCCGAAGCGGCAGAAGCGTATCAGCTGCTGGCTGATATGGTCAAAGACGGCAATGGCCTGCATGCTACTAATGAAGAGGGTTTCCAGGCTTATCTGTCCGGTAAGCTGGGGATGGTCTGCACTACTATCGGCAAACGTGCCAATTTTGAAAAAAGCGCCAAGTTCAAAGTTATGGCAGCTCCTTTCCCGCAGTTTGAAGGCAAAGAGTTGAAAGTGCCGGCAGGTGGTAACTTTCTGATGCTGTTCTCAAAAGATGCCGATAAACAAAAAGCAGCCTGGGAATTCATCAAATATATCGAATCACCTGAAGCGCTGGCTAAATGGAGCACCGGTACAGGTTATCTGCCACCTCGTAAAGGCGTAGCAGAAGACCCCAACGGTTTCAAAAAAATGATCGAAGAAAACAAAAATATCCAGGTAGCCTTGTCCACGATGCCTAATCTGGTAAAATGGGCCAGCTTCCCAGGCGCTAACGGATTACAGGCTGAACAGCTCCTGATTGACGCCCGCGATATTATACTGAGCGGCAAAGAAACTGCTGCTCAGGCGCTGCACGAAACTGCAGAAAAGATCAATAACTTACTGTAATACAAACGCTTGAACCAATCAGGATGCTGCTTGCCGCAGCATCCTGATTTTTACCAAAGGAGAGTTGTCATGAATAAAGCCAAATGGCCTGCTTTTTGGTTCTTACTGCCGGCGGCACTGCTGTTTATTGTTTTCTTTTACTGGCCGCTGCTGCAGAATCTGTATCTTAGCTTTTTCAGCTGGAATATGATCAGCCCGACGATGAAATATGTGGGACTGAGCAATTACAGTGATATTTTAGGCAGCAGAGAGCTGTACAAAATCATTGGGAATACGATAGTTTTTGTACTTATTATGCTGCTGTTCAACTTTGTCTTGCCCTATCTTTATTCGTTTATCCTCGGGCACCTGCTTCAGCGGGGGAAAATGTTTTATCGCTCTGTTTTATTTCTGCCGGCAACTTTATCCCTGGCGGTGGCAAGCATTCTGTTCCTGTGGATCTATAATCCTTTAGCCGGCCCGCTCAGTATAGTGCTTGCGTGGTTTGATATGGAATCGCCGCGCTGGTTTAAGGAAAATCTGCTCGTGATCTTTTCTATCTGTACTATCATTGGCTGGAAGGTGTTTGGCTATAACCTGATCGTGATGCTGGCAGCGATGGTTGCCGTACCAAGGGAAATGATCGAAGCAGCCAAGCTGGAAAACGCTTCGAACTGGACGATCTTTAGACGTATTATCATACCGATGACTTCTTCGACTGCGATTTATGTTTTCACGATCACCGTAGTTTTCGGTCTGCAGTATGTACTTGTGCCTGTCAATATGCTGACGCAGGGCGGACCGGATCAGGGCAGTTCCAATTTGGTATATATCGTCTACCAGTATGGTTTTATTTTCTTCCAAACCGGAAAATCAGCAGCTTTCGCCATTATCACCATGTTCTGTTATATGGCGTTCCTGTATCTGAAAAATAAATATCTGGAGAAAAAAGTTTATTATGAAAACTAAAACACATCAAGATCTTTGCTGGCATCTGCCTTTGCTTGTGGCAGTATTTATTCAGCTGTGGCCGATAGTTTTTATGGTCTCCACATCGCTCAAAGATATGGACCAGATTTTCCAGGCAACGCTCAATCCATTGCCGCTGCCGCCGACATTGAATAACTATCTGACAGTATTAGGCAATTTTACGCTGTTTACTTATATCTATAATACCTTTTTCATTGCTGCGTTCGTAACAGTATTCAAAGTGCTGACCAGTGTTTTGGCAGCTTTTGCCTTTATCTATTATGACTTTAAATATAAAGAAACTGTTTTTAACAGCATGCTGCTGACCTTCTTTATTCCGATAACGGTACTGATAATGCCCAATTATTTGCTGATGAGCAGGCTGGATTTGCTGAATACTCCCTGGGGTGTTATGCTGCCGCAGTTTGTTGATGGTATGGGTGTGTTCCTGATGCGTCAGACGATGCGCGGCATACCCAAACCATTACTGGAAGCCGCTGTTTTAGATAATGCCGGCCCGCTGCAGGTACTGCGCAAGGTTGTGCTGCCGCTGATCAAACCGTCGATAATAGCAGTCGGTATCCTGTTTTTTATCAACTCATGGAACGAATACTTTTGGCCGCTGCTGGTGCTGCAGGACAAAGAAACTTATACCCTGCCGCTGGCACTGCAAATGTTTATCAGCGCTGAAGGTGGCAGTGAGTGGGGTATAGCTATGGCTGTCGCTACTCTGACCAGTTTGCCGCCGCTGGCACTATATCTCGTCTGCCAAAAATTTATACTCAATACCTTTATGCAATCGGGGGTCAAAGGATAATATATGAACAGTATTGTATTTGAAAATGTCTGTAAATCTTACGGCGATGCTAAAATCGTCAAGTCTTTGAATCTGGAAATAAAAGAAGGCGAGCGCCTGATTTTGCTGGGGCCTTCCGGCTGCGGCAAAACTACTACGCTGCGAATGATCGCTGGTTTGGAAGACATTACCAGCGGTCAGCTGAAAATGGGCGGCAGGGTAGTTAATGATATTGCTCCCGGTGAACGTAATATTGCCATGGTTTTTCAAAGCTATGCGCTGTTTCCGCATCTTTCTGTCTGGGATAATATCACCTTTGGCCTGCATATCCAAAAGCTTCCGGAAGCGGAAATCAAAAAAAGAGCCGATGAAGCCTTAGAAATACTTAATTTAAGAGGCTATGAAAACTATAAACCCAAACAGCTTTCAGGCGGGCAGAAACAGAGAGTGGCCTTATGCCGTGCCCTTGTAAAGCAATCACCCTACTTTTTACTGGATGAACCACTGTCCAATTTGGACGCGCAGCTGCGTCAGCAGGCCAGGACAGAGCTGGTACGTATTCATGAGATCTATAAACCGACAATGATCTATGTAACGCATGATCAGGTAGAGGCAATGACTGTCGCCGACCGTATCGTTGTACTGAAAGATGGCGAATTGCAGCAGATAGCCGCTCCGGATACGATCTACCGCCACCCGGCTAATACGTTTGTTGCCGGTTTTATTGGCGCCCCGTCAATGAATATCCTCAAAGCACGTTTTGACCGTGATTGTATTTGTATCGGCAAGGCCGTACTGCCGGTACCGGAGCTGTGGCGTCAGGTGATCGGTCAGCGCAGAGACCTGCTGCTTGGCATCAGGCCTGAGCATTGCCGTTTAAGCGAGGACGCTGCTGTGCATGGAAGTATAACTTATGTTGAAAATACAGGTAATCAGCGTACTGTTGAATTACAGCTTGAGAGCGGTGAGACTGTCAGCGTTACAGTAAGTGACCGTAATGCGGATGTACACAGTTCCGGCGGTATCTGTTTCAGCTGGGACGATGTGAGCCTGTTTGATGTGACAAGCGGCAGGAATATTGGCTATATAGAAAAAGGGGAGGTTTTTACTGATGCAATGGGCAGTTAGTGATCTGGCGTTTGCCGGCTTCAATAAAAAATATCTCAGCGGTTTGCCGTTGACCTATAATATAGAATTTTTTTATGAATTCGGGACCGACCATTATTGGGATACGGTATTGCTGCCGCTGGCGCAGAATAATAAGGAAAAAAGAACGTTTTCTATCCACGGTCCCTGTGTTGCTGTAAATCTGGCAGACAGCGGTGATGAATATTATTTAAAAGCCTACGCTCAAACCTTTACCTATGCCCAAAAGATCAAAGCAGAATTTGTAGTTGTGCATACCAATGAAGGCTACCATGGTGAGGCCGCCGCAGTTAAAGAACTGGTCTATCAGCGCTTGACTGAAGTGATCAGCCTGGCACAAAGCTACGGTGTTCAAGTTGTTATAGAAAATGTGGGTCTGCGTCCCTGCGGATCACTGCTTTTTGATTTTGAAGAATATCTGGCGCTGTTTGAACGTTATCCGCAGGCTCTGGCACTTTTGGATACGGGACACGCCCACGTTAATGGCTGGAATATTACTGAAACTGTGAAACGGCTGCAGAAAAAGCTGTTGGCGGTGCATGTGCATGATAACGATGGCAGCGGCGACAGCCATCAGCCTGTAGGACTGGGAACTATCGAATGGGAGCCTTATTTCGCTTCTATCAGGGACTATGCACCGAATGCGCTGCAGATATTGGAATATGCTTATATTGAGCCGGGAGTTCTTACCGAACACCTGCAGAAGCTGGAAAGCCGTTATGGTGCACTGCGATTTTAAGCATAAGAGGTAAGATTTTTAGTTTAGTAAAGCATTTGATTTAAATAGTGATAATAAAAAATCAAGCCATTATCGGCTTGATTTTTTATTATGCTTTTTGTTTGTACAATAATACTGCTGAGCTTTATTTTTGCTGCGGCCGCTGCGGCTTTTCAGGCTTGAAGCATTTTGAACCCAAGTTTAGATTGCAGCAGATAGAAGTGACAGGCTGGTGTTAGACCAAACCTTAAATAACGGCCGATACATACTGGTGAAAGTTTATTCAAATAAACTTTGCTGCAGGTCTGCCTGATTGCTTGTAAAAGTGCTCAGATAGGCAAATAACTGCTGATTATCCTGAATGATACCATGCTGACGGCATTTTTGCCGCAGCAGCTGCATCAGCTGTTTACTGTTGGGGCTGTCGATAACGTACTGATTACCGTAGGTGTCGATATAGCGTTTTTTCAGTCCGGGAAAGTGTCTGTCCAACTGCTGGTAAAAGTATTCGCGGTTGCCGTCGCGCAGCGTCAGCCCCATACCGAAACAAATAATGCCGTAAACGCCGGCTTCGATACAGTAATCTAAAATACCGCGGAGATTAGCTTCGGTATCGTTGATAAAAGGCAGAATGGGAGCAAGCCAGACTACAGTCGGGATACCTGCGTCACGTAATTGCTTTAAAGCTTCGAAACGCTCACGGGTCGTACTTACATACGGCTCTATTTTTTTGCACAATTCTTCGTCATAGGTGGTCAGAGTCATTTGGACTACGCATTTTGCAGACGCGTTTATTTTTTGCAGCAGATCAAGATCCCTCAGGATCCGGTCCGATTTAGTCAGCACTGTAAAACCGCAGCCATATTTATAAACAAGCTCCATAGCCTGCCGCACGCTGCCGAGTTCGGTTTCCAGAGGAATATAAGGATCTGTCATCGACCCGGTGCCGATCATACATTTTTTGCGCTTGCGCCGCAGGGCTTCTTCCAGCAGTACAAGAGCGTTTTGTTTGACTTCGATATCTTCAAAAGCATGCGGCATTTGATAACAGCTGCTGCGTGAATCACAGTAAATGCAGCCGTGTGAGCAGCCGCGATACAGGTTCATACCATTTTTAGCTGAGAGGATGCCTTTTACTTGCACATAATGCATAGCTGTACCTTTCTGTGTCAGGACAGGCGAAGCTGCCTAATAAAAAATAGCATAGTTGTTTAATGGCTTTCATTATACCATATCTGCCAGGACAGTAGTGTGAAAGTGTTGTGCGGACGGGCAGCAGCACTGTTTGCTGGAGGTGATTTTGGCGATTATCAAAACGTAAGAGCAATAACGGAACCGGACGGCGGCGTAAAAAAGTTCTTGCATGTCTTGTGGGGGGGTACAACAGTGCTATAATTATAGAAAATATTGTTCGGTAAATGTTTTGCAAGTAATAGCAGATAAAAGACTGATAATTTTAAAAAATATGATCTGATTACATTAAGATGTGAGGCTGGCAATATGTACGATGAACGCTGTTTGAAAATAATCGGCGCTAATATCAAGCTGCTCAGGACATGCCGCGGTATCAGCCAGGGTGAACTGGCCCGGGCTTTGGTTATCAGTCAAACGCATCTGAGCAATATTGAGTGCTGCAGGGTCGCAGTTAATTTCCGTGTTTTACTGCGTGCCGCTAATGCGCTGGAGTGCACATTAGATGATTTGCTGCAGCTGGAATTTACGGAACCGCCAAGAACAGTAATGGAGGTCAGAGAATATTCATCTGCAGAAGTTAAGGGCTTTCTGCAGAAACTACAAGCCGGTAAAAAGACGTAAGGTGACACCGCAGCAGGTAAAGGCGGCCGGGCTTGAAAAGTAAAAATTTACAGCTAAGCGGGAAGAGGAGCGAGAAAAATTGTTGGATTTGATGGGAAAAGGAATAACTGTAGTTTTAACTTTGGGGATCACCGCATCTGCATGGGCGGCACCTTCATTGCCGGGCAGCAGTGATGATGTCAGGGCCTTGGAACAGAACCGCGGCGCTAGGCAGCAGCAAACTGATCTGCAGCAAACTGATCTGCAGCAGCCAGAGCAGCAGAAGGCAGCTGAAGAAACGCTGCCGCAGAAATTACTGCTGCGGCAATTTGTCTTTACAGGCCAGCAGGAAATAGACCCGGCAGCATTGACTGAGGCAACGCAGGGGTATTTGGGACAGGAAGTGACTGTTACGGAACTGGAACAGGCGGCTGCTGCAGTAACTGATTATTGCAGGCAGCAGGGCTATACGGTGGCAACAGCTGTGCTTCCACAGCAAAATATTCAAGACGGGACAGTTGAGATCAGGATTTTTCTGGGGACTTTAGGCAAAGTAATTATCGAAAATGATTCGCGCCTGGCCGATGCTGCGGCCGCTGCTTTGGCTGCTGCACTGGAACGGGATGGTTATATCAGGACTGCGGGGATCGAGTCTGTACTTAATAATTTCAATGATTTGCCGGGTATCAGCGCTGCCGGTATTTTGAGTGCCGGTGAAGCGATCGGCAGTACGGATCTGACTATCGCTCTGCATGACGGAAAAACTGCCGAACATATTGTGTACAGCGATAACTACGGCGGCAAATACAGCGGCCGGTACCGTTATGGTTTTCAGACAACGCTTAATAATCCCGGACGGATCGGCGATAAAATTTTTGCAGGCGGGATGCTGAGCAATGAAGATCTGCATAATTATAATTTTGGTTATGAAATGCCTCTTGGAAGCCGGGGTACAAGGCTTGGCATCAGTTACAGCCAAATGGATTATACCTTGGGCGATTACTTCGCCCTGCTTGATGCGGTAGGGCGGGCAAAAACGCTGAGCCTGTATGCGTCGACACCGCTGATCAACACCAGCAGCAGGCATCTGAGCGTTATTTATGGTTATGATAACCGGCAGTTGAAAGATGAAATGAGAAGCTTTGGCGAGCTGGGCAGCACCAGAAAACACAGTAATACACTGCACGGCGGCATTGTAGGCAGCAGGCGCGGCAGTGCCAGTGCTACCGGTTACAGCGCTTTGTATTATCTGGGACAGCTAAGCTATGATGACGCCAGCGCGCCTGAGACGGAAGGGCGTTTTTCTAAATTCACTACGGATATCAATCATATCCAGCATCTGGGATCTGTTTTCGACCTGCATCTGAATTTTCACGGTCAGCTGGCCAGCCGCGATCTTGACGGCAGTGAGCAGTTCAGTCTGGGGGGAGCCAACGGAGTACGTGCTTACCCTCAGGGAGAAGCCAGCGGTGACAGCGGTTATCAGGCCACGGCCGAGCTGCGGTATTCTACTCCCGTGCCATATTTAAGTCTTGCTGCTTTTACAGACTGGGGCGAAGTGGACCTGGCTAAAAGCTGCGGTCAGCACCGTAATCTGGCAGGTTGGGGCGTAGGTGTAGAATATGCGAAGCCCAATGATTATTTTCTGCGGCTGGATTATGCAAGGAAACTTGACGGGGAGAAATTCCAGAGTGAAGCTGAGGATAAAAACGGCAGGCTGTGGTTTTTGGCATATAAACTTTTTTAAATAGGGCTAAGGGAGGCAGTTAAAGATGAAAAGAGGGACAAAGCTTTTATATAAAAAAATATTTGCCGGATTATTAGGCGGCGGGATGCTGTTTATGCCAAACTGGAGCTATGCGCTGCCGAGCGGCGGACAGGTAGTGACCAATAACGGCACTATTACTGCCGGGGGCAAGGTGATGGATATAACCGGCAGCGGCAATGTGGCGATCGATTGGAACAGTTTTAATATCGCGGCTGATGAAATTGTGAATTTTAAAAATATGCAGGCTGTTTTGAATTATGTCAGCGGCGGCAGTAAAAGTGAGATTTTCGGCAAGCTCAACGGCGCCGGGGTGAATGTGTTTTTGGTCAATCCCAATGGGATACTGTTCGGTAAAACGGCACAGGTCAACGTAGGGCAGCTGACGGCATCGACCCGCAGTCTTGAAAAAGCAGCTTTAAACAGCTTTAACGGCAGTTTGTCACCGCTTGATGCCGGCGGTGCGGCCAATGTCAAAGCGGATATCATCAATCTTGGCAAGCTGAAGGCGGGTAAACTGGTCTTAGAAGGGAATAACCTTTCGATCATCGGCGCTGACAGCCTGGAAGTAGCTGATAAAAGTAAAATCACGCTGCGGGCCGGGGAAAATATCAATATCGGCTACGAGGTGACCGACAAAACAACGATCGACGTAGGCGATGGCAAGGGGAATACGCATCAGGTCAGCGATTACGGTAAAGGCGGCGGTGATAAAGCCAGCGACGTTCTGAGCACAGCTTCAGTTACCGATCTGAAAGGCAGCGCCAAAAGTATCAACGACGCTATGCTGGTGCATGATGTGTATGAACTGCAGGCCATCGACAGAAATACCGGGACTATAAATGGCAGCAGTTATGTGGTGGGCAATTACATGCTGACCGGCGATATCGATGCAGGTGATACTAAAAACTGGAACAGCGGCCGGGGCTTTGACCCGATAGGACGGCTGAACCGCACAGGAAATGGTGTAACAGGCAGTTTCAGCGGCGCTTTTGACGGTATGGGTCACAGTATCCAAAATCTGTATATCAGGCAGATCGGAAACCAATATGATGGTTATATCGGCTTGTTTGAAGGCATTGGCAAAGGCGGCAGTGTCGGCAATGTAAATATGGCTGGCGGACATATTGAAGGAATGTCGAATTTCGGCAGTATTGCCGGACTGAACTGGGGCACGATTTATAATATTGTCAATTCTGCCGAACTGGTATGCAGCAGCGGCGGTGTCGGCGGTATCGTTGGTACTAACGGCGGCGTGATCCGTAATGCCGCCAATAACGGCACACTGAAAATAGATGGCAGAAGCGGCGGTATTACCGGCTATAACGGCGATACTGTCTGGGGCAATACCGGCATTTTGCTCGATGTCAAAAATAACGGCGATATTACTTCTGAAAGTATGGGAGGTATTGGCGGGATAACAGGTATCAATAGTTCCGGCAGTTCGATCACAGGGGCCGAAAATACAGGTCTGGTCGAATTAAAGTATGGCGGCGGCAGTGAAGTTGGCGGTATCAGCGGTGACAACGACGGTCTGATCGAAAATGTTAAAAACAGCGGAAATATTAAAGGGCATATATATAGCACTAATGTTATGGGTGTCAGCTGCGTTGGCGGTATCGTAGGTGAAAATAATACCGTCGGCGGCGTTGCCGGAAGCAACGAGGGGGTGCTTGAAGACACTCAGAATCTTGCTGCGGGTGCAGTCACAGCGGACGGAATGTCTGTAGGCGGAGTGACCGGCTATAATACAGGTTCGATCAAAGACAGCTTTAACAATGCGTCCATAACTGGCGGAACGATATATGCCGGCGGTGTTGCCGGGTCTAACGAAGGCGGCAGTATCAGCGGCTGTTATAATAGCGGGTCGGTCACGGCGCAAAACCTTATTGGCGGTATAACCGGTCGTAATAACAGCGGGTCCGTCATTACCGGCTCATATAATACGGCCACTGTTACAGGCACAGCAGCTGACAGTAAAGGTTTTTCTCAGGTGGGCGGTATCAGCGGTTCCAATAAAGGTACTGTCAATGGCGAAAGTTATAATACTGGTGATGTTGAGGCAGGCGGTTATGGCGTAGGCGGTATCATTGGCTATAATTATGGGGAAAGCATCGTAGAACATGTGTATAATAAAGGCAATGTAACGGGCGGAAGTCAGTATGTAGGTGGTATTGCCGGCAGCTCACAGGGAGAATTGAATAATGTTTTTAACACAGGTGCTGTAGCATCTGGTGTATCAGGGGCAAAATATATAGGCGGTATTGCCGGCTATAGCGTCAGTGTTATCAGTAATGCGTATAATACGGGGAATGTTGGCAGTGTTCGTGCTCAATATGTAGGTGGGATAGCAGGTTATAGTAAAACTGGTACTATTGAAAATTGTTGGAATAGCGGTGAAATAGCTGCGTCTCATTATTTGGGAGGAATTGCCGGATATAATAACAGTGATATCAGAAATTGCTATAACGAAGGTGCGATAATCGGGATGGGCAGCAGCCAGTATATTGCCGGTATCGCAGGTAATAGCAAAAGTGGAATGATAACGAATGTCTATAATTTGGGAGAAGTGACCGGTTATTCGCAGAATTACGGTGTCATCATTGGCACTGGTGACAGTGTGATAAGTAATAGCTACTATAAAACTGATAGCGGTTATAAAAAATATGGCGACGATTCGGAATATGAAAGTATCGAAGCCTTTAATGCGGCCTTCCTGGCAGGGATGACAGATAGCGATAAAGCCCTGTGGCTGACCTATGGCGACCGTATGACGCCGCTGCTTAAAGGCTTGCTGAAGCCGCTGGATATCAACGTCGGCGATATTGAAACAGAATATACAGGCAGCGACTACACCGGCCTGGTACAGGCGCTTGCCGATAAGCTGGCAGAGCAGGGGATCATTATCGACGTTACCAAATTACTGGCTGACGGGAAAACAGAGATCGGCGAATATGATTTGAAAGATCTGCTGTTTTCAACGCAGGACGGTTATGCGCTAAATGTCACCGGGAAGCTTGTCATTAAGGAAAAAAGCCCGGAACCGGAGCCTCCGGCAGATAATTACATCCCGTCCTCCGACAGTAAATATACGGGGACCCTGACGAATATTAAGGCTGAAAAAATGCAGCAGGAAGAATACCGTAATCTTGATAAACGCCGCCGCAATACGATCGAACAGGCGTCGGTATCAGTTGAAGGCGACGGTATCAAGCTGGAATAGGCTGCCGCGGAAAAGAATATGAACAATCAAACAGCAGCATCAAGAGCAAACCCCGCTGGCCGGCGGGGTTTTACTTTTGTAAAAGAATAGTGAAATTTGCCTGTTAGGTAAGTTTTTTGGTATAATATAACGATACGAAGGGAGGTAAAAGCCTATGCCAATCGAATATATTTTACTGGGCGTCGGGATCGTGCTTTTGGGAATCGAAGCAGTGGTGCCGGGGTTTGGCTTTTTTGGCGTTACGGGTCTGATCTCGCTGCTGGCAGGCTCATATTATCTGCTGGGCGGCGGCGCTGAGGCCGCGTATATTTTGCTTGGTGTTGTACTGGCACTGGGCGCAGTAGTTGCCCTGCTGTTTGTTTATCTGCCCGCCGAAAGCAAGTGGAATCCCTTTGTTTTATGGGAGAAACAAGAGAACCGCCACGGTTATACAGGTGCCGAGGATCACTCGCAGTATCTTGGTAAACGTGGAGAGGTCGTAGCACCGCTGCGTCCTGCGGGAACTGTCATCATCGACGGCGAACGTGTCGACGTGGTGAGCTTTGGCGATTATATCATGCCGGGCGCATTGGTAGAGATCGTGAAAGTGGAAGGCAATAAACTGTTTGTTCAGGAAGTAAAAACTAACTAGTAAAGGAAGTGTTGTGATGTTTGATTTTTTGTTTAACGGCGGGTTCATGTTTATCCTGATCATTGCCGGTATCGCCGTATTTTTGAATTTTGTACCGCTGGCGCTGTGGATCTCGGCTATCGCTGCCGGTGTCAACGTTGGTATTTTCAATTTAGTGGGTATGCGGTTCCGCCGCGTGCCGGCTTCCCAGATCGTGCTGCCGCTTATCAAAGCCAATAAGGCAGGTCTGGACGTCAATGTCAATCAGCTGGAAGCGCATTATCTGGCAGGCGGTAACGTTGACCGTGTCATCGATGCGCTGATCGCTGCTCACAGAGCGCAGATCCCGCTGTCTTTTGAGCGTTCCTGCGCTATTGACCTTGCCGGACGTAATGTGCTGGAAGCAGTACAGATGAGCGTTAACCCCGAAGTAATTGAAACGCCGGTAGTTTCGGCAGTTGCTAAAGACGGCATCGAACTGAAGGTCAAAGCCCGCGTTACCGTACGCGCCAATATTGACCGTCTGGTCGGCGGCGCCGGTGAAGCGACTATTATCGCCCGTGTCGGTGAAGGTATCGTTACTAATGTTGGTTCTGCTGTTAAACACAGCGATGTATTGGAAAATCCTGATTTCATTTCGCGTACCGTTTTGGCTAAAGGACTTGACGCAGGTACTGCTTTTGAGATCCTGTCTATTGATATTGCCGATGTCGACGTAGGCCGTAACATTGGCGCCGCTTTGATGACTGACCAGGCTGAAGCCGATAAACGAATCGCCCAGGCCCGCGCCGAAGAACGCCGCGCAATGGCAGTTGCTAAAGAACAGGAAATGAAAGCCTATACCCAGGAAATGCAGGCGAAGGTCGTCGAAGCTCAGGCCAAAGTACCGACTGCGTTGGCAGATGCTTTGGAAAACGGCCGTTTAGGCGTGATGGATTACTACCGCATGAACAATATCAATGCTGATACTGATATGCGGAAAATGATTGCCGGTTCCAGCCCTGAAAATAGCGGCGAAAAAGGCAGCAACCCGAAATAAGCCGACTGTATGAGCCGGTTATTGTATTGAGATGAGGCGAATGTATGGACAATTTAATGCTGTTTTATCCTCTCATCGTACTGTTGTTTTTTATCTTTTTCGATGTCCGTAACCGCAAGAAGCGTCCTGCGCCGCCACCGCAGCAGCCTGCTGATTGGCAGACGCAGCTGCCGGAGGAAAGGCAGGGGCGCGGCTATGAAGGTGAGGACGAAGAAGCTGTACCGTGGTATGTGGAGTTTCCTGAAGACCGGGCGCCCAAAAAGCAGCCTGAGGCGGAAAATACCTGTCAGGAACCTGCACCGGCAGCAGAAGCTGCTGTTCCGGAACCCTTGTATAAACGTTTTGAGCCACAGAAGCCCCAGCCTGCCTTTAAAGGCTTTCGCAGCCGCGGGACAGTAGCTGAAGATGTACGCTATGGCTTTGTGATGGCGCAGATATTGGATAAACCTCGGTCGCTGAAACCGTACGATGATAGTTTTTGATAATTGGGCAAGATTATTTTTCTAACGAAAGAAGTGTTGTTAGTTAATGAATAAAAAACTTGCTGCTGTACTGCTGGCTGGAGCGCTGCTTTTTGGGGCCGCTCCGCTGCAGGCACAGGAAAGTTCTTCGATCGATGCCGTTACTGCCGGCGTAGCCGATACAGGCAGGGCTGACAAAGAGGCAGAGAAAAAAATAACTGCTTCGACAGTGCCTTATTCGGTGGCGGTGCTGCCGTATATCGACCAGTCGGGCATGGATGAAAAGGGCCGAAAGGTAGCGGCTAATGCTATCAAAGACGCGCTGAAAGAGAAATATCCGCCTGCTAAAAAAGGCGGCGTGAATACCGTTGCCAGTGCCAAAGCTGTTGCTAAGGCGATGCAGAACCATCCGTTTGAAAACGCTGACGCGCCGGTATTGGCAGAGCTTGTTGCCGTTGGGAAAGAGCTGGGCGTCGACCGTGTGATCTACATGGAGATGGAGCCGCCGCGCAACAAGGAAACCGGCTTTATGGTTATCGTCGGCAGTCAGACTTATAGTTCAGTCATTACCATGAAGCTGAAATGTGTGGATGTAAAAACTGAGAAATATCTGTTCAACAGGATCGTGGAGGAAGTTGGGTAATCGTCGGCCGTAGCTTTTTGGAAGATCGGCGGCGCGAGCCAGAGCAGGGCAGTAAAGAAAGGTGTTGCTGCCTGCATGACTGAATTTTTAACTGCTTTTGACTGATAATCTATAGAGAACAAGGTGATATTGGTGTTAGAAAAAATCGATTTAAAACAAAGCCTGAAAAAAGATGCCTATAATGAAAAAATGAGTTATTTTGAAACCAGGCTGGGAGAACTGCAGCGTGCTTGCCGCGCTGCTGGTATTCCTGTAATAATTTTGTTTGAAGGCTGGCGTGGGTCACAGCGCAGCGTCATCATCAATCATATGATGCAGCAGATGGATGCCCGCGGGTTCAGAGTTTATTCGGCTTCAAAAATGGCGGATGAAGAACCGGACCAACCTTTTTTTGAGCCTTTCTGGCGGCAGCTGCCGGCAAAAGGCAATATGGCTGTGTATTACCGCAGCTGGTACTATCTGAAAAATGAATATACCTTTGACCGCGATGCGGATCAAGTTAAAAGAATAAATACGAGCTACAGGCATATCAATGCTTTTGAAAAGCAGCTGACTGATGATAATTATGTGCTGCTGAAATTTTTTGTACACGTTTCCGAAAAACAGCTGAAGGCTAATGTGCAGAAGGCTGAAAAAACCTATGGTAAAGGCTGGAACAAGGTCAGCGAAAGCGATGATGATTTTGTAGATTATCAGCGGTATCTGGAAATCTACGAGAAAATGTTTATCGACAGCGACCGGCCTAATGCCCACTGGTATCTGATCGCCGGCGACGATACGCGTTTTGCCGAGGTCTCGATATTTGATGTGATCGTACAGCGGCTGGAACTGGCGCTGGCCGAAGCGGAAGCCCGCAGACAGAAAGCCGGGCAGCAGCTGGTGTTGCCGCGTACCGAGATCTACGACGTTTTATCAAAGGTCGATCTGTCCAAAGAAATCGCAAAAGCGGAATATAAAGAGAAACTGGATAAATACCAGTCCAAACTGAGTATTTTGCAGTATGAAATGTATAAAAAGGGTATTCCTTCGGTCTTTGGCTTTGAAGGCTGGGATGCAGGCGGTAAGGGCGGAGCGATCCGTCGGCTGACGGCAGCTCTCGATCCGCTGGGGTATTCGGTGAACCCGGTAGCGGCTCCCAACGTGGTAGAGAAATCTTTTAACTATCTATGGCGTTTTTGGACACGCTTTCCCAAACAGGGAGAGATCGCCATTTTTGACCGTACCTGGTACGGCAGGGTCATGGTAGAACGTATCGAAGGCTTTGCAACGCAGGATGAATGGGGGCGGGCCTATGCCGAGATCAACGAGATGGAAGCCCAATGGGCGGAATACGGTACGGTGATAGGCAAATTCTGGCTGCAGATAGATAAAGACGAGCAGTATAAACGCTTTAAGGAGCGGGAGCAAAATCCGAACAAGGAATGGAAGATCACTGACGAAGACTGGCGCAACCGTGAGAAATGGGATGCCTATGAAGCGGCTGTGAACGAAATGCTGGTGCGCACAAGTACTGATTATGCACCGTGGACGATAGTGGAAGGCAATAATAAATATTATGCCCGCCTGAAGGTGTTGAAAACGGTGATCGAAATGTTTGAAAAACGGTTGAAGGACTAACAGCACACTGAGAGAGTATAAACGAGGTAGACAAGTTGACCTGGGAGCTTAAAAATGCGTTGAAAGAAATAGTTGCCCGCGAGAGCGGGGTACAGGTATTTGCGCCTGGCGCGCGGAGGCCGGTGGCCTTTATTTACCCCAATACTTATCATCTGGGGATGTCGAATCTGGGACTGCATATCCTGTATCAGCTCATCAACAGCCGCGGCGATTCAGCCTGCGAACGTTTCTTTCTGCCTGACAGCAAGCTCTTAGCAGAGCATAAACGCACGAAAACGCCGCTTTTATCACTGGAAACACAGAGGCCGCTTGCAGATTTTGAAGTTATCTGCGTGATGATGTCATTTGAAATGGATTATACCAATTTACTGACTATGCTGGCGCAGAGCAATGTGAAGCCTGAAGCGGCAGCACGCGGCGCCAAAGAACCGCTGGTGATCATCGGCGGTCCCTGCGCGACCTTCAATCCTGAGCCTTTAGCAGGGGTTGCCGATGCTTTCGTGATCGGTGAAGGTGAAGAAACTGTCAATAAACTGCTGGACGCTGTTTATGAAGCCAGGGACAAAGGCCTGTCTAAGGAAGATACACTGTTGGAGCTGGCGCAGCTGAGCGGCATCTATGTGCCGCGGTTTTATGAGCCGCAGTACGATGCTGGCGGTATGTTCTGCGGTATGCAGGTGTCAACGCAGGTGCCTGCCAGCGTAAAACGTCAGTGGGTACGTGAACTGGATAATTATCCGCAGACATCGGCAATTATGACAGATGCGACTGAATTTGAAAATATGTATATCGTCGAAGTAGCACGAGGCTGCGGGCGGCATTGCCGTTTCTGCATGGCAGGTTATTGCTTCCGCAAACCGCGGGCGCGCGATCTTGAGCTGCTGCTTGCTAAAATACGCAACCGTCCGCCACAGACTAAAAAAGTCGGGCTGATGGGGGCCGCGGTATCTGATTATCCGTACATCAAAGAACTGACACAGACACTGGTAGATGAGCAGGTACCTTTTACGGTAGCCTCTCTGCGGGCCGACACTTTAGATGTAGAGCTGACGCAGGCTTTGGCTGCCAGCGGTCAGAGGACGATGACTGTGGCTCCGGAAGCAGGCAGCGTGAAAATGCGTAATATCATCAATAAAGGCATTACCGAAGAACATGTTTTTAATGCCATAGAACTGGCAGCGGCAGCAGGTATGAAAAATATCAAGCTGTATTATATGCTGGGCCTGCCGGGGGAAGCTGACAGTGATATCGAAGAAATGATAGCGATGATCGGTCGGGTACGAGAAAAGATGGATGCCGCCCTTAATAAAGGCGATCTGATAATTTCCGTGAATGGTTTCATCCCCAAGCCGTTTACACCGTTTCAGTGGTCGCCGCTGTGCGATGTCAAAACCTTAAAACGCCGTTTTAAAATGCTGGAAACCGCTTTTAAAAAAGCGAAACATATTCAGGTGCAGACAGAATCCTTGAAGGAAACTGTTCTGCAGGCAGTTTTGGCAAGGGGTGATCGCAGGATCGGCGCCGCTTTATTAGAAGCCTTCCGCAGAGAAATGCCGCTGAAGCAGGTGCTGAAAGAGCAGGGACTGGATATAGAGGAACTTGCTGCTGCTGCTTACGAGATCGGCAGGCCTTTGCCCTGGCAGCATTTGGATATGGGCTTTACCGAAGCTTATTTGATCAGCGAGTGGCAGAAGGCGCAGCGGGAAGAATTTACACCGATGTGTTTTGACTTATGCCGCCGCTGCGGTGTTTGCGGGGAGGCACAGGTATGAGTTTCAGATTAAGAAATAACGGGCCGATCTGGCTGGGTGAATTTACGGCGCTGACAGAAGCAGGATTCAGCAACGGCTGCAGCTGCCGTCTGCATGGAGCAAGCAGTATTGTGCCGGACGGATTCAACCTGGCGCTGCATGTGGGCGATGAAGCAGAGCTTGTAAACGCCAACCGCAGGCAGTTTGCGGCGGCGTTGGGTGTGGATGCGGCAAGGTTTACTACCTGTGCCCAGGTGCACGGCAGTAAGGTCGTTTGTGTGACAGAAGGCCTTATCGGCAGCGGCGCTGTGGATTTTGCCGATACTATTGCCGACACTGATGCTTTGATCACCGATTTGCAAAATGTGCCGCTGCTGCTGTTTTATGCAGATTGCGTACCGGTTTTGCTGGCTGATACAGAAACCGGGGCTGTGGGACTGGCGCATGCAGGCTGGCGCGGCAGTGTGGAGGAGATCGCCCTCAAAACGGTGCAGATGATGTGCCGTCATTATGGCTGCAACCCGGAAAAAATGCTGGCGGCGATCGGACCGTCGATTGGCAGCTGCTGTTACGAAGTAGACGATAAAGTTCTGACGGCGGGTGCAAAATACCGTGAGTGTTTTACGCTTAAACCAAATGGTAAATATCATCTGGACTTATGGCTGATGAATAGATTACAATTAGAAGCAGCAGGACTGGAGCGAGGTAATATCCACTGTGCCGCGACATGTACCTGCGATAATCGGGAACTGTTTTTTTCCTATCGTGCCGAGTTGGGTAAAACCGGGCGCATGGGCGTAAGCATTTGCCGAAGATAAAAAAGGAATAATAGTTTTTGTGGCGAATATAAAACTTTTAGGAGGTCTTTATTTTGTTAAAAGACAATCTGCACAAAGTACAGACCCAGATCGCCGAAGCTTTGAGCCGGCGAACTGAAACTAAACTGACCGGCGATAAGGTAACACTGGTCGCCGTAACTAAAAATCATCCCGTAGACGTGGTGCTGGAATCGCTGGCGCTTGGTGTGACTAATATCGGCGAAAACCGGGTGCAGGAAGCGAAGGAAAAACGCACTATTGTGCCTGACCGCGGCTTCTGGCATCTGATCGGCCATTTACAGACCAATAAAGCCAAGCAGGCCGTCACCTTGTTCGATCTGATCGAATCAGCTGACAGCGAGCATCTTTTGGCTGCTCTGGACAAGGCGGCTGGACAGCAGCATAAGCAGCAGGATATTTTGCTGCAGCTCAACATCGCCCGCGAGGAGCAGAAGACAGGCTTTTTGATTGAAGATTATCTGGCGATATTGCCGCAGCTGGACGACTATAAAAATCTGTGTGTACGCGGTTTGATGGTTATTGCGCCACTGTGCGGCGATATAGAGGAAACACGCCCTGTTTTTAAAGAAGGTTACCGCTGTTTTTGCGAGTTGCGGGCGCAGCGGCCTGGAATCGAGCTGCTGTCGATGGGTATGACTCACGACTTTACAGTAGCTGTTGAAGAAGGCGCCAACATCGTGCGTGTGGGTACGGCCTTATTTGGTAAGCGCGATTACAGTAAAAATAAATGAGCATGAAGGTATGGTGAAATGTATGAAATTTTTTGATCGTATCTCTGAAACTTTAGGTTTATATGAAGAGGAAGATGATGAACTTTTAGAGGAAGAGGAACCTGTAAAAAAGGCTGAAACAGCTCCTAAACGGATTCCCCGCAGTACGCCTGCCGTCAGCAGGGCAGCACTTTCCGCCGAGTCTGCCGCTTTGGAAAAAAGTGAAGCCAGAAGTGAAGTGCCGGCTGAGAAAAAATCCTTCTTCAGCAAAAAGAACGTCCAAAATTCGCCTGAAGGCAAAACCATTTCCATGCCGCTTGCTCAAAAGCAGGTCAAGGTAGTGGTGCTGGAACCGGCTAATTTTGACGATTCGCAAAAGGTTGCCGATTATCTGCGCAACAACCAGCCTGTAGTAGTGAACTTTGAAGGTACTGAAGGCCTGGTGACCAAAAGAATGACCGACTTTATCAGCGGTACTATTTACGCTTTAGGCGGCAGTATGAAAAAAATCGGCCGTAATATTCTGGTCTGTGCCCCGAAAAACGTAGATATCGACGCCAGCGTCAACATTTATGATGAAAAGGGTGGTCAACCGTGGAAAAAATAACAGCTCAAACCGGCCCGCTGGCTTTTATCGGCGGCGGCGCTATGACTGAAGCTATCATCAAAGGTATTCTGGGAGCCGGACTGGCTGACCCGGGTGAGATCTTTGTCGGCGAGCCGTCAGCGGCACGCTGTGAATATTTACAGAAAACCTACGGCATTAAAGCATCTGGCGATAATAAATCTGTGGTAAAAGATGCAGGGTTGATCATTCTGGCAGTAAAACCGCAGGTTGTTGATGTGGCGATCACTGCTGAGCTTGCTGCAGCAATGCCGCCGCAGGCAACGGTGCTTTCAATCATGGGCAGTGTCGATCTGGCAAAGCTGCATCAGGTAGTGCCGGGACATGCGGTCATCAGAGTGATGCCCAATACACCGCTGGCAGTAGGTGCGGGGATGACGGCGATTGCGCCTGACAGCAAGGTCAGCTCCGAGATGATCGACGCCGCTAAAACTATTTTTGGTTCCTGCGGCGAGGTCGAAGTAGTGGCTGAAAGTGCTATCGAAGCGATCACGGCGGTATCAGGCTGCGGTCCGGGCTATGTCTTTATGCTGATCGACGCTCTGGCAGATGCTGGCGTTAATGCAGGCCTGCCGCGGGCGCTGGCGATCAAGCTGGCCGCCCAGACATTTGCCGGCAGCGGCAAAATGGTGCTGGAAACAGCATTGCATCCGGCGCAGCTGCGCGATCAGGTAACTTCGCCAGGCGGAACTACCATTGCCGGTATCCATGCTCTGGAAAACCGCGGAGTGCGTGCGGCGATGTATGATGCTGTACTGGCCGTGCTGGAACGCAGTGAGAAATTGAAGGGTAAATAACCAATGGCAGATAGAGAAAAGATTTTAAGATATTTTCGGGCCGGCGGCGATGAAGAACTGGCAGCCAAACTGCTTGATCTGGCGGAAGGGGCTCATAGAAGCCGAAAATTCCGCGTCAGCGATTTTCTTGATCCGCATGGCTGTAATGTGGCCGAGATCGTTGCGGCCAATTTTGAAAATGTGAAGCTGGAAACCAGCGGCGGTTTTAAAAATGCCGAGCGAATGAAAGTTGCTTTTGTTGCCGAAGACTTTTTTGGTCAGCCGGATTTTGGCATGGTCTGTTTTAAAGTCGAATGGGACAAACGCTATTATGAACTCAGTCACCGCGATATTTTGGGAGCTTTTATGGGGATGGGCTGTAAACGCGAGATTTTGGGCGATATTATTTTTATCCCTGAAGGAGCACAGTTCGTAGCCGATAAATCTTTTACTACTTACATTATGAACAATCTGACGCAGATAGGTTCTGCCCCGGTTTCACTGACCGAGATCACAGAAGCTGACCTGCTGCAGAAGGAAGAAAAGGTCAAGGTCATCAGCGCTACAGTTGCAGCTTTAAGGCTGGATGCCGTTGCTGCTGCAGGATATGGCGTATCCCGGTCACGTATGGCTGACGAGATCAAAGGCCAGAATGTTAAAGTAAACTGGAAAGAGGCCAAGAACGCAGCCCAGCCGGTCAGCGAAGGCGATATCATTTCTTTCCGCAGCCGCGGCAGGGTAGAAGTAGCCGAGATCAGGGGCACTACCAAAAAAGGTCGTTTAAGCATCACGCTGAAAAGATATATTTAATGGGGAGGGTATCACGATATGTTGACACCGTTAGATTTAAACAATAAGAACTTTTCCAAAGGCTTCCGCGGATATGACACCGAAGAGGTCGATGAGTTTTTTGCCAAAGTTGCCAAGGATTTTGAACGCCTGTATCAGGACAACGTAGAGCTTAAAGATGCTGTGGAACGCGTCAGCGCCAAACTGGAATACTATCAGCAAATGGAATCCACCATGCAGAACACTTTGGTCATCGCACAGGAAACTGCCGACGAAGTGAAAAAGAACAGCGAGCAGAAGGCTGCCCTGCTGGAGCAGGAAACTGCCATGAAATGCAAAGAGATCACTTCTGAATGCCAGGCTGCTGCTGCTAAAGCAAAAATGGACGCTGAAATCGCGGCGACTCAGGCCAGGACAGAAGCAGAAGCTTATGCTGAAAAACTGCGCAGCGAAGCTGAAAGTGAAACTACAAAATTGCGTAACGACACGCTGGCGGAAATTGCCAGACTGCGCGGCGAAGCTGAGGCCGAGCTGAAGCAGATGAAAAATGAGACTCAGAATTTTGTAGACAAAATGCGCAGTGCCGCCGAAGTAGAAGTCGCTAAAATGAAAGTAACTACAGAGGATCTGTGCAAAAAAATGTCGTCGCAGGCAAAAGACGAGGCCAGCGATGTTTTGGCACAGGCACGTGCCGAAGCACAAAAGCTGACCAGCGAAGCCGACGAACGCTACAGAACGATGATCGCCGATGCCGAAGAACGTTCCAGAACGCTTTTGGCTGACACCGACGAAAAAGTAAGAAAAATGATTTTTGAAGCAGAAAACAAAGCTGCTCTCGCAAAAGGTATCTTTGAAGATCAGGTCAAAAAGGCCGCTGTGCATCGTCAGCATATGATGAGCATTTTGGAAGGCCAAATGGAGCTTTTGAAAAACTTTAGCGAAGATACTGAAAAATAAGCGAGGTCGGCAGCATGATTATTTTGGTACGCCACGGTGAAGCAACTCATCATACAGAGCATTTGACAGGCGGTTGGACCGATTCGGAGCTTACGGCTGCGGGAAAGGTTCAGCTGCAGGCCGTTGCGTCCAAATTAGCCAAAGATTTTGCAGGGCAAAGCCGTGATCTGCGGATCCTGACCAGCGATTTGAAGCGGGCGGAAGAATCAGCCCGGATCATCGCCGCCAGGCTGGGAATCAGTAAGCTGGAACCGTATGAATTTTTGCGCGAAAAAAATAATGGACAGGCGGCAGGCTTGACTGAAACGGCTGCCAAAGCTTTGTATCAGCAGCCGCCGACCTTAAAGGAACTGCATCACCGCAACTATCCGGGCGGCGAAACGCGGCAGGAATTTTATGACCGTAATGTGCAGGGCCTGATAAAATGCGCTGATCTGGAGCGGGAAAATCTTCTGATCGTAGCCCATAAAGGCACGATCCAAAACATCATTTTCCATTGGCTGGGGCTTGATATAGCTGCCGTCAACGTTTTAAATTTTTCTGTCGATATCCTGCCGTCCAGCGTGACGGTCCTGGGAATCAACAAATGGCGCGAACATGCTGTGTTCAGGCTCAACGATACCTCACATCTGCATACTGACAGCGGTTATGGCATCTTTGAGTTTAAATATGGCAAATACCATTGACTATAACTTGTATAATGGTGTATAATGACTTTGTTTTAATAAAAGCAGCAGCGATGACGAAGACAGTAGCCTGCCGGGCACAGTCAAGCGAGTCGGGGACAGTGCGAGCCCGACCGGAAAGATGGCAGGGGAAGATCACTTCAGAGCTTCTGGGCTGAAAACAGTAAGCCCGGACGGGTAACACACGTTATGGTGTTTCGAGTGGCAGGCAGCTTAAGTCTGTCATGAGGGTGGTACCACGGGTTTATAGTCTCGTCCCTTTTTGGGAGCGGGGCTTTATTTTTTTGGAGGTGTACACATGGATTACAGCAAGACCCTTAATTTACCGGAAACTGAATTTCCGATGCGTGCCGGTTTACCGGAACGCGAACCCGAATTTTTGAAATACTGGGAAGAAAACAAAATCTATGAAAAGAAACAGGAACTGCATGCGGGCCATAAAAAATTTGTCCTGCACGACGGTCCGCCGTACGCTAACGGCAAGATCCATATGGGTACGGCTTTAAACAAGATTTTGAAAGACATCATTATGAAATATAAATATGCGCAGGGATTTGATACCCCGTATGTTCCCGGCTGGGATACCCATGGTATGCCGATCGAGCACGCCGCTATCAAAAATCTGGGACTGAACCGCCATGAGCTTGATACACTGGTACTGCGTAAAGAATGTCACGACTACGCTTTAAAATGGATCGACGAGCAGCGTACCGACTTCAAACGTCTGGGCGTTCTTGGAGATTGGGATCATCCTTATATCACCATGACCCACGATTATGAAGCTGTACAGATCCATGTTTTCGGCGAGATGGCAAAAAAAGGTTATATCTATAAAGGTAAAAAAGCTGTTTACTGGTGTCCGCACTGCGAAACCGCTCTGGCAGAAGCTGAAATCGAATACGGTGAAGAAAAGTCGCCGGCGATCTTCGTAAAAATGCCGCTCGTCAAAGACAACGGCATGCTGCCAGAAGCAGCTCAGGGCAAACCGGCCTATATCGTTATCTGGACCACTACTCCGTGGACCATGCCTGCCAACGTAGCGATCGCGCTGCATCCGGACTTTGAATATGCCTGGGTAGAATGCGAAGGCGAAATCCTGTTTATGGCCAAAGAGATGCTGGAAGCCGTTGGCAAGGTCTGCAAAAAAGACCTCAGCAATATCATCGGCACCTGTAAAGGTAAAGATATGGAATATGCTGAATGCAGACATCCGTTTGAAACTATTGACCGCAAATCCTTAGTCGTTTTGGCTGATTATGTTACGCTGGAAGCCGGCACAGGCTGTGTACATACCGCTCCCGGACATGGCGCCGACGACTTTGAGACCGGCGTTCGCTACAATCTGCCGATCATCTGCCCTGTTGACGGCTCAGGTAAACTGACAGCAGAAGCCGGTGTGGATTTTGCAGGCATGTTCGTTTTTGATGCCAACGTACCCATCATCAAATATCTGGCCGGGCTGAACCGCCTGTTTGGCAAAGAAAACATCCGCCATCAGTATGCACACTGCTGGCGCTGCAAGAACCCCATCATCTACCGTGCGACCGAGCAGTGGTTCGCATCTGTTGACGGCTTCCGTGAAGAAGCCCTGAATGCTATTGCCAATGACGTGCAGTGGATCCCGTCCTGGGGCGAAGCACGTATCCATAATATGGTCGCCGACCGTCACGACTGGTGCATTTCCCGTCAGCGTGTCTGGGGCGTACCGATCCCGATCTTTTACTGTGAAGACTGCAACGAACACCTGGTCAACGACGATACTATCAATGCTGTTGCCGACCTGTTTGCTAAAGAAGGCTCTGATGCCTGGTGGGCTCATTCTGCTGAGGAGATCCTGCCGCAGGGCACCAAATGCCCCAAATGCGGCGGCACTCATTTCCGCAAAGAATCTGATATCATGGATGTATGGTTCGACAGCGGTTCTTCCCATGCAGCAGTCTGCAAAACCCGTCCCGAACTGGCATGGCCTGCAGATATGTATCTGGAAGGCAGCGATCAGCATCGCGGCTGGTTCCAGTCTTCACTGCTCACTTCCGTTGCTACCGAAGGCAAAGCGCCTTACCGCGCAGTTCTGACGCATGGTTACGTTGTTGACGGCGAAGGCCGCAAAATGTCTAAATCTGTAGGCAATACTGTTGCCCCGCAGGAAGTTATCGCCCAATATGGCGCCGATATCATTCGTTTGTGGGCAGCTTCCTCCGATTACAAGGCTGATATTCGTATCTCCAAAGAGATACTGAAACAGCTCTCTGAGGTTTACCGCAAGATCCGCAACACCATTCGCTATATCCTGGGCAACACCAACGATTTCAATTATGAAACCGATAAAGTTGAATTTAAGGATATGCTGGAGCTGGATCGTTGGGCTTTGATGCATATGCAGCTCTTGAAAAAAGAGGTTTCCGCAGCTTATGAAAGCTACGACTTCCATGTGCTCTATCATGCTATCCATAATTTTTGCAGCATCGAGATGAGCAGCTACTATCTGGATATCCTCAAAGACCGCCTGTATGCATACAAGGCCGATTCCTTTGAACGCCGCAGCGCTCAGACTGCAATGTACGAGATCATGCTGGATCTGGTCGTAATGATCGCGCCCGTACTCAGCTTCACGATGGAAGAAGTATGGCAGTTCATGAAAAAACCTGCTTCCATGCCTGAATCCGTATTCATGATGCCGTGGCCCGAATGCAAGGAAGAATATATCGACGAAGCCCTGGAAAGCAAATGGGATAACTTCATCGAGATCCGCAGCGAGATCACCAGAGTTCTGGAAGGTGCCCGCCGCGCTAAAACTATCGGTCATTCTCTGGACGCTAAAGTCGAGCTGCATGCTACAGGCGAAGCGCTGGCGATACTCAGATCCGTTGAAGGTGATCTGGCGACACTGCTGATCGTATCGCAGGCTAAACTGGTAGAAGGTTTGACCGGCGGCGTAGAAGCGACCGGACGTGAAGACCTGAAAGTAACTGTTCAGGCTGCGGAAGGCGAGAAATGCGAACGCTGCTGGATCTATAGCGATACCGTAGGTAAAGATGCTGAGCATCCGACTGTGTGCGCACGCTGTGCGGCAGCTTTGAAATAAGTAAAACTGCATAATAAAATTAAAATGCAATACCGGACAGATATCTGTCCGGTATTTTTTTGCTGCAGGCCTTATCGTTAGCAAAGGATCTTTATCATAATTGTCAGGCAGTGAAGAATAAAAGCTTTATTAAGATGAAAAATTAGTGTAATATAAAAGCTGAAAGAGTGATAGCTGCAAAAATTGAAAGAGCAGGTGAAATGCAATGCGAAAAGTGAATCCTGAATACGCCAAAGCAATTATGGCGATTGCCAACAGAGCCCCGTATCTTAAACTGCTGGGCATGAAGATATGTGAGCTTGACTATGGCTACTGCCGTGTCGAAACGCAGATCAATGACAGCCTAAATAATCCCTTTGCTTCAGTACATGGCGGCGTCTTTTCATCAATTCTTGACACGGCTACCTTTTGGGCTCTTTACTGCTGCATCGGCGAAGAGGACGGCATAACTACGCTTGACCTGCAGGTGAATAACCTTGCCGCTGCTGCTTCTGGCAAAATAATTGCGGAAGGCAGACTGATAAGAATGGGGAGGACGATCGGGCTTGCCGAAGGTACGTTAAAAGATGAAAACGGCAGACTGCTTGTTCAGGGCACATCAAAAATGTTTGTTCTGCCGGGCCTGCAATCCATAGATAAAGTGGCAGACAGGGTTGGCTTTGAAACCTTGCCGCCTAAATTCCTTTGATCGCGAACAGCATAATATAAATATAAAAATCCCGGACATATTACTATCCGGGATTTTTATATTTATTAAAATTTTCCAAAAAACGACATTTTTATTATGCTTAATAAATTTAAAATAATTCATAATATTAGCTACTTTTGAATAATTAGCTATAACATAAAATTTAGTTTGAAGAAAAATAAAACATTTGTAATATAAACAAAATTGCGCTGAGAATATATACATGATATCATAATATAAGAAATTTATTATATATAAAATTTATTATATGATTAAATTTATATTTTTTTGGAGTTAAAGTAACCCTAGAAAGTCTACTTTCCTTTTACTGCAGTGAAATTTATTCATAAAAATTATAAAAATAAAGAAGGAATGCGATTCTATGAATTCAAAATTCTGCCATGACAGTGAAATGACATCACGTAGATCAGGCATTGAATCATTAATGATGAAATGCCCTATTTGTGGCCGTGAATTCAGCTGTAACAAAACATATCATGTTTATACGGCTTTGCTTGCCAGAAAAAGGCAATATTATTGCAGTTATTCTTGTTTTAATAAACGGCCAAACCCAAGAAAATAATTTTGCCGGCAAAAATGTTTGTTACTATTTGTTTTCGGAGGTGCTTGATAATGGAAAAAGAGCTTCAAAAAATTGGACACAGAATAAAGCTTCTGCGCATTGAAAATAAAATATCACAAAAGGTGCTGGCTAAAAAACTGTGTATATCGCAAACACATTTAAGCAATATCGAAAATGGCAGAGTTGGTGTGACTTTGTTGCACTTAATAAAAATAAAAGAATTGTTTGAATGTCCGATAGAATATTTTTTTGAAGAAAAAACACTCTCTGAAAACGAAGCAGAAAAAAACGAATGCCAAAAAATAAAAACTATAGTCGAAGAAAATAACTTTAGACTGGAAGATTTGTCTAAAGCCATAGAAATAATGAAAGTTTTACAGAAAGGCTGAAGATAAATACTTCCATTGTTGGAAGGAAGCTGATTTTTCATGAAAAAAATAAATAAAAAATTGAGCCTTTGCATTGCCTTAGCTTTGATGCAGTCTGTATATGTCAGTAATAGTTTTGCAGCAGATGCTACAGGGGTAACTAATCAGGGCAGTAGATATTATTTTGGCGTAGGTACAGAACCTACTCTTGAAGATTTGTCCAAAAAAGGAATTATTGATTATAAGAAGGCCAGCCAAAAGTCTCAAAATAATAATGAGAATGGAGAAGGCGCAGGGCCTAACGCCTTAGATAAAAATAATTATGGCGCTTTGGCAGCGGGTATGGGTGCATTTGCGTCGCATGGATACAGTACTGCGGTCGGTTATAATGCAACGTCTGTTATCAGCTCTACGAGTTTGGGCGCTGCCAGTTATGCCACTAGTAACTCGGCTGCTGTCGGTGTTAATGCATATGCAACGAACAAAGGCACTTCTGTTGGTAATAATACGCAAAGTACTAACGGCGTTGCCATAGGCTATAACGCAACTGCCGGTGATTTTTACAAAAATCTGCCTGGGGAATTATTTTCTTCCTACAGCGGCACAGCTATTGGCAATAATGCGTTTGCCAGAGGCGGCGTTGCGGTGGGGGACAGCGCTTCTGCAGAAGCTTATGGTGTTGCCCTGGGTGACAGGACTTATGTAGCATGGCGTGGCAGCGCGCTGGGCGATAGTGCATCGGTTTTGGCAAACGGCGGTGTTGCGCTTGGCCCTGATGCAGTTGCCGATACGGCTGCTGGGAAAATTGGTTTTGTAGCGACTGCTGCTGGTCAGCCTGCAACAGAGATGGAGCTTGCCGCATCTATTGGTAAAGCTGATGTTGTAAATCAATTCAATAATAAATGGTCTGAAAAAAATAACGAATATACAGAGGTTATGAAAAACTATTACAGCCTTTATGATGAAGCGCAAAAGAACGACGATATCCTGCGCAATACAAAAGGCAGTACGGATGCGGAAAAACAAAAAGCTTATGAGACTGCCTTGGCCAAAAAAGCTGATCTGTCAACTCGTATGTTAGAAGCTACTAAACAAAAAAATGCATGGTTAAGCCAAAATAAGGATTTTTTAAATGCTTTAGAAGAAAAAAATAATGCCCTTTCAGCATGGCGCAGCAGTGATGGCGCAATAAGCGTAGGTTCGGCAGCATATACAGATGAGAACGGTAAGTTCCATGCCGCTAATACACGCCAGATCACCAATTTGGCGGCAGGTACAGAAGATACTGACGCAGTCAATGTAGCGCAGCTTAAAAGTGTAAAAAATCTGGTAGATGAACTTAATACAGACCAGACAACTAACAACGAAAATATCACAAAGCTGCAGGGCGGATTTACTGTAAGTAACGAAATTGGTACTAAAACAGATATCAGACTTGGCGGCGAAAACAAAACAGATATAAAATTTATCGGAGCCAAAGATAAAATCGATGTCAGCGTTGAAACTACTGCAGAAGGAGCTAAAATAACTATTGCGCCTAACGCTAAGCTTGGAGAAACTCTTGACATCAGTAATAATACCTCTATCACTAACCTGAATAACAGGGTTGATAATCTGGAGGTCAAATTTGGTGATATCAATGACCAGATCGCAGCCAATAAAGTTACTGTTGAAGGCGACAGCAACAGCGGTGTGAAGGTAGAAAATGTTGCTCAGGACGGTGATCCTGTAAAATACAAAGTAAGTTTAGAAGACAAAGTACAAGTTGGTAATGTCACTATAGAAGGGAGCACTGATAACGGCAATAAAATCGGTGAAATAACAGGTCTTACCAATACGACTTTGAACAGCGCTGATTTTGCAACAACTGGTCGTGCTGCAACTGAAGAACAGTTAAAATCAGTCATGGATACTCTTGGAACTGTTGGCAGTGTAGATTTAAGCGCCGGTGAAAATATCCAGATAGATAAACTGGGCAACAACGATTATAAAGTATCTTTAAAAGATGATATAAGCTTAAACAGCATCGAAGCCAAAGAATATAAGGTCGGCAACGAAACCTACATCGACAGCAACGGTATCAATGCCAATAACAAAACGATCAGTAATGTTGCTCCCGGACGTGTCGATGCGACCTCAACAGACGCTGTAAACGGCAGCCAGTTATATCAGGTAAAACAGGATATCCAGGGACTCAGTAACGATATCAGCCGTTTTGGAGAAGAAATAGACAGCGTTGGCGCATTATCAGCGGCAATGGCAGGTCTGCACCCACGCTTCCAGGATGGTAACAAAGGTGAACTGGCGATGGCAATGGGGTCATATGATGGCAAAAACGCTTTGGCCGTCGGCGGATTTTATGCACCAAATCAGGAAGTAATGTTTTCGCTGGGGATGGGTATAACCCAGGGCGGTAAAAAAATGGGTAATATTGGTGTAAACTTTGCTTTAGACCGCACTAAAAAAGGCGAAGTACCAAAACGTGATATTATTTACACACGCCGTGAAGTCGATACTTCCTTAAAAGCTCAGGAAGAAAAAATCCAGCTGTTATTGATGAAATTAGAAGCGCAAAGCCGTGAAATCGAAACATTAAAAGCAAAATTGCAATAAAGCGAATCAATTAAATTATAAAAAACACCGGATAGATAGTCTATCCGGTGTTTTTTATAATTATAAGTCCGTTTTAGTTTCTGTTATTGAATATCTGTTTTCTAAATGCCTGATGATTTCGTTTAGCCGCCGTTTGCTGTTTTCCTTATCGTATTCGGACCTGCCTGCCAAAGTAACTGACTGTGCGGCAGTGATCTTGGCCTGTCGCTTCTGCTGCGCCCGCACCTCTGCCAGCGCCAGATCCATATCGTACAGGCGGGGGAAATGAGTACCGGCCGACAAAACTTTTACACATTCCATAAACGAATCGGCATCAGTTTTTTTATAGCGTTCCAGCCACACCTGCTGCAGCCGTCTACGGCTTTCAGCCGAATCGCAGGGAACATATAATCCGGAGGCCCGCCAGCGTTCGATAGCCTCAGTAATATGCCGATAGCCTGTAAGTTCTGTCACGCTGTTACTCCCAAAAGCAGGCGTAATTTTTTGATTGCTCTGCTGCGATGTAAACTTATTGTACGCGTATCCAGATGTAGCTCGCGGCCGATCAGCAGCACTGTTTTTCCTTCCAGTAAACCCTTAATGACTTTAGTCTGCTGGTGTGACAGCAGCGGCAGGCATTCCCGTACCAGCCATAAACGTAGCCTGTTTTGCTGCGATAACTGGAAAGCACGATAGCTCTGGGCATCAAGCTTCACAGAGGCATCCTGGCTGCTGCCGCTTTCCATTGCTTCTACCGACTGCTGCCGTCTGATCGCTGTATGCAGCTCCGTACGTATTTTATTAGTGACAAAAGCCGCGACCCGGTAAATATCGTCGCCTTCCTGCCAATCACGTACAGCTTTTAAAATCCCCAGATTAGCTATTTGCAGGGCATCTTCGCCCAGTCTGTCTGTACAGACACTTTGACGGGACAGCTTTACAGCCAGACCTTCAAAGCACTGTAAAAATTTTAGCAGCGCCGGCTCACTGCCATTCTTGGCGTCTTTTAATAAAGCTTCAAAATCAGGGAGATCATATTTGCGTTTTGCAGATCCTTTTATCAAAAAAACAGCTCCTTAGTCTGTACAAGCAATAGTAGTAGTCAATCTCAAAACAGTGCTGGCAAATTCTCGTACCGTCAAATCGTCAAGGCAAGTGGGGCATACCATACCCTCGCCGGTTTCCAAATATTCCTCGCCTGCACAGATTCCCTCACCACACAGACAGCATTCGTAAACTGCCCTGTCGTCATATTCAGGCGGCCGCAGCCAGTCAGATTCAGCCCGTGTAAAGCTGGACATACTAAAAACGGCACTCCTTCTTTAAGCGGCGTTTTAAAGCTTTGCGCATCAATTCACTGCAGTTGATACCGGCTGCCAGTGCTTCGCGGCGCATTTTGTAAGGCAGGGTTATATGCAGACTTACCAAATCTGTATCGTCAGCCGGCATGGCTGCAGTACGCACTTTCGTCCGGCCTGATGCTGCCTTGCAGCTACAGCCAGTCAATAACGGGCAGTTTGTCAGCAGATAAAACAAACGTCTTTTTAAAGTATCCTCTGGTATTGGTTGGGAGATTTTTTTAATTTTTGTCATTTGTACTGTCCCTTTCGTGAGTAAAATTGGAGTGCCTTTATCTTTTGCTTACTAAGTTAGCAGTACTATAAAACTAACTTAACAATTCTTACTGGTTTTATTCAGGATTACGTAAGAGATAATTGCTAAACCCAAACGTTTAACCTGCGTTAGAACGCTAACGTAAGCGCCAAAAGAAAATTTAATAAAAGAAAAGGTAGAGCCTCTCACTATATATAGGGCAGCGAAAAGGGCAAAAAACATACAACTCCCAAAAAAATATTAAAAAAAGTCTCAGCCATAAAAAACTCTGCCAGGACCAGCAATGACACATTTTACGAATATTTTATAAAAAATAAATGAAAAATTGATTTGCTTTGTATGTTTTTCGGGTGTCTGCCTGCCCTATATATAGTGAGGGGCAATGAAGCGAATTTAAACAGCCGCTCAAAACACAAAGGGAGGAACACTATATGCTCGTATCATCACCGCAACAGCTATCACTGACACAAGTCACTGTTATGGCGCAGGAAGCCAAATACCGTATCGCGCAGATCTATCTGCACTGGACGGCAGGCCGCTATGGGCAGGTCTATGACGATTACCATCTTAATATCGACGCCGACGGCACCATTTACTGCACTTGCAGCAGCCTGACCGAACAGAAAAGCCATACCTGGAAACGCAACAGAAGCAGTATTGGGATCGCCCTGTGCTGCGGGCTGGGGGCGCAGGCCAACCACGGCTATGATGCCGACCTGGGACAGTTTTCCCCAACAGCAGCGCAGACAGACAAACTGGCACAGGTAGTTGCCGTTCTTGCCAAAGGGCTGGAACTGAGCCTGCAGCCTTCAAATGTTATGACCCACTGCGAAGCAGCGCTGCTGGATGGCTACGGCCCCTACAGCGGCGACGTCGAAACACGCTGGGATCTGTGGTATATGCGCGATTCACCCGGCGACGGAGTGCTGCGCTACGGCGGACTGGTACTGCGGGGCAAAGCCTTGTGGTATTACAACCGCCTTAACTGACGGCAGGAGTGCCGCAATTACAAAGCTAATAACCAATAAAAAGAGGAGCGATTATTATGCCAACAACAACCAAAACAGCAACATCCTACAAACTATCCCTGGGCGTCGAAAACGGCGTCAATGCGCTGGGGGCAGCGCAGGTCAAATCCGTATCTGTAGGCAGCGTCAAGCTGGATGCCGCCGACGACAAATGCCTTGCTGTGGCCAATGCCATGAACGAGCTGATGAGCCACGAGGTGGTCAACGTCTACGTTACGGAAAAGGCCGAGCTGGCTCAGGCGGAATGATATTGTAGATCATCTGCCTGGCAGTAAGTTATTTTTGATGTTCATATTTAGGCTTTAGATTTTTTTATTAGCCCTTTCTTTAGAAGAAAGCTGTATAGCAAAACTCTTTTAAAGAAAGTCTAAAAATAAAACACTCTAAAAGTTGAGTCAAAAGATGAAAAACAGCAAAAAAAAATAACCCTGCTTCAAAAAAGCGCATTTAACCCGGTTTTAAAGCAAAAACCCTGAAAAACACAAAAAAATAAAGTAGGCCGAAAACCTACAAAAAAGGAGCACACAACATGGAAAAAACCTTAGAACTCATCTTCACCAAAAGCGACGGAGCTAAAAAAACCTTAAGCATCGCCGACCCGCGCGAAGGACTCACCCTTGCTGAAGCCAAAACGGCAGCCGACAAGATCATAGCCGCCAACGTACTGACCAGCGGCGGTCTGGAACTGACAGAATTTACTGAAGCCCTCATCAAAACAGTTACTATTGATGTGCTTGCTTAGTGGAAGCCCAGGAATTATTTACAGCAATAGGCAATTTTGGCTTCCCGATAGTATTGAGCTGGTACCTGCTGCTGCGTATGGAGCAGCGGCTGGACAAGCTGGGCGACTGCCTGCACGAGCTGAGCAGTGCCATTGTCAAAGAACAGAGAAAGAACGTACTGTGAACTGATTGCGGCTATGGCGCGACGAGCTATAACCGGCACTATTTTAAGTTAGACAAAAAAAGATAAGGCGACGCAAACCTAAAGGTAAGCGTCGCCTTATCTTTTATGTTTTGTATTATACACCTAAAAATTACCAGTTGCAAGACCATTAAACAATTTTTTTAAAAAAGCGAACAAAAATGTCTTGCGGGGGGGGACGAATATGATAATATTTGTATAATAAAAGAAAATATTAAATAATTGAAAAAAATGCAGAAAACAGCAAAATAACTTTTGCAAAAGAAGAAAAATATATAGTGGAAGAGGTGAAAAATGGAAGGCTTGGATTTATTAAAAATTGGTGAAGCAATAAAAATCAGAAGGATCAAGCGGCGTATACATCAGACGAAGTTAGCCGAGCAGCTGGGTATATCGCAAACACATTTAAGCAACGCCGAAAATGGCAGAGTGATGCTGAGTTTAAAGGCATTATTAAAGTTAAAAAGGATCTTTGACTGCACACTGGATGAACTCGTTGATCCTGAAAATTACGATGAGTTGGGTAAAAAGAAAGAAAAAGTCAAAAGATATAAGCTCGTACGCTGCAGCGAGTAATTTTAAAGGAGCTGCTTCAGATGTATAGCGAGATTTATAAGAATGCGGTATACAAGGATAATAAAACAGTATTTAGAGGATTAACTGTTACCTGTCCGCTCTGCGGTCGTGAATTTGGCTGCAATAAAACTCATCACGTTTACACAGCGCTGGTAGGAAGAAAACGGCAGTATTACTGCAGTTATTCCTGTTATAAATAAAGGCCTAATCCTAAAGAAAAGAGATGAAAGGGAAGTGAAAGAAGATGAATAAGAAAGTTTTAAGCAAAAAGGTAATGATATCGTTGCTGACAATGTCGTGTGTATATCTGGGGGGGACATCAGTACTCCCGATGGCAGAGGCTTCTATGGTGGATGGCAACACAGTACATGGAGTGGTAAAAAGCTACAGTGATAACAGCACATTGACAGGAGCGAATATCGTTATTTATGCCGGATCCAGCGAAACGACTGATATTACGGCAGAAGGTAAGCTGAAGCTGGAAAATACCAGTGCGAATGTCCCGGTTATTGGAACCGTGTCTAATGGCAAAATTAATTTGAATGGTGATACTATTACTGTAGAAAATACAGGGAATGATTATTCCAACAGTGTCGTTTTTGCTGAAAGTGGCAGTAATATTACTTTTAATAATGAAACCACAAATATTATAAGCAGCACCAATAACAGGAAAAAATTTATCGGCGGAGCAGGAAATATTGTATTTTCCGATACAGCCACGACTTTAAATATCGGCAATATGAACGAAAGCAGCAGTATCAGTGGTTGCATAGGTATTACTGTCAGTGGTCAGGGAAGTTTTGCATTTAATAATACTGATGGGATAGTGAATATTGGCGGTTTTGCAGGAACAGTATTTGATATGTCCGGCGGGACCATAAAACTTGAAGGGGCTGAGACGAATGTCTGCTCCAATGGTGGCTTTTTATTGTATCTGTCAAATCAGCGTTATGGTGGGACGCAGAATAAAATAGATTTTAATGCGCAGAAAACAACTATCAAGGGTACCAGCAAGGGCATATATGCGGACACCAACAGTATCAATAATCATGTCAGCTTCAAGGGTGATGTCGATATTGAGGTGCAGGGTAATGGCTATTATGATGGTATTGCTGTGGCTTTAGGAACTAATGCGGCATTAGATCTTAATTTTGACAAAGGCGCGACTATTAAAGCGCACCAAAATTCGGCTGCTGATGATTTATTTGCTGTTAATCTTGCTGCAGGAAGCGACCTGAAGGTCAAAGGTGATATAGACTTAATCTCTACAGCTGTCGGTGGCGGAACTGGTAACAATTATGGTATTTATTCTGCTGGCGGTGATGCTGCTTTTGACGGAATGCGTTTGCAAGTAACAGGAGGCAAAAATATTTATGGAGTTTATGGTTCGAGTGGTGGTACATTTACTTTCAATAAGGATGTAAGCATAATTGCAGAACAGGCGCAAGGTTATGTTTATGGAGTTTATTTAAGTGGTAATAACGCTGATTTTAAGAATTTGGTGATTAATGCCAATAATGCTGAAGGCAGTGATGCCTGTGGAATTTTTGCGAAGAGCAATTCAGTAGTGCAAATAGCTGGTGATACTGAGATCACAGTTAACGTCGGTGATAGTGGATATGATAGTAGGGCTGTTAGAATCAAAGACGCTGAAATAAGCTTAGCAGGCTCATTGCAAGCAGTTGTCAGCGGCGGACAAACTGCACTGGGGATTCTTATTGAATCAGATGCAGAAAATGCAGTTTTTTCTACAGGAGCAACAGGTATGACTGATATTAGTGTAAAGAATGGCAGTGATGGAAGCTATGGTCTAGCTGTAGAAAGCTTTGATACTAAAAAAGTTACAGCTGATTTTAATAATGCAGCCAGGATCGATGTCAGCGGTGCGATGGATGTTTTTGGTATCAAAGGCTGGGGCGGCGCTACAGAAATTAACTTTAAGGAAAATAGTTTGATCACAGCACTGGGAACGGAAGGTAATAATAGTACCAGTTCAACAGTAAGCGCTATATCTTTAGAAAAAGATGCAGCCAATGTTGGCGGAACTATTACTTTTAATAAAAATGTTTTATTGCAGGCGACAGCTGTTAACAAGGCTCAAATCAGCAGCGGCTTGAATATTGATAACGGCGTTGCTGCTTTTAAAGGAGCGTTTACCGGTATCACAGTAAAGAGTAATGGTGAAAACAGTTACGGTATTATAAATAATAATGGTGGCAAGGCAGATGTAGAGGGTGCATTAGTAGTTGATGCACAGGGGCAGGATTATGTTTTTGGGATAAACAATGCCAATGGCAGCAAGATAGACATAAAAGGGGTTGCCGCAATTACTGTAAATTCTGCCAACACAGAGAACGCTTATGGAATTTACAGTACAGGTGCAAACAGTGACATTGCATTTAATAGTGATACTATTTTGACGACCAATGGCCTTGCTGCAGTGCAGGTAGAAGCTGGTGGGAAAGTGCTTTTTGCTAGAGGTCTGGTTTCGGAAAGTGGCGCCTATATTTTTGCTTATGGCAGTGACAGCAATATAAAAATCAATAGTGAGGGCGGCGGTCTTGTCAAAGTACTAGGCGATATTTTTGCTCAAGATGGGGGAACATTAGATTTTAAGATGGACAATAGTGAGTCATACCTGGAAGGTGCTGCGGATGGGGTCAATATGGATATGCAGAATGGTTCTGTCTGGAGAGTGACAGGGGACTCAAACAGCCAAAAGCTTAATTTGGAAAATGCTACTGTTGATTTAACAACTGACGGTGTTGGGACAACAAAGTTCGCTATTACTGATTACAGCGGCACCGGCAGTAACTTTATAATGGATACCGACCTTGCAGCTGAAACCGGCGATAAGGTGAATATCACTAACGCAGCAGCTGGAACTACTTATATACAGGTCAAAGATGCCAGTCTGGTCAATGGGCATACGGTTACCGATGCTAAGAATTTACTTTTAATAACCGATGCCAGCCAAAGTGCAAATTTTGTAGGTAAAAACTTTAATGCCGGCGGCTTGTGGGACGTGACACCGACGCTTGAAAATGGTGAAAATGTTACGTTGACAAATGGCTTGCAGGGAACCAAAAATGATTGGTATTTAACGAAGCTTGCCAAACAGGTCAACAATGATACCAAAGTTTTGTTAGAAAGTGGGGATGGTAATTATGCGCTTTGGCGTAATACTGGCGATACTTTACGTAAGCGTTTGGGCGATCTGCATAATTATCGAGATACTAAAGTAGAGAGTGACGGTATCTGGAGCCGTTATATCGGCGGGAAATTTGGCAGCGGTAATTTTGACGGCAGCTTTAATATGTATCAGCTTGGTTATGATAAGGCAGCCAATGCCAAAAGCATTTATGGTTTTGCTGTTGAAAACGGCAGCGGGCATACGAGTTACAGTTATGGCAGCGGTAAAGACAAGCTTTTTGCAGGCAGTATTTATGGAACCTGGCATGGGGATAACAGCAGCTATACAGATGTAGTGGCTCGCTTCGGCCAGTTTGATACGGACATCAGGTCCTATGGCGATTATCCGGATAAGGCCAAGGCAAAAAGCCATGCGTATAGCCTGAGTGTGGAATATGGAAAAACCATAGAGCTGAATAAAGCACAGGGGACTTTTATCGAACCGCAGGCCCAGGTGATCATAGGGCGTTTAGGAAGCAGCAGCTACACGACTGATCGTGGCAATAATGTTTATATGGGCGGTGTAAACAGTTGCATTGGACGTTTGGGTGTAGTAGCAGGCAAAAAAGATGCGTCAGGCAACGATGTATATCTGAAAGTGAATATGCTGCATGAGTTTGGCGGTAACCGTGATGTCAGGATGCTGGCGGGCAATGGGGAAACATTGAGTGAATCGCAGGATTACGGCGATACCTGGTTTGAACTGGGTCTTGGCGGCAATATGAAGCTTGGCAGATCCAGTCATTTATATGGCGATATCGAACGTAGCTTTGGCGCTGATATCCAAAAGAAATGGCAGGTAAATGCAGGAGTAAGGTTTGAATTTTGATTTATGGTTTTGATAAAGATATCGTTTCTTTATTGCAGTATTTAGATTTGAGAAGATTATAAAAGCATAGACCATATTGGTCTGTGCTTTTTTTAATTATTTTATTATGCGTAACTTATTATAACTTAACAGTTATATTTACAATCTTTTAGTGGTAATAATTTTGTTAAAAACGAAAAGTATCAAAGGTGAAGAACGGATAAAGCATCTGTATCACACAAAAATTGTCGTGATAATTCAGAAATGAAGTGATAAATTGATGAGAATAACTTGTCAGAACCATTAATTTATTATACTATAAGCGAAGTATCTATGGTTTTAGTTGATTTGCATAAGCGAATGAAAAACCAAGAGCAATTGTAAAGGAGAGGGTTAAACTATGAAAAGGAAAAAAGATGTAATTAAAAAAGCAGTCTTGGCAAGTGTTTTAGCAATGTCATTAAATAATGTGGTGTGGGCTGCTGAAGGTGTCGATCAGCCATTTTCGACAGTAAGTGAGTTGGAGGCGCTTGGGGGAATAGCGTCTATCGACTCCAGCAGCATTAGCCATGTTACGAAGGGCATTTATGCCAGTGGTAATGATTTTATTTATAATAGCGGTGCTATCAAGCTGGATATTAATGGTTTTGCCAACTCTACAAGCAGTGGCTACGATTCTATTGGTATTTTTGGCTATAACAGCACGATTGACCTGAAGCAGATCGAGATGAATTTTATTGATACTTCAGGAACGGTACATAATCTGGATGTTTATGGTATTAAGACATATGCTTCCGGAGTTGTAAAAATCGGTGATGATTCTAAAATCACTGTTTCCGGTAATGTCAGCGGTCTGGATTCCAATAATCAGCCTAATGTGATGAAGGGTATGTATGCCGGTGATAATGCGACAATGGATTCAGGTATTATTGAAGTTGGCGATAATTTAGAGTTGAATGTTATCAATGCGGGAACTGGCTGGACTTATGGTATCGATTCTTATGACGGAGCTACTATTTCTGTTGGTGATGGGTTGAGGTTATTTGTTACAGGCGGAAAGGATACCAGAGGAGTCGAGGTTGGTTTTAACGACGCTAAGGTTACTTTGGGGGAAAATGCTTCTATCATTGCTAACAGCAGGGATGGCGTGGCGTTGGGAGTATTTGTATTTAATAAAGGGAAGTTTGAGGCAGCTAAGGATCTTGTTATTAACGTCAGTGCGGATGATGGAAGTCAATGGGCAGCAGGTGTGTTGGCGCAAGGCACTGGCAGCGAGGCTGTGTTAAATGGAGCTGTTATCAGTGCGACTGAGGGCGGTACTGCGAGTTATGCTATTTATACTTATAATAACGGCAGCGTGGTGGGTAATGCGGGCAAATATAATATTTACGGCAATATCCTTAATAACAGTGGCGGCATAGTTGATCTTACTGCTAATAGCGGATCGTTTATCGAGGGCTGGATAAGCACTGCCAGTACAGCTAAAACTAATATTTCGCTGGAGGAGGCTTCCTATTGGAAGGTGACTGGTGATTCTAACCTGACGCATTTGCATAACGATAATTCGATAGTGGATATGACTCACGACAGTAATACTTTCAGCACTTTGACGGTAGATAATCTCAGCGGTGAGAACGGCGTTATCAAAATGGATATCGATGCCAGTCAGAATTCGTTGAACAGCGACAAGCTGTATGTTACCGATACGTTGACCGGGACGCAGTATATTGATTTGTACGAGGTCAATGGTTATACGCCTGTAGGGGAAGAAGGCGTCGGTACGGTGCTGGCGACTGTCAATAACCATAACGGCAGTTTTGCCGCTGTAGATGGTGAGGGGACGCTGTACTGGAAGCGTTATGAGCTGGATCATCAGGATACTGCCGATACGAGTGGTAATTATACTAAGGACTGGTATTTGAAGCAGGTAACGAATATTGATCAGCCTACTACCAGTACGGATACGATCCTTGCAGCCAATGCGCTGAACTATCACACGTGGCGGACAGAAAACGACAAGCTGCTGCAGCGTATGGGTGAGCTGCGGCATAATGGCGAAGAAGCCCAGGGGGCCTGGTTCCGGCTGCGGGGAACAAAAATCGGTCGTGACGGAAAATTTGATTTTGAAAACAAGTATACTTCTTACGAGCTGGGTTACGATACCATAACTAAAAATACTGACGACAAGATACGTTATCAGGGGGCGGCGGTGAGCTATGTTGACGGCGACAGCAGTTACAATCGTGGCAGCGGCGACAACAGCAGCAAGGCGATCAGTTTCTATAATACGGAAATCGGCAGTAAAGGGCATTATTTGGATGTGGTGTTTAAAGTCAGTAATCTGGAGAATGATTTTAAGGTGTACGATACGAAAAATAATAAGATCACCGGTGATTTTAACAATACCGGCGTATCGCTGAGTGCTGAATACGGCCGGAAAAATGTCTTGCACAACGGCTGGTATATCGAGCCGCAGGCCCAGTTTACTTTAGGTTATCTGGGCGGTGACAGTTATACTACCAGTAATGGTATCGAAGTAAGCCAGAGCGGGATCAAAAGCGCTGTCGGACGTATCGGATTCAATATCGGCAAAGAGGTCGGCAGCAAAGGCGTCGTTTATGCTAAGGCCAATCTGCTGCATGAGTTCGGCGGCGGTTATGATGTAACGATGTATGACGGCAGGGATGGAGTTAAGGTTGGCGATACCTTTAACGATACCTGGTTTGAATATGGTGTTGGCGCCGCTTTTGCCGCAGGTAAAAACAGTCATGTTTATCTGGATGTGGAACGCAGCTCAGGCAGTGATTTTACTAAAGACTGGCAGTGGAACATCGGCGCCAGATGGACGTTTTGATAACTTTGCATTGTTATAGGGGAATATTAGCAATGTATAAGTGAGGGGTGCAGGCTTGTGAAAGCAGCGGGCAGAAATTGCAAGCTGCTTTTGCATGTTGTTATAAAGCAGGTAACAGGTTAAGCTGGCAATATAAAAACCACTCAGCTTTTATTGTTGAGTGGTTTTGTTGTGCTTAATCCCAGCGTTTTAAAATATCGGCGACGAGTTCTTTTTGTGTCTTTTTACGTTTTTTCTTTTCAAAATTACGATAGTTGTTATCGCGGTGGTCGGTCGAATAATCTGCATAATCTATGTCGTTGTTTTCGTATTGTTCGTAGCTGCGGTTATAATCGCCGTGTCCGTCGTCCAGCAGTAGCGGGATAAAAACTGCAGCGGCAGGCAGCTGAAAGTTTACAGTCAGGTTTTCCATATGGGCCTCCGTCATCAAAGGTTAATAGTTATTTATATTTTAACACGGCTGCACCTGCTAGTAAATATTTTTACAGCGATTGACAAAAACTGGCGTCGGTTATACCATAAAAACATAAAGGAGATGTTACTGTGAGCAAATCTTATAAAGACCAGTTTAAGGAAGAAAGTGTCAGGCGCCGGCAGCGTCAGCAGAAACAGATCGCCGCTGTAATAATTTTGATCGGTGTGCTGGTTTCGGCTGCTATATGGTATCTAGACGGGCTGAGTAAAGAACAGCAGGTGCCGCAGCAGACATCTCAGCAGCAGTCGGCGCAGACTGCTGAGCAGCCAGGGCAGGAGGTCAAGCCGGAAACCCCTGCTGCAGAGTCTCCTAAAGAGGAGCAAAAGCAGCCGGAAGCTGTTAAACCTGCTTATACGATATTGATAGATAAAAGTGAGTACAAGCTGTATGTGCTGAAGGATAACGAAGTAATTAAGCAATGGGGCGTTGCTGTTGGGGCAAAACCGGGTCAAAAGCAGCGTGCCGGCGATATGACTACGCCGACAGGTAATTTTGAGGTGGACGAGATTTTAGACGCATCGTACTGGACGCATGATTTCGGCGACGGCAAAGGTGAGATTAAAGGGGCTTACGGGCCTAATTTTATTTCTCTGGTAACAGGCTGGGACGGGATTGGTATTCATGGTACACATGCGCCAGAATCCATTGGTACGATGGTTTCTGAAGGTTGTGTGCGGATGCGTAACGGCGAGCTGCTGGAGCTTCTGCCATATGTCGAGGTCGGTACTAAAGTTACGATACGGGAATAAACTGCCGGACAGCCTGGGGACATTGATTTTTACGCTGTCACAGCTTGACAAAAAGGTGATTCTGCGCTAAAATAACATCGTTGCGGAACTATAGCTCAGTTGGTTAGAGTACCTCGTTGACATCGAGGGGGTCACTGGTTCGAGTCCAGTTAGTTCCACCAGATTGGAATGTATCCGAACACGTTTGGATCAGATAAAATTTCAGGCGTAATCTCTGTATTGATGTCGTTAATGGCATCATAGATTACAAAAAGATGATCTGAAAATACATACGCCTTAGATACGAAGGTATCTAAAAATTCCTGTCGGATCTCATTTACCGTGATATCATTATCGCGGTATTTTTTTATGTAATAAACGATTTTTCCTTACTTAGTGTAGGTGCTTTTAATTTCTCAACAGATAGAGAATTTAAAAGCTTTTTTTGTTTTGCCTCTAGTTCATGCAATCTGTTAAGTGTACTGTCTGTCATTGCTCCGGCTTCTATAGCAGACACAAGATTTTCAATGCGTTTTTCTATCTCTGTGAGCTGGATGGTCAAAGCCTTTTCCATAGTCTGGTTATAAGCTTCTAAAGAGGCAATAATAGGAGAATGATCTAGTGAGTTTAAAAGGGGTGAGTTCATGAACAAAGAGCGTATTTTGATTTGGTTAGGTATCGCATTGGCTATTCTGGTCGGCTGTATTACTTACTATGACTTGTAATTAATAAAGGGGCATCTATAAGATGCCCCTTATTTTTATGGAGGTGTATGATGGAAAATAAGTATAAAGTTTTGTCTTTGGCGTTCTGCACGGCAGCTTTTGCATTCGGTTGGCATATGCACGGGTGGCTGCATACCTGCCCGGTCGTAGATCCGTAAATAAAAACAGAGATCAAGTATAAAAATGATATTAAAACAGAAGTGGTCTATGTGCCTAAATATATCTATCCTGATGGCAACGCAGAGAAAACAGATGTTGATTTAAATATCGGCAAGCAGGAGTTGGCAGTAAAGGTCAACGGCAAAGACTTTGTGATCCAAAAGTCCGATGATGAAAAGTATGTTTTTGATAAAAACAAGTTGCAGCTCACACAAACCAGCCGCGCTGATCTAAATATCACGGTACCGGTAATAGATAAAACCAAACGCTGGGAAATAGGGATAGGCGCTTCTAAAGACGGCGTTGTTGGCATGGTAGGCTTTCCTATTAAAAGCAATGTTGGAGGCTGGATAGCAGGGCGTCAAGGTGAGGTTATGGTAGGGGTGGTGGTGAAGATATAGTGTTATTTTTATCTTGGCAATTGTGATATAATAAGCCAAAAACATGAAAGAGGTTGTATCATGAATATTATCGAAGAGTTAGACTTTGAAAGAGGCAAGGTAATGGTGTGTGCTCATTGTGGAAATGAAGTTCTTATGCCGTTGATCCGCCAGTGTGAGGATAGAGTAGAAGATTCAGAAGAAATGATAATAGCTATAAATACATGGACATTATATTTCTGCACAACTTGCAGAGATGTTATGTTAGCAAAGAGTATGTATGCTGACTTTGGGTATCCGCCAGAAGAAGGAACTGAAATAGTCTATCCCCCGGTTGTAAATGTAGACAGAGCTGTGCCGAACAAAATTGCAGAAATATTTATTTCTGCTAAAAATGTGCGAAATAAAAGCAATCATGCCTGTATTTTATTGCTTAGAAGTACTTTGGAAAAAATTGCCAAGGATAAAGGCGCTACCGAAGGAAATTTATATAATAAAATGAAAAAATTGTCTGACGATGGTATCATTCCCAGCACATTAAATGAAATGGCAAAAATACTCAGAGAGGTTGGAAATGCTGTTGCACATGGAGATGATGAAGAAGAATTTAATGATTATACAGTAAATACTCTTATTGAGTTTACAGAAACTATTATAGATTACATATATGTATTGCCAAATAAAATATCACTAATTGGCAATAGATTATGAGAAAAAAGCACTCCATTAGGAGTGCTTTTTTAGGTTTGAGTAGGTATATAACATATTTAGTTTGAATTGTAGCATAGTGATTAAGCGTAGTTTTGAAAACTGTTTTTTATGATTTTTAATTTTGGTCTATCTGATGGGAATAGTTCGTCTAATTCATTCTCATTAATTAATAGTAATTTGCTCAATTCTTTTTTTGTATACTTGAGATCAGTAATATGAAGTTTAAGTAAGTCATAAAATAATGATGGGAGTTCGCGTACTGGTTCTAATTCTTTAGGCTCTCTACTTTTATAGCCGCGCTTAGATAATTGTATATAGAGATGTTGTTTACGTTCTTCATCAATGCAGGATACATCATTTGCTCTGTATATGAGAGCGGCCATAGATGTTTTCCACTTTAATTTTAATGTTGGTAAATATCTAAGAGTTAAATTTTCTAAATCTTCTTTTATGTCATTTTCAGGCATTAAAAATTCAGCGGCAAAAGCATTAGCTTCAACTTCAATTTCTTTTGAAGGGATTTTGTGCATTATCATATGTCCTAGTTCATGAGCTAGAGAAAAACGAATGCGATCCATTGGCCTTGAAAAATCAACAAAAAATAAAGGAACATTACTTGTTGTTCTACGACTGATAGCATCAATTTTATCTGTTCCAAAATCCATTGGAATAATTATGCCACCAGCACTCTCAATAACATCGATTAGATTTCGTACAGGCCCTCTTGGCAATTGCCATAAAACTCGTGTCATTCTTGCAATTTCTGCAGGGGTGGCATCTTCTACATTGTAGCTTGGAATAGGTAAATGGTCTATACTTATAGAGTTAAGTAATTTTTTCACCTGGATACACTTTATTTCAATTGATGCATGTACTTTATCTAAAGTCTTAGCAGAAAGAGTGGCTCTTTTCCTATGGAAAAGGCCACTAATACTTGGGATACACGAAAGTTCTTTCTGATAAAAGAAATCAACAGGATAGTTAAGGGCGGTAGCCATTGATTCTGCTTCTTGTATACTAACATTTTGTATGCCGCTTTCTATTTTTGAAAGTTTTGATTGTCTGATAGGAGTAATTAAATCTGCCAATTGTTTTTGTGTATATCCTCTAGACTGACGTGCAATAATGAGCATATCAGGATTGAAGGTATCAGATTGATATTTATTTTTCATAATAAACATCCTTTCTAAACAGTATAAACAGAATATAAAAAATTATTCTGTTTTTGCTACAATAAGCAAATCTTTTCGCGCAGAAATTCTGTATTTGGGAGTAGGAGAATCGTTTGATGTTGAAAAATCGGCTTGTGGAGTTAAGTTGGCCAGTGCATCAGAAATTTTAATAGACCAGTGATTTGCATATTCATTATTATGACAGACAACAGCTGTTTCTTCAAGAAAATTACCTGATAATGAAGACAGATTTAAACGATAACCAACCGCTAATTTGACAGAGCAGGGAAATAAGGCTCCACCCTGTCTGACAAAATCAAGGCATGCATTAGTTGGAATATTGCTTGTTAATCTGTTTTTATTTAATTTTTTTAGTTGCAATACAATATTAACATCATCAAGGATTATTTTAAAGGTACTATTTTGATGGACAAGTCTCATTTTATCTTCGGGGGTTATCAAACGTTTGCAGCATTCATGCATGTTGTCATGAATATGGGAGGCTATTGTTCTGGGTGATAGATTTACTATCTGACTACCATGGGCAGCGATAAAAGACTGAACAGATTCTTTTATGATAATATCAAGTTTTTTTAGACGAGATAAGCCTATTTTTGTTATGATATTATCTCTATTCAAGTCGGTTTCAGATGGTTCATAAAATAATTGCATATAAGATCCTCACAATACAGAATAATTTTATATAAAATATATCACTATTTTGCGCTAAAGTCAAATAAATATTCTGAAAAATATTCGAGCTAAATTAAGAAAAATATTCTATTGCTTCAAAGTGTTGTTAAAATCAAAGGTTTTAAAGGCTGCTTAAGATACTTATACTGATTAAACACTTAAATTATTGCTTGACTTTCTGTCACGCAATAATTAGAATAAAGGTGTGGCAAAAAAGTGAGGTGAAAATATGAGCCCAAGAACTGGCAGACCAAAAACAGAGAATCCCAAAGATATTAGATATAGTATTCGCCTTGATGCAATTATCGAGAAAGAATTAGAGGATTATTGCAAAGAACATAAGATGAGTAAAGGTGAAGCTATAAGGCAAGGGATTTATTTGCTTTTGGGCAAAAAAGAAAAATAGGCAGGTGCTATCGCCGTGGAAAGCTACACCTACCTATTTTGCACCAGCCGAAGCTGATAAATATAGTATATCAGCTCCGGTTGAGTAAATCAAACGGAGTGAATTTTATGAATAATTTAGTTGAAATTAAAAATAATCAAGTAGTAGTTTCAAGTCGTAAAATTGCAATGAATTTTTCTAAAAGACATGGTGATATTTTAAGAACTATAAAGGGCTTGATGCACTCAACGCAAAATTGCGTCGAGTGGTTTTCAGAGGAGAAATATAAAGATAACAGTGGCAAATATAATGTTGAGTATATGATGAATCGTGATGGATTTATTTTACTTATAATGGGATTTACGGGGAAAATAGCCATTGAATTAAAAATAGCATATATCAACGCCTTTAATGATATGGAAGCGAAGTTGCAAAGTCAGCAATTACTGCAGCAGTCTGTAAATAATATCCGCCTAGATCCACATAATGTGGAATTCAAGAATATGCTTAAGAAAATGCAGAAGTATTTACTGACTTTACAAACCTTATTTGAAACATGGCCATGTTCGTATCGCACACAAAAAGAATATGAGGGATACTATGATATTATACTAGAACACATTTTGGATATGAGCCGTGAAATGATTAGCTTTAAGGAAATCAAATTTAAGACCGGTACATTATTAGAAGAATTGAAGTTTAATAAGAAAACTTTATAAGGCTGGTTTTTAGGCGGCATTGATGCGTATTATCAATGCCGTTTTATAAAAAGCAATGTCTGTTTGGATACCGTCCGGGCCTTTCCACCAGATTGAAAAGTAACCCTATAACTTCGTCAGAAGTTATAGGGTTTGTTTTTTATTATTTATTACGGCATTGCTGTCAAAGTTGCGGATATGCTGAAGCATAAAAGTCAAAAGCACCTGCGTGAAAACACAGGTGCTTTGTGCTCCAGGCGGAGCAAAAGATATCGGCTCATCAATATCAAGTGAGATTATAACACAGATAGTCATTGCTGGCAATGTTTTATTATTTTTCAAAGGATAGGCGCCGGGCTGTTTAGATTTAGCTGATTGTTAACTTTTAATCTGGATAGTGACTTTGCAAATAATATATGCTATATTGTTAAGCAAAACTATAGGTGAGGTGTTTGGATGGATGCAAACAGTACTGGACTGCGGGGGCTGCTTGATGTGGTGAAGTCGAACAGGCTGATGTCGACAGGGGTGATAGGATTTCTTCTGCTGATGGCGGTTATGGCGGTAATTGACGGTGGAATAAGTATGGTGCCGCTGATTTTAGCAACTTGCGCAGTGGGGACGGCTGCTGTATTTTTTTGGCAGGCCGGCAGCTACAGAGTAGATATTTATGAAAACGGGCTGGAAATTTTTGGCGGGGTATTAACAAGAGCCGGAGTATATTTGTATAAGGATATTGAGAGTATCGATATCGAAGATACGACATACAGATTATTTGGTGTTTTTCCGGTACTAAAATATACGACTGTTTCCATTCAGGGTAAAAATGACTTGTGGACGCAGCTCAGCAGTTTTAATTTTACTGATTTGAAAGTAAAAATGCAGCAGGTAAAAAAACGGTTGGCAAAGTAAAAAACATACATAAGATAGGGGATGAAATTTATGAGGATCAAAGTAAGCGGTGAGCTGGGAACGGCAGTTATGAGCTTGGCGGTGATAGGTCTTTATTATGGCGCTGCCAGCTTTCTCGTCGAAAATGTTATTCTGCGCAATCTTACTGAAGAAGAACGGGATGAACATATTCTAAGTAAGCTGTTGTTCTGGAGCACGGTGATTTTACTGGTTGCCGATGTTCTGCTGGTCATTTTACCAGCCTTCGGGATGCAGTTGTTGCCGGTAACGATTTTGGATTTTATGTAGCTGAGCCGATAAAAATATTAAAGAACTGTACTTTAGACAGTCTGTAGCTTATGATAACTGCTGCAGGCTGTTTTTTATTTGAAGTTCATAATTATTTCGCTGGTAACTTGAATCTGAAATAGGGTAAAATATAGATACAGGCTGCATGAGAATATCGGGCGGCAATTATAAAGGAGTGAGAGCAAATGGCAACAGGCTATCCTTTTAAAAAATATAATTTTAATGTTTTGATAGATGGTAAAGCAGTAGGGTATTTTTCAGAAGTTTCAGCACCTGAGATGGCTGACGAGCCCATAGAATACCGGGCAGGTGATCATCAGGCAGGCACGCCTGTGAAAATGCCGGGCTTAAAAAAGTATGGTAACGCAACACTGAGATGGGGCACATCTGTTTCGCGGTATTTCACGGATTGGTTTGAAAGTGTTGAGCGTGGAGAGTTTGAGCGGAAAAATGTGACGATCGAGCTTTTGGACGATTGCCAAAAAGTAATGGCACGCTGGCAGCTTGTTAACGCCTGGCCTGTTAAACATTGTGTTCCGGGGTTTAACGCCGAAAGTAATGAAAATGCGATAGAGAATATGGAGCTGGCGCATGAAGGGCTGGAACGCGAGTTTTAAAAACAGCTGTGAGAATGAATTTTAAATATTGAATGAGGTAATTGTTATGCGTAAGATTTTGGCAGGCAGGGTCTATCGGCATTTTAAAGGGAAGGACTATAAGGTGTTAGTTGTGGCACAGCATACTGAAACAGGTGAGCAGTGCGTTGTTTATCAGGCTTTGTATGATGATTTTGCTTATTATGTGCGGCCTTACGCGATGTTTGCTTCCGAGGTGGATCGTGAAAAGTATCCCGAGGTGGAGCAGCAATACCGTTTTGAGCTGACCGAGGAAGAATATGACTGATTATATTTTAAACGGCGTTTTAGGCTTGGCGGTGGGCGATGCGTTGGGGCAGCCGGCGCAGGGAAAAACACGCGAAAGTCTGAAGTTCAGCCCGGTACTTGAGATGAGGCAGGGTCTGTGGTCGGACGATACCAGTCTGACTCTGTGCACTTTAGCAAGCCTGCGCGAAAATGACTGGCGGCTTGATTATCATGATTTGCTGCGGCGTTTTGCCAAGTGGCTGGAATATGGCTATCTGACGCCTGAAGGCGTGGCCTTTGATATTGGCGCAACAACGAAGCAGGCGCTGCTGAATTATTTGAACGGAGTACCTCTGGAGTGCTGCGCACCGCGTAACGAATGGAACTGCGGTAATGGTTCGCTGATGCGGATTTTGCCGGTAGAGTTTTATTTGCAGGCACAGCCGGCAGCAGGACGATATGAAATCATTCGTAATGTTTCGGCGCTGACCCATGCGCATATTTGCTGCACTTTGGGATGTTTTTTGTATTGTGCTGTTGCCGGTGAGATCATTCAGCACCGGGAGCGTTTTAAGCTGGCAACTTTACTTGTGCGGGGTGTTATCAGGGCTGTAGATGATCTGCGGCAGGTGGCTGATGCAGATGATAACCGTGAGCTGCATTATTACAGCCGTATTATTGACCGCAGTGTGTATGAATTGCCGGCAGATGAAATCGAGAGCAGCGGTTATGTTGTAGATACGCTGGAAGCGGCGTTGTGGTGTCTGGCCAATACGAATTCATACCGCGAATGTCTGTTGTGGGCTGTAAATTTGGGTGAGGATGCCGATACAGTTGCTGCCGTTGCCGGCAGTCTGGCAGGTTTGTACTATGGTTATGACAGTATTCCGCACGAATGGCTGGCGGGTTTGAAAAATAAGGAAATGATCGTGCGTGTGTGCGGTTAGGCAGAATTTTAAAAACAGCATAAAGATATGGAGACAGGAATGACAGTAGCTTATGAGTTGATACGAAGTAAACGCAGGACGATTGCTATTGTGATCGACAGCGAGGGCAAGTGCAGGGTGCGGGCACCGTTGCAGGCCCGTTTGAGCGATATAGAACATTTTGTGCAGGCAAAGACCGGGTGGATAGAGCAGAAACAGCAGCATTATGCCGCAGTGCAGAAGAAGCGGGAGCTGATATTGACCGATGGGATGCAGTTGTCTGTATTGGATAACAGATATACGCTGCGTCTGACGGAGGTTGGGCAGGTGCAGGTAAACGGTACAGTGCTGTTGTGTCCACAGTTCAAACCGCAGCAGGCACTGGAAAAATGGCTGCGGCAGCAGGCTTTAGCAGTTTTGCAGGAACGGACAGCACATTATGCGGAGTTGATGGGTGTTGTTTATCAGAGTGTGAAGCTGTCTTCAGCGGCGAAACGCTGGGGTTCGTGCAGTATAAAGGGAAATTTGAATTTTTCGTGGCGGCTGGTATTTTATCCGCTGGCAGTTTTAGATTATGTTGTGGTGCATGAGCTGAGCCATATTGGCAATATGAATCACAGCCGCCGTTTTTGGCAGCGTGTAGCCAGTGTTTTACCTGATTATCAGATGCGGCAGCGTTGGTTAAAGCAGCAGGCGTATATTTTGCAGTGGTTAAGATAAAAACCCGCTTCTATATTTTGTATAGAAACGGGTTTTGTTTATGCTGCAAGTTTTTATTTTATTGTTGTTTGGGAGGCATCTGTGCCAGCAGGATCGCGGCAAAGACCAGTACGCAGCCTCCTATTTCACGCAGGGAAAGCTGTTCGCCCAGCATCAGCCAGCCTGCGAAAACCGAAAAGACGGATTCCATACTTAAAATGATGGAAGCTAAAATAACATTGACGTATTTTTGACCAAGGATCTGCAGGGTATAGGCGATGCCGCAGGACATGATGCCGGCGTATAAGATAGGCAGCCAGGCCTGGTCAAGCGCTTCCCAGGACGGCGTTTCATAAAAGAAGATGGCAGGCAGACTTAAAATACCGCAGACGGCAAATTGCAGCAGCGACATCCGCACACCGTCTACCAATACGGAAAAACGTTCGATAGTGATGATATGCAGTGCGAAAAAGCAGGCGCAGGCCAAAATGATCATATCGCCGTAATTGACGCTGAAATTTTCGGTAATACAGATAAAATACATACCGACAGCGGCAATAAAAACGCTGAGCCATTGCAGTTTGGTAACGGTTTTGTGTACAATAAGCCCAAAAAGGGGCACGATAACGATATAGAGCGTAGTAATAAAACCGGCTTTGCCGACAGTGGTATGGCCGATACCGATCTGCTGCAGAGTACTGGCGATAGTCAGCACGATACCGCAGACGATGCCGCCGGTAATAAGGTCCTGCTGTTCTGTTTTGTTATCAGTACCCCAAATAGAAAAAGGTCTGCCTGCAAGCCGGTCAAAAAAGGCGACGCAGGGGATCAGAAAAACCGCGCCGATCAATGAGCGGAGGCCATTGAAGGTAAATGCGCCTACGTGGTCGGCTCCGACGCTTTGTGCGACAAAGGCCAGTCCCCAGATCAGGGCGCAGAAAAACAGCATCAGGCTGCCTTTTAATTGATGTTGCTGCATCTATAACACTCCTGTTGTTTATAAAAGTATAAACTTTTATATTTTAGCATTATTTTAGGGAAAGTTTAAGTAATTAGGCAAAATTTTATAATTCGGAAAATTCAGCAGATAGTGCATTAATGGCAGATGGTGTTATAATTAATGTAAATATTTAGAAAAGATGGTGGCAGATTGATGAGCAGGGACTTTTTTGTGGCAGATTTTGAGTTTACTCAATATACCAAAAGAATGGGACGTCCACGAGGATTTTTTTCAGAAATAATTGAGATCGGAGCGGTGAAAATAGATGGAAATTCCCTTGCGGTCACAGGTAAGATCCAAAATTTTGTCCATCCGCATTTTTATCCGAAGCAGGCTAAAGAGGGAATGGATTTTTGTATGATCACTGAAAAGGATATGGAATCAGCAATAGAATTTGGAGAGATGCTTGAACAGATCAAAGCTTTATATGTACCGGGGCAGACTTATTTTGTGGCCTGGGGTGATGAGGATTATAAGGTGGTGGCGGAAGGCTGCAGACGGCATAAATTGGAAAATCCTGTTTTACCTGAAGACTATCTTGATCTGGCGGCAGCTTATAAGCTGCTGAAAGGCGATACGTATACGACCGGGCTGAAGAAGGCAACAGAAGAACAAAACGTTGATACAGGCGGTTTGTGGCATACTGCTTATGACGATGCTGCCAATACCGGCAAGCTGCTGGTAAAATTGCTTGCTGACGGCTGGAAGCCGGAGGCTTACTGGGACGAGGCAGCAGAGCTGCATAAATAAAATACAAAAAAAGCTTCGCAGCGGGTAATTTTATGCTGCGAAGCTTTTTTATAACATTTTTAATCGCGATACTTTTCGGGAAAGAAAATACGCAGAATATGTTCGTCGTGTTCTTTGCCAAGGGCGTTGCCGATAAGGAAGAAAATCAACGAAGCACCGATGCCGATAACTATCTGGTGCAGATCAAAGAATTTGATTTGCAGCGCCATAGTAGTGCAGTAGGCAAGTACGCCGCCAGCCATAGCGAAAACGGCGCCGGTGCGGTTGGCTTTTTTCCAGAACAGCCCGAAGATCAGGACCCAGAAGAATGCTGTTTCCAGGCCTCCGAAAGCGAACATATTTATTTTCCAGATAACGCTGGGCGGGGCAATGGCAATAAAGTAAACTCCAAGGCCAAGGATAACGGTAGCACCCATGCTGAACAGACGTATCGTATTATTGGAAACTGTTTTATGGCGTTTGGAGCATTCGTGCATATATACGTCTTTGATGATAGCGGAAGAGGAGGCCAGCAGCAGGGAAGACACGGTAGAAATAGTTGCTGCGATGGGACCGATGATGGTGATGCCGGCCCAGAAGGGGTCCATGGTGCCAATGATAGTAAGCGGGGTGATGTTATCGACGCTGCCGCCGTAAGCCTGCAGGGTATCGGTAAGCACGCCCTTGGAAAGGACGCCGATCCAGGTAGCGATCAGAGTCATGGCGCCGATAACGACGGTGCCGATAATCATAGCGTTATGCAGGGCTTTGGTGTTTTTGTAACTGATGCCGCGGACTACTGATTGCGGTAGTGCCAGTGTACAGACACCAACAAGCAGCCACTGGCTGATATAGAGCGAGATCGGCATTTTGCCGCGGGAAAGCGGTTCCAGCATATCGGGATGATTGGTTTGGATATGGGTCATGATTCTTTCATAACCGCCTCCTGTTTCCAGCATTGAGAAGAACAGGATAAAAAGGCCGATGATCATAGCTACGGCACAGATAGCGTCAGTAATGGCAACGCCTTTGAAGCCGCCAACAGTAGTATAAAAGACAACGATCAGGCCAAATAATGTCAGTCCAGTGACATAGGAGAAACCTGTAACAGCTTCAAAGAGCTTGGCAGCTCCCACGAACTGGGCGACCATCGTCGCACAGAAGAAGGCAACGATCACCAGCGCGGAAATATTGGCAAGCAAATCGGATTGATAGCGGCTGCGGATAACATCGACTACTGTAACAGCGTCAATTTTGCGTGAAACCATAGCGATCTTTTTGCCGAAAATACCTAAAACGAGGAAGATGACTACGACTTGTACGATCGCCATATAAAGCCAGCCATAACCGATGGCCCAGGCCATACCGGGACCACCGACAAAGGTGCTGACTGAGCTGTAGGTCGCAACGGTAGTCATAGCCAGGACAAAACCGCCCAGACTGCGGCCGCCGATAAAATAATCTTTAGCAAAGTTCTGCTGGCGGTCGCCGCGGGAAGCTCGCTGCACCCAAAAGCTGACGCCAAGCATAAAGGCAAGGAATAAAAGAACAGGCCAGAGGTGGAAGAAATTACCCATTGATTTCATCCTCCTTGTCGTCCAAGTCCATATCTTTAAAGATGCAATTGGCAAGAACTACAGAAACGACGATGGCAAACAGCCAGGTGCCGATGCAGCCTGCCCAGACCCACAGGGGCGTCTGGAAAAATTCTACCTTAACGTCAGCAAGACCAAAGCCTGCGACGCACCAAAAGACGATGACAATAAGAAGGGCTAACCAGGTGGCATTTGCTTCCCGATTAGCCTGTTTGAATTTTTCTTTACGATTCATTTTTTGCTCCTTCTGCAGTATCGGCCAGGATGAAAAGAGTGAGCGGTCCGGTCTGCGGGATTTATCGCTATTATTGTACCACATTTTTGTTATTTGCCAAGCTATTTATCAGATAAAGGAGATATTTTTGGGAACTGGACGATTATCAAAACGTTTGAGCAAAAACGTTGCGTCAGGCGAAGATAAAAAGTTCTTGTATGTCTTGTGGGGGGGTACTCTTGTGCTATAATAAGGACAGAGGGGAACGGAGGGAGAATATGTTTTATAAAAAAGTAACTTCCCGTGATCATAAATGGTTTTTTCTACTGCGTTATGGTGATTTAAAAGAGGGTTTGGAAATGTGGAGCAGCCGCAGTTTAAAATGGCAGTATTTTGATTATCAGCAGAGCAGAAGCCTGCAGGCGATTTTGAATGACACTGACTTATGTAATGATATTATGCCGGAAGAAGCCGCAGATATCATAAAAAAATATCTTGATCAGGAGCAAGGATAGATTCCCTGCTCTTTTTTATTTGGCAATTTATAAAAGTAGCTGCCGGAGCAGGTCGGTGCTATAATAGATAATATCCTGTAAATTGTGAGGTAATAATGATGATTAATAAAACACGTATTTTAAATGAATTTATAGAACTGGTCAGTGTGCCCTGTCCTAGTAAGGACGAAAAGGCCGAAGCCGATCTGCTGGTACAGAAGCTGCAGGCAATGGGACTGGAAGTAAAGGTGGACGATGCCGGCAGGAAGATCGGCGGGACAACAGGCAATGTGTGGGCATTTTTACCGGGCAATGTAGAGGGTGCAGCCGGACTGTTTTTTGAAGCACATATGGATTCAGTGCCGCCGACAACGGGAACGAAGGTCGTGCGCAGGGACGGAGTCCTTTATTCTGACGGAACTACTACTTTAGGCGGTGATGATAAAGTTGGTATAGCGGCTGTGCTGGAAGCAGTGCGGGCCGTGCAGGAGCAGAATATCCCGCATGGCGATATCCAGCTGTGTTTTACGATTGCCGAAGAGATCGGTTGTCTGGGAGTGGTCAATCTTGATCCGAAGGATATCAGGGCTGATCTCGGTTATTGCCTGGATATCGGTGGTGCGCCCGGTATCGTTACGAACTCTGCGCCGCGGCTGTTCGATATTTATTTTACAGTCAAAGGTAAGTCGGCTCATGCAGGTATCGAGCCTGAAAAAGGTATCAATGCCATTATGCTGGCGGCGAAAGCTTTGACGGCGCTGCCTGCTTACGGACGTCTTGATGAAGAAACTACATTAAATATAGGACAGATCGAAGGCGGTGCTGCAACAAACATCGTTGCGGAGCAGGCTAAATTCGTGATCGATATGCGCTGTATGGACCCTGATAAGCTGGAGCGGCTGAAGAATGAAACGATCAGGTGTATCAGAGAAGTGGTTGAAGCCGGCGGCGGTATTTTAGAGGTTGATCCGGTAGAAGGCTGTCCTGCTGTTCATGTAGCGGAAGACCATACGGCGGTATTGCTGGCTAAGCAGGCAGCCGATAATCTGCAGCTGCCTTTTGAACTGACGGAAACAGGTGGCTGCAGTGACGGCAATTTCCTCTGCGGCTATGGTTTGCCCTGCGTACTTCTAGCTACAGGTATGAACAAGGTACATACTACAGAAGAGTGCCTGCGTGAGTGTGATTTGTACGACTGCGCTCGCTGGGTAACGGAAATAATCCGAATTACCGGGGAAAAATAGCCAGGCTGTTTTCACAATAACCAAAAACAGAAAATTACATTAAACGAGAAAAATGAAAAAGAATATTGACTTTGTGTAAAAACATATCTATAATTGATAGTGCCGAAAGTTTTGGGTGTCCTCCTGAAATACTTGGCGTGGAGCCGTAAGTTTTTGCTTACGGCTTTTTTATATAAAGAAAAGTTTAGTGTCAGGAAAATAGTGTATACTTTGTCAGTTTAATTGACTTTAGCCGTTAATTTTTATATAATTTTTTATTATGATGTTTCGACTTTAAAGGAGCGATAAAACGATTATGAAGTACATGACTGGTAATGAAATTCGTGAGAAATTTTTAAAATTCTTCGAAGATAGAGGACATTTGATCCTGCCCAGCGCGTCACTCATTCCTCAGGATGATCCGACGCTGCTTTTGATTGGCGCCGGTATGGCTCCTTTCAAACCTTTTTTTACAGGTAAAATGAAACCGCCTTCTCCTCGTATTGCGACCTGCCAAAAATGCGTGCGTACAGGCGATATTGAGAATGTCGGCCGTACTGCCCGCCACCATACTTATTTTGAAATGCTTGGTAATTTCTCTTTCGGCGATTATTTTAAAAAAGAGATCATTCCCTGGAGCTGGGAATTTGTTACCAAAGAGTTGGGGATTCCTGCTGATAAGCTGTGGATTACTATCCATACCGAAGATGATGAAGCTTTTGATATCTGGCATAATGTCGTTGGATTGCCTGAAGAACGCATCGTACGGTTGGAAGAGAATTTTTGGGAGATCGGCAGCGGCCCCTGCGGTCCCTGCTCCGAGATTCATGTCGATCTGGGTGAAGAACGCGGCTGCGGCAAACCGACTTGTGCTGTAGGCTGCGATTGTGACCGTTTCCTGGAAATCTGGAATCTGGTATTCACTCAATATAATCAAAATGAAGATGGTACTTATACGCCGCTGGCTAACAAAAATATTGATACCGGTGCCGGTCTCGAACGTTTGGCTTCCGTGCTGCAGGGCAAACCGTCTAATTTTGAAACGGATCTGATTTTCCCGATCATTGAATATGCATCTGAAGTAGCGGCTGTAGAATATGGCAGAGAAAGAAAAACCGATATTTCTTTGAAGGTAATTGCCGACCATGCCCGCAGTATGACTTTTATGATCGCCGACGGTATCCTGCCTTCCAATGAAGGCCGCGGTTATGTTTTACGTCGCATTCTGCGCCGTGCTGTACGTCACGGACGTTTGATCGGCATCGACAAAATGTTTTTGGCCGGTGCTGTGGATGTGGTTATTGAAATGTACGGTCATGTTTATCCAAACCTGGTCGAAAAACGCGAATATATCCAAAAAGTTATCGAAATGGAAGAAACAAGCTTCCTGCGTACTCTGCGTCAGGGCAGTGAACTGCTGAGCGACGAGATAGCTAAATTAGAGGCGGCAGGCGCTACGGTACTGGATGGAGCTACAGCTTTTAAACTGAACGATACCTTTGGCTTTCCGTGGGAACTGACTGCTGAAATCTTGGAAGAAAACGGAATGACGATGGATAAAGCTGGTTTTGACGCGGCGCTGGAGGTTCAGCGTAAAATGGCGCGTGAAGCCCGTGATGATAAAGCAGGCCGTCCGGTTATTTATAATACCCGCGGTATTGATATTGCTTCCTTAAAGGTTGATGAAGCTGCAGATACAGGTAAAATCGTTATGCTGTACCCTGCGCATGACGCACAGCCGATCGAAAATGCAGAAGATGGTAAAGACGTTGCCGTTATTCTTGATGTTACTGCCTTTCATGCTGAAGGCGGCGGCCAGTTAGGTGATTTGGGCCGTATCACTGCTCCTACAGGTGTGATTGAAGTTGAAAATACCAAAAAACTGCCGGACGGCGCTACGATCCAGATTGGGCGTGTAGTTGAAGGTACGGTCAATGTGGGCGATGCGGTAACTTACGAAGTAAACAGCTGCCGCAAAAGCGATATTGCCCGTAATCATACGGCAACGCATTTGCTGCACGCAGCTTTGAAATCTGTCTTAGGCGGTCATGTCAATCAGGCAGGCAGTTATGTAGGTCCGGACCGTCTGCGTTTCGACTTTTCGCATTTCTCGCCGGTAACAGAAGAAGAACTGAGCCGCGTCGAAGCTATTGTTAATGAAGAGATTTTGGCAGCCAAGGGTGTGACCATTGAAGAACTGCCGATTGAAGAAGCTAAAAAACGTGGTGCGATGGCGCTGTTTGGCGAAAAATATGGCGATATCGTGCGTGTCGTTACTGTACCGGGTTTCTCTATGGAATTCTGCGGCGGTGTTCATGTGACTAATACCGCTCAGATCGGTATGTTTAAAATAATTTCCGAGTCCAGCACCGGTGCTGGCGTTCGCCGTATCGAAGCTGTGACAGGACATGGCGCTGTGGCTCATGTCAACGAAATGGAAGCTATGGTAAAAGGCCTGGCTGCAAGCTTGAAATGCCGTGTAACTGATGTGCCTGCACGTTTGACAGCTCTGCAGGGCGAACTGAAAGCTGTTGAGCAAAAAGCTGCCGAGCTGGCCGATAAGATCGCTAAAGCTCAGGTCAGTGACGTTGACAGTCAGATTCGCGACATCAAAGGTATCAAAGCTTTAGTGCAGCAGGTCAGTGTCGATGATATCGAAGCACTGCGTAATCTGGGTGACCAGATGCGTGATAAGGTCGGCGGCGTCGTTGTGCTGGCTTCAGTATTTGCCGAAGGCAAGATCAGTATTCTGACTATGGCTACGAAAGATGCTGTCGCTAAAGGTATCCATGCCGGCAACATTGTCAAAGAGGTTGCCAGGATCTGCGGCGGCGGCGGCGGCGGACGTCCTGATATGGCACAGGCAGGCGGTAAAGATGCTTCTAAATTAGGTGAAGCGTTGGAAACAGCCTGGGGCGTTATCGAAACACAGGTAAAATAATAAATTGTGTAAAAAAACTTAAAGGCCGAGAGTATTCTCGGCCTTTATTTATACAAGTTCACAGTTATTTTATATTTTTTTGTCTCAAGGTATGCTACAATAATAGTGTATCTATATCAAACGGTTGTTCAACAAGGGAATTTTGTATCAAGGAGGGATCAACGATGACTCAGGTATCGCAGGAAACAATGATGTTCAAGCGCAACAATGAAAATAAAGACGTCTCTCAAACAATCAGCGAGGTGTGCAAAGCGCTGGAAGAAAAAGGCTATAATCCTATTGACCAGCTCGTAGGTTATCTGCTCAGCGGCGATCCTACATATATTACCAGTCATGATGACGCACGCACGAAGCTGCGTCGTTTTGAACGTTATGAGCTTATTGAAGAACTGGTAGTAAAATATTTGGAAAAAAACACAAAATAAGACGGGGAGAGCTGCTTACATGAGAAGTATGTCTCTGGATGTCGGCACGCGGACTATCGGCGTAGCCGCCAGTGATCTGATGGGGATGATCGCCAACGGGGTGGAAACAATCCGTCGTACCAGTGAAGAACGTGATCTGCAGCGTATCGGCGAGCTTATCGCTGAATATGAAGTAGATACGATGGTGGTAGGTTATCCTAAGAATATGAACGGCAGTGTAGGCGAACGTGCGCAGAGCTGCGAGGATTTTGCCAGAGTGATTGGCGAAAGGTTCCCGCAGCTTAAAATCGTCTTATGGGACGAGCGTCTTTCGACAGTTGCCGCTGAAAAAATTTTGATAGATGCCGACCTGCGCCGCAGCAAACGCAAAAAAGTTATCGACATGATGGCGGCTGTGGTGATTCTGCAAAATTATCTGGATAGTCCACAAAGTAAAAGGACGGAATGAAAGTATGGCGAAAAAAATATTTATCGGCTTTGTTGCGCTGGTTCTGGTTGCTTTCGTGCTGCTGTTCCAGTTCGGAGGCCGTGCTGCCGAAGAGCTCACTAAAAAGCTTCTGGCAGAGCAGACTGCGCTGCATGGGACTTTAAAAGCCGAAGAGATTCAGGCTAACTGGTCGGGTGATGTTATTTTCAAAAATGTCGTCTGGGTAGGGCCGGATGGCAAAACGATTGCCGAAATACCCCTGGCTACGGTATCTGTCAATTTATTTGACGCTTTGCTGAAAGGCGGTACCGGAGCTTCTGTTGGTGATGTGGTGATCGATAAGCCCAGTTTTTTTGTGTCTTATAATAAAAAAGACGGTTTGAACATTGTCAATTATATCAATTTTCAGGTTGAAGAAGAGCAGAAGAACAATGAGCTGCTGACTGTAAAAAAGGCGGCTTCAGCAACGCAGTTCCGCGGTTTGATGGAAATCAAGGACGCGAAGGTGAACCTGCTGCTGGAGAACAAGCCGCTGGATTTTGATAAAGTACAGTTCCAGGGAAATTTTAAACAATATCCAAAAATCAAATACGGTCTGCGTGTTAAAGACGGTAAAAGCGATATTATCGCTGACATCCAAAATGATTCAGGCACGACGGCAGTTGTGGCAGAGGTAAAGAAAATGCCGCTGCAGAATATCCTGAATGTTTTGCCGCAGGCTGCTGATGTGGTGATCACTGAAGGCAATCTGCCTGACGTAAAAATCAGGGCTGATAAAGCCGATGATAAATGGACTTTGAATATCGACGGTACGATCGACGGTTTGAAAGGCTCTTTGATCAATTATCCTGTAACGAAAGGCAGCGGCAAGTTTTCGGCTGATACCGAGGCTTTGAAGTTTGCCGGACTGAATCTGGAGGTTGCCGGACAGACGGTGATCATAGACGGCAATGTTTATTATGCTGAAAAGCCGGAGGCAAAACAGACATATGCTTTGACTGTTAATGCGCCGAGCTTTGTGATAGAAGCTTTGAGTCCGGGCCTGGGCTTGAAGGATGCTGTTACCGCTTTGGGCAAGGTCAAGGGTACTATCGACAAACCTGAGGCTGAAGGCACCTTCGGACTTGATAAGCTGGCCTACGATCCGCTTTATATTACTGCGCTCAGCGGCAAGTTTCTGTATAAAGACGGAAAGCTTAATATCGGTGATGCTATTGGTAATGTTTATGCTGGTCAGGTCAATGTCAATGGTCAGATTGATACTAAAACCAAAGACTTCAAACTGGAAGTACAGGGTATAGACCTCGACAGCTCCGTAGTTACGGAAACGCAGGTCGACGGTCCGCTGTCATTTAAAATGCTGGCGATAGGAACTGCTGATGCAGGCAGTGCCACAGGTGCGGGCAGCTTCCGCATCGAGGAAGGCAAGTACATGATGCTGCCGTTCCGTTCCATCAAAGGTTCGATCACCAGACAGCAGGGAAAATTTGCTTTTTCCAATATCAAGATCGCTACCGCTGTCGGCAGCTTTGATACTAATATCATAGTTAAAGATAACGGTAAGCTTGGATTTGATCTGGATAAAGGTTTTTTAGCTGCACAGCTTGGTGAAAAATGATAAATTGACAGCATTACTGTAAATGATATAAAATGTATATAATTTAGAAACGAGGTGTCGTAATGGACCAAACAGAAAATAAAGAAAATATGGAAGCTATGGAAGAAGAACAAATCGTAGTTATTACTGACGATGAAGGCAACGAATTATATTTTCGTGAAGAAATGGTAGTACCTGTAGGCAAGAAAAATTTCGCTATTTTAGCGCAGATCAATTTGGAAGACTGCGAATGTGAAGATGAAGATTGTCACTGCCATGAACATGAGGAAGACGAAGAAGAAAATGTGATTATCGCCCGTATTGAGTTTGATGAAAACGGCGAAGAAGTTTATTTAGCTCCTACAGACGAAGAGTTTGATGAAGTAAAAGCTGCTTACGAAAAACTCATGGAAGACTGGGACGAAGAATAACAACTGCTAGTGCCGGACATACTGTCCGGCACTTTTTGAGCTTTATTATCTCTGGTGTGAAGGGAATGGAAAAATGAGGAAGGTACTGCCATTTTTTTTAGGCATCTTTCTGGTAGTTGTAGTAGGTGCTTACTGGGTATTGAACTACACTGGCAGCAATAAAGATCTGGCGACTGGAAGCCCGTATCTGATTACGGTTGAGCCGGGGATGACTACTGCGGATATCGCAAATCTTCTGCATAAGCAGAAATTGGTGAAAACTCCGGAAGCATTTCGACTGGAAGCCAAATTCCGTGGATTGGAACGCGATCTGCAGGCCGGGCGTTATGAAATAACAGCCGGGATGTCTAACAGTGAGATCGTTGAAGTTCTGTCAAAGGGACAGGTGCAGCGGGTGAGGTTTACGGTTCCAGAAGGCTTTACCGTAGTTAAAACTGCGAAAAAAATTGAGGCTGAAGGTCTTGGTTCTGCTGAAAAGTTCATCGAAGCCGCGCGTAATTATACTCCATATCCCTATATGGAAACCAGTGATCCTAATGTTATTTATAAGGCGGAAGGATTTATTTTTCCCTCTACCTATATGTTTGACATCGGTATGAATGAAAAAGATATGCTGGCCATGATGGTCAAGGAATTCAATACGCAGATGAACAAAGAAAATATTCCGGAAGAAGCAGAAAAACAGAAAATGTCGATCAGAGATCTGGTAAATATGGCAGCCCTGGTAGAGATGGAAGCTGTTTTTAAAGAAGAACAGCCGCGCATTGCCGGAGTTTTTCTGCGTCGCTTAGAGATTTATATGCCGATTCAGTCAGATACTACTATTCAGTATATTTTGGGGACTCAAAAAGAAGAAATTACAATTGCAGATACCAGGATCCAAAACCCTTATAACACTTATCAAAATCCAGGTTTGCCGCCGGGACCGATTTCCAGTCCTGGGATGAGTGCGATCAAGGCTGTTTTAAATCCTGAAAAAACGGAGTATTTATACTTTGTTGCTGAAAAAGACGGACATCACCGTTTTACGAAAACTTATGCCGAGCATTTGAAGGCAATCGAAGATATTCATGGACCACAATAAGGAAGTAATATGACGAGAATGAAAAATAAGCCGGAGCTTTTGGCGCCGGCAGGAAATATGGAAAAATGTAAAATAGCTTTGCGTTATGGCGCTGATGCCGTTTATTTGGGTGGTAAGATGTTTGGGCTGCGGGCTTTTGCCAATAATTTCAGTATTGAAGAAATTGCAGAAGCGGCTGCTTACGCGCACGGACTTGGCAAAAAGGTCTATGTGACGGTTAATATTTTTGCCCATAACGAAGATTTGGCCAGACTGCCGGACTATCTGCTGGAATTGCAGCAGGCCGGAGTTGACGCTTTGCTTATTTCTGATCTGGGTGTTTGGAACGTGGCACGTCAGACTGTACCTGAAATGCCGCTGCATGTAAGTACGCAGGCTAATACAAGTAACTGGGCAGCAGTGCAGGCATGGAAGGCACTGGGAGCTGAACGTGTCGTGCTGGCACGCGAGCTGTCACTGGAGGAAATCCGGGAAATCGGTGCAAGGACTGATGTTGAGCTGGAAGCCTTTGTGCATGGAGCAATGTGTATCTCATATTCCGGCCGCTGTCTGCTCAGCAGTTATCTGACTGGACGCGACGGCAACCGTGGTGCCTGTGCGCAGGCCTGCCGCTGGGAATACAGCCTTATCGAAAAGAACCGTCCTGATGAAGGCTTTGATATTGAAGAGGATGAACGCGGTACTTATGTAATGAATTCAAAAGATCTGTGTCTGATCGATCATATTCCTGATTTGATAGAGGGGGGCATTTGCAGCCTGAAAATCGAAGGGCGTATGAAAAGTATCCATTATGTAGCGACTGTGGTCAGCGTATACCGTAAAGCGATCGACGCTTACTGTAACGATCCCAAAAAATATCAGGTCACGGATGAATGGCGTCAGGAGTTGGAAAAAGTTTCTCACCGGCCGTATACGAAAGGGTTTGCTTTTGGCAAACCAGGCAGTGACGGACAGGTCTATACGACCTCCAGTTATGAACAGACACATGATTTTGTCGGTATCGTGCTTGCATATGATGCTGACGCTAAACGCGCTTATATTGAACAGCGCAACAATGTGAAAAACGGCGAGGTATTGGAACTGCTGATGCCGGACGGGGAACTGTTCCCGCTAACTTTAGAGGATATGCGTAATGCAGACGGAGAAAGTATCGACTGTGCACCGCATGCTCAACAAAAATTTTCTATCGTCAGCGACAGGGCTTTGATGCCTGATTCGCTGCTGCGGAGGAAGGTAATATGTTAGAAGACCGAAGTACCATCTACGCGAAGGTGGCGCCTGAGCGTATAGCAGACGTAAACTGGATCATGGAGGGCTATGAGCATCTGGCCTTAGTCAGCACGATTGATCATCAGGAAGGCATCATTCTTTTGCGTGGTACGCCTGATACCTATAATGATGTTTTAGAAATTGTTGAAAATATGCCGTTTTCAGTAGAAATTCTTGAAAGTTTTAATGAAGCTTTGTAGGCAAATTGTCAAAAGTGTGATAAAATATTTGGGTATCGTATTATTTTATAAAAAAAGTGAGGTAAGGATTTATGCCGCGTATCGGTAAAATCTTTGATTTTCTGGAAAAAGAACATTTGGATTGCGTCGTTATTAAAGACGTTAATACAATTCGCTATTTGACCGGCTTCAGAGGTGATTCGAGCATTCTTTATGCCGATGACCGTCGGGCTGTCCTTGTCACTGATGGCAGATACTTGTATCAAGCAAGGGCAGAAGCCAAATGCTGCCATATCGTCGAATATGCGGAAAACATCTGGCATACAGTTGCCGAATTGGCGCAGGATGCTAAAACAGTTGGTTTTGACGGCGATTATTTCACTTATAATGACTTCAATACTTTGCAGGAGCTTCTATGCGGCAAAGAACTGAAGGTCATTGACCTGAAATATATCCGTATGGTCAAAGATAAACGCGAGCTGGAATTGATGTGGCGCGCTGTAAAAATTGCCGACGAGGCGTATTTGCGGTTGCTGGATGAATTACAGCCCGGCATGACTGAAAAAACTCTGGCTGGCCGCCTGGAATACTATATGCGCAGCCTGGGAGCAGAAAAACTCGCTTTTGAAACTATCGTAGCTTCGGGTGAACGTTCTGCGCTGCCGCATGGTATCGCTTCCGATAAAGAAGTGGAGATCGGCGACTTTATTACTTTTGATTTCGGTGCCGTTTATGACGGCTATCATTCTGATATGACCCGTACCGTTGTCTTGGGAATGGCCAACTCATGGCATAAAGAAATTTATACCATTGTTGAAGAAGCCCAGTGGCGCGGTTTGAAAAATGCTAAACCCGGTATTACCGGTGCAGAGCTGGACGCTGTTGTCAGGGATTATATAACTTCCCGGGGGTATGGCGAAAACTATGTGCATGGGCTGGGACATGGTATCGGTCTTGAGATCCATGAAATGCCGAATATCAACAAACGCGGTCAGAATGTAATTTTGCAGCCCGGTATGACATTTACTGTTGAACCTGGTATTTACATCCCCGGCAAGGGCGGTGTACGTATAGAAGACACGGTTGTGTTGACCGACGAAGGCGCAAAAGTGCTGACCGGGGTTAAAAAACAGCTGATGGAAATTGTTTAATTTTTTATATAGGAGGACTATTTATGATTTCTACTAACGAATTTAAAACTAATGTGACTGTTACTATTGACGGCGATGCCTGGCAAGTCGTTGAGTTCCAGCATGTAAAACCTGGTAAGGGTGCAGCTTTTGTCCGCGCTAAAATGCGTAACATGTGTACTGGTTCTGTTGTTGAACGTACCTTTAATGCAGGCGAACGTCTGCCTAAAGCACGTGTTGACCGTCGTGAAATGCAATATTTATATGAATCTGACGGACAATATGTTTTTATGGATAACGAAAACTATGAGCAGACCGAATTGACAAAAGAGCAGTTGGGTAATGCTTTGAACTTCCTGAAAGAAAATATGGATGTTAAAATCATGGTTTACGAAGGCCGTATTCTCGGTGTTGACCTGCCGAATACTGTTGAACTGACCGTAGTTGAAACCGATCCCGGCATCCGCGGCGATACCGCTACCGGCGGCAGCAAACCGGCTAAAATGGATACCGGTTATGTTGTAAAAGTTCCTCTGTTCATCAACGAAGGCGATGTTCTTCGCATCGATACCAGAACCGGCGAATACATCGAACGTGCATAATTAAAAGCGACTGTTTAAACAGCGGTGAATTTACTTTCGCCGCTGTTTTTTTATGCATTTATACATAGTATTCACGCAGTAGTTATGGTATAATTAAAAGCAAAATAGGGTAAGTATATTCTGTTGCCGCACAGACAGGAGGTGGCATGGTAGTTGAAATCAGATTCTGAAGATAAAGAATTGGAAACCGGTACAGGGGAGTTTGTGAATGCAGATGATGCAGCTGAGGCAGAAGAACAGCTGCCTGACGAAATCGGTGATGTGAAAGTTGCCGACGAAGTAATCAGTATCGTTGCAGGCCTGGCTGCGCAGGAAGTCAACGGTGTTATTGGTATGAGCGGCAGTTTTGCCGAAGGCCTGAATGAATTTTTAGGTAAGAAAAGTTTTGCCAAGGGTGTACGGATCACCGTCGATGGGCATGTTGTGACAGCCGCAGTTTATGTTAATGTTGAATATGGTTCATGTATCCCTGAAATAGCTTTGGAAATACAGGAAAAGGTTAAAGAAGCAATCGAGAACATGACCGGTTATGAAGTCAAATTCGTCGATGTGCATATACAGGGCGTGGCGCGCCGACCCAAGAGCGAATTGGAAGAGAGCCTGGAAAAAATGGACGCCGCCCATGAAAATTTCTTTGGTGAGGAGTGAGTTATTTTGGGAATACCTGATAGAATAATTTTAACTTTATACACTTTTTTGATGGCAGTAGTGGCCGTTTTGGTAGTGCTTTGCAGCTTGGGCGTTATCGGCCAGACTGCTATCACTGCTTTCTTTGCTACTATTCCCGGCAACTGGGAGTATGCGGTGGGCGGGATCATCATTCTGCTGGTAAGTATCCGCCTGCTTATTGCAGGTATTGGCGCGACTGGAATGACTTCGCTGACGATCAGCAGTGCCGATTCCGGTAAAGTATCTGTCGGTAAAAGCGCTATTGAAGATTATGTAGCGGAGATCGCTAAAGAGGTTTATGGTGTTTATGGTGTTAAGGTCGAAGCAAAAATGGGCGAAGAACATATCAGTATTCGCATCAATGCATCGATAGAGCCTGGTATAAATATTCCTGAAACTACAGATGAAATTAAATATAATGTACGTGATACGATCAAAAAGGTCTTGGGTATGGAGATCAAGGACATAGATCTGTTCTTCAAGCAGATCAAAGCGAAAGGCTGAGGAGGTAGACGGCATGCTTAACGAAATTTTCAGTGATCTTTGGAAGAATTACCGTGGCCGGCTGCTGGGGTCTATATTTGGTCTGTTTATCGGCGTAATGTTTTTGATCTTAGGCTTTTTGCAGACGATTTTTCTGCTCATATGTATTACTGCCGGGTTCTTCCTCGGCAATAAGCTGGACAAAAAAGAAGACCTGATGGAATGGCTGGACAGACTGCTGCCACCAGGCTATCATAAATAAATTTCAGACAAGAGAGGGCTAATATGATTCGCAGGATTGCAAGGGAATTGGTTTTACAAAGTTTGTTTCAGATAGATTTTGCTCAGGTCGACTGTGAGGCAGCGTTGAATGCTGCTGTTGAAGAACGGTCTGATAAAAGTGCTGAAAAAGCCAAAGAGTATGCACAAGATGTTTTAAATGGTGTTTTGGCTAATAGTGAAGCGATAGATGCCAGGATCAGTGAGTATGCTATTGACTGGACCTTGGAGCGTATGCCGGCTGTCGACCGTAATATTTTGCGGGTCGCCGTTTATGAAATGTTTTTTGCAGCAGAAAAGCTGGTGCCTAATGTGGCAATCAACGAAGCTGTGGAAATAGCGAAAATTTATGGAACAGATGATACTCCGCGGTTTATCAACGGAGTTCTAGGTAAAATGGTTCGCAGTGATGTCTAAAAATGAGGTCTATCTGGGCATTGATACCAGCTGCTATACAACGTCGGTCGCACTGATCGGCAGAGAAGGCGGACTGGTAGGTGAGGCCCGCAGGATTTTACAAGTGAAACCGGGCTGCAGAGGTCTGCAGCAGTCGGAGATGGTGTTTCAGCATACGCGTAACCTGCCGATTTTGCTGGAAGAGGTTTTAAAAAAGCCGCTGAAAGTCATCGGTATCGGTGTTTCTGCCCGCCCGCGGCCCTTGGAAGATTCGTATATGCCAGCATTTTTGGTTGGGTTGGGCCTGGCGCGCTCTTTAGCGGCTGTAAACGAAATTCCGTTATGGCAGATCAGCCATCAGGAAAATCATTTGGAAGCCGGATTGTGGTCAGCGCAGGGGCCTGATGCCGACCGTTTTCTGCTTTTACATGCTTCCGGCGGTACTACTGACTTATTATTAGCGGAAAAACAAACTGACAGCACTTATGCACTGACACAGGCAGGCGGCAGCAAAGATCTGCATGCCGGTCAGTTTGTTGATAGAGTAGGTGTTGCGTTGGGACTGCAGTTTCCGGCAGGAGCCGCTTTAGAACAACTGGCGGCAACTGCGGCCGATTGCATCGAATTGCCGGTAGCAGTACGTCAGGGTGACGTCAGTTTATCCGGGCCTGCTACTGCTGCTTTGCGTAAAATCGAGGCTGGCGCTGATCCTACAGCTTTGGCGGCAGGTGTGCAATATGCCCTGGCAGAAACCTTTGTCAGGATGATCCGTAACGTGGCAGCGCAGAAAGAAATTTTTGATGTTTTGCTGGTAGGCGGTGTGGTTTCTAATGCTTATATCCGCCGTCATATGATAGAAAAGCTTGCTAAACGCAGGATCAGGGTCTGGATACCCGAAAGCCGGTTTAGCCCCGATAATGCTGCCGGCTGCGCTGCTTATGCGTTCAGGCAGGGAGAAAGCAGTTATGAATGAAGTAATTTATTCCGTAAGTGAATTGAATTTGATGATCAAAAGCCTGCTGGAGGGCGATCGTACTTTTACTAATATCCAGATCCAGGGTGAAATCTCTAATTTTAAACGTTATTCTTCAGGGCATTGTTATTTTACCTTGAAAGATGCCGGCGGCGTACTGAAAGCAGTTATGTTTCGCAATCAGGCGCGCAGTCTGCGATTTGAACCGCAAAACGGTGATACTGTTGTTGCTATCGGGCGTGTCGGAGTGTACGAGCGCGATGGCGTTTATCAGCTTTATACAGACCTGCTGCTGCCGTTAGGTGCTGGAGATCTGATGCTGGCTTATGAAGAATTAAAGAAAAAACTGACTGAGGAGGGGTTGTTTGACAGTGAACGTAAACGTGAACTGCCGCTGAACCCTAAAACAGTTGGAATGATAACATCGCCTTCCGGTGCTGCTGTACGTGATATGATTACTGTCGCGCAGCGGCGCAATCGCGGCATCAAGCTGTTGCTGTTTCCTGTCAAGGTGCAGGGAGATGGTTCTGCTGCTGAAATTGTCAGGGCGATCCGGTTTATGAATAAACACCGTTTGGCTGATGTCCTGATCGTTGGACGCGGCGGTGGTTCCATAGAAGAATTGTGGGCTTTTAATGAAGAGCCTGTTGTGCGTGCTATTGCTGCGTCTGAAATACCAGTAGTTTCAGCAGTAGGGCACGAAACTGATTTTACATTGTCAGATTTTGCTGCTGACCGCAGGGCAGCTACGCCTTCACAGGCTGCTGAGCTGGTTGTTGCAGATGCTGATTCGTATCTGCGCTATGTTGAGGAACTGACAGCACGCGGCGAGCGGGTGCTTGTGCATCAACTGGAACAGGCGCAGCATAAGCTGCAGCGTCTTCAGGGATCATGGGCTTTAGCCAAGCCGGAACGCTGGCTGGAGCCATTGCAGCAGCGTACGGATATGGCGATGCGGCAGCTGCAGGGCAGGATGGAAAGTATTCTGCAGAAACGGCAGCACAAGTTTGGACTGCTGGCAGCGCGGCTTGATGCTTTATCACCGCTGACGGTACTTGCCAGAGGTTATTCGATAACCAAGACAGACTCAGGCAGGGCTTTGCGCAGCATCGCAGATGTGCGCTGGGGAGAAGAACTCAGGACTCAGGTTGCTGACGGTGATGTGATATCGGTTGTGCAACAGGTAGAAAGGCGTGAAAAACAATGACGATGAAAAAAATCGCCAAAAACATAAAGTTTGAAGAAGCGTTGGCCGAGCTGGAACAGCAGGTACAGCTGCTGGAAAGTGGAGAACTGCCGCTGGAAGAAGCGCTGGCAGCGTTTCAGCAGGGCGTTGCTTTGAGTAAGGTATGCATGACTAAACTCAATACGGTGCAGCAGGAAGTAGAAAAAATCGTCGTTGCTGCTGACGACGATAACGAATATGAACTGGAAACATTCGCAGAGCTGGAGGATTGACATGGATTTTAATAAGTATTACGAAGACAGGCAGAAGCTGGTCAATACTTTTCTGGAAAAACGTTTGGAAAAAAAGGGCATCTCGCGTGTCGATGAAGCAATGGCTTACAGCCTGCTGGCAGGTGGCAAGCGTATCCGTCCCATAATTTTAATGGCAACAGCCGATGCTTTGGGTGTCAGCGGTTATAATTTTCTGCCGGTAGCCTGTGGTTTAGAAATGATCCACACCTATTCGCTGATCCATGATGATCTGCCTTGTATGGATGATGATGAATATCGTCGCGGCCGTTTGACCAACCACAAGGTTTTTGGGGAAGCGCTGGCGCTTTTGGCTGGTGACGCTTTACTGACCCTTGCTTTTGAAGTGATGCTGGAACAAAAAAACGTACCGGCGGAAGTTTTGGTCGAAACTGTGCGCGAAGTGGCAATGTGTGCCGGAAACTTCGGTATGGTCGGCGGTCAGGTCATTGATCTTGATTCCGAAGGCAGGCAGATCAGTGAAGAAGAACTGCGTAAGCTGCATGCAGGCAAAACAGGAGCACTTTTCATTGCGGCAGTTCGCAGTGGTGCGCGATTGTCTGGTGCTGCCAGTGATGAACTGCTGGCTTTGACAAAATTTGCCGATCTTCTGGGGCTTGCTTTCCAGATCACAGACGATATCCTTGATGTCGAGGGTGATGCTGCTCAGATGGGCAAGGCAGCGCATAGTGATGAGAAAAAGCATAAGTCCACTTATGTGACCTTATATACTCTGGAAGGCGCCAAAGCGCTGGCTCAGAAAACTGTTGACGAGGCGCTGGGCTGTCTGGAAATGTTTGGAGAAAATGCCGAAGCTCTGCGTGAGATTACAAAAATGATGTGCGGGCGTAAAAGCTAAGTTATTTGTTATTGAGAAGAAAGGCGGATTGCTGAATGCAAAATGAGCAATTATTGCAAAAAATAAATTCTCCCGCAGATCTGAAAATGCTGACTCTGGATGAAATGAAGCTTTTAGCAGGCGAGATCAGGCAGCTGATCATTGATGTCGTTTCTAAAAACGGCGGCCATTTAGCTCCTAATTTAGGTGTGGTAGAACTGACTTTGGCTTTGCATAAAGTATTTACGACACCGAAGGATAAAATTATCTGGGACGTAGGCCATCAGTCATATATCCATAAAATACTGACGGGGCGTAAGGACCAGTTTCCGACGCTGCGGCAATATAAAGGCCTGTCAGGATTCCCGAAGCGTAAAGAAAGCGAGCACGATGCTTTTGGTACAGGACATTCCAGCACATCCATCTCAGCTGCTTTGGGGATGGCTGTAGCACGTGATCTTAAAGGTGAAGATAATAATGTTATTGCCGTTATCGGTGATGGTTCGATGACTGGCGGTATGTCTTTTGAAGCTTTGAATAATGCCGGCGATCTGCATAAAAAAATGATCGTTATTTTAAACGACAACGAAATGTCTATTTCTAAAAATGTAGGCGCGATGTCACAGTATTTGTGCGATCTGCGCACAGGTGAAACCTATAACAAAATCAAACACGATGTTGAAGGCTGGCTGAAAAGCCTGGACTTCGGCACTGATGTTTTAAATGCTATCGAACGTGTTAAAGGCAGTGTAAAGTACCTGATGGTACCAAGCTCTGTTTTTGAAGAGTTGGGCTTTAAATATCTTGGCCCGATTGACGGCCATGATTTGAATAAGCTGCTGGAGGTTTTGGAAGCGGCAAAGCATGTTGATGGTCCTGTTTTAGTGCATGTGATCACTAAAAAAGGTAAAGGCTATGAACCTGCAGAAAAAAGTCCGAATAAATTTCATGGCACGGGTCCGTTTGAGATTGCAACAGGTAAAAAAATCACCGATCCGCAGGCTCCGATCGCTTACACGGAAATGTTTGGTAAAACTTTGGTCGAACTAGCTGAACAAGATGCAGATATTGTTGCTATCACAGCGGCTATGCCTGACGGCACAGGTCTTAACAAATTTGCCGAATGCTATCCGCAGCGCTTTTTGGACGTAGGTATCGCTGAGCAGCATGCTGTTACTGCGGCTGCCGGTATGGCGGCTGCTGGAATGAAGCCCGTTGTTGCGGTGTATTCTACATTTTTACAAAGAGCGTATGATTCGGTGCTGCACGATATCTGCATGCAGGATCTGCATGTAACGATGTGCCTTGACCGTGCCGGTATCGTCGGTGACGACGGTTTTACACATCATGGTGTTTTTGATTATGCTTATCTGCGTTCGATGCCCAGGATGACGATTATGGCACCTAAGGACGAAAACGAACTTCGTCAGATGCTGAACACGGCATTACAATTCAACGGACCGATCGCGATCCGTTATCCGCGCGGCAGCGGTATTGGCGTTGACTGTGAAGACGAACTGAAAGAACTTCCTATTGGTAAAGGTGAGCTTTTGCGGGAAGGTACCGATGTTTGCCTGCTGGCGATCGGCAGCATGGTGCAAACAGCTTTGCGGACTGCTGATGCTTTGGCGGCAAACGGTATTCAGGCTGGTGTGATCAATCTGCGTTTTGCCAAACCTCTTGATGAAGAATTGATCGTTCAGGCGGCCGAAAAATATGGAAAACTGGTCACCCTGGAAGAAGGCGTGCTGGCTGGCGGTGTTGGCTCTGCAGTTTTAGAGCTGCTTAATAAAGCCGGTCTGATGCAAAAGGTGCAGGTCTTAAATTTGGGACTCCCTGACGAATTTGTACCGCATGGTGACAAAAAATATTTGTTCCGGGATCTGGGTTTAGATACAGAAAGTATAAAAGAAAAAATTACTGCTTTGGTGAAAGGTGCCGGAGAAGCAAAGTGAAAAAAGAACGATTAGACGCACTGCTGACAGCCAGAGGACTTTTTGAAAGCCGGGCAAGGGCTCAGGCTGCCATTATGGCAGGTCAGGTGCTGGTCAATGAACAGAAAATAGATAAACCGGGGACACAGGTTCCCGAAGAGGCAGCGATACGCCTGCTGGGCGAAAAACTTAAATATGTGAGCCGCGGTGGGCTGAAATTGGAAAAGGCATTGCAGATATTCCCCATCAGCGTAGAAGGTAAAACAGTTGCGGATATCGGCGCTTCCACAGGCGGATTTTCCGACTGTGCCCTGCAGAATGGCGCTGTTAAAGTGTACGCCGTTGATGTAGGCTATGGTCAGCTGGCCTGGAAGCTGCGCAGTGATGAGCGTGTCGTAAATATGGAACGCACTAACGTGCGCTATCTTGAAGCTGAAAGCTTGGGAGAACTGGTAGACGCAGCAACTATCGACGTGGCATTTATTTCTTTGGATAAGGTGCTGCCGGCGGTACATAAACTGCTTAAGCCAACTGGATTTGTTATTGCGCTTGTTAAGCCGCAGTTTGAGGCCGGCAAAGAAAACGTCGGAAAAAAAGGTGTCGTACGCGACCCTAAGGTACATGCCGACGTTATCAAAAAAGTAGTAGCTTTTGCTAAAGAAGAAGGTTTTGGTATTGCCGGACTGGATTTTTCTCCTATCAAAGGGCCTGAAGGCAATATTGAGTACTTACTGCATCTGACACTGGGTGATGACAATGCGGTAAGTGAAACTATGATTGACGAGCTTGTATCCAAATCACATGGTGATTTGGATAAACCACAGACCCAGGAGTAGAAACAGCGAGGCTTTTATGAATAAATTACGGTTGGGGATATTCCCCAATATGAAAAAAGAAAATGTCAAAAACAGTTTGCCGAAAGTGTTGGATTTGTGCGATAAGGCTGAGATCGAGGCGGTACTGCCGCAGCGTTTGGATTATCAGGACAGGCCCAGCTACGACGTTTGCGACAGGGCAAGCCTGAAGCAGATGCATATGGCGGTATCTTTAGGCGGCGATGGTACGCTGCTGCAGATGACGAGATTTTTGGCGCCGCTGAAAATCCCTGTATTTGGTGTCAATTTTGGGAAATTAGGCTTTTTAGCAGAAATAGAACTTAAAGAACTGCCGGAAGCCTTATCCAAGCTGACGGCCGGAGAATATGTGCTGGAAGAGCGCAGTCAGCTGCAGGCCTGTGTTTGGCGTGACGGTAAGGTTTTGATTGACGCTCACGCCTTAAACGATATGGTAGTGGCCAAGGGGCATTTTTCAAAGCTGGCGCATCTCAGTCTGAAGGTCAATGGCAAACGTTCGGGCAATTATGCCGCTGACGGTATCATCATGGCAACGGCTACAGGCTCTACTGCGTATTCGTTATCGGCAGGGGGGCCGCTTGTACATCCCAGCCTCGATGTTACTATTATTACGCCTATCTGCGCTCATGCGCTTTATACAAGACCGCTTTTGATTCCGATGGACAGGGTCATAGAACTGAATGCTATTCCGCCCTATGAAGAACTGTTGCTTTCGGCGGATGGAGAAATAGTAGCATCGATAGCGGAAAATGATACGGTAAGAATTGCCAAAAGCCCTGACAAAGTAACTTTTATCAGGCTCAATGGCCGCAGTTATTATGAAACCTGGCAGGAAAAGCTGATCCGTAATACGGAAATGCTTTAAAATACCCAACCGCTTACAAATACAGATATGAGGTGAGAGACGTGAAAGGTATCAGACACGGCAAGATCAAAGAAATCATCGAACACAGCAAAATCGAAACTCAGGAAGATTTGGCGGCTGCTTTACGCCACGACGGTATCGAGGTAACTCAGGCTACTGTTTCCCGCGACATCAAAGAGCTGATGCTCATTAAAGTTCCGGATGCCGAAGGCAATTATCATTATGCTTTTCCTAAAGAGCATAATATGCTGCTGACTCCCGGACGTCTGGAACGTACTTTCCAGGATTCTATCATAGGCATGCGTGCCTCTGAAAATCTGGTAGTTGTCCGCAGTCTTCCCGGTACTGCACAATCGGTAGCTTATGCTATTGATTATATGAAATGGCCGGAGGTTTTGGGGACTGTTGCCGGTGATGATACTATTTTTGTTGCTGTCGATTCAAAAGATAACACTGTAACCTTTATGGAACGCTTTAATAATCGCTGATAGGACGAGGTCGTTTAACGATGCTGCAATCTTTGCATGTGCATAATTTTGCTTTAATTGAAGATGCGAAAATAGATTTTGCCCCAGGTTTCAATATTTTTACAGGTGAGACCGGTGCAGGTAAGTCTATTCTGATCGATGCTTTTGGCGTCGTGCTGGGTAATCGGGCTTCGGCGGACTATATCCGCAGCGGAGCTGATTCATTTTGGGTGCAGGCGGTATTCGATATCAGCGGGATAGAAGCAGTTAAGTCTTTGCTGGCAGAGCAGGGGATAGACGAAGAGGACGAACTGTTTTTGAGGCGGCGTATTTTAGCCAACGGCAAAAGCCAGGCTACAGTTAACGGCGTGCAGGTACCATTGGCAGTACTCAAAAGCTTCAGCGAACTTTTGGTCGATATTCATGGCCAGCATGAAAACCAGGCGCTTTTAAAGTCTGATGCACCGTTGGCATTGGTCGATTTGTATGGACGGGAAGAGATTGCTTCTGTGCGTAAAACGTATCGGGAGCTGTATACAGCCTATCTGGCTACGCAGGCGAAGCTGACACAGCTGGAGCAAACCGGCAGTGAGCGGGAACGCATTTTAGACCGTCTGGAATGGGAAATCAAAGAAATTACTGAGGCCGCATTGGAAGCAGGCGAACTTGAAGCCTTACAGGAAGAGGTAAAACGTCTGCAGAACAGCGGCAAGATCATGACAGCAGTCAACAGTGCTCATGAATATCTTGACAGCGAAAGAGGTATTCTTGATAATTTGGCGGCAGCTAAAGATCAGCTGGCGGCAGTTGTGCGTTATGATGAACGGCTGCATAATGCGTGTGAAAGCCTGGAAGGCAGCTGGATCGCATTGGATGAATGCCGGCGTGAGCTGAGTGATTATCTAAGCAGAGAGGAATATGACGCTGAAAGAGCAGCTTATGTAGAGGAACGCTTGGATCTGTGGTATCGTCTGCAGAAAAAATACGGCGACAGCTATGAAGCGATCACTGCATACTTAGGGCAGGCACAGCAGCAGGCCGATGAATTGGCGCAGCTGGAAAGCAACATTGCTAAAACAAAACAGCTGCTGGCGCAGCAAAAAGGTGAATTGGAACAGCAGGCGCAAAGCTTATCGCAGCTGCGCGCTAAATATGCCGGGCGGCTGGCATCTAAAGTTACGGTACATATCCATGATCTGGCGATGCCGGAAGGCAGGTTTGAGATCGAGGTAACTGCTAAAGACACCCTGACTAAAACAGGTAAGGATGAATTGACCTTCTTGTTTACAGCTAACCTGGGAGAACCGATCAGACCCTTGTTAAAAGTCGCTTCCGGCGGCGAGCTGTCACGTGTGGCGCTGGCTATTAAAACGGTGCTTCTAAATGCCAGCGGTGTACCGACAATGGTTTTTGACGAGATCGATACAGGCGTCGGCGGCGTTACCGCACAGAAAATGGCCGAAAAGATCGCTGTTATTGCCAAGGTAGGACAGGTACTGTGTATCACGCATTTGCCACAGATAGCTTCTTTTGCTGACAGGCATCTTCTGATCCGCAAGGAAAGTACAGGCGGACGAACTTCAACAGGGTTGACTGTACTGGATGAAGAAAGCCGTATCCAGGAACTGATGAGGATGACAGTCGGCGATAATGTCAGCGAAGTAGCCTACGCTAATGCTAAAGAGCTTTTAGCAGCGGCTGCTAAAAATAAACAGGCAAGGTGAGAGCTATGAAAAAAATTCATCAGGCAAATTTAGATGAAACCTTTATCTGCAGTAAAGTGGGATTTTCAGGACGCCTGCTGCAGGTGAATATTGATTCGGTAATCTTGCCGAACGGAAGAGAAACGACACGTGAACTGATCCATCATCCGGGGGCTGTAGCTATTGTTCCTATTTTAGACGATGGCAGTATTATTTTTGTAAAACAATACCGTTATCCTGTGGGAACAGTAATGTATGAGATCCCGGCAGGGAAACTTGACCCGGGTGAAGAACCGGACGTATGTGCTGAGCGGGAACTGTCGGAAGAAACCGGTTATAGTGCGAAGGAATGGCAAAGGCTGACTTCTATCGTTACTACACCTGGCTTCACTGATGAAGTTATTCACCTGTATGCGGCGCGCGGTTTGGAAAAACACAACCAGCATACTGATGAAGATGAGTTTATCGATGTCGTAAAATTAACGCCGCAGCAGGTCAGGGAAATGGTGATGGAAGGAGATATCTTCGATTCTAAAACTCTAAGCGCTTTATGTGTATTGGAAATGCTGAAATAAAACTTAATAAGTGATTTGAACGCAGACTGCTTCTGACAGTCTGCGTTTTTTGTATTTTGGTAGTTGGAAAAGTTCTATAGATGGTTTATAACAGAGAAGCTGCGGTTATTGTTACTTGCGTTACACTTTGTTGTTTTAAAAACGGTAAATTCTTAAATTTCAGCTAAAATGCAGGAAAAGCCCTTGTAACCAGCGAATTGTAATAACATCAAATTTTGTAGGACAAGGGGGAGTAATCATGAAAGAGTATACTGGAGATAGGATCAGAAACGTGGCCATTGTGGGTCACGGTGGGGCTGGAACGACGTCTGTTACCGAAGCCTTACTGTATCGTTCGGGAGCAATTTCCAGAATGTGCAAGGTAGAAGACGGGGCTACCACCACTGACTATGAGCCGGAAGAAATCAAACGCGGCGTATCTGTCAATGCAACTTTGGCGCCTGTTGAATGGCGTGATACCAAAATCAATTTTATTGATACACCAGGCTTTGCCGACTTTGTAGCCGAGGTCAAAGGCGCTTTCCGTGCCGTTGACAGCGCTTTGATCGTTGTATGCGCTACTTCGGGCGTGCAGGTTGGCACTGAGCAGTGCTGGAAGCTGGCAGAAGAAGCACATTTGCCGCGTATCATTTTCGTTAATAAGATGGATCGTGAAAATGCTGATTTTGATAGTATCCTTGACAACCTGCGTGCTAAGATCGGTAAACGTGTATTGCCGCTGCAATTACCTCTCGGTAAGGAAGCCGATTTCTGCGGCGTTATCGACCTCTACAAAATGAAGGCTTATAAAGCTAACGGCAACGATTCCATCGAAATGGACATTCCTGAAGATATGCTGGAGTATGCCAAAGAAGCGCATGAAAAAATGGTCGAAGCTGCTGTTGAGGCTGATGATGACTGCATGATGCGTTATCTGGAAGGCGAAACTATCAGCGATGAGGAAATTATGGATTGCCTGATCAAAGGCATTCGTCAAGCGATTATTTTCCCTGTCCTTTGCGGAAGCGCATATAAAGATATTGGCTTGGGACGCGTTATGAACGCGATTATCGATTTTACCTATCCGGCTATTCTGAATGACTTTGTTGTTACGAATCCGGAAACTGAAGAAGAAGAGATTCGCGATGCCAACGCACCTATGGCAGCTTTGGTTTTCAAAACTACGTCTGATCCTTTTGTTGGCCGTTTGAGCTTCTTTAGAGTATTCTCGGGCACGATCAAGAGTGACAGCATGGTTTATAATGCCAGCCGTGAAAAAGAAGAACGTATTGGCGGTATTTTTACGATGCGTGGTAAAACTCAGATCCCGATGAAGGAAGTTGTTGCCGGTGATATTGGCGTTACTACTAAATTGCAGTTTACGTCTACCGGCGATACGCTCAGCGACAAGAATTCACCTGTTTTGTTTGCGCCGATCGCATTCCCGCTGCCGATGTATACTCGTGCCATTTACGCTAAAAAGAAAGGCGAGGAAGAGAAGATCGCCACTGCTTTGAACCGTTTGATGGACGAGGACCCGACTATCATTGTTACTAAGAACAGTGTGACGAAGGAAACTCTGGTCAGTGGCATGGGCGATCAGCATATCGAGATCATTATGGAGCGTATGAAACGTAAATTCGGTGTGGAAGCCGATTTGCGTGCGCCTATCGTTGAATACAGAGAAACTATCCGCGGAACGGCGGAGGTTGAAGGCAAGCATAAGAAACAATCCGGTGGACATGGCCAGTATGGTCACGTTGTGATCAAGATGGAACCCTTGCCGCCAGGAGAAGGCTTTGAGTTTGTTGACAAGATTTTCGGCGGTGCTGTGCCGCGGCAATATATTCCGGCTGTTGAAAAAGGTATGCGTGAGTCCATGGAACATGGCATTTTGGCCGGGTATCCGGTAGTCGATGTTCGCATTACGTTGCTTGACGGTTCTTATCATACTGTCGATTCTTCAGAAATGGCGTTTAAGATCGCTTCCAATATGGCGTTCAAAAAAGCTATGGAACAGGCGAAACCTGTTTTAATGGAGCCTGTTTATAATTTGGATGTTTATTGCGCCGAATCAATGATGGGCGATGTTATTGGCGATTTGAACTCTAAACGCGGACGTATTTTGGGTATGCAGAGTTTGGAAGACGGTATGGGCTGCGTAAAAGCGCAGGTTCCTTATGCCGAGATTTCCGAATATGCGGTTGACCTGCGTGCTCTGACTCAGGGCTTGGGTACTTTTGAAATGAAGTTTGATCATTATGAGGACGTACCGATGAAAATGGCCGAAAAGATCATTGCCGAAGCTAAGGAAGCTCAATAATTGATGTAGTTTCTGTAAAACTAAGCTGAAAGCGGTTTGCTAAAAGGGCAAACCGCTTTTTTATGCTTGTGCGTTGCTGTTGGTGTGAGTAAATAAAAAGAGTTTATCTCAATTATTGAGATAAACTCTTTTGTTGTTACAGATTGGGTCAAAAGCTTATTAGATCAGTATACCATATGTACGAGCATATACCCGGCAAAGCAGGCACTGCCTACGCCAATAAGCCCCGGTACCAGGAAGCTGTGATTGATGATGAATTTACCGATATGTGTTGTTCCCGAACGGTCAAAGCCGATGCAGGCCAGATCGGAAGGATAAGTCGGCAGAACAAAATAACCGTAAGCTGCCGGCATAAAACCTACTATTACTAAGGGATCGACGCCAACGCTTAATGCCATCGGTACGATGACGGTCACGGCCGCTGCCTGTGAATTGATCAGCTTGGAAACCAAAAACAGAACGATCGCATACATCCAGGGATAAGTAAGTACGATGTCACTTAAGGATTTTTTCATTACGGGCAGATAGGCACCGAAATAGGTATCGGCCATCCAGGCTACGCCGTAAACTGAAACAATGGCGGTCATACCTGATTTAAAAACAGAACCGGAAGCGACTTCCGAAGTTTTAACATTGCACAGGATCATAATGACAGCGGCAATAGAAAGCATCATCAGCTGGATTGTCGGTGTCATGGAAAACGGCTTCAAAACGCCTTTGGCGTTGGGAAAGTGCGGCAATAATTGTGGGAAGCTGCCAAAGATAGCAATCACAACGATACCCAGAAGAAAAACTAATGCTGCCTGATAGGCACTTTTAGGCAGGATAATATTTAAAAGGCTTTGTTCCTGCAGGCCGCCGTAAATAAACTCTTTTTGTTCAGGATCAGCGATTTTTTCCTGGAATTCACTGTCTTTATCAAGATCTTTGCCGCGGTTGATGCTCCAAAGGCCGGCTATCACAACACCGATGAAGGTAGCAGGAATGGAAATAGAAAGAATCTGCATAACTCCGAAAGGGTGATCTGTAGCGCCGAGGATGGCAACTACCGAAACAACAGCTACCGAAGCAGGCGAAGCGCAGACACCCATTTGTGAAGCAATGGAAGCAACAGACATCGGCCGTTCCGGGCGGATATTTTGTTTGATAGCGATATCGTAAATAATAGGGAACATAGCGTAAACTACATGTCCGGTGCCGCATAAAACGGCAAGCAGCCAGGTTGTGAGCGGAGCAAGGATAGTAATATATTTGGGGTTGCTGCGCAAGAATTTTTCAGCATATTTCAGCATTACATCAAGCCCTTTGGAAGCCTGTAAAAATGCTGAACAGGTAACCACCGCCATAATTGTCAGCATAACGTCTACCGGCGGTTTACCGGGTTTCAGGCCCATAACAAAAATGAAGAAAACAAGGCCGATACCAGAAATAGTAGCCAGACCGATACCGCCGCGGCGAACGCCGATTACCAGGCAGGCTATCAAAACGATAAAACCTAAAAACATTAACATCAAGACACCTCCGAGAAATAAAATAATAATTAAAAATATATCTAACGACGTCAAGGTATACAGATTGAAATGATATACCGCAGTCGGAGATGTCCTGTTACAGGATAACTGTGATTAAGCTGCAAAGGTACAAAGCAATAGTGACACTATATAAATAAAGTGTATGATAATAGTGGCTGTAATACGGGTATTAGTATACACTATTATGGTGTTTATTGCTAGCCCTAAAAAAATTTTATTTTAACTGAAAATCACGCTTATAAAGATAAAGTGAGTTTTATAATTATAGTGAAGCGGCAGAATAAAATAAGGAATAAGCTTATAAAAGCCGCTAAAGATAAAAAACACAGGAAAATACACGATGTTTATTTCTTCAACTTATGCTATAATTAATATATTACTATGAGTTATTGGGAGGGTTCAGTAAATGCAGGCTATTGATCATGCATCTGTTAATACTTTACGCTTTTTGGCGGCTGACCAGGTAGAAAAGGCTAAATCGGGACATCCTGGTTTCCCTTTGGGCACGGCGCCGTTGATGTATACTTTGTGGGACCGTTTTATGCACTACAATCCAAAAGATCCTAACTGGTTCAATCGTGACCGTTTTGTTTTGTCGCCAGGACATGGCAGCGCTTTGTTGTATGCAATGCTGCATCTGGCCGGCTACGATGTTTCGATGGAGGAATTGAAAAACTTCCGTCAATGGGGCAGCAAAACTCCGGGGCATCCTGAATATGGTCATACAGCAGGTGTTGATGCGTCTACAGGTCCGTTGGGACATGGTTTTGCAATGGGTGTAGGTTTTGCTGTTGCCGAAGCTATGCTGGCAGCAAAATATAATAAGCCTGAATTTACTGTTATTGATCACTATACCTATGGACTCACTTCCGACGGTGACCTGATGGAAGGCGTTGCCAGCGAAGCTGCTTCTTTGGCAGGGACTTTGGGTCTGGGTAAATTGATCTACCTTTATGATGATAATAAAATTACTATTGAAGGTTCTACCGATATCGCTTTCACTGAAGATGTGGAAGCCCGCTTTAAGGCTTATGGCTGGCAGGTGCTGCGTGTAGCTGATTCAGAAGATATTGAAGCTATGGAAGCTGCCGTTAAAGAAGCTCAGGCAGATACCGAGCATCCCAGTCTGATCATTGTGCGTACTCATATCGGTTATGGCAGCCCGAAACAGGACAGTGCTTCCTGCCATGGCGAGCCTTTGGGTGCTGAAGCTTTGGCACTGACTAAAGAAAAAGCCGGCTGGCCTGTTGGTCAACCGTTCTATGTGCCTTTGACTGTCAGCCAGTATTTCAAAAATAAAATTGAAGATTGCGAAGGCGATCAAAAAGCCTGGGAAGCATTGATGGCTGATTATAAAGTTGTTTATCCTGAATTGGGAATGGAACTTGAAGAACGTATCAGCGGCAATGCTCTGGTAAATCTGCACGATTTGGAAGCGATCTTTAAAGATGTTGCTAAAACTGCTACCCGTGAAGCTTCTGGCGATATCCTGCAGAAGCTTGTTATGCAGCTGCCGAATCTGGTTGGCGGCAGTGCCGACCTGGGTCCTTCTAATAAAACTGTGATGAAAAATGTCGGTTATTTCTCGAAAACAGACCGCAGCGGCCGTAATATTCATTTCGGTGTGCGCGAACATGCTATGGGAACAGTTCTTAATGGTATTGCTTTGCACGGCGGTTTTATTCCATTCGGTGGTACGTTCCTTGTTTTTGCCGACTTTATGCGTCCGGCGATCCGTATGGCAGCTTTGATGGGATTACGTTCCATTTTTGTCTTAACGCACGATAGTATTGCTTTGGGTGAAGATGGCCCAACTCATCAACCGATCGAACAAACTATGAGTCTGCGGATGATTCCGGGACTGTCTGTATTCCGTCCGGCAGATGCTTTAGAAACTGCTACAGCCTGGCAAATGGCTTGTATGAATCTACATAAACCAACGGCATTGCTTTTGAGCCGTCAGAAATTGCCGGTATTACACGAATATGCGGCAATCGTTCACGAAAATGCTTATAAAGGCGCTTATGTGCTGAACCCGGGACAGGGAGAAACAAAAGCGGTGCTTATTGCTACCGGCAGCGAGGTGCATTTGGCTTTGGAGGCGCAGGCTGTTTTGGCTAAGGAAGGAACTGCAGTCAGTGTAGTTTCGATGCCCAGCTGGGATACTTTTGAAATGCAGAGCGCAGATTATAAAGCTTCCGTTTTGCCTGAAGGTTTGCCGAAGATTGCTGTTGAAGCCGGCGTTACTTTAGGATGGAGCCGTTATACCGGCAGTGAAGACAATGTTTTGGGTATCAATCGTTTTGGCGCGTCGGCACCTGGCGATGTAATGATGGAAAAATATGGTTTTACTGTTGAGAATCTGGTTGCTAAAGTAAAAAGCGTTCTTTAATTTTATAATTTAAACGGGCATGGTGCTTACTCTTAGGCCCGTGCCCGTTTTGCTTGCGGTACTGAATCTGAAGATTTTAGTAAGACAGTCTGCAGATAGGAGAAGAAATGAAACATTTATTAACGATAGCAGGCAGTGATTCCAGCGGCGGAGCCGGAATACAGGCCGATTTGAAAACCTTTGCCGCACATGGCACCTTTGGTATGAGCGTTATTACTGCTGTAACAGCGCAAAACACACAGGGTGTGACGATGGTGCAGGATATAGACGCTGGGGTGATCGAGGCGCAGATCGATGCGGTATTTGACGATATACGCGTTGATGCGGTAAAAATAGGTATGGTATCAAGGCCGGAAATCATCAAAACGATTGCCGATAGATTGCGTTATTATAAACCGCAGATCGTGGTGCTGGACCCGGTAATGATTTCTAAAAGCGGTTATCCGCTGCTGGCACCGGAAGCCTGTGCGACACTGGTCCAAGAGCTGCTGCCACTGGCAACGCTGGTAACACCTAATTTGCCGGAAGCAGAAGTTATCAGCGGTATGAAGGTGACGATGAAGGAAGAAATGCGACCTGTTGCCGAACGTATTTTAGAGTTAGGTGCTAAAGCTGTTTTGGTCAAAGGCGGTCATTTGAACGGCAGCGCTGATGACCTGCTGTTTGATGGCAGTACAGAACGCTGGTTTATGGGAGATCGCATCGACACAAAAAATACGCATGGTACCGGCTGCACATTATCCAGTTCGCTGGCGGCAAACCTTGCCCAGGGTCTGAGCCTGGCGGATGCCGTTGCGGCTTCGAAGGCTTATGTAACAGAAGCGATAGAATACAGTTTGCCGATCGGCGGCGGCTGTGGCCCGACACATCATTTTGTTGATTTGTACAGAAAGGCAGGCTGGTTAAAATGAGTTTGGTCATCAAAGGGCAATTTGGCTTGATCGTTGATGCTGTACGTGAAAAAAGGCCTGTTATCCATCATTTGACTAATTATGTGACGGCGGGAGACTGCGCCAATATCACTTTGTGTGCAGGTGCTTCGCCGGTAATGGCCGATGAAGCAGAGGAAGTAGCTGAAATAACTTCTAATGCTGATGCATTGGTATTGAATCTGGGAACTATTGCCAAAGCAAAAATGCAGGCAATGGAAACAGCGGCTGCAGCAGCTAAAAATAAAGGCATCGCAGTAGTTTTAGATCCTGTAGGAGTTATGGCGTCCAAGCTGCGTTTAGTTTTTGCGCTGAAGCTTTTAAACGAAGGGCTGGTAACTATCGTGCGCGGTAATTACGCTGAATGTCTGGCATTATTGGAAGAAAAAGCTGAAGGCAGAGGCGTAGATTCAAATGGCAATGTGACTGATGGGTTAAGGGTAGCGAAGGACGCTGCGGAAAAATATAACTGTGTTTTTGCTGTTACAGGCGTTACTGATTATGTCAGCAACGGGAAACAGGCTTTAGTTCTGACTGGCGGACATGAGCTGCTGACGCAGATCACAGGAGCCGGCTGTATGACAACGACGTTATGTGCCTGCTGCGCTGCAGTAACAAAAGACCCATTGCTGGCAGCCGCTTTAGGTATAGTCATAATGGGGCAGGCGGCAGAACTGGCCGCAGGGTTTATGGAAACAAAAGACGGACCGGGAATGTTTAAAACAAGGCTGTTTGACGGTGTTTATCACGTTACGACAAAATGGAACGTGCTGCATTTGGACCCGGAACGGAAGCAGTGAGATGGAGAAAATGAAGCTGAAAATAGATTACAGTGTATATTTGGTAACAGATACCGGATTTTTGCAGGGACGTGATTTCGCTGCCTGCATTGAAGCCGCACTTAAAGGCGGCGTGACCCTGCTGCAATATCGCGATAAAAATGCTGACAGTCGTGTGCTGCTTGAACGGGCGCTGCTGCTGAAAAAAATGTGTGCTGTTTATCATGTACCTCTGCTGATCAACGACAGGCTTGATATCGCGTTGGCTGTTCAGGCAGACGGTGTGCACGTGGGGCAAAGCGATTTGCCGGTTACTGTAGTGCGCAGGCTGTTAGGCGAGCAGGCAGTTATTGGCGCATCGGCTCATAACCCTGAAGAAGCCAGGCAAGCGCTTGCGGATGGTGCTGACTATTTGGGCTGCGGTGCGGTGTTTGGCACCACTACCAAAAATGATGCCGGTTATTTAGGTCTTGACGGACTGCAAAGTATCAGACAGGCTGTTACGGCACCTCTTGTCGGTATCGGAGGCGTCAACAGCACCAATTTTGAACAGGTACTGCAAACCGGTGTCAACGGCGCAGCTATTGTCAGCGGGATTTTGGCAGCAGATGATATTGAAGCAGAGGTACGTAAATTCAAAACAATAGCTGACAGGTATAAAAATATATAAAAAGACAGACAAAAAGAGCTATCGCTTTTACTGCGATAGCTCTTACTTTTTATTTATCTTCGTTTAAGATTTGGTTGACGCGGTCACGCATCGAACCTGACTGCGGAGCCTTGGTCTTATCGTCGCCAAACTCTTTTTGCAGTTCCTTCATTTCCTTTGCCAGTTCTTTCTGCTGGGCTTTGATTTTAGCTTCAGCCTGAGAACGCTCGGATTTTTTGATATCTTTCAGGAATCTGTTATCATCGAAATCCTTAAATTCATTTTCCAGGGACTGAGTATCATAAATAGCCGGGGACGCGCCTGCTTCTGTAATATGCGGCGTCAGGATCATCATAACCTCAGTTTTATTTTTAGTTGTGCTGCGGTTTTTGAACAGTTCACCTAAAATAGGAATATTGGAGAGGAAGGGGATCTTCTGAATATTTTTCTGCTCTTCTTCATTGATCAGGCCGCCGATGATCAGTGTTTCACCATTGCGCATTCTTACATAAGTATCGGCAGTACGGCTGGTGATCTTATAATTTTTGATTTCAGAAACCAGTGTCGGCGTGCTGACTTCGGTATGTACGGCTGAGGTGATCATATCGTCTTCGCTGACGAGCGGAGTATAGGTGAGCTTGATACCGGCATCTACATATTCAGTAGTGTTGACGGTAATACCGTTTTCGATTTTCTCAGTCAAAACAGGAATATGGTCACCGATAAAGATACTTGCTTCTTTACCGGGAACGGTGATAATACGCGGAGTCGCTAAAATTTTGGCCTTGCCATTAGCAAACAGTGCGTTGAGTGTCGCGTTAAAACGGAATTCATAGCTGGCGCCAAAGTGAACTACGCCGCCGAAATCTTCATCATCATCGTTATTGCTGCTGTTATTGTTGTCCTCACTGTTCTGTGGTATCTTATCCCAATTCCAGTTGATGCCCAGGTTTTTACTGTCTTCTTTGTTAATAGAAATGATCTTGGCTTCCAAAGTGATCTGTTTGGTAGCAACGTCCATCGCTTTGATTGCCGAGCGAACACGCTCTTCATCTGTGCTGCTGCCGCTGAACAGAATAGAATTGGTGATAGGGTCGATACTGATTTTTTTTTCACTTTCCAGAATATCATTCAAAGCATTTTTAACATCTTCTGCTTTGGCATAATTCAGCTTAAAAACATTGACGCTGCCGTTGAACTTGTTCAGATTTTCCTGGGTGGAAACCAAAATAACGCCGTCGACCATGCGATATGCCAGTCCTTTGGCACTGGTGATAAGCTTGATAGCAGTGTTGAACGGCACATTATCTAAGGCAATAGTAATTTTACCTTTAACAGATTCGTCAGTAACGATACTGGCATCCGAAAGAGCGGAAATAGCAGTCAAAACGTCGCGAACTTCGCCGTCGTGCACATTTAAGGTAACGTTAGGTGCGGCCAAAGCAACAGTAGTGCTGCTGAAGGCCAAAAGTGCGGCGAGAGTAGTGCTTCGCAGCGATTTTTTCCAAGAATGCATTAGTTATTCCTCCCTAGGGTCAAATGAAGCGGATTTTGCGGATGGCTCAGGTCAACAGAATCGATGCCGATAGCGGCAACAGTATAATCGCCGAAGCTTTGACCATCTTTGTAATAATTACTGGTGTTGTTAAATTCGATAATGGCCAGCTGTTTGACGCCGTTATTGATGATGCCGCGTAAAACAGGCTGAGCTGCATAAACAGGTGCACCGCCTCCGATAACTGCACCGGGATGCACAGTTGGCTTGTTGAGCATTGACGCCGGAGCCATAAAAGGATTACGGGCTATAGTTTGTACTTTTGGTGCCGCAGCTAAAGCATCTGCGGCAGGTACAACTGCTGCAGCAGGCTGAACCTGAGCTTCTGACTGTACTTGTCCGGCCCATGCTTTTTCGAACAGGCCTTCTATATAACCACTGGCATCAAAGCGGCACATGAAATGCGAGGTGCTCAAAACAAGGAAGGCTGCCAGAATGATAAGTGACAAACGATCAGTTTTCTCTTGCTGTTTTCGCATAATAATTCCTCCAATATAAATTAAACTGATAATTATAAAATCTTAATATACTTATTATACCACAAGATGAAAAAAAGCAAATAAATATTCTTATTCTTTTTATTAAAATAAGTTTGTTTTAGAATACATAGCGTAGTATAATTAAATATAAAATAATATAGGGGTATTATTTGTTTTGAAAGCAATAAAAAAACTAAGATACCCGTGTTATTGGCAATATTTAAAATGGAGGAGAACAACGTGGCAACTCAGAAAAGACGCTTGGGCGAGATTCTTGTTACCTCGGGAGAAATAACGCAGTCCCAGCTGGATCAAGCCTTGGCTGAACAAAAAACAAATGGCAAAAGACTTGGTGAGACTCTGATCAGTCTGAATTTTTTGACTGAGCGTAAAATGCTTAAAACTTTAGAAAAACAGCTTTCCATACCATATATGTTTTTGAGTGATATCGAAATTATGCCGGAAGCTGTTGCGGCAGTACCAATCTTTCTGGCAGAGCGCTACACTTTAGTACCGCTGAAAAAAGATGGCAACCGTCTGACGATAGCGATGAATGATCCGACAAATTTCTATGCGATTGATGATGTGCGCATGGTCAGTGGCTGTGACATTTCTATCGTGTTGTCCGAACAGCAGGATATCATTAACGCCATTAATAATTTTTATGGTGTCAGCGGCCGCGTAGGCGGCAGCCTCAACAAATTGAAAGAAGATTCTTTTGCTCCTGTCATTCGCAGAGTTGAAGACAGCAGTGAGGACGCGCCGATAATAAAAATCGTCAACTCCGTCATTGAGCAGGCTGTCCGAGATAAGGCCAGTGATATCCATATCGAACCCCAGGAGGATGATACGAGGGTGCGTTTTCGTGTTGACGGCGTTTTACGTAATGCGGTAACACTTCCGAAAAACAGTCACAGCGCTATTATTTCGCGTATCAAGATCATGGCGGAAATGGATATTGCCGAAAAACGTCTGCCGCAGGATGGTCGCATCAATATTGAACAGGGTGGACGTGATATTGATCTGCGTATTTCGACCTTGCCGACTATTTTAGGTGAAAAGGTCGTTATGCGTATTCTTGATAAAACGGCGGCTTCTATTGATATCAATGATCTGGCTTTCACAGCGAAGAATATGGAGCTGTATAGCAGTCTGTTCAACTCTTCCTATGGCATCGTACTTGTCACAGGTCCTACCGGCAGCGGCAAATCGACAACTCTGTACTCTACGCTCACCAATATCAACAATCCTAATAAAAACATCATTACTGTTGAAGATCCGGTCGAATATCGTATTGAAGGCGTCAATCAGGTAGCTGTCAATAATAAAGCGGGCCTTACCTTTGCCAACGGACTGCGCAGTATTTTGCGTCAAGACCCGAATATAATCATGGTCGGTGAGATTCGTGACGTTGAAACGGCTCGTATCAGCATTCACGCCGCATTGACAGGTCATTTGGTTTTCAGTACCCTGCATACCAACGATGCTGCAGGCGCGATCACGCGACTGATCGATATGGGTGTAGAACCTTTCCTTGTAGCTTCCGCTTTGCGAGGTGTCGTAGCTCAACGGCTGGTGCGCCGTATCTGTCCGCATTGCAAAGAAACCTATGCTCCTGACGCGGCAGAAAGGGCCTATATGGGTATTGCACTTGATGAAGAAGTAAAACTCTATAAAGGTGCCGGCTGCGGTAAATGTAATTTTACCGGTTATGCCGGACGTATGGCGATTCATGAAGTTCTGCCTATCATTCCTGAAATGAAGGAACTGATTTTGAAAAATGCTCCCGATACGGAAATTTTTGCTGCCGGACGTTCTTATGGCGTTACTTCTATGAAAGAAGACGGTATCCGCAAAGTATTGGATGGAGAGACAACCGCTTCAGAATTGCTGCGCGTAGCGTATGCGTAAGGAGATGACAAAGTGATCAAAGAGTTAATGCGTGACGCTTTTGATGTCAACGCTTCGGATATCCATTTAACGGTAGGCTTGCCGCCAATGTTCCGTGTCAATGGCGTGCTGCGGCAGGCGGGTGAAGAACTTCTGCGCCGTGAGGATACCTATAATATGGCCATGGAGCTGATGGACGATCGGCGCCGCACGCAGTTTCTTGATAACGGCGAAGCTGATTTTTCTTATGAAATTGAAAATGTATGCCGTTTCCGTGTTAATGTTTTTAAGCAGAGTAACTGTGTGGCAGCAGCGCTGCGTTTGATTTCCAATAATATACCCAGCTTTGAGGACCTGCGCCTGCCTGACGTTATCAGCGACCTTGCCATGCTGCCGCGTGGTCTGGTACTGGTGACAGGGCCTACAGGCAGCGGTAAATCAACGACACTGGCGGCTGTTATCAATAAAATCAACAAACACCGCAAAGATCATGTCATTACTCTGGAAGACCCGATCGAATATAAGCATAACCATATCAACAGCATTATCAACCAGCGCGAAGTCGGCAGTGATACCAAAAGCTTTGCCAATGGCCTTAGGGCAGCATTACGTGAAGATCCTGACGTTATTCTGGTAGGCGAGATGCGTGATACTGAAACTATTGCCACAGCTATCACTGCTGCCGAAACCGGACATCTTGTTTTGGCAACTCTGCATACTCAGGATGCGGCATCGACAGTGAATCGTATCATCGACGTCTTTCCCGAACACCAGCAGCAGCAGATTCGCATTCAGCTGGCTGGCAACCTGCAGGGCATCGTTGCCCAGCAGCTGCTGATGAATCGCGAACAAACCGGACGTCTGGCTGCTTTTGAAATATTAGTTGCCACACCGGCGCTGCGGAACTTGATCCGCGAAGGCAAAACACATCAGATACCGTCATATATCCAGACCGGTTCCAAATTCGGGATGATTTGTATGGATGCCTATCTGGCTCAGCTGGTACGTCAAAATAAGATCGACCGCAGCATAGCGGAAGAACGCTGTTATGACCCATTATCATTAGAACGCTATATGCATGGACTATAAAGCTAAAGGAGGAACCGCAGTTTGGAGCAATTTAAATATAAAGCACGTAAACGTGATGGTGCCGTAGTTTATGGCACAGTCAACGCCCCTAATGAAGCTGCCGTAGCCGCCTTTATCCGTAAACAGGACATGTATGTGGCTGGCATTGAAGCTTCTAAAAAGAAAGGGCTGTTTTCGGGAGTACTTTTTGAGGAAAGTATCAATCTTTATGACATCTCGATTTTTGCCCGCCAGTTTGCAACTCTGCTGGGAGCCGGTGTACCGCTTTTAACAGGGCTGGAGATACTAACTCAGCAATCTGCTAAAGAGCGTCTGCGTACTGTTTTAGGGCAGATAACTACCAGTGTCCGTGAAGGTAAAGCATTGTCGGCAGCTATGGCCGAGTTCCCTAAAGTCTTTCCCGAGCTGATGACTAACATGGTAGCAGCAGGCGAGGCCGGCGGTATTTTAGAAATCGTTATGGATCGTTTGGCAGCACAGTTTGAAAAAGATTATCGAATGAATGCCAAATTTAAATCAGCTATGATTTATCCGGCAATAGTTTTATCGGTAGCTGCTATTGTGGTTGCTATTATTATGATGTTCGTTATGCCGGTTTTTGTCGGCTTGTTTGAACAGCTTAAAATCGAACTTCCATTTGTCACCCGTGTCGTTATCGGCATCAGCAATTTCCTTGGCCATTACTGGTATTTGGTTATTGCCGCACTGATCGGCCTGTTCCTGCTTTATAAATGGGCCGGTACTAAAGAAAGTTTTCGCCTGTGGCGTGATGGTGTTTATTTGAAAGTACCTATTTTCGGAGACTTATATAACAAAATCATCATTACCCGTTTTGCCCGTACTTTTGCCAGCTTGTCACGCAGCGGCGTGCCGATCTTAAACGCTATGACCATTGTCAGCAAGGCTACAGGAAGTCTGCAGGCTGAAAGAGTACTTAATCAGGCCCGCGGCAGCTTAAGGCGAGGCCGTACTTTGGCAGATCCTATGGAAGCCAGCGGTATGTTTCCGCCAATCGTTATCAGCTTAGTAAATATTGGTGAAGAAACCGGCGCTCTGGATACCATGCTTGATAAGGTCGCCGACTTCTACGGCGCCGAGGTAGATGATACTATCGGAAGGCTGCAGACTATCATGGACCCGATCCTGATAGTTATTTTAGGCGTCATTATCGGTACGCTGGCAGTAGCTCTTTTACTGCCGATGTTTGAAATAGTTACAAAAGTAGGTAGCTTATAAATAAAATAAAAGTTTTATGATAAAAATACTTGATAAAAGTTTAAAAAAGAGTTATTATTAAAATATAAATAAAATAGCGACTATATTATTATGCAAATAATGGTAGCAACGCTATATTAAGAAGGGATGAAATCCAATGAAAAATTTTATTAAAAACCAAAAAGGTTTCACTTTGGTGGAACTGGTAGTAGTAATCGCCATTATCGGTATCCTTGCCGGCATGGCAATTCCGCGTTTTCTTGATGCTACTGCATCCGCTCGCGGCGCTAAAGTAGTTGCTGATATGCGTACCATCCAATCGGCTGAAGTAATTTATTATGCAAAGTACGCAAAGTATCCTACAGATACATCCTCTAATACCGGAGGAGACACTAATTTTACTGCTTTAGTCCAAGGAGGATGGCCTGTACCACCTAGTGGTACTTTTACTATTTCTCAAACATTAGCAGGTAATAATGCAGTTACTGAAGGTAAGGGAGCAACTAGATATACTTATACAGCGGCAGCTACAACTGGAGATCCTGGTACGCTTACTTTGACTGGTGGAGATCAAGATGGAAAAACTCTCACTGAATTACTAGGTGGTACTGCAAATTAGTACAATTATAAATAATTAGAATGAGATTTTTTAGCGGCTGACAATTTTGTCAGCCGTTTTTATTTGACAAACACCCTTAACAAGCGCATACTTAACAGGTTGCCTTCAAACCACAGCTTGTGCGGCAAGGCTTCAAAAAACAGGACAAGACACTGAGCAACGTGTAAAATAATTTGACTGATGGCAAACTAAAGCGGCGACGTTATAAAATCCTATGCAACGGCAATAAACAAGCATTGTGCAACAGTGAGCCTTAGCCAGATAAAAAACGCTTTTAAGCGGTAGTGCGCCTGCAAGCAGACATTATTACACTCAGCCAGCCGGGAATCCCTTGTTTTTTATATCAAAAATATAAAAAATTGAGGTGCTGTCCATGAACAATGGCTTCTTTAAGATTTATCGCGAACTTTGGGATAAACCTATCTGGAAACAATCTACTCCGATCCAAAAAACTGTTCTTCTTACTTTGCTGTCTATGGTCAACTTCGCTCCCGCCGAATGGGAATGGCAGGGGCAAAAGTTCAGCTTGCAGCCAGGACAGACTATTACCAGCTTACAGCATATTGCCGAACGTTGTGGCAAAGGTGTCAACGCAGGTAATGTTAGGGGAGCTTTAGACCGATTTGTAAAACTTGGTTTTTTGGCAAACGAATCTACAAAGACCGGACGCCTGCTGACTGTCATGAATTGGGGCGCTTACCAGTACCTTGATGACGAACGGTGCACAGCTGACTGCAAAGACCTTACAAAGGCAATGCAAAGCGACTGCAAAGGCTATGCATCTAATAAGAAGAATAAGAAAGAAGAGAAAGATAAGAAAAATAATTTTTATCAAAACTCTTCTTTTACTTCCTTTTCCCAACAAGCCAAACCCGTACTTTCTGCTGGTGCAGCACAAATCCGTGCTTTAGCGCAGGGAGGCTGCCATGAATAATCAGGTCACGCTGCAGGATGCAGCCAAGATCATTGATCGTTTGGGCCGTTATTTCCCTATGCTGGTAAGAAACGGCAGCGAAGTCGTAAACGACTGGTATCCGTTTATTGCGCAGTTTCCGCTGGATGTGGCGCAGGCTGCGGCGATGTATGTTATTGAAAACACCGCCTTTGATCCGCCTAAGCCTGCTGTTTTTGTGCAGGCGGCCAGAATGTTGCTGCAACATCAAACCGGACAGCGTGAACTGACTGCCGCAGAAGCATGGCACGCAGCTTGCAGGCAGTTGAACCCTTATAAAAAACCTCATTACGAAAACAAACTTGTTTCTCAGGCAGTACACGACATCGGTTATCTGAATCTCTGTACTGCTGAACACGATATGTTTTCCCGTTTTGAGCACGTTTATAACATTTTGCTGCAGCGTGAAAAAGATGAGTTTAAGATCGAAAGTACTCTTGCCAGTATCGGCCTGTATCAAAGTAATATCGCAAAAATCGAAGCCAAATGAAATAATACAGTCAACATTTAAATGTCGACTGTATTATTTATATTTCAAAACAATTATTTACATTATATATAACAAAGTATATAATAAAGTAAAAATATAGATATATCAAATATAATTTTAGGAGTGTTAATGTGCGAGCAAGAAAAGGTTTCACGTTAATAGAATTAGTGGTAGTTATTGCCATCCTGGGAATTTTGGCAGGAATCGCGATACCGAGGTTTATGGATTCAATAGAAACTGCCCGGGGAGCCAAGTTATTGGCTGATCTACGTTCAATTGAAAGCGCAGGAACTGTTTATTATACAAAAAATGGTAAATATCCTACTGTAAGTACAGAAAGCGTATTAGGAAAGGATAAAGACTTTATTGAAAAATATTTTGCCAGCTGGCCAATTTCTACTGGCGGCTATGCTATTGTACAAGGTTATAATGGTATTAATTACCGCTATAATCTAAGTAACGGCGATATTCCTTATGAATATGCTTATAACAGCCAAGCTGCTGCGGATAAAATTTATGAAGGGCGTGCTACTATCGGACAGAAAACTTTAGAGCAGTATTTAGGCGGTGAAGCAGGTCGCGGCAGTGGTCCAGTATCCATCGTTAGTGCTTCTTCTCTAAGTAGCAATGAAGCTGAAAGTGCCAGAGATCATTTGCTAGATGCTTTAGGAAACACAGGTATTATAATCGGAGCTATTGATTCGACCAGTGCCAATGGTGCAAAAGTGCAAGCTATTGTCAATTATCTAACTAATCAAGGAATAAGCTTGAGTGGTTGTGATTGGGCCATTAGAGGCAGTGGAAGTAATTACAGTATATATGTGTTTCCTAAACTAACAGGTACTGGTAAAGTTAACGCAACTGTATATAATATTAAAGACAGTAATGTTACTTCTTCCTCACAGACAGTTGTTAATGTAAAAAGCGATAAAGGCACATTAAAAATCGATAAGTAAATATAAAAACTGCTGTCTAATAATTTTAAAATTAGACAGCAGTTTTTATATTTGTTTACTTGAATTTATAAGTAAAAAGATATATTCTAGTATTTTCCTAAAATATACTGTTCGATAAACATTGAGTATGGAACACCGCTAGTGCCAGTACTTAATCCATTAATAAAAGATACTGTTATTTTTCTCTTATTTTCACTGCTACCTACACCACTGCTTGCTTTCTCTATGCCGTATGAACAATTATTTAGTGCTATTCTATTACCGCTAACTGCATAGTAATAATCGCCTTGAGGAGCTGTTGGCACTGCATATAAAAAACCTTTATCAACAATGTCTTGAAAAACTTTTGCACCGTTAGCTTTTTGATCATCCGTAAGGCCATCAATGGTATTACCTGGTGCCATATATTGTTCAACAGCGCTCTGCAAAGTACGCATATCGGCCGCCGCTCTGGCGGTTCTGGTTTTAGCCTGCGAATCAAGAAAATGAGGAATCGCAAGTCCTGCCAATAACAGCAATGACTATCACAAGTTCAACTAAAGTGAAACCTTTATTATATTTGCACATAACTTCTCCTTCTAGTATTAAAATAAATAGGCAGATAGGCTGTAATTTCCTATCTGCCTATTTGAAATTAGTTATTTTTTCTAGTCATTAAAGTTTTTAAATCTATATTTGTGCCAGCGTTAATAGTAACAGTTTTAGGAGTAACACCATTATTCGGTGTTACGGTATAAGATGTTACAGCAGCTTTGATTTCACCAGCTTGATTAGTTTCAGCCACTTTAAAAGCACCAATCGGTGGAATCGGTTCAACTGCTAAATATCCATTATCTACTAATTCTTTCATAGTAGCAAATTGACCTTTTTCTGCATAATACATAGATTCTGCACTTTCGATAGTTCGCAAATCAGCAACTAATCTTGAACCACGAGCATTAGTTGTAGCATCCATAAAACGCGGAATCGCCAACCCTGCTAAAATACCTAAAATGGCGATTACTACTACCAATTCCACCAAAGTGAAACCTTTTCTGTTTTTAGTAAAATTCAAGAGGATTAATAATTTCCATTAAGTTAGTATCATCAGTCTGAGCGTTTATTAAACGCAGGGGTTATTTATTAAATTTATAACGTTTTGTAAGACTCTGGTAAGACACAAATCAATATTTTAGTTTGTTGATTGCAGTTAAAAGCTGCCGGATATTTTTGTGAGTGTAGCTTTCGGTGACATCGGCATTGGCGTGACCAACTATGCGTTTTAAAATAACGCTGCCGGCGCTGATCCCGCATGAGTCCATACCGCTGATAAAGGTATGACGACAGTCATGGGGCTTATGCTGCATTTTTAATGTTGACATTAACAGGTTAAAAAAACGTTTTTTGTAGGTATCGTAGATTATTGGCTGTCCATTTTCTGTTTCGATCAGATATTTACCGTGCATACGGGCGGCGACAAGCGGCACGATATCTTTATGCAGTGGCAGGATACGGTGTGCTGCTTTTGTTTTAGTACCGTGCAGGTCAATAATCTGCTTTTTGAGGTCGATATGTACCGTTTGTATTTCCAGCAGCTCGCCGATGCGTATACCGCTGTAAAGCATGATCAGTACCGTATCGACCAGCCTGACGTCATTGTAATGATGGCGGCTGCCGTCAGCAAGCGGCAGTGTCAGTTCAAGATTTTTCCATAAACATTTGATTTCACTGTGAGTAAAAATACTGCGGGATGTTTGTTTGGCAGTAGCGTTCTTTTCCAGATAACGCGAATAGTCTACGTTGATAAGATCATTTTCAAGTGCGAGACGAAAAATACCGTTGAAAATAGTTTTTAAGCGCGTTTGCACACTGGGGGAAAGGTGCTGATTATTATCCAGGACTGCCTGCATTTGTGCTTTTTTTACTTTTTTGATTGGTTCGTTGGCAATATCAGTACATTTTTTCCAGGCTGCCGTAAAACTGCAGCGTGAGGAACGTGAAAGGCGGACGGTATGTTTGTCATACCACTGGTTGTAAAGCTCGCCTAAAGTGATATGCTGCAGATTTAAGTCGTAAGGGCGTTTGTTGTAGTCGGCAAGTGCGATTAGGGCAGCGCGTCTGCTGGTATAGTAACCAAGTGTGTGATATTTTTGCAGTGGTTTGCCATCTGTTTGATACTGCCAGCCTGCTGTCAGTCGTACACGATAGGGTTTGCGGCGGTTGCCGGGCAATTTGCTGATGCCGCCGTAACCGTTAGGATTTTTCATAGTATACCTCCTTTTTATTTATCTTAGCAGATTATTTTAGCTTTAAAACTGTAAGACACAAGTAAACCACAGAAAAAATAATTTTGTAGATAATGAAAGCAGTATTGTAGTTTTCAAAATGTTCACAGAAGTGAATATTTTTGTATAATGAAGATAGTAAAGGACGGTGATACAGTATGACATACGGTAAATTGAGTGATCGTTGTCTCAAAGTATTCGTAGTTCTGCTGATCGCGGGCGTTTTGGGCGGGTTCTGTCTGCCCCATTTTGTGGAAGCAGTCGCTGGAGGCTATAATACCCGTGCTGTCGGCATGTCGCTTGGTGCAGAAGGGCTGGCGGCACCTGTTTTATCAGTTGATTTTAAACCGCAGAGCGGCGAGCTGGCTTTGGCTAAGCTGATAGAGGCAGGCTATTTCGATACTTTGGTCAATTGAATACATGTATACAATACAAAAGTACTTGCTTTTTTTTAACTATCTGCTATAATAACTAACATCACAAGTGAATAATGCGTGGATGAAACATATGGGAGAAGACGATGCGTCTACCGAAGGAGCTAAACTCTCAGGTGCCTGGAAATCAGGCGGAACCGTATGCGGACACAACTCTGGAGAGTCCCTTGAATGGGCGCCGAAGGTGCACGAATATCGTTGATGTTCTTATCTCTCAGGCCAATGGACAGAGCAATAGCAGTAGTTCCGCTGCCTTTTAGGCAGGGGAGTACTTATATCGTTTTTTTGCCCACCGGAGTTGTCGTTATTCCGGTGGGCTTTTAGTTTTTCATTTCACATAAGGGGAAGAGGGAGAATTTTATGTTGGAGCTTTTGAATGAGATCGACAGTTTTGTGTGGGGACCGCCGTTATTGGTATTATTGGTTGGTACCGGTATCTGGTTGACCCTGCGTTTGAATTTATTGCAGGTGCTTAAACTGCCAATGGCTTTAAAATTGATTTTTTCGGCTAAAAATGATGGTGACGGCGACGTCAACAGTTTTAAAGCATTGTGTACAGCTTTGGCAGCTACTGTCGGTACAGGTAATATAGTCGGTGTTGCTACTGCTATCAAAGCAGGTGGTCCCGGTGCCTTGTTCTGGATGTGGCTGGCGGCATTTTTTGGTATGGCTACCAAATATGCCGAAGGTCTTTTGGCGGTAAAATACCGTACAGTTGACGCTAATGGCAATATTGCCGGCGGACCTATGTATTATATTGAAAACGGTTTAGGTAAATCTTATAAACCGCTGGCTGTTTTCTTTGCCGTGTCCGGTGTGTTGTGTGCTTATTTTGGTATCGGTACTTTTGCTCAGGTCAACGCTATAGTTGAGATCACGCAGTTGTCTGTTGGCATTCCTGTTATTTATACTGCGATTGCGCTGACAGTGCTGGTTGCTGTCGTTACTATTGGCGGTCTTAAATCTATCGCCAGCGTAGCAGGTAAAATCGTTCCTTTTATGGCCTTGTTATATGTTGTTACTACCGTAGGTATTTTACTTATATTTGCAGATCAGGTGCCTGCAGCTATTTCCACAGTGCTTACTAATGCTTTTAGTCCTACGGCTGCCGCTGGCGGCTTTTTGGGCGCAACTGTTATGATGGCAATGCGTAATGGTATTGCCCGTGGTGTTTTCTCTAACGAATCCGGTCTTGGCAGTGCCCCGATCGTTGCTGCTGCTGCTAAAACAAAATGGCCCGCCGAACAGGGGCTGATTTCTATGACCGGTACTTTTATTGATACGATCATTATTTGTACACTGACTGGGTTGACGCTGGTTGTTACTAATGTCTGGACTGGTGATTTGAATGGTGCGGCGTTGACTCAGGCTGCCTTTACGATGGGCTTCCCGGTGTGGGGCAAATATCTATTGATGGTTGGCCTGGTACTGTTTGCCTTTACTACGATCTTAGGCTGGAATTACTATGGTGAACGCTGCATCGAATATTTGCTGGGTGTTAAAGCAATTTTACCGTACCGTATTATTTTTATTTGCCTGATTGCCTGCGGTGCATTCTTGAAACTGGAAGCAATCTGGGTTTTAGCAGATATAGTTAACGGTTTGATGGCTATTCCTAATTTGATCGCGCTTCTGGGCCTTACTGGAGTTATCGTAGCCGAAACAAAACGTTATACCGCACATTTGGCGAAGCAAAAAGAAAAGGCTGATATTAGTGAAGAAGTGGCTGAAGAAGCTTAAGTTTTATTAAATTGTTGGACTCAAAAAGGCAGTTTTTACAGCTGCCTTTTTGATTGCATAAAAATTTATCTGAAGAATCTGTCAGGTAAAATACGAAAAGACTTGACTTTAGGATCAAAAATCTATATAATATCCTTTGTATTCGGGGCGTGGCTCAGCTTGGTAGAGCACCTGCCTTGGGAGCAGGGGGTCGCAGGTTCGAATCCTGCCGCTCCGACCAAATACATAGAGCATTGCTTAGTAAATTGCGGGTGTAGTTTAGTGGTAAAACCTCAGCCTTCCAAGCTGATGTTGTGGGTTCGATTCCCATCGCCCGCTCCAATTTTTTTGGTCTGGTAGCTCAGTAGGATAGAGCAACGGCCTTCTAAGCCGTGGGTCGGGGGTTCGAATCCCTCCCAGATCACCAGTAATCATGCCGTTTCTGATACTTTCAGAAATGGTTTTTTTATTTTATACATGGTTTTATGCAAAAAAAGTTCTTCTGTTTGCGTAATATTCGACACTATTCAACACTAAAATGCAATATTCGACAATCTGTTTTCCCTAAAAGCAACAAAAAATAGGTTTACACTTTTAAGAAAAAGCAACTGCGTGGATAATTTATTTCTGCAGTTGCTTTTTTAATGCTTTTTTCTAAATAATATTGCAGTTTTATGTTTTTATATACAAATTTTAAAAATTAGCTTTAGGCCGTGTGTCATCTAACATTTCTGAAAGCGATTGGGTAAAGGCATTGTCAGGTGTTTCTATTCGATGGATGTACCCCTCTGTTGTTTTGATATTAGCATGTCCAAGCATATTTTGGACAACATTGATTGGAGCACCTGCTGTCAGGGCGTAGGTACAGGCCATATGGCGAAAAGCATGAATGGTGATATGTGGCAGCCCGATACCGGAAATATATCGCTGAAACCAATTATAAAAGGCGTCAGGGGCCATTGGGTAAACAGCATTGTTTTGTGGATTGAATTTTGTATGAGAAATAAAAACAAAGTTTTGTGGATTGGTTAGTTTATTATTCAACAAAAATTCATCTTGAATTCCTTTATGAAGTAAAAACAAGTATTTTGAATAGTTGTCGAAAGCTACAATGCGATTTGAGTTTTCCGTTTTGGGCGCTTTGGTAAACAAGTCCTGACCTGGTAAGTCTGTTAAAGATTTATTAATGTGAAAAGTTTGATTGTTAAAATCAATATCAGGCCATTGCAGAGCTAAATATTCACCGCGGCGTGCGCCTGTTGTCCAGGCAATAGTAGCAATAAGTTTGTATTTTACATTAGTAAAATTGTCCGGCAGCTTATAAAGGTTAGAAAAGAAAAAATTTACTTCTTCCATTGTCCAAATAGTACGTCTGATGGAATTTGCTTTAGGGATTTCTTCTCTTGGGATATCACTACAGGGGTTGCCGATGATAAAATGCCATTCTACAGCCTTGTTAAAAATACTTTGAATGAGTTTGTAGATGAGTTCCATACTTCTGCTTGAGAGTAAACCGTTTTTACCATCTAAACGTTCATCTTCGTCTTTTAAATGATCAAGAAAAGACATTATTGTTATAGCGCTTATTTTCTTTAATTGTAAATTACCAAAAGCCGGTAGAATACGCTGTTCTAAAATTTTTTTATAACGAACGATAGTGGTAGGGGACAGTTTTGAACAATGTCGTGCATACCATAAACGACAGAATTCATAGAAAGTAATATTATCATATACGGCATTAGGAAGATTTTTATATTCACTATAGAATAGGTAAAGTTGCCGGTTAGCGCCTTTTTCATTTTTTGCTTCTATGGTACGGCTCTTTTTTACCTGTTTGCCATCATAGCCTGTTCCAAGTGATATCGTAAGTTTCCAAATATTTTCGTCTATTTGTTTTATTGATCCATAACTATTTTTCATTATTGATTTGCCTCCTAAAAATAAGAGGCCTTTGTTAAACGAATACTTTTTAACAAAGGCCTGGCTTGATATTTTATTAACTTTTAATCCAGTTTGAATCCTTTATAAGCAATCGTATTTGTTTTACTCATACGATTTTTTACCCATTGATCCAGTACAGCTTTTTCATAAATATAGCAACGTCCTTCATGGAAGCCGGGGATAGTACCTTTTCTTGTCATTGCTAATATTTGCCTGTAACTAATCTTTCCGTCAAAATAAATTTCTGATACTTCTTTGGCATTATAAAAAGTAGGTTTTTCTTCTGACATTTTATTGCTCCTTTCCTGTTATTATATTTATGATATATAACTAGAAATTTATTCTTTTTCACTCAGAAGTTTTATGCGAATACATTTTTACAGGTGACAGTCCGTAACCTTGAATTAACTTATCAACAAAAAGCTTAAAATCATATAATTCCTGTTTCCAAAAAGAAAGTTTTTCACCGGTAAAGGTGTTGACACTATTTACGATAAAATGAATGTGTTTATTTTTACTATCAAAGTGCAGAGCCCAAAAAGTTTGATAGCTGTAAGAAAAGTACCTAGCTATTTCTTGAGCTATTTTTTGCAGAAATTGATCAGAAAGCATCAGGGATTCTGTTTCGTTGAAAGAAATTATAAATTGTTTATACTGACGCCGATCTGTTTTATGATAAACGTATTTTACCAGTTTCATTTCATCGTACGCATATTTAGTAGAGATTCCTGACCCGGAAATAAATTCGGGCCGGGTTTTGTTTAAATCTGCGACATATTCTAAAATTCCATGTAAAGTTTTAGGATTTTTAGTTGTTGTTTTAACAATTGCCATTCTTTCTGGTCTCCTTCAAATTTTCAATATGTGAATTGAGAAAATTAGCTATTTTCCCAATTGACGTATGAGCAGCGGTTAAAATTTCTTTATCCTCTATTTTTTCGTCTACTTTACAATGTAACCGATGAAGTTCGGCAACTATCTCTTTACCATAAGGAATATTGATAATTTCACTGTTACTGACTAAAAAATCAAAAAGTTTTGATTGGCTGATACCAGCTTCTTTAGCCAAAGAATATAGTTCCTGAGCACATTCATGGGTCGTAGTAATAGTAATTTTTTTATTGCGGAGAACTTTTTGCCGCGGTTCAAATTTCTTTAATTTTTTTACCATATAAAATACCTCTTTTCTTGTTTGATTTATCTATATGTACAGTGATTTTTAAAAAATAAAAAAGACACGGTTTATAACCATATCTTTTGTTATCTTGATACGTAATATCCTTAGATAGTATTGTTTGTTCTCTATCAATGATCAATATATAGTTTGTTATTATATTAGTATTGATATATAAGACTTAATGAGCAATAGTTATAGTAATTATTTTGACATAGATTTTATATGTGAAATAAGATTTTCTTTAGGTATCTTCCAAATACGGCCATATTTATAGCCTTTTATGATTCCGGCAGACAATAAGTTATAACATTGGGTTTTACCGATTTTTAAAGCTTCACTTAATTCTGATACTGTTAATAAATCATCATATTCATCAAACATTGCTATCACATCCCAACTATCATTTATAATTATTTTTATGTTAGGTCGTGTATATATAATAAATGTCAAAATTGTCAAATTTAAATATATATTATACTTATGAATAACTTGCAAGACTTTGATTGCATCAAAGACCCTTGCAAAGGAGCATAGGAACATAACAATTCTACCCCTTACGGTAATCTGTAAGGGGTATTTGTATATAAATATCAAAAAATCAGGAGGGTTTAGTTATGAAAACAGGTAAAAAAGATGTCGAAGAATTATATTTGGAATTGGAGAGAGAAAGAGCGGCCAGGCAGGATTTTATTGCTGACACAAGAAGTCTTACCGTTAGCACTAAAGCTGGGGTTACCAGTGTGGAAGTGGCTATAAAAGATGATATTATGCAGTATCAAGTATCTGATTTGGCACATCGGCAAATAGCAGACCGTCTGCAGATTCCATATAAGTATTATGAACGAATGCTGCGGGAATATCCCAAACTTCTGGACGATAATATCAACGGCTGGCTTTATAAGAATCCTGAACGCAGAATGTTGCGAACATTAGATGGACGGCTGCGTGCTTTTTTAAGTGCTCGTTACCGCAGATTGGATAATTTGGAATTAGCAGATCATATTCTTCCTGTTATCAAAGAAATGAAAGGCTGTGAAGTGGTATCTTGTGAAATTACTGCGACGCATATGTACCTGAAAATAATCAACAAGACTATGAAAACAGAAGTAGTACCTGGTGATGTTGTTCAGGCTGGTTTTGTACTTTCTAACAGTGAAGTTGGCCTGGGGGCAGTCAAAGTAGAACCGCTGATTTATCGTCTGGTATGTAAAAATGGGATGATTTGTAAAGACTACGCCCATAAGAAATATCATACCGGCAGGCAAGTTGAAGATACTGATAATGCCTATGAATTGTATTCGGATGCGACATTAGCGGCAGATGATAAAGCATATTTTTTAAAGGTGCAGGATATCGTAAGTGTAGCAGTTGATGAAAGTAAGTTTTTGCTGACAGTAGATAAAATGCGGCTGGCACGTGAAGACGCTACAGGAGAAAATCCCATTCAAACGGTAGAACTGCTTGGAGATAAATACCTTTTGACAAAAAACGAGCGGGCTTCTATTTTGAGACATTTCGCCTTAAATCATGATTTTAGCAGATACGGGCTAGTGAATGCAGTAACAAGATCAGCGCAGGATAATCCTGATTACAACAGAGCTACGGATTTAGAACGCCTGGGAGGAATTATTCTTATTGATGGATTGGTAAGTAATAAACTCTCAAGGTCAGCTGATCTTCATAAAGCAGCAGAAAAGACTTTGCCGGCAGCGGCTTAAAGAGAGGAGGTATTGTGATGCCGGCTACTAAATTTATTTGTCCTGATGGCAGGCAGGTAGACATCAAAAAATGCCTGCAAAAATGTATCAATGCCCAGCGGTGTATGTTTCTGCCAACTTTACGGGCCATTGCCCAATCTTTGGATAGGGGGATCAAAGATCCGACGGTTACAGAACTTCTTTGTGGTGTCAGGGAAACATATCTTAAAAAGACTACTGAATATGCAATCAGACCGCATGATCAGCTTTATGCCATTCATGGTAGCGCAGTACATACAATCAATGAAGGATATACCGAAGGCAATATACTTAGTGAAGAACGTATATATGATGATATTACCAGCGGCAAATTTGACCTGTATGGGCAGATCATAGATCTGAACGACAAAACGTTAGGGGACTATAAAGTAACTTCGTCCTACAAACTTATGCGCGCATTAGGATATTATAAAGTTGATATTGAAACCGAAGAGATCTATAAAAGCGGACTGAGAAAAGGTCAAAGAAAAACAAGGAAAGAGTGGCGCACTGATGGTGTAAGATATTTATTTGATTGGGCCGTGCAGCTTAATTATTATCGTATGCTGTTGGAAAATAAAGGTTTTAAAGTTGAGCGTATGGAAGTGCAGGCTATGTGCAGAGATTATAGTTTAAGGATAGCCGCTGAACGTAATATCAGGAAACCAGTCTATGTGATCCATATTAACAATATTTCTGACCGTTGGATTAAACTCTATATGAATACCAAAGCTGAAAGACTTAATCTATCGCTGAAAAGAGGACTGATGCCTGAAATATGTACGAGCAGGGAACGGTGGAAAAATCGTAAATGTGCAGAATATTGTGCGGTGGCAGATAATTGTACTTTTGGCAGATTAGTAAAAAATCAAATTAAGGCTGCAGCTTAGTGCTGCGGCCTTTTTGCGTTATTAGGAGGAATAGTGGATGGAACGTATCGGGAAAAAGATACTTCAAGTTATGTGTGAATGTGGAGTTATAATCAAAGACGGTTATAATCAGGAAGGCGATTTTACCTTTGCGTCGGCATTTTCAGTAGTAACAAAAGTCAGAGACGCTTTTATAAAGAATGGTGTTATCCCTGAACCGGAACTGTTTTTGGAACAGTTTGAAAAAATCACCAATAAAGCTGGAGATCAGGCATTTTTAGCTGTTGTTAAAAGTAAAATCAGGTTGATTGATGTCGACAGCGGTGAAAGTATAACTGCAGAAGGTTTCGGCAGTGCGATAGCATCCAGTGATAAAGTTGTTATGATGGCAGAAACAGCGGCAGTTAAATACGCCTATTTACATGGGTTAGGAATACCTACTAAAGACGACCCGGAAAGAAGCAGTTATTCCGATCAGTTTTTTCAAAGAGAAAAGGAGATAAGTCGTACCACTAAAAATGCTGCGCCGGCAGTTAAAAAATATTCTTACGGCAAAGCAGTTTGTTGCGATTGTGGAACAGCAGTATCAGATAAAGTGAGAAAGTATTCAGTTGAAAAATATGGAGCTGTATTTTGTATGAAATGTCAGGCATATCATCAAAAAGCTGCGTAAATTTGTTGCCGGGAATTTTGTAACTGAAGATCAGGATATTTTTACTGATAAAATAATTATATTAGACTAAATTTACTGGCGAAAAGTATTAGGATAAAGTAAAACATTACTTTGAAAATTGCTGTTGACACAAATAAGGCGGATACTGATACATATACGAATTGTAAATATTTTATTTGATGCGATAATTTAATAAAACAGTCAGAAAGGGGCAATGTTCCGATGTTTGAGCAGAAATACAGGCAAATCGGAGCAAAGATTACCTACTTTCGAAAAATAAGAAGATACACACAGGAGGAACTGGCTTTTAGAGCGTCTATCAGCGCTTCTTATCTATCACGGATAGAAAGAGGCGCCTATGCTAGTGGGATCCCCTTATCAACGCTCATGAGAATTGCTTTGGCGTTGGAAGTAGATATCAGCAGATTCTTTGAAGAAGATCAATAATCATTTAGAATAATTTATGTTCAAGGGTTACTATAAAAGTTTTTTGTAGTAATCCTTTATTTTTTTATTTGAAACGACAGAATATGTCGGTGTTGGTTTCTATAATTAAAAGTAAGAGGTGAAGACAATGCAAAGTACTGATAAAGTGACTAGAATATTGATGCTTTACCAGCAACTATTAAATGGAAATATAGTCAAAAAAGCTACTTTTGCATTGGAACATCAAATCACAGAGAGAACTTTTGAGCGTGATATTGATGATATAAGGCTTTTTTTGAGTGAATTTTATGAAATAAAGGAATTGATTTATGACAAATCAAATGCTGGTTATAAATTTATAGGATCTCAGGAAAAATCGTTCACTGAATTTGAATTTTTGGTCATAACTAAGATATTGTTTGGCAGCAGGGCCTTACGTAAAGATGAGATGCTGGGAACAGTTAAGGCATTGCAGAATGAACTGCCAAAGCATAGTCAGGATCGTGTCAAACATTTGATTGATAACGAAATTTTTCACTATCGATCACCCTATCATAATATGGCGATCATAAAAATGTGCTGGGATCTGGGACAGTGTATTTTACGCAAAGTTGAAATAGAACTGACATATGAGAAAGAAGATAAGACGTTAATAAAAAGGAAAATATTTCCGGAAAACGTTATTTTTTCTGATTATTATTTTTATCTAATAGCATATTTAACAGAAGAGTACAGATATCCGGCATTTTATCGTATTGACAGGATTAAAGAATTTAAAATTCTCGAATATCGCGATATGGCTCGAAATATAGATATTGGTGAAATGAGGAAAAAATTACAGAAGATGTATGCGGGAAATGTTTGCAAGGTAAAGTTTAGTTGCAGTAAAAAAGCCGTTGAGCCGATGTCAGACTGTTTCCCCGACGCCAAGATAATAGGCAGGGATGACAGTAGTGTGCTTGTAGAAGCAGAAGTTTTTGATGTAGGTTTTGTGAAATGGGTTGTTTCTCAATTAGATGCTGTAGAAGTTTTAGAACCGCAGAATATCAGGCAGATGATTAAAGAAAAAATAGCTGCCTTATATAAAAAATATCAATAGGGGGTAATAGTAATGACTGGTAATACTTTTGAGGAAAAAATGAGCAGTTATATGGATGCGGGGTTTCCTATTTTGTATATTAATACTTTTGAAGAAACTAAAGCCCTGAAAAGCATTTTGAATGCTGCTAGTGGCAGAGATGTACTGGAGTGGAATTATGCTGATGGTTTGTCTCTTTACAAAAAAGGAATGGCTGCTGAAGAAAACAAAGGTGATTTATCGCGAATGCCGATAATTACTGTACTTGAGCAGCTGATGACAGAAGGTTGGTATGATTTGCAGGGCAAGATATTAATCTTGCGGGACATTCACTATTATTTTGATCAGCCGGAAGTAACAGCATTATTGAAAAACCTGGTTATAAAAATCAATAATGGCATGGATACTGCAATTGTTTTAATTGCCCCAGTAATCAAGATACCGCCGGAATTAGAAAAATTTATTACCATCCTTGAAATAGAGTACCTGGGGTTTGCCGAGATCAGACAGGTAATAGAAAATTTTATCGACGCATATGAGCTGCCTAAAGTTAATGGAAAATTACTTGATGAACTGGCAATGGCTTTTAAAGGTCTGACAAAGTTTGAAATTGATAACCTTTTGGCCCTGGCTTATTCAAACGATGGAGAACTTACCCGTGGTGATCTGAAAGTAATCTTTGAACAGAAAAAACAGATGATAATGAAATCTGGTATTTTGGAAATGGTAACTGTGACAGAAACAATAGAAGATATTGGCGGTCTGGATAATCTCAAAACCTGGCTTAAAAGAAAGGCTAAAGTTATTAAAAACATCAATGCTGCTGAAGCCTTTGGAGTAGATATGCCGAAAGGAGTTATTATTGCCGGTGTTCCGGGTTGCGGTAAGTCGTTGAATGCTAAAGCTGCGGCAAGCTTGTTTGAAGTGCCGTTATTGCGTCTTGATATGGGACGCCTGATGGGAAAATACGTTGGTGAATCAGAAGGAAACCTGCGCAAAGCCATCTCTCTTGCAGAAGCCATAGCGCCTTGCGTTTTATGGATAGACGAGCTGGAAAAAGCATTTGCTGGCATCAATAGTAATAGTGGCGGTGGAGAAGTTACTACAAGGCTTTTTGGTAATTTTTTGACATGGATGCAGGAAAAAACAAACCCTGTATTTGTTGTGGCGACGGCCAACAATATTATGTCACTACCGCCTGAATTAATGAGAAAAGGACGCTTTGATGAAATTTTTTATGTAGGCTTGCCGGATAAAGCAGAACGGCAGAAAATATTTGAAATTCATATTGCCAAACGCAGAAAAAAAGATCTGGCCGCCATTGATATTTTTAAATTAGTTGAAAAAAGCAATGGTTACAGTGGCGCTGATATCGAAGGCGTAGTTAAAGATGCCATCGAAAATGTATTTGCAGATGATAAAAAAGCGTTAACAACTGAGGATATCCTAAATACGATGCAGAACACACATTCTTTATCTGAAATCATGAAAAAACCGTTGGAAGAAATGAATAAAGAATATCAGGAGCGTAAATTTAAAAATGCTTCTAAATAATGGATGTATTGTATCTTTGCTCATAATTGGACCGATCAAACTAATACAGGAGCTGATTAAATGAAAAAGGTAAAACTGCCGTTGGAAATGGCGAACGGACAGCAGGTAAGATCACTGCAGGAACTAAGGGATAATTGGGACTTGGAAAAAGTTCTGGGTTATTATTTAAATGGCCGATTATTGACTTGGCTCAATGATCGTTACTATGTAGAAGAAGCAGAACAGCTGCAGAAATTAGAAAAACTGAAAAACGAAAAAGAATTGACGCAAAAATTATGCGCTATTTTAGGAAAAGAGTATCAGGATCTTGGTTGTATCAGTATGAAAGCAGTTGAAAAAAGAAATCAGAAATTAGAGAGATTACGCTTATATACAGCTGATGATGTAATATTAAAAAATGTAGATAAAGTCGCTTTTGACCAGGCTGAATTGGAGCATTTAACGGCACATGGTGGTAATATAATTTATCTCTGTTCTGGGGAATTTAATATTGAAAAAAGCCTGGAAAATATGATCTATATCGGTATCGACAATCCAATAGTGAAGATGGACAGAGAAACGTGGCAACAACTCAGAAAGAAAAATTGCGTTTTTAATAATTGTAATTTAAACATTGATAAAGGGGATATCTTATCTGTAGAAAAAAAGAAAAGTTTTTTGCTGAAAGAGAATACAAATATAGATCCGGATGCCAAAATATTCATATGTGGAAATTATTTAATTGTTTATGATGTCAGCGTAGTATATATCTATGATATAGATTCTGGAACGATTATTTGTACTTCTGGAAATATAAAGCCAACCAAAAAAGTAAAAAATTATAATATGTATGTAGATAACTGTCAGCAGTATGGAAACTATTTGATATTACATTGGAACAGTGATACTAGTGAAAATAGATGTTTGCAAACTTTTGATTTAAATACTTTGACTACATATGCTGTTAATTACTATAGCAAATCACGAATCTATCGAAGTATAAAATATATGCAGATACATGAGGGCAGTTTATTTGTAAATTGTACTGATCTGGGTGTTGAGCCGCTGCAAGTTGGAAGCATTTATTCTTTACCAGAATTGATCGAGAAACGGGAATTTTCTTGGGAAATACAAAAAAATTCTACGTCATATTGTGGAGAATATAATGATGCTACTGGCTATTATGAAGGTGTAGCACTATCTAATGGATATATTTATGCTTTTTTATCAAATTTTAAAAAGATATTTAGTAATGATAAAGAACATAGAGAAATAACACTGAAGAAGGACGGACAAACAGGAACGATCAGTTTTTTTAGAATCCTAAATAATAATATATTTACCATGGCAAGTACTGATAGTTTCCATATACAACAAGGAGTTTGGGAGTATGGCACTACTAGTAAGAAAGATAGTATTTTAAAAATCAATGAAATAGGAATATTTGACATCGCAGGGGGGGAAATAAAGAAAATTATCAAAGATCCTACTTTTATAGAAATACATGATGGTTATTGGCAGATAAATGTATGGACAGATATAAAATACGCTGCGGGAATGTATTGGATAAATTCGGTTGATCAGAAGTTTTATGCGTTGGATGAAGATACTTTTGAAGTCTTGCGTGAATTTGATGCAGGGGTAACTGACAACGCAAGTTATATTTGCGATGTAACTGTGGATGAAGAAGGTAATCGTATTTTTGTTTTAAGAGCTAACGGTGTGATTGATATTTTTAAATAAAAAGTTGATTTTGAAAAGGTGATGTTCAGCATGGAAGAAAGAAAAATTAATTTTGAGGGTTTATCGGATGAAGAAGTGAAGAAATTTGTACCGGTTTTGAAAGATTTTATGCAGGCATATGCAGATAAGGATAAAAAGATAGATGATAAGGAATGGCTGAAAAGAAAATTAAAAGAAGAACTGCTGGAACTTACAGAAGAAGAGGTTGAAGTTTGTAGTGAAGATATAATTACTGGTGTAAAAAAAGTAGATGAAAATATTGAATCAATTGAAAAGGCGCATACTAAAGGCATCAAAGCAGATGAATGGTTGCTGGATAAACTCTCGGACGCTTCTATTGGAATGGGTGTCAATGCCTTTGGTGAATATCTTAATAATGTAGATGAAACTTTGAAAAATGCTAATACACAACTTTTAAGAACAGTCTTAAATAAAGATGGAAGCATAAGTTGCTGCCAAAACCTGGATGGTTTTATTGCTGAACAAATGCATGTTAACTCTTTCAATGAACAAGTTGCATTACAGCCAATGCCATTTCAAGCAAAAGTAAAAGTTCCTGATTTTGCACATGGGGAAACATATGGTAAAAATTCATTTGATGTTGTTATTTGTGATAAACATACTGAAAAAATTCTACATCAATATCAATTTGCATTTGGGAAAGATGCAAAGTCGACGATCCACAGATTAAGTGAGGGTAATTATAATAACCAAACTATTGTGGTTCCGAAAGGGCAGGTAAAAGAAGTTCAGGCAGCTTTCCCTGGCAAAACTGTTACTGATCGAATAGGTGGAACAAATAAAGTTCCAGTAAGCAGTAGAGCTTTTTCGAAAGAGGAAGTAAGAACAATTCAGAATGACGTTCAAACAAAAAGTGTATTAAAAAAAGAGGAGTGGAATTCTTTTGAAACTCAAAAGTTGATAAAAGGTATTGCAACTACTTCTGCAGGTATAGGTGTCATTTCAGCTGGTATTACCGCAGGTTTTGAGATTGCCTCCAAAGCCTTTAAGGGTGAAAAAATTGAAGGAGAAGAAGTAATCAAAACGGCCTTAGTCAGCGGGGCGGATGCCGGCATAAAATGTGCTGCTGCCGGAGCCTTGACTGTAGCAGTAAGAAAAGGAACAATTACAGTGCTCTCAAAAGCCACTCCGGCTGGAGTTATTGCTGGAATGGTAGCGGTGAGCATAGAAAATGTAAAAATTGCAGCTAAAGTTGCCGCAGGAGAACTAACCGTCAAAAAAGGTCTTGACAGAATGGCACGCACTTCCGTTGCCATGTCTTGTGGCTTAGGCGGGAGCGTTACGGGCAGTTTGATAGGGGCAGCTGCACTATCCTTCATACCTGTGGTCGGGCCTTTTTTGGGAGCTGTAGTTGGTGGTGGCGTTGCTTATTGTGCCGGTGCCAAATTTGGGAATATGGTATATGACGGCGCGAAAAAAATAGCAACGGTCGCGAAAAATGTCGTTAAATCTGTATGCAATGGCGTCAAGAATACTGTAAGTTCAATTTGTACGGGAATCAAGAATTTCTTTACCTGGTGATAATCGGCAGTAATGTTTGTTTGTAATATTGTGATTTTATAGCCATATATCATATTTATGGAAGCGGGTATTCATGGTATTCCCAAAAGTAGTATGGGATTATCTAACTGAGATAAAAGCCATTATTGCTTTACATACTATAGGGCATTTCAAAGATCTAAAAGAACTAAAACGATTTCTCAAAGACGATGAAATCGATAAGATATATCGTGCCCTATAAAATTTAATTTAAAGGAGACAAATAAAATGGCTAATGAAAAAGAAATGGTAGTAAAAGAGTTTAGTGCAGATATTATTAAAGATATCAAAGGATTTGAAGATGAATTTAGAATTGTCTTTTCTAATATTAAAGGATTTGAACAAGTGATTTGCTCAACTCCTAAAATGAAAAAATTAATCAAAGCATCTAATGACGAAAAAGATCCTTTAGGATATACCATGGATAATGACGGAAACAATATTAAATTAAATAGTAGTCTTTTAACAGCAATTTCGGCTTCTCTTTCTATTGCGGAAGATTATCTTATTGGCTGTTATGACGTTGAAGAATTTAAAATTCGATTAGCAGAAGTGCTCGAGTTAAATCCTGAAGATATTGATATTAGTGATGATGGTAATGGGAAAAAAGTGAAAATTGTTAATAAAGGCGATAATCTGAGCAAAGATTTTACCGTAGAATCTATTAGAAATATACAAGCTTTTGCACTCCGATTTAAAAAAGTATTTGATAAAATGAGCGGATTTGAAAAGATAATTTGTTCAACGCCTAAATTTAAAACTTTGATCAACGAGAATAATTTGGGTGATAATACTTCTAATTGTATTGATGATGATGGTAATAGCATTAAGTTGACTTATGAATTAAGGTTAGCCTTATTTGCAGTATTCATTATTGCAGATGAATTTATTCAAGAAAAAATTGGACTTTTAGAATTTGAAGAGAAGCTCGGAGACGCTTTAAAAATAGACTCTGACAGAATACGGGTTGCCTATATTGCTAGTGGTGAAGGTGTAAAATATGCAGTTAAGATAGGCAAAGATGTTAATAAATTTATTGATACAGATTCCTTTGTTAATATTGCAGATGATATTCGTGCGATAGTTTTGGCAAGAGTTAATGATAAATTTAAAGATATTAATGTAATCACGATAATTGAGGGCCTTCAAAAAGCCTCGCTATTTCATTTGGTGGAATTTAAGGACAAAAACAACTATGTTCTTGAATCGTGTGAGGCTTTAAGTAATGGCTCTAAAGTGCAGCTGATTTTTACTGATACGGATACTGTTTTAAAATATAAAATTTGACAGGTGTTAGTTTAATGATGTTAGATACAGTACTGGATATAATTTCATTAGTTTGGCTAATATCGATAATTTGGTTAGTACAGGAGAGGAAATATTATGGGAAAAATTAAAAGTTTGTTTTTACTGATTTTGGTTATTGGCATGATGATGTTTGCAACCGCAGTTAATGCTATGACTAATGAAGAAGTCATGTATCAGTTGCATGGTGTGTGGAAAGACGGAAACTATGAATTTGCCGTTAATGACACTTATTTTTCTGGTTGGGAATACACGGTTGAACAAGCGTATATTGACGGTCCCTGGATATATGCCTGGTTAAAGATGAAAAATGGCGGTACTACAGCTGTGCGGGCATGGAAAATCAAAGATGCTGGCCCAGTATATAATGCAATGATTTTTTGGAACGCCAGTAAGCCAGAACCGCTTGTACAACCTTGTTTAAGAGTGCGGTGAGCGAATGTTTGCCCCATTGATTTTTCAATGGGGTATTTTTATGGGCAAATAGTTATCAATGCTAATGACTTATGATGAGGAAGTAAAGGAAAATGAATAACAAAAGTTTTATCTGTAAAGAGAATGTAATTAGTTTGCTAAAAGAATGGCAGCTATATATGCCAGAAATCATTGATGCACAGATGGCAGTAGATCATATGACTGCATTTGTGCAAGCACTTGAGTACGAAAGTTATAGTAAGGAGAACTGCCAGCGGTTGGCAGAGCTAAGTGTCGGTAAATTTCTGCGTAACAGAGAAGCCTTTTTAACTGCTGATACTGGTAATAATATAGCAGCGATTCTTGCTGAGAGATGCGCTGACAGTTTTATCGGATTATTGGAACAGTTGGATACTCTGCTGCCAAGACAATTGGAAGAGGATTTTTATGAAAATGACGGGCTATTTTTGGAATTGAGTTATGATATCAAGTTTTATAAAAAAGATGGAGAATATATTACTAATCTGCAAGATGTTTTGCAGAAATATATTAATGAAAATATTTTACGCAGTCATAATTACGCTGCGCTGATCAGAAAAACGGATATTAAAGTAATTTATTCAGAAGAGGTATTACCGCCGTCGTCTAATGTAATTATTAAGTGGCTGCGTAAAATTTTGGGCAGGCAATCTAAATGGAGTTATTGGATAGATGATGATAAGCTGCTGCGTGATCATACTATCTGTAAAGCAGTTTGCCATGATTTTTATGTTACCGGATATATCCAGACTCTGGCTGATGAACTGAGGCAGCTGTTGTTAAGTAAAATTGAAAATTATTTTGAAGAGAGAGGCGAATGATTATGTGGGGAAAGAAAATGACTTTGATAACTGATGAAAACAGGAAAGATTTAACTAAAAGACAGAAAAAGGATAACAGCAGAAAAAATGCGCGCCGGCTTAAGAAAAAATATGGGTATTGGACAGATGATTATTACATTTTCGATTTGGACAGTGATCTTTTCGAAGCAAAGGCAATTTCTATTATAGGGGCTTTGCTGACAGTATATAGATGCGAGGATTTAACTAAATATGAAGATATTTTTAAGGATCTAATTGATAATTATTTTATCGGTAGACAAGAGCTGGAGGATGAAGTTGAAGAAGCATATCACAATAATATGGGGAGATTTATTTTGCAATATATTGTTGGGGTATATGATTTTGATGCTGATAGGTTAGTTATGCAGCATCAAAAAATAATACTTGCTAAGAGGAAAAAATCCGGACGTTACTTAAAATATCTGCAACTGCCAGGAAGACGGAAGTTCCGCATATTTATCGGGACAAGTAAAATCAAAAATTTCGACAAAGTGTTTATGCAGATGATCCTTTACGGGATCCAAAGATATAAAGCCGTTAGCTATTCTTACTCTAACGTAAATACTGATGCTGATACCTGTAGTTGGGATAAAGGGATACCGGAAATAACTGATGATAGAAATATAATGTTTATGAGATGGCAGGGTGTATTGGATGATATGATTACAGGATTCGAGCTTTTGTACAGGAAATGGAATAAGACCTTGAGTGAAGAGGAGCAGCGTAAAGCAACCGTGGCATGCAAAGCATTTGCAAAATGGTTTCCTGCATTGTGGATATGATATGAAAAATAAAAGAAAGCGTAAAAATACGCTTTCTTTTTTGTCAGCAGAGTAAATTTTTACGTGTAAAGTTGAAAATACACGCGTGTAAAATATTAAAATTGTATTTTTGATACCCTAGGTATAATCTATATTTGTAGTAAATTCTTTGACGTGTGATTTTTAAGTTATATAATATATATAAATGCGTGGTTATAATTTCGAGATGAATATGGGGGTGTATGTTTATGATTACAGCAGGAGAGGCAGCAAAGTTAAAATACCTTAAAGGAAAACAAGATCAGCATGTAAGTGATTTGATTGGCAAAACATATGAAGAATGGAATTGCTGGGAGCCTGTATTTATAAATGCAGCAACAGGTAGTGGGAAAACTACGTTTATTAAAGAAAAATTATTAGAAGAAGCTAGGCGTAATAATAAAAAGATATTATTTTTTGTTAATAGAAATGCATTAAAACAAGAGCTTATAAGAGATTTTACTGAAATCCAAAAGAAAAAAGATATAACTTTTGACAATGCGTCAATTTCTGATAAAAATAATGATCATTTTACCTGGAAAAAGATAGGTAGGGTTATGATTGTTAGTTATCAATCTGCAAGAAAATTTTTTAAGTATAGCAGAGCAGAAGGAACTGAAGAAAATAGCTTTATACAGGATCATAATTATGCGGTTTTTGATGAATGCCATTTTTTTATGTCTGATGCTGAATTTAATGATGAAACGGATTTAATTTTAGATGATTGTATTAATAATTGCAAAAAATTAACTAGAATATATATGTCGGCAACTATGGATCAGGTTTTCAATATACTTAATCATAAAGAAAGATTGGAAAGAGAACATCCTTTATTTGTGAAATATGACGGCTTATATTATTTGGGTTTGTTTCCAGAAAGATTACAAAACCAGATAAAAGAATATTTTCTGAAAATGAATTATTCTAATTTTTCTAATATCTCAGTTCAGAATAGAATTATAAAAGAATTTTTTTGGTGGCGATGCAATGGATTTTTTTATTGTATACCAGAGGATTATTCTAAATACAATTTTTGTTTTTTTAAGCCAGATCAAAATTGGTATATGATAACTAATATTATTAAAAAGTCAAAGGAAAAATTTTTAATTTTTGTGGCATCTAAGAAGACTGGAGATAACTTGCAAAAGTACTTCGATAGTAATAATATAAATTCGATTTTTATGACTGCTGGACTTAATGCGTCATTTGCAAATATTATAAGTGACAAGGGAATATTTGAACAGAAAGTTTTAATAGCAACTAAAGTCCTTGATAATGGGATAAGTCTATTTTCTAACATTGATGAGGGCGGTGTTAGGAATATAGTTATAGACAATTTTTTTAATGAAATAGATATGAAACAAATGTTAGGAAGATTACGAGGTCAAAACAAAGTCAATGTTTATTTAAGGGAAACTAGTAAAAATGATGTAATGCGGTTATTGATGAGAAAAAAAGGCATATTGAACATTATAAGAGATTATAGTAGTATTCCTTCTATATCAAAACAGATAAAAAAACTGGAAAAACATAAAATACCATTTAGAGATTATAAGGTTCCGCTGGTTTTAAATGAATTACATCAAAGAAAAATAGAAGACGACATTTGTACCTTAAATTATTATATTAAATTGTTTGAAGAGTCTGATGGAGCAATTAAATCTTATGATGATATAGTATTAGCATGGTTTGGCAAAAATCATGATGATGCGAAAGTTTGCGAAAATATAAATGACGACATAAGAAATGAATACATAAAAATAATTTTTGAATATAGCATACTGGATAAAGCTGATAAAGAGACTTATCAGGAGTATTTTGAGGCCAATCCACTTTTATGCGATACTTTAAAAGGAACGATATTTGTTGAATTGGCAGAGAAATTATTAGAAGTTGATGGAGTGAAAAGCACTAATATTCACAAAAATAGTGATGCTCTGAAAAAAATTAAAGAAATAATTGATAGATATAAGTTACCTTTTAGAATAAAAAGTAAAGCTGCGTCCAATGGTCGAACTAAAAACACTAGTAAGTCGTTTATTATAAGAACTGAGTAAATTTTATATTAAATAAATAACCAGTTGGACTATTGGTTACAAAGGCTGAATTATAATATTAACAATATGATTTGTTTGCATGAAAAATGAGATATATGGTGAGGTGTTGTATGGATACTAATGCAGAAAATAAAGTTGATTTACTAGATGAAAAATTAAATACGAAAATAGTTTCTTTATCGGTAGTTTTTATAGAAAATTATCTATACGAAGGGAAAAAATGGCTTGCACTAGTTGAAAAAGAGGGAATTGAAGCAGGCGAGATTAATGGTCATGTGGCATTTATGATCCGTGAGTGGTTGGAAATGTTGGATGGGGTATATATTTTGTATCAAGGACATAATATTAGAGCAACACAGGCAATTATAAGGAGCTTATGGGAGCTTTTTGCTCAATTTAGATATTTTTTTGCTGATATTTCTGATATGGAAGGAAAATTTAAGTGCTATAACATAGTAAAGAAGTATAAAACACTTGCTTTATTGAAAAAATATAAAGAATATGCGTTAGAAAATAATAATGCCGAAATAGAGAAAATATCTATTATGTTGGATGATTGTCAACGTAAGTATGATCAAGCAGACCTATTTCAGAATGGTGAGATATATAAAACAAGAATAGATAAAAAGAAAGGAAATTGCGATTGGTATTGTATTTTTAATGATAGAATCAGAAGTATAAGAGGGTTATGTGAAATAACAAAATTTACTAATGGTAAAAGTTTAGATAGTTTTGGGAAAATTTTTTATGGACAATTTTCTGCATATACTCATGGAATGCAGTTTGAGGAAAGATTTTACCTAAAAAATGGTAAGATGCATTTTTTACCATTCCATTGCGCAGTCGACTGTTCTTTAGGATTAATTTTGGTGAAGGCAATGTTTGACGATATATTAAAAACATTAGAGAATTATTATAAAGGTAGTATAGTTTTTGATGAAATCGTTGATTATGAAATGATAAAACAACAAGAATCAATTTTGAGTGAAATAAAATCACTTGATGCTTTGTTTGATAGAGAAATATAAATCATTATGACTATAATAAATAAGAGTTGATAAGTGATGAATCATAATAAACAACAAAAAGAAGATGAACAATTAAAATTTAGGAAGTTTTTAAAAATATCAAAAATTTATGGGGCTGATATTGACTTGTTCCAAGAGAGTGATCCTCCAGATATATACATTATAGATAATAATAAAAAAATATCTTTTGAACTAACAGAATTGCATAAAAATGGCTTGTTAGCGGCGATAGAAAACCAAAAGAAAAAAATTATTTTTGAGGTCAAAAAGAGATTAGATAATTTATTGAATTCAAGATTTAATGTAAAAACAGTTGAAGTAAAAATATTTTTTGATAATATTAGTATAACAAATCAGGAATGCGATGTTATCTCTAAGCAAATAAGTGAAATAGTTTTAGAAAATATGCAATTTTTACCTACAGAGACTTTGAATTCTTATAAAATTTATACTTATGATAAAATTAAGGCTGTTTATATGATTTTAATCAATGGAGCAATATTTGAAAATAATGAAATTTGGCCGCCTACTAATAGGGTCATAGATAACAGTGGTAATACTGTAGCATATAATTATCTAGATTTATTGGAAGGGCTTGTAGCGAGAAAAAATAAAAATTTGTCAAAATATGCTGCAAATTTCGAAATTAACAATCTTATTATATTTATAAATCGTAGAAAGAATAATCAGTGTTTTGAAATCACCGATGAAATATTAAAATACAAATTTAATACAAATTTTAACGAAATATTTTTATGTGATTTATATAAAAATGAGTATTGGATTTTAAATACATAAAGAGGGGGAGTTTTTGTGATTACAGATTGGTTAATGGTTATAATTACATTTGTATATGTTATTGCAACTATTTTTATATGTATTTATAATGCTAAATCAGTTAAGGCTGCAAAAGAGCAAATAGAAGTTACAAAAAATCAGATAAGAACTATGGTAGAACAGTATAATAGCGTCAATAGACCATTAGTGTCTATACATTTTGATATAATAAGATCTGGACTGTTATGCTTCATTATTGAAAATAATGGACCATTAGCGGCTGAGAATGTACAAGTTAAGATTAATAAAGAGTTTATAGAAAATATTAAAAATTCTAATGAAAAGATGTTTTTAGAGAAATTAAATGAAGCAGTATTTTATTTGGCGAGTAGACAAAAAGAAACTGTCCTTTTAGGAGGAGTAATGGACTTTGATAATATATCTCAGCAAGTTGCTAAAGTTAATATTTCTTATAATACATACACTGAATATACTGAGATAGATATTAACCAATATAGGTTTTCACTAATTTATAGTTCTCCTTTAGAGGATATATCTCAAAATCTAAAAAAAATTAAAGAAAATAACGAGACGTTTCATAAAAATATTATTAAATCTATGGATAGACCGGCAAAAATTCAGAATGTAGTTATCCATAATGAAAATGAAGATGAGGCGTGTAAATTTAAACTTTATAAAACGGTGTGTTTGAATGCACATTCCACGGTAGAACAATTGGCAGAAAAGCTTGAGTTAGACAAGGAGTATACATTAGGATTATTATTTGAATTATATAAGGTTGACAGGCTCATTGCATATACATTTAATGAAGAAACTAAAGATAATGATAAAGCTTTATGGTATAAAAGACAGTAAAATATTAAATTATATATTTTAGTTATTTAGGATTGGATGATCATGCATGGATTATAAAATCTACTTAAAAGGAGAAGACAAAACTGATAGTGTTAAACACTATCAGCATATTGGAAATAAGTATGATATTACTTTTACAAATGGTAAGTCTTACACTTACAATGAAGATAATGTACAAATTGTAGAATCTGCTCTCAATGTAAAAAGAAACAACGATTGTTTTGAGTATATTAAATCTTTATCTTCTGCTATTGAGTTAAAAACAGATTCAGGAGAAATTATAAATATTCTTGAAAATAGTTTTAAGAGTATAAAGTTTATTGAAAAAGATAGTATTTTTGGTGCATTTCTTAGTGGTAACTTTTTAGATAAGCTAACGGATGATGTAGGGTATAGTCCTGTTTACCCATTTGGTTTTAATGTAAGCCAGAAAAAAGCTGTAGAGAGAGCTCTTACAAGTAAATTGAGTTTAATAGAGGGGCCTCCGGGGACAGGTAAGACACAGACTATTCTCAATATCATAGCAAATGCCGTAATGCATGGTGAAAGTGTTGCTGTTGTATCAAATACTAATTCTGCTACAGAAAATGTGCTAGAGAAACTAAAAAAATATAATGTTGATTTCATTGCTGCTCCGTTGGGGAATAAAACTAATAAGGAGAATTTTATAAAATCGCAAAGATCAACTTTGCCAGATATGGCAGATTGGAAACTTACATCTGAAAAATTTTGCGACTTGCAACAACTGTTGCAAGTAAGACACGGTGAATTACAAACTAAATTAGAATTGAAGAATGAACTGTCAGCATTAAAATATGAAGTATCCGCATATGAAGTAGAGCAGAAATATTTCTTGCAATTTCTCGCTGATATCAGGCCTTTTGATGAAAGTGGAGTTTTTGAAAAACCGAAAAGTTCTGAAGAAGCACTTGAGTTGTGGCTTTTATGTGATACATATAGAGGAAATGATTCAAACAAAGGGATTTTTCTGTTCATAAAAAATATATTGGAAAAAATGGGAATCATTAATAGAAAAGAAAGAAAAATCCGCGAACTTTTAAAAAGGTATTCTAGAGAACAGTTGATTGTTATGTATCAAAGATGGTTTTATGAGCTAAAAATAGCTGAAATAAAATATCGTATTTCAAGTATTACAAATGAATTAAATGATTTTGATTTTGAACCGAAAATGAAAGAATACAGTGATATATCATTAAGTTTATTTAGAAGTAAATTAGCTGAAAAATATGCAGATAAAAAGCGTAAAATATATGAATTGCAAGACTTAAGATCAGCTTCAGATCGCTTTATAAGCGACTATCCTGTTATTTTAAGTACTACTTATTCTTTACGAAGCAGTCTGCCTGTAACATATGATTATGTAATAGTAGATGAATCTTCACAGGTGGATCTGTGTACTGGCTCACTAATTTTATCGTGTGCAAAGAGTGCAGTAATAGTTGGCGATTTAAAACAACTGCCTAATGTAGTAGATACTAATACTGCAGTAAAGACAGACGTTATTTTTGAAAAATTTGATTTGCCTGAAAGTTATAGATATAAAAACCATAGTTTGTTATCGTCAATAATTGAGTTATTTCCAAACATTACTAAAACACTTTTGCGCGAACATTACCGTTGCCACCCTAAGATCATTGAGTTTTGCAATAAAAAATTTTACAACGATCAGCTTATTATATTAACTGAAGAAAAATCTGAACGGATTCCACTTGTTGTATATAAAACAGTTGAAGGAAATCATGCAAGAAATCATATCAATCAACGCCAGATTGATGTGATAATAGATGAAATTATTCCTAAACATAATCTTAATGTAAATGATGGTTCTGTTGGTATTGTTACACCTTATCGTAATCAAACATCTGTGCTCAAAAATGCTTTTAAAGAGACCTGTGTAAAAGCAGATACTGTAGATAAATTTCAGGGACAGGAGAAAGATACTATTATTATTTCTACTGTTGACAATGAGATAACTGATTTTGCGGATAATGTTAATCGTTTAAATGTAGCAGTATCACGTGCAATCAAGCAATTAATAGTTGTGGTAAACGCCAATGCTACAAAGGTTGATAGTAACATAGGCGATCTTATCAAATATATCGAATATAATAATTTTGATATATTTGATAGTAAAATTTATTCAGTTTTTGATTATCTATATAAGAGTTATGCGGAGAAGCGATTAAAGTTCCTTGAAAACCGAAAGCGTATTTCTGAGTATGACAGTGAGAACCTTATGTACACAGTTATTACGGATGTAATAAACGAAAAGCAATTTTCACGATTTGATGTAGCTGTTCATGTGCCGTTGAGAATGATCATACGCGATACCAGTAAATTATCAGCAACAGAAAAACAATACGTAGAGAATTTTTTTACGCATGTTGATTTCTTAATATTTGATAAGATAAGTAAGTTGCCATGCCTTGTTGTTGAAGTTGATGGAATATCTTTTCATACGGCTGGATCTAAGCAAGCCCAGCGTGATGAAATAAAAAACAATATTTTTGAAAAGTACGGTATTCCGCTTATAAGATTTAGGACTGATGGCAGTAATGAGCGTGATAAATTGATGGTTGTTCTTAAGTCTATTACAGATGGTAGAGGTTAGAGTAAAAGTGTAGAATTAATTCCTTCTGTTTGCGTAATATTTAATATGCTATATTATTTGTGCATTATGAATAATAAAACCGTGTGCGTATTTACATTACAAATAACGAAATATGAAAAAATTTGGTAAGATAGCTTGAAAAATGCAAATGTTTCTAATCGAAACTGAAAATGTAAGGAAAGGTAACTTTTGACGTGAAAGAAATTAAAGTATTAGCTACAAAATTTCGAAAGGCTTTGGAAAAAGCAAAGGATGATAGAGTATTTATATATATGGATGATTTATTTAATTTTCCTGCTGGTTGTTGTGGAACGACTAGTGAATTGTTAGCTGAATTTTTAAAAATTAATGGTATTACTACAGAATATTTTTGTGGAGAAGTCAATTGTGATAATCAGACACATGCATGGTTGATTGCTAGAGAGAAAATCATTATTGATATTACTGGAGACCAATTTAAATATAATGTATACTTAGACAATTATAATGTTAAGGTATATGTAGGTTATCAAGATTTGTTCCATAGTAGATTTGCTGAATGCAATAGATATACATTTAAAAGTTTGGGAATAGATTTGAGCAATATATATAAGACAATTATTGAATATATTGATTAAATGTAATTTAGCTAATTTCTGACTTGTTAAAATTTTATAATGCTTGATAAAATTGTGAATGTGTTCATAAATACTATATAATGAAGATCTGATTCTGCTAATGGATTGAAATATTCACTATTTCGGTATAGTTTATTAATTGGTTTATGAGATTGTTGGGAAAGTATAAAGTTAGTTTCTTCTATTTGCGTAATATTCAACACTAAAATGCAATATTCGACAATAAGGCATTAATTGTGTGTTATAGAAGAATAAAAGTTGAAAATAAATTCACTCCTGTTTACATTGAAATTAATAAAAAGAGCGAAAATGCAGGCGAAATGGTTTTGAAGTGTAACTTTTTCTAACCGAAACTTCTAAGCCGTGGGTCGGGGGTTCGAATCCCTCCCAGATCACCAACAGCGAAATTCAGCTGCAGACTTATTCTGCAGCTTTTTTATTTGTATAAAAGACGAGTGGGCGTATATTAAGATATAAATAACAGCAAGTGTTTTTTTGGCATAGACACTTGCTGTTATAGAAAGTTTACTTTGATTTATAATGCCTGTAATAAACACTGCTGATAAAAAGAAAAAAACCGTTCGCTGGGGATGGTAGCGAACGGTTTACATAGGAAAGCTGTTTATGATGAATTTGATGGGAAGGGTTTAGTAAGTTCATCACTTACTATGTTTTTATTATACAACAGAGATTTGACAGAAAAAGGGCAAAGCTTAAAAAAGTTTGTGAAATATATCAAAAAATAGAGTGCGGTCTGTAAAAATATCGGATGGGTTTAGTATAGAGGCATATTTATTGACTAAAAATAGTGCATTATGCTAAAATTTACTATAAAGTATTTTTAGTTATTTGTTTTAAAAGTTAATTGGCAAAAGATCGTACCATATAAAAGGGGATGATGAAAAATGAGGACAAAAAGTAACTTGAGCGCAGTACTGATAGTTAGTACTATCATGGCAGGTACAGTATTATTGAACTGCAGCTTACCAGTATATGCACAAACTTTTGAAAATGATAAAACCACGGCTGCAGTACAGCTGCCGCCAGTAAGTTCGGCATCTAAAGTAAAAACTTCAAGTATGACTGTAGATAAGGCTATTTACAGACTCAGTGATAAGTATGGATTTAGTGAAACAGAGCTGGCGGAATATGTGCAGACTGCCGCTGATTATAAGAAAATGAAGGAGCTTTGTTTGTATGCCAGATTGTCAAAAAGGCCGTTGGCGGAGGTTGTAAGCTTCAGTGAGGTTTATCCTAAGGGGCGTTTAAGGATGGTTTTGGGCCTTACACCTCAGAAACTGTTTGATAAAACTATTGAGCTGCGTGCCGACAGGCTTTGGGAGAAAATGCAGATCGAACGTAAGCTGACTGTTAAATATATGAAGCAGGGCTTTGCCGGGCATCATGTTATGATGGCGCATGAACTTGCTAAAAGATGCGATAAAAGTATGGATGATATCATAAGGATGAAAACTCCGAAAAATAAATGGAAGGATATCGGAGCGCAGCTTGGAATAAGTTCCTCGGAGATGCAGGAAATAAAAACAAACAGTAAAAAAGCTTTTGAAGGACCGTATTATCGCCCCTGAGCCGGATATTGCTGCAGCAGTAAAAATATTTATGTCTGATTGTTTGTGCAGGTATGCAGAAATGTATACCTGTTTTTATTTCATTGAAAATTTGGTGTGTGAAAGGAAAATATTATGTTTAGTTCGATTATGATTTTTATTTTGGCAGGTCTGGCTGAGATCGGCGGCGGTTATCTTGTCTGGCAGTGGATTAAAGCTGGCGGCAGCCTTGCTTATGGAATCACAGGTTTCGTGCTGCTGAGCCTGTATGGCATTATCCCTACGCTGCAGGATGCGAACTTTGGCCGCGTTTATGCTGCTTATGGTGGTATTTTTGTTGTGATGAGCGTTTTGTGGGGGTACGGTATAGATGGTGTTAAACCGGATATTTGGGATCTCAGCGGTGCGATGATCGTGCTGGGTGGTGTGGGTCTGATGATGTGGGCGCCACGGTAGTAAAAAAGGCTGAAGCACTATTTTCAGTGCTTTTATTTAAGAAAATAATAATGTTTTGAGAGAAAAAGTGAAAAACAGTTGAGGAATTGATTAGTATATGCTATTTTAATATATAGTAAAATATATTATCCAAGAAAAGAGTGACGTTAATGAAAAACATACTGGGAAGTTTGCCTGCCCGCCTTTTGCTGGGCGTTATAGCAGGTATTTTGGTAGGCTTATATGCCAATGAAGCTTTGATGCAGGTGATCTTGACTCTCAAAAATTTACTCGGTTCACTGATTATCTTCTGTGTACCGATGATTATTATCGGGTTTATAGCTCCGTCTATCACACGTTTGGGGCAGCACGCATCGACAATGCTGCGGGTTGCTATCACTTTGGCCTATGTTTCTTCCATCGGTGCGGCCTTTTTTGCAATGCTGTCGGGCTACGGCATTATTCCGCATTTGAATATCGTTTCTTCTGTAGACGGTTTGAAAGAGCTGCCCAAGCTGCTGTTTGATCTAAAGATTGACCCGATCATGAGCGTAATGAGCGCCTTGGTCTTTTCTGTTTTGATTGGTGTGGCAGCCGCCTGGACTAAGGCTGCTGTGATTACTAAATTTTTAGAAGAATTTCAGAAAATTGTTTTGGCTATCGTTACTAATATTGTTATTCCGCTGCTGCCGATTTTTATCGCCTGCACTTTTTGCGCGTTGTCGTACGAAGGGACGATTACCAAGCAGCTGCCTGTGTTCCTGATCGTAGTGCTGATAGTAATGGTGGGGCATTATATCTGGCTGGCTTTATTGTATGGCCTGGCAGGTATTTATGCCGGCGCTAACCCGATGGAAGTACTTAAGCATTACTGGCCGGCTTATATTACTGCTGTAGGTACAATGTCATCGGCTGCTACTTTGGCGGTGGCGTTGGAATGTGCACGTAAATCTAAGGTGCTGCGTAAAGATCTGGTCAATTTTGGTATTCCTTTGTTTGCCAACATTCATTTATGCGGCAGTGTTCTGACAGAAGTCTTTTTTGTTATGACGGTTTCTCAGATTTTGTACGGTACCTTGCCGGAATTAGGTACGATGATTTTATTCTGTTTGCTGCTGGGTATTTTTGCTATTGGTGCCCCCGGTGTTCCCGGTGGTACAGTTATGGCTTCTTTGGGTCTTATCATCAGTGTTCTGGGGTTTGATGCTACCGGTACAGCTCTGATGCTGACGATTTTTGCGCTGCAGGACAGCTTTGGCACTGCCTGCAATGTAACAGGTGACGGTGCTTTGACTTTGGCCCTGACAGGCTATGCTGAAAAAAATGATATTGAAGAAGTAAACGAAGCTTCTATTTTATAAATCAATTTGTTTTTAAAATAATCCCGTTCCCTTTTAGGGAACGGGATTATTTTTTTAAGTTGATAAAAAACAAACAAAGTGATAAAATATTTAAAATAAAACTTAAATATATATTTATAAAAATTATATTTAAAAACTAAAGAAAAAGTTTTAAAGATATTAAAATTTATTTGGCGAATAAGCTGCTTGCAGCAATGTCATAATAAAAAAGCGGCGTACAAATATATTTATATTTCTGACGAAGATGGATGGGCGCAGTCATGAATTTTGAGAAAATTTTACAAAAACCTTTTTTGATATCTGTTTTTGTTTTTAATATCATTTTATTTGGCGTTATCGTCTTTTTATTGGGTTATGTGCAAAATTTACTTGATAACGATTCCAGGAACAATCTTGAAGAGATAGTTTCACAAAACAAGAATGTCATTACCAGTAAACTGCTTTTAGACCTCAACCGTCTGGACATTATCAGCAGTAAGATTTCGGATGGACTGAAGAATAAAAATATTACTCAGGAAGCAGAACTCAATAAATTTTTAGAAGATTATTCTAAAAACAGTATCGACGACAGTTTGTTTCTGGCCAATAAAGATGGGATAGCCTATGTGGAAAAGCGGATACCTATCGATATTTCCGGGCGCCGTTATTTTAAACTGGCTATTGATGGGATTTCCAATATTTCGGAACGTACTATTTCAAGGATCAACGGCGAATACATTTTTGTTGGCAGCGTGCCATTGTATTATGATAATAAAATCATCGGTACGATACAGAAAATCTATACAGAAAAACAGATGAATGAGCTGTTCGCGGCTTCGTTGTTTTCATCTAAAGGTTATATGTATGTTATCAACAGTGAAGGTTATATTATTCTGCATACCAAGCATATCAACTGTGCTTTAAAATCCGATAATTATTTTCGTGACGTTTACGAATATGGAAATGCTGAAGCTGTTCGTAAAATGAAAGAAGATATCAAAGCCAATAAAAGCGGTTTTATGGAAAACGTGGTAAATGGTGAAAAAACTTTCTCGGCTTATACTCCTATTGAACAGGTGCATGACTGGTATCTTGTAACAAGCGTGCCTACTGATGTCATTGCTGAAAATGGCAATGTGGTTATGAAGATTTTTTATATGGTTATGGTTGCTCTGGTACTTATCTTTTTGGTAAGCATCTGTTATTTTGCCTGGAATAAGCGGCGGCAGAAACGGACTTTGGAAAAAATCGCTTTTGTGGATAATGTCACAGGCGGTAATACCTATAATAAATTTCTGGTTGATGTGCAGGAGCTGTTGAATAAGGGCACGGATAAACAATTTTATGTTCTTAATTTTGACGTAGACAATTTTAAGTATATCAATAATTTTTACGGATTTGCCTGCGGTGATAAGATTTTGCGGCAGATTTACAATTCAGTCAATTCCTGGATGCAGCCCGGTGAAACAGCGGCTCGTATTTCCGGAGACCAGTTTGTCTGTCTGTTGCTGGATGCCGATGAAAAGCGTATCGAAAGTTTGTTTTCTTCGATCAGAGGTATCACGGAAGAAAACCTGATGCTGCATTTTTCGGCTGGTGTGTATATTATTAAAGATTACAGCGAAAACCTTAATCTGATGGTCGATAAAGCCAGCGTAGCGGCACAGACGATCAAAGGCGTGCTGAATCAGCATGTAGTTTATTATTCAAAACAGTTTGATGATCAGACGGCCCGCAATGAAGAGCTGAAACGGGATCTGAAGCTGGCGATCAAAAATGATGAGTTTGTAGCTTTCTATCAGCCGAAGGTTGATATCAACAGCGGCAAGCTGGTAGGTGCGGAAGCTTTGATCCGCTGGCAGACAAAAGACAACAGACTTATTCCACCTGGTGATTTTATACCTTTAAGCGAAAAAACAGGCCTGGTTACGGATCTTGATATGATTGTTTTTGAAAAAGTATTAGCTTTTTTGAGAAGATCATTGGATGAAGGGATAGAATGTGTGCCGATTTCTGTAAACTTCTCACGTTTACATTTTGCTAATGAAAGTTTTCTGCCGACACTTTTACAGACAATGGAAAGATATCAGGTGCCGGCACATTTGATTGAGTTAGAGCTGACCGAAAGCGCAATTTTCGATAATTTCAGCATTATTTATGATTTTACGGAGAAGGTGCGTGAATATGGAGTTGCTGTAGCGATGGATGATTTTGGTTCAGGATATTCTTCTTTAAATATGTTGAAGGATCTGGCTATCGATACTTTGAAAATAGACAGAGCATTTTTAGAAGAAGCTGCAGATAATGAAAAACGTAACATCATTTTCGTTTCAGTCGTAGAAATGGCACGTAAGCTGAATATCAGTCTGGTAGTAGAAGGTGTGGAAACGGGAGAGAATGTTAGCCTGATGCGCGAATGCGGCTGTAATATAGCACAGGGATACTATTTTGCCAGACCGATGGAAGAAAGTAAATTTGCCGAACTTTTCAGGGAGGGAAAGTTATGCTGAGAAAAATCGTATGCCTTATAAGTGCTGTGATAATCCTGATACTCGCTGTGGGATGTGGCAGTGAGCCGCATAAACCGAAGCTGGGTGTCTCTTTTGGAGTTGGCGGCGCTACCAGATGGGTGAAAGAAAAACAGTTTATGGAAGAACGGGCTAAGGAGCTTGGTGCAGATTTCATGATTCGTTTTAACACTAACGATACACCGAAGAGCTGGCGGGAAGATTGTTTTGAGCTGATTGACAGCGGTATTGACGTCCTGATTATGATCCCCCGAGATTTACGTCAGGTTGATGATATCGTAGATTATGCTAAAAAGAAAAATGTTAAGGTTATTTCTTACGGTCGGGCTATTTTAAATCCCAAGACGGAATTGTTTATTGGTTATGACACCTATAAAATAGGGCAGAATCTGGGTAAGCATTTATCGGAGCGCGTTTATAAGGGGAACTTTATTGTTTTAAAGGGTGATAAAGGCGATTTTAATACTCACTTTTTATATGATGGTGCTAATAAATACATTGAGCCAATGCTTGGCGCCGGGGTCAATGTTATCTTAAATGATTATGTTCCCGGCTGGTCTGCTGAGACGGCTAAGGAAATGGTAAAAAAGGCTGTTATCGCTAATGATATGAAATTAGACGCTGTTTTATGCCCTAACGATGGTTTGGCCGGCGGTGCAGCAGCTGCTGTGCAGGAGCTGGGATTGAAAAATCACGTGATCATCGTCGGTATGGATGCTGAACTGGCAGCGGTCAAAAGACTTGTTGCAGGAACGCAGGATGCAACAGTGTATATGGACTTAAAAAATATGGCTTCAGCTGCAGTTGATCAGGCTTATGCCCTGGCGAAAGGTGAAAAAGTAACTGCCAATTCAGAAATCGCCAATGACAAGGGAGAAAAAATCAAGGCTTATTTGATTACTGGTGAAATGGTAACAAAAGAAAATATTGACAAGATATTGATTGAAAGCGGTTATTATACAAAAGAACAGGTTTATGGAAATAATTAAATCTGCTTTTATAGAATGAATCTGGAATTATGTTGATAAATGCCAAGCAGCAGTAGTTGATAATACTGCTGCTTTTGTTTACCAGCTTAAGCAGTAAGTGATTGTAAAGGCAAATACTTTATCTATCCTGGTAATCACTATTCTGAGCATATATTTTTAAAGGTATGTTTTCTTAAATTAATAAATATCATCCTGTTTGTGTGATATAATAAATATTAATCAATGTAATTGAATATGAGGGTTTTGTTTATTACTATTGTTAAACTTTCTGTCGGTATATTCAAGGTGGTATATCAAGAAAAGCATCGTTGTTATTCAAAAATCGGTGTTAAAATGACGCTTTGAAAACTATGATTTAGGCATCAAGAGACAGCAATGGTGTCTGGTTTTGTCTTTTATGTAATATATTTTGACAGTTCTTTTTGTGCTGAAATTAACTGAAAGTACTATAATTTACAGGATATTTTATGTTGGAGCGTGGTTTTGTGTATTTGTTATTTGGTTTATATTTTGTCATCGGCATAGTTATCGGCAGTTTTTTGAATGTCTGTATTTACAGACTGCCGCTTGGGAAATCTGTTATCAGCCCTCCGTCAGCCTGCGGCAGCTGCGGACACAGGTTAGGGGCTCTGGATATGATACCTGTTCTAAGTTATTTTTTGCTGCGCGGCAGGTGCCGCTACTGTAATGCTGCGTATAGCGCCCGTTATATGCTGGTAGAACTTTTGACAGGTATTTTATTTGCTTTGTGCGGCTTGTATTATTTGCCTGGCTTAAAAATAATACTGGTTTTCTTTTTTGTAGCTTGCCTGATCGTGCAGGCTTTTATTGATCTGGATCATCAAATTCTGCTGGATGAAATTTTGATGCTGATGCTGCCGACAGGTATCATTTATGCCTATTATGCTTTACCGGACATGTGGGATTCTTTATATGGGGCTTTATTTGCCGGTGGGCTGATGCTGCTGATATTTTTGCTGAGTCGCGGTGGAATGGGTGCTGGCGATGTTAAGCTCAGTTTTGTTTTAGGCGTTTGGCTTGGGTTTAAGGCGAGTATCGTCTGTCTGATGCTGGCTTTTGTTTTTGGGGGGATAATCGGGGTGCTGCTGCTGGCTTCCGGTATCAAGCAGCGTAAAGATCCGATTCCGTTTGGACCGTTTTTATGTATCGGAGCTTATATTGCGCTTTTGTTTTCTCCATATTTAATTTATTTTTACTGGAATTTGTTTGTATGAGTTTATGAATTTATGATATAATTTATAAAATATAGTATTAAAACTGATTTTATTTATACGAATCAAGGAGGTCTGCGCAAGTGAATGTGCAAGCCATCGTAAAAAGAATGTTTCACACAAAGCCGTCAAAAATAGTTGGCGTCGATATCGGCACCGGAAGTATAAAAATGGTGCAGATAGAAACAGGCAGTAAGCCTGTAGTTAGTTGTTTTGCTGTAGCAGAGCTGCCACTGGAGCTTATCAATAATGGATTTGTCCGTAACAGTGATGCGATGATAAGCTTTATTAAAGGCTTGGTGGCAAAATATGATTTTAATGCCAGGCATGCGGTTTTTACTGTAGGCGGTCGTAATGCTTTTGTACGTGAGATCGATATGCCGGAAATGCCTGACGAAGAAATGAAACAGTCTGTAGCTTGGGATTCCAGTCAGTATGTTCCTTATGAAGCTGATACTTATTATGTGGATTCGGCTAAATTTGGTGCATATACTAATGAAGGTCTGCAGCCTGTGCTTTTGGTTGCTTCACCTAAGGATGTTATTGATTCACTGCTGGAAATCAGTGATGCGCTGGCCTGGCATACTATTGGTATTGATATCGAAGTTTTGTCTGCTTATAGAACCTTGCCCAGGCAGTTGGAAAACTTCGTTTTGCTTGATATAGGGCGTTCATATTCGATGCTGACTATTTTTCAGAACGGTGCTCCTGTTGCGCAGCGCAGTATTCCCCAGGGAGGGCAGATGTTTAATGCCGCTATTGCTAACGGTGCTGGCGTTGACCTGACGGCTGCTGAAAAGATCAAACTGGAAGATGAGTTGCTTTTGAGCAGCCTGGAAACAGATAAAACTAAATTTGCAGAATTTTTCAACGAGGTTGAAAATCTGGGACGTGAAGTACGCAGAACCTGTGAATATTATTTGATCAATAAAAAGGATGCAAGATTTACGCATCTGGTTTTGGCAGGCGGCGGTGCAAATATGGCCGGATTGTCCGAATTTTTGAGCGAAGGTATGGAAATGAAGGTTGTCGTTAACGATTTGCGTCAAGCAGTTACTTTTGTAGATAAACTTGATCAGAGAGAACTGAAAAAATATCTGGGAGCGCTGACTGTTGCAATAGGCGCTGCTTTGTACGGAGGGGAAGCAGATGATTAGAATCAATCTTTTACCTGAGTACAGGCGCAAAAGTGAGTTTCCTACATGGAAACTTTATCGTATTATAGCTTATGTATTTTTAGGACTGAGCATTTTACTGTGGGGTTACCATTTGGCAATGTTCAAGTATACTGAAAGTAAGCTCAGCGATGTGAATGAAGGTATAGTTTCAATGAAAGTCTGGCAGGAACGTTTTGATAAAGCTCAGCAGCAGAATGCGGAAGTAAATAAACGCAATACTATCGTACGCAATCTTTCTAAAGACCGCATCGTCTGGAGCCGTTCCCTTGCTGAACTGGGCAATGTTACACCTTACGGCTGCTGGCTGACAAGTGTTAAACAGGGCAATAAGCCAGATCAGATGAGCATTGCCGGTAAAGCCATGAAAATGGACGATATTGTTAAATTCATCAGTCTTTTACAGGCACGGCCTGATATTGCCAATGTGCAGCTGATTTCTGCCGATGAAAGCAACAATAATAACAGCAGTACTGCTGGCGTTATTGATTTTACTTTGGAAATTCAGAGAAGTGGGGTGAAGAAGTGAAATTAGAAATGCCTGACAGCAATATGTCAGAAAACAGTAAATATTCGTTGTTATTGTTAGGTTCGGTACTGCTGCTTGTTTTTGTAGTTCTGTATATCCTGCAGCCGCTGCGTGAAGACATTCAGAAAAATGAGCAGGAATTGACACAGGCGCAGCAGCGTTTAGCCAGTTATCAGACATTTGCTGAACAGAATAAGGATTATAATGCTTTTGCAGCGAAGCAGGAAGGCTACCTTGCTGAAGCTAAGAAGCTGTTGCCTGATATAGTAACTGTGCCTGAATTAGTACAGGAATATTCTAACCTTTCAAAGGAATGCGGAATTCAGTTCAAAAGTGTTAAGCCTCCGAGTGGCAATTTAAAACAGGTAAATGGAGCTTACGAAGTACCGCTCAATATTTCTATCAGCGGCAACTATTATAAAATGGTCGAGTTTTTGCAGAAGGTAGAAAACGGTACGAGGTTTGCAAAATTGAACAAAGCCAGTGTTAATACCGTTAAAGAAAATGATGCTTCGGGAAATCTGGATATGACGGCTGAATTTACCGTTTATTCGCTGAAGGACGCCTTAGGGAAAATGAATACTGGCGCCGCTGGTGAAAAGACCGGCCTGAATCGCGTAAAAGAACGTGACGCAGCTAATATGGCGGCAATAGACGAAGCAAAAAAATAGAGTAAACGTTATATTATTAGACCCTTGTTGTTTTTCTGCAGCAGGGGTCTTTTTATGTTGTATGGCATAACCGTTGAAAAGACTGTGAAAGCGCTGCTTCAGCCTGCAATTTTCTTGCTATTCTATATGGAAAAGTTGTATAATTAAAATATCTGTTATTATAAATAAAAATACCTTTATTTCGATAAATTGAGGAGTAAAAAAATGATTTGGCAGAATACAAAAGTTCGTATTGCAATTATCGCATCCCTGGTTCTTTTAGCAATTATTGCGTATCGTATTTATGGTAATATCCAGGCTAACAACGAGCGTGCGAACCGTGTTTCGCAAGGGCAGAATATTGCGGTGGCCACATCTTTCCCGCAGCGTCAGAGTATTACTCCTGTTATGCGTTTTGCGGGCAGCCTTGATCCTGTTTGGCAGGCCGACGTGGCAGCTAAAATAGATGGCAGGGTAGAGAAGGTTTATGTTAATGAAGGTGACAAGGTCACAGCTGGCACTGTGCTGGCTCATTTAGAGCAGACAGAACAGACGGCTAATTTGTTATCGGCGAAGGGTTCTTTGATGGATGCCCAAACGACTTTGGAAAGAGCTGAACGCGAGCTGCAGCGCTATCAGGCATTATATGAAAAGGGCGCTGTTTCGGAGCAGACAGTAGATAATTACCGTTTTGCCAGAAACAATGCGCAGGGCAAGCTTTCGGAAGCTCAGGGCGTGTGGGACAATATGCAGGATAAGCTGAGCGGAGCCAGTGTAACTGCGCCGCAGGACGGTATTATTTCTAAACGTTATTATCAGGAAGGTTATTATGCTAAAGTTGGCACAGCGCTGTTTAATATTGCCGATATTTCTGAATTGACTGCTAAAATAAATATCCCGGAAGGTCAGATAAGCAATATTGCTGTTGGCGGATTGGCTGATCTTACTGTGCCCGCATATCCTGATGATAAATTCAGCGGTATGATCACACGTATCTCGCCGGTAGCAGATATGCCGGCAAGGACCTTTGCTGCTGAGGTGACAGTGGACAACAGTGCCGGTAAATTACGCGGCGGTGTTTATGCCAATGTTGTCATTACAGCCGAGCCGAAAGAGAATGCACTAGTTATTCCTATGAGCGCTATTGTAATGCGTGAAGATCAGCGTACGGTTTTTGTTGTTGATGATGATGGTGTCGTCAGCCGCAGAGTTTTAACAATAGGTTTTGTCAATGATAATATGGTAGAAGTTTTAGATGGTTTGAGTGATGGCGACCGGATCGTTACCGGCGGTCAGAATAAATTGCGTGAAGGCAGTAAGATCAAATTAGAAGGACAGGGTGCTAAATAAAATGATAGGCACATTTATACGCAGACCTGTTTTTACGACGATGTTTGTACTGCTTTTAGTAGTATTCGGCATTAAGTCGTATCCTAATTTGGGTGTCGATTTGTATCCTGACGTTGAACTGCCTCTGGTAAGTGTTACTGTTACCTATACAGGCGCTTCACCTGAGGAAATGGAAACTCTGATAACCAGACCTATTGAAGATCGCGTCAGCCAGGTTGCAGGTATTAAAACCCTGTCGTCAACTGTACGCGAAGGTTATTCGCAGACGACGCTGGAATTTGAGCTGGGTGTTGACCCGCGCGAGATGGCCAGTGAGGTGCGTGAAAAGGTTGCGTCGGTACGCCGGCGTTTGCCTGACGACATCGATGAGCCGGTTGTACAGCGGTTTGATATTTCGTCACAGTCGATAGCGGCATTTACTTTTGCTTCTGATTCGCGCAGCCGTGAAGAAACCCGTAAGATAGTTGAAGACGTTGTTAAAGAAGAACTGCAGCGTGTCGAAGGCGTGTCCGAAGTATCTGTTGTCGGCGCCAGCCTGCGTGCGATCAAACTGATTGCCGATCCTGAGAAGCTGAACAGTTATAATATTTCCTTTCAGACTATCTTAGATAAGGTCAACAGTGAAAATATCAATACTCCTGGCGGTAAGGCCCGTTATAACGATATGGAAATAACAGTCCGTACGTTAGGCAAATATAAAAATATCGACGATATTAAAAACATCGTTATTGCCAATCAGGATGGTCGCCCGATCCAGCTTTCAGATGTTGTGAAGGTTGTTGACAGCTGGGAAGACGAAGACACCTATTCCCGTTCTAATAAAGTACCCAGCGTTATGGTCTTGGTAAGGAAGCAGTCTAAGACCAATACTGTAGATGTTGTTGACGGTGTCAACGCTTCTATGGAACAAATGATGGAAAATGATTTGCCTAAGGATATCAAGGTCGATGTCGTACGCGATCAGTCTGCTTATATCCGCGAGAATGTTGCCGATGTCTGGAATGCTATACTTTTCGGCGGCTTTCTGGCGCTTTTGATAACTTATATGTTCCTGCGCGATTTTCGGGCTACGATCATCGGCGGCCTTTCTATACCGACCTCCGTTATTGCCACGTTCTTTTTGATGAAGTCGATGGACTTTACGCTGAATAATATGTCGCTGATGGCTTTGAGCCTGGCAGTCGGCATCCTTATCGACGATGCTATCGTTTTGATTGAAAATATTTTCCGGCATATGGAAATGGGTAAGTCGCCGATTCAGGCTGCTCAGGACGCTACAGAAGAGTTATCTCTGGCTATTCTTGCTACTTCGCTTTCTTTGATGGCGGTTTTTGTACCGATCGGTTCTATGGGTGAGGTAGTTGGTCAGTATTTTAAACAATTCGGCTTAACTGTCGCTTTTGCGCTGGCTTTTTCGACGATGGCTGCTTACACGCTTACACCAATGATATCGGCTTATTGGCTGAAGGATTATCGCGAGGAACATGCCAAACCTTATAAGCATCCGCGTCCCAAAGTTGTACAGATTTGTCTGGATAAATTTGAGGCCGGGTTTCAGGTAATTTGCCGGATGTATGATGAATTAATGGTATTTGCGTTCCAGCATCCTTGGAAAATAGTTCTGATTTCTGTTGCTTCACTTATTTTTAATCTTTTTCTGTTACCTTTTATTGGTACGGAATATCAGCCGACATACGATTCCGGTGAATTTTCCGTCAGTGTTAAAGCTCCTGCCGGTACAAGTATCGAGCGAATGAAGGAGCTGACGCTGCCGTTGGAAGAAGAAATCCTGCAAATGCCGGAGGTCAGGATTGCAGCGATGCGCTTAGGCGGTTCGCGCGTGCCTATTAACGAAGGCAATATCGATGTCAAGCTTATTCCTTCGTCTGACAGAGATCGCAGTATGATCGATATTATGGATGAGCTGCGCCGTAAATTTGGTAATGTCGAAGAATTGAAAGTCGCAGTCGTCAGTAACCAGGGCGGCGGACGCGGTGACAGCAGACCGGTGCAGGTAGGTCTGCGCGGCAGTGATCTTGAGCTGCTGACAACTTATGCTCAGGATCTGGCGGAAAGGATCAGACAGGTTCCAGGTTCTACTGATGTTGATATTTCTTCATCGGAAGAAGAACCGGAGATCATCGTTAAGGTCGATCCGCTGCGTGCGAGCGCAATGGGGCTTGATTCAACTTCCGTTGGTAAAGTTGTGGAAATGGCCTTTTTAGGCAAAAGCACAAGCAATAGTTTTACTATCGGTGATAACGACTATGATATAATTGTACAGTTGGATGCTGCGCATCGTCGTGATATCAATGACGTTGCCAATCTGCGTGTTTCCAATACGGAAGGGAAGTTTGTCCGGTTGGGCGATGTAGCTGACGTGTATTTCTCGTCCGGTCCTACACGTATTGACCGTGAGGACAGACAGCGCCAGATCGTTGTTTATGCTAATACAGTCGGTATTACTCCGGGCGATTTGATCCAGAAGATCCAGACGGAGATGATCCCGGATATGAATATGCAGGTCGGTTACCGTTATAAAATGATCGGTCAGGCTGATACAATGGCAAAAGCCTTTAGTGAGATCGCGAAGGCGGTTATTTTAGCTATTATTATGATCTATATGGTTCTGGCAGCAGAGTTTGAAAGCTTTATGCAGCCTTTGGTAATTATGATGTCACTGCCGTTTGCGATTATCGGTGCTGTTTTAGGCTTGATGGTAGCAGGGCAGACTGCAAATATGATGTCGCTGATCGGTTTTACGATGCTGCTGGGTCTGGTTACAAAAAATGCGATCCTGCTGGTCGACTATGCCAATCAGGCACGGGCTAAGGGTATGCCTTTGCGCGAGGCCTTGCGTGAAGCTTGCGCTTTGCGTATTCGTCCGATATTTATGACAACGCTTTCGACTATTTTAGGTATGCTGCCAATTGCTTTGGGTCTTGGTGCCGGTGCTGAGCTGCGCCAGTCTATGGGCGTGGTTTTAGTTGGCGGTCTGACGACGTCGACTTTGCTGACTCTGGTTGTAGTGCCGCTGCTATATTTGCTGAGCGAGGAATGGAAAGAGAAACATTTGCATAAATCATAGTTAAGGAAGTATTATAATATGACTTACGAAGAAAATTTGCTGGCGCTTTTGGAAAGTTATAAAGCAGGCACTATCGACGCTAAAACAGCATTGGAAAAGCTGCATGCTGCGGATTATACTGACCTAGGTTTTGCGAAACTGGATCATAACCGCAGTCTGCGTCAGGGCTTTCCCGAGGTTGTTTACTGCGAGGGTAAAACAGTAGAGCAGGTTGCTGCAATCATGGAAAAGCTGGCACAGGTACACAATAATATTTTGGGAACACGTGCTGATGCCGATAAATTTGCAGCGGTGCAGAAGGTGCTGCCCGATGCGGTTTATCATAAAAATTCGCGCTTGATTTTTGTAGAGCGTAAACCTCTTCCAAAAGATGATAAGCGTTATATCGCCGTTGTGACGGCTGGTACAAGCGATCTGCCTATTTCAGAGGAGGCGGCATTGACTGCTGAGATTATGGGCAATCAGGTAGAGAGGGTTTACGACGTAGGTGTGGCTGGTATTCATCGACTGTTTGATAAACTTGATTTGATCAGAAATGCTAATGTGGTTATTGTCGTTGCCGGAATGGAAGGTGCTTTGGCAAGCGTTGTCGGCGGCTTGGTGGAACGACCTGTAATAGCGGTGCCTACCAGTGTCGGTTATGGCGCTAACTTTCAGGGGCTATCGGCACTTTTGGGCATGCTCAACAGCTGTTCAGCCGGTGTGGCTGTCGTTAATATCGATAACGGTTTTGGAGCGGGGCGTATGGCAAGTATTATCAATCATATGAGGTGATGTAATGAAAGCAATCTATATAGAAGCATTTGCGGGTATCAGCGGCAATATGCTGCTGGGAGCTTTGATCGATGCAGGTGTACCGTTCGATCATCTGGCGTCTGAGATGAAAAAGCTGCACTTGGGAGAGTATGAACTGATCAACGAACGTGTTAATAAATGTGGGATTGATGCGAACTATTTTAATGTCTTGCTGCCAGATGAACGTCAACATGATGTCACAATTGGACATCGGCATGAACATACTCACGCTGGTAACCATCATCACGAACATGGCGATACAGGGCATAACCATGAACATCATTCCGATTGCGCTCAGCATTGCCATCAGGTGAAAGTGTCTGAAGAACCTGTGCATCACCACCATGAACATCGCAATCTGCATGATATAGCCCATATTATTACACATTCTGACTTGCATGATAAAATCAAAATGCAGTCTTTACAGGTGTTTACAGCTTTAGCAGAAGCTGAAGCTAAGGTTCACGGAAAAACTGTTGATGAAGTGCATTTTCACGAAGTCGGAGCAATCGACACGATTATTGATATTGCTGGCTGCGTTTTGGCTTTGGAATATTTGGGGATCGAAAAGATTTTTGTTTCCAATATCCATACAGGCAGCGGCTTTGTAAATTGTGCACACGGACTGATGCCAGTGCCGGCTCCTGCGACGGCAGAGCTGTTACAAGGGCTGCAGCACAGCCACGGAAAGATCGAAAAAGAGCTTACTACACCGACTGGTGCTGCACTGATGAAGGTTTTAGCAGTCAGTACAAATGATATTCCACAGGGCTTTAGCGGCAGTAAAATTGCTTATGGCGCCGGGACCTGGGATCTGGAAATACCCAATGTCCTGCGCATCAGTATCGGCGAATGGGAAGCTGAAGCCGGTGGTGAATTACTTGTTGCCGAATGTAATATTGACGATATGAATGGCGAATTGTACCCTTATGTGCAGGAACGCTTACTGCAGGCGGGTGCTTTGGATTGCTGGCTGACTCCGATCATTATGAAAAAAGGACGGCCTGCTCAAACTTTATCGGTGCTGCTCGATCCTCAGAACCTGGATCAGATGACTGATATTTTGCTGACTGAAACAACGTCGCTGGGAGTACGTTATTATGCGGTGCATCGCCATATCAATTACAGGAAGGTTACTATTGTGTCGTTGCCTGAAGGTGAAGTGAGAATTAAATATGCACAGATGGATGGGAAAATTGTGAATATTGCTCCTGAATTTGAGGATTGTAAAGTTTTGGCTTTAAAAAGCGGACACAGCCTGAAAACTATTATGCAGGCAGCAGCTGCTGCTGCGGAGGCACAACTTGAACAGTGATTTTGCTGCTTATATCGACAATTTAAAAAAGCAGATCAAAAGTTTTGACGCCAATCTTACAATTACTGAAAAAAAGCTGCAGTATGGTATACAGTTGACAGTAACAAACAGTGATAGTAAAGTAGTATTATCAGTATATAATGGTAAAAAGGGGATTAAGTTTGTTTGGGGCGGTACGGCTTCAGAATTGAGGTCCCAGCTGGAAGCAGTTTTGACAGGAAAAGATACTGCCGATAAAGGGGATATCGTACAGGCTATTGGAAATGACTATACACTTTTACGAAATTGTGCCGATTTTAAAGGTATTTGGGCAGGCAGTGACGAATCAGGTAAAGGAGATTTTTTCGGACCCTTAGTCGTTGCAGCAGTATTAGTAGATATTACGACGGCTGAAAAACTAGTCCGTTTGGGAGTCAGGGATTGCAAACTGATCAATGATAAAGAAGTTCTGCGGCTGGCAGAGCTGATTGTCGAAGCTGCTCCGATCAACACGGTTTTAGCTTTGAAGCCGGAAATGTATAATTTTCGTTATCAGCAAATGCGTGCAGATGGAAAAAATCTCAACCATTTGTTAAGCAATGGTCACATAGCTGTACTGCGAAATGTTCTGCGGCAATGCCCGCAATGTAATTATGCGCTGGTCGATCAATTTACAGCGTCTAACGACATCCGCGCCAGCTTACAGCAGGAATTTCCTGATGTTAATATAGTACAGCAGCACAGGGCCGAGGCAGATATTGCTGTGGCGGCTGCTTCAGTATTGGCGCGGGCTAAATTTTTGGAAATAATGCAGGAGCTGGCCGAGCAGGTTGGGCGAAATGAATTGCCTAAAGGCGGCAGTGACGCTGCGACAAACTGTGCACGCGAGCTGCTGAAAGAATTGGGACGCGGTGCCCTGGAACGGCTTGTAAAAGTCCATTTTGCAAATTATAAAAAAATCTAGAGCCTTTCAGGAGGCTGAAATATATGAAAAAATTAATTGTTAATGCTGATGATTTCGGACTGCATCCGGCAATCAATGCTGGTATTATAAAAGGCTGCAGGGACGGTTTTATTACCAGTACGTCTTTAATGTGCAGCGGCGCTGCTTTTGATGACGCAGTACTTCAGGCGAAAGCAACACCTGCTTTAGGAGTAGGTATCCATCTTACTTTAGTAGGAGGTGGTAAACCGCTTTTACAAGCACGGCAGCTGCGAACACTTGTTGATGAAGATGGGCTTTTGCCTGCTGATTATACAGTTTTTGCCAAACGGTGGTATGCTGGCAGAATAAAAAAAGCAGAAGTCGTCAGCGAACTGCAAGCACAACTAGAACGCGGCTTAAGCTGTGGTCTGGAAATAACTCACGTCGACAGCCATCAGCATCTGCATGTGCTGCCGGGAATCGCCGACATCGTATTGGATTTGTGCAGTGCATTTGGTATTAAAAAAATTAGGATGCCGCAGGAAGGCTGGTTTTGGCGCGGTGGATTTAACAGCACTGCTGGCCGCCTGATCGGCCGTGAAGGCTTAAGCTTTTGCAGCGCTTTGGCGAAAATGAAAGCCAGACAGGCCCGTTTTGTCTATCCGCAGCATTTTTTTGGAATGCTGGCCGGAGGTAATTTAAACGAATTCTTAGTAGGTGAAATCATTAGGAATCTGCCTGATGGCGTAAGTGAGATCATGACTCATCCGGGGATGGATGCAGAGTCTTTGGAAAAAATTTTTTCCTGGCAGTATCATTGGGAAGATGAGCTTCAGGCTTTTCTTTCTGAAAAAAATAAATGTTTATTGGAGCAGAAGAAAGTAACTTTGATAAACTTTGGTGGGCTTTGATATGCACAGAAAATTGATCCGCAGGTTGCTATGGATGTTTGTTTTTGTTATTGCTATTTCTGCGGCAGTTATTTATTTTACATTTGATATAAGAGCGTTAGAATATCTGACGATGTTTGAACCGTGGTGTATTGCTGCGGCCTTTGGCATTTTGGGATTGGGATTGGTTTTTGATGGTTTGCGGCTGATGACTTTGGCTGCTGTGACTGATGAAAAGCTAACTACCAGACAAGTGGTGAACGTTGTTCTAAGCAATTATTTTTTGGCGCTTGTTACCCCCGGAGCCAGCGGCGGTGCTGTAGCTCAGATCATGTTCATGCGCAAGGCGGGCGTGCCGGTAGCAAAGGCCACGGTCGTTGTTTTTGTGCGTACGATTATGTCGATCACTTTTTTGATTTTGCTGGTGCCATTTGTTCTGCATAGTGATCATGCTTTGGTTGACTGGATGCCGACCAGTGTCATTACTATTGTATCTGTTTTATTTGTTTCGCTGCCGATTGCAGCAGTGCTGCTTATGAGGACCAGATATCCGGAGTTTTGGATCATTGGGTTAACGAACAATTTCTCGCGCGATTTCAGGAGGAATTGTTTTATTTGGTATAAAGAATTTAAACAGGCGTCTTTTATTATGGGTAAAAATCCTTTGAAAGTAATGCGGGCCTTTATTGAATCGGGGCTCAGTCTGTTATGTATTTATGCTACTGTACCAATGTTTTTTCTGGGTATGAATATCAAATTTGACTGGCTGCAGGTTATGGGGCGAATGGTTTTGCTGAACCTAGTACTGTATTTTTCACCAACTCCTGGCGGTTCAGGTGTCGCAGAGGCGGGCTTCGTTGTATTATTTTCTGAGCTGCTGCCTGGTGGTCTTGTTGGTATTATGGCAGTTTTATGGCGTTTTACAGCTGAATACCTGCCGTTTTTATTAGGGGCAGTAGTTTCAATACGAGCCTTTGGATCTAATGTTTTATCTATGAAAAATCTCAGGAAGGGCGAAGATCAACAATGAAGATTTTAGTTACCGGCGGTGCTGGATTTATCGGTTCGCATTTATTAGAGCTGTTAAATAGTGATAAAAATTATGAAGTCGTAGTTTTAGATAACCTTTCAAGCGGGTTCAGAGAAAATGTACCTCAAGGAATGAGACTTGTCGTAGCGGATATACGTTCGCAGGAAATAGAAGCGTTATTTCAAAAAGAAAATTTTGATGCAGTTGTGCATTTGGCTGCCCAGACAATGGTACCTTATTCAATCGAACATCCTGATGAAGATTGCGAAATCAATTTAGCAGGCTTGCTCAATGTGTTGGAAAATTGCCGCAAGTATAAGGTGAAAACAGTTTTATTTGCCTCCAGTGCGGCAGTATATGGCAATAATGAAAATGTTCCTTTACATGAAGACCTTGCATTGATGCCAATGTCGTTTTATGGTATTACAAAAATGACATCAGAGCATTATTTACGTGTTTACCACGAGCTTTATGGTATCAATACAGTTGTTTTCCGTTTTGCGAATGTTTATGGCGAACGTCAGGGGGAAGGCGGCGAAGGTGGTGTCGTCAGTATTTTCTGTAAACTTTTGGCAGCAGGAAAAGCTGTGACCGTTTATGGTAATGGGGAACAAACGCGTGACTTTGTCTATGCAGGCGATGTTGCAGCAGCTATTAAAGCGGGATTGGCAGCCATGGGATACCAGACTATCAATGTATCTACAGAGCATGAAACTTCGGTAAATCAACTTTTGGGCGCCTTTGCCGAAGTTGCTGCTGATAAACTTGAAGTTCGTTATGCGGAAACGCGACAGGGTGATATCTTCCGTTCTGCGCTGTCTAATGCACGTTTAAAGGAAATACTTGCTGTAACTCCGCAGATGCAGTTAAAAGAAGGTATCCAAAAAACTTACCATGATTATGTAAAACGGGGAAAGTAGGAAAATAATGAATAGGATCGAGAAGGGAAGCTTGCTCGTTTTAGCAATTATAGTTGCCTTCAATATCTTTTTTGGATTAGGCAGTATACCGCTGCTTGACCCGGATGAGCCGGTATATGCTGAAACTGCGCGTGAGATGATCCAGTTTAATGATTATCTTTCACCGCGTATTTATAATGAATATTGGTTTGACAAACCGCCAATGTATTACTGGCTTGTAGCTGGTGCAATACATGTGTTTGGGGATGGAGAGTTTGCAGCGCGGTTTCCTGCAGCATTAATGGCCTTTTTGACTGTAATAATGCTTTATTGTTCCATTACCAAGCTGTTTAACGAAAGAGCTGGTTTTTGGTCGGCGCTCGTTTTAGCGACATCTGTACAGTTCTTTTATCTTGGCAAGGCGGCGGTAACAGATACGACGCTGTTGTTTTTCCTGACCGGGTCTTTATTGTGCTACTTGCATAAGCAGTATTGGCTGATGTATGTGTGTATGGCGCTGGCCACGGTAACAAAAGGCCCGATCGGGATCGTTTTTCCAGGCGCGATAATATTTCTGCATATTCTTTGTACCGGGCAGTGGCAGAGGCTTTTTAAAATGCACTGTTTACGCGGATTACTGCTGTATTTTTTTATTGCGGCACCGTGGTATTATTTGATGTATCAAGTGCATGGAATGGAATTTATTAATACATTTTTAGGGTTTCATAATCTTACCCGCTTTACAACGCCTGAGCATCCGACCCGGGTTTTGTGGTGGTATTATTTTCCTGTTATAATCCTGGGTTTGTTTCCTTGGACAGGGCTGTTACTGCAATCTATTAAAGCATCAATTACAGACAGCAGATCTGATGATCTGGAAAAAATGCTTTTCGTGAATATCTGGTGGCTTTTCGTACTGATATTTTTTACTATCTCTCAAACGAAGCTCGTTTCTTATATCTTACCTATGTTTCCAGCGCTGTCGATTGTGATTGGCTGGAATATTGCCAGAATGCAAAAAGAAAATTATGGTATCCGTTGGTCCTGGATTTTTGGCAGCGGAATAATGTTTTTATTGCTTACAGCCGGATGGGTTATTGGCGGGCAGCAATTGCCTGAAGTTGCTTTCGGAGGAATTGTGCTGGGCAGCGTAACTTTTATTTTGGGCGTAAGTATAGTTTGGGCGTTGTGGCGTTATCGCGATATTAATTTTTCAGCTTGGCTGCATGTGGTTACCGGTGTTTTGACAATGGTAATTGCATTTTCCTTTTTGTTGCCAATGGTTGCCAATCGTTTTAGTGTTAAAGAAATCGTTAGAGTTTATCATACGAAATGTGATCAGCAGAAACCGGTTTATGTTGATAAATTTTTGAGGCCAGGTTTTATGTATTATACTGGTGCACCGGGTGAGGAAGTAAAACCTAAAAGTGGTGATTTAGCCAGAGTTTTAAATGATCCTGGTCAAAAATATGTTTTGGTACGAGGATTGGAACTGCGCCGTTTAAAAGATAAGGATAAACTCCAAAAGCTAAATGAAATCAAAGAAATCGGTGACATTTATTTGCTGGAAAAATATTAAAAGAATATATGGATTAGTTAGAAAAATGTAGATTAAAACAACGTCGCTGAAAGCGACGTTGTTTTTTTATGTCCTGCGGGTTTTTACAAACATGTATCGCGTTAGCTAAGCATCGCGATCGCGTAGAGAGCGATGCAAAAGTAATAGCAAGACCAGAATAAGTTTGATTCATTTATTTGTAAATGTCTTGCGGGGGGGGACTCGTGTGGTATAATTCTAATTGAAATCATTTGGAACAAAAAAAGTATTTTAAGGATAAAATGTAAAAATGAATCAAATGAAATTTAAAATACCTAAATACGATAAATATACAAATTATTTTTTGTCTGCACTTCTGTTTGTTATTGACTATCTATCGATAGTTTTGGCAGAACAAAGTGCTTTTGTTTTACGTAACTGGATAGTAAGTGATGGCGGAACATTACATATCTCCTGGTTGAATTTTTGGGTAGTTTTTCCACTTTTGTATTTGCTTTTTCTTAATATAGAACAGCTTTATAATCGCAGGATGCAGTTCTGGCAGGTTATTGAAAAAATCTTTCAAGCGTCACTCTATGCTGTTGTAGCAATTGTCATTGTTTTATATATTGGTAAAATTGCTGCATCTACGTCGCGTATGTTTATATTCCTGCTATGGCTGTTCAGTTTCATATATTTAACTGTGTTTCGTTATCTTACCAAAAAGTTTCTAGAGAAAATACAATTGTTGCAGATTCCAGTACTTATTATTGGTGCAGGAAAAACAGCAGAATTACTAGTTAAAGGAATTATTAACGATGCCGGTATGGGATATAAGATTATCGGCTTATTGGAAGATAATTGTGTTAGAAATGGAATCTTAAAACGATTTCCTGTTTTAGGTAAGTTTTCTGATGTAGAAGCCGTTATCCTGAAGACAGGAGTGCAGCATGTATTTATTGCGGCCCCGGGATTGGAACAGGAAAAGTTAACGCGACTGATTTATAAAGTGCAGCCACTTGTGAAAAATATGGGAATTATCCCTAATCTTATTGGTATACCAATGGGCGGTATTGAAGTAGAAAGTCTTTTTAATGAAAAACTAATGCTGTTGCGTTTAAAAAACAATTTAGCAAGATCGTGGAACCGGTATTTAAAAACAATATTTGATTTTGCATTGACATTGCTTGGTACTGTAGCAATATCGCCAATATTGATTTTTATAGCTATCTGGATATATAAAGATTCACCAGGACCAGTGATCTTTAAACATACGCGGATTGGTAAAAATGGAAAAAAGTTTCCCTGTTATAAATTCCGTAGTATGTGTATTGATGCTAAAGAAAAACTGGCAGAGTTGCTCGAAAATGACCCAGTAGCTAAAGCGGATTGGGAACGCGACTTTAAACTGAAAAATGACCCAAGGATCACAAAATCCGGAGCATTTTTGCGCAAAACAAGTTTAGATGAGCTGCCGCAGATATTTAATGTTCTTAAAGGTGAGATGAGCCTTGTAGGTCCACGACCTGTAATTAAAGAAGAATTGGAACGTTATGGTGAATACGTAGACGATTATCTGATGGTCAAACCTGGCATTACCGGTATGTGGCAGGTTAGCGGCCGCAGCGATATTGATTATACAGAGCGGGTTTTACTTGACAGTTGGTATGTACGCAACTGGAGTGTATGGATAGATATAGTAATGCTGGTTAAGACCTTTAAAGTGGTGTTACTGAGAAAAGGTGCATATTAAAAAGATATGAAAGTTGGTAAAAGTGTTTATGTATGATTATCTGGTAGTTGGCAGTGGTTTATTTGGAAGTGTATTTGCCTGTGAAGCAAATAAAAAAGGTAAGAAGGTCCTTGTTATAGACAAAAGGCCAAATATTGCAGGTAATGTTTATACACAAGAAATAGAGGGTATCAACGTTCACCTTTATGGTGCTCATATTTTTCATACTAACTTGAAGCATGTATGGGAATATATCAATTGTTTTGCAGAATTTAATCGTTTTACCAATTCGCCAGTAGCCAACTATTATGGGGAATTGTACTCGCTGCCATTTAACATGTATACCTTTAATAAAATGTGGGGAGTAGTAGCTCCTGAAGAAGCTGCGGCCAAGATAGAGGAGCAGAAACAAAAAGCCGGTATAACAGAACCGAAAAACTTAGAAGAACAGGCCATTGCACTTGTTGGTACTGATATTTACGAAAAGCTGATCAAGGGCTATACCGAAAAGCAATGGGGCAGACCATGTAATGAATTACCAGCTTTTATTATCAAAAGGCTTCCGGTACGCCTGACATTTGATAATAATTATTTCAATGCGCTTTATCAGGGAATTCCTGTTGGTGGCTATACACAGATGGTTGCCAATATGTTGCAGGATATAGAAGTACAGCTTAATGTAGATTATTTAGAAAATAAAGCTGACTTGGATAAACTTGCTGGAAAAGTAGTGTATACAGGATCAGTTGATGCTTATTTCGACTATCAGCTTGGAGCGTTGGAATATCGTTCTGTCAGATTTGAGAATGAGGTCTTGAATAAAGCAAATTTCCAAGGTAATGCAGCAGTTAACTACACTGATAGTGAAACTCCTTGGACAAGAATCATAGAACATAAATGGTTTGAATTTGGTAAAGATAAAAACGGTAACGATTTGCCTAAAACAGTGATCAGCCGTGAATATAGTAGTGAATGGAATACAGGTGAAGAACCATATTATCCTGTTAATGATGAAAAAAATAGTAAATTGTATGCAGAATATAAAGTGCTTGCAGAAAAGGAAAGTAAGATCATATTTGGCGGACGTTTGGGAGAATATAAATACTATGATATGGATGCAGTAATAGATAGTGCCTTAAAGCTTGCAGAAAAGGAATTGGTATAGACTGTGGATATAAAAATACTTGTCGCTACACATAAACAATATTGGATGCCTGAAGACAAGATTTACTTACCTATACATGTAGGGTGCGCTGGGAAAGCAGATTTAGGTTATTTGGGAGATGATACAGGTGATAATATTTCTGCAAAAAATGCTAATTATTGTGAGTTGACAGGACTCTATTGGGCTTGGAAAAATTTGAAATGTGATTACATAGGATTGTGCCATTATCGGCGTTATTTTGCCCATGCTGTAAGTAGCAACGATGTTGAAAAGAAAAAACTGGCTATATTACAACAAGCGGATTATGAAAAACTATTTCAGCAGCATGATGTCATTTTACCGAAGCAGCGTAACTATTTTATAGAAACAGTGCGTAGCCAATATGAGCATGCGCATAATAAAAATGATCTGGCAATTACGGAACAAATAGTAGCAAAACTTTATCCGGAATATAGTGAAGCTTTTAGTAAGGTAATGGGAAGAACAAAATTACATATTTTCAATATGTTCGTAATGAAAAAAGAAAAGTTTGATGAATATTGTCAGTGGTTATTTACTATTTTGTTTGAGTTGGAAAAAAGGATAGATATAAGCAATTATAATCAGTATGAATCAAGAGTATTTGGATTCATAAGTGAGCGTTTGTTTAATGTTTGGTTAGAAAAACAGGCGTTAAATACAAAGGAAATAGATGTTGTTTTTTTAGAAAAAATAGACTGGTTTGACAAAGGCATAAAGTTTTTGAGAAGAAAAATATGTAATAAAAATTTCGGGGGATAGGTGTAGTGAGTCTGTATCGGTATCCATTTTTTAGTATTATTGTTCCTGTTTATAATACAGAAAAGTATATAGAAAAAGCTATTTATAGCCTTATTTCTCAAACATTTCAGATGATAGAAATAATAATAATTGATGATAATTCCAGTGATAATACATCTAATATATGTGATTTGTTAGCATCCAAGTACCCTTTTATCAAGGTAATTCATTTACAAAAAAATAAAGGCGTTAGTAATGCTAGAAATATCGGTATAGAGATAGCTAAGGGTGAATATATATCTTTTCTTGATGCAGATGATTACGTAGACAAAGATTTTTATGAAAAGATATATTGGTGTTTAAAGAATAATAAATATGATGTTTTAATGGTTGGTGTTAAGGAAGAATATTTTGATCAAAAAGGAAGTATAAAAAATAATAATATTATTGATGTAAAAAATGGAATATATGGATCTTACGATATTTATGATATTATGCCAATGTATTTTAGGAATACTTTATTTAGGTATGTATGCAATAAATGTTATAAGAGAGAGTATTTGTACAAAATAAAAGTGAAATTTAAAAATATAAAAATGGGTGAGGATGTAGATTTTAATATTGATGTTTTCAAAGATATTGAAACATTTGTGACATTAGAAAAATGTTATTATCATTATGTAAAAAGTAATACAAATTCGGCAACTGCTAAATTTATTGAAAATTATTGGAATATACATATAGAATTGCTGAATAAAGAAATAAATTTGTTTAAAATTTGGGGAAAACAAAAAGAAACAGAAGAGTTTATATGTAATGAATATATTAAAGCAGTATACATATCATTACAGTTAACATATTACAAAGAAGCTTTAATGGACAATAAGAAAAGAATGATTTTTTTGAATGGTATATATAATTCACAATTGTATAAAAAATTACAGGTGAGTATGAATTGTATTACAGAAAAAAAATACTATTTATTAGCTAAAATTTTGCAAAGTCAAAATAGCTATATGATATTATTTATTACTTATATTATTTTTTTATTGAAAAGTAAATTTATTGGAATATGGTTTGTTTTAAAACAGAAATAATAAATATTAAAAGAATTTATTATTCAGGTGTTCTTCTATAAGAATTTATTTTATCATTGTTATAGGGAAGAATAATTTTAAAAATAGGTAACAAATACATTAGATTAATAACAATAGAAATGGAATTTTTATGAGGATTGATATTGATGATTAAAGAAAAAAATATATTGTTTTTGTGTGAAGGTTTAAATCATGCAAATTTTCAATTTAATATGGAAGAATCGTTTAGAAAGCTTGGTTATAATTGTATTTATTTAGTTACTAATTTAGCTGCATATTTAGCATTGAAAAAAATGACTAAAAATATGGTTGTTTTAGTAAAACGTAAAAAATGTCCTTATTATAGTGATGTTGTACTAAAATCGAAGGAATATATTGAAAAATCGTTATCTAAAGAGAATGTTATTAGTATATATAAAGCAGTATATTATTTTTGTTCAAAGATTAATTCCAAGTATAGTATAGATTTATTTATATGTAGTCAAGGTGTAAAAGCTGCTGAAATTACTGTTAGAGAATATGCAAGGAAAAATAATATAAAAACTTTATTTTTTGAGTTATCGAATTTACCAGGGAAAACTTTTTTTGATATTGAAGGTTCAAACGCATCATCTTATTTATACAATAATATTGAAATTTTAGATAAAAGTTATATTGATGATATTACATATGAGCAATGGAGAGAGAAATATCTTGAAAATAAATTTAAGGAACATATTGTTAAACAAGCTGTTAATTTAAGACAGTTTAATTTGAGTTTAAAATATGTTTTTGTGACAAGATTTGATTTTTTATATACAGGGATAAAAACAAAAAAACTTGATATTTTTGATAAGGTGAAAGATTTATTCATGTCAAAATATTTGAATATAGAATATGACAATTTGGATTTTGAAAAAGAAAAGTATATTTTTTTCCCAATGCAAGTATCAACAGATTCACAAATAGTTTTAAATAGTGATATTGGATTAATGGATTCGTTAAGTTATAGTTTAAAGGAAGCTCAGAGATTAGGGGTGATATTAGTTGTAAAACTTCATCCTGCCGAAAAAAGTGTTGAGATCACTAAATCATTGTTAATGTTGAGAAAAAAAATGGGATTCAAAATTGTAAATGATAATACTTTTGTGATTATAAAAAATTCCTTAAAAGTAATAACTATAAATTCTACAGTGGCGTTAGAATCGATGATTATTGGTAAAGAAGTAGATATTTTAGGAAGATCTTATTATAAGTACTTTAATAAAGCGAGGATAAAAAGTTATATAATGAATTATTTAATAGATATAGATTTTTTTCAAAATAAATCATTTAGTGTAGAGCAAATTCAGCGATTGTTAACTAGGGCTAAGCTTCTGTAATTTGTAACGAATTTATAAGTGCAATTATTTTATGATATTATATGTCATGTTCGAGATAAAATGTGATGTTATAGGAGAATGAATAATGTTAATTAGCATCATAGTACCTATTTATAATGTTGAACTCTATTTAGAGAAATGTATTGAATCTATAATTAATCAAACTTATAAGAATCTAGAAATAATTTTAGTAGATGATGGAAGTACAGATAGCTGTGGAAAAATTTGCGATGAATATGCAAAGAAAGATAATAGAATAAAAGTAATTCATAAAATTAATGGTGGATTAAGTGATGCTAGAAATAAAGGAATGGAAATAGCTAAAGGTAAATATATTGGTTTTGTCGATGGTGATGATTATGTTGCATCAGATATGTATGAAACTTTATATAAATTTTCTGTAAAGAATAGTTTAGATGTGGCGATGTGTAATGTAAGCACTGTATTAAATGATAGAATTATAGAATACAAATATAATAGTGAATTAGTTACAGATGATAAGGATAGAATAATAGAAGAAGTTTTTGTTCATAAAGGAGGGGGAATCGCTATTAGTGTTTGTAATAAATTATTTAAGAGTATTACTCTTAAAAATTTATATTTTGAATATGGTAAAACAAGTGAAGATCTTTTTTTTGCACTAAAATGGATCAATAACACAGAAAGATTTGGGAGAATTTTTATATCTAAATACTTTTATGTACAAAGACGAAATAGTATTACTCATTTAGAATGTTTTTCTTATAAAATTTTGGATAACATAGAAGCTTGTGAAAAAAATTTATATTATGTTAGACAGTTTTATAAAAAATCTATACCTTGTGCCGAGTATAGTTTTTTTATAGCATGTAAGGTGGATATAATAAGAATATACGATTGTATAGATTGTGATAAATATTACAATATAATAAAAGATATACAAGATAAGTTAAGATATAATTTGTTTAAAATATTAAATAATAAATATATAAATTTAAAGTCTAAAGTAGGATATCTAATATTAGTAATTGATACGAGGTTATATATTTATTTGCAAAATATAATTTGGAAAATTAGGGAGAATGGGCATTGAATAATAAAATAATAAATATCTTGTTTTTTATAATTTGCTTCACTTTAATTTTTAATAATATTCCTAAATTTATACAAATGAATTTTTGGGGAGGAATGATTGGCAATAAACTGGTATTATATCCATTAACGATTGGATTTATTTATACTGCATATTGCCAATATAAGAAACAGAATGTATTAGTTCATTTTGATATATTTAAAAAATTTGTATTGCTATATATTATGATTAATATGGTATCGCTATTAGTAGGATTATACATATATCCTTATTATAATTTAGTTCTTAACGGTCCTATAAGCCAAATTGAAAAATTACCTAGAGTACTTGAAATTTTTGAAAGTTATGGTATTATACTTGATCATAAATTTGTTTTGGGTGTGTGGATGATAGTCAGGCAAATAAAAGGCGTGTTTTTAGAAATGTTCTGGTGTTTCGGTGGAGCTTATATGATTTTCTGCTGGTACTATAACAACTGGCAGAAGGCAGTACTAATTATGATCAAAGGTGTTTTAGCAGGTTTAATTATTATTTTTTCTTATAGCTTAATTGAAGTATTTTATTTAGCAGGAAATGTAACGGCTAAAAATATATTAGAAATTATTACTCCATATTTTCATCCAATAAAAACATATATGGGATGGCATCCACCATTGCTATGGAAAGGTCAAGTAAGATCAATATTTTCTGAACCATCAAATATAGGCAATTATATCTCAATATCTATCCCTGTATTGTGGTGTTGTTATTTACGTAAATTTTCACTGAAATTTTTACTGAATTCATTTCTAGTAATGTTTTTAGTGTTTCTGACACAGGCAAGAACTGCCTATGCAATGCTTTTTGGTATGACAGGATTGCTGTTTTTATTATTGTTAGTAATTAAACATAAAGATTTGCTAAAACAAGTCTCAATAATTTGCATCACTGGTGTTATAGCTTTTGGTACAGCTACACAGTTTATAGGAATAATGAATAAAGTACCTAATATAACTGCAACTAATGTTATTGAAAATAATTTTACTAGTTTGACTAGCAGTAATCAACGCAGTAATGGAGCTAGATATGCACTTTTGAAATCTAATTTACGTATTGCAGCTGACCATCCTGTTTTAGGTGTGGGACAAGGGTTATTGAGTGCTTATATAGTTGATTATTACACGGAGGATGAAAAGAAGAATATTGAAGTAAATATGTGGATAAAACAACAAAAAGAAAAAGGTGTATTTTCTTCTGGTAATTCTATAGGTAGTGCAATGAATGAATATGTAACCAGATTAGCACAAACTGGAATAGTAGGATTAAGTGTATTTTTATTTCCATTTATTTGGGTAATGAAGGAATTGTTTAGCCTGTATAAGCAATGTGAAAATAACAAACAGATAGATATTTTATTAATTTTATTCTCACTTATCAGTTCATTAGTTGCTGGATGTAATGGAAGTGTGACAGTTATCTATGGTACATGGATCTTGTTAGGAATAGCTTTTGCGGCGGTTTATAGCGAGAAAGATAAATTGAACAAATGCGAATAGAACAGGCCAGTAAAAATATTAAATATTCTACAATTGCATATATAATAAATAACCTGTTGAAGTTTGTGGTTCGTCTTGTTTTTGTTCGCGCGCTGCCAATAGAGTACTTAGGCATCAATGGTTTATTTACTAATTTATTGGCCATGTTATCGTTAGCAGAATTAGGCGTTGGACCAGCTATTGTGTATAGTTTGTATAAACCTTTAGCTGAACAAGACATAGAAACTGTTAAAGCTTTGATGAGATTGTTTCAAAAAGCCTATACTGGCATTGGCATTTTTATTATCGTTTTTGGTATTTGCGTACTGCCTTGGCTGGACTGGTTTATTAAAGGGAATTCTGTCACTGATATCCATTGGTTTTATGTGATTTTTTTACTTAATACCGGTGTTAGTTACTTTTATTCCTATAAACGCAATTTACTGATTGCCGATCAAAAACAGTATATTAATAGTATTTATCAGAGTGGCGGCCAGATAGTGTTGGCAGTGCTGCAAATCATTACGTTGCTTGTATATCCCAGTTATTGTCTGTATATTTTTTTGATGCTGTTGGTAACTGTTTGTGAAAATTTTGCCGTAGCTAAAAAAGCCGATCAGGTTTATCCATATTTGAAAGATAGAACAGTAAAAAATTTGGATGTTGGTATTAGGAAGACGATTATAAAAAATGTTAAAGCCATGATTGCTCATAAAATAGGCGGGATGGCAGTTTTTTCAACTTCTAATCTGATTCTTTCTAAATTTGTTGGGTTAACAGCAGTGGGATTATACAGCAATTATTATCTGGTTATTAACGTAATTAACAGTTTTGCCAGTCAGTTTTTTGCTTCAGTAACGGCAAGCATCGGTAATCTGCTTGCGCTGGAAAGCGCAGACAAGAAAAATAAAATTTTTCAGGTTACAGAATTTACTGTTGCCTGGCAGGCCATGATTGTCAGTTGTGGTTTTCATGTACTATTGAATCAGCTTATCGAGCTCTGGCTGGGTGAACGTTTTTTATTTGACGCTATTATTGTGAATTGGTTGATCGTAAATTTTTATTTGATGTATATGCGTAAGGCTGTGAATACTTTTAAAGATGCCAGCGGACTGTATTGGAATGACAGGTATAAGCCATTAGCAGAAGCTGTAATCAATTTGGTTGCGTCGGTATACCTTACTATTCATTATGGTGTTATCGGTGTTATCTGGGGTGGTATCATCAGTACTTTATTGACTTGTTTTTGGGTGGAACCGTATGTTTTGTTTAGGAACAGTATCGAGATCAAACTGAAAGACTACTTTAAGGATTATTTTAAATACGCTGTTGTGACTTTGCTGACAGCTGTTTTCAGCAAGTGGCTGTATAACAAATTGTTTAGTGAAGTTACTGTGATCAATTTTATTCTTGGTGTTATTTTATGTTTAATTATTTCTAATTCGGTATGGATTTCGGTTTTTAGAAAACGGGAAGAAATGGCTTATCTGCGCAATATTGCACGAGAGAAGTTTGGAATGAGATTTTTGTAGGTTTACAAAGAAAATTTGAGTTTTCTTATCGCTGCTGATTGCAGTAGGGGTTGGTGTTAAAATCGCCGCTTGGTGAGTAGTGTCGAATTGTTGCTGGCAGCGATTAGCAGAATTTGCAAGCAAAGGTTGTAGTTGCTGCAATCTCTGGTATTTAGCATATAAAATAGCTGAGAGATATTCTTTATATAAAGTAACAAAAGATAAAAGAGAAAAAATAAAAGAAAATATTATCCTGCTGACATACGGTATTGCAGGTTCATTGCTGATAATTTACTTATTTACAGATAATTTCAATACTAGCGTACTGAACAATATTTACTTGCTACTACTGCTGACGCACGTAAGCAGTAGTAACTGAAAAGAGCTTAAATATTTTTTTATAAAAGTGTATGGAAGGGTAGAGGAATAGTACGATGTATATCAAACGTCATTTAGAAACGACAATAGAAAAGCTGAATAGCTGTTTTAAGGTACTGCTGCTTACCGGTCCGCGTCAGGTAGGTAAAACTACTTTACTGCGTAGGATTGCTGCGGCAGATCGTACTTATGTGACGATGGACGATATCAGCGTACGCAGTTTGGCGATGACTGAGCCGGCGTTATTTCTGCAGCGTTACAAACCGCCGCTTTTGATTGATGAGATTCAGCTGGCTCCTAAGCTGTTGCCGTATCTTAAAATGTATGTAGACGAACAGGGGCAAAACGGTGATTTCTGGCTGACCGGGTCACAGGCTTTTGAGTTGATGCACGGTGTCAGTGAGAGTTTGGCAGGAAGGATCGGTATCGTTAATTTATTGGGTTTGAGTTATGGTGAATTGATTGATCGTCCTGCCGGGCCTTTTGTGCCGGAAAATGAATTTTTGCTGAGCCGTGTGAAGGAGTCGCCTTTGTTACCGATGAGTGATCTATTTGATCAGATTTGGCAAGGCAGTATGCCAGCGTTGAATAGTGCTTCTGAACAGGATTGGAACTGCTATTATTCATCTTATGTACAGACTTTTCTACAGCGTGATGTAAAAGAATTGGCACAGGTGAATGATGAATTGCAATTTTACAGGTTCTTATGTGCTGCCGCCAGCTATACCGGCAGTATGCTTAATTACGCAGCTTTGGCTAAAGAGGTAGAGATAACTCCACCGACAGCTAAACAGTGGCTAAAGGTTTTGGCAGCAGCGGGTCTGGTATATTTTTTGGAACCGTTTGCGCATCCTAACTTAAAATATGCAGTCAAAGCACCAAAGCTTTATTTTACTGATACTGGACTTGCTGCATATTTGCTGCGTTGGAGCAGTGCAGCAACGTTGGAAGCAGGGGCAATGGCGTCTAATTTTTTTGAAACATGGGTTGTTAATGAGATTTATAAAAGCTTTATTAACTGCGGTCAGATCCCGCCTCTTAGTTATTTTCGTGATTTCAATACCAAAGAAGTCGAACTTTTGATTGAGACAGATGGATGTGTATATCCTTTAGCAATTCGTAAAAGTGCACAGCCAGTAAAAGAAATTAAGAAGTTTGAAATTTTGAAACCGATTGCAGAAGGTGAAAAAGCCTTGAGAATTGGCTCTGGCGGCGTTGTTTGCCTGGCAAACGATTTATTGCCTGTTGATGCTAAGAACTGGTATATACCTGTGGGCTTATTATAAAAAAACAGACTGCCATTTAACGGCAGTCTGTTTTTTTATAATAAATGTTTATTTTGTATATTTTCGGATAAATCTGTCAAGACGTGTTAATGCTTCCCGCAGATTATCTTCGCTGTAAGCATAAGAACAGCGGATAAAGCCTTCACCGCTGGCTCCGAAGCTGCTGCCGGGGATAACCAGCACTTCTTCTTCTGTAAGCAGTTTTTCAACAAATTCCATACTCGTGAGCTCTGTTTGTTTAATACAGGGGAATACATAAAAGGCACCTTCTGGTTCATAAAGGGGCAGCCCGATTTTCTTAAAGCCGTCGATCATGATCTGACGGCGCTTTTCATATTCGGCAACCATTGCCAGCATGTCGTTTTCACAATATTTTAAAGCAGCTATAGCACCGTATTGAGCTGTGATATTGGCACAGAGTACTACATTTTGATGGAGCAGGTTTGCCGCCTGGACGAATGCTGCAGGAGCGGTAAAATAACCTAACCGCAGGCCGGTCATGGCATAAGCTTTTGAAAATCCGTTTAAAACTACTGTGCGGTCTTTGAACTCAGAGAAAGCTGTGAACATAGTATGTTTTTTGCCGCCATAAGTCAGGTGAGCATAAAGTTCATCAGAAATAATCATAATATCATGTTTAACAGCCCAGTCGCCAATAGCCTTGATTTGCTCTTTGCTCATAATAGCACCTGTAGGATTGTTGGGATAACCAAGGAGTATAGCGCGAGTTTTATCAGTCACTGCTTTTTCCAGATCTGTGACCGTAGGAACAAAGCCGTTTTCCAGTTTGGTTTCTACCGGTACCGCTTTTCCGCCTGCTAAAATGATGCAGGCTTTATTCGCAACATAACAGGGCTCGGGAATAATGATTTCGCCATCAGGGACCATAATGGTGCGGATAACGACGTCTAATGCTTCGCTGACACCTACAGTCACCATAATTTCAGTTTTGGGGTCGTATTGCACGCCATAGTTTTTGTAAGTGTCAGCAGCTATTGCTTCGCGCAGTTCCAGCATTCCCAGTGTAGAGGTATAGTTGCTTTTTCCTGCATTCAGACTGTCGATACAGGCTGCACGTACTTTTGCTGGAATATCAAAATCAGGTTCACCTACGCTGAGTGGTACAATGTTAGGATTGTTGGCTGTTATTTCTAAAAATTTTGCCAATCCGGAGGGCGGAAGGGCTTTAATAAAGGGAGAGATCATTTTATCGATGTTGAAGCTCATGGAAGTCATTCCACCTTTCATAATAAATATAGAAACAATAAACAAATCAAATCTAACACATCTGTATATAGCTGGCAAGTTTAATTATTAAAATATTTTGTATACATGTTAAGTGTAAAGTATTAAACAAATTTTGCTGATTATTATGAATAAAAGCTTGTGCAGAGGCCGTAACTATGGTATAATATCACACGGTGTAAAAATACACACGCAGAATGATCACCCGCTGTCCGCTTGCGGTAAGGGTTAGAGACGATTTCTGCGGAGGAAAAAACAGGAGGCAAATAAAAATGGCTATTATTTCCATGAAACAATTACTTGAAGCTGGTGTTCATTTCGGTCACCAAACCCGTCGCTGGAACCCTAAGATGGCTCCGTACATCTTCACTGAAAGAAACGGCATCTACATCATCGACCTGCAGAAAACCGTTAAAAAAGTTGAAGAATGTTACAACTTCCTGCGCGATGTTGCTGCCCGCGGCGAAAATATTTTGTTCGTTGGTACTAAAAAACAAGCTCAAGAAGCTATGCGCGAAGAAGCTTTACGCTGCAACATGTTCTATGTAAACGAACGTTGGTTGGGTGGTATGCTGACTAACTTCAAAACTATCCAAACCCGTATCAACCGTTTACGTAAGCTGGAAGCTATGGAAGCTGACGGAACTTTTGACGTACTGCCGAAAAAAGAAGTTATCGGTCTTCGTCTTGAGATGGAAAAACTTACTAAATATCTTGGCGGTATCAAAGATATGAAAAAATTGCCGGGTGCTCTCTTCATTGTTGATCCCCGCAAAGAAAATATTGCTGTGCTTGAAGCACGCAAACTGAATATTCCTATTGTTGCTACTGTTGACACTAACTGCGATCCTGACGTTATCGATCATGTGATTCCCGCTAACGACGACGCTATTCGTGCAGTAAAACTTTTAACTGCAAAAATGGCTGACGCTGTTTTGGAAGGTCGTCAAGGTATGCAACTGGAAGAAGCTGCTGAAGCTGAAGAAGTTGCAGCTGAAGACGCTGAATAATAATCAAATACTGGAGGACGAATAAATGGCTGAAATTACTGCTGCATTAGTAAAAGAACTGCGTGAACGTACTGGCGCAGGTATGATGGACTGCAAAAAAGCTTTGAGCGCAACCGATGGCGATCTTGAAAAAGCAATCGACTTCCTGCGTGAAAAAGGTTTGGCTGCTGCTGCTAAAAAAGCGGGCCGTGTAGCGGCTGAAGGTTTAGTTGAAGCTTATATCCATGGCGGCGGACGTATCGGCGTTTTGGTAGAAGTTAACTGCGAAACTGACTTTGTTGCTAAAACTGATGCTTTCAAAGAATTGGTAAAAGACATTGCTATGCATATTGCTGCAACGAATCCGTCTTACCTCAAACGCGAAGAAGTTCCTACTGCTGAACTTGAGCATGAACAAGCTGTTTTGGCTGAACAGGCTCGCAACGAAGGCAAACCTGAAAAAATCATTGAAAAAATGGTTGCAGGACGTATCGAGAAATACTATAAAGAAGTATGCTTGATGGAACAACCTTTCGTTAAAGATCCCGACAAAACTATTTCTGATTTGATTACCGAATCAATTGCTAAAATCGGTGAGAATATTTCTATTCGCCGTTTCACCCGTTATCAACTGGGCGAAGGCATTGAGAAAAAAGAAGAAAACTTTGCAGAAGAAGTTATGTCTTTCGTAAAATAATGAGAAACCGCATAAGAGAACACTTCGGTGTTCTCTTATTTTTTGCCCGAATGGCTGTAGTTCACAAAAAACTCAAGGTAAAAAAGAGGAAATATTGGTAAAATGTAGAATATGAAATAAGATATAGAGTTGCAGAAAATAGGAGGTCGTGGAAGTGGCGGAGAAATCGAAGTATAAGCGTGTCATTTTAAAATTGAGCGGTGAAGCTTTAGCTGGTGATAAAGGGTTCGGTATTGACCCGGAAACGGTTGAGTCCATAGCTTCACAAATCAAAGATGTTACGGAATGTGGTTTAGAAGTCGCTATTGTCAACGGCGGTGGCAACATCTGGCGTGGTTTATCGGGAAGTTCGAAAGGTATGGACCGCGCTACTGCAGATTATATGGGAATGCTTGCCACAGTTATCAATTCTCTGGCGCTGCAGGATGCTTTGGAGACTTTGGGAGTCCCAACACGTGTGCAAACAGCGATCGAAATGCGTCAGATTGCAGAAACGTATATTCGCAGACGTGCCATACGTCATATGGAAAAAGAGCGTGTAGTTATTTTTGCCGCTGGTACTGGTAATCCTTACTTTTCAACAGATACCACTGCTGCTTTAAGGGCGGCCGAGGTAGAAGCCGATGCGATTTTGATGGCTAAAAAGGGTGTTGACGGTGTTTATGATTGCGATCCGGCTAAAAATAAAGATGCGGTAATGTTTGAAAAACTTGATTATATCGAAGTTATTCAAAGAAAATTGAGTGTAATGGATTCTACGGCAATCAGTCTTTGCATGGATAATAAAATTCCTATCGTAGTATTTAATATTGATAAACCGGGTAACATTTTGCGTGCTGCCTTAGGCGAAGAGATCGGTACCCTGGTGGGAGGAAAATAATCATGGCAACAGTAAAAGAAATCATTGAATTAGCAGAAAGTAAAATGCACAAAACTACTGACGTACTGCGCGTAGATCTTGCTTCTGTTCGTGCGGGACGTGCTACTCCGGCTCTGCTGGAAAAGGTTATGGTAGATTATTACGGCACACCGACACCTGTTAACCAGGTAGCAAGCGTTACTGTACCTGAACCGAGAATGATCATTATCCAGCCTTGGGAGAAGAATCTTCTGAAGGATATTGAAAGAGCTATTATGAAATCTGATTTGGGATTGAACCCTAACAGTGATGGTGCTGTAATTCGGTTGAATCTGCCGCAGCTGACAGAAGAACGCCGTAAAGAGATTGTAAAAACTGTTCATAAAAAATCTGAAGATGCACGTGTGATTGTGCGTAATCTGCGCCGTGACGCCAACGATGCTGTTAAGAAAGCAGAGAAGGCTAAAGAAATCACTGAAGATGAAGCTAAAAAGGGTACTGATGATATTCAGAAAATGACTGATAAAATTATCAAGGAAATCGATAATATCATGGCTAATAAAGAAAAGGAAGTTATGGAGATCTGATGCTGATACCTGATGTGTTGGCACTGCCTTTGGCAGAAGCTATTGCCAGACTGGAAGCTGCCGAGATCGGATATACGGTTGCTGCTACGCAGCCGCCGCGCCGGCAAAACGAAGTTGTGGCGGAGAAGATAGCTGTTGAATATGTGGTTAGGCAGAGTTTGCTGTCTGACAATAAAGTAGCTCTTGTAACAGTAAAAAAATATAGAAAGGAGGTGCTGGAGAATGGCATTAGTAATCAATAAAGACGAATGTATCGGTTGCGGTTCCTGCGCTTCTACCTGCCCCGTAGGTGCTATTAAAGAAGCTGACGGTAAATATGAAATCGGTGATGAATGTGTTGAATGCGGCGCTTGCGCTGGTGTTTGCCCTGTAGGTGCTATTAAACAACCTTGATTTTAAGTTTTTAGGACTGCAAGGCCCCCTCTTAGAGGGGGTCTGTCAGTTTTATTTATTCCAGGGAAGGGTTGGTGTGCTTGTGTTTAACAGCTTGTTCAAAATCAAGAAGAATACAAACCCCGACGTAAATATCGATATCGATGGTATTAATTTGGCTAATGTGCCGCAGCATATAGCAATTATTATGGACGGTAATGGCCGTTGGGCTAAAGCGCAGGGAAAAGTGCGAACATTTGGGCATCAGGCCGGAGCTGAAACTTTAAAAACTATTGTTAAAATTGCTGATAAAATTGGTGTTAAAGTTATCAGCGCGTATGCTTTTTCAACAGAAAATTGGAAACGGCCTGTTACTGAGGTCAGTTTTATTATGGAGCTTTTAAGCCGTTATCTGACCAGTGAGATTGAAGAATTTAATCGAAATAATGTTCAGGTTCGTTTTATGGGTTCACGTGAAGGTTTGCCGGAAGTTGTAAAACAGAAAATGGACCACGCTGTGGAAGCAACTAAAAACAATACCGGTATTATTTTAAACTTGGCAATAAACTACGGTGGGCAGGCCGAAATTTTACAGGCAATACAGCGTATTGCGGCAGATACCGAAAAAGGCTTGCTGAAAGTAGAAGATATACAGGCAGAAACTTTTGAAAATTATCTTTATACGGCTGGCTTGCCTGCGCCTGATCTTTTGATCAGACCAGGAGGAGATAATCGTATCAGTAATTTTATGCTGTGGCAAATCGCATATGCGGAAATTTGGACTACAGATGCATATTGGCCTGCTTTTACCCCTGAAATGTTCTTGCAGGCAATCAAAGAATATCAGGGACGCGAACGACGCTTTGGCGGGTTAGTGACAAAATAAATTAAGCAGGTGTAAAAGATATGTTGACTCGTATTTTGACAGGTTTGGTAGGCGTTCCGATAGTAGTATGGCTGCTTCATAGCGGCGGTATGCTTTTTAATGCTGCAATATTTGTACTGGCAGCTATCGGCTGGCTGGAATTTTATAATATGGCCAAAAATAAAGGCTATAATGTTTTTTATTTTTCGTCCGGTATTATGACCTTGGTGCTGGTAGGAAGTTTGATGTATTTGGATGATTCTATTTATACATTATATTCACTGCCGCTTTTTCTGGTCGTAACTATTATTGCTATTTTACTGGAAGGCCTGCATAAGCACTGTAAAGGTCATTTGGTTGAGAATGTTGGTTTATCGGTTATGGCGGTTTTATATATCGGCATTCTGTTTTTTCACTTTGGCCTTTTAAGGCAGTTACCATTTGAACCGGTGGTTATTGGCTCATTTGTTTTAGAAGGCGGCGAATGTTTTTTCTGGCTGATTATGCTTGGAACATGGGCCAGTGATACTTTTGCTTATTTTGTCGGCTGTGCGATAGGTAAACGCAAGTTGTGTCCAAATGTCAGTCCTAATAAATCTGTAGAAGGAGCTGCAGCCGGATTTATCGGCTGTCTGGCTGTAATGGTTTATTTGGGAGTAAAGGTGTTAGATATGGAGATAGTACAGGCAGCTGCATTAGGTTTATGCGTAGCTGTTTTTGCGCCGCTGGGAGATTTGGTAGAGTCGATTTTGAAACGTTCCTTTGGCGTTAAAGACTCTGGTAAGATTTTTCCAGGCCATGGTGGAGTTTTAGATCGTTGTGACAGCTTGTTGTTTGCCATACCGCTTGGCTATTATGTTTTAGTGTTTTCGGTTTTGTTGACTAAAACACACTGATTATATTATTCGGAGGCTTCAAAATGAAAAATGTTTCCGTGCTTGGCAGTACCGGGTCCATTGGTAAACAGACATTAGAGGTTGCTGCAGCTAATCCTGATAAGATAAAAATCAGAGCGTTGGCGGCACATACAAGTGACGTTTTATTGGAAGAACAGATTAATATTTTTCAGCCTGATATTGCGGCGCTTTCTGATGAGGCCGCTGCAGAGCGGTTGAAAAAACGTTATACCGGCAAGACGAAAATCCTTGCAGGAGAAGCGGGTCTTTTGGAAGTGGCTACGTTCAGCGAAGTTGACACAGTTTTAGCTTCAATGGTCGGTTATGCCGGTCTGAGACCTACTCTGGCTGCGATTGAGCATGGTAAAGACATCGCTTTGGCTAATAAAGAAACGCTGGTTGCTGCAGGAAGTATTGTTATGAGTGCGGTAGCAGAGCACAATGTTACTTTATTGCCGGTCGACAGTGAACACAGTGCCATTTTTCAAGCTTTGGCAGGTGGCAAACATCAGGAAGTTAAGCGGTTGCTGATAACTGCTTCTGGCGGTCCTTTTCGTGGTAAAAGTAAAGCTGAGCTTGAAAATGTGACTTTAGAACAGTGTTTGAAGCATCCAAATTGGAGTATGGGCAGAAAAATAACTGTTGATTCTTCTACTTTGGCTAATAAAGGGTTGGAAGTTATTGAGGCGCATTGGCTTTTTGACATGCCTTATGAAAAAATCGATGTAGTTGTACATCCGCAGAGCGTAATTCATTCTTTGGTTGAATATCAGGATGGTTCTGTTTTGGCTCAGTTGGGACTGCCAGATATGCGTTTGCCGATACAGTACGCTTTTTCATATCCAGAGCGATTTGATAATGCTTTCGGACAGCTGGATTTAGTAAAAGCAGGTCAATTGACGTTTGAAGCTCCTGATTTGGAAGCATTTCCGGCACTGAAACTTGCTGTCGAATGTGGTAAAGCAGGAGGTACCTTACCTTGTGCATTTAATGCGGCTAATGAAGAATCTGTTTACGCATTTTTGGACAATAAGATTAAATACCTTGATATTCCGATGACTATAGAAAAGATTATTGTCAGACATCAGAATATATTGCAGCCTGTTATTGAGGATATAGAGCAGACAGATGCTGAAACTCGCAGGCTGACCAGAGAAATTTTAAAAAACTTGTAATGAGAGGGGGAACTCGGACATGACAACTATTTTAGCGGCTATTTTTGTTTTTGGTGTTTTGATCACCGTACATGAATTCGGCCACTTTATTACGGCAAAAATGACAGGCATGCGCGTGGACGAGTTTGCCATTGGTTTCGGACCCAACATTTTTCAGAAAAAAGTTGGTGAGACCCTATATAGCTTAAGAATTATTCCTTTAGGCGGGTATAATAAAATAGCCGGTATGGATCCGGAAGAGCCTGACAGCGATGATTCTTTTAAGTCAAAATCTATTCCTGCCAGAATGTTGGTTATTTTAGCAGGTTCGTTAATGAACTTTCTGCTGCCGATAATTTTGTTTTTCAGTATTTTTATGATCAATGGTATTCAAAAGCCAGTCGATCAGCCTATTTTGGGCACGATTATGGAAGATAAGGCGGCCGCGCAGGCAGGCTTGCAGGTAGGCGATCGTATCCTTGCCATTAATGGTGAAAAGATTGCCACATGGAATGATTTGGTAGTTACCTTGCAGAAGTATCCTGATAAGGAGATTACTGTTACGGCAGAGCATCAGGGCGCAGTAAAAAATTATCAAATGACGCCAGCCTATGATGCGCAGTACGGCAGGCCCTTGATAGGTATTTCTCCTACATATGAACAATATCAGCCAGGCGTTGTTGAAGCGGCTACCATGGGCGCTGGCTATACTAAGTATATTATATTTGCGATGATTGACGGTCTGCAGAAAATAATTACCGGGGCGGCGCCGGCAGATGTTTCAGGTCCTATCGGCGTAGCTAAAATGGCAGGGGAGATGGCAAATCAGGGCATGCTTCCGCTACTGAACTTTATTGCTTTTCTCAGTATTAATTTAGGCGTTATCAATTTATTGCCATTGCCGGCTTTGGACGGCGGGCATTTTGTTCTGTTAGTTTTGGAAGCTGTACGTGGCAAGCCTTTAGGAGCGCGTGCGACCAATGCTATTCAAATGGTTGGCGTAGCAATCATTCTAAGTATTACTGTTTTGGCGGTGTTTAACGACATCAGCCGATAAAATAAAGAGGTGTCTTTATGAAGCGCAGAATAACCAGACAATTACAGTTGGGATCTGTATTTATTGGCGGTGATGCTCCTGTTTCAGTACAGTCGATGACTAATACGAGGACCGACGATGCTGCAGCGACTTTGAAACAAATTAAGGAACTGGCGGCAGTTGGCTGCGATGTCATTCGTTGTGCTGTACCTGATATGCCTGCAGCGCAGGCCTTACGGGAAATAGTTGCGCAGAGCCAGATTCCTGTAATAGCTGATATTCATTTTGATTACAAGCTTGCTTTGGCGGCTATAGATGCCGGTGTCAACGGACTTCGGTTAAATCCTGGTAATATTGGCGGACGTGAAAAGGTAGAAGCGGTAGTTGCAGCGGCCAGAATAAAAAATATACCTATTCGTATCGGTGTTAATGCCGGTTCACTGCCGAAGGATTTATTGGAAAAATATGGGCATCCGACAGCAGAAGCATTAGTAGAAGCTGCTTGGCGTCATATTCATATTTTAGAAGAACTTGATTATCGCAATATCAAAATTTCTTTGAAAGCACATGACGTACCATTAACGATTGCGGCTTACAGGCTTTTAGCTGCTCAATGTGATTATCCGCTGCATGTGGGGATTACTGAAGCTGGTACCGTTAATTCCGGGATTATAAAATCGGCAGTTGGTATAGGTACGTTATTGGCGGAAGGTATTGGCGATACGATTCGTGTTTCGCTTACCGGGGATCCGGTTAATGAAGTAAAGGTTGCTTATAATATTTTGAAAGCTTTGGGGCTTAGAGAATATGGGCCGACTTTGATTTCCTGTCCAACCTGCGGCAGGACCAGAATCAATCTGGAAAAGCTTGCTTTAGAGGTCGAACGCCGTTTAGACGAAATAGCAGAACCAATTACGGTTGCAGTTATGGGCTGCGTAGTTAATGGACCTGGTGAAGCCAGGGAGGCCGATATAGGCATTGCCGGCGGTATTGGCGAGGGCCTGCTGTTCCGCAAAGGCGAGATCATAAAAAAAGTCAGCGAAGATAAAATAGTTGACGAGCTGTTTGATGAAATTAAGAAAATTTTGGTTGAGAGGAAGATGAAATAATGCGAGTTTCCAAACTGTATGCTCCTACTTTGCGTGAGGTACCTGCAGAGGCGGAGGTTGTTAGTCACCAATTAATGCTGCGTGCCGGATTTATGCGTAAAGCTGCCGGTGGTATTTATACTTATCTGCCGCTTGCCTGGCGTGTATTGAAAAAAATAGAAAGAATAGTACGTGAGGAAATGGATGCCAAAGGTTCACAGGAGCTTTTGATGCCTATTGTACAGCCGGCTGAGATTTGGCAGGAAAGCGGACGTTGGGATGTATATGGTGCGGAAATGTTCAGGTTGCAGGATCGTCATAATCGCTGTTTCTGCCTTGGGCCTACACATGAAGAAATGGTAACGACTTTGATCCGCGGTGATGTTCGTTCTTATCGCCAGCTGCCGCTTAGTGTTTATCAAATCCAAAATAAATATCGTGATGAACGTCGCCCGCGTTTCGGTTTGATGCGCGGCCGTGAATTCATTATGAAAGATGCGTATTCCTTTGATCGTGACGAAGCTGGTCTTGATAAATCTTATCAGGATATGTACGATGCTTACACCAATATCTTTACGCGCTGCGGCCTGAACTTCCGCCCTGTTGAAGCTGATTCCGGGGCTATCGGCGGCAGTGGTTCCCATGAATTTATGGTAATTGCCGACAGTGGTGAAGCAGAGATTGTTTTCTGCACCAGCTGCGATTATGCGGCCAATGTCGAAAAAGCAGAGCTATTTCCTTTGGAAGCTCAAGAAGAAGCAATGCTGACTAAAGAAGAGGTAGTAACACCAGACTGTAAAACTATTGCTGATGTGTGCGCTTATTTAAAACTTCCTGTTGACCATTCTGTTAAAGCTGTTGCTTATAACAGTGAAAAAGGTTTGATTCTTTGTTTTGTACGTGGTGATCACGAAGTCAATGAAATCAAAGTTATCAATACCTGCGGCGTTATTGACCTGGAAATGGCGACAGAGGAACAATTAGCTGCTGCTGGTACTGTCGGCGGTTATATGGGCCCTGTTGGCATCGATAATAAAAAAGTCATAGTAGTTGTTGACGCTACTGTTATGAAAATGCATAATGTTTGCTGCGGCGCTAATAAAGAAGGGTACCATTTCATCAATGTTAACCCGGGCCGTGATTTTATACCAACATATGTAGCAGATATCCGTCTTATTCAGGAAGGGGATCCGTGCCCGCATTGCGGTGGCGAAGTGAGCAAAGCCCGCGGCATCGAGGTAGGGCAGGTCTTTAAGCTGTTTACTAAATACAGCTCTGCTTTAAAAGCTACCTATCTTGATGAAAACGGTAAAGAGCAGCCTATGGTAATGGGGTGCTACGGTGTCGGTGTCAGCAGAACGATGGCGGCTGCTATTGAGCAGAATTATGATGACAATGGTATCATCTGGCCAATCGAAATAGCACCCTATCATGTGCTGGTTGTGCCTGTTAATACAAAAGATGAAGCATCTGCAGCGAAAGCTGAAGAAATTTATATGCAGTTGAAAAAAGTAGGTCTGGAAACAGTTATCGATGATCGCAACGAACGCCCTGGTGTTAAATTTAAAGATGCTGATCTGATCGGCTATCCGCTGCGCGTTGTAGTTGGGCCGAAAACATTGACTGAAGGTAAGCTGGAAGTTAAAATTCGTAAAACAGGCGAGATCAGATATTTGCCTTTAGATGGCGATTACGTACAAGATATCAAAAATATTATCGCAGAACTTGCTTTTTCAAAATAAAAGATTAAACTGACAGTAAGGAGGTGCCGATAATGAGTTCTCATGATTGGGAGATGCTTATTCGTCTATTATTGGCCGCTTTTTTAGGCGGAATAGTCGGCATCGAACGCGGCAGCGGCGATAGACCGGCTGGCTTTAGAACACATATTTTAGTTTGTGCCGGTGCGGCGTTATTTATGCTGGTTTCTATGTACGGTTATGATGATTACCCTATGCATGGGGAAGAATTCCCGCGCAATCGTGATTCTTCCCGTATTGCTGCACAGGTAGTCAGCGGTATTGGTTTTCTTGGTGCCGGTACGATAATGCATGAGGGAGTTACCGTACGTGGTTTAACAACAGCTGCCAGCTTGTGGATGATTTCGGCCATTGGGTTGGCTGCCGGTGCTGGGATGTATGTTTTAAGTATTGGTTCTACGGCGGTAATGATGGTTACTTTGGTAACTTTTCACAGCTGGGAAAAACGTTTTGCCGGCAGCAGTAGAAATGCCCGCCGCTTTATTCGGATTGTTGCCGAAAATGAACCCGGTATTATAACGAATATTACTGCGTATTTGACTGAAAATGGCGTGAAGGTACGCACTTTAAACGTAAAAAACAACTCCAGAAAAAATGAGGTAGTTTTAGAGCTGTATCTCAAAATAAGTAAAGATAGAGATGATATTGATATTATTCGCGGTTTACAAAGTATTGAAGGCATCATTACTTTAGAGAACGTTGGTTGATTGGTAAGAAAGGACGCAAGCATGAAAGCGAAATATTGTATTGTTCCTGATAAAAATAAATTTTTTGCTTTTTTAGCCGAGCAGTCCTTAACGGAAGCAGAATTATTGCGTGCTCGTTTAATCCAGCCGGAGAAAATCTTTATGGATATCGAGGCTGCCGTGTGGCAGATAGAGTATAAAGCAGTTGCTCCCGTGACAGAAACTTTACTTGCAGCGGTGGCAAATAAGCTTACCGCTGCTTTTAATTTAAAAAAAGTGGAGCTGCAGCAGACAAATCTGCTGGAAACTTCCGTTGTGGCTGAATCGGTTAAAACAGAAAATAAGCTTGAAACAGAAAATAAGTCTGTGCAGGTAGAGCCGGAGCGTGAAGAAATTCCTTTGCCGCCGGAAGAACCTGAAGCAGTTGAAATAGGAGAAGCTGCCGCATTTGAAGCAGTACCTTCGTGTGAGGCAGAGCGTAAAGACGATGCTTATGAAAAGGCTTATAACCTTCTCTATGGAGGGAATAAAAAAGCAGACGGCCTTATTTTTGGTAAAGCATTTAAAGGTAAGCCCAGGCCGATGATCGACGTTATCGAAGAAGAAAATCGAGTCGTAGTAGAAGGTGCTTTTGTAAAAAGCATTGATAAGGACGGTAAGCTGACTGCTTTTATTGAGCGAGTCCTGCGTACCGGCAATGTGATGCTCACTTTTAATTTGAGTGATGAAACCAGTGGACTTTATGTTAGAATGCGTTTTGAAAATCTGGAAGAATGTCTGCAGTTTAAAAAGAAGATCAAACCGGGGATGCAGCTGCGTATTATGGGTAATGTTGCTCCTGACAGATTTTTATTTGATGAAATGGTCATCAGTCCTCAGGGTATTATAGCTGTTCCTAAAAAAGAACGTATGGATAACGCTGAAGTTAAACGTGTCGAGCTGCATTGTCATACAAAAATGAGTAAGATGGATGGCGTAACACCAATGGAAGAATTGGTGGAGACAGCGATAAAATGGGGGCATAAAGCTCTTGCCATCACAGATCATGGCGTTGTACAGGCTTTTCCGTTCTGCTTTGATGTAGCTGAAAAAGCGGATATCAAGCTGATTTTCGGTATGGAAGGTTATTTGATGAACGACGACGGCCATGATATCGATCTGGAGCCGACGGATACGATCAAGAAAAGCCGTATCAAGAAGGTCAAAAATAACCACATTATCATTTTAGCAAAGAACGAAACAGGTCTGCGTAATCTGTATAAACTGGTAACAATCAGTCATTTGCGTTATCTGCATAAACGGCCGATGCTGCCGCGTGAGGTTATCGAAGAATATCGCGAGGGTTTGATTCTGGGTTCTGCCTGTGAAGCTGGTGAACTGTACAGGGCTATTTTGGCAGGTCGTCCCGATGAAGAATTAGAGAAAATAGCTTCTTTTTATGATTATCTGGAAATTCAGCCAACCGGAAATAATATGTTTTTAGTCAGACAGGAGCGCTGCACAGTCAAACAGCTGCAAGAGCATAATAGGAAAATTTATGAACTTGGTAAAAAGCTGGGTAAGCTGACTGTCGCTACCTGTGACGTGCATTTTTTGCATCCGGAGGACGCGCAGCTGCGGGCTATCCTGCAGGCTGGGCAAAATTATTCTGATGCTGATCAGCAAGCGCCTCTTTATTTCAGGACAACAGAAGAAATGCTCAAGGAATTTGAGTATTTTGGTAAAGAAATTGCTTATGAGTTGTGTGTAACCAATCCGAATAAGATTGCGGAGATGGTAGAAAAAATCAAACCTGTTCCTGATCGTGATCAGCTGTATTCACCATTTATACCTGGGGCAGAAAAAGCTATCAAGGAAATGTCTTATCAGCGTGCGCACGAATGGTATGGTGAAAATCTGCCTCAGGTAGTCAGCGACAGACTGAAAATGGAGCTCGATTCCATTATCAATCATGGGTTCTCAGTTCTGTATTATATTGCACATAAGCTCGTAAGAAAATCTTTGGACGATGGTTATCTGGTTGGGTCCCGTGGTTCTGTCGGTTCTTCTTTTGTAGCGACTATGATCGATATTACAGAGGTCAATCCGCTGAAACCGCATTACCGCTGTCCACAATGTAAACACAGCGAGTTCTTCATGAAAGAAGAAGTTGCGTCAGGTTTTGACTTGCCTGCTAAAGCATGTCCTGAGTGCGGTACAGAGATGATCCGTGATGGGCACGATATTCCGTTTGCCGTGTTTATGGGTTTCCATGGTGATAAAGTACCTGATATTGATTTGAACTTTTCCGGAGATTATCAGCCGACAGCACATAAATATACAGAAGAACTTTTCGGACGCGATAATGTTTGCCGCGCCGGTACGATTTCAACGATTGCTATCAAAACGGCTTTTGGTTATGTCAAAAAATATTATGAGGCAAAAAATCTGCATGTGCATTCGGCACATGTTGCAGGTCTTGTAGAAGGCTTTGCCGGTATTAAACGAACTACTGGCCAGCATCCGGGCGGTATCATGGTTGTACCGCGCAATATGGATATTCATTATATTTCGCCGATGAACAGACCGGCCGATGAAAAAGATTCGGAAACAGTAACTACTCACTTTGATTATCACTCGATCAACGACCGTCTGGTTAAGCTTGATATACTTGGTCACGACGATCCGACGGTTATCAAAATGCTGGAGGAATTGACAAATATTCCACCGCAGCAGATACCCGTCGGCGATGAAAAAACTATGTCTATCTTCCGTTCGACTGAGGCTTTCGGCGTAACACCTGAGCAGATCGGCAGTGCTGTTGGCACTTATGGTATTCCTGAATGTGGTACACAGTTTGTACGGCAGATGATTCAGGATGTTCAGCCTAAAAATTTCAGTCAGGTTGTCAGGGTATCAGGCTATTCGCATGGTACTGATGTATGGCTGAACAATGCGCAGGATCTGATTCGCGAGGGTAAACCCAGTGAGGAAACGATTTCGACGCGTGATGATATTATGACTAATCTGATCGCGAAAGGCGTAGATCCCAGTATGTCCTTTAAAATTATGGAATATGTTCGTAAAGGCAAGGCGGCTAAAGGCGGTCTGGAAGCACCCATGCTTGAAGCGATGCGTGCCGCAAAGGTGCCGGAATGGTATATTGAATCCTGTAATAAGGTCCAGTATCTTTTTCCGAAGGCGCATGCAGTGGCATATGTTATGATGGCTTATCGTATAGCATACTGTAAAGTGCATTATCCACGTGAATTCTATGCGGCATACTTTACTGTGCGTGCACCGGACTTTGATATGGATCATGTTGTCAAAGGCGTTGATTATATGAAACGTTATATTAAAGATGTTTATGCACAGGGCTATAAAGCAAGTAACAGAGATAAAGATACGGTGACGTATCTGGAGTTGGTGATTGAAATGCTGGCTCGTGGTTTTGAAATGGAACGTATCGATTTGTATAAATCTCATCCGACGCGTTTTACCGTCACTGAAAAGGGATTGAGGCCGCCGCTTGCTGCTTTGGGAGGAATTGGTGTTACTGCCGCTCAAAGTATCAGCGAAGCCAGAGAAATCGGTCATCCTTTTATTTCCCAGGAAGATCTGCGGGTAAGAGCCAAGGTTGGTAAAGCTGTAGTTGAAAAATTGGCAGAACACGGAGCCTTAGGGGATTTGCCTGAAACAGATCAGATAGATTTATTCTGACATTAGGAGGCGATTAGTATGTTAGAAGCAGGAGTAAAAGCACCGGAATTTTCGTTGCAGGACAAAGATGGTAATATTGTGAGCCTGAAGGATTTTTTAGGGAAAAAAGTAGTTGTTTATTTTTATCCTAAGGATTCTACACCGGGGTGTACACGTCAGGCCTGTTCTTTTCGCAATAATTACGGTGAGTATAAAAAAATGGGCATTGAGGTTATCGGCATCAGTAAAGACAGCGTAAAATCTCATGCTAATTTTGCCGCGAAACAGGAGCTGCCTTTTATTCTTTTAGCTGATCCTGAACGTCAGGCCATCGAAGCTTATGATGTATGGCAGGAAAAGAAATTGTATGGCAAGGTATCAATGGGAGTAGTGAGAACGACTTATATCGTTGATGAAAAAGGTATGATCGAAAAAGCATATCCTAATGCTAATCCTGATACTAATGCTGAAGAAATTTTAGCCTATTTGAAAGGTTGAGAATCAAAAGCGCGTTCTTGTATAAGGACGCGCTTTTTGATAAATACTTGCAGGAGGATACGATGCAGATAATTATTTCCCCAGCAAAAAAAATGCGTATTGATAATGATGACCTTGTTTCTGCGGCAGAACCGCGCTTTTTAAAAGATACAGAAATTTTACTGGCAGAGCTGAGAAAGATGCAGTATGATGATCTAAAAAAGTTGTGGCAATGTAACGATGAGATTGCGGCATTAAACTATAAGCGTTTACAGACTATGCGTCTGCGTGCTAATCTTACCCCGGCAGTATTGGCTTATGACGGTATCCAGTATCAATATATGGCACCGCGTGTTTTTGAAAATGCACAGCTTGATTATGTGGCAGAACATTTAAATATTTTATCAGGGTTTTATGGTATTTTAAAAGCAATGGACGGTGTTGTTCCTTATCGTTTGGAGATGCAGGCAAAGCTGCCGGCTGCCGGGTGTAAAAATCTGTATGACTTTTGGGGAAGCAGGCTTTATTTTGAGCTGACGCAAAACGATAAAAGCATTCTTAACCTGGCATCAAAAGAATACAGTAAAGTTATAGAAAAATATTTGACGCCGGAAGTGGAATATGTCAGCTGTATTTTTGGCATTTGGCAGGACGGTAAAGTAAAGGTTAAAGCTACTGAAGCGAAGATGGCCCGTGGTGAAATGGTGCGCTGGTGTGCCGAGCATAATATTTTACACATTGAAGACACAAAAAAATTTGACCGGTTAGGATATAAATATCAGAAGGAGCAATCCACCGCAAAGGAATTTGTTTTTCTGAAAAACTGAAATTTGTGACTGGGCTTGATAAAAGTTTGAATTTTGCCATATATATTGTAGGGAAGTTAACAAAAAACTTGTAATTAATCTTACAGGGTGGTATAATATAAGCAGAAAATTTATGACTTCTTTTGAGAGAGTGGGTGCTATACCCGCTCTTTCCGCTTATTTAAGATAAATTACAGACCGGAGGTGAGTATTGTGCAGAAGGAAGCTCTGGAAGCTTTGATTGCTGATTTGGTAACGCCGCTCTTAGATGGTACCGATCTGACTTTGGTAGATGTAGAATATGTGCGTGAAAAAGATTGGTATCTGCGTATCTACATTGATAAACCGGGTGGAGTTGAAATCGACGATTGCCAATTAGTAAGTGAAAAACTGACTACAGTTTTAGATGAAAAAGACCCGATTAAAGAGAAATATTACCTGGAAGTTTCATCACCCGGCATTGACCGCCCGTTGAAAAAAGATAAAGATTTTACAGCAGCTTATGGAAGTAAAGTTGATATTTCCTTTTTTGCTCCGTGGGAAGGCTTAAAAGACCTGGTTGGAATTTTAATAAGTCACAGCGATGAGACAATAGAAATAAAAACGATTATCAAGGGAAAAGAAGCCAAAAATCCGGTCAGCATTGACCGAAAACTTATCGCAATGATCAGACCGCATATTGATTTTTAAAGATTATAAAGTATAGGAGGATTAAGAAACGTGAACGCAGATTTTATTCTGGCAATAGGGGAATTGGGAAAAGAGAAGGGGATTGATCCGGAACTCCTGTTCCAGGCGGTCGAAGAAGCTCTTGTAACAGCTTATAAAAAGAATTTTGGTTCTAACCAGAATGTCCGTGTTGATATGAACAAAGTAACAGGTGAACTTCACATATATGCACAGCGTCATATTGTGGCAGAAGTAGGCGACGATCCTAATGAGATTTCTCTGGAGGAAGCCCGTAAAATAGATCCTCGCTATGAAGTCGATGATATTGTAGAAACTGAGGTGACTCCACGTAACTTTGGTCGTATTGCAGCACAAAATGCCAAACAGGTTGTTGTACAGCGTATCCGTGAAGCAGAACGCGGCATGGTTTTCGAGAAATTTTCCAGCAGAGAGAATGATATCGTAACCGGTATCATTCAACGTATGGAAAATAAAAATGTTTATATTGATTTAGGTAAGGCCGAGGCTATTTTGACTCCTAACGAGCAGATCCCCGGAGAAATTTATCAATATCATGATAGGATGAAAACCTATATCGTGGAAGTAAAAAAGACCAGCAAAGGCCCACAGATTATGGTTTCCCGAACACATCCGGGATTGCTGAAAAGACTGTTCGAGCTGGAAGTTCCTGAAATTCACGACGGATTGGTCGAGATCAAGTCAGTAGCTCGTGAACCTGGTATGCGTTCTAAGATATCCGTTTATACTAAGGATGAGAATATTGATCCGGTCGGCGCCTGTGTTGGACATAAAGGTATGCGCGTTCAGACTATTGTTAATGAGCTGCGCGGTGAAAAAATCGATATCGTCAAATACAGTTCCGAGCCTGATCAATATGTGGCTAATGCCTTATCGCCAGCTAAGGTTGTCAGTACTGAAGTTCTGGAAGAAGAAAAAATCTGCCGCGTTATAGTGCCTGACTATCAGTTGTCTCTGGCAATTGGTAAAGAAGGACAAAACGCACGTCTGGCAGCGAAGCTGACAGGCTGGAAGATAGATATCAAAAGTGAATCTCAGGCTGCCGAAGAAGCAGAACAGGGAGCACAAGAAGTTGGTGTAGCCTATGAAGCAGACGAAGATTAAAAAGATCCCTCAACGTAAATGTGTGGGCTGTAATGAAATGAAAGAGAAAAAAGCTCTGCTGAGAATAGTACGTTCTCCGGAAGGTGAGATAAGCCTTGATTTGACTGGGAAAAAGGCAGGTCGTGGAGCTTATGTTTGCCAATCTAAAGAATGCATCACAAAAGCAGTGAAGGAAAAACGTTTGGAACGGGCCTTGGAAAAGCCGGTCAGCGAAGAAGTTTATGCCAAATTGCTGGAGGATTTGCCTGATGGCGAATAATGGTGTGACTTTTGCCTTAGGATTGGCACAGAAAGCAGGTAAACTGGCATCAGGCGACTATGCTGTAAGATCTGCTCTGAAAAACGGTAAAGCTAAGCTATTGCTTGTGGCTGCAGATGCTGCTGAAAATTCTAAAAAAGATATGTATTTTATGGCAGAGATGTCTGATACACCCGTGGTTGAATGCCTGACCAGAGATGAACTGGGCTGTGCGATTGGCAAGGCTAAAAGAACTGCAGTAGTTGTTTTGGATAACAGCTTTGCGAATATGATAAATAAAAATATATGACATAAATACGCTTGGAGGTGGATGAATGGGTAAGCATAGAGTATATGAGATAGCAAAAGAACTTGGTAAAACAAACCAGGAAGTAATCGATATTTTAGCTAAAAATAACATTCAGGTAAAAAGTACGTTAAGCACTGTAGACGATACGGTTAGAGATTTGGTAGTGAAAAACTCGGCCAGGAAGCCTGTACAGGAGAAGAAGGCTGCTCCTGCACCGCAACATATAGTGAAAAAAGAGCCGGTTAAGCAGGCTGAAGCTGCTCCGAAGCAGGTGCAAACTCAACCGAATTCCGCTGCGAATACACAGCGTCCGCAGCAACAACAGGGTCAGCGTCCCAACAATCAGGGACAACGTCCTAATAATCAGGGTCCGCGTCCTGCTGCCGTTAATCATCAGCAGGGGCAGACCGCAGGCCAAAACCGTCCTAATCAGGGCATCAGCCAGCAGAATCGTCCTAACAACCAACAAGGTCAGCGCCCACAGCAACAGCAGGGGCAACGTCCTAATACCCAAAATCAAGGTCAGAGGTTTAATCAAAACCGTCCTAACCAGGGCGTTAATACGCAAAATCGTCCCAATAATCAACAGGGACAACGCCCGCAGCAGGGAAACAGACCGCAGCAGCGTCCTCAGGGGGGCATTTATATAGGCCCGCGCGGGCAGCAGCCTGGTCAGCATAATGCTAACGCAGCGCGCCCGCAGCAGCAGGGTAATGCGCGCCCGCAACAGGGAAATATGAATAACAATAATAATGCACGTCCGCAGCAAGGCGGTACCGGTGCACAGCGTCCGCAGGCCAATACTGCTCGTCCTGCTGGTGCCAATAATAAACCTTTTAATAAAAATGCCCGTAAAGATAAACCGCAGATCAAAGGTTCTTATGCAACTAAAGACAGCCGTCCTAACCGCAGTAATAATCATATGGGACGCAGTAATAAACGCCAGGGCGGCAATAATAATGTTCCGCGCGTGCAGCAGCCTGTAGTAGAGGTTCAGAAACCTACTTATGTAGAGATCGGCGAAACTATCAATGTCAAAGATTTTGCCAACCTGCTGAAACGTGAAGTCAGCGAAGTTATCAAATCTTTGTTCATGTTGGGCGTGATCGTTACTATCAATCAGGATATCGACTTTGATACAGCATTGTTGGTCGGCAGTGAATTTGATGTCGAAGTTGCCGCGTTACCGCCTGAAGAGGATCCGACTGAAATTCCGGAAGTGGAAGATGATCCGGCTAAACGTTTGCCGAGGCCGCCGGTAATCACTGTTATGGGTCACGTTGACCATGGTAAAACTTCTCTGCTTGACGCTATTCGCAAGGCTAATGTTACAGCAAGAGAAGCTGGCGGTATTACGCAGCATATCGGTGCTTATCAGGTTAATTATCAGGGCAAAAAGATTGTTTTCCTTGATACTCCCGGTCACGAAGCTTTTACAGCTATGCGTGCGCGTGGAGCACAGGTAACAGATGTTGCTATTTTGGTAGTTGCTGCAGATGACGGTGTTATGCCGCAGACGCTCGAAGCTATTAACCATGCAAAAGCAGCGAAGGTACCTATTATCGTTGCCATTAATAAAATGGATCGTCCCGGAGCTAATCCGGATCATGTAAAACAGCAGCTTGCTGAGCATGAGCTGATCCCGGAAGACTGGGGCGGCGATACTATCATGGTTCCGGTTTCCGCACATCAGAAAACAGGTATTTCCGAACTGTTGGAAATGATTCTGCTGGTTGCAGAAATGCAGGATCTGAAAGCTAATCCAAGTCTGCCTGCTCATGGTACGATTATTGAAGCGCAGCTTGATAAAGGCCGCGGCCCTGTCGCTACTGTTTTAGTTCAGCGCGGCACTTTGCAGATCGGCGATACTATTATTGCCGGTACTGCTTATGGCAAGGTGCGTGCAATGGTCAATGACCGTGGTGAAAAAGTCAAAAAAGCACTGCCTTCTACGCCTGTAGAGGTTTTAGGCTTGAACGATGTGCCGCTGGCAGGTGATATTCTTGATTCTACTGATGAAAAGATTGCCCGCAGTGTTGCTGAAAAGCGTGTTGCGAAAAAACGTATTGAAGAAATTCAGCAGAATTCCAAAGTTTCGCTGGATGATTTGTTCCAACGTATTCAAGAGGGCGAGATTAAAGACCTGAATATCGTCGTTAAAGCCGACGTTCAAGGTACTATCGAAGCTTTGCGTTCTTCTTTGCAGAATATAAAAAATGACGAAGTTAAAGTCGTTGTTGTACATGCTGGTGTAGGTGCTATTACCGAGTCCGATGTTATGCTGGCCTCAGCCGCCAATGCCCTCATTATCGGCTTTAATGTTCGTCCTGATGCTAACGCCCGTAAAGCAGCGGAAGCAGAGAAGGTAGATGTTCGTACTTACCGCGTTATTTATGACGCTTTGAATGACGTTGAAGCTGCTATTAAAGGTATGCTGGCACCGAAATTCCAGGAGACTATCCAGGGCCGTGTAGAGGTTCGTCAGATGATCACTATTTCGAAAATGCTGATTGCTGGCTGCTATGTGCTGGAAGGTAAGATCACCAATACTTCTAAAGTGCGCGTAGTTAGAGACGGTATCGTCATCAACGAAGACGAAATCGACACTTTACGACGTTTCAAAGACGATGTGAAGGAAGTCGCTGCAGGCTATGAATGCGGTGTTACTTTGGAAAAATTCCGCGATTTGAAAGAAGGCGACGTGTTCGAAGTCTTCACTATGGAAGAAGTCGCCGTCGAATAGGTGAACTATGGCTAGATTAAGAGTAGAAAAAGTACAGGAAGCAATCAAACAGGAGCTTAGTAAAATGCTGCTGATGGATATCAAAGATCCACGGATCCAGTTTGTTACCATTACCGGTGTTGAGCTTACTGACGATATGAGCATTGCTAAAGTATATGTCAGCCTTTATGGTCCGGAAAAGGATCATGAAGCCGCCTGGCAGGGATTGAATAAAGCACTTGGCTTTATGCGTACGGAAATAGCAAAGCGGATTCGCCTCCGCTTTGCTCCTAATTTGATTTTAGTAAAAGATACTTCGATGGAGTATAGTGCACATATCGAGGGATTGCTGAAGAAAATCAAAGAAGAGGAAGGTCCCTCGCATGAGTAAGCATTGTTCCCTGCAGGAAACAGCCGCTTTACTGCAGGCTGCCAATAAAATAGTATTATGTTCTCATGTGAGCCCAGACGGTGATACGCTGGGCTCTGCTTTGAGTTTGATGAAAGCTTTGCAGAAGCTTGGGAAAAATGTCATTGTGACTGTTGATGATGAAATCTCAAAGGTCTATAAATTTTTACCCGGTATCGAAAGCTTTGCCCGTTTTCAAAATGATGAGCGGATAGCTGCGGATCTGTTAGTCGTGATCGACGCCAGTTCTTTAGATAGAGCCGGTAACGTGTCACAGTGTGTCAGTGCTCCTAAAACACTCAATATTGACCATCATATTTCTAATACCGAATATGCCGATTATTTGTATCTTGATACAGCTGCGGCTGCTACCGGTGAAATTATGTATGAGTTGATTGATACATTAGGAGTTGAAGTGGATCTGGAGATGGCAACGTGTATCTATACGGCGCTGTATACGGACTGCGGTTCTTTCAAATATTCTAATACGATGCCGAAAACGATGCGGATAGCTGCAGCTTTATTGGAAATAGGGGTAAAACCCAATGAAATTTCTGACAGTATGGAGATTAAGCCGCGCTCTAATATCGAGATGCTGACAAAGGTTCTGGAAACATTGACCTTTGATGCTGATGGTAAAATTGCATATATTTCTATTAATAACGAAATGTATGACAAAGATGTTGATACAGATACCTTCATTTCTTATCCAAGGTATATTGAAGGCGTCGAAGTTGCTATTATGTTTAAAGCTGTGGAAAAAGTTGTTACCCGTGTCAGTATGCGGTCTCGTAACCTTGATGTTTCTGAAATCGCTATTACCTTCGGCGGCGGCGGTCATCTGCGCGCGGCAGGCTGTACTATCGAAGCCTCTTTACCTGAAGCGCAGCAGCAGCTTTTGAAAGCCTTAAAGGAAAAATTAGTATGACATCAGGCATTTTGAATGTACTCAAGCCCTGTGGAATGACGTCTCACGATGTGGTCGGCTTTCTGCGCAGGACTTTGCAAACTAAGAAAATCGGACACGGCGGCACACTTGATCCTGATGCCGCGGGAGTACTGCCTGTTTTTATCGGTACGGCAACAAGGCTGTTGGAATATGCAGTCGAAGGCCGTAAAAATTACCGGGCTGAACTGAAATTCGGTATCAAGACAGACACAGGAGACGACAGTGGTACGATCATTGCCAGTTCAGAGGTTCGTGTTGTTACTGAAGCCGAAATTCAAGAAACTCTGCAAAAATTTATCGGTGAACAAAAACAGATTCCGCCCATGTACTCTGCTATAAAAAAAGATGGTCAGAAGCTTTATCAGCTGGCACGGCAGGGGATTGAAGTTGAACGGGAAGCACGGAGCGTTACTATTGATGCTTTAGAGCTGCTTCATAAAACTGGTACTTCTTTAACACTTGATATTGTATGTTCAAAAGGAACTTATGTAAGGACTTTGCTGGAAGATATTGCGGCAGAACTTGGTATGTGCGGCACAATGAGCTTTTTATTACGCAAACAGGTAGGAGATTTTTACCTGTCAGAGGCCAAAACTCTGGAAGAAATTGCCGCTGCACCGTATGCTTATCTGCTTCCTGCCGAAGCAGCAGTGCAGGATTTACAGGAACTGGTTTTGACAGATAAGCAGGCGCTGCGGATTACTCAGGGGGTAAAGACCACTGTGCGAGGCATTTCAAACGGTACATACCGCTTGAAAACGATTACAGGTGATTTTCTTGGCATTGGCAGTGCAGAGTCCGAGCTCGTTAAAGCTGAAAAAATATTGAAACAATTTCAAGCAGATGCGGAAATGATTTAGATTGAGGCAGATATGGAAATCATTACTTCATTAGAAGCTGTGAAAACTGAATATAGTCCCAGTGTTATTGCTTTGGGAACTTTTGATGGGCTGCATTTAGGTCATCAGGATATTATAAAAACAGCACGTGATTATGCCCAAAAGCATGGTTTGAAGCTGATTGTTTTTACATTCAGCAATCATCCCTTATCCCTGATCAAGCCTGATTTAGTGCCAGTGCGAATTATTACGCAGCAGCAAAAAATAAAATACCTGGAAAAATTAGGCGTTGATATTTTGGTGAACGTACCTTTTGATCATGATTTAGCCGGATTATCGCCGGATGAGTTTTTGAAAAAACTGGCTGTATTTAATTATCGATGCTTAGTAGTAGGTGAAAATTTCAGCTATGGTTTTTTAGGCAGCGGTAAAACAGATACTTTGCAGCGTACCGGATTGCACGATCACTTTACCGTGATTATCAGGCAACTGGTCAAATGCGGTAAAAACGTTATCAGCAGTACTGGCATTAGAAGTCTGATCCAGGCAGGGCATGTGGAGCATGCTAATCAGATGCTGGGGCGTGCTTATGCGCTCACCGGTATAGTTACGCATGGGGCGCAGCGCGGCAGGACAATTGGTTTTCCAACTGCGAATATCGAACTGCAGCGCAGTGAAACTGCTGTGCCGGCAACTGGTGGTTATGCGGTCAAGGTCAAGGTAGGCGATAAACTGTATTTCGGTATGGCCAATATCGGCAATAACCCTACTTTTGGCGATGTGGAGCATGCACGTCTGGAGGTAAATCTGTTTGATTTTAAAGGCGACCTGTATGGCAGGGAGATCACTGTTTACTTTTATAAATATATACGTGGTGAAGAAAAGTTTGCCAGTATCGATGAGCTGAAAGCACGTATTACTGAAGACCGCGAAAATATTAAAAACTATTTCCAATGTTACAAAAAATAGTTGTCTTTAAAAGTCAAGTGTGGTATACTACATAAGTACTTCAACCAAGGCTTGGATGCTCGCTTCTCCAACGACCTCTATGCTTTGGGGATTATAAAAAAATGGAGGAATTACAATGTTAACAGCTGAAAGAAAACAACAACTCATTCTTGAAAATGCACGTCATGAAGGCGACACCGGATCTCCGGAAGTACAAATCGCTGTTTTGAGCGAACGCATCAAATATTTGACCGAGCATCTGAAAGAACACAAGAAAGATCATCATTCCCGTCGCGGCCTGTTGAAAATGGTTGGTCAACGTCGTGGTCTGCTGAACTATCTGATGGCTAAAGATATCGAACGTTATCGCGCTATCATTGCTAAACTTGGTATCCGTAAATAATTTTGAGTATCAGAGCCTGCCTTTTCGGCAGGCTTTTTTATTTTCCTGTTAAGGTGACAGAGTTTTGTAAAATATTGTTTTGTTTTAGTAATAATGCTGTTAGTAACAATGATTTTGCTATATAATAGGGAATAGATAATATGCTAATAAAACTACGCCGGGAGGTTAAATGATGAGTAATTATTCCTTGCCGTTGTTTATGCAGGTCAAAGAAAACGCAGTTCAGGACCTCAATAAAAATCTAAGTTTATATATGCCTAAACTTATTCATACCAAAACTTTGATTTTAACGACAGACGGACTTTTACAGACTTTAGAGAAAAAAGTCGTTGTTCTATTGAAACAGTTACTGGATTTTGAAATCATTACCGTTCAGGAGAGTTCCTTTGATTTTGCTGTTGATGTTGCTAAAAAGGTAGCAATGAACAATATCAGCCTGATCATTGGTTTGGGAGGCGGTACAGCACTGGATACGGCCAAGTATGCTGCTTTTGTTGCCAACGTAGCTTATATAGCGATACCGACTACACTTAGCAATGACGGCGTTGCCTCTCCTGTTTCCGTATTGTTTGCAGAAAACGGCCGCAAACATTCTTTTACTTCTAAAATTCCTGACGGATTATTGATCGATACTGATATTGTTTTTGACGCGCCGAGGCTTTTGATGAAAGCCGGTGTCGGTGATACGATCAGTAATTATACGGCACTGTATGATTGGAAGCTGGGTTGTGAAGAAAACAGCGATCGTCCTAACGATTTTGCCTATATGCTTTCTGAAACGGCGTTTACTTCGCTTTTATATTCTGAAGCTAAATCACTGACGACAGTTCCCGGGATTCAAATGCTGGCCCAGTCACTGGTCTTGAGCGGGCTGGCGATGCAGATAGCTGGTAATTCACGTCCTTGCAGCGGGTCGGAACATTTATTCTGTCACGCTATGGATGAGCTGTTTGAGCATAATATCCCACATGGTATTTTGGTAGCTCTTGGCAGTGTCGTAGCCTGCCGTCTTCAGGGACGTGACCATCATATTCTGCTGGATTTTCTGGAAGCTTACGATATTTCCGTTAGCCCAAAAACTTTGAATATTACTGAAGAAGAATTTATCAAAGCCTGGATGTTTGCCAAAGAAGTCCGTAAGCGTTATACGATTTTAAATAAGATCAATTTACAGCCGGAGATTTTCAGACAGATGTATGAGATGCTGGTGAAGGAATGTAAGTAATATGCTGTATGTACATAAGTTTATTTCGGGCTGGCTGCTGCCGCCCGGCGGTATTATTGTAATGCTGTTTTTACTGTGCGGTTATTGTTTTAAGAAACGCAGCAGACTTCGTTATCCTTTAACAGCAGTAACGGTCACTTTATATCTGTTTTCGATTCTTCCTGTTGCCGGAATGCTGATGCAGGGACTGGAAAAGCAGTATGTTCCTCCGGCGTTGGAAAAAATAATCGGTAAAACTGATGTTGTAGTTGTTCTTGGTGGCGGAGCTGTCAGGGATGTGCCTGATATCAGTGGTAGAGAGGCCTTGTCGGCGGTCTCTATGAATAGACTGATCACCGGGGTGCGTTTGCAGAAACGATTAGATATCCCGATCATTATCAGCGGTGGGCAGGTTTTTGCCGACAGTGGTACAGAAGCTACAGTGGCAGAAAAAGTGCTGCTAGAGCTGAGTGTACCGCCACAACAGATTTTTACTGATACCGAAGCAAGAAATACAACTGAAAATGCTGTTAATGTTGCTGCGTTGTGCCGTGAACAGCAGTGGCAGAAAATCGTATTGGTGACCTCTGCTTTTCATATGCCGCGCAGTGTACTGAATTTTGCGGATAAAGGTTTGGACATAGTGCCTTTTCCCTGTGATTATCAGCTGAGCGGAAAAATGCAGCTAAGTATTTTTAGCTTTATGCCGCAGGGGTTTGCGCTGGAGCTTTCTGCAATGGCGTTAAAGGAATATTTAGGGCTGCTGGCTTTAAAGATATTGTAAAAATAATCATGGTAAAATAAAAACACCTGGTCGGTAAACCAGGTGTTTTTATTATTTGCTTAAAAGTTTTTGAGCCGCTGCTTCATCAGGCGTAGCATAGTAGGTTGTTTGATCGGTATAGATCACAAACCCAGGTTTAGCGCCATTGGGTTTCTTGACAAAACGCCGCTCGGTACAGTCTACAGGTACTTTGCTGCCACTGCGGCTTTTGCTGAAATAAGCGGCCAGTAGAACTGCTGCTGCAATATCACTTGCCGTTGCCTGGGGTAGCGTTGTTTTTAATATGACATGTGATCCGGGAATGTTTTTAGTATGGAACCACAGATCCTTACCGCGTGCTAATGTAAAAGTCACGTAGTCGTTTTGTTTATTATTTTTACCGATATATAAGGTCGTTTCTTTGGAAAGCTTTATGAGCAGCGGCTCCGATTTTGGCTCCTGACCTTTATGTTTTTTGCCCTGATTCTGCAGCAGTCCTGCTGTGATAAGTTCCTGTTTTATTTCAGCAATTTCGTTCTTGGTTGTTGCCGTAGTCAGTGAAGCGTCAATGGAAGCCAGGTAATTGAGCATCTCCCTGGTCGTTTCAATTTGGTTTTGGACTTCGCTTTGTGCACGTTTATATTTATTGTACCGTTTATAATAAGCCTGTGCGTTTTCAGTAGGTGAAAGTAAGGGGGATAATTGGATTTCAAGCGGCTCGTTGTCATAAATATTAAGCAGTTGGCAGGAACTTTGTCCCTTGCTGATCTGATAAATATTAGCCATGATGGTATCGGCGATCATCCGCTGTGCTTCAGCTTTATCAGCGGTAAGCAGATCTTTTTCCAAAACCGGCAGCTTCTTTTCCAGACGCTGGCTTTCGCCGATGACTAATTTTTGCAGTGTTTCCTGTTCAGGTAATTGAATTGGCGTCAGGGTGACTGCATAATTAAGTGCGCTGTTGATATCTGGCAGTTGTTTAGTATTACAGCCTGGTTCCAAAATCGTGGGCGCAAAAGGCAGAATAGTCTTGACCTGATTAGTACGGCTGATGACAGCATATACCGGCGCTGATGTTTGCTGATTAGCTGATTGCTGTAATGAATAGATTGCATTGGCAAGACGTTGTTCTTCCTCTGCAGTCAAAGCAGTTGTGTTGCTATCTATACCAGCCGCAGCTAAAAGCTCGGATGCGGTTATTTTGCCAATGCCTGTAGTGGCAGCGATCAAAGCAGCTAAGCTGTTTTTAGTTTTAAATTCGTGCATTGCCTCAATGATTGCATTAGCTGGAGCTGTTAAAATAGAAAGTCCGGTCTGCTGAGGCGGCGTAAGATAAGGCAGATTAGGCATGATCTGCCGGAAAGAACTCATTGCTTTATTAACATGCTTCAAGCTGTCGAAAATCAGACCGTTTTCGGCAAAAATGATATTGCTGTTTTTGCCGGTCAGTTCAAAAATCAATTGTTTAGTAACTATTTGTCTAGCGGTACCGATTGTATCAATATCTATGGTAATGATACGATCCAGACCGCTTTGCTCGATTCTGGTTATACGGCCTTCTTCCAGATGCTTGCGCAGCAGCATACAAAAAGCCGGAGGACTTTCGGGACGTTCGGGTAAATTATCCGGCAGGTACAGCATCGGTGAACCGCAGCTGAAATCAGCAAGCAATGCCGCAGTATCGCGTTCGCGTTTTACAAGCAGCAGCAGCGACTCGTATGAGGGCATAAAAACCTTGTAGATCTTGCCGCCTAAAAGCTCTTCTTTTAGTTTATTTGTTAAAATATGCAAGGTCAAACCTTCTAAATTCATTGATTTGCTCCTTTTTACTTCGTTTTTTAGTGATTTTGATTTGCACGTGAAAGCAGAATAAGATATAATAATAGTTCAAGAATAAGTATACAACAGATTTCGCGATTAGCAAATAATCGGAAGGGGATACGATTATGAAAAATCTGCTTTTGGTGCTGTGCCTGGTTGCCTTTTGCCTGCAGGCAGAAGCGGCGCTTCCAGCTACTGATCAGAATTTAGAAGCGGCTATTGCCTATGGTAAAAGCTATCAGGGTGAAAAAAATGACGCGGTTATGCTGCAGCCGTGGGTAATTGCTGAAAGTTTTGAAACCAATCCTTATCGTGATGAGGAAAGGATCATAGTTTATACTCCTTATCTGCTGACGGCTCTGGATACCGCAGGAAAAACGCAGGAGGTTGCCGGTGTCAGTGTGGAGAATGCTAAAGAACTGGTAGCGCGTTACGATGGTGTGCTAGTTATACGTGCGGTGATCAACGCACCGATAATCCTGAATGAAAAAGATTTGGAAGTGCAGCTTGTGCAAAATGGGAATTTTGTCACACCATACCACAGCGACTATTTAGACGGCAGATATCTTGACAAGGCGGTCAATAAGCCTATCGTTGATGTGGAGGTACAGAAAAAGCTGGACCGGATGGAAACGATCGAGGAAAAAGCAGCAGCACTGCAAAAACAGCTGGATGCCTTGAAGGAAAATAAAATCAAGCCTGCGGACATCGATCTGGAGCAGAAAACGAAATCGGATGTCAAATCTGAGTCTGTGGAAGTAAAGCAGAAGATCTGCCAGCTGCAGTATAATTTTTATTTTGATCAGGCAGAATTCAATGTTGACAAACCTTATTTACTGGTCATTAAGGACGCTTATTGCGGCGGACGAGAATTTGCCGTGGATCCTGCGTTATTAAAATAAAATGAATCATCATAAAATTTAGGAGGTTTTAGCTTGCTGAAAAGTATGACTGGCTTCGGCCGGGGTGAATATGAAGATGAGCAGTTTTCAGTAACGATTGAAATGAAAACGGTCAATCACCGTTATAACGAGGTAGCTATTCGCTTACCGCGTTTTTTGAATCCGGTAGAAGACAGAATCCGTAAGACTATTTTAAAATCTGTTAATCGTGGACGCATCGATGTTTTTATCAATGCTTCTTATACCAATACAGAAAACGTTTCGATTAAAGTAGATAAAGCTTTGGTACTGGCGTATCATAACGCTTTGCGTGATGTTGGTTCCGCTATCGGCTGTGAAGACTATAAGCTTAACGAGCAGTCGGAAATTTTATATTTGTCACGCTGCCCGGATGTGATCAATGCACAAGAAGGTTTTTTTGACGTTGAGAGTGTTTGGCCGAAGCTGGAACAGGCTTTGCGCCAGGCTATCAGTAATCTTGTCTCTATGCGTGAGACTGAGGGCAGTAATATCTATGGTGATTTCATTAAACGTGCCGATCTGATTGCCGAAAAACTGGCAGTAATCGAAGAACGTTCGCCGAAGGTAGTTGAAGAATACCAGACCCGCCTTAGCGACAGGATCAACGAACTGCTTGCGAAACATAACCAGGTCATTGAACCGGAACGATTGCTGCAGGAAGTCGCTATTTTTGCTGACCGTACCAGTATTACTGAGGAGATCGTCAGACTGAAAAGCCATATTAAACAATTCAGGCTGATCATTGATGCAGATCAGCCTGTCGGTCGCAAGCTCGATTTTCTTATCCAGGAATTCAACCGCGAGGCAAATACCATTGCTTCCAAAGCCAACGATTATACTTTGGCGCAAGTTGTTGTGGAGATCAAAGCTGAGATAGAAAAAATCAGGGAACAGATCCAGAATATCGAGTAATGGGGAAAGGGTGAAAGTATGGATATCAAATTGATCAATATTGGCTTTGGCAATATTGTAGCTGCCAACAGGATCATTTCTATCATCAGTCCTGAATCTGCTCCTATCAAAAGGATTATTCAGGAAGCACGCGACAGAGGTATGCTGATCGATGCCACTTATGGCCGCAGAACCAGAGCGGTTATCGTGACTGACAGCGGTCATATTATTTTATCGGCTGTGCAGCCGGAAACAGTCGCCAACCGTTTAGTGCAGACTGACGACGAAGACGAAGAATAAATAAAACGGAAGGTGGGCTAATCGTGAAGCCGCAGGGGTTATTATTAGTTTTGTCCGGGCCTTCAGGAGCCGGCAAGGGAACGATTTGTCAGATGCTTAGGGAAAAGCTTCCCGACTTGGCTTATTCCGTTTCAGTTACTACCAGACAGGCGCGTAACGGCGAAGTTGACGGCGTGAATTACTTTTTTAAATCTGTGGAAGAAGTAAAGCAGATGATCTCAGAGGGAGAACTGCTGGAATATGCCGAGGTTTATGGAAATTATTACGGTACGCCCCGTTCTTATGTTATGGAACTGCTGAATCAGGGTAAGGATGTTATTTTGGAGATTGATATCCAGGGCGCGATGCAGATCAAAAAACGCTTTCCTGATGGAGTATTTGTGTTTATCGTACCGCCGTCACTTGATGAATTATGCTCGCGCATTTATAAACGCGGTACGGACAGCGAAGACGTTATTAAACGCCGTTTAGCTTCGGCAACAGGTGAACTGGCTTATGCCAACGAATATGATTATATAGTCGTCAATGATGTGGCGCAGAAAGCTACCAGCAAAGTTTTGACGATCATGGAAGCAGAACGTTACCGTGCTGCCAGAACTTATTTTATTATCAATGAAATTTGCCATGCGGCACATAAGGAGAGAGAAATATGAGTATGGTTGACCCTTCTATCGATTATTTAGCAGAGAAAGTTGACAGTAAATACACCCTGGTGATTTTAGCTGCCAAACGTGCCCGTGAACTGACGGTAGGCAATCAGAGTATGCCTCAGAAAGAAGTAAGCACCGCTTTACGCGAGATCGCTGACGATGTTATTACTTACGAGCGTAAAGTACGCTGAGATAAGGGGGCTTAGTGCCTTGTTGCTAAAAGGAAAGAAAATCGTTTTAGGCGTTACTGGCGGTATCGCCGTTTATAAAGCTGTCGATCTGGTAAGCCGTCTGCGCAAGCAGGGGGCCGAGGTGCGTGTCGTTATGACAGAGCATGCCCGGCAGTTTGTTACGCCGCTGACATTTAAGGAAATCAGCGGCAACGCTGTTGCGACTTCTATGTGGAACAGTAACCAGGAATTTAATGTTGAGCATATCGCTCTGGCAAACTGGGCTGATGTTTTTGTAGTAGCTCCGGCTACTGCCAATATCATTGCGAAAATGGCGCACGGTCTTGCCGACGATCTGCTTTCTACAACTTTACTGGCCGCTCAGGCACCGATCATCGTCTGTCCGGCGATGAATACAGGTATGTATGAAAATGCTTTGACGCAGGAAAATATTACCTGCCTGAAAGAGCATGGCGTAACTGTGATGGCCCCGGCGACAGGCTTTTTGGCCTGTGGTACTTCTGGTGCGGGACGTCTGCCTGAGCCTTGTGAGATCGTGGAATTTGTCAAAGCTTTCTTTGCCAGAAGTTGTGGCGATATGAAAAATCTGCGTGTTTTGGTAACTGCTGCCGGTACCCGCGAGCCGATCGACCCGGTACGGTATGTCGGCAACCGCTCCAGCGGTAAGATGGGTTATGCTATCGCGCAGGCCGCTGCTGACCGCGGTGCCGAGGTGACGCTGGTTTCGGGGCCGTCGGTGCTGAATCCGCCTGCTAATGTCAAAACGGTGCAGGTTGAAACTACGCAGCAGATGATGGACGCCTGTCTGGCAGCTTACAACGACATGGATATAGTGATCAAAGCTGCTGCTGTGGCTGATTACAGACCCCATGATGTTGCCGAACAGAAAATCAAAAAGAAAACTGACGACGCTTTAACTGTCGTAATGGATAAAAACCCTGATATTCTAAAAGCTCTGGGCGAACGTAAAGAAAAACAGTTTTTGGTAGGCTTTGCCGCCGAAACTCAAAATCTGATTGCTAATGCAAAAGAAAAAATCTGCAAAAAGAATTTGGATATGATCGTTGCTAACGATGTCACTTTGCAGGGGGCAGGATTTAACTCTGATACCAATATCGTTAAATTCCTGTTTCCGGACGGCGAAGTGCGCGAGCTGGAGCAAATGACCAAAGCAGAAGTTGCAGAAGAGCTTTTGAATACTGTTCTGCGTTTGCGCAAATCGTAAATAGTATAACTCGTTCAAAAGGCGTAGAAATAAGCTTTTGTAGGCCTCGGGATGTAAAAATGAAAGATTTTTGTAAAATCTGTTGCAATTTGAAAGTTGTTCCGCTATAATAAGCATTGTAATTGAATATTACTCATCAAGAGCTGGTGGAGGGAATGGCCCTGTGAAACCGCAGCAACCATTGTAAGGTGAAAGTCTTGCAAAACGGTGCTAAGTCCTGCGATAATTCGTGAGATGAGAATGCTGAACAATAATACGCAGCGCTCTCATTATGAGAGCGCTTTTTTAGTAAGCAGGCAGATTGATGATGTGTACTTTATCTAAAGGAGGCTAATTATGAGAAAATTATTTACTTCTGAGTCTGTAACAGAAGGACATCCGGATAAGATCGCCGATCAGATTTCTGATGCGGTTTTAGACGCTATCTTAGAACAGGACCCGATGGGACGTGTTGCGTGTGAAACTTTGGTGGCAACCGGTCAGATCCATGTTGTCGGTGAGATTTCCACAAACTGTTATGTGGATATTCCGAAAATCGCCCGTGAAACTGTAGTCAATATTGGCTATGACCGTGCTAAATATGGTTTTGACGGTAATACCTGCGGCGTGCTGATCTCTATCGACGAGCAGTCTGCCGATATCGCTTTAGGTGTTGATAAAGCTCTGGAAGCTAAAGAAGGCAAAGCAGAGGAAACTGAGGTTGGCGCCGGCGACCAGGGTATGATGTTTGGTTACGCTACTAACGAAACCGAAGAATATATGCCGCTGCCTATCTGTCTGGCTCATAAGCTGGCCCGTCGGTTGTCGGAAGTTCGTAAAAACGGTACCTTACCGTATCTGCGTCCTGATGGCAAAACTCAGGTTACAGTTGAATACGACGACGGTAAGCCCGTACGTATCGACGCTATAGTCGTTTCTTCTCAGCATGCGCCTGAAATTCCGATGGAGCAGATCCGCGCTGATATTATGGAGCATGTTATTAAACCGATCGTACCTGCAGAAATGCTGGACGATGATACCAAATACTATATCAATCCTACCGGCCGTTTTGTTATCGGCGGCCCGCAGGGTGACTCCGGTCTGACCGGACGTAAGATCATTGTCGATACCTACGGCGGTATGGCACGTCATGGCGGCGGAGCTTTCTCGGGTAAAGACCCCACAAAGGTAGACCGCAGCGCTGCTTACGCCGCACGTTACGTTGCTAAAAATATCGTTGCCGCCGGACTGGCTGATAAATGTGAGATTCAGCTGGCTTATGCTATCGGCGTGGCACAGCCTGTATCTGTTTTGGTAGATACCTTTGGTACCGGTAAGATCGACGATGATAAGATCGCTGACCTGGTGCGCAAAAATTTCTCGCTGAGTCCGGCTGCGATCATCAAAGCTTTGGACCTGCGCCGTCCGATCTATAAACAAACGGCTGCTTACGGCCATATGGGACGTACTGATATTGATCTGCCGTGGGAGCGTACGGATAAAGCCGCTTCCTTGAAAGAACAGGCAGGCTTGTAATTTAAAATGTTGGTAAAGTCACAGCTTCTGCGGGAGCTGTGACTTTCTTTATCTTAGTATAAAAACTGTTGTCCGTAGGAAAAATAAAGGAATTTTCATTTAAATAGTAGAAGTATAATAAGTTAAAGTTTACAGTAATGGAGCATTACATGAAATATATAAATGTGGCAATCAACCTGCCTGTAAAAAACTTGTTCAAACAATTTACCTATGCCGTACCGCCACAGCTGGACCACGTTGATGTGGGCTGGCGTGTTGTGGTGCCGTTTGGGTATCAGACAGTGGAGGGGTTTGTGACATCGTTGGCCGCGGCTGCTCCGGCAGAATACGAATGTAAAGAAATTTTGGCGACACTGGATACGCGCCCCTGGTTTGATGCGGAAATGCTGGCAACGGCAAATTGGCTGTCCGAATATTATCTGTGTTCGCCGGCTGAGGCGATGCGGCTGTTTATTCCAGGTAAAACCAGCATCAAGCGGCAGGCTGTTTATAACGATGAAGGTAAGCTGATCGCTTATGATTACGAAAATAAACTGAAAATCAAGACCCGTATCTGCTTTGTTGTGACTAAGGCAGGACGTGAGGCTCTGGTAGCATATAATAAACGTCTGCGTGCACAGATGCATGCCTTGGAAGTGCTGGCAGAAGCCGAACGCCCTCTAAGCGGGGAGGAACTGGCGTCAGTGCAGGTGAGTGCTGCGACACTGCATATCTTATGTGAGAAAGGCTGGAGCGAACGGAGTGAGCAACGTGTTTTGCGCAACAGCTATGCCAACAGGACGGAGCTGAAGGAAAGTCTGCATTTGACAGATGAGCAGCGTCAGGCTGTTGAGGCTATCGGCAGTGCTATTACAGAGCCGCATCAGGAAACTTTTTTGCTGCAGGGCATAACCGGCAGCGGTAAGACAGAGGTTTATCTGCGGGCGGCAGCTCAGGCAATGGAAGCAGGCAAGCAGGTTCTGCTGCTGGTACCAGAGATAGCATTGACGGCACAGATCGTTAAACGTTTTCAGGCCTGGTTCGGCGATGAAGTTGCGGTTGCCCACAGCAAACTGTCACAGAATGAACGTGCCGATGTGTGGTATAAAATGCGTACTAACAGTGCCAAGCTGCTGATCGGTGTACGCTCAGCTGTTTTTGCTCCCTTCAGCGATCTGGGCCTGATAATTATTGATGAAGAACATGAGAGCAGTTACAAGCAGGACGAGCGGCCCAATTATCATGCGCGGACAGTAGCCCTGAAAAGGGCGCAGCTGAGCGGTATTCCGGTAGTTTTGGGAAGTGCGACACCTGATTTGGAAAGTTTTTATAAAGCGCGCCAGGGAACATATACACATCTGCGTTTGCTGCAGCGTGCCAACGGCAGTATGCTGCCGCATGTTGAAATTGCCGATATGAGGCTGGAATTGCAGCGGGGGAATAAATCTGTGCTCTCGGCGGCGCTGAACGATGCATTGCTGCAGACGGCGGTACAGGGAGAGCAGGCTATAGTACTGCTGAACAGGCGTGGTTTTTCAACCTTTGTGATGTGTCGTGACTGCGGTGAAAGTATTGTATGCCCGCATTGTGCTGTTGCGCTGGTTTATCATAGTGCCGGTGAAGCAATGCGCTGCCATTACTGCGGGAATACCGCCCCGATCCCGGACGAATGTCCTAACTGTCATAGTCGCAGAATCAGATTTTTTGGTACTGGCACCCAGAAAGCAGAAGCAGAAATTGCCGAACTGCCGGAAATCAGGATTTTGCGGATGGATCAGGATTCGACTGTCAAAAAATTCGCGCATGAGGATATTCTTAAATCTTTCAGCAGCGGTGAATATAATGTGCTTTTAGGTACGCAGATGGTAGCAAAAGGACATGATATACCTAACGTAACACTGGTGGGTATCCTTTCGGCAGATTCGACGCTGAATCTGCCCGATTTCAGAGCTTCGGAACGAACCTTTGCTCTGCTGACACAGGCTGCAGGCAGAGCCGGGCGCGGTGACAGGGCCGGCCATGTGGTCCTGCAGACTTATGACCCGGATAATCCAGTTATCAAGCTGGCGGCGACGCAGGATTACGACGCTTTTGCCGCCAGCGAACTGGAAATCAGGCAGGAGCTGGGATATCCGCCTTATACCGAAATTTTGAAAATTACGGTATTGGATAAGGAAGAAGTGCGTGGCAGCAGTCTGGCCCAGCGGATCGTTAATTTTCTGCAGACGCTGCAGCTGGAACATCCTGAACAGGAACTGTTGGTATTGGGGCCGTTCCCTGCTATTGTTGCCAAGGTACGTGACCTGTACCGCATGAACATTCTTGTAAAATGTCCGCAGATGGAGCTGGTCAAGCGTGCTTTGTGGAATTCTGAATTTAAAGAATGCCGCAATGTCTTTTTTGACGTCGACCCTGTCAGCGTAGTTTAGAAATTGCCTGCAGTTTGAATTTTATGGTATAATATAAGGTACGAAAAATTAAGGAGGTCCGACCGTGGCTAAATTAGATATCATTGTTGCCGGTAACCCAGTGCTGCGGTTAAAGGCAAAAGAAGTAGAACGTATAGATAAAAAAACAGTCCGTTTGCTGAACGATATGGCGGAAACCATGTACGCGGCAGACGGCGTAGGCCTGGCAGCGCCTCAGGTAGGTGTTTCCAGACGAATAGTAGTTATCGACGTTGGCGAAGGCCTGATCGAGCTTATCAATCCGGTTATCACCAAAAGGGAAGGTTCCGTTGTCGGCGGCGAAGGCTGTCTGTCGGTGCCTAATTTTGAAGGCGAAGTAGAACGCGCCGAATATATCGAATGTGAGTTTTTTGACCGTAAAGGCAAACGTATGAAGCTTGCCAGCGACGGCATTCTGGCGATCGCTGTACAGCACGAGCTGGATCATTTGGACGGTATCCTGTTTATTGATAAAGCTACCGTACTGACACCTAAAGAAACAGTGCCTGTCGGCATAGAATAGGCGGCAAGCTAAAGGAGATCAAAATGAGAATTGTATTTATGGGTACACCAGATTTTGCCGTAGGAACTTTACAGGCTTTGGTGGAATCAGGTAAGCACGAAATTGCTGCCGTTGTTACGCAGCCCGACCGTCCTAAAGGGCGCGGGCAGAAAATGCTGATGACGCCTGTTAAAGAATACGCTTTATCGCAGGGTTTACCTGTGTATCAGCCGGCGAAGGTCAAAACACCTGAGGTTATTGCCCAGCTGCGTGAGTTGCGGCCAGAGATCATCGTCGTTGCCGCTTTTGGGCAGCTGCTCAATCAGGAGCTTTTGGCACTGCCGCCTTTAGGATGCGTCAATGTACACGCTTCGCTGCTGCCGAAATATCGCGGTGCGGCACCGATCCATTATGCGATTTTGCAGGGTGAAAAAGAATCCGGCGTAACGATTATGCAGATGGATATCGGCATGGACACTGGCGATATGCTCAGTAAAGTTATCGTTCCTATAGGCAGTGAAATGACGATGGGAGAGCTGCATGACGAATTGAAGGTCAAAGGGGCTGAGCTTCTGGTGCGAACGTTAGACGAGCTTGCCTCAGGTGCGGCAAAGCCTGAAAAACAAAATGAGACTGAAGCAACCTATGCCAAGCTGCTGGACCGGGCAATGGAAAAAATCGACTGGAATAATCCGGCCGCTAAAATACACGATTTGGTGCGGGGATTTAATCCGGCTCCCGGCGCATTTACCAGATTGCCGGACGGCAAAAACCTGAAAATATGGAAAACAGTTCCGGCAGAGGGGCAGACGGCACCAGCAGGGACAGTTACGGCTGTAACGAAAAAAGGTTTTATAGTTGCCTGCGGCAGCGGTGCCTTGGAAGTGCTGGAAGTGCAGCCGGAATCGAAAAAACGTATGGAAGCCAAAGTTTTCTGCAATGGCCGCGGTGTAGAGCCCGGCACTGTATTAGGTAATATCGAGGGGTAAGTAATGATTGAACTTGAAAATGTTTTTAAGCCTAAAAAGAGGGTCTTTGTTTCACTGACTCTGGCCAGCGCCGTTATTGGCGCGATGGTCATTTATATGGCCTGGCGCGTAGCTCTGCCTGGTTTGGAACAAATCAACGCCAAGCTGCCTGTGGTGTTCGGCGGCATCGGTATCGCTATTGCTTTAGCATTGCTGGCCGGTGTTGCCGGTATCGTACTGGCTATCTTAGGTGTGCCCATCATGAAGATCTTTTACTTCTGGGCCTGGAAGGCTGTGAATATCTTATTCCCCTTCGCCGTTGTTTTAGGCAGAATTTTTGATATCCCGCGCAGTAAGATAGAGCAGTCTTTTATCGAAGTCAGTAATCATTTGGTCAAGCAGCATCGCGTCAAAGTTCCTGCCGACCGCATTATGATCCTGACCCCGCACTGTATCCAGCTGGATACCTGCGTACATAAGATCACCCGTAATATCGAAAACTGCCGTCAATGCGGTGGCTGCAGCGTTGGCGATATGCTGGGGCTGGCCCATAAATACGGTATCCACATGGCAGTAGCCACAGGCGGAACTTTGGCCCGGCAAATGGTCAAACAGATCAGACCGAAAGCTATTGTGGCTGTGGCCTGTGAACGTGATCTGACCAGCGGTATCCAGGACGTGTTCCCGCTGCCGGTAGTCGGCGTGCTCAATGAACGCCCCTTCGGGCCCTGCTTCAATACCCGCGTCGATATCAAACGTGTGGAGGCCGCAGTATTAGACTTTTTAGAAGTTGAGGAAAAGCATGGCGAACATTAAAGAACAAGCCGCTGCTGTGAACATGCTGTCAAATGCCCGCTTAACAGCGGCTCAGGTGATCAACAGCGTTTTCAGCGATGGGGCTTACGCCAATATAGCGCTCGGCAAGGCGCTGAGCAAACAAAATCATAGCGAACAGGACAGAAGGTTCGTTACCGAGCTGGTTTACGGCACGGTGAAGGCCAAAGGCACTATAGACTGGCTGCTGCAGCAGCTGGTATCACGTCCTCTTGGCAAAATTGAACCGATGATTTTAAATATATTACGGCTGGGTGTTTTCCAAATTTATTTTTTGGAACGCATACCGGCCTCTGCTGCTTGTAACGAGTCCGTTAATCTGGCTAAGAAGTTCGGGCATGAAGGCATCGTAAAATTTGTGAACGGCGTGCTGCGCGGAGCGGTGCGCAGTAAGGAAAGTATCGTTTATCCGGATGCAGAAAAAGATCCCAGGCAGTATTTAGCACTTAAAGAATTCCATCCGGACTGGCTGGTAAAACGTTGGCTCAAACAATTCGGTTTTGAAGGGGCGCAGGCTTTGTGCCGCTTTGATAACGAGCCACCGCCTCTGACACTGCGTGTAAACACTTTGGTGATTGACCGCAAAACACTTCTGGCGAGTTTGCAGGAGGATGGCTTTGAGGCCGAACCTTCCAAATGGTGCGAAGATGGTATCGTCTGTACCAAGATCCCGGCGCTCAGTGTTTTGTTCAGTAAATACAACGATATGTTTTATGTGCAGGACGAAAGCTCGATGCTGGTAGCGCCGGTTTTAGCACCTCAGCCCGGGCAGACAGTTATCGACGTTTGCAGTGCGCCGGGCGGTAAAACGACCCATTTAGCGCAGCTGATGCAAAACAAAGGCGTTATCTACGCTACTGATATCCACGAGCATAAAATCAAGCTGATCGAAGAAAACAGCAGGCGGCTGGGTATTACGATCATTGAGCCGTCGCTGCAGGATGCGGCAGAGTTTAAGCCTGAGTGGGAGTCAATGGCAGACTGCGTGCTGGTAGATGCTCCATGTTCGGGGCTGGGCGTACTGCGCCGTCGTGCCGAAGCACGCTGGAAGAAAAATAAGATTGATCTGAAAACTTTCCCGCCGCTGCAGCGCGATATTCTGCGCAATGCTGCCCGTTATGTCAAACCTGGCGGCAGGCTGGTCTATAGTACCTGCACTTTAGAGCAGGCCGAAAATCATTACATTCCCGCTGAATTTTTAGAAAATAATCCCAACTGGCAGTATGCCGGTTTTCAGCACCCGCTGACAGGTGAAACAGTGGACGAATTGCAGCTGCTGCCGCAGCGTGATGGTACCGATGGTTTCTATATCTGCGCTTTGGTGCGTAAGGAGTAGGCTGTGAAAAAAGAGCTTTTTGGCTTATCTTTAATTGAATTACAGGAACTTTTGGTGGCTGCCGGATTGAAGAAATTCCGCGCGGCTCAGGTTTATCAATGGTTATACCAAAAATCCGTAACTGCTTTTGATCAGATGCGCAATCTTTCCAAAGCGGATATCGCGATCTTAGAAGCAAACTTTACGCTCCTGCCGCAGCAGCTTAAAATCCTGCGCGAGCAGGTATCGCAGGACGATCTGACCCGCAAGGTGCTGCTCGAATTTCCGGACGGCAATTCGGTCGAGACCGTACTGATGCGCCATGATTATGGTTACAGCGTCTGCGTATCCAGCCAGGTCGGCTGCGATATGGGGTGTGCTTTCTGTGCCAGCGGCCTCAGCGGCTGCATTCGTAATCTGACCGCCGCTGAAATTTTAGCACAGGTTTATATTTTTAACAGTATGCTGGTCGGAGAAGGTAAGCAGGTCAGTCGTATTGTCGTTATGGGCAGCGGCGAACCGATGCTTAATTTTGACGCCGTTATCGGCGCACTGCAGTTCCTGCATCGGGAAAATACGCTGTATATGAGTTACCGGAACATGACGATTTCTACCTGCGGTATTATCCCAGGTATCGAAAAGCTGACGCAGCTGGGACTGCCGATCAATCTGGCAATTTCGTTGCACGCAGCCGAGCCTGAGCTCAGAACCGAGCTGATGCCGGTCAACAAAGGTTTTCCTTTTCAGGACGTCATCCAGGCTGCCGAAGCTTATGTCGGTTATACCGGCAGGCAAGTGACTTATGAATATATTCTGATTGCCGGCAAAAATGACAGCCCTGTAGCAGCCGAGCTGCTGGCTAATCATTTGCGGTTCAAACATGCCAGCGTCAATTTGATTCCGGCCAATCCAGTGCCAGAAAAAGGCTTTGAACGCCCATCAAAAAAAGTGGTTGAAGCATTTTTAAAGGTACTGCAGAAACATAAAATCAATGCCACCGTCCGCAGGGAAATGGGCAAAGACATCGATGCCGCCTGTGGACAGCTGCGCGCCAGGTTTGCCCAAGAGCAGCAGGACTGAAAGCAGCGCGTTATCAGTGACAAAAACAGACATAAGCTATAAAGTTAGGAGGTTCGTCAATGTTCGTTATCAGTAAAACCCATGTGGGCATGGTAAGAACTGTCAACGAAGATGCTTTGTTGACAACAGGACCTGAGCTTTTTGCGCTGGCTGACGGTATGGGCGGCTATGCAGCCGGAGAAACCGCCAGCAGGGAAGCCTTACAGGTTTTGCAGCAGGAAGCGGAAAAATTTAAGGAGCTTACTGGCACCGAGTTATGCACCGCCATGCGTGAAACAGTGCAGCAGGCTAATAAGCATATCAGGCAGATGGCTCAAAATGAAATACAGTATCATGATATGGGCACGACGCTCGTGGCAGTATATCTGGCGGCAGACGGTAAAGCTTATGCGGTCAACGTAGGTGACAGCAGACTTTATACATGGAGTGCCGGCACTTTACAGCAGGTCACCCGCGATCATTCTTACGTCGCAGAGTTATTGGCCAACGGCGAGATCACTGCACAGGAGGCTTTTAAGCATCCGCAGAAAAATATCATTCTGCGCGCTGTTGGAGCCGAAGACGAGCTGGAAGTAGATTGCTTTACTCTGGAGCTGACAGCAGATACCAAGCTGCTTTTATGCAGTGACGGTTTAAGTGATATGGTGGATGACAGACAGATCAGCGAGATTCTGCAGGCACATCAGACGGCCGAAGCTGCCGAAGTGCTGCTGGAAGCTGCCTTAGACAACGGCGGCAGAGATAATATTTCGCTGATCCTGATAGACTTGACCCCGACCGAGGAGGATAACAGATCATGACAGATATGGTAGGAAAAATTTTACATAACCGTTATAAGATCCTGCGTCCTGTCGGCGTCGGTGGTATGGCGGAGGTTTACCTGGCACAGGATATGCTGCTGGACCGGGAAGTCGCCGTAAAAATACTGCGCGCTCAGTTCAATAACGATAAAAGCCTGCTCGAACAGTTCCGCCGCGAGGCTCAGTCCGCCGCAAGGCTGATCCACCCTTCAATTGTCAATATTTTTGACGTTTGCGAAGAAAACAGTTTGTATTTTATCGTTATGGAATACGTAGATGGTAGAACATTGAAAAGTATTTTAGAGGAGCAGGGCCCACTCAAACCTTTCTGGGCCGTGCATATTGCCTGTGAGCTGGCTGCCGCTTTGCAGCATGCCCATAACCGCAATATTATTCACTGCGACATCAAACCGCATAATGTCCTTATCAATAAAAGCATGACGCCTAAAATCGCCGATTTCGGTATCGCGCGTATGGTCACCAGTCAGACGATGGTCTATACATCGTCTGTGATAGGTTCGGTGCATTATCTGTCGCCAGAACAGGCTGGCGGCTGTCCCGTAACGGCTCAGTCCGACATCTATTCACTGGGCATCGTTTTGTATGAAATGCTGACGGGACACGTGCCTTTTGACGGCAAAACTGCCGTTGCTGTGGCGATGATGCACCTCGAAAAAACGCCGCCGCCGCTGAAAAGCTATGATCCAGACCTGCCTGATTCGCTGCAGGAAGTAATTGACAAAGCGCTTGCCAAAGACCCGGCCGACCGCTATGCGACCGCCGAAGAAATGTGGCAAGACCTTTATAATATCAAAACTAAAATGCTGCAGGAAAGCGTTGAAGAAGATTATGCCGAAATGCTGGGTATTACGGCGATCTCGAAAAACGAGCTGGCCGAGCCTACCGGAAAAATTTACGACTGGGCCAACGATAACGAGGAAGGCGCTCCTGAAGAAACCATTATCATGAAACCGGCCTTCAACAAAAGTACTGACGAGATAGTGCAGGAAGCTGCCGCTATCAACAGGCGGGAACGACGGAACAAATACATCAAGCTGTTTGCACTGGTCGCTATCTTGTCCGCTGTCTTTTTAATGGTCGGTAACGTGTTCAGCCGCAAAACAGTTGATGTGCCTAACGTAGTTGGTAAATCGGTAGTGGAAGCGCAGAAAACCCTGGAAAAATCGGGCTTTACTGTAAAACTGGACGAAGAATACGACGAGAAGGTGACTCCGGGCTACGTTATCAAACAAGAACCGGAAGGCATCAGTAAGCGTAAGGAAGGCAGCGAGATCACTTTGGTGGTAAGCAAAGGCCTGGAAATGCTGGAAATGCCTGATTTGATTGGAAGAAAGCTGGACAATGCCAAAAAGTTTTTAAGTGACCTAGGTTACGAAACTGGTGTTGTAACTTATAAATTTGTGGCAGGCAAACCGGCCGATTCTGTTTTGGAACAGGCCCCAAAGGCTAAAAACAAGACACCGAAGGGATCGAAGGTAGATCTGGTTGTATGCCGCGATCCCAAAGACCTGTCGATGCCGGACGTAATGGGCAGCAGCTTGAATGATGCTAAAAAAGCCCTGACCGAGTTAGGTATCATGGATATTACCGTACGTTATATTGAAAGCGGCAGCAGTGAGGGCAGCATAGTAGGTATGGAACCGCCTGCAGGCTCTAAGTTTGCCACCGACGGTAAAGTTGTATTGCAGGTATCATCCGGCAGTCATCCGCAAAGCGTCAATAAATATGCCGAATTCGTCGTGCCCCAGGGCAGCGGTACCCAGGATGTGCAGATCATCCTGATCGATGCCAACGGACAGAGAACTGTTTATCAGGGCGCGCAGAAAGCCGGCGTACGTATACGCCAAAAAGTGGAAGTTACCGGCAGCGGCAAAGTGCAGTTCTTCTGTAACAATAAAATGGTCGAGGAGAAAAATCTGTGAGTATCGGCCAGGGAAGAATCATCAAAACCTATAACGGTTATTACTATGTCGACAGCGGTACCGACGAGCTTGTCACCTGCAAGGTCAAAGGCAAGCTTAAGCAGATCAGGTTTTCACTCTGCACTGGCGACATAGTTGAATTTGAAACCAATCATAACGGCGAAAGTATGATTACCAGGATTCTGCCGCGGCGTAATTTTATGCTGCGGCCGACTATCGCCAACGTCGATCTGATCATCGTCGCATTTGCCTGTATCAACCCCGATTTCAGCTACCTGCTGGCCGATAAGCTGCTGGTACTGGCAGAGCAGGCTGGTATCCCGGCCGTTATCTGCCTTAATAAAATCGACTTGGCACCGGCGGGGCTGGTGGCCGAGATCGAAACTGTTTATAAACGGGCTGGCTACGAGGTCTATGCGATCTCTGCGCAGCAGGGAATCAATGTTGGCAAGCTGAAAGATCGGCTGTACGGTAAAATAACTGTATTTGCCGGACCTTCCGGCGTGGGCAAGTCATCGACTCTCAACGCTATCGAACCCGGTATGCAGCTGGTGACAGGCAGTGTCAGCGAAAAAATAGGGCGGGGCAAACACACCACGCGCTTTGCACACCTGCTGCCTTTTGCCGGCGGTTATCTGGCAGACACTCCCGGTTTTGGCAATTTGAATTTAGAAGAACTGGACGATAAAAAACTGGCGGCATGTTTCCGCGAATTTGCAGGCTTTGAAGATGGATGTAAATTTACGCCCTGCACACATACGCACGAACCGATATGCGGCGTCAAAGATGCGCTGGCAGCCGGAGAGATAGCGCAGTCGCGTTACGAATCGTACCTGACTATTTTAGAAGAAATAAAATCCAAAAAGGAAAAGGACGGAAGAAAATGATCAAAGTAGCGCCTTCAATCTTATCTGCCGATTTTGCTTATCTGGCAGACGAAATCAAAAAAATCGAAACTGCCGGGGCCGACTGGGTGCATATCGACGTGATGGACGGTGCCTTTGTACCGAACCTGACCTTTGGCGCGCCGGTCGTTAAAAAGATCCGTAAGGTCACCGATCTCTTTTTTGACTGTCACCTGATGGTCAACAATCCCGAGCAATATATCGATGATTTTGCCGATGCCGGCGCGGATATGGTAGTAGTACACGCCGAAGCTACCAAACATCTGCACCGCTGTGTGCAATACATCAAAAACAAAGGTATGCAGGCCGGCGTCGCTTTGAATCCGGCTTCGCCACTATGCCTGCTGGAAGAGATTCTGCCGGATGTGGATATGGTGCTTTTGATGAGCGTCAACCCCGGTTTTGGCGGTCAAAGCTTCATTGAAACCACAGTACCAAAGATCGCCCGGCTGCGGAAGATGATCAACGATGCAGGCCTGAACATAGAGATACAGGTAGACGGCGGCATCAACGATAAAAACTCCAAACTGGTACGTGAAGCAGGTGCGACTGTACTGGTTGCAGGTTCGTATGTTTATGGCGCTGCTGATACCAAAGCGGCGATTGCCAGTTTAAAAGCATAATTAAAAAGCTAAAAACAAAAACACTGCAAATTTTGCAGTGTTTTTGTTTTTAGTAAAGTTTTTCCTCCTTTAAAGCAGGAAAAACTGTTTCTGTAAAATAAAATACCCCTAAAGCAGCTTAGAAACCTTACTTTAGGGGTATTAGCTGCTGCCTATAACATATTTTAAGGACGGTAAACCTTACAGGGAGCCATACCCATGTACTTATTGCAGGCTTGGCGTATGAATACGAATTTGGAGGCGAAGCAAAAACAACGGTCAAAGGTCTGAGCACGCCGGCACTCAGTATCAAAGGCAGTAGCGGTATGTTGGAGCTGGGTTATATCATTCAAAATAAAGATGTGAACGTGCCTGCTGTCTACATTGGCTTGCAGGGCAGTCACGGGTAAAAAGCAGGCGTCTGCCAGCAAGTGCAAGGCGGCGTGAACAGCCGGTCGCTGCCATTCCTAAACTGAATGACAGCGATAGTTTTTTGGAAATTCCGAAAACGCATATCCTTGCGAACTAACTGAATTGCTATTAGGAGCAGTCAGTTCTAGTATATAGACAAGGGGTAAACCTTACCAAGTGAAACGATGACAAAGGAGGTCAAAAACATGGCAAAAGTTTACAAAGATTTGAGAGAGTTTTTAAAAACATTAGAAGAAGAGGGGCAGCTGATCCGCGTTAAAGATGAGGTCGATCCGGAACCTGATATTGGCGCTGCCGGACGTGCCTGCGCTAATATGGATAAAAAACCGGCTGTTTTGTTTGAGAAGGTGAAAGGTTATAAATATTCTGTTGTAACCAACGTTCACGGTTCCTGGGCTAATCATGCTTTGATGATGGGAATGCCTAAAGACACTCCTGTAAAGGAACAATTCCATGAATTGAACCGCCGCTGGGACAAATTCCCGGTACCGCCAGTAATTCTTCCACGTGAAAAAGCAATGTGTAAGGAAAATACCATCAGCGAAAATATCAATTTATTTGATGTTTTGCCTCTTTACAGAATCAATGATCAGGACGGTGGTTTCTTCCTGTCTAAAGCAGCCGTTGTTACCGGCGATCCGGCTGAACCTGATAATCTGGATAAGCAGAATGTCGGTATTTACCGTATCCAGGTCAAAGATATCGACCGTATCGGCATCCAGGCTTTGCCTTTTCATGATATCGCCATCCAGCTTGCTAAGGCAGAAGAAGTCAACGAGCCTTTACCGGTAGCTATCGCTCTGGGCAATACTCCGCTTGTAAGCTTTATGGCAAGCACTCCTGTTAATTACGACCAGAATGAATATGAATTCGTCGGCGCCTTGCAGGATGGTGTTCCTACTGAAATTACTAAAGCTGATACTGCTGAGCATTTGTATGTTCCTGCTCATGCTGAAGTTATTCTGGAAGGCTACATTATGCCGCGCGTTCGTACCTGCGAAGGCCCGTTCGGCGAGTTCCCTGGCTCTTATTCCGGCGCCAGGAATCAGTGCGAGATCAAGATAACTCATATCACACATCGTACCAATCCGATATTTGAAAACTTGTATCTTGGTATGCCCTGGACTGAGATCGATTACCTGATGGCTCTTAATACCAGTGTTCCTCTGTACAAACAGCTGAAAGCTACTATGCCTGAAGTGCAGGCAGTCAATGCTATGTATACTCATGGTATCGGCGTTATCATTTCTACGAAGGTCCGTTACGGCGGCTTCGGTAAGGGTGTTGCTTTCCGTCTGCTGTCTACTCCGCATGGTATGCCTTATTCCAAGGTCATTATCGTTGTCGATGAGTTTGTCGATCCGTTTAATCTGGAGCAGGTTATGTGGGCGCTTACTACCCGCGTCAAACCCAGTAAGGATGTTGCGATCATCCCGAATTGTGCAGGTATGCCGCTTGATCCGTCTTCGGTACCGGCAGGTATGCATGACAAGCTGATCATCGATGCAACTACTCCGGTCGCTCCGGAACCGAATCCGCGTTCTGTTGAATTGTTGAAACCGTCTCCGGCTACCCCGAAATGGGAAGCTATTTTCAGAGACTTTATGGCTGCACAAAAAAATCAATGATAATTTGAGGTATAAAGGAGGCAGATTTTTATGAAATGTCCGCGTTGTGATGCTGATACAGTAAGAGTTATGACTAAATCCCCGGTTGGCGATGTTTGGGAAGTTTATGTCTGCGATACCTGCAGTTATTCCTGGCGTTCTACCGAAGAAATCCATGTACATGATGTATTTAAACTAAAACCGGAAGATATTCCTAATTTACAGCAAATTCCGCCGGTTCCACCTTTAAAGAAATAAATGGCTGCTTGGGGCTTGGACAAGTCCTTGATTGGCGGGGGAGTTAGCTCCCTCGCTTTTTTTATATAATTGCGGGGTGAAAAATTATGGCAGAGCTGAAAACACAGCTTGATCTGCAGCAGATACCAAAAATAGTAGGCGAGGATGGGACGCAGCTTTTGGCACGCTGCTACGCGGTGCTTGAGCATACCAGGTGGCCGCTTTATATCGTGGGACCTTCGGGCAGCGGCAAAAGTATTATCGCGATGAACCTGGCCAGGCAGTATGCGCTGGCTAAAAATGTGCCAGCCTATTATGTGCAGCTGAGTCCAGAACAGACGAAAACAAGCCTGATTTTGGGACTAAGGCTGGAAAACGGCAGTCTGGCAGTTAAGAACGGAGTTGTGGCAGATTGTATGGAGCGTGGCGGCATTATCATCGTCGATGAGGCGACACATTCGGTACAGGAGATTTTACTGATGTTCAACAGTATACTGGACCGGACTTCGGTAACGGCGATCGGCGATAAGATGATTTATGCACACGAGGATTTTCGGATCGTATTCTGTTCGAATGACAGCAGATATTCCGGCAACGTTAAGCTGCCGCAGAGCTTTGCTCAGCGTCTGGTTTCATTTTATTTCGATTATCCGACGGCGGAAGATGAGCTTTTGATAGTTGAACAGATAGTAGCGGAGGAGTACCGTGCCAACGATGTTGTACCGGTAAGCCTAAAGCGTTATATTATTGAGTTGATGCGCGAGGTACGCAGCAATACTTATCCACTGTCGGTACGCAATGCGGCTATTGCCGTAGTTCTGTGCAATTTGGAGCTTTTGCGGCGCCCAGAGTGGCGGCAGACGATGATAGATTCTTATTTTTATGATAATCGGAATGTTGAAAGCATCAAGAGGTATCTGGCAAAAAGGGTGTTGGGCTGTGAGGCGGCAAGCGTTACTGATTTGACAGACAGGCGGATCATGGAGCTGGAGCAGGCCTTGAGCGCGATAGGAATCGGAACTTTTAAAGAGATCATTTTGCAGAGCTTTATGTATTATCTGGATGTAGACCTGGGTTTTTATGATTTGCAGATGGTGAAGGAGAAGCTTGAGTCTTCAATTATTTAAGGTGGCTGTTATGGAAAATTTTGCGGTATTATGCCCGGAACTGGCTTTTAAAATAGAATATTATGCTGATGCAGCTGCATATCAAGACTCTGTTGGCACAGAATGCGGACAGCTGTGCTGCTGTACTGGAAGTCGTGAGGACGGGTATGTGCTGGCTGTCAACTGCGAATGTTTGCTGGAGGCATGGCAGCATTCAGCTTTGCATGGGCTACTGTCGTCAGAGAGTTTTACTGATGCATTTGTTATAAGTGAACTGAGTGTTTTGCGGTATGAAAATACGGCGTTGTTTACGGGGGCGGAGGGGTACAGGCACTTGGAGCGACTTAAGAAGGATATTTTATACCGATGCATCTATAGAAGTCTGTTTAGGACGTTCTGTGAGTATAAGCTGGCGCGTGAGCTGCCTGAGTTTGGCAAGCTGCTGACACTGCTGAATATGACGACACAGGATGTGGAGTTGGAGCAGCTTGTGAAGTATTTGCCGCAGCGTGGTCAGCTGGAAGCTTTACAGGTGTTTTTGAAGTACGGTATCATCGAGCCGCAGGGTGACAGTAGTTTTTATGATTTTATGGTACCTCTGGCCTTGACTGCGGTACGGACGGAGCTGCAGAATTTGATCGTGGTGACGGATTTGCTGACAGAATGGCTGCAGGGATTGCGGATGACGTCAGAAATCACACCTGTGTGGGAGCAGAAAGCTGCTGCGGCAGGAACTGCCGGTTCTATGTCGATGCTGAAGGTGCTCAGCGAAGAAGAATTATGCGAGATTGTACGGAAAGAGCATATCCGTGAACTGAAAGCAAAAATGCAGAATGCCGCATCACAGACAGGTAAGCTGGCAGGCGTAGGGCGTATGGTAAGCAGGTCGGGCGACACTTCACAGTTCTTTTTGGATACAGTACGGAAATACAGGCGCGAGATCGGCGAGCTGGAATATATTTTTAAGCAGAGCTTTACGTCGATGAAGATCATTGGTGCTTATGACGGCGACGTTAACCTAAAAAAGCAGCAGGAAGCGTATCTGGCCTCTAAAACAGCGGAGGAAAGCAGGGTTTATCAGTATTACTTGCGGCGTAAGGTATCGGTAGATATTATGATCATACGCGATGTTTCGGGCAGTACGTACCGATTTGAACGTGAATATGCAGAAGCGCTGATCGAGATTTTGGCGGCAGTTAATAATTTTGACGGTATCAGAACACTGATAATAGATTTTGAGGGCGGGGCCAAAGTACGTAAAAGTTTTATTGATAAAGCCGAGCAGACTTCGATCGTACCGTTGTCTGGAGGGGGGACTAATCTGCTGCCGGCGGTGCGGTTGCTGCAGGAACAGGTGCTGAAGGGGAAGCGGAGATTGTTGTTTCTATTATCGGATGGAGAGATCAACGACCGTGAGCAGGCCGAAAGGGAGTTGAACGATTATTGCCGCAGGAATCAGATTGAGATGGTGAAGATAACTTTTGACGAAGAGGATAAATATGGCTATGAGCATACGACAATCATAAATCTGCACAGGTTTCTTGCCCGCAGGATTATCGAAAAGGGGGCGACATACTGATATGGAAGGTTTGTTGAAGTGCCCGCATGGCCTGGTTACAGGCTGCGAGGAGCGGCAGGGGTTGAAAATCTATCGACATCTGCAGGACGGTGAGGCGTGTGGATTGCTGAATGGGTTACAGTTGACGCCGGAGGAAATTTTGCTGGAAATGGGTCAGACTTTTGTGAGCAGCGGCAATTTCACAGCTTTAGCACCATATGTGCGTGGTGGTGAACTTGCTGAGGGATATGTACCGCCGCAGGCCAGCACAGCGCTGAACGAATTTCTTTTGTTTTTTCACGCCAGTGCAGCGGTACGGAGTTTGATTTATGAAACAGTACTGACGGCTGCCGTAAGCGGCGACGATATTACTTTTAAGGAGCTGCTGGAGCTGGCGCTGTTTGCTTTGTGTTATGCTCGCTTTCAGGAGGAGACCAGGACGTATAAACGGAAAGTAAAAGAGTTGCTGCCATATTTTGGCGCCGGTTTGTTGGACGTTTTAGCAGCGTTAAAAATAGACTATTCGCGGCAATCTGCTGTCAGCTGTTTTTATGAGGAGTATTTCTTCCAGTTGAAGTATGAATTTTGGGACAGGGAAGTAAGTCCGGAGAGACACAAACAGTGGCAGGCAGTGAAGCTGCTGGCATTAGGTATACAAAAGAAAAATACCTGAAGCATAAATGCTTCAGGTATTTTTCTTTTACTATTATTTTTTGAATAATTCAGGAACCCATTTGGCTGGATCGACTTCTTTAAATTTGCTGCGCTGGAAGTGCTCTTTAAGCCCGAAAGGTACGGTGCAGTCAAAAATAGTTTTGCAGGATATACCTACATCGCGGATCGAAGGTGAAAATTCGGGGGATTGGGAAGGATCGAGCGGATGGCAGCGAACGCCTGGGATAGTGATAACGTCGACATCGCCCTGGAAACGGGTATTCAAAGCCCACAGCACGTCGTCGGTATCAAACAGATCAACATCGTCGTCTACCAGGATAACGTGTTTCAGTTCCGAGAAAGCAGAGAAGGCTAGCAGAGCAGCCTGTCTTTGACGGCCTTCATCAGGCGGAGCTTTTTTGACGAATTGGATAACGGCCATATATTTGCCGCCGCCGGAGCAGTGGGCATATACGTTTTTGACATTGCCTGGCAGTGCTTTTTCCGTCATGCCGAGGATAGATGCTTCAGTCGGTATACCTGCCATATTGACGTGTTCTTCGGAAGGACCGATGCAGGATTGCATGATAGGGTCACGGCGGTGGGTAACAGCTTTGACTTTGATCAGCGGGATTGCTGGTTTCATAGCGCCGGTATAGCCCGGAAATTCCGGCATTGCTTTACCGGTATTGCTGTTTTGGTCTTCGCGGACGCGGACATCAGGCAGCAGTTCGCCTTCGATAACATATTCTGCACGGGCGATAGCCTTTTCGTTGATAGTTTTGCACTGTACCATTTGCACGCCTTCGCCCCGTATACTGCCGGCTATGCTCAATTCATTGAAGCCGAGTGGAGTTGTAGGTGGTTCGAAGCAGGCGGCGATCTCGATGGCTGGGTCAACGCCGATACTGATGGAGATCGGCATCGGTTTGCCGGCTTTTTCGTATTTCTGACGGAATACGTCTAAGTGACGGCCTGGAACGAAATACATGGATATTTCGTCTTTGCCCTGCAGGCAGAGGCGGTGGATAGTAATATCGGTATCGCCGGTTTCAGGATCGGTGCCGTAGCAAAGCCCCATGGTTACATATGGGCCGGCGTCTTCTTCAGTATTGGTAGGGGCTGGGATCAGCTCGCGGATATCAAAGCCCTCTTCTGTTGCCAGATGCACTACTTCCTGACAGGGTGCCTGGTCAGCACTTACAACTACCGGAGCGATCGGGGTGGATACGGAGTCTTTTAAAAGAAAGCCCAGCTTTTCGGGTTCACATCCCAGCAGGTGCCCGACACGGGCACGGCTTGAAAGTACGCCTATAGCTACTTTAGCGCCGGGATGGCCTTTAACATTATTGAAGATCATGGCAGGTCCTAAGCGAGTCGGGCGTTTAACGGTGCCTTTGGCACCAACATAGCGGTAAATACCGGAGATCTCGGCACGTGGATCGGCCTCGACGTTGGTTTCCATCAACTGTCCGGGGATGGTACGCAGATAGTCGAGTGCAGAACGTAAATCATTGATTTTAGTAGTCATAATAAAGCCTCCTTAAATATACTGTATTGTGAATGGGAAGCTGCTGCCTGCAAGAAAGTAGAATCATTTTTGCAGAGACTGTTTTTTGCAATATCTAACAGTTTTCAGTTGACCGGTTTCAGAGCTGCACCAACTGACACCGGTGTTCAAGCAGCATTTCCTCTTAGGAACATCATAATACGAGTGGGAGTTTGAAGGCTATTCTAAATAGCGAAGCTGTTTTGACATATTGGAAAGATATAACCAATAGTTTGCATTAATAAACTTTTAATTCTATAAAGGCAAGACGTTATGCTCTATTGGAATACGAAAAAGCCTGCGTTTACCGTATAATCGTAGTAGATAAGCAGCTTCAGGCTGGGTAGAGTGAAAGCAGGTGAGAGAAATGAATTTTAATCAGTTGAGATATTTTGTCGCTATTGTCAAGCATGGCAGTTTTTGGTCGGCAGCACTGGAAGAATACATTTCTCAGTCTTCGCTGTCCAAGCAGATCAAAGCTTTGGAAACCGAGCTTGGGGTAGTGTTGTTTAACAGGACCGGTAATAAGATCACTCTGACGGAAGCAGGGCAGTGTTTTTATGATTATGCGCTGCAGCTGCTGGAGACAAAAAACGAAATGCACCAGGAGCTGATGGCTTTTGAAGATACGCCGATCGAAGAAGTGAAATTCGCTTCGATTCCAATCGTCAGTTCCTATAAGATATCAACGCTGCTTTCTGAGTTTCAGAAAGTCAATAAAAATCGCAGGCAGGTCGTTAATTATAATATTCTGGAAGAAGAACAGAAAGACGTACTGATGCTTTTAAAAAACGATAAGGTGGATTTTGCTTTTGTGCGCGACGGTTTTGATCAGCTGCCCGAATATGAGCATCGGCTGTTTATGACAGACGAGATCGGCCTGATTTGTTCGCAGGAAAGTGAGCTGGCACAGCTGCAGGAATTTGATTTTTCGATGCTGCGGGATGAAAAAATCATTCTGATTTCTCCTAAATCGGAAATTTACCGGATTTTAATGGAAAAGCTGCGGAAAGTGAACAAGGAATGTAATGTGGCGGCAACGATGACACGGCATAGGAATGTGTTTTCGATGGTGGCCAATAATGTTGGTATTACCTTTTTTACAAAACGGATGCTGGAGGAAGGACACAGCATTGAAGGGCTGAAATATGTCCCTCTGACGATGCCAATCTACAGTAATGTTTACATCGTTAAACGTAAGGAAAAAACTTTGAATGCGACGACAGAAAAATTTTGGAAGTTCCTTTGCGGTAAATATCAGGAATATCAGCAATAAAAAACCACTGCTGAGCAGTGGTTTTTTATTTATTGCATTTGAAAATATTTTTGCCAATAGATCCAAAAATCCTTGGTAATTTTATTGAGGCGGCGTTTTTTGAGTTTTATCAGCGCCACATCGCTTGTGAGTTCTTCAACTAGAGGAACGGTACAGAGATGAGGGAAAAGTGTCAGGTCAACGAGACTGAGCGGCAGTAGCGAAATATTTGGCGCTGTCTGCAGGATCTCCATAAGGATCTTGTGCCTTGTTGTCAGACATTTTGTTTTTTTCTCGATGCCGTGGCGTTCAAATGCTTTCATAACGATCGTATAAATGACCGATGAGGTATCTAAAAGTGAAAGTGGGTATTTTATCAGGTCATTCAGGGAAACAGCTTCTTTTGTACTTAAAGGATGATTTTGATTGCAGACCAGAACAAAAATATCTTTCTTATATGGAATACAGTCAAAGACATCTACTTCATCAAGATAATCAGTACGTATCAGCGCAATGTCGATGGCTCCGTCAAACAGCTCTTTCATAACTTCCTGCTGGTTGGTCTCGTGCATATCGATAACGACGTTAACATCGGGTTTATAGTTGGTTGTAAATTGGGCTATCTGAGCGCTGATACCATAGGAGGATACTACAGGTATTGACCCAAAACGAATAGTATTGGACTTCTTGGTAGCAAATTCATCTAAATAAAGCAGCATATCGTTGTGTTGTTTGATGGTCATTTCAGCATATTTGGCAAATTCCGCACCTATTTCAGTCAGATAGACCTTGGAATGTTCGCGTTTGAAGAGATCGACACCCAGTTCTGTTTCCAGGGCTTTTATCTGTTTGGACATTGACGATTGGGAGATATACATATCATCGGCAGCATTTGAAAAGCTACCTGTTTTGACAATGGCCAGAAAGTATTTCAATTGATTAAGATTCATAAATTCAATCCGCCCTTCTGTGCAAATTAAAACACGATAGCAAATAGTAAAAAAATGAGATTTGTTTTAAAATCTTTACCTTCTTCATTTAAATTATATTCGATTTTGCTATATACACATATTCGAGAATGGAATACAAGCTTTCACCTTTGGAAATTCCTAACAAGAATGACGTGTTTATTTAACTGAATTGCCTTTTAGACGGGCTGGTTCTATGATGAAAAGCAAGAAAGAGAATTGCTGGAGACGAAAGGGAAGGAGGGGAAAAAGATTTTTAGGAGCTGTCAAAAAGCTCTTGCTCATTAGCATAAGGATACTCCATAACTTAATAAATTACAATAATTAAATTTGCTGCACATAAACTTAATTATTAAAATGGATATTTTATTGGTTGTGGATGTTCAAAAGTTGTAAGAGATAGGAGGTTTTATTTGTGGGAATGAATAAAGCGAGAATAGGGTTTATTTTAGGCATTATCGTAGCACTGTTGATCGGCACGGCCGATATCCCAGGACTTGCAAGAAATGGTCAGATATGTATGGCGCTTTCTTTTATGACCGTAATTTTCTGGGGCTTTCAAATCACTCAGCCGGGTTATACTTCCGGTCTTTATCTATTACTCCTCGCAGTTTTTGGGGTTGAAAAACCTGCTCTCATTTTTTCGACCTGGACTGGTCCAATGATGTTTTTGATTGTAGGCGCTTATTTGATTGCCGGTGCAGTTAAAGAATCTGGACTTGGCGAACGTATCGCTTATAAATTTATCATTTCTTATGTAACTTCATTTAAGAGTATTATCGTGGCGATTTTTATTCTGACTTTTATCCTCAGTCTTTTGATTCCGCATCCCTGGCCGCGTGCTTTCCTGATTATGTCAGTTATGGCGGTCGTTATTAAAAGTGCGAATATTCCTCGTGTGGATGCAGTTAAAATAGGCTTTACTGTTTTTGCCGCTTCTGTTCCGGTTTCCCTGATCTTTTTGACTGGCGATGCTACTATCAGTCCGCTGGCAGTACAATCATCCGGTGTTTCTCTAGGTTGGCTTGGCTGGTTTAAATTGATGGGACCACCCAGTATTATCGTAAGTATTATTACCTGCTTTATGATTTTGTTCCTATTTAAGCCAACTCAGGAAGTACAGGTCAACAAAGAGGAAATGCGTGCTAAATTAGCAGCTATGGGTCCAATGAGTGGGAAAGAGCTTCGGACTGCCTTTTGGGTAACTTTAGCGATCATTCTTTGGATGACTGATACTCTGCATGGCGTCGATATCGGTTGGGTAACCTTGTTTATCGCAATGGCAATGAGCCTGCCTTTGGTTGGCGAAATTCTGACGCCGGCAAGCTGGAGCGGTGTTCCTCTGCATGTACTGATTTTTTTGACTGCTGCTGTTGCTATCGGACGTGTTGGCGGTGCTACCGGTATGAATGCATGGATAGCCCAGACAGTATTGCCTGGTACAGTTCCGTCTGATCCATATATTCTGGCAGCGTTTATCGCAACTATTTCAATTATTATACATATGCTTTTGGGCAGCGTTATCGCAGTTATGGGTATCATTATCCCAGCTATGATCACCTTTACCAGCCAGATGGGTATTACGCCGCTTGTTCCGGCGCTGCTCGCTTATTCGGCAGTTGCTTCTCACTATGTGCTGCCTTTCCAGCATTTGAACATGCTGGTCGGTTTGGGTGAAGATAACGGTATGTATTCACAGAAGGAAACGATCCGTTTGGGTATTCCGTTCATTATCGTTATCTATGTTATGACTGTACTGATCGAAGTTCCGTACTGGTCGATGTTAGGCTTGTTTGATAAATAATCTGCTGAAGGAGGGCTGGAGATGCGTCTGATCGTTGGTATTTCCGGAGCCAGCGGGGTCATTTTGGGCTACGAGATGTTGAAAGCCTTAAAATTGCTCCCGGATTGTGAAGTTCACTTAGTTGTAACTGAAGGTGCAGTTAAAAATTTTGAGTGCGAAACGGATCTTACCGTACAGGATGTATGCGCTCTGGCCGATGTTGTGCACAGCAATAAAAATATGGCTGCCAGTATTTCCAGCGGCTCGTTTAAAACTGATGGAATGATCGTAATACCCTGCAGTATGAAAACTGTCGCCGGGATAGCAGCCGGCTATGCAGATAATCTGCTGCTGCGTTCCGCTGACGTTTGTCTAAAGGAGGGCAGGAAGGTGGTTATCGTACCGCGCGAAATGCCTTTGAGCAGGCTGCATCTGCGTAATATCAAGGAAGCTTCTGATTACGGCTGCGTCGTTGTGCCGCCGATGCTGACTTTTTACAATGGGTCAAATTCGGTAGAAAAGCAAATGCAGCATATCATCGGTAAGGTCCTGATGCAGTTTGGTATTGATTATAAGCATTTTGTGGCCTGGAAAGGGGAGGACTAAAATGCAGGCAAAGTCTTTTTCCTTGGGAGCGCAGGAATATTTGCTGGAAGCTGTGGCAGTACGCTGTGGTGATGATCTGACGGTCGTTATCGGCGGCGGTGAAAAGCAGCATATCGGCGCTGTCGCCGTAGGCGTACCGCGCCCCAGCTTAAAAGATAAAAATATAGTTTCTTCTTCGGCATCGGTACTGTGCCTGACAGGGCATAAGGAAGACCTGCTGGCACGCAAAGCCGCCTTAGAACTGGCCAGGATGCTTGGACATACTGTTACAGTGACCGTAGGCCTGCATATCGATAATGCGTCGGCTGAGGCGATAGCGATGCTGGAAGCTAATTTTCAAGAGCTGTTACGGCAGATTTGCCTTTGGGCTGCTGCCTGACAATAAGACGAGTTTACACTCATTCCTCCATCTTTGGAAGCGGGCGGGAAGAGCAAGTCCGCCTGCTTCCAAAAAATAGTTGATGCCAGAAAGCATACTGTTTGTTCACAGGAAGTTCGCTTTTAAGAAATTGACGCTGTGGATATTTTGTGCTATATTTAGAGAGTAATTAAATACGGTAGCCTTTGGGGCAGGGTGTGATTCCCTACCGGCGGTTATAGTCCGCGAGCTTCTTTGTGAGCATGATCCGGTGTGATTCCGGTACCGACAGTATAGTCTGGATGAGAAAAGGCGGCTATGAGTTTGTTTACTGAGCCATAGACAAAACCCCCAAAGGTTTTGCCTGTGGTTTTTCTAATTTCAGGGCATATCGTAAGCTTACTTGAAGAAGGTGACTTGATGGACGATGAATTATATATGCGGCAGGCGCTGGCTTTAGCCTGTCTGGCTGAAGGTGATACCAGCCCCAATCCTATGGTAGGTGCAGTGATCGTCAGTGCTGATGGAGAAGTTGTAGGCGAAGGCTATCATCATAAGGCAGGGCAGCCTCATGCCGAGATCAATGCGTTGAAGGAAGCAAAAAAGCTGGCCCGCGGCGGAACGATATATGTAACACTGGAACCCTGTTCGCATTTTGGACGTACCGGACCCTGTTGCGAGGCGATTATTGCTGCCGGACTGAAACGTGTGGTTGCGGCGGTCGAAGACCCGAACCCCAAGGTTGCCGGCAACGGTTTTAAGCGTTTACGCGATGCGGGGATCGAGGTTACTGTGGGCGTGTGCGCAGAAGAGGCACGTCTGCTCAACGAGAAGTTTTTTCACTGGATCGTAACCGGCAGGCCTTTTGTTTCGATGAAATATGCAATGACTTTAGACGGTAAGATAGCTACAAGGACCGGCGATTCGAAATGGATCACCGGCGAGGACGCCAGAGCTTATGGGCACTATTTGCGCAAGGCTCACGATTGTATCCTGGTCGGTAAGAATACGGTGCTGGCAGATGATCCGGAGCTTACTACCAGGTTGGTAGAGGGGCGAAACCCGCTGCGGATAGTGTTGGACAGTAACTGTGAAATACCCATGACTGCGAAGATTTTTGACGGCGAGGCTGAAACATTGCTGGTCACAGGCACTTGTTTACCGGGCGCCAAGCAGGCCAAAGCAGAAGCGCTGCAGGCGCTGCCGAAGGTAGAAGTGCTTCAGCTGCCTGCGGTCAATGGCAAGCTGCCTGTAGCGTTGCTGCTGCAGGAGCTGGCTGGGCGTAATCTGACCAGTATTTTGGTTGAAGGAGGCAGTACATTGCACGGTGACTTTTTAGAAGCCGGCTTGGTGGATCGTATTTATGCGTTTATCGCACCGAAACTGATCGGCGGCAAAGAGGCGTTGACTCCGGTCGGCGGCAAAGGCTTTGCGCTGATGGAGGATTGTTATGTTTTGAAGGAGACAGAAACACTGCCTTTAGGAGCAGATATTTTGCTGACTGGCAGAGTGGAAAGGAATAAATGCTGATATGTTTACTGGATTAGTTGCAGAGCTTGGCACTGTGCGCGGGTTGAAGAGAGTGCAGAACAGTTATCATCTGACTGTAGCCGCTAGAAAAGTGCTGGATAATTTAAAAATAGGCGACAGCGTTGCAGTGAACGGCGTTTGCCTGACAGTAGTTGTTTTGGGCAGCGGTGAGTTTACGGCTGACGTGATGCCGGAAACCATGCGTTTGAGCAATCTGCGTGATCTGCGCAGCGGCGACCGGGTCAATCTGGAAAGGACGCTGCGGTTGATGGATGGCCTGGACGGACATATCGTCAGCGGTCATGTGGAGGGGATCGGTGTGATCGCGAAATGCCGGCAGGACGGCATAGCTAATGTGGTAACGGTAAAAACGCCGCCGGAGTTGATGCGTTACATCCTGCATAAGGGTTCTATTGCTATCGATGGTATCAGTCTGACGGTAACGGATGTCACCGAGGATACTTTTTCAGTATCGCTGATCCCGCATACCTCGAAGGAAACTACTTTAGGCTTTAAGACCGTTGGCGACGAGGTCAATCTGGAGACAGACATTATCGGTAAATATGTTGAACAGATGCTGAAGTTTGGCAATAAGGCAGAGAAAAAGGATGAAACCAGCGTTTTGAGTAAAGCTACTTTATTCGAAAACGGTTTTATGTAAATAAGGAGGCTATGAAAATGGAAGAGTTCAAATTTAATACAGTTGAAGAAGCGATAGCAGCGATCAAAGCCGGTAAAATGGTTTTGGTAACTGATGACGAGGATAGGGAAAACGAAGGTGATCTGATTATGGCTGCCGAGCTGTGTACGCCTGAGGCAGTAAACTTTATGGCAAAATACGCACGCGGTCTGATCTGTATGCCGGCAGCTCCGGAGATCATGGATAAGTTGCAATTTGGCGCGATGGTAGCTAAAAATACTGATAATCACGAAACTGCGTTCTCCGTATCTATCGATCACGTCGATACTACTACGGGTATTTCGGCGCACGAACGCGCATATACGATGAAAAAATGTGCTGATGATAACGCGCAGCCTGATGATTTCCGTCGTCCGGGACATGTTTTTCCGCTGCGTGCACGTGAAGGCGGCGTACTGCGCCGCACAGGGCACACCGAGGCGACTGTAGATCTGTGTAAGCTGGCTGGATTGAAGCCAGTCGGTATCTGCTGCGAGATCATGAGCGAAGACGGCAATATGGCTCGTACTCCTGAATTGAAAGAATTTGCTAAAGAACACGGGTTGGTTTTTATTACCGTTGCTGCTTTGGTCGCTTACCGCAAGGCGCACGAAAAAATGGTGCATCGTGCGGCTGAAGCCGCGCTGCCGAGTAAATACGGCAATTTCCGCGCTGTAGCTTACGAAAATGATCTGGATGATCTTTGCCATGTTGCCATCGTTAAAGGTGAGGTGTCCGGTAAAAAAGATGTCTTGGTACGCGTACATTCAGAATGTCTGACCGGCGACGCTTTCGGTTCCCTGCGCTGTGATTGCGGCGATCAGCTGGCAACAGCGCTGCGAATGATAGAAAAAGAAGGGTGCGGTGTAGTACTGTATATGCGTCAGGAAGGACGTGGTATCGGTCTGGCGAATAAAATCAGGGCTTATGCGCTGCAGGATCAGGGTTATGATACCGTTGAAGCCAATGTTAAGCTGGGCTTTGCTCCGGATCTGCGTGATTATGGTATCGGAGCTCAGATCCTTTCCGACCTAGGCTTGACCAGCATTCGTCTGATCACTAATAATCCTGCCAAACGTGTGGGGCTTTCCGGCTATGGCATCACCGTAAGCGAAAGAGTGCCTATCGTTATCGACGCTAACCCTTTTAACGAGTTCTATCTGGAAGTCAAAGAGGAAAAAATGGGGCATGAGCTGCACGAAGGTCATGAGCATAAACACTGCAACTGCTGCAGCTGATATAAAAATCAAATTAACTTAAAATGGAGGCAATGAATATGAAAACTTTAGAAGGTCAATTAACAGCACAAGGTATGAAAGTGGCTATTGTTGTAGCCCGTTTTAATGAATTTATCACCAGCAAGCTTTTGAGCGGTGCTATCGACTGCCTGGAACGTCATGGGATGGACAATGAAGATATTACTGCAGTTTGGGTCCCAGGAGCATTCGAGATCCCTTTGGCAGCGCAGAAGCTTGCAGTGAGTGGCAAATATGATGCTGTTATCTGTTTGGGTGCGGTTATCCGCGGTTCTACTCCTCATTTTGACTATGTTTGTGCCGAAGCTTCTAAAGGCGTGGCGCATGTTGGTCTGGAAACAGGTGTTCCGGTAGCTTTCGGCGTTCTGACTACCGAAAATATTGAGCAGGCTGTTGAACGTGCCGGTACTAAAGCTGGCAACAAAGGTGTTGATGCTGCAATGACTGCTATCGAAATGGTCAATCTGTTGAAAAACATCTGATTTTTAAACATACGTTAATCGTAGATTCTAAGAGGTATATATAATGAAAGATATTCTGACTAAAGGCACGGCTGAAGGTGTACGAATTTATGCGCTGTGTACTACTAATCTGGTACAGGAGGCTGCTACCAGGCATCATACTTCCCATTTGGCTAGTGCCGCTTTGGGCAGGGCGATGAACGGAGCCCTGCTTTTAGCAGCTACTATGAAAGATAATGAACGCATTGCCCTGCGTTTAAAGGGTGACGGGCCGATCGGCGAAGTCGTTGCCGATGCAGAAGGCACGCATGTGCGTGGTTATGTAGGTGATCCGGATGTATTTTTGCCGCTGAAAAACGGCAAGCTGGATGTTGGCGGCGCTATTGGATCCGGCAATATTATTGTGACCCGTTATCTGCAGAACGCTGAACCTTTTACCGGCTATGCCGAACTGGTTGACGGCGAGATCGCCAGTGACCTTACTAATTATCTATACACGTCTGAACAGACACCGTCTTCTGTGGCGTTAGGCGTATTGGTCAATAAAGAGGGGCAGGTCATAGCTTCAGGCGGGTACTTTATTCAGGCAATGCCAGGCTGCGCAGAGGAAACGCTGGCACAGCTGGAGGAAAACATCAGTTTAACTCCTTATGTTACGCAGCTGCTGGAGCTGGGTTATACTCCAGAAAAGATGATCGAAACTATTGCCCGCGGTCTAGATGTAACAATTCAGGAGAGCATAGAGCTTAGTTATAAATGCCGCTGCAGTAGAGAAAAGATATTGGGAGCATTGGCGACTTTAGGGCAGGAAGATATCTCGGCCATGAGTCAGGATGAGGAAACAGAGGTGCATTGCCAGTTCTGCAACGAAACCTATAAATTCAGCGGGGAAGAAATTGCCCGGTTGCTGAAAAAATAAATAAATCTTGACACCTCGAACAGTTGTTTGTATACTATTTGTAGATAGTAATTGACAGCAACGAAACAGGAGGCTTGATCAAATGAGTACGGAAAAACTGAACGCTGAAAAAACAAAAGCGTTGGAAAATGCAATGCGCCAAATCGAAAAAGATTTCGGTAAAGGTTCGATCATGAAATTGGGCGAAGCCAGCGCTAAAATGAACATAGAGGTTATTCCTACAGGCGCTTTGTCTTTAGATATAGCTTTGGGAGTAGGCGGCATTCCACGCGGCAGGGTCATCGAGATCTATGGCCCGGAATCTTCCGGTAAAACTACAGTTGCCCTGCATATGATCGCTGAAACACAGAAAATCGGTGGTTATGCGGCGTTTATCGACGCTGAGCATGCTTTGGACCCTGAATACGCACGTAAGCTGGGCGTCGATGTCGACAATCTGCTGATTTCGCAGCCTGATAACGGCGAGCAGGCATTGGAGATCGCTGATGCTTTAGTACGCAGCGGCGCTATCGATATCATCGTTATCGACTCCGTAGCGGCTTTGGTACCGCGTGCAGAGATCGAAGGCGAGATGGGTGATTCTCACGTTGGCCTGCAGGCCAGGTTGATGAGTCAGGCTCTGCGTAAGCTGACCGGTATCATTTCCAAGTCTAAATGTGCTACTGTTTTCATCAATCAGATCCGCGAAAAAGTCGGAGTTATGTTCGGAAATCCAGAAACAACTACCGGCGGCAGAGCGTTGAAATTTTATTCCACTGTCCGCATGGATGTACGACGGATTGAAACTCTGAAAAACGGCAACGATATGATAGGCAACCGTACCCGCGTGAAAATCGTTAAAAATAAAATCGCTCCGCCTTTCAAACAGGCAGAATTTGATATTATGTACGGTGAAGGCATTTCCCATGAAGGCTGCATCGTAGATCTGGGTGCAGAGTTTGACATCATCAATAAAAGCGGTGCATGGTATTCCTACGGCGAGGTTCGTTTGGGACAGGGCAAAGAAAAGGTCAAAGATTTTCTCAAAGAAAATCCGGAAATGGCTGCTGAGATCGAAGCCAAGATCCGCGAGCATACTATTGCCAAATTAGTAAGCGCAGAAAGCGGTGTAAGCGATGCTGAACCGGTCGTCCAAGAACTTAGCGACTGAGCAGGAAGCGTATGATTATGCTTTAGATATTCTGAGCTATCGTGATTACAGCCGTAAGGATATGGAACTGAAGCTGAAACGTAAAGGTGCAGATGCTGGCATCATCAAGAGTACTATCCAAAAACTTCTGGAATATGGTTTCTTAGATGAAAAACGTTATGGACAGAGGGTTTTTGAAGCCTGGCTTTCTAAAAAATACTATGGCAGATGTCACCTGCGGCTGGAGCTGCAGAAAAAAAATGTGGCCGAACGTTATATAAACGATATTTTAGCGCAGTTTTCTGAAGCTGAGGAACAGGAACGGGCGGAGAAGGCTCTGCAGTCTTGTTTAAAACGTAATCCTAAAAAATATGATCCTGCTACGCAGGAAGGCCGGGCCGCTATTGGCAGGTACCTGTATGCGCGTGGCTTTGCAAGTAAATATATTCAAAAAAGCATTAATAATATACATGGTTCTGTGATATTAATGGATGACTGCTAACTTGACTTTTATATAAAATCCATTTAAAATTATAGTATCCAATCGTGTTAATAATTAATGAATGAATGTTATCCACGAGGCGACAATAGTTTGTTGCCTCATTTTTTTTAAAAATTAATAAGGAGGTGAAAATCATTTTAGAACTTATCGGTATTACTATCGGTGCTGGTGCCGTTGGTGGTGCGATCGGTTATTTAGTACGTAAAAATGTTGCTGAAAACAAAATTGCTACTGCTGAAGAAACCGCTATTCGTATCATTCAGGAGGCGGAACAGACCGGTGAAGCTAAACGCAAAGAAGCGTTAGTAGAAGCTAAAGAAGAAATCCACCGCATGCGCAGTGAGATGGAACGAGAAAATAAAGAGCGTCGCAGTGATATCCAACGTCAGGAAAGACGTCTTTTGCAAAAAGAAGAAAATCTTGACCGTAAGATAGAGTCTTTTGAGAAAAAAGAGGAACACTTAGCTGTTAGAGAGACTTTCCTCAGTGACAGTCAGGCTAAAGTCGATGCATTATATCAAAAACAATTGGGTGAACTGGAACGTTTGTCCGGTTTATCTACCGAAGATGCTAAAAAAGAACTTCTTCAATCTGTTGAAGAAGAAGTGAAACACGAAACCGCAATGCTCATTAAAGATTTGGAGCAGCAGGCGAAAGAGGAAGCAGACAAGAAGGCCAGAGAGATCATTTCTCTGGCGATTCAGCGTTGTGCGGCCGACCACGTAGCAGAAACTACTGTTTCTGTAGTAGCCCTGCCTAATGATGAAATGAAAGGCCGTATCATTGGCCGTGAGGGCAGAAATATCCGGACACTGGAAACTTTGACCGGTATTGACCTGATCATTGACGATACGCCGGAGGCGGTAATTATTTCCGGTTTTGACCCCGTACGCCGTGAGGTTGCCCGCGTTGCTCTGGAAAAACTGATCAACGACGGTCGTATCCATCCGTCCCGTATCGAGGAAATGGTTGAAAAAGCACAAAAAGAGGTCGAACAAAAGATCAAAGAAGCTGGCGAGCAGGCTACTTTTGCGGTAGGTGTGCATGGTTTGCATCCTGAACTGATAAAATTACTGGGCCGCTTGAAATATCGTACCAGCTATGGTCAAAATGTCCTGAATCATTCTGTTGAGGTTGCTCATCTAGCAGGCTTGATGGCCTCAGAATTGGGCGTTGACGTAGTTTTAGCCAAACGTGCTGGTTTACTGCATGATATTGGTAAAGCTATCGATCACGAGATGGAAGGTTCCCACGTTGAGATCGGCATGGAAATTGCTAAGAAATATCGTGAATCTGAATTGGTACTCAATGCTATCATGGCCCATCATGGCGATGTAGAGCCTAAGAGTGTTGAAGCAGTTCTGGTAGCTGCAGCTGATGCTGTTTCTGCCGCAAGACCTGGCGCGAGACGCGAAACATTGGAAAGCTATTTGAAACGGTTAACTCGATTGGAAGAGATTTCTGAATCTTTTGAAGGCGTTGAAAAATGCTTTGCTGTCCAAGCAGGACGCGAAATTCGCATAATGGTAAAACCTGACCAGATCGATGATGCTACATCTATTTTGTTAGCGCGCGATATTGCTAAAAAGATTGAAGCCGAGATGGAATATCCCGGTCAGATCAAAGTCGTCATCATTCGTGAAACACGCGCTGTTGACTACGCAAAATAATAAGGTTGAAAATAAATCCCCAAGCCGTCAGGTTTGGGGATTTTTTACATAATTGTTACGATTTATTCGTTTGAAGGACTGCGATTGGCGTTTATTTTATGTTATAATATGAGTATTAATTTATTATCTAAAATTTTCTGGAGGTCAGCTAATGAGAATTGATGGTGCCGGCGGTTGTTTTGATAACCGTATTTACGAAATAAACAATAAAAGCGCTTGGAATCTGTTATTGCTTACAGTCAATGAAATGGGTGTGACGGTTGATTCCCGTGATGATGAAAATGGCATTCTTGAATGCCATAATGATAAAAAGGTTATGCGTTTTTCGGCACAGGCGATGGACGAAGAAACTACTCAGGTTTTTGCTGATGTTCATGGTAAGAGGATTCAGGTTTATAACTGGAAGCCACAGGATAAAGAAGTCAATCTTTTTTACGACTTATTTGAAAACAAGCTGCGTGAATACCGGGCCTTTATCCTTTGTCCCAGCTGTAAGGCCAAAATCAGTTCGCTTGTAAAATTTTGTCCGGAATGCGGTGTACCGGTAAAATAAAAATAAACCAAATACCGTTAGGTATTTGGTTTATTTTTAATAATCATAAATTAGATAGCGCGGGTAACTTTACCGGAACGCAAGCAACGAGTGCAAACATTAACGCGTTTTACAGATTCGTTAACAATAGCCCTTACTTGTTGAATGTTCGGTTTCCAAGCACGTTTAGTATGTCTATTGGAATGGCTGACGTTATTGCCAGCGAGAGTACCTTTGCCGCAGACTTCGCAAATGGATGCCATGAGTCCCACCTCCTTAACGTATTACGAGCATTAGTTACAAATTTAACAAAAGTATCATACCATAGACTGTAGGTAAAAGCAAGTAAATTTTATAGATTGGCAGTGATTTTATGTGGTGGCGTGAGCCTGTTACCAGTTTAAAAGGTATAGGGATAAAAAAAGCTTTAGAATTTCAGAAATTGAATATAGAAACGGTCGGTGATCTACTCAACCGGTTCCCGAGAATGGACAGTTATCTTGATTATTCTAAAGTGAAACGTATCGGAGAGCTGACTACTGATAACGAAAAACAGCTTTTTACAGGGGAAGTGTTTCGAGTTTCAGATAAATATTCAGGCAGAGGGAAACGCTATACTGTTATCACAGTTCAGGACGATGGCAGTTACGCCGATATTTTTCTGTTTGCAGCGCAGCGGTATCAGGCCCGTAAATACAAATCAGGTATGCGTCTGATTGTTATTGGTAAAGTACGCCGCGGTACAACGGCAAAATTTGTTTCCGAAGCGTTTATTCAAATTGCCGACAGTAATGAAAGTATCAATGCTTTAGGAATTTTACCTGTTTATAGTCTGACAGGCTCTTTGACACAGGTAGCGGTACGCACAGCAGTCAAACAGGCACTGGCAAAGGCAGAACAATATTTGCCGGAAACATTGCCGGCAAGTATTATAACGGAAAGGCAGCTGCCGGATCGTTATACTGCATTGAAGAATATTCATTTTCCTGGCAGTTTTGCTAAACTGGCAGAAGCTAAAAAAAGATTTATTTTTGAAGAACTGTTTCTACTGCAATGCGGGCTGCTCTATTATCGCGACCGCATTAAAGAGGTGAGGCAGGGCATCAAGCACGGCGTGGACGGCAAGCTTGTTACAGCGGTGAAAAACTCACTGCCGTTTGAACTTACTGAAGCGCAGCAGAAGGCCTGGCAGGAAATATCACTTGATATGCAGGATAACAAGCCGATGCACAGGTTGCTGCAGGGCGATGTAGGATCTGGCAAGACTGTTGTTTCGGCTCTGGCGCTGGCTAAAACGGTTGAAAACGGATATCAGGGCTGTATTATGGTGCCGACAGAAATTTTGGCACAGCAGCATTTTGAAACCCTGACAGAATATTTGGGCAAACAGGGGTTAAGAGTCGAGCTTTTGACAAGCAGTGTCAAAAAAGCTAAACGTCGGGAAATTTTAGAAAATCTGGAGCTGGGAGAGATTGATGTACTGGTTGGCACGCATGCCCTGATCCAGGACGATGTTGTTTTTGCCAGATTAGCGCTGGTGGTTACTGATGAACAGCATCGTTTTGGTGTAGATCAGAGGGCGAAATTATCCAATAAATCACAGTTTGCCCCAGATATTTTAGTTATGACTGCTACTCCGATCCCGCGAACCTTAGCTTTAACTATTTATGGTGATCTTGATACTTCCATGATGCAGGGAAAACCTGTTGGACGTAAACCGATTGAGACTTTGTGCTACACCGGTGAGAAGCGTAATGCCGTATATGGTGGACTGGTGCGTCAGGTACAGGCCGGACATCAGGCTTATGTTGTCTGCGCTCTGATCGATGAATCTGAAGGTGTAGAAGCGCGCTCGGCAACAGAAGTTTATACGGAACTGCAGGCAACGTATTTAAAAAATATTCCCTGCGCTCTGCTGCACGGACGTTTGAAAAACCAGGAAAAAGAAGAAATTATGAGCCTCTTTGCCGCAGGAGAAATCAAAGTGCTGATTACGACGACAGTTATTGAAGTTGGTGTCAATGTTCCCAATGCAACGCTGATGATCATCGAAAATGCTGACAGATTCGGGTTGGCCCAGATGCATCAGCTGCGCGGCAGGGTAGGGCGCGGCAAGGATCAGTCGTACTGTGTGCTGCTTACGGATAATGACAATAAGGAAACACTGGAACGACTGCAGGTATTGCGCGACAGTGATAACGGGTTCTTTCTGGCAGAAAAAGATCTGGAGCTGCGCGGTGCCGGGCAATTATTCGGTTTGCGTCAGCACGGCTTGCCTGATTTATATATTGCTGATATACTGCAAGATATAGGCGTTTTGATAGAAGCACGTGAATTAGCGAAAAAAGCGTTCAAGAACCCGCAGATGCTGCGAGAGATCGAAGATGCTCTTAGCAGTCAATTTGACGAACGGTTCCAGCGTATTTTTTATTCGTAATATTAAAGGAGTTTTAATGGAGAATAAAACTAAATGGTATCGTGACCCTGATGTCATAACTAAAATCATTGCGGTGGCTTTTTTGGTGCTGCTGGGATGCTGTATACATTTTTTTGCTCAGGATTTTTTTGATAAAACTCTTAAACTGGCTATCAGCGGTAACGTCAATGCTTTGGCTGAATATCTGCGGTCTTTTGGGCCCTGGGCAATTGTAATCAGTTTTTTACTGGATGTGTTCATCAATGCGGCCAGTATTTTTCCTTCAATTTTTCTTTCGACGGCTAATGGTTTGATTTTCGGTCTGCCACTGGGAATACTGATTTCCTGGCTGGCGGAAACTGTCGGTGTTGTGATCAGCTTTCTGCTGATGCGTTATTTATTCAGAGGTACTGCTGAAAAGATCATTGCTACAAGTAACAGCCTGAAAAATATCGACGAAGCCAGCGGTAAGAACGGTTTGCAGTGGATGGCATTTGCCAGAGCGCTGCCTTATTTTCCTTCGGGAATTTTAACTGCCATCGGGGCTTTGAGCAAAATCAGCGTCAGAGATTATATTATTGCCAACCTGATCGGTAAATTTCCTTCGACGGCATTAGAAGTTGTTATTGGGCATGATATTGTAAATTTTAAGCAAAACAGTATGCGTTTGACAGTGTTGGTTATTGTTACGGGCATCGTGTTTTTTGCTTATAAACGTTATAAAAAATAGCAGTGTGCTTTATTTACTCATATCTAATGCGGCAGTGGCGATGAGTTTTATACTTTTGAATAAATTTATATGGACAGATAAAATAACTGCGTTACGGCAGTTATTTTTTATCTGCAATTAGGATAATAATTTTCTTTTAGTATCTATTGCAAGAATAATTGAGAGCAGTTATAATAAAGGCAGTGATAAAAGAGGAGGGTCTTTTATATGAGTAAACATCAATTTACAGATATCCGTGTTGCTATTGAACCGGATAATCCTGCTGTACAAAGGTTGGAATTCAAATGCATAAAATGCGGTTCCTGTAAAGCAGTCTGCACCGATTATATCGGTGTCTGCGGTACCTACGATCTCAAGGCGACCGGAGATGTGCCTATCTGTATAAACTGCGGGCAGTGCGCTAATGTGTGCCCGGCAGACAGTATTACTGAAAAGGTTGAGGCTTATGAAGTAGCAGCAGCAATGCGCGATCCTGAAAAGATCGTTATTTTCAGCACTTCTCCTTCTGTGCGCATTGCTTTAGGTGAAGAATTTGCTATGGCAGACGGTAGCTTTGTTGAAGGAAAAATGGTAGCGCTGCTGAAAAAACTGGGGGCAGATTATGTGTTGGATACTAATTTTGCTGCTGACCTTACGATCATGGAAGAAGCCAGTGAGTTGGTGGAACGTATCACAAAAGGCGAAAAACCGCTGCCACAGTTTACCAGTTGCTGTCCGGCCTGGGTCAAATTTGCTGAAACCTATTATCCGGAAATGCTTCCGCATATTTCCAGTGCTAAAAGCCCGATAGGAATGCAGGGGCCAACAATCAAAACTTATTTTGCAAAAAAAATGGGACTTGATCCCCGAAAAATAGTTAATGTGGCTGTTACTCCCTGTACAGCTAAAAAATATGAAATCCGCCGTGATGAAATGAATGCTGCTGCAAGGCATTTAGGTATTAACGGTATGCGTGATATGGATTATGTTATTACTACGCGTGAACTGGCTATGCTGGCCAAAGATGAAAATATTGATTTCACAGCATTGGAAGACAAGGCATATGATGACTTTATGGGACTGGGGTCAGGTGCCGGCGTGATTTTCGGTAATACCGGTGGCGTTATGGAAGCTGCAGTACGCAGTGCTTACACTTTTGTAACGAAAAAAACTGCTCCGGCAGCACTATATGATTTGAAGCCCGTACGCGGTTTGGAAGGTATCAAAGAAGCTTCCGTAGACATTGACGGCTTGAAAGTAAAGGTTGCTATCGTCTATGGTACTGCTAATGTCCGTAAATTGATCGAAAAAATCAAAAGCGGCGAAAAAAGCTATCATTTTGTCGAAGTAATGACTTGTCCGGGCGGATGCATCGGTGGGGGCGGTCAGCCTAAAGACAGGGAATATAAAGGTGATGCGCTGCGTGCCAAGCGTATCGAAGGCCTTTATAAACGTGACGATTCGATGCAGCTGCGGTTAAGCCACGAAAATCCTGAAATCATTAAATTATACGAAGAATTTTACGGTGAACCCTTAAGTGAGTTGGCAGAACAGATGCTGCATACGGTGTATTTTGACAGAAGTGCTGATTTGGGAGGAGTTTATATCGCTCCGACAGAAATTCAGTCTGCAGCAGGTTTAAAACAATTTCGCTGCAAGGTTTGCGGCTATATTTATGAAGGTGCAATCCTGCCCGAAGATTATACCTGTCCTACCTGCGGTGTGGGTGCAGAAATGTTTGAAGAAGTGCGCTAAAGTTTAAATAAAAAGCTGAAACCAAAAGGTTTCAGCTTTTTATTATTTATCCAGCAATTTATAAATCTGTGGAAAGGGTTCAACGGTGCGTTTTAAAATACCGTTGATATAGGCGATTGTGATACCGTAATTGGTGAAAGGTATGTTTTGGTCCGCAGCACATTTGATGCGGTACTGCATTTCACGTTCGTTCAGCATACAGGCGCCGCAGTGGATAATCATTTTATACGGCGATAAGTCCAGGGGAAATTCCGTGCCGCTGGTAAAAATAAATTCTGGATTTTTACCGGTATATTCTTTGATCCAGCGTGGCAGCTTAACGGTGCCGATATCATCGCATTGGCGGTGATGTGTGCAGCCTTCGCCGACAAGAATTTTATCTCCGTCCTCAAGGTTTTCAAGTGCGGTAACGCCTTGAACGGCAGTCTGCAGATTACCTTTATAGCGTGCAAACAGGATCGAAAAAGAGGTCAGAAGAATATCTGCCGGCGTTTCAGCAGCAACTTTTTTAAAGACCTGACTGTCGGTGATAACCAGTTTGGGTCGTTTACCTAAATTTTGCAGTGTGTTGGTCAGTTCGTTTTCTTTAACTACAATAGCGGCAGCATCTGCTTCCAAAATATCGCGGATCGTTTGCTGCTGCGGCAGGATCAGTCTTCCTTTAGGGGCGGCAGAATCGATGGGCACTACTAAGACAACGAAGTCCGAAGGCGACAGCAGATCAGCAACTATCTGTGCTTTATTTTCATCTGCAGGTACGGTTTGGGCGATTGCTTCTTTAAGCTCAAAAATATTGAGCTGCTGTTCAGCACTGACAAATAAAAGTTTCCCGTTTGGCAGCAGAGCTTGATAAGCAGTTTTTTTATCTTCATTTATGGTTTCACATTTGTTGATAACGATGAGCAGGGGGATTTTTTTGGCATTGATCCGTTTTATCAAACGCAGATCTTCAGCAGAAGGGCCAACTGCAGCGTCAATAATTACAAGCGCGATATCAGTTTTGTTGAGTACCTGATATGCTTTTTGAATACGCAGGCTGCCCAAAACGCCTTCATCGTCGATACCCGGAGTATCAATGATCATTACTGGTCCCAGCGGCAGCAGTTCCATAGCTTTATAAACAGGATCTGTGGTTGTACCTTTGGCTTCAGAAACGATTGCTAAATTTTGCCCGGTGATCGCGTTGATAAGGCTTGATTTGCCGGCGTTACGTTTACCGAAGATACCGATGTGAACGCGTTCAGAAGATGGGGTAGCATTTAAACTCATAAAATCACTTCCTTTTATATAAATTATATACTAAAATAGTGCGATTATAGTACAGATAAGTTTTCTGAAAAATATACAATATCACACTTGTATACAAAAGTGCTAAATTTATGTAACAGTTATTGACGATGTTGTTAGTTTTAAAGTATATTATATATGCGTGTGGAATAATTCACAACCAAACCAAAATAAAGGAGGCGTATGAATGAGTACTAATAATGATTCAACGCAGCATGTTCAAATCGCAGTAGCCGACCCTACACCCTTGGGACTATTTGGTCTGGCCGTCGTAACAATGGTGGCTTCTGCACAAAAATTAGGTATCGTTGAAGGAGTATCCTGGGTTTTGCCGTGGGCTCTTTTCTGCGGATCCTTCGCCCAGCTGTTGGCTGGTTATTTTGACTATTGCCATCGCAATATTTTTGGCGCAACAATTTTCAGTGCTTTCGGCTTTTTCTGGTCTGCAGTAGGTATGAGCTGGATGATTAAAGCAGGAACCTTTGGTCCTGGTCTTGCTGCCGGTGTGGATCCTAAAGCTATTGGTTTTGCATTTTTGGCCTATTTTATATTTGCCTGCATTGGTACCATTGCTGCGTCCTCTGCAAGTCTGTTCTTATTCGTAGATATGGTTTTCATTGATATCTTACTTTTAGGTTTAGCTTTAGACGGACTTGGTATCGGCGGTCATTTCCCGCACACCATGGCTGCTTATGCTGAAATGGCAGTAGCGCTTATTTCCTTATATGGCGCCGGAGCCGGGTTCCTTAATAATTTCTATGGTCGTCAGTTCTGGCCTGTAGGAGCTCCGCTTGGTATCTGGAAAAAATAATCTTGTTTGATAAAAAAGCACTGTGAGAATCTCACAGTGCTTTTACTTTTTTCAAAATTACTTAACAAGTTCCAGCCGTGGGTTGGGAAGATGTACTCGTCCTGCTTTAGCGCATTCTTTGCCGTCTACCATAACGATATCCGCTGTAAAGTTGATATTACCGTCAAAAAGGCTGGATCCTACTGCATAAGTATCTACAGGAACCTTTAATGCTTCAAACTCTTTGATACGTTCGGCGTCAAATCCGCCGGAAACGATAATTTTTACATAATCGAAACCTTCTGCATCAAGTGCTGTGCGTACATTATGTACTAGTTCCTTGCAGACGCCTGTCGGTTTGAACATACCCATTTGGCTGATCAGGCTTTTATCTACCATAGTGCCGGAAGTATCCAAGCGGACTCCTGCTAATTTGCGGCCGAGTTTGCGTGCTACCTGTAAAGTCGTACCAACACAGTCATTATCGAAGTCGACCAGGGCAATACGCGCGATATCAGGCGCTACATATTTATCAAAGGCGCTGGTTGCTGCCAGCGTGTCACCGTTGTATGCTGCTATCAGGGCGTGGGGAATAGTTCCCAGACCTTTGCCATTGCTGGCTAAGGCGTTGGCATCAGTAGAGAAACCTTTGATGCCGCCAATCATAGCAGCATAGCCGTCAGATTCCTGGGTTTGATAGGTATCATACCGGGCAGGAAAAAAGAGGACCGGTTTGCCGTTGGCGGCTTTAACAACACGGCGTACATTAGTAGCGATACGGCTTTGCCGCGCCAGAAAACCAAGATAGATAGTTTCCAGATGGGCAAAGTCTGCCAGATCGCCTTCGATCGTCATTAGTGTTTCCCAGGGGGCAACCTCATCTCCGTCATGTAAAGCATGGATAGTAATATTTTCAGGATTATGTGCGCAGGTTTTGATCAGGGCGATAGTTTCATCGATGCCGCAAACAACTACCGGTTCACGGGTAAAAAGCTGCATCATTACTCTAGGATGGTGATTATCGCCATTCAGTATCTCCTCGGTACGCAGAAAATAAGCGTCGGTGTAATAACCGGCTTTGATTTTTTCTACCGGAAAATGAAAATGTTCAACTGGTAAACGATTTTTCATGATAACCTCCATCATTATATAGAATAAATTAGCTCTTGATATTGTGCTAATTACATTTTATGATACAATAATAGCGCTACAGGTTCAAGTTTTTTGATAAATTTTTCTTAAATGGAGTTTATAAATGGCATCTTGTGAAAAAAAATATACAATATTATTATTGTCGGCTCCGATAGGTTCAGGGCATAAGCTGGCCGCTCAGGCTCTGGAACAGTCTTTTGCACTGGCAGACAATGTGCAGGTAGTGCACGGAAGTATTTTTGACTTTTTTCCGGGCAGTATCGGCAATGCTTTTTTACGTTTTTATTTATGGGTGCTCTCATATTGTCCCTGGCTGTATGAGCTGGCTTATAAATGGGGAAACCGTCAGAGCGGGTCGCTATGGTTGCGTAACTTTATTAATGGTACCTTAGCAGGTTTGGCACAGGATTTTATTGTCAGGACCAACCCCGATGCTGTAATTGCCACACATGCTACACCGGCAGGCATCATGGCTATCTATAAGAAAAAATTCAAGCCAGAGTTGCTGTTGGGAGCGGTGGTTACTGATTATACTGTACATAAATGGTGGCTTTGCGAAGGCGTTGATGTGTATTTTTCAGCATCAGAAAATCTGCGTGCACAGTTTGAGGGGACTGATGCTGAGGTTTTACCGACGGGAATACCGGTTCGGCGGCAATTTTACCAGGCATATGACCGTCAGGAGCTGCGCCGTAAATTTAACTGGTCTGAGCAGGATATAGTATGTCTGCTGATGGGCGGCGGTGAAGGATTGCTGCCGATGGAGAATATAGTTAAAGCTTTTCACGGTAATTTGCCGCAGAATTTGAAAATAATTGCAGTCGCAGGACATAATGAAGTTTTGCAGCACCGTTTGGAAATTTTTAAAGAAATACCATTGACTGTTTACGGTTTTACGGATGATGTACCGGAGTTATTGCTGGCTGCTGATATTGTTGTAACTAAAGCCGGTGGTTTAACGGCTGCTGAAACATTAGTTGCAGGCTGTGGTTATATTATTTATAAGCCGCTTCCGGGTCAGGAAACCGGCAACGCTGTTTATTTAGAGCAGTATTGCGGTGCACAGGTAGCAGGTTCGCCTCAGGAGGTAAAAACAATGGTCTGCCGGTATGCGGACATCGGCTCCCAAGTGCGCTTTATTCAGATACAGCAGCGCAGCTTGCAATATGGTAAGCCTGGAGCTGCAGAAGAAATAAGCAATTATATTTTAAAAAAACTTGAAAAATAAGTAAAAGCTTGACCGTTGACTCAATCAACTCTATAATGAAATGGATTTGGAAAAAATAATATTTTGCGACACCCGTTTTTCGTGTGGATGCCTGCAATTTATCGGAGGCATTGCTGTGGAACGTTATTATTGGGGTGCATTAAGCGCTGCTGTCGGATTGGGCAATAGTAAGCTTGAAGCTTTAGTTGCGGTATTTGGCAGTGCGCGCAGTGCGTATCTTGCTGATCGACAAGAGCTTTTGGCTGCTGGTGTTTATAAAGAGGCGGCCATTGATAAATTCCTAAAATGCAGAGACCTTGCGTTACCTGAACAGCTGCATAACTTTTGTGTGCGGCAGCAGGTGCGGCTGATGATAAGCAGTGATGCGGACTATCCAGCCTCATTAAGGCATATTGCATTACCGCCGAAGGTTTTATATATCAAGGGTAATTTGCCCAAGCTTGATTACAGTATCGGTATCGTTGGTTCACGTCGGGCTTCTGCTTATGGGTTAAAGGCGGCGAGTGACTTTGCTGCTGATCTTGCGTCAGCTGGTTTGGTTATTGTCAGCGGCGGGGCTAAAGGCATTGACAGTGCTGCCCACAAAGGGGCTTTACAGGCTGGCGGAAGTACGATTGCCGTACTTGGCTGCGGTATAGATGTTGTTTATCCGCGTGAAAATACGGTGCTTTTTGAGCAGATATGTTCAAATGGAGCGCTGATAACAGAATTTGCACCGGGAACAGAACCTCTTGCAGCTAACTTCCCGTCACGCAACAGAATCATCAACGGAATTACGAAAGGTATACTGGTAGTTGAAGCTGCTAAGAAGAGCGGTGCTATGATAACGGCTGAATTTGCCGCAGATGAAGGGCATGAGGTATATTGTATTCCAGGAAGTATCTATCTGCCTAACAGTATTGGCTGCCATAGCCTGATAAAATCGGGAGCACAGCTTGTAGATAGACCGGAAGATATTTTGAATGATCTGGAATTGAACTGCGGCAGTAAGCAGAAAATAGAGAATTTATCGTTGTTTGCCAGTGAAGAAGCAGAGGCCGTTTCAGAACTAGCCAAACAATTGATGGATATAATGACACAGGAACCAGTTACGTTAGAGGAGCTGGTAGAATTAAGCGGTCGCTCTCTGGCAGAGATCAGCGGGGAACTGCTGGATCTGCAAATGCAAGGTAAACTTGGCCTGGCAGACGGGCGCAGGTATTACCGAATTTAGGAGGACTTATTATTATGACGAAAAATTTAGTAATCGTGGAATCACCTACTAAGTCAAAAACTATTGAAAAATTCTTAGGGCGCAATTATACTGTACGCGCTTCGATGGGACATTTGCGCGATTTGCCGAAAAGTTTGTTCGGCGTTGATATCGAGCATGATTTTGAGCCTAAATATATTAATATTCGCGGTAAAGGCGAATTGATTAAAGAATTGAAAACTTTGGCTAAAAAAGCTGATAAAATTTATCTGGCAACTGACCCTGATCGCGAAGGCGAAGCTATTGGCTGGCATTTAGCGCATATCCTTGGTGTTGACCCGGAAGCAAACTGCCGGATTGAATTTCATGAGATCACTTCCGGTGCTATCAAAGATGCTTTGAAAAATCCGCGCCCGATTGATTTGGATAAAGTTGATGCTCAACAGGCACGTCGTATTATTGATCGTATCGTAGGCTATCAGCTTAGTCCTTTGTTGTGGCGTAAAATAAGAAAAGGCTTGAGTGCAGGACGTGTACAATCTGTAGCGGTAAAAATCATTGCCGATCGTGAAAAAGAAATCGCTGATTTCATCCCTAAAGAATATTGGACTCTGAACGCTAAACTGCGTGAAAAAGCGAAAGCTCCTATTTTTGAAGCAGAGGTTATCAAGCATCTGGGCAAAAAACTTGAAATACATACTGCTGAGGAAGCGGCTATTGTAGAAAAAGCTTTGGCTAAAGCTGCTTATATCATTGAAGAAGCAACAAAAAAAGAGCGTAAACGTAATCCGCTGCCCCCGTTCACTACCAGCAGCCTGCAGCAGGAGGCTGTTAAACGTCTGAATTTTACTACTAAAAAGACGATGATGGTAGCGCAACAGCTGTATGAAGGTGTTGCTGTCGGCAAAGAAGGTTCTGTTGGTTTGATTACTTATATGAGAACCGACTCAGTACGTATTGCTGATGTTGCCGCTGATGATATCCGCGGTTATATCGAAAGTGAGTTTGGTAAAGAATTTCGGCCTGCACATGCAAACAGCTATTCCAGTAAGAAAAATGCTCAGGACGCACATGAGGCGATCCGTCCCACAAGTGTACATCGTACACCGCTGGAAATGGCAAAACATCTGAATAAAGATCAACTCAAGCTCTATTCTTTGATTTGGAACCGTGCCGTTGCAAGTCAGATGGCAGCGGCTGTTTTTGATGTTACTACTTTGCTGATCGGCGCCGGTGATTATCAATTGCGTGCAACGGGTTCTGTTTTGAAGTTTGAAGGCTTTTTAAAGCTGAGCGATAAAAAAGACCTGCTCGAAGATAAAGATAAAACTGTTCCTTATCTGGAGGCTAAAACGCCTGTAGAATTATATAAACTTTTACCTGCTGAACAGCACTTCACCGAACCACCGGCGCACTTTACTGAGGCGACCCTGGTAAAAGAGCTGGAAGACAAAGGTATTGGACGTCCGAGTACTTATTCGCCTACTATCCAAACTATTCTTGACCGTGGTTATATTGCTAAGGAAGGCAAAAAACTGATGATTACCGAGCTGGGGCTCATGATCGTCGATATGCTGACTAACTATTTCAAAGATATTATTGACATTCCTTTTTCTGCTGAATTAGAAACAGAGCTTGATGAGATTGCTGAGCATAAAGCCGATAAGACTAAAATACTGGAAAAATTTTATGTGCCGTTTTCAAAATTGATGGAAAAAGCCGACAAAGAAATTGAGGCAATAGAAGCTCCTGTAGAAGTCAGTGATGTGCAATGCGAGAAATGCGGACGGATGATGGTAATTAAGCAGGGTCGTTTTGGTAAATTCCTGGCATGTCCAGGCTTTCCGGAATGTCGCAATACGAAACCGATTCTGCATAAGATCGGTGTTAAGTGCCCAGAATGCGGCGGCGAAGTTATCGAGCGCAAGACAAAAACGCGCCGTATTTTTTACGGCTGCGCCAATTATCCGGAATGTAAATTTACATCATGGGACAGACCAACAGAAGAAAAATGTCCGAAATGCGGTAAAGTAATGCTGGAACGAATTGAAAAGAACGGCAATAAGAAACTGTACTGCTCTAATGAAACCTGTGAAAATGGCTTGCATATAAAAAAAGGAAAGGCAGGACGTAAAAGTGCTAAAAGCAAATAAACCGATTCATGTTATCGGCGCAGGTTTAGCCGGCTGTGAAGCAGCATATCAAATAACTAGATATGGCATTCCTGTAATTTTGCATGAAATGCGTCCTGTAAAGTCTGACGAAGCTCATAAAACTGCAGATTTTGCGGAACTTGTTTGCAGTAATTCTCTGCGTGCCAATAATCTGGAAAATGCTGTCGGGCTTCTTAAAGAAGAGATGCGCCGTCTTGATTCTCTGATCATGCAGCAGGCTGATAAACATCAGGTTCCTGCCGGCGGAGCCTTAGCTGTCGACAGGGAAGGTTTTGCTCAGGGAATTACGGAAATTATTAAAAATCACCCTTTAATTACTGTGGTTTATGAAGAAGTAACAGATTTGCAGCAGTTGGAAGGTTATGTTGTAGTTGCCAGCGGGCCTTTGACGTCAGCAGTATTGGCTGAAAATATCAAAAAGCTGGTAGAAGCAGATTATTTTCATTTTTTTGATGCCGCTGCGCCTATTGTGACCGCAGAGTCCTTGAATTATGAAAAAGTATATCGTGCCTCACGTTATGATAAAGGTGATGCAGATTATTTGAATTGCCCGTTTGAAACCAAAGAAGAATATCTGGCGTTTTGGGAAGCTTTACGAACAGCAGAGCTGGCTCCGGTCAAAGAATTTGAAAAAGAAGTTTTTTTTGAAGCCTGTATGCCTATTGAAGAAATGGCTCGCCGCGGTGAAGATACCATGCGCTTCGGTCCACTAAAGCCTGTTGGACTGGTAGATCAGAGAACTGGTAAACAGGCCTACGCCGTGGTCCAGCTGCGTCAGGATAATGCTGCTGCTTCGCTGTATAATCTGGTCGGATTTCAGACTCATTTAAAATGGCCTGAGCAAAAACGTGTTTTTGGTATGATTCCGGGGCTGGAAAATGCAGAATTTGTCCGGTATGGTGTAATGCACAAAAACTCTTATATCAATTCGCCTAAATTATTGAATGATAAGTTTAATTTTAAAGCGATGCCGAGATTTTACTTTGCCGGGCAAATGACAGGTGTAGAAGGCTATGTGGAATCGGCTGCTTCTGGTTTGATGGCTGGTATTCATACCGCTCGGGCTTATTTAGAGCTTCCCGATATTACCTTCCCTAAAGAAACAGCTCACGGTGCATTGGCACATTATATAAGCAATCCTGAAATCAGGGATTTTCAGCCGATGAATGTTAATTTTGGACTGCTGCCGTCTTTAGGTAAAAAGATACGTAATAAAAAAGAGAAAAACGCTCTGATTGCAGAGCGCTCATTGAATGCTTTGCAGGATGTACTGCAAATAATCAAGTAAGCTGTGATGAACTGGAAAGACAAACATAACTTGTTTTTTAAACTGCTGCGGCTGCACTTTGGTCTGGCACTGTATTCCATTGGTTTGACCCTTGGCATCCAGGCTAATATCGGCTTGGCGCCATGGGAAGCCTTTGGTATCGGTGTTTCCTATGTTACAGGATTGACCTATGGGACGATCAATGTTTTGAGTGGGCTTTTGATTTTAGTAGTGACAGTTGCTATGGGTGAGCGGTTTGGATTAGGTACGATTCTTAATGCTGTATTGATCGGTTTTGGTGTTGATGTTCTTCAGTACTATCATGCTGTACCTTTAATAGAAAATTATTGGCTGGGAATCATCGTAATGTTTTTAGGGCAGTTTTCCATCAGTCTGGGAACTTATTTTTATATCAGTGCCGGACTTGGCTCTGGTCCGCGCGATTCTTTGATGATCGGGTTAAAACGTCGGCTGCCGAAAGTTCCGATTGGTATGATCAGAGGTCTTATAGAAGGCAGTGTTTTGCTGGCTGGCTGGCTGCTGGGAGCGAAGGTTGGTTTAGGTACTATAATAGCTGCGTTTGGCATCAGTACTATTTTGCAGTTGACTTTTAATTGGCTGCACTTTGATGCAAAATCAGTTCAGCACGAAGGCATCTGGCAGACTTTAGGCATAAAAAATTAAAATATTAAGAGTAGCGGCACATTAAATTGGCCGCTATTTTTGTTTATATTCAGATTTTTACACATTTTTGTGTATTCAATAAAAAATTCAAAAAATTTAGTACTTGGTTATTGAAATAGCTTCCTGGTTTGTGATACTATAAGTCTACATAAGAAGAAGGGATTTATTATGGCAGAGTCAATATCGCAATATCCTATGGTTGATAAGTTTCTCAGGTATCTGCAGGTTGAAAAAAACACGTCGCCGCTGACTGTTAAAAATTATGCCGCTGATATAAGTTTATTCAGTAATTTTTTAGCAGAACGGCTGGGGAAAGATTTTCAATGGCAGAAGATCGGAGTTTTGGATATTCGTGCCTATTTAGCGCTGCTCAATAAAGAAAAGTATGCGCGTACGACGATTGCCAGGCGGATTTCTTCGCTGCGTTCTTTTTATAAGTTTTTAATGCGAGAAAATTATGTGGAGCAAAATCCTTTTGTTAAGGTAAGAACGCCAAAGCTGGAAAAAAGATTACCTGTATTTTTGGAAGAACTGGAAATCAATGAGATATTAACCTTACCGGATAAAGATACGCTGGGATTAAGAGATCAGGCGATATTAGAATTACTCTATGCCACAGGTTGCCGTGTTTCCGAATTGGTGGGACTTACGGTGACTAATATAGATCTTGGCAGCCAATATGTTTTGCTGCTGGGCAAAGGCAATAAAGAACGTATCGTACCGATAGGGCATACCTGCTGCCAGGCTGTACGGCAGTATTTGCAAGTTACACGCGGAGCTTTGATGGAAAAGAATAAAACAGAGGCGCATGACAAGGTTTTTGTTAATAGCAGGGGAGGTCCGCTGACGGATCGCAGTGTCCGTAGGATCTTAGATAAATATATAACCCAACTGGCTATGCAGAAAAAAGTCAGTCCTCACACGATCAGGCATACTTTTGCCACACATCTTTTAGATCATGGTGCTGATTTAAGGGCTGTTCAGGAATTGCTTGGACATGCTAATCTGTCCACAACGCAGATTTATACTCACATTACGACTGAACGTATTACTTCTGTATATCAGAAAAATCATCCGCGTGCTTAAAATTTGAGGGAGGAATCATCATGGAACTTTTGGAGAAAACAAGAAAAATCAACAAATTGCTGCAAAGAGGGGAAAAAGTAGAATATAACGCTATCGCACGTCTGCTGCGTGATGTTATTGGCGCTAACATTTATATCGTTGGGCGTAAGGGCGGCGTTAAAGGCAGCGCTCTTCAGGATGATTTCGAATGTGATATCATGCGCGAACAGGTTTTGGATGTCAAAAACTTCCCGCAAAAATATCTGGATTTTATTATGGACGCGAAAGAAACAGTTTCAAATATTGAACATAAAAATCAGGAATGTTCCTTTGTTAAAGGTACAAAATGCTTTTTTGATCAGAAAAAAACTACTATCGTGCCTATTTACGGTAACGGCGAACGTATTGGTACTTTGATCGTAGCTAAATATGATAAACCCTTCGACGATGAAGACCTGCTGCTGGCAGAATATGCTGCGACTGTTATCGGCGTTGAGATTCTGCACGAGCGCGCAGCTAAAGTAGAAGAAGAAGTGCGTAAGAAAGCAATGGTTCAGATTGCTTTTTCAACGCTTTCTTATTCCGAACTGGAAGCTATTGTCAATATTCTCGGCGAACTGAAAGGCATGGAAGGCTTGCTTGTAGCTTCTAAAATTGCTGATCGTGTCGGGATTACACGTTCTGTAATCGTTAATGCTCTGCGTAAATTCGAAAGTGCCGGTTTAATCGAAACGAAATCGCTTGGGATGAAGGGAACATATATACGGATTAAAAATGAGTTCCTGCTGGAAGAACTGCGTAAAAATAATTCTTAAATAAAAAATGACCGGATTGCTGTAATGTTGCAGTAAATCGGTCATTTTTAGTATCTTTTAAGGTTCCTAAACAAGATATTGTAAAAAAAATTACAGAAACTACTTGATTTTGTGTAATCACTGTGCTAGTATAGTAAAAATATTTCAAAGAAGAAGGGAGTTTTATAATGCGTACAGACAAATTTGCAAAAGAAGGTTTAACTTTTGATGATGTGCTTTTGGTTCCGGCAGAATCTGATGTTTTGCCGCGTGATGTAGATGTTTCCACTTATTTGACTAAAAACATTAAATTGAATATTCCTCTGATCAGTTCTGGTATGGATACTGTTACAGAATCAAAAATGGCGATTGCCATTGCCCGTGAAGGCGGTTTAGGTGTTATCCACAAAAATTTAACGATTGAAGAACAGGCAGGAGAGGTTGCCAAAGTAAAGCGCAGCGAGCATGGTATTATCGTTGATCCTTTATTTCTGGCTCCTGATAATATTCTTGCAGATGCCGTAAAAATGATGGAGCATTATCATATTTCCGGTGTTCCTATTTGTGATCCTGATGGTAAGCTGCAGGGAATTATTACTAATCGTGACCTGCGTTTTGAAACTAATCTTAATAAACAGATTAAAGAATGTATGATTGGTGAAGGTTTGGTAACTGCTCCTGTTGGTACGAGTCTTGAAGAAGCTAAAAAATTACTGCGCGAACACCGTATTGAGAAATTGCCGTTGGTCGATAGCGAAGGTTATCTTAAAGGGCTGATCACAATCAGTGATATTGAAAAAGCTAAAATGTATCCTAATGCCTGCAAAGACAGTGATGGGCGTCTGCGTGTAGCCGCTGCTGTAGGCGTTGGTGCTGATATGATGGAACGAGCTTCCGCTTTAGTTAATGCTAAGGTAGATGTTATAGTTATTGATACTGCTCATGGACATTCGCACGGAGTCCTGAATTCAGTGCGTCAATTGCGCGAAGCTTTCCCGGAATTGAATATTATTGCCGGAAATGTAGCAACAGGCGCTGCAACTGAAGCATTAATCAAATGTGGCGTTGATGCCGTTAAAGTTGGCATCGGGCCAGGATCTATTTGTACGACCCGTGTTGTAGCCGGTATCGGCGTCCCGCAGATTACTGCTATCAATGATTGCGCATTAGTTGCACGTCAATATGGTATTCCTATTATTGCCGATGGCGGTATCAAATATTCCGGTGATATTGCTAAAGCTATCGCCGCAGGTGCCAATGTTGTTATGATTGGCGGTTTGTTAGCAGGAACTGAAGAGTCCCCTGGCGAAACTATTATTTATCAAGGCCGTTCTTATAAAGTATATCGTGGGATGGGCTCTTTAGGTGCTATGGAACGCGGTTCTAAAGACCGTTATTTCCAGGAGAACGCCGATAAATTGGTACCAGAAGGAATTGAAGGACGCGTACCTTTCAAAGGCCTGGCTGCAGAAACAATCTTCCAGTTGGTTGGTGGTTTGCGTGCAGGTATGGGCTACTGCGGTGCTAAGGATATCGAAGAAATGATTACAAAAACTCAATTTATTCGTATGACTGGCGCCGGTTTGAAAGAAAGCCATCCACATGATGTCATCATTACGAAAGAAGCTCCTAACTACAGCCTGTAATAAAATTTAGAGGAGGTTTTTCGAGTATGGAAGATGCAGTTTTATTTTCACTTAAAGGTCAGGTTGCTATAATTACTATGAACAGACCGCATAGCTTGAATTCAATGAATGAAGCATTGATTGACGGGTTGCATGAAGCTCTGACAAAGGTAGAAAAAGACCCGGCAATAAAATGTGCTGTGCTGACAGGTAATGGAAAAGCTTTTTGTGCCGGCGGAGATCTGCCGTTTTTGGAGACTCTTGCAGATACTGCTGTAAAAAAGGCTTTCATTACCAAAGTAGGGCAAGTTGCAAAACGTATTACTACAATCGAGAAGCCAATTATTGCCATGGTCAATGGTGTTACCGCTGGTGCCGGTGTTAATCTGATGCTGGCCTGTGACCTTATTTATGCAGTAGATACAGCTAAATTTGCTCAAAGCTTTGCGAAAGTAGGGTTGATACCTGATTGTGGTGGTTTATATTTCCTGCCGAAAGCTGTCGGCGTTCATAAAGCTAAAGAGCTGATGTTTACAGCTGATTTGATTGATGCAGCAACTGCTGAAAAAATGGCGTTGGTAAATCATATCTTCCCTGCAGCAGAGCTTGAGGACGCGGTTATGCAAATGGCTGAACGACTTGCAGCTTCAGCACCTTTAGCGATAGGGCTCATCAAAAAATATCTGAATAATACTGCGATGACTTTAGACGAAGTGCTGGAAATGGAAGCAGTTGCCCAGCCTTTATGTATGGGCACGGACGATAGTGCAGAAGGAATAACTGCCTTTAAAGAAAAACGTACTCCTAAATTTACAGGTAAATAAGAATTCACAAAAAAGACGGAATCGCTGTCAGCGGTTCCGTTTTCTTTTCACGTAAAATACTGTATAATATTACTATTGACGATTATGGAGGTTTGTATGTTAGATTTTGATTTTTCATCAATGTTATATAGGATTCCGGCGCTTTTGATAGCTATCACTATCCACGAGTATGCACACGCGCAGACTGCGGAAGCCATGGGCGATCCTACACCGCGGTTCATGGGACGTTTAACTTTTAATCCTTTAGCACATCTTGACCCTATTGGTGCCTTGATGCTTATTGTGGCCGGTTTCGGCTGGGCTAAGCCTGTAGGTATCAATCCCAATAATTTCAGAAATCGCCGCGAAGGTATTTTAAAAGTTTCTTTTGCAGGCCCTGCGGCAAATTTGTTTTTATGCTTTCTTGCAGCATTGATTGTTGCTTTAATGACCAAATTTGGTGTTATGACCAAAGGCGTTTATTCGTTTTTACTTTGGACACAGCTTTATAATGTTTGGTTTGCTTTTTTTAATCTTATCCCAATCCCGCCTCTGGACGGTTCAAAGATTTTAGGAGAACTGCTGCCGCCGCGGACTGCTTATCAGTATGAAAATATGGTTGGCCAATATGGCTTTTATATCTTGCTGGCTTTGGTCTTTACCGGTATCGTTGGTATGATCATAAGGCCTTTGGCAAGCACGTATATGTCTTTGGTAAACAGTATTTTGGGGATAGTATTTTAATTAAAACGGCTTGTTGAATTATGATTAATGAAGGGACTTGATGTTGATGACTAAAGGTAGAATTTTCAGTGGAATGCAGCCATCTGGACGTTTTCACTTGGGTAATTATATGGGAGCGCTGGAGAATTGGGTTCGTTTGCAGCACGAATATGAATGTTTTTTCTCCATTGTTGATCTGCATGCGCTGACTTCGTCTTATAGCGATACTTCAAAATTACAGGAAAATGTTATGGAAATGGCGATTGACTGGCTCAGTGCTGGTCTTGACCCTGAAAAAAATGTCATTTTTGTACAATCTCATGTTAAAGAGCACGCTGAATTAGCGCTGCTTTTAGGTATGAGCACTCCGTTGTCGTGGCTGGAACGTGTGCCAACCTATAAGGATAAACTGCAGAATTGGTCTGCTCAGGGCAAGGATAATAATACCTATGGTTTTTTGGGATATCCTGTGCTTATGGCAGCGGATATCATGCTTTATAAAGCAACCTGTGTTCCTGTAGGTGAAGACCAGTCTGCTCATTTGGAGCTGACCCGGGAAATAGTACGCCGTTTTAACTATCTTTATAATAGAGAAGTGTTCCCCGAGCCACAGGCAGTATTTTCCAAAGCTAAGGTTTTACCGGGTATTGACGGCCGTAAAATGTCAAAATCCTATGGCAATACCATTCCTTTCGGCGCTGGACCGGAAGAAATGTGGGAACGTATACGTATGATGACTACTGACCCGCAGCGTATAAAAAAGACTGACCCGGGACATCCGGAAGTTTGTATTGTCTACGCTTTTCATAAGGTATTCAATCCTGAGGAATATGAAGAGATTGGGGCAAGATGCCGTGCCGGCGAGATTGGCTGTGTAGAATGTAAAAAACGTTTGGTAGAAAAGATGAATGCGTTGCTGGCAGATATCCATACTAAACGGGAAGAATTATCAAAGAAACCTGAATATATTAAAGAAGTACTTGATTATGGAGCACAGCGTGCCCGCAAGGAAGCTGAAAAAACTATGGCTGAAGTTAAGACCGCCATGAATGTGCTGTAATATATGGCTAACCTGTCAATCAAGGTTCAGGATTTTGAAGGTCCACTGGATCTGTTGATACATTTAATAGAAAAAGAAAAAATTGATATTTATGATATTCCTATTGTGGCAGTGACTGAGCAATATATTGAATATTTACAGGCAATGACGGAGTTTGATATTGAGATTGCCAGTGAATTTCTGCTGATGGCTGCCACGCTGCTGCAAATCAAATCGCGTATGCTTTTGCCAAAACAAACTGCTGAAGGCGAGGAAGATGAAACTGACCCTCGTCAACTGCTGGTGGAAATGCTGGTAGAATACAGACGTATTAAGGTCTGTGCCTCAAATCTAGCTGAACTAAAGCTTCAGGCAGAACGCTGCCGTTACCGACTGCCGCTTTTGTCTGGTTTTGTTGAACGCAGCTTGAAACAATATGAGGCAGCAGAGTTGATTAGTGCTATGCTGACCCTGCTTTCAGTGAAAACTGAGAATACGGCTTATATTGAGCGCCAGGAATTTAATGTACAGGATAAAATGAATGAGATTGTTCATATGCTTTCTCAACATCTCAACGGTGTAGAATTTGCCAAAGTATTTTCACGTACTGGTTCCCGCAGTGAGAAAGTCGCGTCTTTTTTAGCTGTTTTGGAACTTTTAAAGCTTGGTGTTGTAACTATCAACCAGACAGTGGCTTTTGCTCCAATCTATATATTCCTGCGACAGGGGGAACGATAAATGTTTCACGATTACTTAAGGGGTTCTTTAGAAGCTTTGTTGTTTGCTGCCGGTGAACCGTTATCTGTTGCCAAGCTAGCTGAAATAATGCAGCTTGATAAACCTCAGGTATGGGAACTCTTATCGCTTTTAGAGCGGGATTATGAAGATGAAAAGCGCGGTCTGTATTTAAGAAAAGTGGCAGAAGGTTATCAATTATGTACAAAAGAACAGCATTATGAATTGATAAAACAGCTGGCGCGTTCTCAGGAAATGAAATTATCTAATGCCGCTATGGAAACATTGGCTATTATTGCTTTTAAACAGCCTGTTACCAGAAGTGAAATGGAAGCTATTCGCGGTGTTAAGGTCGACGGTGTCGTTAATACGCTTTTAGAATATGGATTGATTAGTGAGGCCGGACGTAAGGATTCTATTGGTCATCCTATTTTATATGGAACTACAGATAAATTTTTGATTACTTTTGGTCTGAATTCTTTAAAAGACTTACCGGATTTTCCTGATATTTTGTCAGAACATGAAAACGAACCAGAACAAATGTCACTAATGGCTGAATTTAATGAAGAGCTTAATAAAACAGAAGAAACAGGGGATTTATAATCTATGGAAGAACGTTTGCAGAAAGTTTTAGCTTCTGCTGGGGTAGCCTCCAGACGCGAAGCTGAAAAATATATTTTAGCCGGGCGTGTAAAGGTAAATGGTAAGATTGTTAAAGAATTAGGAACTAAAGTAGGAGAAAAAGCTTTTATTTTAGTTGATGGTAAACCGATTAAACGTGAGAAGAAAGCCTATTATTTATTTTATAAACCTCGCGGAGTTGTTACTACTATGACGGATCCGCAGGGGCGCAGAACTGTTGCTGATTTTGCCAAAGATTTGCCGGAACGGGTTTTTCCGGTAGGCCGGTTGGACTATAATACAGAAGGTCTGCTGCTTCTGACTAATGATGGCGATCTGGCCCAAAAACTCACTCATCCAAAACATGAAGTAAATAAAACATATAGAGTGACTGTTCCGGGACTGGTTCCGCAGGACAAGCTTGATCTGCTGAGGATCGGTGTAAAATTAGAGGATGGAATGACAGCGCCTGCTATTGTTACTCTGATTGGGTATGATAACGAAAAAAGTAATACAACTTTTGATATCGTTATTCATGAAGGCCGTAACCGTCAAGTGCGCAGAATGTGTGATTTTATTGGGTTTCCTGTAAGACAATTAAAACGTATAAAGTTAGGTAATCTGACACTGCAGGGATTAAAACGCGGCGGTTATAGAATTTTGAATGAAGACGAAATTAATGCTTTAATCAAGGCGGCTGCGATCAATGAATAAAGTTATCGTCGTAGGCGGAGGTGCAGCGGGTTTATTGGCAGCAGTTGCTGCTGCTGAACATGGGGCACAAGTAACAGTTTTGGAAAAGATGTTTAAACCTGGAAAGAAACTTTTAATTACAGGTAAAGGTCGTTGTAATATCACCAACGATTGTGACTTGCAGGAAATAATCAAAAATATTCCTGGAAACGGACGCTTTTTAAACAGTGCTCTACGTCAGTTTACTAATGAAGATGTTGTAAAACTTTTAAATGATAATGGTTTGGAAACTAAGGTTGAACGTGGTGGTCGGGTTTTCCCCGTAAGTGATCAGGCCAAAGATGTAGTAGATACATTGTTAAAAATTCTGCATGATTTAGGTGTAGAATTGGTTACTGATATTTGTGTGACTGAAGTTTTAACTGATACTGAAAAAGTTATCGGCGTCAAAACTAAAAGCGGTAAAGTATTTAAAGCAGATGCAGTTATTGTTGCAGCAGGCGGGGCGTCTTATCCAGGAACCGGATCTGACGGGAGTGGATTTAAACTTGCCGAAAAATTGGGACATGCGATAATACCACTTAAACCTTCGCTGGTACCACTAACTAGTGATTCACCTTATATTCCTGATTTGCAGGGGTTATCCCTGCGTAATGTACAGGCTACTGTTTATTCTTCAGGAAGTAAGGCTGCTTCGGAATTTGGAGAAATGTTATTTACGCATTTTGGTGTATCAGGTCCAATTATTTTATCACTCAGTAAAACAGTTGCAGCACTTTTAAAAGCTAATAAAACTAATATCGATTTGCTGATAGATTTAAAACCTGCTTTGACTTTTGAAAAGCTTGAAGCAAGAGTTCAGCGTGATTTTGAGCAATACAGCCGGAAGCAGCTGCTGAATGGGATGAAAGACCTTCTACCGCAGCGTCTGATCCCCGTAGTTTTAGATCAGGCTTATCTTGATGAAGAAAAGCCTGTCAATCAGATATCAAAAGAAGAACGTAAGCGTTTAGTAGAAGTGTTAAAAGGGTTATCAGTTTCGATTACGGGAACGAGGCCTTTAGCAGAGGCTATTGTAACAGCTGGGGGCGTATCCATAAAAGAAATAGAGCCTAAAACATTGCGTTCCAAGTTGTGGCAAGGATTGTATTTTGCAGGAGAAGTCATTGATATAGACGGTTATACTGGCGGCTATAATTTACAGGCGGCATTTTCAACAGGATATGCTGCAGGGACAGCGGCTGCATATCAATAAATAGGCAGGGTGGTAAATGATGGAGAAGAAATTAGTAGTTGCCATCGACGGTCCGGCAGGAGCAGGAAAAAGTACCATTGCTAAACTGGCGGCTGAAGAATTGGACTATATTTATATTGATACAGGTGCAATGTATCGTTCTGTAGCTTGGAAGTTTTTACAAAGTAAGCAGGATTTTTCACCTGAATTAGTAAGTAAACTTGCTGCTGAAATGACTATTACTTTTAAACAGGAAGCAAAATTGAACCGTGTTTTTGTTGATGGACTGGAAGTAACAGATGAAATCAGAACTCCGGAAGTAACAGAAATTGTTTCTAAAGTATCTGCTGTAGGAGCTGTACGCGAAGCTATGGTAGCTCAGCAGCGCCGCATGGGAGAAGCCGGTGGAGTAGTGATGGACGGGCGTGACATCGGAACAGTGGTATTTCCGCATGCTGATTTAAAGATTTTTTTGACGGCTTCTGCTGAGGAGCGGGCATCGCGGCGATACAAAGAAATGCTTGCCAAAGGAATGCAGGTTGATCTGAAGCAGCTGCAGTCTGATATTGAGGCTCGTGATAAGCAGGACTGTGAACGTAAAATTGCGCCGCTTTGTTGTGCAGAAGATGCGATTTTTTTGGATAGTTCTAATATGTCTATTCAGGAAGTTGCTTCTCAAATTTTAACTTTGGTGCAGGAGCATTAAGCTATGTTTTATTCAGTCTTAAAGATTATTTTAAGAATTTTATTCAAAATATTTTTGCGGCTGGAAGTAAAAGGTGCAGAAAATATTCCAGCGACAGGTCCTTTGGTAATTGCCAGCAATCATTTAAGTTTGCTGGATCCGCCTGTAATCGGTGTAGCATCTACAAGAAAAGTGCACTTTATGGCAAAACAGGAGTTGTTTGTACCTGTTTTGGGTGATATTTATAAACTTTTGGGCGCATTTCCTGTAAAACGTGGTGGGGCCGATAGAACAGCAATAAAACATGGTATTGACTTGATGCTGGATGGTGGTGTGTTAGCTATTTTCCCTGAAGGGACTCGCAGTAAAACAGGGGCGTTAGGTAAGGCTGAGCCAGGTGCTTTGATGATGGCAGGAAAAGCTAAAGCAGTCATTGTTCCAACATGCGTAAAAGGTACCGATATCAAACGGCAGGGGAAATTATGGCCGCAAGTAAACGTCAAATTTGGAAAACCTATTTTTTTCCCTCAGGATGTACCGATCAGCAAAGAACTGCTGCATGAACTTACAGAAGCTTTGATGCTGGAAATAAAACGCTTACAAGAAGCGGAGTGATAGTATGAAAATCAGAATTGCTGAATATTGCGGTTTTTGTTACGGCGTCAAACGTGCTGTAGATATGGCATATAAATTGGCTGAAGCAAATGAAGCATCTGGAACATTAGGCCCTTTGATACATAATCCGCAGCTTATCGAAGATTTAAATACCAAAGGAGTGCCTTGCCGTGAAAGCCTGGACGAATTTCAAGCTGGAGAAACTGTTGTTTTTCGCTCGCATGGAGTTGGCCCTGACGTTTACGAAGCTGCTCATGCAAAAAATCTGACTATTCTTGATGCAACCTGTCCAAATGTTAAAGCTGCACAGAAAAAAGGACAAGCTTTGGCTGAGGCTGGTTATTTACCTGTAATTATTGGTGAAAAAAATCATCCTGAAGTAAAAAGTATTGTACAATGGGCAGGAAAACATGCTATAGTTATAGAATGTATAAAAGATATAGGTAATGTACCTTTAGCAGATAAATATGGCGTTTTGATTCAAACTACCTTTGAATTGGCAAAGTTTGAAGAAATTCTGGCAGCACTTCAGAAGGAACGTTCCGGTGAATATAAAATAGAAAAAACTATTTGCCTGGCAACGTCTCAACGACAAAAGGCTGCTCTGAAGTTAGCTGATGAAGTAGACGCCTTTGTTGTAATAGGCGGCAGAAACAGTGCCAACACAAGACACTTGTATGAGCTTGTTGCAGAACACTGTAAGCGTGCTTACCATATCGAAACAGCCTCGGAATTAAACGAGGAGATGTTTAAAAACTGTCAAAATATAGGAATAACGGCAGGCGCATCAACGCCGGACCGTATAATTAAGGAGGCTATACGTGTAATGGAAAACATGGAATCTTTTGAAAGTATGCTGGAACAAAGCCTGGAGGACGCACATGTCTACCCTGGTAAGATTGTTAAAGCTACAGTCATCCAAATAGGCAAAGATGAGGTATATGTTGACTTCGGCTATATGAAAGAAGGCGCTATTGCTTTTTCACAATGGTCTAATGAAGCTCCGGAAATTTTGGCTCAAACTATTAAAATTGGTGATGAAGTGGAGGCCAAAGTTATTCCCGGTACTTCGAAAGACGATTTTATCCGTCTTTCGAAAATCAAAGCTGAACAGGATGCTGCATGGAATTATGTAGCAGATTTGGCAGAAGGTGAAAAACGCCGTGCTACTGTAAAAGTTCTGCGGATTATTAAAAACAAAATGAAAAATATTGTCGGCTTAGCTGTTGCAGTCGAAGGCGTTGAAGGTTTTATGCCTGCTTCTCATGTGGAATTACGCCGCGTAGAAGATTTTTCTGATTATATTGGTAAAGAATTGGAAGCGGAAGTTATTGAAGTTGATACGGCAAAAAAACGTTTAGTTGTTTCACGTCGTGATTTGCTTAGAAGTGAAAAAGAAGCAAAAGCCCAGGCTTGGCGTGATGCCAAAGAAGCCAGGATCCAAGCTGCTAAAGAAGCTCGTACTGCCGCAGAAGAAGCCGCTTATGCTTCTGTTGAAGAAGGACAGACAGTTACAGGCAAAGTTGTAAGAATTGCTGATTTTGGCTTGTTTGTTGAAGTTGGACAGGGGTTGGTCGGTTTAGTTCATAATACCGAGTTATCCTGGGATCGTAATGTAAAAGCAGAAGATGCTGCTAAAGTTGATGATGAAGTAACTGTACTTGTGAAAAAAATTGACCGTGAAAACAGACGCGTAGCTCTCAGTATAAAAGCTACTCAGGAAGATCCGTGGCTGACTGAAGCAGCTGCTTTTAAAGAAGGTATGGTTGTAGAAGGTACTGTAGAGAGGTTCCTGCCGTTTGGCGCTATCGTAAAACTTGCCGATAAAGTTGAAGGATTGGTCCATGTTTCTGAAATTGCTGAAACCCGTGTTGAAAAACCGGAAGACATTTTGGAAATCGGTCAAAATGTAAAAGTAAAAGTTATCAAAGTTGATTTGAAACATAAGAAGATCGGCTTAAGTATCGTTAAAGCTGTTAAAGAAGCAGAAAAAGCAGAATACAGCTCTTTTATCAATGACAAACCGGAGCTGACTCTTGATTTAAAAGAACAGCTGGAAGGTTTGAACAATTAATTAAACGGATGGTAGATATGTCGCGAGAGCAAAGAAAATTGGATCATATCAGATATGCATTGGAACTTGGAGATGGACCGCTTCCTAACGGTTTTACCGATATGCATTTTCTGCATAATTGCTTGCCTGAGCTTGCTCCTGCTGATATTGATATTACAACGACGCTGGGCGGTATTAAGCTCAGCGTTCCCTTTTTGATAAATGCGATAACCGGCGGTACGGATAATGTTATCGATATCAACCGCAAGCTTGCGCAAACAGCAAAGTCAGTTGGAGCAGCTATAGCGGTCGGTTCACAATATGGAGCTGTAAAAAGTAAAAGCAGCTATCGTAGTTTTAAAGTAGTACGCGAAGTTTATCCTAATGGAGTCGTTTTTGCTAACGTCAGCGCTCTGGCAACACCGGACGAAGCAGCTGAAGCTGTTAAAATGCTTGATGCTGATGCTTTGCAGGTTCATTTGAATCCTGCCCAGGAGCTTGTGATGCCGGAAGGAGACAGAAATTTTAAAGGTCTTTTCGATAATATGCGTCGCATTTTAGAACATAGCGAAGTCCCTGTTATTGTCAAGGAAACCGGTTGCGGTATGGCAGCAGAACAAATCAAACAGATGCTTGTTTTTGGCTTTACCTGGTTTGATATCGGTGGAGCGGGAGGCACGAATTTCCCTGCAATAGAAGCAAAACGGTTTACTTCACAAAAGTCTGTTTTAGCTGAGTGGGGTATAAACACCGCTAAAACTCTTACTGAGGCTTTTTCTGTTTGCGGCCGCAATGATATTATTATAGCCAGTGGAGGAATAAGGGATGGACTGACGGCTGCGAAAGCGTTTGCTTTAAGTGCTGATGTTGTGGGGATGTCAGGGAATATTCTGCGTTATATTATAGAAAAAGACATTGAAGAAGCTCAAAGGGCATTAACAGATATCATCAATGATTTAAAAATGGTAATGCTGCTTACAGGTTCCAGTGATCTGAAAGCTTTGCGTAACGCCCCAATATATTTTACAGGTGAATTACGTGAATTTTTACTTGGCCGTAATTATGATATTTCAAAAATAAGTGCCGCCAGAAAAAGATAGTATGTTTATCCCGTTCTTCAAATAAGAACGGGATTTTTGTGTGTTTTGTCAAATTTGAAATTATAATGTATAATATTAAGATACCAAACTGTGCTTTTAGAAAGGAAAACTATGCAGGGAATCATTAGTGCCGTACGCCGTAACAGTTTAGCTGAAAATGCCGGAATCAAAGCCGGTGAAAAACTGTGTGCTGTTAATGGTGTGTCAGTACACGATATTATAGAATTAAGCTATTTAGTTGCAGACGAACAGATTGTATTGACGATTGAAGATTCGGAATGCCGACAGCGCCAGATAGTTATTGAAAAATATACTGATGAAGAATTGGGACTGGAATTTGAAGCGGCTGTTTTTGACGGGGTTACTACTTGTTATAACAATTGTGTATTCTGCTTTGTAGATCAGATGATTCCTGGTATGAGAGAATCATTATATGTACGTGATGACGATTATCGTTTATCTTTCTTATATGGTAACTTTATTACTCTTACAAATATGAAGGAAGAAGATTTTGAACAGATCATAAAGACGCATATGTCACCGCTCTATATTTCCGTACATGCAACAAGACCAGAAGTACGCTGCCAAATGATGAATAACCGTTTTGCAGGTGAATTGATGTCAAAAATCAATAGACTGGTGGAAGCTGGAATTTCCATCCATACACAAATTGTTTGCTGTCCTGGTTATAATGATGGAGAAGTGTTGGAACAAACCTATCGTGATTTGGAAGCCTTAGCGCCTATGGTGGAAACAATGGCTGTAGTTCCGGTTGGTATTACAAAGCATAGAGAACATTTGACACCGATGCGCTTATTTTCTAAACCTGAAGCTGCCGCTATAGTTGATAAAGTTACTGTATGGCAGCAGGAATGCCGCGAAAAATTTGGAAAATCCTTCGTTTATCTGGGAGATGAGTTTTATTTATTAGCAGAAAAACAACTCCCTGATGCATCATGGTATGATGGATTTCCACAAATCGAAAATGGCATTGGTCTGAGTCGTAGTTTTATTGACGAATGGCAGCAGATCGCTGCCAAAACTGATGTTTGCAATCATAGTGTTGATGCAGTGATACCGGTTGGTACCAGTGCTTATAAAATTTTGCAGCCACTGCTGGATAATTTTAATAATAAAACTGGTTCAAAACACAGTTTTATCCCGGTAAATAACGAATTTTTCGGTGAAACTATCAATGTTACCGGATTATTAGTTGGTAAAGATATTTTAAATGCTGCCCAAGGCATGAAGAGAATTATTTTGCCTGCTGTTGTTTTGAATCAGGATAATTTGTTCTTAGATGATATGTCCTTTGATGACTTTAAAAAAGCTTTTGACGGCAAAGTAGAGCGCGCCGTTAATGCACGCGAGTTGGTTATGCTGCTTAGCAGGTAGGAGGCCGATTATGAAAGGTTATGGTTTACTGCAGGTTTATACAGGCTCAGGGAAAGGAAAAACTACTGCGGCATTGGGTGTGGCTTTGCGTGCAGCAGGCAGGGGTGCCAGAACGGTCATGCTGTCATTTCTCAAAGATGATCCTGATTATGGTGAAGCTATGGCAGCACAATACCTTCCACATTTTTTACTGAGGCAGGTTGGACGCGATGCTTTCGTAAATTTTCATAATCCAGATCCTATTGACCTTAAAATGGTTCGTGAAGGCTGGGAAGAAGCAAAAAAAATTATTCTTGAAGATACAGCAGATTTATTGATTTTAGATGAACTGAATATTGTTTTGGCAACTGGAATGCTGCCATTAGAGGAAGTTATTGATTTTTTGAAAAAATATAAAGGTAAGACAGAGATCATTACAACAGGACGTGGTGCTCCTGAAGAACTGATCTCTATAGCCGATTTGGTTACGGATATGCAGGAAATAAAACACTATTTCCATAAAGGCATCAGTTCCCGTGACGGAATCGACCATTAGAGAGTGAGGATGAGAATGTTATGGGAAAACCGATAGTCGCTATCGTAGGTCGGCCAAATGTAGGTAAGTCGACATTATTTAATATTTTTGCTAACAGCAGGATTTCAATAGTTGAAGATACTCCTGGTGTAACTCGTGACCGATTGTATGCGGATACTGAATGGCTTGATAATGAATTCATGATGGTAGATACCGGCGGTATCGAAATTATGAATACTGATAAAATAGCTGTTTCTATTCGTCAGCAGGCACAGATAGCAATTGCTGAAGCAGATGTCATTTTGTTTGTTTGTGATGCGCGTGCTGGTATTACTCATGAAGACGCAGAAGTAGCTAAAATGCTGCGTCAATCGAAGAAACCAATAGTTCTTGCTATCAATAAAGCTGATTCTCCGAAACAGGAAATGGAAATTTTTGAGTTTTATAATCTTGGTATAGGTGAACCGATTCCAGTTTCAGCTGCAAATCATCTTGGACTGGGTGATTTACTGGATGCAGTTGTGGAAAAATTTCCTGAAACCTCAACTTATGGTGAAGACGGCAATGAGGATGAAATCAAAGTGGCTTTGATTGGTCGTCCTAACGTTGGCAAATCTTCAATTTTTAATACTTTAGTAGGCGAAGAACGTTCTATCGTAAGTGACGTTGCTGGAACCACACGCGATGCTATTGATACTCCCGTAATTCGAGAAGGTCAGAAATTCCTTTTTATTGATACGGCAGGTATGCGCCGTAAAGCACGTATAGACGAGCCTATTGAGAAATACAGTATAATTCGTTCATTAAGGGCTGTAGACCGCTCAGATGTCGTTTTAATGGTTATAGATGCTATCGACGGTGTTACGGAACAGGACAAAAAAATTGCCGGATATGCACATGAGGCTGGTAAAGGGATTGTTTTAGTAGTAAATAAATGGGATTTGTACGATAAAGATAATACGTCTACCTTACGTTATACAGAAAATCTGCGCAGGGAATTGGTATTTATGCAGTATGCTCCTGTAGTCTTTGTTTCAGCAATGACTAAACAGCGTATACACAGACTGCCGGAGGTTATTCATTATGTAGCGGAGCAGAATGCTATGCGTATTTCTACCAGCGTGCTTAACCAGGTTGTTGAAGACGCTATTGCAATCAATCCGCCGCCTACCGAAAAAGGTCAGCGATTAAAAATATTGTATGCCACACAGGTTAAAATCAAACCGCCGACATTTGTTATTTTTGTTAATGAGCCGGAAATCATGCATTTTTCATATCAACGTTATTTAGAAAATAAATTACGCGAAGCTTTTGGTTTTGAAGGAACACCGCTGCAAATGATCATTCGCGGTAAAAACGAAGAAGAATAAGGTGGGGGAGAAATGGCAGAAGGCTTAGTATGGCTTGTTTGCTTCATTGTAGGTCACGTATTTGGTTCGATACCATGCGGGTTATGGTTAGTAAAAGCTGCTCATAGTATTGATATCAGAGAATATGGCAGTAAAAATATAGGAACAACTAACGTTTTTCGTACTGTAGGTGGGAAAACAGCTTTTTTTGTACTCTTATGCGATATGATGAAGGGGATTCTTGCTGTAGCGTTAGTGGCTTATTTTACCAATAACGCAATGGGAGGAATGGTTGCTGCCGGTATCGGAGCTTTGCTCGGACATAATTATTCTATCTTTTTAGGATTTAAGGGTGGACGCGGTGTTGCTACCGGTTTGGGACTGATTCTTTATTTTATGCCTAAAGTTTGCATTGCCAGCTTTGGAGTCTGGTTGATTTTGGTTTTACTTACGCGCTATGTTTCGCTGGGGTCTGTTGTAGCTGCCATTTGTACACCGATTTTTGCTTATTATTTTGGTTACTCTCAGCCGTTAGTAATTTTTGCTGTCGTAGCAGGAGGATTTGTTGTTATACGTCATGCAGAAAATATTAAAAGACTTTTGAATGGTACAGAAAGTAAAATAAAACAAGGTAATGCAAAAGATCTACAAAAAAAATAATAATATTGATTACAGCCGTATTTATGTACTAAAAACGGCTGTTTTTCTATTTTTATAAGAAAATCTTAAAACATATGGCTTTTACCACGAAACAATGATATAATAAAACACATGTAAAAACCATATGGACATTTAATAAAAGGGAGGACGATATCAATGTCTGACAAATCTACTTTTTACTTAGTGCGTGAAGAAATTTTACCGGAAGCAATCAAAAAAACTATTAAAGTAAAAGAAATTTTAAAACGCGGTGAAATCAAAACTATTAATGAAGCTGTTGAAAGAATGGGCTTAAGCCGCAGTGCTTATTACAAATATAAAGATTATGTATTCCCGTTTTATGAAGCCAGCAAAGAGAAAATTATTACCTTATCCTTGTTGCTTGAACATAAAGCTGGTGTCCTTTCCAGAGTTTTAAACACTGTTGCCAGTGATTCCGGCAGCATTATGACTATTAACCAGGGTATCCCTTTGCAGGGTGTTGCAAATACCACTATTTCTATTGAAACAAAAGACCTTACAATTGATTTGGAAGCCTTATTAGATAAATTGCGTATGATCGACGGAGTGAAACGTTTGGAAGTTTTGGGCCAAGTTTAAGTTATATCCGTTGATGCGCTTTTAACCTTGGAGGGGATATTGTGAAAGAGTGCATTAAAGTCGGGCTTTTAGGTGCAGGAACAGTGGGCAGCGGTGTATTGACTGTTTTAGAAGAAAATACTGCTGAGATAGAAAAAAAAGTCGGTGTTCCAATCCATGTATCTAAAATTTTAGTCCGTGATATGAAAAAAGCTAAAGAATTATCAGAAAAATATCAGTTAACAGACAAAATCGAAGATATTGTTGAAGATCCTGAAATTGATATCGTAGTTGAGCTTATAGGCCGTGAGCATCCGGCGAAGGAATACATTGCCGCTGCTTTAGAACATAAAAAGAATGTTGTAACGGCTAATAAAGATGTTTTAGCAAAATACGGTAAGGAATTATTTCCATTAGCAGAAGAAAATAAAGTGGATTTTATGTTTGAAGCAAGTGTAGGCGGCGGTATTCCTATTATCAGACCCTTAAAATCCTGTTTAGCCGCTAATAAAGTTACTTCTGTAATGGGTATTGTTAATGGCACTACCAATTATATGCTGACAAAAATGTCGCAGGAAAATATGGATTATGCTGATGTTTTGCGTGAAGCGCAGGAAAAGGGGTATGCAGAATCTGATCCTACCGCAGATGTTGGTGGCTTGGATGCAGCCAGAAAACTTGTTATTCTTGCGTCAATAGCATTTAATACGCGTATTGATTTAAGTGACGTTTTAGTAGAAGGTATTGACGGGCTGGATCTATGCGATATTGAACATGGTAAAGAGCTCGGTTATGCAATTAAGCTTTTAGCTATTGCTAAAAATAATGCTGAACATGGTATTAGCGTTTGTGTGCGTCCGACGATGCTGCCGGTATCTCATCCTTTAGCTGGTGTAAATGATGTATTCAATGCCATTTTTGTTACAGGTGATGCTATCGGAGATGCGATGTTCATGGGCCGTGGAGCTGGTAAAATGCCTACAGCAAGTGCGGTCTGCGGCGATATAATTGATGTTGCACGTAATATTATTCATAAATCGAACGGACGTATTAATTGTACCTGCTTTGATGAAAAACATCTCTGCAGTTTGGAGAATATGATGTCTCCCTGTTATATACGGTTACATGTACAGGATAAGCCCGGTGTTTTAGCTGCTATTGCTGCTGCTTTTGGAGCGCAGAATGTAAGCTTAAAGAATGTTGTACAAAAGAGTAAAGTCAAGGGTGTTGCGGAATTAGTCGTTATTACTTATGATGTCTCTGAATTAAATTTACAAATGGCGGTACAAACATTGAAAGCTCTGCCGATCGTTGAAAAGGTTTGCAGTGTTATTCGTGTTGAAGATCACGACCTGGAGTAATTTTGATATGAAAAATAAAATAACTGTTATTGTTCCTGCTACATCAGCTAATTGCGGACCGGGATATGATTCCCTGGGTTTAGCCTGCAACTTGTATAACGATTTTACTTTTGAAATTTTAGATACTCCTGGGTTTGCTTTAGAGGTTATTGGCGAAGGCGAAGATCGATTGCGGGCCGGTGGCAGAAATTTAGCATTTCTGTCATTTTTGAAGGTTTGGAATGAAGTTAGAGGTACTAGAATTGGCCTTAAAGTAACGATGCAGAACCGAATCCCCTTATCACGAGGTTTGGGCAGCAGTTCTACTGCCATAGTTGCCGGACTTGTAGCGGCTAATCTGCTTACTGGATCAACTTTACCTAAAGAGCGGCTTTTAAATTATGCTACGGAAATCGAAGGACATCCTGATAATGTGGCCCCGGCACTTTTAGGCGGTATTACAATCAGTTATATGGATAGATCAGGGGCACATTCACTGCGTTTTCTGCCGCAAAAAGAGCTGCGTTTTATAGCCGTTGTACCTGACCAGCCTCTTTCCACGCATAAGGCACGTCAGGCAATACCACAGCACATTCCTCATCAGGATGCTGTTTTCAACGCCAGTCGTACTGCACTTTATGTTGGCGCGTTGATGAGCGGCAATTATCAATATCTTAATGCTGCGTTAGAAGATCGTCTGCATCAGCCTTATAGAATTCCCTTAATTACAGGTACAGAGGCAGTTTTTGAGGCAGCCAAAGCGAACGGTGCTTATGGAGCTATTATTAGTGGAGCTGGATCTACTTTGATGGCCTATGCTGATCCAGAAAAAGATTGTGATATAATTGCTGCAGCAATGACCGACGCTTTTGAAAAATATGGCCAGCGTAGTACTGCTCATATTCTTAAGTTAGATTTTAATGGTGCCCGGGAAAAGGAACATAGCTGAAATTAAAATATTGCTTGACTTTTATATGCAGGATGGGTATAATACTCATTGTGATTCGGGGCGTGGCTCAGCTTGGTAGAGCGCTTCCTTGGGGTGGAAGAGGTCGTGGGTTCGAATCCCGCCGCTCCGACCATTTCGGATCGCCAGCCTTTACGGGTAACCCCCGTAAAGGCTTATTTTTTTGTCTGTGGGTAAGGAGGTTCACACCTATGATTCGTACGCTGCCTTTGGTTTGCAGTAATTGTGATAATAAATTCGTTCCTGCTGAAGAATTATATTATCGTGACAATTTTATGAGTAACAGTATTAGAGATGTGCATTTTATCTGCCCTGATTGTATAAAAAGATGGAAAGACAAATGGCGCATTAAAACAGCAGTTTTTTCTGAAAAAGATTATGTGATGACAGTGAGTATTACTTTGGAAGATGGCACAATATATAAAAATCTTGACTGTACTCCGTTAGAAGAAACTGTTGTTACAAGTGAAGAAATACCAGAAGAAGCACAGCGGAGATTATTCAACATTTATACTGAATGGGATTCCGAACGCAAAAAGAATTCCTTGAAAGATTGTACTTTTAAAGATGAGTTTATGCGCACAACTTTTAGCTGCGAAACCTATGGCGGAGAGAAGTTTAACGATATTGCCTTCCGTTTTAATATGAAGGGGCAAATAGAAACAGAAACACCGGTACCTGAATATGTTTTGAAACAAATAATAGATGCATATCGTTTATATGAAATGCAGAATAAAGAATAATTAGGGGGATAATATGCAGGAATTGTTGGAGAAAATTGAGAAACGGCGCACTTTTGCCATTATTTCTCATCCTGATGCTGGTAAAACAACCTTAACTGAAAAATTGTTGCTATATGGAGGGGCTATTCATCTAGCAGGATCAGTAAAAGCGCGAAAAAGTAATAAACATGCAGTCTCGGACTGGATGGAAATTGAAAAACAGCGTGGTATTTCCGTAACATCTTCTGTTTTGCAGTTTGATTATGCTGGGCACCGCGTAAATATTCTTGATACTCCTGGACATCAGGACTTCTCGGAAGATACTTATAGAACCCTGATGGCCGCAGACAGTGCTGTAATGCTTATTGATGCTGCTAAAGGTGTTGAACCGCAGACTAAAAAGCTGTTTTGGGTTTGTCATCGCAGAAAACTGCCAATTTTTACCTTCGTTAATAAATTGGACCGTTATGGAAGAAATCCGTTTGATTTGATGGCAGAGCTAGAACAGGTTCTTGGTATTCATGCTTACCCAATTAATTGGCCTATTGGCATTGATGGTAATTATAAGGGCGTTTATGACCGTATCAAAAAGCAAATTGAACTTTTTGAGGATGATAATAGCCATGGTTCTAAAATTTTAAAATCTACTACCGGTTCTCTTGATGACCCTAAGATTATTGAGGCATTAGGGCAAGAGTTATATGATAATTTGTGCAATGATATTGAACTTCTTGATCTGGCAGGCGATGAATTTGATATGACGCGTGTAAATAATGGCGAACTGACACCGCTGTTTTTTGGCAGTGCTATGACTAATTTTGGTGTTCGCAGCTTTTTAGAGAAATTTTTAGAGCTTTCTCCACAGCCACAGCCAAGAATTTTGCAGAATGGTGAAATTTTAGATCCTTCTACAGAAGAATTTTCTGCATTTGTTTTTAAAATTCAGGCTAATATGAACCCAGCTCATCGTGACAGAATCGCTTTTATGCGTATTTGTTCCGGCGTCTTTGAAAAAGGGATGTCTGTTTATCACAAACAGGGAGGAAAAGTGGTTAAACTTTCACAGCCACAGCAGTTTTTGGCTCAGGAAAGAACTATCGTAGAAAAAGCTTATCCCGGTGATATTATAGGCGTTTTTGATCCGGGTATCTTTGGAATCGGTGATTCCTTAAGCGATGAAAAAATGAAAGTCCAATTTGAGGATTTCCCTGTTTTTCCGCCGGAAATTTTTGCCAGAGTGCAGCCAAAGGATTCGCTGAAACGGAAACAATTTGTCAAAGGAATTACTCAATTGGCACAGGAAGGCGCTATTCAGGTCTTTGAACAAAAGGATATCGGCATCGAAAGCTTTATTGTTGGTGTTGTTGGTGTTCTTCAGCTGGAAGTATTGGAATATCGGCTTATCAATGAATACAGTGCTCAGCTTTTGATGAATCAGCTTGCTTATACCGTTGCCCGTTGGGTTTATGCGGAAGATAAAAAACTTATTGATAATATTAAAGGACTGGATAGCGGTATGCTTGTATATGACCAAAAAGACAGACCTGTTATTCTTGTTAATAACGAATGGTCATTGAACTGGATTTTAGAACGAAATCCTGGCATTCAATTTTTGACAGTTCCTTCAGATGTTGCTAAAATTTAGATATTAAAATATAAATTATGTAATAATTTAAGTAAAGTTAATTGTAAAAACTTTAAAAAGTAGTTTATGCTATAAACAGTGGCAAAAGAATTTCTGGTGAGGTGAAAAGTATGACATATAAAAACGGAACAAATAAATTCACCTTATCACAAAAAATAGTTCTTCTGATAACGTTTGTTATAGTTGCATCATTATTGCCTGCCAGTTTGCTTATAGCTCATAGAGTTTCCGGTGTCGTTGATGAACGTATAAGTGTAAATGCTGTCAGTATTACTACTTTACTCTCTCATTCGCCAGCTGTAATCCGTTCGCTGACATATGAAACTGATATCAATAATACCAATGAAACTCTGAATAATGTCGTTAACATGGCGGCCAAGTCATGTAAAGCCAGTATTATTATTTTAGACCGCAATAAAAATATACGGGTATTTCACAATCCTACTTCGATAGACGGATTTGAAGATGAAGCGCGTCAGATAGTGGCTGAACAGGGACTGAGTACTAATCTAAACTGGTATGATACTTCAGTTTTTAATGAAAAGGCAGTAGGGGTCATTCGCGATGACCGTAATACTGTTGTTGGCTATATTGTAGCTGGAGTATCACCTAAAATGATTCAGGATTTGACAGTAGAATCAGTTCTTCTGATTTTTCTGGCAAGTTTATTTGGTTTGTTTGTAGGTATAGGCGGTGCTGTTTTTTTAGCACGTCATGTAAAAGCTACTTTATTTGGATTAGAGCCTGAAGATATTGCCACATTGTTACAAGAACGCAATGCATTGCTTAATTCTGTAAAAGAGGGTGTTGTTGCAATCAATAAAGATGCTGAAATAACTTTGATTAATACTGAATCAGAGTTTTTGTTTGCTCAGGCAGGAATACCTAATCCACACACACTTCTAGGCAAACCGCTTGAAACAGTTATGAACGGATTAACGCTGGATACTGTTTTAAAAGAGGGAAGAGCAACATTGGATATGCCGGTACAGGTAGGTTCTGTTCTATTTATCGCAACTCTTGTTCCGTTATTTGACAATGGACATATCGGTGGTGCCATTATAACATTTCGTAAAAAAACGGAATTAGAAGAATTGGCTAATCAGTTGACTGGTGTACGTAATTATGCTGATGCACTAAGAGCTCAGACACATGAATTTATGAATAAAATGCATGTTATCATGGGTTTGATTGATATGAAAGCTTATGACGAGTTAAAACAGTTTACGATGGAAATTGCCAATAACCGGCAGGCTGAAGCTGCTTATGTAGTCACCAGATTAAAAGATATTACATTAGCAGGTTTTATTTTAGGGAAAATCAGCAGGGCAAGAGAATTAGATATCGAGTTTTCTTTAACAGATGAAAGCGAACTTACAACCGAATTTATTCGTCCTACAGTACAGGAGCTGATTCTTATTATTGGCAACTTGATTGAAAATGCTTTTGATGTTCTGCGTGATCATCCCAGTGAAAGAATTGTAAATCTGAGTATTTTAACCTTTGATAATGAAATAATGGTCATGGTTGAAGACTCCGGACCTGGTATTCCTGAAAATAAACTTGAAACTATCTTTGAAAAAGGTTATTCTAGTAAGGGGCCCAGACGCGGTATCGGACTTTTTTTAATAAAACAGACAGTTACCCATTTAAAAGGTACTATCGAGGTTGAATCAACCGTAGGCGAAGGTACCACGTTTACCATAAGATTACCAATCGTAAGGACGGTGAAAACATCATGATCAAAGTTTTAGTAGTAGAAGACGACCCGATGGTAGGGAAGCTTCACGAACATTATTTGACCCAAATCAAAGGTTTTCAACTATGTGATATCGTTCGCAACAGTGATGAAGCTTTGAAAATTATGCAGACTAAAGAGTACAATCTTGTCATTCTTGATATTTTTATGCCAGGAATGGATGGTCTGCAGCTGCTGGCAAAAATCAGAGAACAGGAATATGATGTCGATGTCATTATTGTATCCGCTGCCAATGATAAAGATAAGATTAAAGCAGCACTGCGGTTAGGAGCATTTGACTACATTATAAAACCTTTTGAATTTGAAAGATTTAATCTGGCGTTAAATAATTATAAGAGCCGCTATAACTTGGTTGAAGAACAGTCCATCCTTAAACAGGATGAACTTGACAAAACTATCATTCATCAGGATACAGATGTAGAAGTTACTTTACCGAAAGGTTTGGACAAGAATACTTTAAATACTGTTTGGTCTGAAATTATTAAAATCGACGGAATGTTTACTACAGAAGAAATTTCGGCTAAAGTTGGTATTTCACGTGTTTCAATCCGTAAATATTTGGAATTTCTTAAATCCTTGAAACTATTGAGCCTTGATCTTCATCGAGGCAGTGTAGGTCGTCCTGTTTACAAATACAAATGCATTGATAAAAATGCAAATATTATTGATCTATATATTCAATAAAGGTTGTTGCTGATGGAAAAAATTACTGCTATTCAGGTTTTGGATGTACCTGTGCACCCATATAGTATGGATGCGGCTGTTCAATATCTTGATGATAAGATACAAGAACAAAAGCACTCATTTGTAGTTACTGCTAACGCAGAAATTATTATGATGTGTCAAGACGATGCAGAATATAAAAATATCTTAACTAATGTTGCCGATTTAGTCCTGCCTGATGGCGCCGGTACCGTTTGGGCAGGCAGACAGTTAGGATATGCTGTGCCGGAGAGAGTTGCAGGGTTTGACTTATTTAATCGTTTACTTAATCTGGCTGCTGAGAAAGGTTATAGAGTTTTTTTCTTTGGCGCGTCGCCTGGTATAGCTGAAGCTGCAAAGAAAAAAGCAGAAAGTTTATATCCTGGTGTAACTGTAGTTGGATGCAGGGATGGTTATTTTAAAGACAGTGATAACAAGTCTATAATAGATGCCATTAATAATAGCGGCGCACAGATTTTATTTATTGCGTTGGGAGCCCCTAAACAGGAAAAATGGCTTCAGACACATCTTCAAGAGCTAAAACCTTATATTACTATGGGAATAGGCGGTAGTTTTGATGTGTTGGCCGGAAAAATGGAACGTGCACCGTTATGGATGCAAAAATATTCTTTGGAATGGCTTTTTAGGCTCTACAAACAACCGAGCCGTTTTACAAGAATGCTTGCTTTACCTAAATTTGTTATTAAAGTAATTTGTTCCAAATGAAATAAAAATGGACAAAAAGATATGGCTGTATTATAATAATGTGATGAACTAAAGGTTCATCACATTATTGTTTTCTTTTTCTTTTCTTAAACTTGCCGAAAGAGAGGGACTCTCTATGAATATAGTCAAAGACGGTCATCCGTTCATATTTGCTTTTGCTATTATTACTTTTGCTGTAGGTTATTGGGGTAGTTTAATATGGGCCGTAGTTCCTGCAGTGTTAATGCTATTTTTTATTTATTTTTTCCGTAATCCCAATCGTCCTACACAATCAGATGACTCTATTATTTATTCTCCTGCAGATGGAACAGTAATGGCAATAGAAGACTTTTATGATGAAGAATATTTAAATGAAGATGCTATAAAGGTTACTATTTTCCTTTCCGTTTTTAATGTGCATGTCAATCGCAGCCCTGTTAATGGTGAAATAAAATACCAGCGTTATACATGTGGGCAGTTTGTGCCGGCATATAAAAAATCTGCCTCTTTTGAAAATGAACGTCATGCTATTGGAGTTCAAAACGATAAGATGAGAGTTTTGGTTATTCAGGTTGCAGGATTACTGGCGCGTCGTATTGTATCGTGGGTGACTTTAGGTCATAATTTGAAACAAGGCGAATGTTATGGTATGATTAAATTTGGATCAAGTACTGAACTCGTTTTACCAAAAAATGTTGAAATTCTTGTAAAAAAAGGTGATTCAGTAGTTGGAGGAGTTTCTCTGATCGGGAGGGTTCATTAAAAGATGAATTATCGTCGTATCATACCTAACAGCATTAGTGCATTAAGTTTAACATTTGGCGTGTTATCTATTTTTGATACATTTGAAGGCAATTTTTCCAGAGCAGCTATATTTATAATATTGGCTGTTATTGCAGATTCTATGGATGGAAGAGCTGCTCGCTTTTTAGGAGTAGGAGGCGGGGAATTTGGTAAAGAACTGGATTCTTTATGTGATTTAGGTTCTTTTGGTGTCGCTCCTGCTATTCTTATTTATCAATATGGTATGACAGATTTAGGTTTACTTGGAAAACTCATTGCTTCCATTTTTACAATTTGTGGTGCTATGCGTTTAGCAAGATTTAATGTAAATGTTGGTGAGGTAAAGGGATATTTTCAAGGCATGCCGATTCCTGCGGGAGCCTGTGTTTTAGCAACGTATGTTCTTTCTGATTATTCCTTTTCCACTTATTTTGTTGCAATTCTAACTTTTGTAATTGGTTGTATTATGTATAGTAATGTAAAATTTCCGGATTTTAAAGGTAAAGGAAATCCAATGTTTTTACCTCCGGTAATTGTTGCTGCTGCTGTTGGCATATATTTACTTTATGTAAACCTTTCAGCATGGCCTTTTGCGGCCATGTTTACCTATTCGTTAGCTGGGATTATTAACTGTGTTTATGCAAAAATGCTAAACAAGCAGTAAATATTTTTAGAAAGCAAGGAGATTTTTGATGAGTACCTATTTTGACTTGATCATGATTCCGTTGCAGCTTTTAATTGTATTCTTCACGATCTATTATTTTACGCTTTCTTTCTTTGGCCTTTTTGGCCGCAGACCAGAAGAAAAAATTTATGATGAGCAAAAAACTTTTGCTATGATCGTCTGTGCACACAATGAAGAGCAAGTTATCGGTCAATTGGTCGAGAATCTGCATCTGCTCAATTATTCTGATCAGTTATATGATATTTTTGTAGTTGCAGATAACTGTAAAGACAATACAGCGCAAATTGCCCGTCAAGCAGGAGCAATCGTTTATGAACGCTTTAATGATAATGAAAAAGGCAAAGGATTTGCAATGGATTGGATGTTCCAAAGGCTTTTTGAAATGGAACGTCAATATGATGCTGTTTGTGTCTTTGATGCAGATAATTTAGTTCATCCTAACTTTTTAAGAGAAATGAACAGCCGTTTATGTAAAGGTGAACGATTAATTCAGGGATATTTGGACTCTAAAAATCCTAATGATACCTGGATTTCCGGAGTATTTTCTATTTCTTTCTGGGTCGTAAATCATGTATGGCATTTAGCTAAATATAATATCGGTTTATCTAGCTGTCTTGGCGGCACTGGTATGTGTATTTCTACAGATATATTGCGCAGACATGGCTGGGGTGCTACATGCCTTACAGAAGATATGGAATTTACAATGAAAGCTTTGTTGGAAGGTATACCTACTACTTGGGCACATGATGCCATCGTCTATGATGAAAAGCCTCTTACTTTTATGCAATCCTGGAATCAACGTAAACGTTGGGCTCAAGGGCATTTTGATGTAGCAAACCGTTATATCGGTAAATTGTTTATAAAAGGCATTAAGGAAAGAAATATCGTTGTTCTTGATGGAATAATCAATTTATTCCAACCGTATTTCTTACTTATTTCTACTTTTTTTGTCATTTGCAGTTATATCTATCAATTTTATCCTTTCTATACAAATGTCTTATATGCTATTCTACCGTTAGAAGTTTGGACGCTGATAGGTATAGGTCAGTATATTTTTCCTATGATTGTACTTTTTAAAATTCATGCTTCTTTTAAATCATGGATGTACCTTTTATTGTATCCGCTCTTTATTTACAGCTGGATACCTATTACTGTACTGGGGTATATTCACAGGCATGATCATGAATGGAGCCACACTGCTCATACTCGCGGAATAAGCTTTAACGAAGTTTTAATTCCGGAAAATGCTGAACTTGGGCCGAAACAAGTCGTATTTCCTAAAAAACAATAACTTTTGACCGCTCTTCTAAAGAGCGGTCTTTTTCTTTATAAAATGCTTGAATTCTTTATTTTATAAGGCTTTTATGTTATTATAAGATGATAAGATATAAAATATATAAGGAGAAGTTTGTGAAGATACGCGGTATTTTATTTGATTTAGATGGAACATTGATCGATACTATCGATTTGATAATCCAAGCATTTGAACACAGCTTTGCAGTTTGCTTGAATAAAAAGATGCCACGTGCAGAGTTGGTGAAATATTTTGGGCTGCCGTTACGCAGTGCTATGGAAAATTATGTAGATAAAAATCAGGTAGAAACATTATGTGCAGTTTATAGAGAGTTCAATCTAAAATATCACGATGAGCTTATTAAACCGTTTCCAGGGGTTAAAGAAACATTGTCTGTTTTGCAGCAGCGTGGAATAAAAATGGCTGTTGTTACTTCCAAAAAGGTACCAATGGCCAAACGCGGTTTGCAGTGTATGGGGTTGGAAACCTATATAGAAGCGGTTATTGGATGTGATATATGTCAACATCATAAACCACATCCAGAACCAATGGAGAAAGCCTTGAGCGCTCTTAAACTGAAAGCTGAAGAATGCCTTTGTATAGGCGACAGTCCTTTTGATTTACAAAGTGGACAGGCGGCAGGCTGTTATGGTACGGCAGCTGTTAGTTATACCAGCTTTGACTGGCAGGAAATGCTTGATGAAGGTAATCCAACGTATATTCTGAAAGAAATGCCAGATCTGATAAAGATTATTGATGATCTGAACAATAAACACTAAGGAGGACAATATGCGTAAAATAGCAATCATAGGTGGAACAGGAATCTATAGTCCGGAAACGTTACAATGTTTTGAGGAAAAGGTGATTCAAACTCCTTATGGAGCAGCTTTATGTAATATTGGAACAATGTGCGGCAATCAGGTAATTTTCATTACCCGTCATGGTGTGGGACATAAAACAGCTCCGCATAAAGTAAACTATCGTGCAAATATCTGGGCACTGAAAAGTCTCGGTACAGAAGAAATTTTTGCGACTACTGCAGTTGGATCTTTAAATCCTGATATGGAACCCGGACATTTCGTTGTATGTGATCAGGTTTTAGATTTTACGAAAAGCCGTATCAATACTTTTTACGACAATCCAGAACGTGGTGTCGCTCATGTTGATTTTACCAATCCTTACTGTCCAAGATTACGAGACAAAGTAATTAATTGTTTATATAAAACAGATATTATTTTTCATAAAAAAGGCTGCTATGTATGTACTGAGGGACCTCGCTTTGAAACTGCTGCTGAAATAAAAATGTTTGCAATGTTGGGCGGTGACCTCGTTGGTATGACTAATATGCCGGAATCCTTGCTGGCCAGAGAAGCAGAAATGTGTTATACAAATTGTTCCATAGTTACTAATATGGCTGCCGGAATTTCTCCGACACCTCTTTCTCACAGTGAAGTAGTTGAAGCTATGGATAAAAGTATTAAAAATATGGAACAGCTTATCAGCGCCTTTATTGCTGCTAATGAAGCTGATAGTATGGAGTGTGGATGCCCGCAGTGTATGACTGAATTTGGTGGTTTTACTTTATAAGGAGCCTGTAAAAATGGTTAAAACTATGGAATGGCAGGGACAGAGCCTGCTTTTATTAGATCAGACGAAGCTGCCATCAGAAATTATAACTATTCTTTGTAAAGATTACCGTAGAGTAGGAGAAGCAATAAAACGTTTGGAAGTACGAGGAGCACCTGCTATTGGTGCGGCTGCGGCCTTTGGAATGGTATTAGGATGGCAGGAGCTTGCATCAAGATATGCTGATTTCAGCCAGGAAACTCTTTTAATAGAGTTCAAAAAAATAAAAAACTTTTTGCTTTCTACTCGCCCGACAGCAGTTAATCTTGGTTGGGCAGTTGAAAAAATATATAAACATGCTGTTGCTATGATAAATGCACAGCAATCTTTAAAAGCTATTGAAACTTCATTGGGAAATTTAGCCTGTAAAATTTATCAGGAGGATATTGAAGTCAATAGAAGGATTGGTATCTATGGGGCCGCATTATTGCCGCAGCAAGCCAGAATACTCACGCATTGTAATGCAGGAGCTTTAGCTACCTGTGGATGGGGAACTGCCTTGGGAGTTGTCAGACAAGCTTTTTTAGATGGACGGCTGGAGATGGTATACGCAGATGAGACACGACCGTTATTACAGGGGGCGCGTTTAACAGCCTGGGAATTAATAGAAGATAATATTCCTGTTACTTTGATTACCGACAATATGGCAGCCTGGGTTATGCAAACTCAACATATAGACTCTGTTATAGTCGGCGCAGATAGAATTGCTGCCAATGGTGATACGGCAAATAAAATCGGTACTTATGGAGTGGCATTGGCTGCAAAATATCATCAGATACCATTTTATATTGCTGCACCGATCAGTACTTTTGATTTTACTTTAGAAACTGGCAAACAGATCCCTATTGAAGAACGTTCTGCTGACGAAGTACGATTGCTTCATAGTGTGGTAACAGCACCACAGCAGGTGAATGTTTTTAATCCTGCTTTTGACGTCACTCCGGGAGAACTGATTACCGGCATTATTACAGAATATGGTGTTATATCTGCGCCATATATAGAAAATATAAAAAAATTGCAGAAAATACTGCAAGAGGAGGACTAATATTAACTATGGAAAGTATGATTCGTGATATAGCTTTAGCACCATCCGGAAAGCAAAAAATCTCTTGGGTAAAGGAGCATATGCCTTTGCTCAATATTCTTAATGAAAAATATAGTAAAAATCAAATTTTTAATGGTTTGAATATGGTAGTTACCATTCATTTAGAAGCGAAAACTGCATATTTGGCCCAAGTACTCAAAAATGCTGGCGCTAATGTAGTGGTAACCGGCAGCAATCCGCTGTCTACTCAGGATGATGTAGCTGCAGCGTTAGCTGATAGCGGTGTTACTGTTTTTGCAACCCATAACTGTACTGATAAAGAATACGATATGTATCTCAGCAAAGCATTAGATGTTGAGCCTGATCTTATCATTGATGATGGCGGGGATCTTGTCAATATGCTGCACGGTGAACGCAAAAATTTGGTTGCCAAACTTATTGGCGGCAGTGAAGAAACTACTACTGGCGTGCATCGTTTAAAGGCTTTATCCAATAACGGTAAGTTGGCTTTCCCCATGATTGCAGTTAATGATGCTTATTGCAAATATCTTTTCGATAATCGTTATGGCACTGGCCAATCTTCTTGGGATGGTATTATGCGCACTACAAACCTTTCTGTTGCAGGAAAAACAGTAGTCGTTGCTGGTTATGGCTGGTGCGGCAAAGGTGTAGCAATGCGTGCTAAAGGATTAGGAGCTAATGTTATAGTTACTGAAATAGACCCTATTAAAGGGATAGAAGCTGTTTTTGATGGGTTCAGAGTAATGCCTATGCAGGAAGCTGCTAAATATGGCGATTTCTTTGTTACCGTTACCGGCTGTAAAGATGTTATCACAAAAGAACATTTTGCTGTTATGAAAGATGGAGCCATTCTTAGCAATGCTGGTCATTTCGATGTTGAAATAAACATCAAGCATCTTGAAGAATTAACTGTAGAACCGTCGTATGAGGTTAGAAAAAATATCAGAACTTTTACGATGTCAAATGGCCGCAAAATAAATTTATTGGGAGAAGGCCGTCTTGTAAATCTGGCCTGCGGCGATGGACACCCTGTAGAAGTAATGGATCTTTCTTTTGCTATGCAGTTTTTAGCAATGAAATATCTGTGGGAACATAAAAATGAACTTGAAAATAAACTTTATGTTTTACCAGAAGAGTTGAATACAGAAATTGCTGCGCTTAAATTACAAGCTATGGGTGTAGGTATTGATAAGTTAACGCAGGAACAGGAAACATATCTGCACCAGGCCTAAAGGAAGTGTTAATTTTGCAGGATGATCTCATTATTGATGCGGCTCGTAGACAAATAGTTACTGCAGGCATAAAAATGGTCGAGCAAAAAATGATTGCAGGATCTTGGGGAAACCTAAGTATAAAAATAGATACTTCACGTTGTGCAATAACACCATCTGGACGTAGTTATGACAGCTTAAATACTGAAGATATTGTTGTTGTGGATATGCAAGGTAATAAAATAAAAGGAGCTTTGATTCCTTCATCAGAAACACCTCTGCATCTGGCAATCTATAATGCTATACCTGCAGCACAAGCCATAGTTCATACACATAGTGTTTATGCCAGTGCCTGCGCTGCGCTGCATAGATCGATACCAGGGTTAATTGAAGATCTGGTGCAAATAATAGGCGGTAGTGTGGACGTTGCCGAATATGCGTTACCGGGAACAAAAGTATTAGCTGAAAATGCCTTAATAGCTTTACAAGATAAAAAAGCTGCATTACTAGCTAACCATGGAGTTGTATGCTGGGGAATTTCTTTAGAAACTGCTTTAATGACTGCTGAAATAGTTGAGAAAGCAGCACATATTTATTGTATTTGTGAAACTATGGGCGGTGCTAAATTATTACCGGAATCAGACATTGCTATAATGCATGATTTCTACAAGCAGCATTATTCTAAACTACAAATAGAAAAGGGAGATGAAGTACTTGAGTAAATTACTAATAAAAAATGTAGAAATAATTTCTGCTCCCGATAACGAAAAATATTTTTTAGGCATTGATAATGACACTATCAGTGTTATCAGCAAAGAAATGCCAACAGGTTTTGAAAATGCTGAAATAATCAATGCTTCTGATAAGATTGCAGTGCCTGGTCTGGTAAACACTCATACACATGCTGCTATGACTTTATTGCGCAGTTACGCAGACGATATGGTATTGATGGACTGGCTGCAAAATAAAATCTGGCCTGCAGAAGCGGGATTAAATGATGAAGATATCTATTGGGGCACAATGCTTTCAATCGCAGAAATGCTTAAAACAGGAACTACATGTTTTGCAGATATGTATTTTGCAATGGATAAAGTTGCCCAGGCAGTGAATGAAACTGGTATTCGTGCTTCTTTAAGCCGTGGTCTGGTTGGACTTACACCAGATGCTGATGAAAAACTGCAGGATAATGAAATGCTTTTTAAAAACTGGCATGGAAAAGCTGATGGCCGTATTAGAGTAATGTTTGGTCCTCATGCTCCCTATACTTGTCCTGTCTCATATTTAAAGAAAGTTGTAGCTAAAGCCGGTGAATTGAATGCGGAAATTCATATGCATTTATGTGAAACGGCAGGAGAAGTAAGTGATTGTGTAAAAGAGCACAATATGACACCTATAAAACTAATGAATAGTTTAGATATGTTTGATTGCGGAACTTTAGCTGCACATTGCGTGCATGTAAGTGAAGCAGACTTGGATATAATGGCTGATAAAAAAGTCCGTGTAGCACATAATCCGCAGAGCAATCTAAAGCTGGCCAGCGGTATTGCTCCAGTGCCGGCAATGCTTAAACGTGGTATTATAGTCGGTTTAGGTACTGATGGAACTTCCAGCAATAATAATTTGGATCTTTTAGAAGAGTGCCGTCTGGCAGCTATGCTTCATAAAGGAATAAGCGGTGATCCATTGCTTATTCCCGCCCAGGAAGCTTTAAAATTGGCAACTAAACAAGGTGCTTCGGCTTTGGGATTTACTGATGTAGGAGAGATTGAGGTAGGTAAGAAAGCTGATATTGTTCTTTACGATATGCAGAAGCCTTATTGGTATCCACGCCATGATCGTGTTTCTTTACTGGTTTATGCTGCAAGCGCAACTGATGCTGATACAGTTATTGTCAACGGTAAAGTTTTAATGAAAAATGGCGAACTGTTGGAAATGGATGTAGAAAAAATTTATGCGGAGGCCAATATGCGAGGCCATCGCTTAACTAGATAAAGCAAAAAAACTTTAGGAGTGACGAGAGTGGCAAAAATACTTGTAAAAAACAATTTAGCACCTGCTGTTTATGAATTTATTATTGAAGCGCCAATGATAGCTCATAAATGCCAACCCGGTCAATTTGTTATGATTCGTACAGATGAAAACAGCGAACGTATCCCTTTGACTATAGCTGATTTTGATCGTGAAAAAGGGACAATAACTTTGATTGTGCAGACAGTAGGCAATACTACAACACATCTTTGTGAAACTTTTATTGTTGGTGATGAAATTTTAGATGTTCTTGGCCCATTAGGAATGCCTTCACATATGGGTAAATTCGGTACGGTTGTTTGCGTTGGTGGCGGTATCGGCGTTGCACCGGTTTATCCCATTGCTCGTGCTTATCATAAATTGGGTAATAAAGTCATTTCTATTATCGGTGCCCGCAATAAAGATCTGATTATTTTTAAAGAAAAAATGGAAGCTGTCAGTGATGAATTGATTATTACTACTGATGATGGAAGTGCTGGTCAGAAAGGCTTTGTTACAGATCCTCTGAAAGCAATGCTTGAAGCCGGTGAAAAAATTGATTTAGTCTTGGCTATTGGACCTGTTATTATGATGAAGAATGTTGCAGAAACTACCCGACCCTATGGAACACCGACTACTGCAAGTTTAAATACTATTATGGTTGACGGAACCGGAATGTGCGGTGGGTGCCGTGTCAGGGTAGGGGATGAAAATAAATTTGCATGTGTTGACGGCCCGGAATTTGACGCACATTTAGTAGATTTTGCTAATCTTGTTCAGCGTCAGCAAATGTATAAAGGTCAGGAAATGCTTGAATATAGCTGCGGAGGTCATTGCAAATGCGTGGAGGAATGAGAAACCCTATGCCGGAACAACCGGCTGATATAAGAAATAAAAATTTTGAAGAGGTAGCGCTTGGTTATGATATGGCAACTGCTATCGATGAAGCACAGCGTTGCTTAAATTGTCCTAAACCGCGCTGCGTTGAAGGTTGTCCGGTTAATGTAGAAATACCAGCTTTTATTCAAGCTATTGCTCAAAGTAAATTAAATGAAGCTATAACTATCCTGAAACGTAAAAATAGTTTACCAGCTGTTTGCGGACGCGTTTGTCCTCAGGAAAATCAGTGTGAAAGTAAATGCGTTTTAGGTATCAAAGGAGAATCCGTTGCTATCGGACGTCTCGAACGCTTTGTTGCAGATTATGCTCGTGAGCAGGGAATTGATATCACCAAAACTGATATAGATTCATCAAAAGATAAAAAGATAGCAATTGTTGGCAGTGGTCCTTCAGGTTTAACAGCTGCAGGAGATCTTGCGAAAATGGGCTATGATGTTACTATGTATGAGGCTCTTCATGCTCCAGGTGGAGTTTTAATGTATGGTATTCCACAATTTCGCTTGCCGAAAGAAATTGTAAAACACGAAATTGACGCCTTAAAAGATTTGGGGGTAAAAATAATCCCTAATGCCGTCATTGGCAGAACCTTCACCATCAAAGAATTAATGGATGAAGAAGGATTCAGTGCCGTTTATGTAGGTACAGGTGCTGGATTGCCACATTTCATGCATATAGATGGCGAAAATTTAAATGGAGTCTATTCTGCAAATGAATTTCTTACTAGAGTTAATTTAATGCGTGCATACCAATTTCCTAATGTTGCAACTCCTGTATATGTAGGTAAAAATGTTGCCGTTGTCGGTGCTGGAAACGTTGCTATGGATGCCGCGCGTACAGCAAAACGTCTTGGCGCTGAACAGGTATATATAGTTTATCGCCGCAGCGAAGACGAAATGCCGGCTCGCAAAGAAGAGATAGGCCATGCTAAAGAGGAAGGCATTGAACTGAGACTGCTCAATAATCCTACTCGTATTCTCGGAAATGATAAGGGCTGGGTTAATGGTATGGAATGTATAAAAATGGAACTTGGTGAACCTGATGCATCAGGACGGCGCTCTCCTGTAGAAATCAAAGGTTCAGAATATGTTCTTGATGTTGATATGGTAGTTATGGCGATAGGCCAAGGGCCTAATCCTTTACTCAAACAAACAACACCTGAACTGGAAACTAATAAACGCGGCAATATTGTTGCTAATGAAGAAGGTGCTACATCTATTCCTGGTGTTTTTGCCGGTGGCGATATAGTTACTGGTGCGGCAACAGTAATTTCTGCTATGGGAGCCGGTAAAAAAGCAGCTTTGGCAATTGATGAATATTTGTCAAAACATTAATTAAAAATTTCTTTCTCTGATAATAATAACCGTATAAAATATCCGGCAAAAATTTGCCGGATATTTTTAATTTTCTATTCATATTTGTTTTTATTTTACTTAACTTCAGAATGGTAAAAACTTCTATGATATGTTAAAATAAATAAGATAAGTTTTATATTAAAAATTTTTCTTCGAGGTGAATAAAATGCAATTTCCGTTAGTATTAGGAGTTTCTGCACGTCATGCTCATTTATGCCGCGAGCATATGAACATTTTATTTGGTGAAGGGTCTGAATTACACCCCAAAAAATATATTGGACAGCCGGGACAGTATTCTTCGGAAGAGCAGATTACTTTAGTAACTGCTAAAGGTGAGATGAAATTAAGGATCATCGGTCCTTTGCGTAAATATACACAACTGGAGCTATCTTTTACTGATGCCAGAAAAGTAGGTCTGAATCCTCCAATTCGAAATTCTGGAGATATTAAAGAATCTGCTGGAGGAAAATTAGTAGGACCTAAAGGTGAAGTAGAAATTACAGAAGGTGTTATTATAGCTGCACGGCATATCCATTTATATCCTGAAACAGCAGAAACATATGGTTTAAAAGATGGTGATATCGTTTCTATCCAAACAAATGGAGAACGTGCTTTAATTATGAATAATGTTTTAGTGCGTGCTGGTGAAGGGAATGCTGATGAAGTACATATTGATACTGACGAAGCTAATGCATGCAATTTAGACAGTGGTATGATGGTTGAAATTATTACAAAATAATTAACGAGGTGGTAAAGTGATAAAATTCTTGATATTTCTATCCCTGTTAATTCAATTGTCATTACTAAATATCGGTTATGCAAAAGAATATCGTAATCCTGAAGCTGGCTTTAAAATAAACATACCACAACAGGAAATAAACATTGTAAGTAAAAATTTTTATGGTGGAATGCAGCCTAATGGTAACTTTATTTACGTTTATAGCCTGAATCAAAAACAGGCATCAGATTTATTAGAAGAAAATTTCACTACAGATGCTTTTAATGATGATTATACGGCAATTGAATTATTGGAACGTTCTGGTATTGATCCTCAAAAAGCCAGTCTTAAATTATTGGATCCTGTTCTCTACTGGCCTTCAGATAAACCTTTTATTAAACAGCTGCCCAATGATGTTGCTTTTAATATTCAAACTCAAAAAATCCATGGCAGAAAAAGTTTAAATATGCAGTTTACTGAAAATATGGAAAACGAAATTAAGGATAAAAATTCATATTTATGTTCAATTGATTTGCTTTCTGCAAATAACAGATTATACGTAATCAGTACCAAAGTCTTAAACAGCCAAAAAGAGTCTGAAGTATCAGCTGAATCAATACGTAACGAGTATCGAAAAGGTGTGTTAATAACAAAACCTTCTGCAAATACTAATACATTAATTTACACTGATAAAATAGGAAAATTTAAATTTGATCTTCCTGAAAATTGGTATTATGTTCAAAGTTACTTTTCTGATAATCCTAAAGCTTGTTTGACTTTTGCCTTACCGTTGGAAACTTTGGAAAAAATTAAGGAAAAAACTCAAAATTTGGAAGCGAATGACTTAGATAAAGAGAAAATAGCTGATAATGTTTCCGAAGAAAATATAGCGTCATGGATGGATTTACTAACAGAAAGTGTATGGTCAGTTTCCTGTGAAACAAAAGAATTTGAGACAGCTGCTTATTTAGAAAATCCAGAAGCTACTAAAGCAGAGATGCAGTTGTTGTTTTCAGAGCTAAAAAACTATATTGAAAGCAGCCGCTACTATAAAAACAGTAGGTTTGATTTTGATGTCAATATTACTCCTAAAATAGGATATATAAATTTCGATCTATCATTTAATTTAAAAGATAAAAAAGATTTCGACAATACCGGCAGAATTTTCTTTACAAAGAAAAAAGGTGGTCTTGTAGTTTATACATCCACTCTTAGAAATACAGAACAACCAGCTTCTAAAGAACTCATAGAGAATATTAAGATGCTTGATTTACAGTGATTTTGATGCCCCTTTACTTAGCAGTATGAATGCAAAGGAGACATAAATATGAGAAAAACAATCTGTTCAGGAATCATCACATTCGGTATCTTGGTCAGTCTTTCCAGCTGCTATGCTTTCGACTATCGCAGTGAAGAAGCTGGTTTCAGTGTCGATATCCCAGATGATAACACTATTATTGTCAGTAAAGATCTGTTTGCGGCAGGCAGCAATAAGTCTGGCATGCATGGTATAGCAGCTATAAGTCAGCAATCTATTGAAAAATATACGAAAACAGCTTTTGCTACCAATAAATTTGAAAGTGATTTAAAGAAGATAGCTGAAGATATTAAAGCTGGAAAAGATATCTTAGCTGATCCTGCTTATGCTTATCTTACTGTACCGCAAAATGAGTTACAAGTATATATGCAGAAACTTATGCAGGATAATCCACAATCTTTACCTGGTAATAAAAACTATAAAATAACAAAGATTAACAAAATACCAGCATTAGAAATCAACAATGATATGCTGTTGAATTATGAAATAAAATTGCCAATTGCTTATACTCGGAAAGAACAGCAGAATATACAAAAATATAATCCTTATGTTAAATTCAGTGCTGATGGTAAACAGATGACAGCTCAGTACAATTTAATTTCTAAAATTTATATTTTGTCACAAAATGATCAATTATATAACATAAGCAGTGGATATGTTGAGTTTCCTGCAATAGAACAAAGTGAAACAGTTGTTGCAGAAAATAAAGCTGATAAATTTATTCAAAAGTTTACAGACAATAAAGTTGATAAACGTGCATATAAGAAATTCTCTAAAGCGTTTACAAAAAAACTGAATTTCTTTAAACCACAATTATCTAATTCTGAACTTATAATTAAAGATGGTATTTTTAACAAAGAGTTCAAAGTCCCACATAACTGGCTTTACATTCAAAGCAATCAAAAAGTGGAAAATATGCCTGTCAGCTTCTTCTCTGCATTACCTGTCAGCAGCTTGGAAAAGATGGGGAAGGAGTATATAGATTCTAAATTATTTAATATTGAAACTACCAAAATAGGTATGAATGTGGAATCTAATAATATTGACGACTTTGATTTTAGCAAAATTTTAAAAGCTTATTCCGAAGGTGTTATAGGTATTTCGGCAGAATATAAGCCAGCTCGTCCTCATGACCAAGGCCCAAAGCAGTTTTTAGAAAATCCTGTTTTTACTAAAATTATGTTCGAAGAATTTATGAACAAACCGTTTTTGAATCCACGTGAAAAAGCAAAACTAGAAAAGTTTGTTCAGATTAAAAATTTTACACATGATATTGATATCAATCAAGAAAACTGCCTGCTTCAATTTACTTATGATGTAGATTTACATTTGCCACAAACTTTATCTAAAATCAACCGACCTGGTTATGACATTTTTCAAGAAACCGATTTGACAGATTTATATATACATGGGCAAAAGAAAGTTTACTTTGATGCAGATAATCGAATTAATCTGTTATGTTATTTTACACAAGATAAAACGATGAAATCAAATTTGATCCAAAAAGAATACGACAGCTATAATTTATTCAAAAGTTCTTTGTTAAAAGAAAAATATTAAAAAATACTTTCTAACACCTGGATAATAAGTCTTAAAATATTATCCAGGTGTTTTTATCTAAAAATACATCGTCATAAATCGTTTTTAAGGCAAGTGAAAAACAAATTGAATAGAAGTTATAATACAATCGATTAAAACAGCTTAAAAGAGAAATTTACGCATATATGTGGATTTATGTTAAATATTTACGTTATAGAGTTTAACTGTATCAAAAATATCGTTAATACTTGCCGATGGCCGTGTTGCGGTTTATAATCTAATTTGTATAGTTTTACATAATATATATTATCGGACGTAAAGTGAAAATTGGTAAATTTCGTTGTAGATAGTTGTTGAAGAATAATTTCATTAAACGAACAATTGCAAACAGATGTTTTGACATTCTTACCTGTTCCTGATATAATAGAAACAATTAGAATAGAAATAAATGAACTTACTATCTTTAGAAATTTTTTGAGTATATGATGATTGGAATTGGAGGCTGGTTTTATGGCAAGAAGAGCACGTTTCAGCGATTTTGATGGAGTTATTACAGAGGAAATGCTTTCCGATCGGCAAAGAGCTATTTTAGATTTCATTCGTGAGCACGTTTATGCTAAGGGATATCCTCCTGCAGTACGTGAAATTGGTAAGGCAGTGGGTTTATCTTCAAGTGCCAGCGTACACACTCATCTGCATAAATTAGAAGAATATGGTTTTTTGCAAAGAGATCCAGCCAAACCACGCGCTATAGAATTGACCCAAGACAGCAGCTGGCGGCAGAAAACGGTCGTTCCTGTTCCTTTGGTTGGCAAAGTTACTGCAGGGCAACCTATTCTGGCAGTTGAAAATGTTGAGGAGACCTATCCCATTCCACTAGATTTGCTTGGCTGTCAAGAAGATGTTTTTATGTTATCTGTTTCTGGAGATAGTATGATCAAAGCTGGTATACTTGATCATGATTACATTGTTGCCAGAAAGCAAAATTTTGCTAATAACGGAGATATAGTTGTTGCTCTTATTGATGGTGAAGAAACAACAGTTAAGCGTTATTTTCGTGAATTACGTTCAATTCGTCTACAACCAGAAAATGATGCCTATACTCCCATAACAGGTACTGATAATATTCAGGTTCTTGGTAAGGTAATAGCAGTATTCAGAATGCTGTAATGCCTATAATACACCAAATAAATATCATAAAGACAGCTATATGATGTCATATAGCTGTCTTTATTTTCTGAGATAATTAAAAAGCAGATAAGAGGAACAATAAAAATCCTCTTATCTGCTTTTCTATTGATATAAAATTTGAGTTTTTATTTCTCCCCTACCATTTTTGCAGCTGACATAATTGCAATACGCCCGTGCTCAAAAGTAAGTCCTCCTTGAAAATATACATTATAAGGTTCACGGCAAGGGCCATCAGCACTTAATTCTATTGATGCGCCTTGTACAAAAGTCCCCGCTGCCATAATTATTTCATCTTGATAGCCAGGAATTATTGCAGGAACTGGAACAACATGTGCATCAACTGGTGAATTTTTTTGTATGGCTATACAAAAATTACATAAACGCTCTTTAGTTTCCAAACGAATAGTCTGAATTATATCACTGCGTCTATCATTTGCAGAAGGAGTAACCTGATAACCCAGGCGTGAAAATACTGCAGAAGCAAAAATTGCTGTTTTAACAGCTTGCAAAACTATATGCGGAGCTAAGAATAAGCCCTGGTATAATTCTCTGGCCGTATCTCCAAGTGTAGCCCCCATTTCTCCGCCTAATCCTGGAGCGGTTAATCTATATGACGCAAGTTCTACTAAATCCTTTCGGCCAACAATATAACCACCAGTAGGTGCAAGACCGCCTCCAAGGTTTTTGATAAGAGAACCGGCCATTAGATCAGCTCCAACTTCTGTTGGTTCTTGTTTTTCAATAAATTCACCATAACAGTTGTCAACAAAACAAATAATATCAGGCTTTATTGCTTTTACTGCTTTACAGATCGTTCCTATTTCTTCAATTCTTAACGTTTTACGCACACTACTGTAACCGCATGAACGTTGAATATGTATCATTTTTGTTTTATCCGTAATTGCAGCTGTGATTTTTTCAAGATCAATTTGTGAACCAATCATGGGAATTTCTTTATAGACTACGCCTAAGTCAGTAAGAGAGCCAGGGGTTTTTACAGGTACGCCTATGATAGTCTGCATTGTGTCATATGGAGCTCCTGTAGCAGCGATTACTTCATCGCCTGCTTTCAAAACTCCGAGTAACGCAACGGCTAATGCATGAGTCCCTGAAACAAACTGAGATCGTACCAATGCCGCTTCCGTTTTAAAAATATCAGCATATATTTCATCTAATTTTTCTCTGCCAACATCGGAATAGGCATATCCAGTAGTTGGTTTTAAATAAAAATCTGATACCATATGCTTTCTAAAAGCTTGCATAACCTTTTCTGTATTATACAAAGCTGCTTCTTCATAGCTTTCAGCAGCATGTAATACTTCTAATAATGCTTCCTCTTCTATTTTTTTAAAATCAGTCATTTACGTATAGTCCTCATATTATAAATTTTTCGAAATCCTCTAACTGTTCTGATGCCAGACGTACCTTCATAAAAGTACCGTTTTCTTTATATTCTTGTTCTAAAACAGTACCTATAGTATGTAGTTTAGCAGCTTTTTCAGATTCTGTATATGGAATAAGCAGAGTGACTTCTATAGATTTTAATTTCAGATTTTCTGAAATCAGAGCAAGGAGTTCTTCGATACCAATACCACTCTTAGCCGATATACAAACACTATTTTCTTGCTGTGCTAAACGCTGTGCCAAAGCATTTTCAGAGGGAAGTTTATCTATTTTATTGTAAACGGTGAGTATTGTTTTATTTTGTGCACCTATTTGTTCTAAAACCTTATAAACAGCATCACTTTGTTCCTGATATAATTCATGGCTCACGTCAATGACATGCAGCAATAAATCTGCCTCAGCAACTTCTTCTAAAGTAGATCTGAATGCTGCAACTAATTGATGAGGCAAACGTTGTATAAAACCAACAGTATCAGTAAGTATTGCTTCGTGCTTGTCTGGTAATATTAACTGACGTGTAGTAGGATCAAGAGTTGCAAACAATTGATCTTTCGCATAAATATCAGACTGTGTTAATAAATTTAGTAATGTAGATTTACCTGCATTAGTATAACCAACAAGACTTATTGAAGGAACTTGGTTTTTGGCGCGCTTAATCCTATGTAAAGTCCGGACAGCGCGAACTTTTTCTATGGAGTCTTTGATAAAAGCTATACGATCGCGAATACGCCGTCTATCAACTTCTAATTTTGTTTCGCCAGGACCGCGGGTACCAATACCGCCGCCTAAACGTGATAAAATAAGTCCTTTACCCATAATTCGCGGTAGATTATATTGCAGCTGTGCTAATTCTACTTGTAATTTTCCTTCATTAGTACGAGCCCGCTGGGCAAAAATATCCAAAATTAAAGCTGTTCTATCAAGAATACGAACACCCATTACCTGTTCTATATTTCTTTGCTGCGCCGGTGTCAGTTCATCATCAAAAATGCACAGATCAATATTTTCCTGTTGTGCATGCAAGGCCAGCTCCTGTACTTTTCCTTTTCCTATAAAAAATGCCGGATCCGGTTTAGCACGACGTTGAATAAAACGGTTCACTACTACAGCACCTGCTGTATCCGCAAGCTGCTTTAACTCTTCAAGCGAATCTTCAGCAGTCCAACCGCCTTTTATCTGTCCCCAGTCCATACCAACTAAAATGGTTTTCTCTGCTGCTACTGCTAAACTGGAACTACTTGTTTGCTTGTCTAAAATCCGCTCTATTGTATTGATTACATTAAGAAAATTAATAGCTTCTGCTTCTTCCAGAGAAAAAGGTCCATATTCATCGCAGATAAACTGTTCTTCTTTGTCAAGCCCAACTATCATGCCAAAAGAAATTATGGACTGCGTGTAATCAGGTGCGGTAACACCTATTGTAACCATGGCATCGAATTTATTATTTTTTAACGCTGAAAAATCAACTCCACTCAACACTGGATTACCATTTGGATGAGTGTGGACACAACGGATTCCACTTAATCTGCCAATACCTCTGCGACCTTCTACTGCTGGCAGTTCTACACTGTCATTACCACCGATTACAATATTAGTTATTTGCCCGCTTCTAGAAATATAAAGAGAGATTTCTCTGTTTATAAATTCTGTAATATCAGCTAATTTTAAAGCTAATTCCGCAGAAATGAGCTGCCCTAAAGGCACTTGTACATCGTACAAAGCAATTAATTCATTCAAAACAGAATCCCGTATTCCTTTTTTGTTACCTAAAATTTCACGCATGATTTACACCTTAAAGAGCAGACATGGTATTTTACCATATCTGCTCTTCCTTTTCTTACAATTACTGACGAACGCGTGCCGGCTCGACATTTATTTTATAGCCTTTAATCGTGTTTTTGTGCATTACACCCAAAACTTTTTCGGCCATATCTTCTGGGACTTCTACAAAGGTAAACTTGTCATAAATATTGATCAAACCTACTTCTTTGGCAGGAATATCAGCTTCAATAGCAATAGTTCGAACTATATCCTGAACAGTAACTTTTTGGCTGCGTCCAATATTCATGAAAAGACGAACCATGCCAGGACGACCACCAGTATTACTTAAATCTTTCGCCAGAATATCTTCAGGCGAAGCTTCTAAAGCTTTATTACCTTCCTGCATCAGTTTTAACGCAGCAGCAACCACATCTTCAGCATCATATTCTTTTAATAAGCTTGCTGCAATAGGCATATAATCATGATAGTTAGACTGATCCAGCACACTCTGCATTTTGGAAACGATCATTTCACGCTGACGCTCAATAACATTGGCTGTAGTCGGTAATTGACGACGTGTTATTTTGGTTTTAGTAGTGCGTTCGATAAGTTTCAACTGACGGAATTCACGCGGCGTAATAAAGGTCATAGCAACACCAGTATTACCTGCACGGCCGGTACGTCCAATACGATGAACATAGCTTTCCGGATCCTGAGGAATATCAAAATTGATAACATGAGTAATATTATCAATATCTATGCCGCGGGCAGCGACGTCCGTAGCGATAAGAATATCAGCTGTTCCGTCACGGAATTTCTTCATAACACGATCACGTTGAGTTTGGCTTAAATCGCCATGTAAACCTTCAGCCATATAACCGCGGCTTCCCAATGCAATAGCCAGATCATCAACACCTTTTTTAGTGCGGCAGAAAATAATCAGCTTACCATCTATTTCTGCATCAAGCAAACGACATAAACCTTCGATCTTATCCTTAGTTTCAAAATAATATTGATCGATAAGCGGAACTGTGAGTTCCTCTTTGCTGATCGTAACATTTTTAGGAGCCTTCATATATTTTTTTGTGAGGCTTAGGATCGGTCTTGGCATAGTTGCTGAAAACAACAAGGTTTGACGTTCTGCAGGAAGATTTTTCATAATTTCTTCCATATCGTCTACAAAGCCCATATCCAACATTTCATCAGCTTCATCCAGGACTAAAAATTTAATATGATCAAGTTTGATAGTTTTACGGTTTATATGATCAATCAAACGGCCTGGAGTACCAATAACTATTTGCACGCCGCTGCGTAAAGCTCTGATCTGACGGTCGATAGGCTGTCCGCCATAAACAGGTAATGCTTTAATTTTAGAAGTACGTCCAATTTTACCAATCTCTTCTGCAACCTGGATTGCCAGTTCACGGGTTGGAGTCATAATCAGAGCTTGAATATGGCGATGATCGGTAATACTTTGTACGACCGGAATACCAAAGGCGGCTGTTTTACCAGTACCAGTTTGTGCCTGACCTATAACATCGCTACCCTCTAGTACTAAAGGAATAGTTTGCTCCTGGATCGGAGACGGTTCTTCAAAACCCATAGCTGTTAAAGATGCTACGATTTTTTTATCCAGCAGTAAGCTGCCGAACATTTCTTGTACATTAGTTGTCATTGTTTAAATTTCCTCATTTCTTCTTGCTTTTATTTTATCTATCACCATAGAAATAGCCGTTAACGCACTACGCAGTTTATTTTCAGTTCTGATTCCGCCGAAAAGATGTTTCACACAATGTACGTCATTGCCATCAGCTACAGCCATATAAACTAAGCCTACAGGTTTTTCTTCTGTGGCACCACCAGGACCTGCAATACCAGTGATACCTACACCATAAGTTGTTCCAAAAAGATCTCTCACTCCGGACGCCATCTCACAGGCAACCTGTTCGCTGACAGCGCCGTATTTTTCTAAATTTTCCGCAGATACGTTGACCAGTTTTTGTTTGGCCATATTGCTGTAAGTCACAACACTGCCCAAAAGATATTCACTGCTGCCAGGAATATCAGTGATCATGCTGCTGGCTAAACCTCCTGTGCAGGATTCCGCAAAGGCAATCGTACTACCGCTTTTTAATAGTTCCTGACCAAGATATTCTGCTAAAGAAGCATCATCAACGCCATAAATAAATTTACTTAACCGTTCATAGATTTGTGCTTCTGTGCCGGAAATCAAGGCTTTGGCTTCTTCAACATCGGACGCTTTAGCTGTAATACGAACAATAATTTCACCGCGACGAGCATAAATGGCAATGGTAGGATTACTTTGTGAAGTGATAATATCATCAAGCTGCGCTGCAACAGATGATTCTCCAATGCCACGCATTTTTAAAATACGCGAATAGATTATACCTTGTTGAGCATAACGCTGCATAAGTAACGGTAAAAAGCGCTGTTCACATACGTAATTTAATTCTGACGGAGGTCCAGGCAGCAAAACAATTAGCTTGCCATTATGTTCTAATACCAAACCCGGCGCAGTTCCAACTTCGTTGATTAAAATTTCTGCACCTAAAGGAACCATTGCCTGTTTATCATTATTAGATGACATACAAAGACCTTTTTTAACAAAAAAACTATTAATCCTATCCCATGTATCTAAATCCAGATACATTTCCAGTCCCAGCATATCAGCAATAACTTCTTTAGTGATATCGCCTCTTGTAGGGCCAAGACCACCTGTAGTAATAACGATATCCGCTCTTTCTAAAGCAATTTCTAAAACGCTTCTAAGCCTGGTCTCATTATCGCCAACAGTCGTCTGATAAAGCACATCATAGCCTAGTTTATTTAATTGTCGTGATAAGTACTGAAAATTAGTATTAAGTATTTCTCCCAACAGCAGCTCAGTACCTGTATTTACAACTTCAACGATCATTTGTTTTGCCCCCTTGCTGGCAAATTAAATTCTCTCTCCTACCATTTCGTAGGTGAAACCCTGTAAAATTTTTACTTTAATAAACTCACCTGCTTGAACACTTCCTGCGTTTTCGACAAAAATACTGCCATCAATATTAGGAGCTTCTTTATATGAACGACCAAAAACAAGATCAGGGTTTTCCTCATCGCAACCTTCAACAAGTACTTCTAAAATCATATCTTCCATATTATGATGCATATCTTCTGATATTTGTGCCTGCAAAGACATTAATTCATGAAAACGTTCTTCCTTGATTTGCGTATCTATCTGTTCTGGCAAATCAGCTGCTACAGTTCCCTCTTCTTGGGAATAAGAGAACACACCGGCATTGTCGAAACGCTGTGCTTCAACAAAAGCTTTTAATTCTTGGAAATCAGCTTCTGTTTCTCCAGGAAAACCGACAATAAACGTAGTTCTGATAGTAATACCTGGTATACGCTGCCGTAATTTGTTCAGCAATGCCTCAACTTCTGATTTAGTATCATAGCGATTCATGCTGCTTAGCAATCTATCGCTGGCATGCTGAAGCGGAAGATCCACATATTTGCAAACCTTATCCAAGCTGGCAAAAGCTTCAATCAAATCGTCAGTAAAATTATTTGGATAACAATACATGACCCGGATCCATTTAAGGCCTTCCAGTTTATTAAGTTCAGACAAGAGCTCCGGCAGGCGCAGTTTACCGTAAAGATCTTCACCGTATCTGGTGGTATCCTGTGCAACAACTATCAGCTCTTTAACACCCTTATCAACTAATGCTTTGGCTTCGCCAAGCACTTGTTCAAACGGTTTGCTGACATAAGGTCCACGTAATTTGGGGATGATACAGTAAGAGCAGCAATTATCACAGCCTTCGGCAATTTTTAAATATGCCATATAATCAGGAGTTGTTAAAATACGCGGTGCCGGGATTGGCGGCGCCAGTTCTGCTTTTTTCAGAGACTCCAGCATAATGAACCGCTCTCCCTGAGTGACCCTTTGGATAACATAAGCAATATCTTCATAGCATTCAGTACCTATAACGGCATCTGCTTCAGGAATATTTTCTAAAAGTTCTTCTGCATAACGCTGCCCTAAGCAGCCGGTAATAATCAAATATTTACAGGTCCCTGTTGTTTTATACTCCCCCATTTGTAAAATAGTATTAATAGATTCTTCTTTGGCAGATTCTATAAAACCACAGGTATTTATAATAATCAAATCTGCTTCTGCAGGATCGTTAGTAATTGTTATCTGCTGTTCATGAATCAATCCCAACATTGTTTCAGAATCAACGAGATTCTTAGGACAGCCGAGACTTACTAAGCCTATTTTCACGTTTGTTCCTCCATCTATTTTACTGCAAATCTAGCCGACTGCAGCCATTTATTTGTTAAAATCTCCTGTTGTACCAGAGTATTATAAGCCGTATTAAGCCATAATTTTTCAGGCTGCTCAATATGATTGCCATTTAAACCATTGGATAGTAAAAACATATAACCTGTATTTTGCTCCAACGCAACTTTCTGCGGTGCCGATGACATTAAAAGCCAGTCTCTGAACATTTGTGCATCCTCATATTTTTTAGAAGCAGCATCAACGGCTACCCCATATAAGCTTACAGGAGTCCCTTCACTGGGAAAGACGATATATGCAGGAAAATCATTTTCCAAATATTTGAATACGTAGCTGCGCCGAGTAATAGCCAAGTCTGCATCACCAACAGTGGTCAGGCGAATTGGTGTGAAAGGAAAGCGGGAATATTGAGGAATTTGTCTGTTAAGACCTCTGAAATATGCCAGGCTTTTTTCCTCGCCTCGAACACTTGCAAAAGCAGCTAAAAAGTTACGCGTATTTGCCGAATCGGAAAGATTTTCCATAGCCACACGCACATTTTGAAGCTTAATGATATCCTGCCAACTCAAAATATTTTCCTGACCGTATTTTCTGGCATAACTTTGATTAACCAAAAAAACTACAGGGTCATAAAAGACACCGAACCATTGACTTTGTTCATCTTTAAAAACAGACGGTAATAAATCTCCAGCCTCACTTAAAATGGCATATAAACGCTGCTGTTTACTTAAAAGCTGCAGCTCATTATGCTCTAATAGATACAAATCAGGTAATTTTCCCTGTTCTCTTTCTTCCGGCAGTAATAGTTTTATCACAGCATTCCGATCAGAGTCATTATTATACTCGCTGATTAAAGCCTGTAGAAAACTGTTATCTAAATTAGAATATAATAATAATTCAGTTTTTCCATGCACCGCTATACTTGTTTCATTTTTGTCAGAATCAAAAATAAACCAGGCTATACATGCAAACATCAGAGCAATGATTAACAGTATTTTTTTTTGAGGCATCTTTAACCTCCTGTTTTACCGCCGTTTGTTAATTTTAGGGTTAAATGCAATTTTGCTGTGTCGTGCTTTTGGATTATGGGAAGAAGATATTTTCAGTAAACATTTCGCATCATCACCAATAAGGTCACCACGATTAGTCTGCTGTAAAGCTTCTTTAACCAACTGACGGTTTTTAGGATTTTTATATTGCATCAGAGCACGCTGCATCGCTTTATCATGAGGATTACGGGCAACAAAAACCTTTTTGCCAGTTTCAGGATTGATACCGGAATAATACATTGCTGTCGATGCGCTTCCTGGAGTTGGAATAAAATCCTGCACCTGTTCAGGCTGATGTCCGATATCCCTCAAAAATTCACTTAACTCAACTGCATCACGCAGAGTACAGCCGGGATGACTGGAGATAAAGTAAGGTACTAAAAACTGTTTGAGGCCTATTTCTTGATTTTTCTTATTAAAAGCACGCATAAATTTTAGATAAACAGATTTACCAGGCTTGCCCATATTAGCTAAGGCATGTTCTGCTACATGCTCTGGAGCAACTTTTAATTGCCCGCTGACATGGTAACGACATAATTCATCTAAGAAACGATCATTTTTGTCTGCCAGCAAATAATCGTAACGGATACCGGAACGAACGAATACTTTCTTTATTCCAGAAAGCGCACGAACTTTTTGAAGCAGTGCTATATAATCGCTGTGGTCAGTATCAAGATTAGGACATGGTTTTGGAAATAGACACTGCCTGTCGCGACAAACTCCTACTTTTAATTGCTTGGCACAGGAAGGATGTCTGAAATTGGCAGTCGGACCGCCAACATCATGTATATACCCCTTAAAATTTGGCAATTCAGTGATTTTTTTTGCTTCACGAATGATAGATTCATGACTGCGTGTCTGGATTATTCTTCCCTGATGAGAATGAATAGCACAGAAAGAACAACTGCCAAAACAGCCACGGCAACTGATCACACTAAACTGTACCTCTTCTATTGCAGGCACTCCTCCGTATTTTTCGTAAGACGGATGATAAGTACGCACATAATCCAAATCATAAATAGCATCCATTTCTTCCTGTGACAAAGGAAATGGCACTTGATTTTGAACAACGAATTTTTTGCCGTTCTTTTGGACAACAATCTTCCCGGAAAATGGATCAAGTTCTTTACTTTGTAGGTTATAAGCTTTAGCAAACGCTTCCCTATCTTTTAATATATCTTCTAATGAAGGTAATTCAATAAATTCATCTAACGCTTGCAAATCATCTGCTAAATAAGCTGTACCCCGCACATAATGGATATCTTCGATAATAGCTCCGCCAGCTAAATAGTCAGCAATTTCAACGATCTGCTTTTCACCCATACCATATATCAAAAGGTCGGCATTGCTTTCGACTAAGATGGAAGGCAAAATTTTATTTTCCCAATAATCAAAATGCGCAAATCTGCGCAAACTGGCTTCAATGCCTCCGATAATAACCGGCATTTCCGGCCATAAGCGTTTTATTTGCTGCGCGTAAACTACAGTAGCATGATCAGGGCGCTTCCCCATCTCGCCACCAGGTGTATATGCATCTTTTTTTCTTGGTTTTTTAGCCGCAGTATAGTGGCAAAGCATCGAATCAAGATTTCCACCTGAAATAAGCACTGCCAGACGAGGCTTGCCCAGCACCTCAAAATTTTTCAGCTTGCGCCAATCTGGCTGACACAACAGTGCGACTTTATAACCCTGCGCTTCTAATACACGACAAATAACAGCCGGTCCAAAAGAAGGATGATCAACATAGGCATCGCCGCTGATAAACAAAAAATCTATTTGTTCCCAACCACGAGCATTGATATCTTCCTGGGAAATCGGCAAAAATTCTTTCATTAGGATTTATGGCCTCCGATATTATTTCTTATATTCTTTAATGACAACTCCATCAACTTTTTCAGCTGGAGCAGGCTTTCCGTTAACAGCAATCTGCATTGCCTTGATGTTGCCATATTTTACAATAATTTTTTTATCAGCAGAGAAGTTTTTTTCCTGATTGCTTACTAAAGTTCCTTCAAAAACTTTTTCTCCATCTACAGTAACTTCTACCCAGCATCTGTCATTACAAAACATATAGAGATTTAGATTGTTTTTATCAGGAACAGCTTGCTGCTTCTGCTGTACTTGCTTATTGTCAGCAGGCGTTTTCTGTGCTTTAGCAGCAGCCGCTTGTTCAGCGCGTTCTTTGGCTTTTTTTGCATCTGCTTCTATTTTTGCTTTTTCCTGCTCAGGTATTTCATTGCTTTTGGCAGTATCATCACTTAAAGCTGATTGTTTTGGTGTCACAATATTTTCCGGCTGATCACTGCTGCTGAATAAGAAAATATAACCGGCAGCAGCAATTATAACTAACAACACAAATGACAGCAGATAAGTAAAAATATTCGAAGAATTTTTTTGCGGTTTTAGATGAGGAGCAACACTTATTTTAGAAGTTGTACGGATTTCAGCAGGTTTTATTTCTTCTGGATCAACACCTGCACAAGCAGCTTTGTAAAGCGTAACTAATTCTGGACCGTTGAGCCCCAGATAATTACCATAGGTGCGTATTATTCCTTTAGTAAAAACATCACCTGGAATTTTAGCGTAGTCACCTGTTTCAATAGCCGCTAGATAGATTTTTCGGATACTGGTAGCTTCTTCTACCTGCTCTAAAGAAAGTCCTTTATCAAGTCTGGTATTTTTTAGAATTTCTCCTATATTATCCATAAGCTTACCCTCCTCTATCATACTTTATTGCGCTGTAAAAAAACGTTCTTCTATTTCATGACGCGACATAATTAATTCGCGGGGTTTGCTGCCAACAGACTGACCTACGATACCAAGTTCTTCCATACAATCAACTAAGCGTGCAGCACGCGTATAACCAATTCTAAATTTACGCTGCAGCATTGAAGAAGATGCCTGACCAGTATCCATGACTAAACGGACTGCATCTTCAAAAAGTTCGTCACTCATCAGATCGTTGCCATTTTCAGATGCTGCGTTAGAACCTTTAGTATCACTTTCTAACACCTGCTGAGTAACTTCTTCTGAATATTCGACTGGTATGGATTGCTTCTTGATAAAATCAACAATCTTATTTAATTCTCCATCACTCACAAAAGCACCTTGTACACGTACAGGTTTATTTGTACCGATAGGATAAAAAAGCATATCGCCTTTGCCCAATAGCTTTTCAGCACCGCCCATATCCAAAATAGTACGGGAATCGGTCTGTGAAGAAACAGCAAAAGCAATACGTGAAGGAATGTTTGCTTTTACAATTCCTGTGATAACATCAACAGACGGACGCTGAGTTGCCAAAATAAGATGGATACCAGCTGCGCGGGCTTTTTGAGCCAAACGCAGAATAGCATCTTCTACATCTACTTTAGCCACCATCATCAAATCTGCTAATTCGTCAATAATAATTACGATAAAGGGCATTTTTTCCGCGGCCTGTGCATTATAGCTATTGATTTCCCGCACATGATTATCAGCAAAAGCCTTGTAACGGCGTTCCATCTCGGCAACAGCCCAATGTAAAGCTGAAGCAGCTTTTTTGGAATCAGTAACAACAGGAGTCAGTAAATGCGGAATACCATTATAATTAGAAAGTTCAACAACCTTAGGGTCAACTAAAATCATTTTGACTTCTTCAGGACGGGCTTTGTATAAAATACCGGCAATGATCGTGTTGATACATACAGATTTACCGGAACCGGTAGAACCGGCAACAAGCATATGAGGCATTTTAGAAAGGTCTACCGTAATAATATTACCACTGATATCCTTGCCAAGACCTACACAAAGTTTTGACTCTGTTTTACGAACTAAATCGCAGTCGACTACCTCCCTGAAAAATACCGGATCATTTTTTCGGTTCGGGACTTCAATACCGATGGCAGCTTTGCCTGGTATCGGCGCCTCAATGCGAACACCTGAGGCGGCAAGTTTGAGCGCTATATCGTCTGCTAAGTTTACTACTGAACTTACTTTAACGCCAGGAGCAGGTTCCAGTTCAAATCTGGTGACGGAAGGACCGCGGGTAACAGCGACGACGCTGGCGCGAACGCGGAAATCTTCAAGTGTCTGTTCTAAAATAGCACATTGTTCTCTGATATCCTCTTCGGTATGCTTATCTTTGGAAACATACGGAGGATTAAGTAACTCCAAAGGTGGAAACAAGTATGTACTTGCTTCTGCTGCCGGCAGAGTTTCTGTTTTTACTTTTTCACTGACAGCCTTTTTAGGAGCCGGGTTGGCAGCAGAAATATTTTTATCAGCAGTATCAATGATCTTTATATCGCCAGGATTCTGATTTTTGTAAGGATTAAGAAAATCATGCTCTGGCATTTGTACTGCTGTTTCCTTTGGTTTATTAAAATCTATAATCGGCCTTGTAATAATATGAGGCTCATTTTTCTCAGCAACAGGAAATTCTTCGATAAATGGCTGTTCATCATCAAAAAACGCTTCTTCATCTTCAGCTTTACTTTCATTTTTGCCAACAGCTTTTCGAATGATCTGTTTAAACTGGCTTTCTTTTTTGATTCCTGAAGTAAAGCCTGCAAAATCATCACTGTTGTAAGGATTAACAGTGTTCAAAACTTCCATATTCTTAAAATCAGAAGTTTCAGCAGTAGTTTCATTATCTGAATTTTGATAAGTTACAATATTTTTAGCTTTTCTACCAGCTGTTTCTGCCGAAGCCTTTAAAGACAATTTCCCCGTTAATAAAACGCTGCAGATGATACCTGCAATCAAAATTATCAATGCTCCAGCTGTTCCTGACAGACGTCTTAATGCTAAAAGAAAAGCTCCGCCCAATAGACCGCCACCTTCTTTAAGCTGTTCAGGAACCAGCTCTTCCCCTACAGGTACAAAAACATGATGAGCTGTGCCTAAAAGGCACAGCATCAATAATGTTAGGGCTAATCCTTTTTTTGAAAAACCAATTCCCTTGTGGGAAAAAGAAAATCTGATACCAAGAACTATGCATGCGAGCGGAAACAAAAATGCCCCTTTACCTAAAGTATAGTTCATAACTTTATCTATAAAAGCACCTATTGTTCCTGTAGGAAGCCCAAAATAAGCTGCTGCTGCAAAACATCCTAACGCAAGCAAAAGAACGCCGCTTATTTCCAAACGACTGTTATTCTGTTGTTCCGTACGTTCTGCTTTGGTTCTTCTCAAATTAGGCACCTCATTTACAACATTAGATCTCCATTATAATAGGCAAAATCATTGGTCTTCTGCGTGTTTTTTCGTATAAAAATCTGCCAAGTGAATCGCGGACAGCAGATTTTATAACAGACCATTCAGAAACATTGCTCTGTTCGCATTTATCAAGAGCCTGCTGAACTTTCTCTTTAGCAGTTTCCATCAAGCCCTCTGCTTCACGCACATAAACAAAGCCGCGAGAAACTATATCCGGACCGGAAACTACAGTGCAGGTATCCTTATCGATAGTAACGACAACTATCATGATACCATCCTGGGACAGCTGTCTGCGGTCACGCAGAACGATATTGCCAACATCACCTACGCCGAGTCCGTCTACAAGTACTTTTCCGGAAGGAACGCGGCCATTGATACCAATACTATTGCGTGTCAATTCAATGATCGAACCGTTTTCGCCTACGACGATATTCTCGCGCGGCATACCCAGACTGCCTGCAAGCTGTGCATGCTTGATCAAATGCCTGTATTCGCCATGCACAGGAATGAAAAATTTAGGACGCACCAGATTGTGCATCATTTTGATTTCTTCCTGACTGGCATGACCTGAAACGTGTACACCATTGCTTTTTTCATAAATAACATCGGCACCAAGTTTATACAAGTGGTCTATTGTTCTGGAAACCAGCTTTTCATTGCCTGGAATAGGTGTTGCGGAAATAATAACAGTGTCTCCGGGAACAATATCAACTTTTTTATGATCGGACATAGCCATTCTTGTTAAAGCAGACATAGGCTCTCCCTGGCTGCCGGTAGTAATGATAACTATCTTATCAGGAGTATAGTTGTTGCTCTCATCAATGTCGATCAGTACGCCTTCAGGTATTTTTAAATACCCTAATTCCATGGAAATATTTACTACATTTACCATGCTGCGCCCGATAACTGCTACTTTACGTTTATAACGAACAGCGCTGTCAACTACCTGCTGGATACGATGTACGTTTGACGAGAAGGTAGCGACAATAATACGGTTTTTGGCATAACGGAATTCATCATCAAAAGTCTGCCCGACTATTTTTTCACTTTGCGTATAACCGGGGCGTTCGGCATTGGTACTGTCAGCCATTAAAGCCAGTACACCCTGATCACCGAACTCTGCGAATTTATTAAATTCAGTTACCTGTCCATCTACAGGAGTCTGGTCAAATTTGAAATCACCGGTATGAATGATAATACCAATAGGAGTATGGATCGCCAATGCAACTGCATCTGGAATACTATGGTTGACACGTATAAATTCCACTTTGAAATTTCCTGCGTGAATTTTATCTCCAGGTTTGATAATTTTGCATGCTTCAGAGCTGACCCCGTTTTCTTTCAATCTTCCCTGAAGAATACCTAAAGTCAAAGCAGTTCCGTAAACAGGAGCGCCGATCTGTTTCATAACATACGGCAAAGCACCTATATGATCTTCGTGCCCATGAGTCAGGAAGATAGCTTTAACCTTGTCTTTGTTCTCCACTAAATAAGTAATATCAGGAATAACAAGATCGATTCCCAGCATATCATCTTCAGGGAACATCAAGCCGGCATCAACGAGAATTATATCGTCGCCATAACGGAATACCGTCATGTTCTTACCGATCTCCCCCAATCCGCCCAAGGGAATAATATTTAATTTACTTTGTATTTTACTCAAAAAAAATACACCTCCAAAATTTTTTTAATTTATTTCCGTACAAGTATTTAGACCTCTAGTAATAAAATCTATTAACCGCACACCTACTCTACGGTATATTATACATTAAATAATGCAGAAAAACAAATGTTTAATCAATTATCAATAAATTTTTATTGTAAAGATTCAGTGAACTGAACATAAAAAAACAAGCATACCTTAAAAGGTATGCTTGTTTGAAGCTCTTACAGATCCTCACCATGGTTTTCGATAGGGCCTTTATTTTTATTCATGCGCTGCCAGAAGAAAGCAACTGCAAGAATTGCTACGCCAATAGCATCAGTAACAGCGCCAGGAATAATCATATTTAAGCCGCCAACAAAGAACAGCAGTCTTTGCAAAAAGCTGAGCTTGGACTGACAGAACCCAATCATGGCGACAGATACGCCCCACATGCCGATAATCGCCGTTGCACAGGCAAAAGTGATCGTAAATGGAGTTGCATCAATCATAAGCAGTTCAGGTGCCAGAACAAAAATATACGGAACGATAAAAGCCGCTATTGCCAATTTTGCTGCTGCAAAACCTGTCTTCATTGGATCGGCACCGGAGATACCGGCACCAGCATAAGCAGCCAAAGCAACCGGAGGAGTTACGTCCGCAACGATACCAAAGTAGAAGGCAAACATATGCGCTGCCAAAACAGGAACATCCATCTGCACCAAAGCAGGAGCAGCAATCGTAGATGTAATAACATAGTTAGCAGTAGTCGGAACGCCCATACCAAGGATCAAAGACGTGATCATTGTAAAGAACATTGCCGGCAATAAGTGTCCACCTGCAAGATCCAGCAGTGCCGTAGCCAATTTAAGGCCAACGCCTGTTTTGGTTACAACACCGATAATGACTCCGGCTGTAGCACAGGCAATCAAAACACCGAGAACACCTTTAGAACCTTCGATCAAGCCTTTGACTACATCACCAAAGCTGATACGTGTAGATTTTCTGAGGCAGGAACAGATCAGAGTAAGACCAATCGCCCACAAAGCAGCACGCATCGGCGTATAACCGGATACCAACAAGTAAACGATGATCGCCAGCGGTAAAATCAAATGGCCTTTTTCCATAAACAGTTTACCAAACTTAGGTAATTGATCACGCGGCGTCCCTTTAAGCCCAAACTTTTTAGCTTCATAATGTACGCCTATCCAAACACCAATGTAATATAACAGCGCCGGAATGACGGCAGCTTTAACAACTTCGATATAAGGGACTCCGACAAATTCAGCCATCAAGAATGCAGCCGCACCCATAACAGGAGGCATCAGCTGTCCGCCAGTAGAAGCAGCAGCTTCTACCGCGCCTGCAAAAGCAGGACGATAACCTAATTTCTTCATCATCGGAATCGTAAAGGCGCCTGTACCGGCTACGTTAGCAACAGAGCTGCCTGATACTGTGCCCATCAAACCAGATGATAATACGGCAACCTTGGCAGGTCCGCCTGCGGCCCAGCCGGCAACAGCGTTAGCCAGGTCGATAAACAACTTGCCCAAACCCGTAGCTTCCAAATAGGAACCAAATAAGATAAAGAGATAAATAAATGTTGAAGATACGCCAAGCGGAGTACCAAAAATACCTTCTGTGGTAAAGAAAAGATGATCGAACATCTCCTGCACACCAACTCCGCGATGTGCCAGAATCCCCGGCATATACGGGCCGGCAAAAGCATAAAACATAAAAAACAGTGCAACTGTAAGCATCGGCCAGCCGACAACACGGCGAGCTGCTTCAAACAGAAGCAATGTACCGATAAAAGCGATACTGAAATCAAATTCAGTATTCATACCGGCTCTTAAAACAAGTTCGTCGTAAAAAATTACGATATAAAGTGCACTGGCAACACTTAGAACAGCGAAAATAACATCAAGCGGATGCATTACAGATCTGGACCAGTTTTTCCTGCCGGGATACAGCAGATAAATCAAAGAAAATCCAAATGCCAAATGGATTGCTCTCTGTAAGTGTGCATCAAGTACACCGAAAGTTGCGGTATACAATTGAAAAACGGCGAAGGCAATACAGATAAAAGAAATTAATTTGTCCCACATTCCTGTTAAATTACGTTTGTCAGACTCTTTGTCAAACTTTTGCAGGACTTCTTCTGCTGACATAGTTGTTTTATCTTGTTCACTCATTCTGCCCTCTCCTCCCCTTTTGCAAAATTTAATTTAACCAATATTGATAACGTTTTTCTGCCTTGATTTCAACCAAGGTTCCTTGTCCATATAGATCGCAAAGATCATAGACTTTATTTTTATGTATAATACGAGGCTTTGCTTGTACGGCAGTTCTTAATTTTACAGTCTTATAAGGTCGATCCATTTTTAAGATAAACTTACCGTCAGGAGTATTAGTCAAAATTCCTTCTGCAGGTGAATATGGCAGTCCTACTCCCAGTGATTGATACCGAGTATGTGTCATAACCAGATCATCTGCACCGTCAACTCTAAAAAATTCTTCCACCGTTGTCAACTGGACCGAATGGGTAAATTCAATATTCCATTCTTCTCCTCTTTTTGCAGTAAAACATTGTTTTGGCAATCCATCTTCGGGATTAATAGAAACTACTAATTGGTTGGCATACCAAAACAATATTCCCAAACCAACTAATACAGTAACTGATATCAGAATCATTTTTTTAGAAAAAGACCGATTACCGGAAGTTCCCGGCAACCGGTCTCTCAGGTTCATCATATAAAATATTTAACTCTTATTTTTCTTTCAAGTATTTTTCTGCGCCCGGATTAACAGGAACGGACATACCGTCCAATGCGGTTGCTTTAGAAACTGCATTAGCTACAGAATGAGCTGCTTTCAAACGATCGAGATTGCTGAAAATAGCTTTGGTGATAGCATAGCCGGTATCAGCATTCATTTTATCAGTTACTGCCAACATAGCACGAACTGCGATTGCCTGAACGTCGGCTTCTTGATTCGGGTAAGTTTTGGCTGCAATAGTAAGTTTGGTATAGAAAGGATATTTTGCAATCAAAGCGTCAGCTTTATCGCTGTCAACCGGCAGTAAAACTACATGGTTTTGAGTCGCGATATCCTGAATAGCTGCGGTCGGATGGCCTGCAGTTACGAATGCAACGTCAACATTGCCGTCTTTTAATGCATTGGAAGCTTCTGCGAAAGAGAGGTATTGGACTTTGATATCGTCATAAGTGATACCATAAGCTTCGAGGATCTGGCGGGCATTAGCTTCAGTACCGGAACCTGCGGCACCTACTGCAACGCGTTTGCCTTTAACATCGTTCAGAGATTTTACGCCAGTTTTATCCAACGTTACGATTTGTACGGTTTCAGGATACAAAGTCGCCAAGCCCTGGATACTGGGGACTTTTTTATCTTTGAACATTTCTGAACCGTTAACAGCATAATAAGCGATGTCATTTTGTACAAAAGCGATATCGACTTTATCCTGCTGCAACAAGTTGATATTTGCTACAGATGCACCGGTGGATTGTGCTGAAGCATTAGCGCCGGGAACATTTTTATTCAAAATGTCAGCGATAGCGCCTCCCAATGGGAAATATGTACCAGCTGTACCGCCAGTAGCAATATTAATGAATTTTTGCGCAGCCGGTTTTTTTTCGTCCTTTTTGTCAGAACCACCGCCGCAGCCGGCTGCCATAGTAGCAAAGACCATGATCGCCATCAGAAAAGCTAAAAGTTTTTTCATAGGATCCCCTCCTCATTTTTGAGTGTACACAGTTGTATCATGAAAAATAAAAGCTCATTTTTCAAATGACTATGCCACTTTACTTACTTAGTTTAATTCGATAAATTTCTATAAAATCCTGCAAGTTAGAAGAAGCTCTATATTGTATACAATATACTTTATCTGTTTTTCTTAAATTTTTGCCGCTTTGCTAAAATTAAAAGAATATGGTATCATATATATCGTTATCAAATATTCAGAGGGCAATAAATTCCCTTGCCAATAAGAGAAAAGGATGTGTGTTTTATGAGTTCCGGAGCTTATACTCTCAAACTTTCACGTACGCTTTACAACGATACTTTCCGTGCCCAGCTGCTTGACGAAAATCAGCAGGTCATCGGCCATCTTCGTATCGTTCCAGGTGTCCCGCTTGACCGCAGCCTGGTCCCGGAAGACGCGCCCAGCGTTCCGGCTTATCTTTTGGTCATTGTCGATGACGCCGATATCAACAAGGATAATCTGATCGATTTTGAAGAACGTGCCAGTTATGCTTTACTAAAACGTTTTTCAACAGAAGCAATCAGTTTCCAGCATTGCCAATTCTATTATCCTTCACCTGCTTTCATTTTTGAACAGGCAGATGCACTTACTAATCCTGTTATGTGAAAAAATCCCTTCAACATTTTTGTTGAAGGGATTTTTTTTTATACATTTTTGTTATTTTATTATCTTCAGATAAATTTGTCACTGCCTTCGGCGCTTTCCCCGTTTTTAAAGCTGCGGTATTTGTCATAAATTATCCGCATAGCCGTTGCAACGGCTTTTTTAGCACTGCCCTGATATTGACGTTCTAAAATATTCTGCAGCTCTTCGTGCCCATTGGAAAGATTGTAACCAATAAGGCACTGCGCAATATATTGCCGTGCCAGTTCAGTCGCCAGTGTGCAGTCTGCCTTTACGATAAGTCCACTCTTCATATCTACAACCACAATCACGCCTATTACCTTATACATTTCCGCAGCTGTAATTCCTACCGGTAATTTTGCATACCCCGAAAAAAGTACTCTTTCATTACTTTGTTCGTTTAACATAAAAATCCTCCTGTTTTTTTACCGACAAGCTGCGGACGGAAACATTGATTGTTTTGACCTGCATTGCCGTCATATATTCTACTTTTTCTTTTATTTTGTGTTGGAACAATTTTGTTACTTCAAAAATCTTAACGCCGTAATACAATACGACATCGACATAAATGCTGATGCCTTTCGTTTCGGCACGCCTGCGCACTTTGATGCCTGTTACTTTATCAATGCCCATCATTTTTTCGGCAATGAGATTGATAATGTCATAAATAGCGTAATCAGAAATCAACAGCTTGCCATAGTAGCTGAACGCCGGTCTGACTATCGAACGGTCTTCCCCGCTTTTCTTCCTTTGCTTGGAAAATAAATTATATGGTAAATCAGCAAAATAACCTGTAAAATGCGGCTTCAACTCGACAGTCGGTACCGGAACAATATGCTTGCCGTCGCGCAGCCGGGCCTGTTTCGCTTTTTTGATCTCCTGCTTGGACGCAATCTGCTGAATATAAACGGTCTTTTCAGGCTCAGGTAACTCCAAACGCTTAACTATTTTCTCTATCATATTGTCGGAAGTTGCCAAAATCAGAAGCCGCCGGACGTCATTACCTGCCAAAGCCTGACGCACTGCTTCTGCATGATCTTCTTCAGTAAAAATAGCGCGCTTGACCGCCTGTATTCTATTCGTTTCATTTTTAGCAGAAGTTCCGGCTAATATTTTGGTTCCTTTGATAAGTAATCCGTCATCAATAATAGCATCACAATTATTTTTATGGGCAATACCTATTGCTCGATGACTTTTACCAGTACCGCTGGGACCTACAAAAGCTACTACTTTCATAAAGGCCTCCGCAAATCCGACTTAAATTTATTGTTTATATTCTATCACATTTTTGACATTTGTATATAAAACTTCAAAAATTCCTAATTGCTCAGGAAAACGCCCGCTCACTCCGTGAAAATCTGAACCGCCAGAAACCAGCAAATCAAAATTCTGCGCCAGCTCCAGCCAGTATTTCTGCTCATTTATATCTGCGGAAGGATGATAGACTTCGATACCGTCAAATTTTACATTCTTCATCAAACAGTTCACCAGCGGCTTATCCTCCAACTCACTTGGATGCGCGAGCACCGCCAGGCCTCCTGCCTGGTGCAGCAGCTCTACGGCCTCCTCCGGCGATAATTTAGGCTGCGGTTCATAACCGGGCCTGCCTCTCTTTAAAAGCACGTCAAAGGCTTCCTGCACCGTAGCAAAATACCCTTTGGCAACTAAAGCTTTAGCCACATGGGGACGTCCGACTGCTCTGTTGTCAGGATCACATTCGGCCACCTCGACATAATAGCCCAGAGCAGCTATTTTCTTAAGAATCTTCTGCAGCCTGAGTTCGCGCGCATGGCGCATTTCATGCATTTTCGTCAGCAAACGCTCATTACTGATATCAATATGATATCCTAAAATATGTACGCTGGCTTCACCGGCCTGAGTACCAAGCTCTACGCCTCTGATGATGCGGGGAGCGTTTTTTATATTTACAGCAGCGGCTTCTGCCTGAACAATGCCATTTACAGAATCATGATCAGTCAAAGCCAGTACGCCTATTTTAGCAGCAGCTGCCGCTTCTACCAGCTTTGCCGGAGTATAAGTTCCATCTGAACTTGTGCTATGAGTATGCAGATCTACTAACATTTTACATTTCCTGCGCCAGCTTAATCAAAGTGCTGACGCCAAATCCGGTACCACCCTTAACTTTAAAACCCGCAGTTTTAGCAGCGGTAGAAGTACCGCCGATATCAATATGGGCCCAGGGTATCCCTGCTTCGACAAATTCACCGATAAACAATCCGCCGCTGATACAGCTGGCTTCACGTCCGGCACTGTTGAGCAGGTCAGCAACATCACTTTTCAACGCTTCCTTGCATTCCGGCAGCGCAGGCAGCTGCCAGTAGCTTTCGCCTGCTTTTTTACCAGCTTCGATAATCTGTCTGATCAAAACATCATCGTTGCCGACAACACCAGCTGTTTCTGTCCCCAAAGCAACAATAACGCCGCCAGTCAGCGTTGCTATATCAACTACCTTGTCTGCGCCCTGCTTGCAGGCGTACCAGACCGAATCCGCCAAGACCATACGTCCTTCGGCATCTGTTGAAATAACCTCGATCGTTTTACCGTTAGCTGCTTTTACAACATCTCCGGGACGCTGAGCGCTGCCGGAAGGCATATTTTCAGCACAGGCAATGATCCCCATCACATTGCAGGGTATTTTCAGTGCGGCAATAGCCCTTAACGCGCCTAAAACTGCACCAGCACCAGCCATATCGTCTTTCATCTCACCCATATTGTCACTGGGCTTGATCGAAATACCTCCGCTGTCAAAAGTAATACCCTTACCGACATAAGCAGTATAAGGCGCAGCACCTGCTCCATTATATTTGATTGTAACCAGACACGGAGGATGGATAGAGCCCTGCCCTACAGCCAGTAAAGCATGCATGCCCATCGCTTCCATCATTGTTACGTCTAAAATTTCAAATTCCATATCATATTCCAGAGCCAATGCTTCTGCTTCTTCAGCCATAACGCTTGGAGTCACTAAATTGCCGGGCCGGTTGACCAGATCGCGTGTATAACAAACCGCATCTGCCACAACCTCAGCTTCTGCAAGCACCCGTTCAGCATCAGGAATACCGGAAATAATAGAAAAATCAAGTTCCGGTTTAGCTTCAGGTTTACCCTTACATTCCGTAAATTGATACCCTCCCAAAACCAGCCCCTCTGCCAAAGCAGCTAAGTAATGGACCCTTGCCGGATTAGAAAGAATCGGTGCCACAACAGCAGTCTGCTTTATTTTGGCAGCAATTAGAGCCCTGGCAGCACTGCCTGCAGCTTTACGTAGATTGTTCGGCTTGCATTCATCACCTTTGCCAAAGCCGGCAACAATAACTCTCTGCAACCTTCCATCCTGCGCTATAACAAGATCAGTCAAGCTTCCTGCTGCTGTCAAATCTTCATTTTTTTCAGCCAGCCCATTGACAGCCTGCACTATATTAGCTGGAATATTCATTTTTGTTAAGTACGGCAGACATTCCCTGCACAAAAACAAGGTAACAGACTCCGCATTAACTATACTTTCTTCTTCAAAACCATCTATCACTGATTTTACTAACTCTTTTGCTGTTTCCTGATCTAAATCCATAATACTGCTCCTTTATACTTTTTTATTTTTATCTGAAAGTTACACAGGTAGTCAACTCATCCAAATAGGTGTTGCCATTTGATTTCTGCAGATTCAAATCACTGACAACGACCTTCATTACACTATGACGCGTACCGCCCGTATAATGGCTGCCCAGAGAATGAATAGCATAGGGAATCTCGTTGGAGGAACCGAGATACAACATCACGTGTCCGTCCATATGCAGTGTAGAACCAGGAGTTAAACCTTTTATGACATTGGCACGCTGAGCACTGCTCATATTGCCCATTTTTTTATGAATACCAGCGCTTGTTTCCTGCTCGTCAGCATTGCGCGGCAGAAAAATACCTACTGTACGGTAAGCATTACTGATAAAACTGGAACAATCGACGCTTTGCTGCAGTCCGCCCCAACCATATACAGAATCGTAAAATTTAAAAGCGCTGCGGATAATATTATTAGTCGTATAAGGCAGATAACCTTCGTGCAGCGAAGCATTGGCAGCCAAAACTACCTTCTCTTCCTGCAGCTTGCCCTCTTTAGTCCTGACAGGAACCTTCACCGTATAAGCAGATGCTTTTTTATCAGCCAGCTGCAAACGAGCGCCCTGCTGAAATAAAACCTGAGCTCCGTCCGCCTTTAATGTGTAATCCTTAGCAACTACGGTCAGAAAATTCTTAGGCTCCGCATAACGCAACCAGATACTGCGGTCAGTTTCGGCAACATCAAATTTAGACAGCCAGCCACGGTAATTATACGCTTGCACATAATAAAAATAACCGTTAGTACTGGTATGCAAAATAGCGACAGCCTCGCCCGGATCCAAAGCGGTTTCCTGCAAAGCATCAAAATTACGGTCACCGGCATAAAAAAACAAACCTTCACCTGTCGGCAGATTACGCAGATTAGCACGCCTTACAGTAACGCCATAACGCACAGTGACCTCAGCCGGTATTGCCGCCGCATTAGTTTGCGAACGCAGAATATTTTTATAATTATCACTGACGAGCTTACCTTCCCGGTACAGTTCATCACTCAAATCTGTATGCGTATTGACATAAGTTGCTACCGTTTTACCGCTCAGGGTTTTAGGATAAGCGGCCATATCATAAACTGTCGGCGATGCGGCAATGATCTTTTTATTGAAAGCCTCTACGCCCGCCGCATTTAGCACTACTTTATCACCGTCGGCATTATGTTCCGTCCAGTAGGCCGGGCTGATAAATTTTTCATAAGCAGTAATACCTGCTGCCTCCACAGGTCCTTTAGGCATCAGCAATATCATCAGCATCATACACAAAAATAAAATTTTTTTAATCACAAAAAACTACCTCCTAAACCAATCTTCACAAATATTATTGCCGACAAGACCGGTATATTTGCCAGCATTCTCCGCGGCCTCAGCCTGTTTGCTGAATCTGACAGCTTTAAGCGTCTTATTTAATTCGATAATTATTAAATTCTGTACCGAGGGTAAAAATCCTGCCCCAAACACAGAAAAACTACCGTAGTTTTATAATAAAACTACGGTAGCAGCAAGCATTAAAAAGCTTCGTAAATGCCGTCCTGACGTTTTTTCTCTGCAGTTTTGGAAATATACGAACCAAAAATAACAGGGTAACCTTTACGTTCTACGATTGTCTTGATGTAGTCTCTATGTGGACAAGGCGGACGGTGATAATTGTCTGATACGACGCACGATGCTAAATGTACCACAACATCCCTGCGATCATCACCCCAGCGTTTAAGTTTACGGTTCAAATCTTCGATTTTTCCGGCTACACCAGCACCACAGCAGCCGCCGCAGGTAATCGTCATATATTTGGTATCGGCATCATAACCGGTAAATCTGCCGCTGCGCTCATAAAACGATTTCATGCAGGCATAACCAACGCATTTTTTCTGCACGATGTCACACTGAATTATCACTACTAATTTCGCCATTATTTTACAAGGCCGTATTCTTGGAGAACGGCGACCATTTTTGCTTTATTTGCCGGTTCCATCGGGGTCAGCGGCAGACGCGGCTGACCTGCATCAATGCCAGTAACGAGCGTTACCGCAGCTTTTACCGGGATAGGATTGGTTTCGATAAACATAGCGTTTGCCAACGGCACCATTCTGGCATTCAATTTTGCAGCTTCGCGTACGCGGCCGTCTTCATAAGCCTGCATAACGTCCTGCAAGATACCGCCGCCAATATTGCTGAGCACAGAAATAAGCCCGGTCGCGCCGACAGACATAAACGGAAGAATCAGTCCGTCGTCACCGCTGTAGATCGTAAACTCTTCCGGAAGAACCGAATAAAGCTCGGCAACCTGAGCAACATTGCCTGCAGCTTCTTTGATCGCAACAATATTCTCAAAATCAGCAGCCAGACGTGCTACTATTGCCGGAGAGATATTGGAAGCTGTACGTCCCGGAACATTATAAACAATGATAGGCAATCCTGTACTTTGCGCTACAGCTGCAAAATGCTGGTAAAACCCTTCCTGTGTCGGCTTGTTGTAATACGGACCAACTATCAAAGCGCCATCGACACCCATTGCCTCGGCCATTTTCGTCATTTTGACAGAATCAGCAGTGTTATTAGAACCTGTACCAGCAATAACAGGCACGCGTTTATTGATACGATTAACAACTACGCGGAACAATTCCAGTTTTTCCTCCGCACTCATAGTAGCAGCCTCGCCGGTAGAGCCTGCTACGACCAAGCCGTCAGAGCCATTATTGATAAGCCATTCAGCCAGATCAGCCGCCTTTTCATAATTGACGCTGCCATCAGCATTAAAAGGAGTGACCATAGCGGTCAAAAGTCTGCCAAAATAAGGATTTTTCATTACTTACACCTCGCTTATAATTTAAACGCTTTATGAAGCGCCTTCACAGCATCGATCAGATGTTCCTGTTTGATTATCGCGGAGATAGTCGTATCAGAATCCACAGTCTGCAGGATGCTTATTTTGCAGCCGGTGAGCGCTGCAACAAAATTAGCCATAACACCGGGTACGCCGCGCATCGCCGAACCGACAACCGAAACCTTGGCACAATCCTCGGTTAAAGTATATTCAAAATCTGTACCATTTAAAACTTTATTTGTATGTTCCACATCATCGGCAAAAACCGCAAACATAGCATTGCTCTCGGATAAATTCAAACAGCCGACGCTGATACCGGCATCAGCCAGATCCTCAAACAGCTTGCGGCCGCTGGCGATATCCTCAGGATTGAGCGCAACCCGGAACTGAGCCAGATCGGTCAGATGAGTTACACCGCTGGCCAGCCTGCGCTCATTGATAGAAGTATCCTCTTCCGTTTCTGCACAATCATTTGTAATGAGTGTGCCGGGAGCATCGCTGAACGTAGATTTTACGATCAGCGGTATATTTTTCTTCATTGCGATCTCTACTGCGCGCGGATGGATAACCTTTGCGCCCTGATGCGCCATTTGACAAACTTCGCCGTAGGAGATCTGCTTCAATATCGAAGCCTCTTTTACCAAACGCGGATCCGCTGTCATAATGCCTTCGACATCAGTATAAATCTCGACACATTCAGCATGCAAAGCGGCGCCTATTGCAGCAGCCGTAGTATCACTGCCGCCGCGGCCCAAAGTAGTAAACTTGCCGTTATTTTCCGTCATGCCCTGAAACCCGCAGACAATAGGAATAACGCCTGATTCCAATAAATGATGCAAATTGCTGACATTGATATTTTTGATCCGTGCCGCACCAAACTGAGAATCCGTAATAATCCCGGCCTGACCGCCCGTAAGCGCCATAGCATTGATCCCGAATTTCTGCAGCGTCGCTGCCATAACGCAGGCTGCCATGATCTCGCCGCAGCACATCATCATATCCAGTTCGCGCACGTTGACTGAAAGATTCGTTTCCTTCAGTACCTTGATCAGGGTATCGGTAGCGTAAGGTTCTCCTTTGCGTCCCATCGCAGAAACAACTACAACCGGAGCAAAACCGCTGCGTACGGCTTTCTGCACCTTATCCTTAACAGCGATGCGCGCTTCCTGTGAAGCAACGGAAGTACCGCCGAACTTTTGCACTAAAATTTTCATGAACTGTGTCGCTCTCCTATCTTAGATCCAGCCGTTTTTGATCATCGTTTCGGCGATCTGTAAAGTATTCAGCGCAGCGCCTTTACGAATCTGATCGCCGACGACCCATATATTATAAGACTTCTCACATGATTCGTCCCTGCGCAGACGTCCTACATAAACATCGTCTTTTTCGGAAGTATATAACGGCATCGGATATTCCTGCTTAGAAGGATCATCCTGAACAGTAACTCCCGGGAATTTTGCCAGCGCTTCGCGCATAGCCCCCAGATCGACTTCTTTTTCCAGCTCGATATTTACAGACTCGGAATGACTGCGGTAAACAGGTACGCGGATCGTAGTAGCAGTGATCCGCATTTCATAATCCTCCATAATTTTTTTCGTTTCATTGACCATCTTCATTTCTTCCTTAGTATAAAGATTATCGCAGAAAACATCTATTTGAGGAATCAGATTAAAAGCAATAGGATAATGCTTCTCAGCGCTGGCGGAAGGAAGGATATTCGCAGTCATTTCCCTGCCCTCACTATGATCCCGCACCTGAGCGTCAAGCTCGTCGATACCTTCTTTGCCGGCACCGGAAACAGCCTGATAAGTAGACACGATGACACGCTTTATTTTTGCCAGGTCATAAATAGGTTTTAAAGCCATAACCATAATAATAGTAGAACAGTTTGGGTTGGCGATAATACCTTTATGCTTCAAAATAGCCTGCGGATTGACCTCCGGCACTACCAACGGTACCTCAGGGTCCATACGAAAAGCACTGGAATTATCAATGACCACCGCGCCGGCTTTCATCGCATGCGGAGCGAAATCTTTAGAAATGGAACCGCCTGCAAACAAAGCGATATCTATACCTTTAAAGGAATCGAAAGTAGCTTCTTCAACAGTGTAGGTTTTACCCATAAAAGCTATTTCTTTACCGGCGCTGCGTTTAGAAGCCAGCAGGCGTAATTCGGAAAACGGAAAGTTCCTTTCCTCGATAAGTTTCAAAAACTCGGCTCCTACCGCTCCGGTAGCGCCTAAAATAGCCACATTATATTTTTTCATCTGCTTCCCCTCCATAAATTTTATTATAACAGCTTATCCAAGCCATAAGTCAAACCAACTTTATCCATCATCTTGCGGCAGCCAAGCATCACACCGGGCATATAACATTCACGGTTGACCGGTTCGTTGCTGATGCGGAGAGTTTCGCCCTGACTTCCGAAAATGACCTCCTGAGAAGCAACATATCCGGGTAAACGCACGCTGTGGATCTTCATACCTTTATAATCAGCGCCGCGGGCACCTGCCAGCAACTCTTTTTCTTCCGGATGTCCCTGGTGCATTTCCTGACGCACCTCGGCGATTTGCTGGGCTGTAATAACCGCAGTCCCTGAAGGAGCGTCAAGCTTTTTATCATGGTGACGTTCAATGATCTCAACATTAGGAAAATATTTTGCTGCCTCGCAGGCCAGCTTGATCATCAATATTGCCCCCAAAGCAAAATTAGGAGCGATCAGAATACCTGTATTATTAGCTTTAGCCAACTCATCCAGCTCTGCCAGATCAGCCTCGCTGAAGCCTGTTGTACCAACAACCGCACGAACTCCTGCCGACAGCACTGTGCGCAGTGATGCCATTACTACATCAGGACGGGTAAAATCAACAACTACATCAGGCTTTACTACCATCAGTTTGGCTTTAAGATCAGTAGCTACTGCCATCTGATTACCGTTTTTAACCGGAATCATTTTATCGGCGCCGAAAGCATCGACTGCGGCAACAAGCTCCATATCCTCCTGTTCAAGAACAGTTTTCACGACCTCGCTGCCCATACGTCCCAAAGCGCCATTAACTAAAACCTTAATCATTAATTTCACACTCCTTATAAAAATCAAAAACCGTTGAGAGCAATACTCAACGGTCAACAGCATTGTTACATACAAATATAATCTGCATAGTTGAGATAGCCCTCCGCCTGTAAGGCGACAGTCCGGCGGTTTTTTACCGACGGCCCAGCATAACCGCATGGCTGCCGTTATACTTCGGCGGTTACCCTTTCCTTCGTTTCAGCGATCCCTCTCCGCGAAGTACTCTTGCTTTCCGCTCCTCTATCTAATAATATTCTGTTGGATTTATTATATCTCTGCGCTATACACTTGTCAAACAAAAACGTTAAATTTCTTTAAAATATAACATTTTTTACTTTTTTTGTAACTAAAGGCGATTTAAGGCCTCTATCACTATTTAAAATCCGGGAAACAAATTTTTTCCCAAACTCCTCAAAGCTCCTCCAATCTCCTTCAATCTCCTCAATATTCCTCATTTGCTTTAATATTACCGCTAAGGTAGGATATAGATACAGGAACTTGCGCAAGTTTCGGAAAGGGTGTCCCAAATGTACAGCAAAATAAATGTAAAACAAAGTTTCTCGGACTTCATCTTATATATTTTCCCGTCCGTAGTTACAATGGTTCTGGTATCGTTCTATTCAGCGATCGACAGCTGGTTCCTGGCACAATACATATCAACTAACGCCATGGCCGCTATCAATATCGTCCTGCCTTACTCAAACCTTATCTGGGGTCTGGCCGTCATGTTTACCTGCGGCTCCTGTGCCCTGGTCGGCATTAAGCTGGGCGAAGGCAAACGCAGTTTAGCCAATACCTACTTCACCTCAATGTTCTGGTTTCTGACGGGATTTACGGCAATTTTTGCAATCGTCGCTTACTTTAATATGGACCGTATTATTTATTCTCTGGGTTCTACAGCGCTGCTGTTTGAAGATTGTAAAACTTACCTTAAATATATGATTTTAGGTACGCCGATCCTGGCGGTCAAGCTGTTCCTCGAATATTATATCCGTCTGGACGGCAGACCTGCCTATTCTCTGGTAATGTCCTTAACAGGATTTATCCTCAACATCGTCTTAGACTATTATACTATCGTTGTTTTAGGCTGGGGAGTTTTCGGCGCCTCGATTTCTACGATCACCTCGATCGCCATCTCCACGCTGATGGGTCTGGTTTATTTCAAACTCTACGAAACAAACCTGAAATTTACCAAATTCCACTGGAACAAATGGTACTTTATCAAGTCCAGCTTCAACGGCGCCGGCGAAATGCTCACCGAGCTTTCCTCGGGTATCGTAACGATTTTCTTTAATATCGCTATTATCAAATTTGCCGGCGAGGATGGCGTTGCGGCTATGGCCGTCAACATCAACATCTTCTACTTCCTCATCAGCATCTATCTTGGTATAGCAACAGGCGCACAGCCGGTTATCAGTTATGCCTACGGCGCGCAAAACAAAAAACGCCTGGGCGAGATCATCGATCACTGTAAAAAAGCCATTCTTTTTGGCTCCCTGGCGGTCTTCACCTTAGCCCGTTTTTACGGCGCCAACATCATCTCCTGGTACATCGGCGATAACCAGCAGGTCATTGATTTAGCAGTACACGGTTTCAGGATGTTCTCCTACTGCTTTATCTTCCTGGGCTTCAATATCTTTATCGCCGGCTTCTATACCGCTATAGGTAACGGACTGATCGCAGGCATCATCTCGCTGCTGCGTTCGCTGATATTCGTACTGGCAGCCTTATTTACCCTGCCTTCACTGATAGGCATCAACGGCATCTGGCTCTCTGTACCTTTCGCAGAACTGGCAACAATGGCGATTTCGATAGTCTTTTATCTGATGTTCGTCAACAGCTACTTCAAAAAGCTGGTGTAATAAGCAATAAAACTCAATCATCCGCAAAACTCTGCCCTCATCGGCAGAGTTTTTTTGTTTTTCTGTATGCTGTTAAAGTTTTATATAGCCTTTTTATTTTGTAAATCTGCTAGAACGTGAATCTCAACCCGGCGTTAAACTGCCAGTCGGTACGAACCGTACTATTTAAAGTTTTCAGCGCATCAAAATACAAATTGCTGTTTTTGGTAATGCCCAAATTTGCGCCCAACCCGATTTCATACCAGCTCCCAGTCAGGTCGCCTGTCTGCATAGCCAAACTTTTAATGCCATAATATCCTGTTGAACCGCCGTTGCCGCCGAAGTCGTGCAGCAGTGATGCTTTGACATAGGCATTGCTCGGGCGCCCGCCAATGCTAAACTCTTTACCACCCAAGAAGCCTAAACGTACAATAGCGCTGTTAACTCCATCCTGCCGGATGCTGACACCATTAGACGTTGTATAATCAACTCTACTAATATGGCCCAGGCTAAGTTCGGCCTGCGGTTCTACGAACCAGCCTGCGTTCAGGTCCTGTCTGTAGCCGTATTCGGCGCTGATACCGTAAGCCCAGGTATCATAATCGGCTTTGGCGGCATTGCCGCTTAAATCGACCAGTTTAAAGTCATTAGTCAGCTTGCTGCCGCGGGCGATAACATCCAGATAATGTCCCTTGCTGCCCAGCCAGCTGCCATACAGGCCCACTCCTGTGCTGCTCAGATCACCGCTGCCTACCGTATAGCCGGCGTTGCTGTCGATGCGGTTGACGGCGATACCTGTATAAAGCTTACCGCCTTTGTAGTCCTGCACTTTGTCTATACCGCCCTGAAAGCCTGTGTAATCCTGACTGAAACTACTGTCATAATTACTGTCAGCACTCAGCTCACCGCGATAGTAGCGGGCCCAGACGCCGCCTTTTCCCGCTTCGGTACCACTGCGCAGCTCACCCATACGTTTCATAACGTTGTTGCCTTCGATCCGCCAAACATTGCGCAATGCCAAACTCGCGTCATTACTGATAATCATCGTATCAGACGGTCCAATATCTTTGTTCAAATCGATTTTACTTATCCGAACCTCTGTATCATCAACTACTACAGTCGGTGTTGCCGAAAAACGAGAAAGCGGGTCATCCATTATACTTTCCTTCCCAACGAAATTACCCAGTGTCTGACCGTTCAGGTCAGCAACACTCAAAACTACAACATTACTGCCGCTGATACTATCAGCACTGCTGCCGTCAAAAGCTTTGTCATAACCAACAGTAATGTATTGTTCTTCCATACTGCTGCCAGATGCCAGCTTAGCAAAATTAAATCTGTCCGATTTGTTATTTGCCAGGTCTGTCGTTACCCTAAATTCATTACTGCCTGACAGCTGCAGGGTGCCGCCGGTAACCTTCCTGTCGGCACTGGTACCGCTGAAGCCAAGGGTAGCATTGTTCAAAGATGTCAGTACATTATTATCCGGTGTTGAAGCTCCGTCACTGGTATTCAGCTCGGCATTACTGCCAAATAGAACTGTACCTTTATCGGCATAAACTGCGTAGGCTTCGTTAGTCACACTACCAGCGGCAGCTTTAGCACCGATCTTGATAGTGTCGCCGCTTTTCGCACTCAAATCGATTACCGCCCCCTGATTGGCATACACACCATAAGCTTTCGCTTCTTTTCCAGCGGCTCCGTCACTGCCTGATGTAGCGACACCACTATCATAACCATCATTAGAACTAGTAGCTCCTGCACCGCCAGCACCAGCAACAGCTTCTGCACTAATCTTATCTGCAACGATCACAGTACGGCTGCTGCCACTGCCAAAAACACCGTAAGCATTGGCACTGCCGCCATCACCGCCGTCACCGCCTGTACCTGCAGCAACGTAAGAGGAACCATCTGATTTATCTACGCCACCGCCTGCGCCGCCAGTGCCGCCGTTAGCACTGATCGTAATTTTAGCCACTGTTACGCCGGCACTGCCGCCGCTGTTACTGACGCCATAGGCAGCAGCAGCCCCGCCTTTACCGCCCTTGCCGCCGGTTACTCCAGCCCCGGTAGCATTTACAAAACCACTGCGAGGTTTTTGGCTGGTACCACCGGTAGCCTGCACTGTAATTTCAGCCACTGTCAAATTTTCTGCTAATCCGCCTAAAACATTGATACCGTAAGCGGCCGCAGCTCCACTGTCTGCGCCAGCGCCGCTGATCGTACTATAGGTGCTCAATCCCGCGCCGCCAGCACCACCGGTAGCAGTTATTTCCAGCTTCTGTACATCTGCCGTCAGGCTGCCGTCCGTATTTTGTAAGCCGATAGCTGTCGCCTCGCCGCCTTCGCCGCTTACCCTTTCGGCAGCTAATATTGCCGCATCAGCCTCTGATACGTTTTCTAGTCTATAAGCACTAGTGCCGCCACTGCCACCAATGGCCATGATCTTGATATCTTTAGCTGTAACATTACTGCTGCCGCCCCGGTTATCAATGCCGGCGGCCAATGCCTCGCCGCCTTTGCCTGCAGCAGACTGCACCGCTCCTGTCGCTGTCAGTAAACCTTCACTTTCCAGTTCTAGCCAGTTTAACTTGCCACCGTTACCGGCAGTAGCTTTAATGTCAATTGCCTCCGCAACATTCAGCTGTACTGCTCCGCCTGTACTGCTGATACCGGCTGCATAAACAGCTCCGCCGGCACCGCCGTTGCCACTGATCCTGTTTACAACATCGCTGCTGTCATTACCATTCTTATTCGTAAGTTCAATTTTTATTGTTTTTATGTTACCGTCGGTCTGTCCACCTTCGGCATTGACGCCAAATGCAGTGATCTTTCCGGTATTGCCGGTCTTGCCGGCTGCAGCCGCTGAATTACCGGTACCAGCACCTATACCACCGACGCCGCCATTTATATAGTTACCACTGTATGTTACGTTATCGATGGTTATGTTTTGCAAATCTAAATGAGCTATCCCGCCGTTTACATCAACGCCGTAAGCATAGGCATTGCCACCGTTGCCTCCGTCAACACCTTTACCAGTATTGACCTCTGTCCTTGTGCCGCTGCCATCTGCACCGAGAACCTTATCAAACACTATATCTCCGGTCAGCTTTGCGCTTACCTCGCCGCCATTGACCTGGATACCATAAGCTGCTGCATCACCGCCATCAGACAATTTAGTTCTTTCTGTCGCGATTACATCAACATTTAAATTATAAACTTCACTATCAGCGATAACCTTGATCTTACCGGCAGTAAAATCAACAGTACCGCTGTCCACCTTAAGGCCTACTGCCATCGCTTCGCTATGTTTGTCTCCAGCTATATCCGTTCTACCACCTATTCCCGGAGTATGATAAGTCATTCCAGCTTTTACAGTGATATCAGCCGCTGTAATAGTAAGATCATGCTTAAGCTCGAGCCCGTAAGCCGCTGCCGCGCCGCTAACGCCGGACGTTCCCTGGTAAGCGCTGCCATTCGCTCCTGCGTAAGCACTTACTGCTATATCTCCTGTTGTGACGCTGCTCAGAGTTCCGTCTATCGTTACTTTAGCGATAGCGTCGCCGCCTTTAGCCCCCTGCTTTACTGTTGGGTCGTCGGCATTATCCTCACCACCCTTGCCGCCAGTCGCTTTAATTGAGATGAGCTGACCGGAAAGATCGCTCGTTTTGATCACTCCGGTATAACTTAGATCTTCACCATCAGTAATGCCTCCGCTGGCACTAAAATCATTGCCGGGAGTTCCGCTTTTCGTAAACTCACCGCCGTGCTTAATTTCTTCATTTTCTAGTAATATTTTTTCTGCGGCATACACCTCATTGACGACTATATTGATGCCGCTGGAATAGACGATCGACATCGCCATCAGGGTATGGGCTATTTTCTTGGCTAAACCTGCTTTACGAGACATTTGCATACTTCCTTCCCAAATTCATCATTCATATTTGTCTTTCAAAAAATATTTTAATAAGGCTTCGTAATACGACGCCGATTCGGCATATTTACCCTGCTTATACAGCAGCCGCGCTGTCATCATCACCGTCTGAACACTTTTGCCGTCAACAGGCCGCAGATCGCTCCACAGTGATTTTTTAACGTACTCCCAGTACAATTCTTTGGCGCCACTGTCCATATAATAGATATGCCACGGCTTGATATAATCGATATAATGCACCAGCACTACATCCAGTTCCTCGTTCAGTGTCGTGTTGTTGATGACAATACCGTTATAAATTTTCGGCAGTTCGGTAAACCAGCCATCGATAACGCCGTTGAGTGCGTCCTGGTCGCCCCAGAGTATTTTGGTGTTGCCTACCTGTTCCAGCCATCGGAACAGCTTCTGCGTCAGCTTTTGCTGCCGCCACTTTACCAAATCCATTAAAAGCACGCCGGAATTGAAATAACGGCCGTTCTTCAAACCGATACGCCCGCAGCTGCGATCCTCACCCCAGTCACGTACAGCTCCTAAAACTCTGCCCTGCAGATCGGTATGCCACAACGGCAGGATGTCGTCTTTGCAGATGATGTCGGCATCCAGATAGATAAGCCGCTTAACTGATTTTGGCAGCAGATCGACAAACAGATAGCGGTAATACATGGCCTGCGTGATATGACCCGGCGGTACGATAAATGTCATCCCCTCGGTGCTGGTGATCTGGTAGAAGTGCAGTGTCAGGTTACGGTATAACTGCTCCGTCTTTTTTAATCTGTCCATATCCTCCGGCAATAATTCGTCATAGACGATATGGATATTTAAATCATGTTGAATGTTGTTATGCACCAGTGAGGTAATGGTGATCCCGGCGAATCTGCCGAAGTTTTTGTCGATCCCAAAACCGATATGTATTTGTTCTGCCACTTTGCGCCTCCTTTCTTTCCCAGTTCAGTCTTTTTCGGTCTTTACTGCTTTTTGTTCTGCCGCGCTGCCCCCTTAGAAAAACTTGTTTATATCCTCGCAGTTATTACTGCGGAGCTGGTATTGAGAGTTTTTATCCAAGCTGCAAAAAGTACAGCCGCTGCTTTCAGCGGCCCTTACTCAGCTGCAGCAGCTTCAGCAGCAGGCGCACTTCCTCCAGCGAGTACTGCTCCTGTTCGTCAGTTTCTGCGGCTGCAGTTTCAGTAACCCGCTCACTTTCTGCACCCGCCGCCTGTTCGTCAGCCTCGGCATCATGTGCCTGTGCCCATTCAGCCGCCGCTTTTCTGTCCAGCAGTGTTTCCAGCGTGCAGTCCAAAACATTGGCGCTGCGCACCAGCAGCTTTAAGCTGACCTGCACATTGTTATGCTCGATATTGCTCAGATGGGTCTGACTGATGCCGATACGTTCGGCAAACTGCTGCTGGTTGAACTGACAGGCACCGCGCAGCAGGCGGATATTACTGCCGATACGCGGCAGGCAGCTTTCATCGTACATACTTCACCTCAGTTTTCGAGAATATTAGTATTTTAATTTAAAATATCGAAACCAAAGCATCACTTTTTTGTTTTATATCAAAAACATTTGTTATAGTAATAACCGTAATCATTATAGCACGTTTGTACCCCCCCGCAAGACACTTGCTTTGAGCCTGTGTAAAACGTCTGCGAGTCTTGCCCGGCGCATTACGCCAGCGGCTTTAAAACTGTTGACGTCTGCGCGTTTTTTTAAGGCCTAAAAAAACCGCCAGCCGAAGCAAGCGGAAATAATTATTTTAAATTTTTTGCTGATATAGCATAATTCTCTGCTCTTAATATATAAAGGGGATTTTAGAAAACAAAAAACACAGGCTTGCTAGCCTGTGTTTTTTTATGTTTTTAAAGATATTATACAGCGATCAAATCATTAGGACTTGGTACTGCCAAAACCGCCGCCGCGAACAGCTTTGTCAATATCGGCATCTCCGTCTGCTACAAGATATTTATAAAAGATGCCTTGGGCCACACGCTCATTTTTGGCAAGCGCTACAGGTTCAGTCCCCATATTAAGCAACGCCAGCATGATATGGCCCTCGTTATCTGCATTATTATAATAGTCGGCATCAATGATGCCCTGATTATTAACAAGAGAAATATGCTTTTTTACGGCGATGCTGGAACGGATATGCACGCCTAAATATTCGTCATCCTGCATATAGGCCTTGATACCAGTCGGTACCAGCTGCAATTTTCCTGGCAGCAGTTCTATATCTTCCGGCAGACAGATATCATAGCCTGCAGATTTCTGTGTTTTACGCTCCGGCATCGAAAACTCGACCGCAGCATATTTAGTGATTTTTTCAAAGCCTCTTACTTTCATAGTACACCTCGCTTATAAAAAATCCCGCCGAAGGAATCAGCGGGATCTTAAATTTCTTGCTTATTTTTCCAAACCGTTAGCCAAAACAGCTTTGCGGGAAAGGTTGATGCGACCTTTTTGGTCGATCTCGGTTACTTTGACAACGATTTCATCGCCAACAGAAACCACATCTTCAACCTTGCCTACACGTTCGGTAGAAAGTTGGGAAATATGGACCAGACCCTCTTTACCCGGCAGAATCTCGACAAAAGCGCCGAAATTCATAAGGCGGGTAACTTTACCGGTATAAACCTTGCCAACTTCAGCATCAGCAACGATACCGTGGATCATATCAATAGCTTTAGCAGCAGACTCGCTGTTTACTGCAGCGATGAAAACCTTACCGCTGTCGTCGATATCGATTTTAGCACCGGTTTCTTCAACGATCTTTTTGATCATTTTGCCGCCGGGGCCGATTACTTTGCTGATTTTTTCAGGATCTACGCTGATCGTAGTGATTTTCGGAGCATATTGAGACAGCTCTTTGCGCGGTTCGGAAATGCATTCCATCATGATACCCATGATATGATCGCGGCCGCGTTTAGCCTGTGCCAAAGCCTGGGTGAAGATATCTTTATTGATACCGTCGATTTTGATATCCATCTGGATTGCAGTGATACCTTTATCAGTACCGGCAACTTTAAAGTCCATATCGCCCAAGGCATCTTCCAGACCCTGGATATCGGTGAGGATAGTGAAATATTCGCCGTCCTTGACCAGACCCATGGCTACGCCTGCTACAGGTGCTTTGATAGGCACGCCTGCATCCATCAAAGACAGGGTGCTGGCGCAGACGCTGCCCATAGAGGAAGAACCGTTAGATTCCAGAGTTTCGGAAACCAGACGGATAGCATACGGGAATTCGTCTTCGGAAGGAATGACCGGCAGTAAAGCACGTTCTGCCAAAGCGCCGTGACCGATCTCACGACGTCCGGGACTGCGCATGGGTTTGGTTTCACCAACGCTGTACGGAGGGAAATTATAATGATGGATATAACGTTTAGTATCTTCTACTCCCAAACCGTCAAGGATCTGTGCTTCACGCAGCGGAGCGAGTGCCAGAACGTTGAGGATCTGAGTTTGGCCGCGGGTAAAGAGCGCACTGCCATGCGGACGTGCAAGCAGGCCTACTTCGCAGGTAACAGGACGTACTTCATCCAGCTGACGTCCGTCAGGACGGATCTTATCAACGGAAATAGTACGGCGAACGATCTTTTTCACCAGCTTTTGCGTGATGTAAGCTACGTCTTTTGCATTATCAGGATATTTTTCAATGAAAACTTCTGCGATTTCAGCTTTTACCTTAGCAACGTTTTCTTCACGCTCTAATTTATTAGCATCCATCAAAGCTTCTTTCAGTTTATCTGCGCCATAGGCTTCGATCTCGGCAGCGATTTCAGCAGGAGGTTCATAAACAGGAACTTCCATTTTAGGTTTACCGACTTCAGCCATGATTTTTTCCTGGAAGGCTACCAGCTCTTTAATAACGCCGTGGGCAAACCAGATAGCGTCAAGCATTGTTTCTTCAGAAACTTCTTTCGCACCGGCCTCAACCATCAAAATAGCGTCTTTAGTACCGGCAACAGCCAAGTTCAGCAAGCTGACCTTAGCCTGTTCCACAGTAGGATTGATAACAAATTCACCATCGACAAGACCAACGCGTACACCTGCGATCGGACCTTCGAAGGGGATATCGGAAATAGATAAAGCGCAGGAAGCGCCGATCATTGCCGGCATATCCGGAGCATTATCAGGGTCAACAGATACAGCAGTAGCTACTATCTGCACATCATTATGATAACCGTCAGGGAACATCGGACGGATCGGACGGTCGATCAGACGGCTGGTCAAAATGGCCTGCTCGCCGGGACGACCTTCACGTTTGATAAAGCCGCCGGGGATTTTACCGACAGCGTACATTTTTTCTTCAAAATCTACAGTCAACGGAAAGAAGTCTACTCCTTCCCTGGGTGTTTTTGTACCAGTTACCGCAACAACTACTGCGGTATCGCCATAACGAACCAATACGGCTCCATTTGCCTGCTTAGCGATCTTACCGATTTCCATGGTAAGCGTTCTGCCGCCAAGCTCCATACTGTAAGTATGCATTCTTCTGCCTCCTCTAAGTTTTCACAATTTAGGTTACCTGATTGTATTCGCCATAAATTGCGTTTCTCCTTTTACTTTTTTAAATTTTCTTAAAAAATCTTTACTGTAACTCCCTGCTTTTTCTGTAGACAAAACTATATAAAAAAGCACAGGCACTAAGCCTGCGCTTTTAAACAGTTTGCTTCAGATCATCTTTCCCGCTAATATTTCTCGATAATCCTGATAGTTTTCTTCCAGCAGTCTGGGAGTATCCAGGCCATAAGGGCATTTTGCCTTACATTTACCGCAGTGCAGGCAGTCTTCGATCTTTTTCATCATAGCCTGGGCCTTGTCAGTAAGCTGCGCTGCCTGCGGTGCTCTCCTGATCATCAGCGACATTCTGGCACAGGAATTGATCTCTATTCCCACCGGACAAGGCATACAATAGCCGCAGCCACGGCAGAAACTGCCGATCAGCTCCTGCCGGTCTTTATTGATTACTGTCTGCAGCTCTGCTGTCAGAAGCGGTGGGCAGTCGATATAGTTCAAAAATTCATCCAGTTCATTTTCACGCTGCACACCCCAAATAGGCAGTACATGATCAAACTGCGCCAAATAAGCATAAGCGGCTGCAGAATTATTTATCAGCCCTCCCGCCAGTGCCTTCATGGCAATAAAGCCCATGCCGTGAGCAGCACATGCACGGACAAGCTCCAGTTCCTTCTCAGTCGTCAGATAACTGAAAGGAAACTGCAGCGTTGCATACAAGTCAGATTCTATGGCCTCGCCGGCTACTGCCAAACGATGGTTAGTAATGCCGATGAAACGGATCTTCCCCTGTTCCCTAGCCTGCTGCATCGCTTCATACAAGCCGCTGCCGTCACCCGGTTTAGGGCAAAAGGCAGGATTATGAAATTGATAAATATCTATATAATCAGTTTGCAGCAGGCGCAGACTGGTTTCCAGGTCATTCCAGAATCCTGCTGCTGTAACAGACGGTGTTTTAGTCGCAATAAATACCTGCTCGCGGATACCCTTTAGCGCGACGCCAAGCTTTGCTTCACTGTCCGTATAACTACGGGCCGTATCAAAAAAATTTATACCTCGTTCAAACGCCCTGCGCACCAATTTTACTGCGTCGTCCTGCGGTATCCTCTGAATCGGCAGTGCGCCAAAACCGTTTTTATTGACAGTGATCCCTGTTTTGCCCAAGCTAACTTCAGTCATCGTAACGCCCCATTTCTCACTCGATTTCTACTACAAATATAGCATAGAAATAAATAAAAGTCGAACAAAGCGCCGCAGCTCTATGTTCGACTTCACTTTTGAACTAGCTTTAAATATGCTGAGTTTTAGTAAAAATATTTTTATTAGCTTCGATACTTTGGCTGCTGCCCACAACACACAAATACTTCTCGCTTAGTGTATCCCTGATCAGCGGCGCCAGCTTCTGCAGGTCGGCATTCGTCAAGTCTATGATCTCACTGCGCATTTGCTGCCGCATTGCCGTATCTACCTGTTTTAGATGATAAACTCCAGCCTGCTCCAAACGCATGGAGTTGGTCAGAGGCGTATCCAGACCGCTGATCGTGCCGATGATGTATTTTGTCAGCTCACGTTCCGAGAGCTCCAGTTTTTCGAGCCAGGACGGCATATCATAATATGCCTGCAGCGATTCTTTCAACTTCGGATCACGGTAGGAAGCAAAAAACATGGTCCCGTTACGGTCAAAACGCGCCGTCGCACCGTAAGCGCCGCCCTGTACCCTGATTTTAGTCCACAGATATTCGTAACGCAGGATAGTTTCCAGTACCTTCATTGCGCCGTGGAACTGATAGCCAAATTTGTGAAAATCACCGCCGGCAGCAACATATTGTACCTTGCCGGGTGTCATGATCCCTTCATTTTCTCCCGGCGCCTCTAAAAACTGCGGTGTTTTACCGGCAACAGCTGACTGCGGCAGTAAAGCTGCAAAATTCAGAGCCTGCTCTAAAACCAGCATCCGTTCGCTTTCTTCACAGGAATAAGCCAGAAGATATTTGCTGCTTTCAAAGAAAATACCCAACAGCTGCCTTAATTTTGCTAAGGTATCCTCTGCCCTGCCAGCAAAGTCGGCTGACAGCTCTTTTAAAAATTCGTAATAGCTGAATTGATCCTGTTCATTGACTCGGGCTGCCGTTGAAAAATATGAAGCCAGACGGGTACAGGCTACAGTCTGCCCCCGAGAGAAGAAGCTGCTGTCCCAATCTGTTTTTACTTCGTCTAAAATTTCCTGCAGCCGTTTGGCGTCGTCTATTTTACTGCCAAGCGCAACTGCCTGCAGAATGTCGAACAATTTATCCAGATTAGCTGTCAGCGCTTTAGCCTGAACGGTGAACTTGATCGTATAATCGTTAGCGTCGTCGGCAGCTGAGTAAGCATGCATCTGGAAAGAAACACCGCCGGTATATTTGTTAGAGGCCGTGGCCAGCTCCTGATAGGTATACTTGTCGGTATTAAATTTTCCAAGCACATCACTGAGCAGATAACAGTAAGGCAACAGATCTTTATCAATACCTGTCAAATCAAAATACCAGTTCAGATAAGCTATTTTATTGGTAAAAGCCGGTATATATAAGATATCGTTTGTTCCCAGCTGTTTCAAAACAGTTTCTGTAACTTCTACTTCACGTCTGATATCGCTGCGTTCCAACAGCGGGATCGTTTCCAGCGCCTCGGCAGTATCAGCTGCAGCCTGGCGTTTGTGCAGTTCGCTGCACAGTTCGATATTTTGGGCGATAGTTTCAGTATCCATCGACGCTTTGAGCGCAGCCATTTTTTCTGCCAGTACTTCCTGCTCCCGTTCCTCTTTCCCCTGCTCAGGATCCAGAGTCACTATAACCTTATGGGTATTGTCCAGCAGATAATTTTCAATCAGCTGCTCATAATAACGTGTTTTGATACCTTCGCGCAGCTGCTGTAAAGCCTCAGTATAGCGCAGACCTGCTAAAGGATCTCCGTCATACAGCCAGGAATCCATCACGCTGATACCATAAATCAAGCCTTTGGGATAAGCGCCGAAATCAGCTTCCCGCAGCTTAAATTCCAAATAATTGAGATGTGCCTCTAACAGCTCTTTATCGATGCCGTTGATCGTCAGCTGCTGCAGCGTGTGATAAATAATACTGATAAATTTATCGCGCTGTTCCGGTTTGGAACCGGCGGCTTTAATCGAAAAGATCGGCTGGCGGTAGCTTCCGGCATAAGAGCCGCTAATGTCTTTGGCAACACCGGATTGCAGCAACGCCAGACGCAGCGGCGCCGAATTGCCTTCCAGCAGAACACTTTCCAATACTCTTAATGCCATCGAGGTTTTAACATCACGTGCATCACCAGTAACTATATGCAGTTCGTGATAAGTTTTATCTTCGGTAGCTTCGTCAGCTCCAACCGGATAAGTGCCAAGAACTTCCTGCGTTCTGGCAAAAGCATTCTGCAGAGGTATTTCCGAGTTCACTGCGCCGGTGCGTTTAAAGCCGCTCAAATATTCGTCGTTCAGATACTGCAGTGTTGTTTCGATCTCCATATCGCCATACAGATAAATAAATGAATTTTCAGGGCTGTAATAAGTGGTATGGAAATGCTCGAAAGCTTCCTGAGTCAATTCTGGGATAGCATCCGGATGGCCGCCGGATTCAAAGCTGTACGGCGTGTCGGGGAACAATGCCTTCATTGCCTCATAGTCAAGCAAAGCATCAGCAGAAGAAAATACGCCCTTCATTTCATTATAGACGACCCCGTTATAGCTCAAAGCGTCCGTCGGTGCCTCAATATTATAATGCCAGCCCTCCTGGCGCAGGGTATAGGGATTTTCATAAATCAGCGGATAAAAAACAGCGTCCAGATAAACATCCATCAGATTTTGAAAATCTTTGGCGTTGCGGCTGGCAACCGGATACATAGTCTTATCAGGATAAGTCATTGCGTTCAGAAAAGTATTCATTGAACCTTTAACCAGTTCTACAAATGGCTCTTTTAAGCGATACTTGCGCGAACCGCACAACACTGAATGCTCTAAAATATGCGCCACACCTGTATCATCATACGGTGGCGTCCTGAAGCTGATCGAAAAAACCTTATTATCATCATTGTTACCTAAATATAAAAGTCTGGCACCGCTGTAAGTGTGCTCCATCACATATGCTTCTGACTGAATCTCGTCGATATAAGCAGCCTGCCTGATCACAAAGCCGCTGTATTGTTTATTTACGTCTAATTTCATTTTTGCCTCCGAATATTTAACATTTGTCATTATTTTATCACAAATCGTCCACACCAACTAAAAAATCTTTGTGACAACTTGTCAAAATAAAATATTTTCTTTATAATAAACTTAGCGACGTTAGATTGATGTTTCTTTGATGTCATATTTTTTTAGGAGGAGCAATTATGGACCAAACTCGTTTTACTCTGCGTATTCATCCCCTGATTATGAAAAAATTAAAAGTAATTGCTGATCACAACGGCCGTTCTGTCAACAAAGAGATTGAACAGATTTTGAAGTGGATCATCGACGATTTTGAAAATAAATGCGGTAAAATACGTACTGAAGAACTGGATCTGATCGACCACCCTGAAAAAAAAGCTAAAATCGAGCCTGTTAAAGACCGCCCGATGGATATGCTTTTTAAACTGTAAGTCCACAAACTAAAACGCGCATCTGCATTGCAGGTGCGCGTTTTCATTTTATTATTTAAAGTAGTTGACACCGGAAACAAAGATTTTCTGATCTTTATTGCCGGTAATATTGCGATACAGACCATCTACAAAGCGTTCACTGTGGCACATTTTACCGAAAACGCGTCCGTCGGGACTGGTAATGCCTTCGATTGCATACAGCGAACCATTGGGGTTATAGGGCATTTCCATAGTAGGAACTCCCTGTGGGTCTACATACTGCGTTGCGACCTGTCCGTTTTTGAACAGCTCTTTGATAACAGATTCAGGCGCATAGAAACGGCCTTCACCATGAGATACTGCTACCGCATGGATATCACCGGGTTCTACTTCACTCAGCCATGGAGATTTATTGGAAACGATACGGGTGTCGACGATCTGCGATACATGACGGCCAATATTATTAAAGGTCAGTGTCGGAGATTCTGTTTCCAGATCTCTGATTTCGCCATAAGGCAGCAAACCTAATTTTACCAGTGCCTGGAAACCATTGCAGATGCCAAGCATTAAGCCGTCACGTTCATTCAGAAATTCAGTTACCGCTTCTTTGATCCTGGGATTACGGAACATGGTAGCGATAAACTTACCGCTGCCGTCCGGCTCGTCACCGGCACTGAACCCGCCTGGCAGCATAACGATCTGAGAATTTTTGATCATGCTGACCATCTTTTCTACTGACTCATCAATAGCCTGGGCAGTAAGATTTCGAATGATAAATACGTCTGCAACCGCACCGGCTTCTTCAAAAGCTCTGGCACTGTCATATTCGCAGTTTTGTCCCGGGAATACCGGAATAAAGACCCGCGGTTTTGCTAAGGTCACAGGAGCTGTCAGCGGCAAATCAGCTCTATATAACGGCTGATTTAATTCACCTTGAGCTTTTTCTTCGATTTTATAGGGGAAAATTTCCTGCAGCGGTTCCAGATATTCTTCCTGAGCCGCGTCAAGCCTGATAGCGCTATCGTTGATGGAGATAAACTGTTCTGCTGTCAGATGACCCAGAAGCATACAGTCCAGACCGTCAAACAATTCTTCGATACTGGTTCCGTCTGCCATTTCCAGCACCATACCACCAGGCTGCAGCGTAAATAAACGCTCAGTATCCTGGAACGGTTTAATGAATTCAAAACCCAGCTGATTGCCAAGGCACATAGTAGTAACGGCAGCGGCAATACCGCCTTCTTTTACAGCAGCAGCGGCAAGCACCTTACCTGCCAGAACCGCTTTATGTACAGCACGCATATTTTTACGCAGCGCTGCAAAATCCAAAACTTCAGCATTATCGCGCGGACAGGACAAGAATACCACTTTATGACCAGCTGCTTTAAATTCTGCAGAAACAGCTTTTTCTCCATCGATAACATCAACAGCAAAAGAAACAAGTGTCGGCGGCACTGTTTTATCCATAAAAGTACCAGACATACTGTCTTTACCGCCAATAGCCGGCAAATCAAGCGCGTCTAAAGCTGTAAAAGCACCTAAAAGAGCGCTGAACGGCTGTCCCCAAACTTCAGTATTATTAAGCTTGGGGAAATATTCCTGCAAAGTCAGACGCAGTTTATCAGGGTCAGCACCCAGGCATACTGCACGCACAACAGACTCAACTACTGCATACATTGCGCCGTGGAACGGGCTCCAGCATGCAACATCAGGATGATAGCCGCAGGCCATGACAGAAGCGGCAGTAGTCGTGCCATTGAGCACCGGCAATCGGCAAACCATACCTTCGCTCGGCGTAAATTGTGTTTTTCCGCCGAATGGCATCAATACCGTGCCGCGGCCAATAGTGCTGTCAAAACGTTCGGAAAGTCCTTTCTGACTGCAGACATTTAAACGGTTTAAATTTCCCAGCCAGGCTTGTTCCAGAGAAGCAGCTTTATTAACACATTCAGGTACTTTATCAAAAGCATTTTCGCCTTCAGCAGCTTTAACTGTGATATTAGTATGCTGCGCTACACCATTGGTATCGAGGAATGCCCGTGCCAAATCAACGATTTTTTCTCCGCGCCAGTACATAACCAGACGTGGGTTATCAGAAACCTCAGCTACAACTGTGGCTTCCAGGTTTTCTTTATCAGCATGTTTAATAAAATCATCAAGATCTTTGGCTTCAATTACGACGGCCATACGTTCCTGCGATTCAGAAATCGCCAGTTCCGTACCGTCAAGCCCTTCATATTTTTTAGGAACTTTATCAAGATTTACGACCAGACCGTCAGTCAGTTCACCAATAGCAACGGAAACGCCGCCTGCACCGAAGTCATTACAGCGCTTAATCATCGCCGTAACAGCAGGGTTACGGAACAAACGCTGGATTTTACGTTCTGTAGGAGGATTACCTTTCTGGACCTCAGCACCACAGGAAAGCAGCGAATCTACAGTATGTTCTTTAGACGAACCGGTTGCGCCGCCACAGCCATCACGTCCGGTACGGCCGCCCAGTAATACGATCAGATCGCCTGCAGACGGACGTTCACGACGTACAGTATCACGCGGAGCAGCGCCAATAACAGCGCCGATTTCCATTCGTTTAGCAACAAACTTATCATGATAATATTCCTGTACATGACCGGTTGCCAGACCTATCTGATTACCATAAGAACTGTAACCGGCAGCAGCACCGACAGTTATTTTTCTTTGAGGTAATTTACCTGGCAGAGTTGCTTCGATCGGTACGCGCGGATCAGCAGAACCGGTAACGCGCATAGCCTGATAAACATAGGAACGTCCTGAAAGCGGATCGCGGATCGCACCTCCCAAACAGGTAGCTGCGCCACCAAATGGCTCAATTTCCGTAGGATGATTATGCGTTTCATTTTTAAACATAACTAGCCATTCTTCTGTTTTACCGTCTATTTCTACCGGAACAACGATCGAGCAGGCATTGATCTCTTCAGAAACGTCCAAATCGTCAAGTTTACCTTCCGAACGCAGTTTTTTCATACCGATAACAGCGATATCCATCAATGTTACCGGGCGCTCGGTATCCTCTCCGTAAACAGCATCACGGGTAGCCATATACTTATCGAAAGCCGCTTGAATAGGTTTATTATACTCGCCAGCTTCAATTTCAACATCTTCTATCTGCGTCATAAAAGTCGTATGACGGCAGTGATCGGACCAATAAGTATCAAGTACTTTTATTTCGGTAATAGTAGGTTCACGGTGTTCTTCATTAAAATATTTCTGACACCACATCATATCTTCCAAGCTCATTGCCAGACCCATTTCCTGGCGCAGCGCTTCCATTTCATCGCTGTTCTTGGTCAAAAAACCGGCAACCGACTTGATCCTGGCAGGTTCTTCACAGGTTGCGATCAAAGTGGCAGGTTTCTCCCACTCTGCTTCCCTGGCTTCAACAGGATTTATACAGTAGCTTTTGATTTTAGCGAGTTCTGCTTCGGTCAAATTTCCTTCTAAAATATAAATTTTAGCAGAAGCTACCATCGGACGTTCTTTTTGCGTAATCAGCTGAATAGCCTGTTCGGCAAAATCCTCCCTTTGGTCATATTGTCCGGGAAGATATTCCACGGCAAAAGCACAGCAGCCTGCAGGCACTTCAAAAATTTCGTCAGTAACAATATCTACCGGAGGTTCCGACAACACTATTTTTCTTGCAGCAGCAAATTCTTCATCACTGACGCCCATCACGTCATAACGATTTAAGATTCTGATGCCTGTCAGATTTTTCATGCCTAAGTTATTGCGCAGATCGGATAATAATCCATGTGCTTCAACAGCAAAAGCATCTTTCTTTTCCACAAAAATACGTCTGATTGTACTCATAAACTCAGCCTCCAAAATAAGATGCGGTTAAAAATACTCGTTAATATAATTATGACACTTGGGAAACAGCCTGTCTAACAATGAAGCCGCTTCCTGATTATGTATCTTCAGCCTGTTTTCAGCAGCCAGTTCCTGTACGGAAAACTGACCAAAATATAACTGTGTAAAGGCTGCTACATCCATTTCAATATCCTGCATATCCACTGTACTCTTAATATTGATCTGACTGGCATTTATTTCCAGTTTCAATAACCCGTTATTAAGAGGCAGGGTTTTATCATTTATCAGCAAAGATAATGTTCCCTGTACATCTGCAGCTATGTCAGTCAGCTGTAAAAGTGCCTGACGCACATTAATGCAGCGTGCCATCATAAACGGCTGCAAACTGCCAGCATATTTCTGATCCTGTAAATGCAGATACGTTTTATCCCAGACTTCTGCCAGCCAGCTGAAATTTTCAGCTTCAGTAACATGCTGTCTGGCAAACTGCAGCAGAGAATCACGCGCCGCTGTTTCTTCTGCCATAAGTTCCTGCACAGCAAATGTTTTATCATCAATACTGTAAAACATATAGCCAGCAACTTTTTCGCCGCGTTTAACAAGCACCGCTTTAATCTGTTCACCCTGATGAACTGTCAGTAAATGCAGCCAGTTTTTTAAATCACGTTTTACTACGCCGTGATAAGCTGCAGTCACGGTATCATAGACCTTTTGGAAAACTTCGGCCTTCTCCAGTCCGGTTCGGTGCAGTGTCATATCAGAAACTTTATCGCCTTTGGGTAATGCGGCCAAAGGCATCTCGTAACGATGCCTGTAATAACAGTAATCAAACTGATATGGACGGTAAATACCGGCACTGATCGGCATTAATAAAACAAATGCCTGACCCTGAGCCCGTAAAACCGAAAAAGCAGTTTCCAGAAGCGGAGCAAATAAATGTCTGCCCCTGTATTCCGGCGCTGTTGCAACGCCGACAATATAAGGCAATTTCAAATCCCTTCCACGCAAATTGATAGTATAAGGGTTCAAATGCAGCATATTCATCAAATTGCCGGATTTTTCATCAAAGCCGCCAAGCACCATATTTTCTTTTAAGCAGTATTCATTAAAATACCACTTAAAAAAAGGAGTATCGTTTTTTTCAAAGCAATAATCCCATAATTCCATTATTTTAGGTAAAGTTTCGTCATTAATAATACGAAAATCCATATTTACACCTATTTAAAAACAGACGAATATTTTTTGATCATAAATTCAGGATGATATGATTCCTTAGCAGTACGCAGCCCTTCATGCCCCATATCTTCTTCTCTGTTTAAATAAACTACATCCCCCCATGCATGTTCGGCAAATTCTTTATTGATTGCCGCATAAATACCACGGATATCAGGATTTGCTTTTTCTACATGCAGAACGGCCGTGTCGTCATTGATTTTTTTACCGAAGCTGAATGCTTCAATTTTTCCGTTGACACGGATAGCGCCGCCGCGCAAACCAAGTGCTTCAAAATTATCGATCGCTTCATGGATAGCACATTGCTCACAGCGCAGGCTCTCGTCTTCGCCAACACGTTTTTCGCACCATTCATCACCAAAAGCCTTGCACTCTTCGTAATTCTCTGGTCCGATCGGTTCGTAAACATAATCGGGATATTCTTTTTTAAACGCATTGTAATGATTTTTTTTACCATGATATTTACGCCCAGACAAACTAGCCAGTTTTTCACGCAAATAAACATAATCCCAATTATCACGATCTTCAATAAATTCCATCTCTGGAAAAGCTTTTGCCAGCCGCTCTTTGCCATCGTCATAAATACCATGGATCTCAAAAGGCTTGCCTTCATGATATTCTTTAATTTCTGCAAACAATTTAGGCAGATCTTCATCTTTACCGCCAAAAGGCTGCAAAAAGAAATCCACTTCGTTGCGTTTCACCTTGATCACCAGAAAGTCATGTACTACTGTCCAGTAAATGCCATAACAGTCCTGCCATACAAATAAATTTGTAAACGCACATTCAGAACCCCGTTGGTCAGGACGTGATAAATAACTTTCGAACAAAGGCCTGTCAGCCAATGTTATTTTTTTTAGTTCTAAAATAAAAAGGACCTCCTTAAGATACACAACTTTCCTATTCTGATATTATACCATAAAACTGTCTATTTACTAAAGAAAAAACCAATTGCCTAAGCAATTGGTTTTTTAACTTCATTAATTATTAGCCTTTGCGAGCATTGAAGCATTCGCGGCAATATACCGGACGATCCATGGAAGGACGGAACGGTACTTCGGTGTCTTGACCGCATTCTGCGCAAGTAGCATGGAACATTTCGCGAGCCGGGCGCTCGTTGTTGATGCCCATACGTTGTTTGCGAGCTTGACGGCAACCAGGGCAACGGCCGGGTTCATTTGTGAAGCCTTTTTCTTCGTAGAATTCTTGCTCGGAAGCAGAGAATACGAATTCGGTGCCGCATTCACGGCATACTAAGGTTTTGTCTTCTTTCATTGGTTAATCACTCCTTACATTAAACATACCCCATAAGGACTTATAGATGTTACCACTGCTTCCTCATGTTGCGTATGTAGCATGGAAGAAGTTCGGAACCCTACCCGGACCACTGAGATATACTATAAGCAGTATATCTAAAAAAAAGATAAAAGTCAACAAGAAATGTACATTTTAAAATTTATAATTATTTAGGATATTTTATTCCGTCGGAGTTTACATTATCATTTAAATAATGTGTATCATTTACATACTCAATTGTAAAGCGGTCCTGCCATTTACCAATACAGGTTGTGCTGGCATTATGTACGCCAAACACCCACAGTTTATTGATATCAAGCCCCAGTAAAAGGCAAAGCTGTACTCTTATAACGCCGCCATGAGAAACAATTGCTATATTTTTATCGCTGTTATTTTTAAAAAGGTCTTCACAGACAGAACGAACCCGCAATGCAACATCGTCGAATGATTCCCCGCCTGGCATTCTGCACTGTGCCGGCTGTTTAAAAAACAACTCTAACTGATCACTCCATTTTGCTTTGATCTCATCATAGCTCAAACCTTCCCATTCGCCAAAACAAACTTCCTTCAGTTCATCTAAAGGCTGAACAGTAAGTCCATGAGCTTCAGCCAAAGGTGCTGCAGTCTGTCTGGCTCGCTGCATGGAGCTTGAATAAATTTCGTCCAATACAATATTTTCATAATGCTGTCCCAATGCTGCAGCCTGACACAGACCCTTGCTGTTAAGAGGATTATCTATGTGCCCTTGAAATTGAAATGTTTTATTAGCTTCTGTTTCTCCGTGCCTTATAAGATATATCTTGCCCATATTGCCTCCTTATTATTTACTTTTTACCTGTACTGAATGCGCAAATTCTTCCACTTCAGCATGTACTCCTGCTTCAGCAAATGTTTCCATTTCATTATACGCCTTAATGCCTGCATCAAACAAGGTAAAAGCTAAAACTGCGCCTTCTCCCGCCCCACTGTTAATATCCAACTTTAGCGGTGCAGATAGCTCCAGCCAATTCAATAATTTTTCCATACCCGGTTCTGCCGACACATGCCCTGCCATACAATATTCAAGAACTACCGGAGCTAATTTGCAGGCTCCGACAGCAGCCAGGCATGTAGCGATACCATCCAGCATTACAGGTACCTTGCAGGCAGCAGCCTGTAAAACAGCACCAGTCATAGCGGTTATTACCGGATCGTTAAGCTTTTGCAGAAATTCAATTCCTTCCAGCCGTAAAAATGCTTCTGTTTGTTCTGTAAGAGTATATTTTTCCAGACTTCCCAAGGCCAGCATTTGCAGTTTATCACTGACAATATATTCTTTTGTCAGAATAGCGCCTTCTTCAAGCGCTTCCTCAAGATTACAAGATGTGACCAGCAATGGGTAAACCTCTGCTTTAGCTTCTCGTGCCAGCAAAACAACAGGCAGCTCCTCCTGCATCGCTTTAGCAACAGAATCTGTGTCAGCACTCCACAAAAACAAAGCTTTTTTAGGATATTGAACAGATTTTTTATCAGCACTGCCGATAATACCGGCGTAACGCGAAACCATAGCTTCCAGTTTTGCAAGTGAACCGACCGGTTTGATAAGATTGTCAAATCTGTTTTGTGCTTCCGCTACTTTTTGACGATCGATTGGTTTTATTTGTTCAATAATATTATTTATATCCATCTTTAAACCTTCCTTATCTTAGTAAGAATACTGCTGTCAGTAAGTAAATCACATTGCCGCATTCAGTCAGTGCACCATATGTATCACCGGTAAGTCCGCCTAACTGTGTTTTTAAATATTGCGCTATTATCAAAGTGACAGTAAAACATATTCCTGCCACCGCCAGATATTGTAAACCACAGGCCGCAATAATACCTGCGCATACTGCAAAAGCAATATACGTATAAAATGGTTTGGCATACTTGGTAAACATATGCCCTATTCCTTCTTTACGCGCATAGGGAAAATTGACAATAAAAACTACCATAAAAGTTCGTGTCGCAACGGACATCGTCAGTAAAACCCAGGTCAGTGTTTCACCGCTAAGTTCAAGATAGGCAGCTATTTTGAGCAGCAGCAAAATAATTATTGCCAATACAGCATTAGAACCAACATGGCTGTCTTTCATTATTTCCAGCATTCTCTCGCGGCTGCGGGCAGAAAAAACGCCGTCAGCAGTATCCATAAAACCATCGTACATCAACCCGCCGGTAATAATGATCTCGGCCAGCAGCAAAAGCGTTACCCGTAAAAAAAGCGGCGTTTCGATATAAAATAGGCTATAGTTTACGGCTGCCAAAAGGAATCCGATAACCAAACCTACCAGGGGAAAATACGGCACACTGCGCGAAAAATCTTCGTCACGCCAATCTGTCCGTTTTGAAAAACGCACTCGCGTCAAAAATTCCAGGCAAGTGATAAAATCACGCATGCATGCCACCACGCTTATACAGTTCTTTATAGGTATTGATCGCCATCTGTAAAATAACAATCGCCAAAGACGCTCCTGTACCTTCGCCAAGACGCATACCCGCGTCAACTATCGGCGTAAGTCGCAAAACCTCCAGCATCTTTGCATGTGATATTTCAGCAGAAAGATGTGAACAAAGCATATAATCAGCACAGGCTGGTTCAAGTCCGTATGCAAGCAAAGCAGCGGCAGTCGCATTTACACCGTCTACCATTGTAGGAATACGGCGTCTGGCGCCAGCTAAAATCATCCCCGCCAACCCGGCATGGTCATAACCGCCAACCTTACAGAGGATGTCCATGGCATCGCCCAAACGTGGTTGATTTTTAGCCAGACCATCAGCGACGACCTTTCTTTTTATCGCCATGCGTTCATCGTTGATACCAGTTCCCCTTCCTACTGTAAGCTCGGGCGGCAACCCCAGAAATGCAGAAACGATTGCTGCGGTCGATGTAGTATTCCCGATTCCCATTTCTGCTGTTACTAATAAGTTATAACCTTTATCAATACATTCATCTGCTACCTTCATACCAACTTTCAATGCTTTTTCGGCCTGCTCCACTGTCATGGCCGGTCCCTGTGTAAAATCTTTTGTACCCCAGGCAACCTTCTCCTGATGAACTTTAGGCATTGCACTCAAGTCAAAAGCCGTACCTGCATCGATCACAAAAACATCGGCACCGGCATGACGTGCCATAACGTTAGCGCCGGCAGTTTCTCTCATGTAACCGTTTATCATCTGCATAGTTACTTCCTGCGGATATGCGCTTACGCCATATTTGGCAATTCCATGATCGCCGCACATTAACAGCATTGCACTTTTGATTTTATCAGGCAATGCCGTCCCAGTCATGGCAGCATATTTTTCAACCATTTCCTCCAGCTTACCTAAACTATGCAGCGGCTTATCCATTTTAGCCCAGTTATTTTTTATTACTTCTGCAGCGTTGCTATCCAACGGTGGAATCATTATTTTTTCCATTGCTCTGCTCCTTCATCATCAAAACTAAATGCCATTTTCTTTAGATCAACAGCTTGACCGGCGACACAATAAAAGACCCTGTCACATACATCGGCAACCTGCTGGTTTATCCATCCGGCAAGATCTCTGTACTCACGTGCCATAACATTATCCGGTACGATACCACCGCCAACTTCATTAGTAACAAATACTACCAGTTTTTCTGTTTTTCTGGCGGCTTCCAGTAATTTTACAATTTCACCTTTGACAAATGTTACCTTTTCTTCAAAAGTTCCTGCAATTGCAACCTTGCCATACATCAAATTACTCATATACAAAGTAAGACAGTCAAACAAAATTGCATCCGCTTCCTTACCTGCCTCAACCATCACCTGTTCGGCAGCATAAGGTGCTTCATAATTATTCCATCTTTGGGGAGAACGACGTTCCTGATGTAGCCGAACACGTTCAGCCATCTCGTCGTCAAAGATTTCAGCCGTAGCTATATAAGCGCATTTAGATCCATAATGCAAAACAAAACGCTCTGCGAATTCACTTTTGCCGCTTCGTGCACCGCCAGTTACTAAAATCATTTCTTTACACATCCTTAAGCCTCCCTTCAAAATAAAAATACCCTCTCGAGAGAGGGCATAAATAAACAACCTATGCAAGTATCCACCTATCTCCCGTAGGTGTAAGATACCCGTAACAGGCAGGTCTCCTGGCTCAGGTTCAACATTCAGCTGCGCCTTCCCAGTTTCCCAGTGGCATATTGCAGTGAACTTCCCTTTACAGTAGCGGGACTGCGCCGGATTTACACCGGTCTTCCCTATTAAGCGCCGACCGCAATCGGCACACCTGTTGATTTTTTCCAATACTATATATTCTACATTCTTTTGCAAAGTCCTGCTGACCTGCAAAGCATTTTTTCATATTCTTCATCTAAATAATCATGGGCGTCATTAACATTCCTTACGGTAATCAATACACGGCTGCGTCCAAACCAGTAATACACCCTGATTTCATACCATTGAGCTACACCATCCGCTCCGACGAAACGACATTCGCAGCCAGAATAATCAGGAGTATTATTGTAATTTGCAGATAAAACGTCAAAATCAAGCTGAGCCGTAAATTTTTCAATATCTTCAGGATAAAGCAATTCCTGAACGATATGCTTGTAATCATTTTTATAATCACCTGTATACGGAATAAAAACATTCCCTGTAGGATTAAAAGCCATTCTTGAATAGCGTCCATCTTTTAGATTCAATTCAATTGCAAAATCATACATCTGCGGGAATAAATCGCCCAAATCTCTGTATGATGGTAATTTTACAGTACGTCCGTAACCGTTGATGCTGCGACGTTCAGCATTAACTATTTCAATCTTACTTAAATTAAGCAGATTTTCAAACTGCGGCCTTCTCAACGGCTGGCAATAATAGAATCCCTGAGCTATATTGCAGGAAACACTTTTCATTATCGCAACCTGTGCCTCAGTTTCAACACCTTCACAAATCATCGTGATATCCAATTCTTTTGCAATAGCTGCCATCCCTTTGATGATTTTGATATCTTTATCATTATCACAGGCGGCAAGCATTCTTTTATCTATTTTTAAAATATCAACGCTGATATCACTTAAAATACGCAGAGACAAATACCCGGCGCCAAAATTATCAACAGCAATCTTAAATCCCTGATTTTTCAGCTCGTCAACCTGCATCCCAGCAAAATTCACATCATCAGCCAATAATCTTTCAGCAAGCTCAACTACCAAAAGCTTGTGCGGAACATTATGCTTATCGGCAGCTTCTTTTAAAGAATCAATAAAATTTTCATCTTTAAAATGTTCAAATGAAAAATTACAGGAGATTGGAAAAACCTGTAACCCCAAGGCAAGGCGTAATGCTAAGAAATGGCAGACTTCTTCAAAAACAAAATTTTCAAATTTAGATAACTGGTTATTATCTTCAAGGATAGGGATCAAAACTTCCGGAAGAATTATCCCGCGCGTAGGATGCTCCCAGCGCAGTAAAGCTTCCGCACCAACAATCTCATTAGTATAGATATTGTATTGCGGCTGAAAATAAACAGTGAACTCTTTATTATTAAGAGCACTGCAAACTTCTTCAGAAAGAGAATTATAACCAGTTGTGAATTCAAAATCATTGATTATAAAGAAACTGCGGCAGCATTTGTGAAAAACTTTTTTGTTGAGCTGAGCAACAGTTTTTACCATTGCATCTTCCAGCGAGTCTTCGACTCGACATACATAAAGATCTCCGCGCAATTTGATGCTGACATTGCAAATACGCTTGACTTCGCTTTCTACCATATCAGATAATCCGTCAAACCAATTATTATGCGTTTCTTCATCTGTAAAAGGAACAAGGCAAAAGAACTTATCTCCGGCCTGTCTTGTTGTAAGATATCCCTTCACAACACGTCGGTTAAGCTCTGTTCCCAAAATGCGTAAAACATTATCTGCTGTCTCACGCCCATAAATATCAACGATATCATGGTAAGGGTCAATATCTAAATGTATTAGCGCCAAAAGCTCTTTTTTGCGCTGCAGCATTTCATCCGCTTTTTCTTTAAACTTATCAAATCCCAGTGTACCGCTTACTTTATCACGTACATATTTCTGCGAATACAACATTCTTTGATGTTCAGAAGACTTAAGGTAGAGAATTGCTACAAACACACCAAAAGCAATTATCGACAACAGGTAAAAATTCATAGTAATCTCCCATTATCTTTCAATATAATTATAGTAAGTATATATCTTTCGTATAAAAAATACTACATTTTTAACTACTTCAAAACATTTTTAAAGTAATTTAACCCAAAAGAAAATGACCATACAGTTCTTACCGAACCTATGGTCATTTTGTTTTAAGCTTCTACTTCTACTTCAACTCTTGATAAAATGAAACATAAATCAGAAAGTCTGTTCAAACAGATAAGAACCTGCTGATTGACTTCTTCTGTTTCAGATAAGCGGAGCAGACAGCGCTCGGCACGACGAGTAGTTGTACGCGCGATGTCCAAAGCAGCTGATCCGGGGGTGCCTCCGGGGATGATAAAATGACTCAAAGGCTGGAGCATATTATCGAATTTATCGATAGTTTCTTCAAACATTTTCACATGTTCTTCTTTGATATAAGGCTCAGGCAAATTCAAGCTTGCTATATCAGCCATCAGTGACATCAGAAGCTGCTGAACTTTGTAAATCGTTTCCCTGACATCTTCGCGTCTGACTGTAGCTCTTGCCAGGCCAAGCGCCGAACTGATCTCATCAACTGTACCGTAAGCTTCAACTCTCATGCTTTGTTTTGGTACACGTTCGCCTGTATAAAGTCCGGTAGTGCCTTTGTCACCAGTTCTGGTATATACTGCTGCTTTCATTTTGTCACCATCCTTCCGGAAAATTTTAAATTAATAAATTTCTTCAGCTTTAAAGAAATTTTTGATTTCGCGTGCAGCGGATTCTTCACTGTCACTGCCATGAACGATATTTTCGCCGATAGTCAGCGCGTAATCGCCGCGGATAGAACCAGGAACAGAATCTAACGGATTAGTAGCACCCATCTGGCCACGAACCGCTTTAATTGCATTCTCACCGGAAATAACCATTGCTGCAACAGGGCCGGAAGTAATAAATTCAACCAATTCACCAAAGAAAGGTTTGCCTTCATGTTCAGCATAATGATATTTAGCTTGTTCTTCAGTGATTTTTACTAATTTTAAAGCCGAAACTTTCAAGCCGCGGCGTTCAAAACGAGCGATGATTTCACCAATCAGATTTTTTTTGACACCATCGGGTTTTACGAGTACGAGTGTTTGTTGCATTGGAATCTCTCCTATCTAGACTATTTTAATTTATACTAAATCGCAAAACGATTTTAGCCTTTTAAAAGCTGCTGATACTTTTTCTTATCCAGTTTCTCGATCATTGCTGTGATCAGCTGAACAGCACCTTGATAATCATCCATATGAATAATGGATTGATGACTATGTATATAACGGGTAGGGATACTGAATGTTAATGTCAAAACACCGGCATCGTGTAAATGTATACGACCGCCATCAGTAGCACCGCCCTCTGAAATACTGATCTGTGTTGGCAGCTTCAATTCTTCAGCAACTTCTTTTGCAAAATCACGCAATGCTGTATTGGGAATCATACCAGCATCAAAAATTGTTATAGCAATACCCTTTCCCAATTTCGCAGGAGCTACATCATCACTTACACCTGGCGTACCACCAGACACACATGTATCAATAACGAAAGCAACATCAGGGCTCAGCAGATTAACGCTTGTTTGAGCACCACGTAACCCGACCTCTTCCTGTACTGTCGCTACACCATATACAGTATTAGGATGCTTTGTGCCGATATTTTCCATAACGTCTGCCATGACTGCACAGCCGATGCGATTATCCCAGGCTTTACCAAGCAGAGTTTTACCATCGCCCATAACTGCAAATTCAGCATATGGCGTCACTGGACAGCCTTCGAAAACTCCTAAATTGCGAGCCATGTCTTCGTCGGCAGCTCCAATATCAATATACATATCGCGCTTGGCAACCACTTTTGTTCGTTCTTCCGGTGTCAGTATATGTGGAGGTTTACTGCCGATAACGCCAACAAGATCACCCTTGCTGCCGTGTACAGTAACGCGCTGGCTCAGCATAACCTGCTCCCACCAGCCACCTAAACAAGTAAATTTTAAAAAACCTTCTTTTGTTATATGCTTAACCATAAAACCAATTTCATCCATATGGCTGGCAAGCATAATTTTTGGCAAGTCCTTGCCTTGACCTTCATTAGTAAAAACAGCGCTGCCTAATTTATCATAAGATACTTTGGCTTTGCCCTGCAGCCGCTTTTGAAGCAAATTTTTAATTGGTGTTTCAAATCCTGAAACACCGCAGGTTTCAGAAAGCTGTTTTAACCAAGTTAATTTTTTATCCAATTATTTCGCACCTCCACTGCTGCGCATAGCTTTGGCCTGCGCGCGTAACCGTGCCACACGGTCTGCGGTGCTGGGATGTGTACTGAATAACTGCTGCATATCTTTTGCGCTAAAGGGGCAAATGATAAACATATGAGCAGTATTTTCAGTAGCTCCCGGCATCGTTCTGTTTTTTGCATACGATTCTATTTTCAGCAAAGCGTCAGCCAAAGCATCCGGATTACCGCTTAACTCACCACCGGATTTATCAGCCATATATTCCCTCGAACGCGAAACAGCCATCTGAATAATACCTGCAGCCAAAGGCGCCAGTATCATCATAGCCAAACCAACAATAGCACTGCTGCTGCTATTGCGGTCTCTGTCGCCACCACCAAAGAACATCCCCCAGTGAGATAGCGTCGTAATAATACCTGCCATAGATGCAGCTATTGTACCGATTAAAATATCACCATGTTTGACATGACTCAATTCATGTGCCAAAACGCCTTCAATCTCATCTTTATCTAAGGCATTGGCCAAAGCGGTAGTTACTGCAACCGCAGCATGTTCAGGGTTACGGCCGGTTGCAAATGCATTCGGCACAGGGCTGTCAATAATATATACTTTAGGCATCGGCAAATTGCCTCTTTCCGCCAAACGCTGCACCATTTTATATAAAGCAGGCGCACTTTTTTCATCAACCTGTTTGGCATTATACTGTGCCAAAACCAGTTTATCGCTGTTCCAGTACGAAAATAGATTCATGGCGAGGGAGATGATAAGCATCATCATCATACCGCGGGCACCGCCGAAATAATCTCCGACCAGTACCAATAACACAGTAAGAGCCGTCATTAAAAAAGCTGTTCTCATACTTTTTTGTTCCTCCTCAAAATAAAAACTATCGAACATTACCTATAAGACCTGCGTAAGTCTTATAGCATATTATACCAATTACTGCACTATTTTTCAATTTGCGCTTTAACAGCTGTCAACATATTTTCACTGTTTTCACGAACTTTTTTCTTTAAAATAGGATTTAACAGCCCGGCAATCATCGGAATACCAAATTCAAAATCTACCAGCAGGGAAACTTCTGTCCCTTCACTCACAGGTACAAGTCTCCATTCCCCTTCCATTTTTTTCAAATCACCCTCGGTCTGACAATAAGTGATACGCATTTCTTCCGGATAAAAGGTATCGCGTTCAGTCCAGACGATTTTACGACCATCAACATTAGATACCCAATGTGAAACAGTAGTATTTTCTCCGCGTTCTAAAATTTCTACACTCACCAGATCATGCATAAAAGAGGGGTAAGCTTCCATATTTTTTATGATTTCAAAAATAGGCTTACTATCGCCGTTGATCACAATCTTTGTTTCTACGCAAGGCATAATTCTGCTCCTTTTATAAATCTTCAATCACTTCAGCCGTACTGCTGACAGCTTCTCTAAAGATAGTCAAAACCTGATCAATAACATCTGTAGGCATGATCAGAGGCGGTTCAATACGAATAACTTTAGGATTATTTAGAGTATAAGCAATAATAACTCGTTTATCGATCATCAGCGACATCAGCATTCCACCGGCGCCTTCTTTTGTAAGCTCAATTCCGATCATCATTCCGCGGCCGCGGATCTCTGCGATGACCGAAGGATAATCTTTTTGAATTGATTCCAACCCTTTTTTAAAGTATGCCCCCGCCGCAGCACTGCGATCCAGCACATCATTTTTTTCAATGTAATTCAGCGCAGCATTGGCAGCAGCACACGCTAATTGATTACCGCCAAAAGTTGAAGTGTGTAAAAAAGGTGCTTCTATTAATCCAGCCCAGGCATCAGCCGTAGCGGTTATAGCTCCGATCGGCATCACCCCTCCACCTAACGCTTTAGCCGTAGCCATGATATCCGGAGTTATCTGCTCATGTTCAACCCCAAACCAGGTCCCGGTTCTGCCAATACCAGTCTGTACTTCGTCCGCAATCAGTAAAGTACCGTATTGGTCACATAACTCTCTTACTGCTTTAAAATAACCTTCCGGCGGAACGATAATGCCGCCTTCCCCTTGAATCGGCTCTAAAATAACGGCAGCTGTTTCTTCATCAATAGTTTCAGCAAGATCATCTATATCCCCATATTCTACATGTGTAAAATTATCCAGCAGCGGTTTAAACGGATCTCTAAACAAATCTCTGCCAGTAGCTGTCAACGAACCAAAAGTTTTTCCGTGAAACGCATTCCTTGCCGCAATAAACTTTTTCCTTTTTGTAGCCAGTCGCGCAACCTTCAGGCATCCCTCAACAGCTTCTGTACCGCTGTTAACGAAAAAACTGTATTGCAAAGCACCGGGAGTAATTAAAGCCAGTTTTTCAGCCAGGTCTGCCATAGGTCTGTTAAAAAGCACTTTACCGCTCATTGGCATTTTATGCAGTTCTGCTTCTACAGCAGCTACGACATCAGGATTGCGATGTCCTAACGCAAACATTCCGTAGCCGCCAAGACAATCAATGAATTGTTTGCCCTCGCTGTCAGTTATAGTCCACCCCTCTGCATATCTTTCAACGCTTGCCAATCCCATAAACCGAAATAATTTCGCCTGAGCAGGGTTAATATATTTTTCATATTTACTGATCGTTTCTTCAACATACATATGTATAATCCTCCGACTACTTCAATAAACTACTTACAGGAACTAATTGAATACCAGATGCATTTACCTCGTCGATAACTTTGCTCCACGCTGCGGCAGTATGCGGTCTGGCATGACAAATGGCAATAGCGCTTCCATTTCTGTCCGCCATTTCTACAGCCTGCCATATTTTAGCAATAATGTCATCTTCGTCGGAACTGTTGTCCAAAAATATATTGTTACGGGCAGTAGGAACACCCATACTGCGTGCGACCTGATCACCTATAGATTTGGAGTATGTACTGCTGTCTACAAAAAACAAGCCTTGTTGTTTTAAAACTTTCAATACAGCTTTCATCGTTGCTTCATTACTTGTTGCTTTAGAACCCTGATGATTATTGACACCTTCGATACCTGGTAAACTATCTACCGCTTTCCGAGTTAATTGCTGCACCTGTTCAGCAGTCATATCAGTCAAGATTGTAATCTTACCCTCAGACATAGCTGTTCTGTCCATAGGTTCCATAGGCAAATGCAGCATCGCAGTCTGACCGCCGCCTTTTATAACATGCAAAGCGTCACTGCTGAAATCTTTATATGGAAGAATAGCGTAACTGAAAGGCGCATTCAAATTGACCAGCTTTCTCACCGGTGCCAGATCGTAACCACAATCGTCAATAATGACAGCCAATTTTCCATGATATTTCTGAGCAGTTTTTTTGTCATCTTTCTTCGTACTTTCGTCTTCTTTGATATCTTTATCTTCTTTAGTCAGATTTAAGTTATGATAAAAGTAAACCGTATCGGTGATAAAATTCATTTTACCAGTTCCTGCTTTAGCTGAAATAGCAATTTCCATACGTACAGCTTCCCAACCATTATAAGTAGCCTCACGCTGATTGAGAACAATCATTTTCGTACCGGAAATCTTTTCGCCAAGCCAGGCTGCCGCACCTTCTAATCCAGTACTTGGCGGAACTCCAATAGCCAGCTGCCGCTTATTCCAGACAACTTCTCCACCTGTTTCTTTCATACGTTCGTGCTGATCTTCACGACCATTATCAGTTAACTGCCAGTTATCCTTCGATAATAAAATATCATCGACTGCCCTATGCGCTTCTTTGGACTCTTCCCGCAAATCAACCGAAGAAGAACCAGTCAAGCCTTTATCAAGCACATCTTTTTCTCCGTCTCTGCTAGCCGCATAATAAATGCCTCCAGCAACAGCTATAGCTAATAATACTAAAATCAAAGTCAGTACAAAACCTCCTCCTGACCTCTTTTTTCTATTAGTCCTTCTTGCCATAGTAGCCTCCTCTATGCCCGCGGATGCGCTTTTTCATAAATATCGCGCAGGCGTTTATTTGTCAAATGCGTATATATCTGTGTCGTAGAAATATCCGAATGCCCTAAAAGCTCCTGGACAGACCGCAGATCAGCACCATTGTCAAGTAAATGTGTTGCAAAGGAATGCCTCAGCATATGTGGTGTAAGCTCCTTATTTAATCCTGCCTGATGCCCATAACCGCGAATGATTTGCCAAAACCTCTGCCTTGTCATTTCATTTCCGCTCATACTTAAAAATAAATTCTTTACATTAGGATTTTTAGTATGAAGCAGTTTGGGCCTTACCACATTCAGATATTTATCCAAATATTCAACTGCTATGCCGCCAATGGGTATTAACCGCTCTTTAGATCCTTTACCGAAAGCGATGATATACTTCATTTGCAGATTAACGCCGCTGACAGGCAAACCCAATAATTCAGAAACACGCATTCCCGTTGCATAAAGCACTTCCAGCATCGTTCTGTCACGATAGCCTTCATCCGTTCTCAAATCAGGCTGTTCCAAAAGCTTCAAAACCTCTTCCTGATTTAAAACTTTTGGCAGCTTGATACCTTTTGTTCCAGCTTCTACAACTTCCGCAGGATCAATCTCCAAATACCCTTCTGCTGTCATAAAACGATAAAAAGATTTTATAGCAGCAAGTTTTCTGGCAATCGTTGCTGCGGCTAAACCTTTATTTTTCAAACCTGTCATATAGCGAATAACCTGCTCACGCGATACAGTTGCCAAGGCGTCATTATCCTTTAATCCTAAAGCTTCTTTAAACAAACGCAAATCACGCTCATAAGCTAATCTTGTATTTGACGCTAAGCCTAATTCAACTGTCAGATATTCAAAAAACAAATTTAATTTATCGTTCATATTTCATCCTCAAAAAAGAAAAACAACGCTCAAGCGCTGTTTTTCAAAACATTATTGTTCGCGCTTCTCTGGCTGCATAATTGTAATATTAGCAGCCGGCGAAATAGTCGATATAGCGTGCTTATAAACAAGCTGTTGTTTGCCTTCATTTTCAATAATAACAGTAAAGTTATCAAAACCTCTTACCAGACCTCTGATTTGGAAACCATTAATCAGGTAAATAATGACGCCAAGGTTTTCCTTACGCACATGATTTAAAAAACTGTCCTGTAAATTCATTGCTGGCTTTGATCCACTATTATTCATAGCTTTCCCCTCCAAAATAATTTCTATCTATTGTTATAATTTTACCGCAGTTTAAACTTTTCCACAAGCGTTTGCTGCATCTCGTCAATAATCTTTTCATACACAGGCTCTTTTTCCAAATCAAACCATTTAATATACGGCATCTGACGATACCAGGTAAATTGGCGTTTAGCAAAATTACGTGTCGCCTGTTTCAATTTCTCAACTGCTGCCAATTTATCCATCTGGCCTTGTAGATACCAGACTATTTGTCTGTAACCAATGCTGCGCATCGACTGAGCATCCAATGATAGCCCACTGTCGAGTAAAGATTTAGTTTCCTCTACCAGACCATCTGCCATCATTTTATCAACTCTGGCATTGATCCGCGCATATAAACTTTCTCGTTCCATTCGCAGACCAAAAACAACAGTTTCATAAGGCCATTCCTCCGACTTCCTATGAGCTATTTTTTCACCACTCTGTGCTGCTTCAATAGCTCTGATAATTCTTCTGCGATCATTTATATGTAATCTTGAAGCGGTCTCCAGGTCAAGTTCCTGCAGTTTTTCATACAAGGCGCTGTTGCCGTGTTCTTCAGCAAATGCTTCCAATTCACTGCGTAGTTCACTGCATTCTTCAACAGTATTAAATTCATAATTTTCAAGCAGGGCCTTGATATAAAGACCGGTACCGCCAACAATTACAGGTAATTTACCACGACTATTGATATCAGCAATTATTTTTTCCGCTTTTTCTTTAAAATCAACAACGCTGAAAGCAGCATCCGGCGGCAAAATATCGATTAAATGGTGCGGTACTGCCGCCAGTTCTTCAGCAGAAGGTTTAGCTGTACCAATATCCATTCTTTGATATACAAGCATGGAATCACCGGAAATTATCTCGCCATTCAGACGTTTGGCTAAGGCTATCCCGCAATGGCTTTTGCCTGTTGCAGTAGGACCTAAAATGACTGCAACTCTCGGTTTCATGCCGTTACCTCCTTCGGATACCATATTTTACACGGCTATAACGGCCGCCCAGAATTTCCGTACACCCTAAAGCTTCCAATAATTTTTGTCCGCGTTCTTTAACAACTACACAAGGAGCTACTCTAAGTGCCGCCTTAACAGTCGCTTCTGTTAACGGTTTCTCACAGGAAATAGGCCTCAATGGCTCCATATTTGAAGAAGCATTTATCGGTATTCGAAACATTGGGTCAAAATAAACAACATCAAAGCTGTCGGCAGGCAAAGTGTACAAATACTCATCTGCTTCCGCATATACCGTTTCTATTCTGCGCATGGCATTGTTTAAATCAACATCTTCAACCTGATAATTCTGCAGGCCTTCGCTGACTACAAAATGTAACAACGGCGAAGCTTCAACAGCACAAACAGTTCCTGTCCGGCCTGTAATAAAACTGGCAACAACAGCATCACTTGCCAGCCCCATCGTACAATCCAGTACTCTCATTCCCGGTTTAAGAGCCAATGCAGCACTAAAGTGATCAGGCTCGTGCTTTTTTAAACGCTGTACCCGCAAAACGGCCATACTTGGATGAAAAAAGAAAGTTCCAGAAGCAGTATATACCTGCGGGCCTTTATTTGTTGCTACTAAAAGTGCTTCTACCCGTTCTTGATCTAGTAAAAAACCCAAAGACCCCCTACTGCCACGTTCCACATATTTTACACCAAATTTTACTGCCCATGTTTGCGCAAGTTTTTCTAAGGCAACATTTTCACTGCGTCCAACTGTTACTGCAAATTTAAACGTTTTCTGCATGTTTAAGTTCGCTTAAACATCTTGTATAACTCGGCAGAATTTATTTCAACCATACACGGTCTGCCGTGAGGACAAGTAAAAGGATGCTCTGTATTGCAAAGATCAATAATCAGTTGTCGCATTTGGCGCATATTCAGCACCTCACCGGCTTTAATTGCTGCTTTGCAAGCAGTCATATGTAAAATATTCTGACGCAAATCACTTGGATTAATCGTTCTTAATTCACTCAGCATTTGAGTAATTTCACGCACAAGGTCCTCGGCATCATCAGCCTTAATATCTGAAGGCAAGCTTGAAACGCGCAGCATAGATTCGCCTGCAGCCTCAATATCGACACCCAAACGCAGAAATTCTTCCCGATGTTCCTCTATCAAATTTACATCCTGGGCAGTAACATCGATATATAAAGGAATCAACATCTGCTGGGCCGGAATATCATTATGGGACGCAACAAGCTTATCGTATAAAATGCGCTCATGCGCGGCATGCTGGTCAACCAAAAACAAAGAATCATCAGATTGGGCAACAATAAAAGTTCTGTCAATCTGTCCCAATGGCCAAATCGTATCAACACCACTATCGGTATCAGTGAAGTCGATAATATTAGAAGCAATGTTATCCTGCTTGTCAAAAACATCACGAGTTTCACTGATTGTATAAACAGGCTCCGTTTTTGGAGGCCTGTATGTGTATTCAGGTTCTTTCCAAACGCTTTGCTGTTGTGACTTGTAAGCCGAGTAAACCTCAGCCTTTGCTGTACTGATATTTGTCTCAGTTGTTTTTAAGGCCGGCAACTCTGTCTCAGGCACTTTAGTTTCAGCGGCTGGTGTTTCAACAACTATCGATGGTTCTGTTGCTGCCACAACTGCTTCAGCAGACTTGAATACCTGCAGTTCAGAATCATCCAATAATGTCAGGTCCTGAGGTTTAGCGCTCATAGGTCTTGTCAATGCATCAGTCAAAGCTTTATACATCGCTTTATAAACAGTACTGTCATCGCTGAACTTAATTTCGCTCTTCTGAGGATGTACGTTAACATCAATACTTTCAGTATCGACGGTAATATTCAAAACAGCAAAAGGGAAACCGCTTTTCGGAATCTGAGACTGATAGGCATGATCAATCGCCTTGGCGATCATTCTGTTAGTAATGATACGTCCGTTTACCAGCAACGTCTGCCATTGACGCGTGCCTTTTAGTAAAGTAGGTTTACCAATAAAACCTCTTACCTTAACTTCGCTGTCAGCAAAATCAACGGTCAAAAGCTCCTCACTAACATTTTTACCATATAGTGCCTTAACAGTATCAACTAAATCTCCGTTACCCGGCGTACTCAAAACCTCTTTATCATTGCTGACAAGCTTAAACCGCACATCAGGACGTGATAAAGCCAATTTTGTGATCAATTCACTGATATAACGGCTTTCAGTCTGTACAGTACGTAAAAATTTACGCCTGGCAGGAACATTAAAAAATAAATTCTCAACAATGATCGTCGTACCCGTGTGCCCACCAGTAGCAATACATTCTGCCTGATCGCCGCCTTCAATTTTTATTGAAGTAGCAAACTCCTCGGTAACAGGACGTGTCAGCAGCTGGAAGTTACTAACAGAAGCAATACTCGGCAACGCTTCACCGCGAAATCCTAAAGTGTTCAAATGCAGCAGGTCTTCAGCAACTCTGATTTTGCTTGTAGCGTGCCTTAAAACTGCTAATTTTGCATTTTCTTCCGACATACCGCTGCCATTATCGACAACACGAATATATTCTGTACCACCGCCAAAAATAGTGACCTCGATGTTATCTGCACCTGCATCCAAAGAGTTTTCTACAAGCTCCTTTACTACAGAAGCAGGTTTTTCAACAACTTCACCGGCAGCGATCTGATTCGCTGTATTTTGATCTAATAACTGCACTTTTTGTTCGTTCATAATTCACCGCCTTCCCTTTTTGCTTCATCCTGCAATTTATACAAAGCATTCAAGGCTTCGATTGGCGTCATCGCCATAACATCCATTTTTAAAATCTGCTGCTGCAGACTGCTGGCAAACAATGATCCCATAGGTGCTGTTTCTTTTTCTGCCCTGGGTGTTATCTGAACGCTGCAGGCAGTTTCACAATTATCATATTCTTCCAGAATATCCTGGGCCCTGTCAATGACCTTTTTAGGCAGTCCTGCCAGCCTTGCCACATGTACGCCATAACTGCGGTCAGTACCGCCAGGCACGATTCTGCGCAAAAAGACAATATCATTACCACGTTCTTTAACTGCCACAGAATAGTTTTTTACTCCGTTCATCACGTCTTCCAACGCGATCAACTGATGATAATGTGTAGCAAATAATGTTTTTGCTTTTATTTTCTCATGAATAAACTCCATGACAGCACGTGCAATACTCATACCGTCAAAAGTACTTGTACCACGTCCAACCTCATCCAAAATAATCAAACTGTCTTTAGTTGCGTATCTGAGAATCTGTGCAACTTCATTCATTTCTACCATGAATGTACTTTGACCAGTCGCCAAATCGTCACTGGCACCTACACGGGTAAAAATCTTATCTACCGGGCAAATAGTTGCCTGACGTGCGGGAATAAAGCTGCCCATCTGTGTCATCAAGACCAGCAGAGCAACTTGGCGCATATAGGTCGATTTACCTGCCATATTCGGTCCTGTAATAATAATCATACGTTCATCATTATTATTGAGGGTTGTATTATTAGGAACGAAAATCTCACGTTCCAATAAACGCTCTACAACAGGATGACGACCATCATAAATCTTTATTTCACTGCGATTATTCAATTCCGGACACACATAGTTGTATTTAAATGCTACTTCCGCCAACGATACTAAAACATCAATATTGGCCAAAGCACGAGCAGTTTCCTGCATTTGAACAATCTGAGACCTTATTTTTTCGCGCAGCTGTGTAAAAATATAATATTCAAGCTGTTCGATTTTTTCTTTAGCGCTTAAAATTTTATTCTCAAAATCTTTTAATTCCGGGACAATATACCGTTCAGCATTTACAAGTGTTTGCTTACGCACAAAATAATCCGGTACATTTGCACTTTGACCTTTAGATACCTCGATATAATAACCAAAAACTTTATTATAACCAACCTTTAAGGTTTTGATACCAGTTTCTTCTTTAATCTTAAGTTCAAAATTCTGCATCCATGTTTTGTTATCACTGGCAATTGAATGCAGTTCATCTAACTCTAAATCAAAGCCGCTGCGGATCATGCCCCCTTCACGTACGGAAAAGGGCGGCTCATCAACAATTGCTGCCAGCAAAGTAGTAAACAGCTCCTGATGCAAATGTACATCTTCGCATAACTGCTGTAAAAGTTTACTGTTACAATATCTTAGTAAGCTTTTTATTTCTGGAAGCACCGCCAGCGAAGAACGCAATGAAACCAGATCACGTGCATTAGCACTGCCAACTTCGATACGTGAAACTATTCGTTCCAAATCAAAAATTGCTTTTAATTTATCCTGCAGATTACCGCGCATCTGTACATTTGTCAGCAATTCTCCTACCGCTTCCTGCCTTGACCTTATCTGTGATAAATCAAGCAAAGGACATTCTATCCAATTCCTGAGTTTACGGGCACCCATGGAAGTAGAGGTAAAATCAAGCACATCTAATAATGTACCTCGTTTAGAACCATCACGCATATTCTTTATAAGTTCTAAATTTCTAACAGCTGTTGCATCCAAATTCATAAACTGCTCTTTAGCTATGCGCGATAAGCTGTTAATATGCGACAAATCAGCTTTAACGGTCACATGCAGATAACGCAGTAAATGTTCTAATGTATCATGTACTAAAGTATCGGCAACATCATCACTGCCAAAATGCTGCGCAAAATACTGCGGTGCACCTTCTTCTTCCTGATATACAGAAACAGCACACTCTGGAACTTTACTTTTGATCCAAGCTGCTAAATTTTCCCAGTTTACAATACCGCTATACGCAACTAACTCTGCCGGTTGAATGCGAAACAATTGTTCCTGTATCGCCATTAAACGCTCTTCACCAGCAGCACTGAACCATTGGCATTCACCGGTAGAAATATCGGCAGCAGCAAGACATAATTCACTGCCATCCTCCTGCAGGAAGACTAAATATCTGTTGTGCTTATCATCTAAAAGCTGTTCACTCAAAACAGTGCCCGGTGTAATGATCTTAACAACCTTGCGTTCAACTATCCCTTTAGCCGCTTTAGGGTCTTCCACCTGCTCACAAATTGCGATGCGGTAACCTTTTTTGATCAGTTTTGCAATATAATTATCGACAGAATGATAAGGCACACCACACATCGGTATCTTTTCTTCCATACCGCCGGCACGCCCAGTCAAAGTAATATTTAATTCTCTGGAGGCAGTCAGCGCATCCTCAAAAAACATTTCATAAAAATCGCCTAAACGGAAAAACAGCAATTCATCCTCATGCTGACGCTTTACTTCAAGGTACTGCTGCACCATCGGCGTATAAGCAGTTGTCATTCTACCGCCTTCCCTTTCAAAAGCCAGGTCTGCGCAGTTTCAATTTGCACCTGCACTTTATCCCCCAGCTCAAAATCACGACCTTCGACTGGCCATAAAACCAGCTTATTTGTACGCGTTCTTCCGCTCCATACTTTATTATTATTATTACTTGGGCCTTCAGCTAAAACTTCCAGTGTTTTGCCAACCAGGGCTTCATTACGCTGCAAGCTTGAAATATTCTGGGCTTCCATCAATAAATTCAGCCTAGCTTTTTTTATCTCTAACGGAACCTGTTCTTCCATCGCCGCAGCCGGTGTTCCAGAACGCTTGGAATAAATAAAGGTGAACGCAGCATCAAAACCAACTTCTTTTACTAAATTCAACGTATCATTAAAATCAGCTTCTGTTTCACCCGGAAAACCGACAATGATATCCGTTGTAATAGCAGCTTCAGGCACATAACGTCTGATCATGGCTACAAGCTCTAAATATTTTTCTCGTGTATAACCGCGGTTCATTGCTTTCAAAATTTTATTGCTGCCAGATTGAAACGGGATATGAAAGTTTTCGCAAATATGCTCACATTCGGCAACTGCTTTGATAACATCTTCGTGCATATCACGCGGATGACTCGTCATATAGCGAATCCGTTCCACTCCAGGGATTTCATTTACACGGCGCAGTAATTTAGCAAACTGGTCTTTCACACCAAAATCTTTCCCATAAGAATTTACATTTTGCCCTAACAACGTAAATTCTTTATACCCCTTAGCAACAGCCTGCCTAACCTCGTCTACAATATTTTCTATACTGCGGCTGCGTTCACGCCCACGTACATAAGGAACAATGCAATACGTACAAAAATTATTGCAGCCATACATAATAGGAATCCAGGCTGAAAAACCGCTTTGACGAATACGCTCACCCTCAAATTCGCTTTCTTTTACTTCTAAACTATTATAAACACGCTCACCCTTTTCAGACAAATACTCAGCAAGTATTTCTTTAAACCCGTTGACATGAGCCGTGCCGATCAACAAATCGATTTGCGGATGTTTTTTTATAAGCTTCTCACCATCTTTTTGTGCCATACACCCAGCAACACAAACTATCAGCCCTGGATGATTAGCTTTGACCCCTTTCAATTCACCAATTTTCCCTAAAATACGCTTTTCCGCACTCTCACGCACACAACAGGTATTTACTACCACAACATCTGCAGCATGAAAATCCTCAGCAGCTTTATAACCAAGCTCCTGCAGCTGCCCAGCATAATGCTCAGCGTCACTTTCGTTCATCTGGCAGCCATAATTTAAAATTGCATAAGTTTTTGCAGTCACTGAATACACCTCATATTAAAATTGAAACTGCATATGGGCAGCCTCTCAAAATTATCTATATTATATTATTATACCTTTTTCGGTTAGCAGTGGCAAATTTTAACAATTAAAATTTTAACCAAAAAAGCAGAGCATATGCTCTGCTTTACAACATTCTACTTCTATACCAGGCCACAGTTTCATCCAACGCTTCTTTAAAAGCATATTGCGGAGTCCAGTCCAATTCATTTTTTATTTTTTCACAATCCATAGGATATCTTAAATCATGCCCTGCTCTATCTTCTGTAAATTCAATTGCATTTTCATATTTGGCTAAAATTTTCAGTACTAATTTTATAAAGGTCAGATTAGACATCTCAGTACCGGCCGCAACATTATAAATATGACCTGCTTTTCCATGTCTGATGATTTTATCAACAGCAACACAATGATCCAGCACATATAACCAGTCACGTTTATTTAGTCCAGAACCATAAACAGGTACCTTTTGACCATGCTCTGCTAAAGATATGATTTTAGGCAAAAGTTTTTCGGTGTGTTGCCACTTGCCGTAATTATTACTACTGCGGCTGATAGTTACATATAAACCATATGTCCTGGCATACGCCAAGCACAATAAATCAGCTGCTGCCTTTGAAGCAGCATAAGGACTGGAAGGCTGTAATGGAGACTCTTCTGTAAACCCACGCCAGTCATAATCAAGCGGTTTATCCCCATATACTTCATCTGTCGATATCTGATGGAATCTTTCTACTGCAAATTTAACACAGGCATCTAACAACACACCTGTACCTTCGACATTAGTTTTAGTAAAAATAGCTGGAGAAATAATAGAAGTATCGACATGGCTCTCTGCCGCAAAATTTATCACTGCGTCGAACTTATACTGCGCAAAACACATTTCTACAAATTGCTCATCACAAATATCGCCTTGGATGAAAGTGAAATTATTTAATTTAACGACATCTGCCAGCGCCGCCATATTAGCAGCATAGGTCAGCTTGTCCAAACATACAATTTCATCACCCGGATACTGCTGTAAATGCCAATTTATATAATTGCTACCAATAAAACCGACACCGCCGGTAATCAATAAACGCATAAGTACCTCTTTATTTTTTATATTTACTACCGCTCTATTATATAGCAAAACACCGCACTGGAAAAGTGCGGTGTCTGCCAAAATCATAATTTAAACAAATTCAAATTAATCAACATGATATCTTCAAAAACTGACTCCTACCGCATAACTGCAGTTTTCCGGTATTTGCAGGAATAAAAATACAATTACCTTTACTATAGGCTAACTTTTCTTTATCCTCCGTCAGTATATAGCCTTCGCCGTCTAGACAAAGCAACGCCTGAAAAGAACTGCTGCCCGTATACAATTCTGCCAGTTTACTTTTTCCTTCGGTATTCAGCAACAGCCGTTCCACCTGAAAATATTTGCAGCGGCATAAAAATTCCGTCGCACTGCCTGGTGTATAACGCAGCACACGCAGGGGCTGCCTTGGTGCTGCTTTGCCCTTAAGGTCAGCAACAGCCAAAGCTTTTTCCAAATGCAGCTCACGCTTTTGCCCAGCTTTATCGACACGGTCATAATCATATAGCCTGTAGGTAAGATTAGAGCTTTCCTGTACTTCTACAATAAGGTTTCCTGCTCCTATACCATGCACGGTCCCTGCCGGAATATAAAACACATCATCCTGCTGTACTTTTAATTTCTGTAAATATTTCTCAATGGTCCCCTGTGCCAAACTTTGCCTTACAGCAACACTGTCCATATCACTGTAAAAACCGTAAATAAGTTCAGCGTCTATATCTGCTTCCAGAACATACCACATTTCCGTCTTGCCAAGCTGTCCCTGCTCATAAAGCCTTGCATATCCATCATCAGGATGTACCTGTACCGACAGTTTTTGCTTGGCGTCAATAAATTTGACCAGTATCGGCAGTTCGCCTTTGCTGCGTGGATGAGTCCCAAGATACTCCGGGTATCTTTGCAAAACTTCCGTCAGCAGCATGCCCTTATGATCACCTGTAGTTATGGTGCTCGGCCCCTCCGGATGCGTAGAGCACTCCCAGCTTTCAGCAATATTATCCAAATCAGCCTTTTTACCGAAATGCTCTTTCAACTTCTGCCCTCCCCAAAGCGCTTCTTTGCAGGCAGGCTGCAATAAAAATGGCCGGGGCTTATAAACTGTTTTTCTATTCTTCCAATTCAAATTTTTGCTTGTCATGGACACTTATCTCCCTGCCCAGCTGCACTTCCATTACCTCAAGTTCGCTATCTGCCATGATCGTATGTCTGCAGCCGGCCTGTATGGTTATCACATCGCCTGCTGTTACCTGCTGCTCCATTCCGTCAACTATCGTGCGGCCATTGCCGGAGACGATCGTCCAGACTTCGTCCCTGCGTTCATGACTGTGGTAATTCATTTTATTACCTGCTTTTAAAGTCACTTTGATCGTCAGGCTGTTTTCGCCTACGTCTAAAACACGGAAACTGCCCCAGGATTTTTCAGCAAACATCACCTGCTGTTTTATCGCATCCACAAAAGGCTTGATATAGCTGGACTGCTCCTTATCAGATACCAAGATCCCTTCCGGACTGGCAGAAACCACCATATCTTTGAGACCCATGCAAAGCACCGGCACATCAAGCTCATTTAGAACATGCAAATTTTGACACTGTTCATTCATAATCACCTGCCCGATAGCCTCTTCTTCCATGGCTTCAGTTAAGGTATTCCATGTGCCCAGGTCTTTCCAGGCTCCGGCAAAACGCAGCACATTGATCTGCTTTTCCTGCTCAACTACGGCATAGTCAAAGCTGATTTTTTCTAAGGTTTCGTATTTGGCATATAAGTCATAGTAATCTGTAAAATCAAGAAGCTCATGCGCTTTTTGCAAAACATATTTCAGCTGATAAGCAAAAACGCCACCATTCCATAAGGCCCCCTGCTCAATGTACTCTGCTGCAATCTCTGCATTCGGTTTTTCCTTAAAGGTTTGTACTTTGCTTATTTCATCTTTAGTTTCGGGAATGATATACCCATATTTCTCGCTGGGATATGTTGGCTCTACTCCCATTAAAACAAGTTTGGCATCTCCCTGCACCGCTAAATGTCCTAGTTCTTTCAATGCAGCAAAGTATTCATCACTTACATAGGGGTCAACCGGGCAAACCACAACAGCTTCTTCTGCGCTGATCCCTAAGACATCATGTAAATAAAATGTTGCTAAAGCTATTGCCGGAAAGGTATCCCTGCGGCAGGGTTCAACTGATATCCCCACACTATCCCCTAATTGGTTCCGGATAGCGGAAACCTGCGTTTTTGATGTTGCAACCGTCACTGCGGCACCGTCGTCAATAGTACGTATTTGTCTATAGACACGCTGCAACATCGATTCATAATTGCCAACATCGTCTTTAAATATCTTAATAAATTGTTTAGAACGGATATCATTGGAAAGCGGCCATAACCTTTTGCCGCTACCACCGGAAAGTAAAATGATATTCATACATCATACCTGTACTTCCATAAAATTATGTTATTGAGTTTTCAACTTCCAGCTTTATCGTTCAGCGCGCATCGGATTATGCAGAAAATCTTCGTACGCCAAACGGATTCCTTCTCTTAATTCTGTTTTATACTGCCAGCCTAATGCCGTGCTTTTGGATACATCCAGCAGCTTGCGTGGCGTTCCATTTGGTTTACTGGTATCCCAATGTATTGCTCCGTTATAGCCAACAACACTGGCTATAAGTTCTGCCAAAGCTTTAATGGTAATTTCCTTACCCGTACCAGCATTGACAGTTTCGTTACCACTGTAATTATTCATCAGAAAAACACATAGATCTGCTAAATCATCCACATATAAAAATTCCCGCAGCGGGCTGCCATCGCCCCAGCAGGTAACAGACGGCAAATTTCTCACCTTAGCCTCATGGAAGCGGCGGATAAGTGCCGGCAAAACATGGCTGTGAGTAGGATGGTAATTATCATTAGGGCCATACAAATTTGTAGGCATAACACTGATATAATCAGTACCATACTGACGATTTAAAAATTCACAATATTTCAAACCGCTGATCTTGGCAATCGCATAGGCTTCGTTGGTCTTTTCCAGCTCACCTGTCAAAAGGCAGCTTTCAGACATAGGCTGTGGCGCCAGGCGCGGATAAATACAGGAAGAACCTAAAAATTCCAGCTTTTTACAACCGTTTTTCCAGGCACTGTTGATAACGTTCATTTCCAAAATTATATTATCGTACATAAAGTCAGCCAGTGCTTCGCTGTTTGCAGCAATGCCTCCCACCTTAGCAGCCGCCAAAAACACATATTCTGGCTTTTCACCTGCAAAAAAGTCTTCAACTTCAGTTTGACGGCACAGGTCAAGTTCGCTGTGTGTTCTGGTAATGATATTTGTATAACCCTGCCGCACCAGCTCACGCACAATAGCGCTTCCTACCATGCCGCGATGCCCGGCTACATATATTCTGGAATTTTTATCCATTTTCTTGATAGCCCCTATCTTACTCGTTTTATTGCTGCTTCACGCTTCGCTAACTCATAGTCATGCTTGACCATAATTTTTATTAATTCTTCATATGAAGTTTTTTGGGGATCCCAGCCTAAAACTTTCTTTGCTTTTGTCGGGTCACCCCATAGGTTATCCACATCCGTTGGTCTAAACCACTGCTCGTTAACACAAATCAGCATTTTCCCACTTACAATATCGTAACCTTTTTCGTTAACGCCCTCGCCTTCCCAACGAATATTGATACCTACTTCTTTAAATGCTTTTTCCGTAAAGTCCCGCACCGTATGCTGCTCACCGGTGGCGATAACGAAATCCTCGGGAATATCATGCTGGAGCATCAACCACATACATTCAACATAATCTTTAGCATAGCCCCAGTCACGCAGAGAATCCAAATTACCCAATTCCAAATGGTCCTGTAAGCCACAGGCAATACGGCTGACAGCTAAAGTTATTTTGCGTGTTACAAAGTTCTCGCCACGGCGTTCTGATTCGTGGTTAAAAAGGATACCATTGACCGCAAACATCCCATATGCTTCTCGATATTCTTTTGTGATCCAAAAACCATACTGCTTAGCCACGGCATAAGGACTATATGGATGGAACGGCGTCGTTTCACGCTGCGGCACTTCTTCTACTTTGCCATAAAGCTCGCTGGTAGAAGCCTGGTAAATACGGCAGGTTTTGGTCATCCCTAAAATACGTACCGCTTCCAAAATACGCAACACACCTAAAGCATCCACATCACCAGAATATTCAGGCACATCAAAAGATACCTGCACATGGCTTTGTGCCGCCAAATTATATATTTCATCCGGCTTCACCAAATTTATTATTCTGATAAGGCTGGAAGAATCAGTTAGATCACCATCATGGAGTGTTATCTGTTTTTCAGCCAACAAATGATCTATACGAGAAGTATTGCTTATAGAAGCACGCCTAACAATACCGTGTACTGCATAGCCCTTTTCTAATAAAAACTCCGCTAAATACGACCCATCTTGCCCGGTAATACCGGTTATAAGTGCTGTTTTCATAATATTCATTGCTCCATTTTTTGTTCTGTCATTTTATATTTAAAATATTTTTTAACTCTTTATATACATCATCAACTGTTATCTGATTAATACAGTGAGCAAATTCTTTCTTACATCCATTTTCACAACCAGCTGACATAATCTTAGGCTCCAACGTAACAATATCTGAATTCCACGGTCCAAACCTTTTAGCAGTATCAAGTCCATACTGCTCTACTATACTATTTTTATTTACAAAAAAAGTAACCCCTGATAACCCACATGCCGCAGCCAAATGCATAGGCCCGGTATCACAACCAATGAAGCAACTACAAGTTTTTAATATTTCAACAGTCTCTCTTAATGTTGTTTTACCAATAAAATCATATTCTACTTTACACGATTTTTTTAATATTTCACCTAATTTATAGGTATTATATCCCCCTCCCAAAAGAACTATTTCTACATTTTTTTTACTGCGTATTCTTTGGATCAAATCTATAAAGTTATTAATGTCCCATTCTTTTCTTTTTGCTCCAGCACTTGTTACAACAGCAATTCTAAAATAATTTTTAGATTCTCCACCAAAACTGTTGCAGACTTTTCTATCTTCCTTATTACTCCATAACTCTAATGAATAGTTTTTTACTTTTCCGCCCAAAAAATTTATCCAATCTAAATTTCTCAAAACTTCATGTTTGATGTCAGAAGTATGAAATACCTTCGTAAAAAATCTATCATATCCTCTGTTTAATAATTGTTTACCAACATTTACGGTTTCTGAATATGCTAATCTTTCAATGCCACCCGAAAAAAAAGCTAAAAAAGACGCTCCATAATGATCAGTATCCCATCTTGGTACAATTACTAAATCATACTTTTCTTTCCACAAAAACACTTTTGCATACCGAAATGCTTTTATTATATTAAAAATAAAACTAAATCGCCCCTCATAACGATCAAAAGTCATAACTTTATTCACATAAGGGCACAACTCAACCAAATTATAAACCTGTGGTTTTACTATTAATGTTATATCAGCCTCAGGATAGTTACTTCGCATTTCGCGTAATAAGGGCGTCATTAAAACAACATCACCAATTTCATCTAACCTTACTAGTAATATTTTTTCATATTTTGATATATGTTCTGGTGTAATAAATTTATATAAAAGTATATCTGCCCAAAAACATACTAAACTAACAATTAAATTTTTTTTCATTAAAATTTCCCTTATAAAACATTTAACATTTTATGTATTTTTAATCATTTAATAAATATTGCAGAATTATGATGCGCAACTATTGTTTTGGATTATAAATTTTATCAAAATCAACCGGGGACACATAATTTTGCAATATAATACGTTGCCTTTTTTCTTCATAGTTTTTATTAAATAAACTTCTTTTTTTATCATAATCCTTACTTTCTATATCACATAAATCTAATATTGTGTGTATTAAGTCATCTGTCATAAATGGCTTATGTTTAGCGTTTTGAATTGATTTATATTTTTCAAAATGCTTTTCTTTAAACCTTTCTGAACACCAAACTATAAAAGGTATCTCCAAGCCCTCCTGTGTGTTAGCATGAGTGAAATTATTTATTTCATTAAACAATTCCTCACCATGATCTGAAATATATAGAATAATAGCATCTTCTTGCGAAAAATTTTTAATAATTTCATTTAAAACATAATCCGTATATAGAATACTATTATCATAATTAGCCATTATTTCCTTATTTCCATTTATTACATTATCTTTTATATCATAACTAGAGAAAATTCTATATTTCTCCGGATATCTTTCACTAAATATTTCATGGCTTCCCATCAAATGGAAAACAAAAAAGTTTTTTTCAGATTTTTCAAACCTTCTATTCAAAAAATCTAAAACCAGCTCATCATATCTACCGCTTCTTCCATCTCTAGGTGAAGCAAATTCGTTCGTATAATATTTAACCCTTGCGCAATCTGAAAATGCCGCAATTGCACTGCCCCATGAATCAACTTTTTCTTGATTAGATATCCAATAAGTTTTATATTGACACTCATTCATTATTGATATTAAATTTTCACTTTTATTCCACGGCATATTATTTTCATAATTTCTAAATGTAAACATGCTAGCAAACGACGGATTTGTTCCACAAAAAGAGCTTATAACATTATCAAACGCAATTAGATTCTCACTACTGTTCCATTCTTCTAAATAAGGTGTTGTCTTTAAATAATAACCATATACACTTAAATGGCTTCTTGTACTCGACTCCCCCATTACTAGTACCACATTATCTATATCACTATTATTTTTTATAACAGTAGCTATTTTATTCGAATTTTTCCTAATATTAAGGTCTTTTATTGCAAACCTAGTAACATTCACACACCTTATCATACTATATTCATCGAAATATTTCACAATACTAGATTTCATATTTTTTTCTACTCTATAACTCTCAACGAAACTAACAGAAAGTTGTACTCCCCCCCAGAGATACAATAGTACTATTATATTTGTTAAAACCTTCTGTTTACAGATGTGTTTTTCATATAGTGAAAACCTTATGGCAATTATTAAACCAACTATAGTCATTATAACCAAAATAAGCTCTTTTATTCCAATATATCCATATAGGTATTCTAATGCTTCTCTTCTATTTGTTAATAGAATTGCTTGAACAATTGTTTCATTAACCCTAAACCCAAAAGATTTTAAACAATGTAATTCCAGCAAAAAGGCGATCGCACTCAAAACTCCCACAGCTGTAATACAAAAATTTATATAAACTTTGAGTTTAGAAAGCACCATAAAACAACAAGTCAAAATAAAAAACATTTCAGTAAATCTTTTTACAATAATTAATGCATTTCTAAATTCACAATCAATACCAATTATTATTATATCGAAAAAGCATAATAATATTATTATAGGAATATTATTAAAAGGTATATATTTTTTTATTTTTCCCATTTACCCCAATACTCCTCAACAAATTTTATGTCATCATCAGATATATATTCTTTATAACAGCCGAAGCATTCAACACCCCTATTCAATAGTTGTTTAAAAAAATCATTATTAAATTCTAAAAAATCACCATTATTATCAAAATCAACATAATCAGGTAATTTTAAATATAAATAATATGGTCTTCCAACTGCTATACAATAACCTAAATGCGTTCCGATATCATTTCCAATTGCAACATCAGCTAATAGTATTATAGATTTTAACCTACGCAAAAAATTTTTATCAAACATGTGTCCAGCTGTACAAATCTTATATCCAGCTTTTAAAAACTTTTCATCCAAGCCATTTAAAATATCTTTCCAGTACATACATACTAAAACGGATTGAAAATTTTTTGTGTTTTTTATTCTATCAATTTCCTGTATAAATTCATTCACTTCAAATTGCGCTCTAATATGCGGTGTAGAATGACTATGAAATACTAATAGCGTTTTACCCAGTCGGGCCTTAATTGTTTTTAATTCTTTAGGAGAATACATACTGTCAACATATTGTATATATGGTCCTAAAGAATAAATATGTTTTTCCTTAAACATCTGCTCTAAAAACAATTTCCTTCTTATTCCAAATGCATATATAATGTCAGGTTTTGTGTCTACTTCTGTCAAACCATTTCCAATAACTATACCGTGTTCTATAGCACCACTCAAGATTTCTTTCTGTGATATACCTAATATTTTTTTTACTATATCTGCTAACCCATAAAAGCTATTATATCCATACTCTTTTGTGTATAAGTTCATATCCGCAGATAGTTTACGATACTCAAAAATATCATATTTTGCTCTCTTTTTTATTTCTAAATTGTATCTCAATAAATTTATAAATAAAATTTTTTTCTTAATATACTTTTGAATTTTGAGTGGCAATATTAGTTTTAGAACTTGTTTTAATTTACAAAACATCTTCTTCTATATTCCTCTCTAAATTTTCACTTACCTACTTCTTGTACTCGTCCAACATAATTTTTTATAATAAACTCTCTTCCATTTACATTTGCAACTTCATTGTCTTCTGTTTTTCTAGGTAAATAACATATTCTACATAATTCACTATTAAGAAAACCATTGCACTGGTTGTGCATTTTTCTTAATTTATTGATTCTTGTTCCATGCCAAATATCATAAACAGACTCTTTGTTTATATCACCAATACACACACTATTCATTTCATCATTCGAACAAGGCATTACCTTACCATCTGCTCCAATAACGATACGTTGATATAATTGTGGACAAGAAAAGTTTTCTTCATAAACAATTCCCTCATCATTATCTAAATAGTCAATTAAAGGATTAAAAGCAATTAAATCAACATAAGGCTCAAATGCATTATAAAATTCTTCTACATGATGTTTTAAAGACGGCCAAACACCTTGTATTTTTATTACAGGCCTATTAACACAATATTTTTCTTTAAGTTTTTTTATTTCAATAATCTTGTTAAAAGTATCCTCAAATTTCAAAGGTTTCCTAATTTGCTCATATTCTTCTTTTAACCCATCTACTGAAATTGTGATCCAGTCAATTCCCGCTAATAACATTTTTTCAAAAAAATCTATATCTAATTTACTTCCATTAGTTAAGGTAGATATCTCTTTAATACCTGCTTGTTTGGCATAATGAATACATTTTATAAAATCAGGGTGTAATGTTGGTTCGCCACGTAAGCTTAACCGTATAGCTGGCACCTTTCCTTTAATCTCATCAATAATTTTTTTAAATAAACTAAATTCCATAAATCCTTTATAAACATGCTTAGAAAAATCCTCTGTAATCGTATAACACATTGGGCAATGTAAATTACAAATAGTAGACAACTCAATATCTACTAATAGAGGATATTCTAAAACAACTTTGCACTTACCGCACTGTTCCCAATTTTCTCTATATTTTCTATATTCTTCTTCCCAACCATAAGCACGATGCTGTTCAAAGTTTTTTTCGCGCTCTTTGGTATCCATACTATAATTACCTTTATTTATAGGAATATATTGCTTATTCTCATTATATAATTCAATACTTTTATAATTATCCACTAATCTGACAATAGACTCTACACTCCCAAAATTTTCTGGAACAATATCTTCTGCTTCAAATTCAATTTTAAAATGAACTTCCAAAGCTGCCACTATATTAACTATGTCAAAAGAATCAATAACACCATTACTCAATAAATCTATTTGAACATCGTCAGTAATATTTTCATTAATTTCTTGTAAAATTTCCAATACTTCTTTTTCCACATTGCACACTTTACAACAGCTCCTTTAGTTTAACTCTATCAATTTTTCCGTTTAAATTTAATGGCATTTTATCAAGTTTTATTTTTTTATTCGGCAGCATATAAACTGGCAATGTTTTATTCAGCGTCTTTATAATCATATCTTCTATTACATCACCTGTATAAAACATTACTATCTTAGATCTATTTTCATCATATATGCAACAAGCTGTTTCAATACCTTGTATCGCAGATATAGCAGTTTCTATTTCTCCCAATTCTATCCTATGACCCATATGTTTAATTTGAAAATCTTTCCTGGATACATATATCAATTCACCATATTCGTTATATCTAACTAAATCACCAGTTCTATATATAATTTCTCTATAATTTTTATTAAGCGGATTTTGTACAAATACCTCAGAGGTCTTTGCTTGGTTATTATAATATCCATATGATAAAGAAGTGCCACGCACGCACAGTTCTCCTACAGCATCATTTCTTACTAATTCATTTTTGTCATTCAATACCATAATAGACGTATTAAGACACGGATGCCCAATTGGCAATGCATCACTATCCTTAAAGTCTCTATTAACAATATAATAAGTACAAACATCCGTAATTTCTGTTGGTCCATATAAATTTGCAAACAAAGCCTCAGGATACTCGCTTCTCCACATATTCAATTGTTTATTAGGCATTACTTCTCCAGCAAAAAGTATTTTGTTTAAACTCTTAACATGAAGCTTATGTAATGCTCTTAAATTTGCTACTAGGCATAATGCCGATGGCACCCAAAATATAGTGTTTATTTTTTTGTTATCTAAAAACTCCAAGAGTTTAATTGGAAAAGAAAACAACTGCTCTGGAATAATATACATACAAGCACCATTTTTTAACGTTTGATAAATATCCAGCACAGAATTATCAAAATAAAATGGAGCCTGATTTCCAAAAATATGTTGATCATCTATTTTAAAAGTTTCTGTTACCCATTCAGTATAATCAATAACTGATTTATGTGAAATAATTACACCTTTAGGAACACCTGTCGAACCAGAGGTAAACAGCACATATAATACATCCGCATCAATAATACATTCAGTTACTTGTTTTAACAAAAGTCCATCAATATTACTGGTCATCAAATCTTCATATACTAATATTTCAATATCATGAAAAAATAACTCTATATCTTCCTTATGCTTTTTATCAGTAATAATCACCTCAGGCTGCAATGTTTCTAATATCTTTTCTACTCGAGACATTGGCATCAATGTATCTATAGGAGTATAAAAACTTCCACTATAAGCAATACCCATAAATGCAGAAATGCACTTCACACTTTTATTGAGAAATACTGCTACTGGCTTTTTAAACACCTTTCTTTTAGCTAGTTGAGTTGCGATACGCTGAGCTTCTATTTGCAGATCACTAAATGTAAGCGTTTTATTTTCATCAATAAATGCTTCTTTGTCTGGAAAATGCTCTGCCGCATAATCAAGATAATCAGTCACTAATCTGATCATGATGTGTCGCTCCATTCATCCAATTAATCTTATAATTGTGAAATTTATAACAATTTTCTCCACCCTTATTTAATAAATCGTCTTCAATAAGTTTATATGCTTTAGCTAACTCTATAGAACGCATATTCATTTTTTCAAATTTTATTTGTACACTTACTTCCTTGTCCGTTAAAAAAGTCTCTGGTAAATATTCATGAGATTCTATTTGCAAATCTCGAACATACATAGAATATTTTCTTTGTTCTTCCAGTCCACTTTCATCGACATATGATCCTACAAACTCTTTCATATATCTATAAGGCACTCGTATCTTTTCTTCCACATAATGCATAAAAGTAAAACCTCTTTGCAAAGAAACATTCAAAAGTAGTAGTTTTGCATTCTTCTGATGTAAATAAGCAAAGGGAGAATCGTCACTCCAAGAATCTTTATTATTGAGGTTTCTAAGGTATACAGCATCATTCCCCCACACCATAAACGAATATATTGGATGCTTGGTTCGAATAAAATCTGGTCTGTTTTCTAATATCCAATTTGAAAATGTTCCCGTCTCCCCTTTAGTATTTTTATAATCAAACTTTTCCCCTTTACAAAATCTCCACGTGAAAATAGGAAATAGCAAAGTTCCTTTATTCCCTACTGCTTTTTGTAAGATGTCTATCAAATTATTTAAAAATATATTTCTTTGTTCAACTGTTCTTACCCCTAAATTTTTATTAGTGTAATATAAAAGCAGTGAGATATCCGAAGCTATATAAAGTATATCGTTTGGCCTAATATATAAATCCTTTAACGCTTTTTTAAATCTATCTAAATATTCATGCATAATTGCTCCTCAATTAAATTCTATTAAATCATGTTCCAATAATTTTTCGACAACAGGAAACAACTCGTTTACCGGTACGCCAATAATATTGCTGATATCTATTAAATCATTGCTCCCATCAGCATAAGCAATAAAATCTATCATTGCCTTAACTGCATCATAAGTCCCTTTTTGACTCGTTGTGGGATAAAGTCCTCTTTTTCCCAACTGTGGTTCGCATAAAACATTTATTTTGTAGCTGTAGTTATTTTCCAATGCCAAAATACATTGCTGATAAACTTCGTAAGCTCCTAGCAACCCTTCAGGTGATATGAGTTCTAAATTATCCTTAGAAGTATGATACTCAGGATATTCTCCATACTTAGATCGACAAATCGCACATACAGGCAAGTCCACTCCCGGTGCATTATATTGACGTTCATCTGAACCGCGTTTTAAAAATGAATATGTTTTATAATCAGGGTAGTAAAAACTTAGAACATTTTTTGCTGCTTTATCTGCCAATGTTTTTCCATAACGTGATTCAACATATGAAAATGTCCTATTATCACCTACACATGAAAGATTAAACCCTGCAATAACATGCTCTTTTAAGTACTGCAGATTTTTACTCAAATAAGTAATAGAGCCGATAGTTTCCGGTATAAAAATGATCCTATATGTATATCTTCTTTTTACCAGCGAATTGAGCCATTTTGCTAAAAATGTAGCTACTACCGGCCCCGACAGTTCATTATTTGCCATAGATGGATGGCAGATGTAGGTAGATAAAAAAACTTCCTCTTCTGTATCACCTGGAATAATTATTTCACCATATGTAAGACTGCCCTCTTTTAGCTCACTGTCAATAACAATATGATATGTATCCTCCGGCAACTTATCTAATTGGTTTTGTGACATGCAAAATCCATAACACTCTTTATAATAAGATGTTACATAAGGAATCGCATCCGGTTGATCCGGTTGAGTATAAACAACAGATTTCAGTTCCTGCAAATCAACAAACTTATCAACAGGCAACGAATAGCCCACTACATGCAAATTATTGTTTTTAAAATCAATTATACTTTGACCTTTTGAATTCTCTATATAAGCATTCTTGATATTCCACTCTTTTGGCACCGTCCAGTCAAATACTTTTGTACCTGTAGGAACTTCGTGAATATTTATATCATTACCATATACTTCTGCCAATATTTGAAGAGTTTTTCTTGCTCCATCACCGGTAATACTACGACAGACGGGAAATAATTTTTCACACAATTCATACATTAAGCACTTAAAACTCATCATTTATTTCTAACCTCTAACTCCTATAATCTTTGCCGGAACACCCGCAACAATAGAATATGCTGGTATATCATGAGTTACCACAGCATTTGCTCCTATAACTACTCCCTTTTCTATTGTTACTCCACATAGAATTTTAGCACCTGCTCCTATCCAACAGTCCTCTCCTATGGTTGTATGTTGAATCTCTGCCTGTTGTAATCTAATTATGGTACTTTTTTTAAATTGGTGGTTGTGATCAATTATCTGTACATATCCTCCAATAATAGTATTGCTACCTATACTCATTCTGCTTTTGACTGTAATCATATTATGTCTACCAATCGTTACATTATCACCAATTGTTAGATGTGGTTTAGGTTTGGTCAATTGGAAAAAAGCATAATCTTGTATTGTACAATTACTGCCAATTTCTAATATTGCATTATCGGTAAGACAAAATTCAGCTGTTTTTTTAATAACATTATCATATCCATACTTATTAAAGTATAGCTTTTGATACATCCAGCTTATTATCTTTTGTACTAATCCCCCCCTATTCCTATATGATGCCTTATCCGCTTTATATTCACACATCACTCTTATCCTCCCTAAATTCTAAATCTAAGCGAATCATATCCTCAACGATTATAGTATCTTTTACAATATTAATATTAGCTTTATGACCAATAATTTTATCAATATCTTTTGGAGAAATTCCATTTCCTGGCCTTTTAAAGGTTAACATCTCTCTCATAAGCTGAACCCCTTTAGGAATGTCCATGGCAGCAACAATCGATCTCCTTGCATTTGCCCTGGCAGGAAACTCACTTGTCAGGCATTGCAATTCGCCTGATCCTTCTAATAATCTTACAAAATCTATTGCTTTTAAAATATTTTGGGCATCATTTTCATCCATAGCATGATAATGATCATTCCCTTTCAATAATTTATCAAGAGTAAAATGTTTCTCAACAACAGTCGCTCCCAAGAGGTATGCTGTTTTTATAACATCAAAACTCTTATCAGGTTTAGTGTGATCTGAGTAGCCAATAAATAACTCTGGGAACTCACTTTGTAAACTTTTTATTTTTAATAGATTAGCATGGCTATATATAGTAGGGTATTCTAACACACAATGCATCAGAACAAGCTCTTTTTTATTATTAGCCTGTATTACAGAAACAGCCTCTTTTATTTCATCAAGATTAGATGCTCCTACTGATAAAATAATCGGCTTATTTTTTTTAGCAATATACTCAATAAATGGCAAATTACTAATGTCTGAGGAAGATATTTTATAAACATGCATCAGATCATATAAATAATCTGCTGATTCAAAATCAAATGGAGTAGAACAAAATTCTATATTAATTCTTTCACAATAGGTGCTTAATTCTCTATACTCTTTTTCTCCAAAAGCATCAAACTTTTTAAACAGCTCATATTGCGATCTTGTAGGTTCTTCCTCAGTATTCCAATAAGACGGAGAATATTTTGATGCTAATGTTTCTGCTTTATACGTTTGAAACTTAACAGCATGGATACCAGCATTCTTTGCAGATAAAATCATGAATTTAGCGGCTTCCATCAATGAAATTTCTAATTTGGCAGCCACATCATAATAATTGACTCCTATTTCTGCAATTAAAGTAAATTCATTCCTGTGTATTCTATCTATAATGTTACTATTATTCATAATCCTCACCTAAAATTATATTTTTAACTCGTTTCAATCCTTTTCTTAAATCATATTTTCCCATGATCTCATACATATTTTTACGAACTATAGCTGTTGAAACAAGCCATTCTAATGTATTTTCAATTAGTACGCTATCTACTTTTGCTCCTACTCCAAGATTTAAAAATCCATTTTCCATTTGAGCAAAAAAATGAGTTTGTTCTCTTTCATTTTGAGAAAGAACGATTGCCGGAATCCTCATTGCCGCTAATTCAAAAATTGTACGGCCCTGACTCGTAATCGCTAAATCTGCTTCTCTCATATATTTAGTAACACGAGGAACGTCAGGATATACAAAAATATTCTTTTCTTCTCTTGTAACAACACCATTTTCTTTGTTTTTATAGCCCAAACCTGTAATAAACTCAAATTTAATGTTCTTGTACTTATCAATAATCTTTAAAATTATTTCGTAAAGCGTTTTATTCAAGTTCGCCGGATCCGTACCGCCAAACATTATCAACACTTTCCTTACTTCTTGGTTAAATATATTAGGACTCTCAATTTGAAACTCATCACGTAAGCATACATATTCCCAGCCAGAATACACATTGGTCTGCTGCACATCATCATATAAAGCATTGATTACAGCATCAGCTTCTTTTATTCCAGAACCCAAATCCTCAATGGAAATGACTCTTGGTATCATTGATTTTAAATGACGCATATATTTTTCGTCAGTATCCAAGCAGTCGTTCACCCAAATATCCGGCTTAAATTCATTTATTAAAGCATCGATCTCAGCGTCCGATTCTATTATTCTATAAGGCAAATTTGACGCTTTGATCTTTTCTATACCTTCTCCTGAGTTTTTACTTATGACCAGTAAAACATCATGTTCCATCATACTGAAAGCAAGAGTTAAGCAATTATAAATATGGCCTAATCCCAACTTTAGATAGCCTTCTACCCTAAAAATTATTTTCTTTCTTTTTAGTAAATTTTCTGCCAATAACCAATCGTTTCTATCGTCAATATCTATACTTTCAACTTCTGAAATTTCATAAACAGAAGTTTTGCTTCCTATACGGCTTTCAGGTACAACTACCTTCCTCTTAGAAATGACAAAAGCACCGGTTTCTAAATATTGTGGCGGCAATTCCTGTCTATTTTTCCGTTCCGAATAAAGGGGAACCAATTCAGAGTCCTTTACTCCCCAGGCTAGATGCGGTTTATTGACAACACTTATAACTGTTTCAAAGTTTCCAGAAATAAAATATTCAATTGCACTATCCAAGGTATCAACATTTAACAACGGAGAAGTCGGCTGCAAAGTTATAACAGCATCATAAAATTTACCTGTTTCTTTTTCAGCCTCAAGCATTGCATGATAAATTACAGGATCAAGAGTAACCAGATCAGACGATAGTTCATTATCGCGTTTAATAACCGCCGCACCATATACTTTAGAAACTTCCTCTATCTCCTTACTGTCTGTAGTAACAAAAACATCCTTTATGTATTTACTTTTTTTTGCATTCTCTATAGCGTAAGCAATCAATGGTTTCCCATTCATTAACCGTAAATTCTTCTTAGGTATGCCCTTTGACCCACCTCTTGCTGGTATTAATGCTAAAATTCTCATACATATTCACTCCACAAGTTTATTTGATGATAAAAGCCTTACCATTTTCAAATTTAACCTTAAAATCACACTGCGCCAACGTCGTTAATCTGTGAGCAACAGCTATAATTGTTATTTGCCCTTTAAGTTTTAAAATGGTATCAGTAATACTTTTTTCTGTTTCGTTATCTAAGGCCGATGTTGCTTCATCAAGCACAAGGACTTGTGGCTGATAATACAACGCTCTGGCAATGCCAATCCGCTGCCGCTGTCCGCCGCTAAGCTTCACACCTCGTTCGCCTACGGTTGTATCAATACCTGCTGGCAGCTCCTGTACAAAATCATAAAGTTCTGCCATATGCAGTACTTTATTGATCAAAGCATCGTCTATTTCTTTTTCATCTACCCCCAAGGCAATATTTTCTCGGATGGTACCGTCTATTAAATAAATGCTTTGGGGAACATATGCTAAATTGGCCTGCCATGTGCGTATATCGTCATAAATGTTCTTCCCGTCCACACTTATTTTTCCCTTACTTGGTGGTAGCAACCCCAACAAAATATCAACAAAGGTTGTTTTGCCAGCGCCGGAAGGTCCAACTATACCAACAAACTTTCCTTTGGGAATACTAAAACTTATATTATTTAAAACCTGTTTTTCTATTTCCGGATAAGCAAAACTTAGTTCTTCTACAGAAATCACATTTTCAAAATCCATTCTTGATTCCGGCTTTTGCAGGCAGGTTTCTGTCTCCTTTGCCCCTTTATTTTTGATGATCAGCAAATCTTCATATAATTCGTTGAAAAAGGGCATCTGAAACCTGATCCCATTAGACAAATTAACTATCCTGTTAGCACTAGGCATTAACCTGAAAGCTGCTAATGCCAACACACCCAATAGTGGAACTATTTCTTCCGGCTGGTTGCCTAACAGAAGCTTTGTGATTATCAAGAGCAACAAGCCACAGACAATAATTGTCTCAATAAGCATCCTGGGCAGCTGATTCATAAATAGAAACTTACCATTGGCTTTACCATATTCAAAATATGCTTTTCGAAAAGCGTCCAGAAAAAATTCTTCTTTACACGATACTTTTGTTTCCTTAATGGCACCTAAACTTTGATTAATGCATTTTATATATAAAGCAGAATATTCATTTTGAATTTTGCCCTGTTCTGTAATTTTTTTACGAAATCCTTTAATAATAAAATATAAAAGGCTTCCGATAAAGCCTGCTACTATAATTGCAGTAAAAGCGTCTATTACAACTAACAGCAGCCAAATAGTTACAGCTGTTATTATTTCAGTTAATAAAGTAAACATAGAGACCATGATAAGAGAAAAAACAATTACACCACCAGAATTAACGTTTCTTAGTAAAGTAGCTGTATTGTGGTTCAAATGATAAAGATATGGTTTTTGCAAATATTCTGTTAATAATTCTTCTGAGTAATAGATTTGGTTCTGAACGGCAAAATCTATTTGTATTTTATTTTGCCACGCTAAATAAATATTTTTTATAATATATAGTATTAAAAGCAAAAATGTAGCCGTTATAATAAACTGGATATGTGTCATTATTCCAAAAATGCCAGCATATTTAGTAACTTTAGGATAAACTGTTAAAAAATCTGGGTTTCCCATAATGGAGATTAATGGTAAAATTGCTCCTATACCGATTGCCTCCAAAATAGCGCCCAAGATCATTGCAACTATTATGATCGAACATCTTCTTATTTGCTTTAAATTTAAAATACTGTATATCTTGAGTATTATATCCATCTACTATTCACCATATCTACCACACCATCTACAATATTTTAAATTGCATTTATGTTTTTTCTTTATTCCTAGTAATATCTTCACAATCTCAGCTAGTTTAAACTTCTTTAGTAAATTTTTCATTAATAAGATTATTAGATACTTGGTATTCTCCCGTTCTTTATATTTAAAGACTTGATTTAGGTATCCAAACAAATATTTTTGTTCTAATTTTAGACTTTTGTATAATGTTAAATGTTCTGATATTTCACATTTCCAAGACTCACTATTAAAATTGCCACTGCTTACTCCACTATTCGAAAAATAAGCTACAGGATAATCACTAAATTTTACTACACCTCCATCTATAAGATACCTTAATAAAAACTCATAATCTGAGATAATTTTATTCTTATCATTAAACATATATTTTTTCATTATTTTTGTTTTTACAAAAAGTCCGGGATGCGGCAACATCTTCCCTGTTAAAATATCTTCTTTATCAAGAGTATTAAAAAAAATGTATTCATTTTTATAGTATTCATCTATGCACACAATTGGATAACTAATCATATCAATATCAACACTAAGATCCTTGATTATATTATCAAAAACACTATAATCAATATAACAATCATCAGAACCTATGAAGCCAATGTAGTCACCAGTTGCCAAGTTTATTCCTTTATTGAAAGCTTCATAGATTCCACTATCTTTTTCACTAATACATTTTGTTACTACATCACTGTATTCGTTTATGATCTCCAATGTATTGTCAGAGGATAATCCATCTATAATGATAGTTTCTACATTTTTGTAAGTTTGATACCTTATACTATCAAGAGTTTGTCTTAATGTTCTTCCAGAATTAAAAGTAGCTATAATCACGCTTATCTTAAAACTCATAAATCAATCCCCATTTTCCAAACAATACCATTATTTTTGACAAATTTTTATACTGCCACCAGTTACAATAAAATATATTTTTAGTAGTTATACCAACTTTTACTGGCTTTAATGTTATCCAAAAATCATTCATTAACGGCGTTAGCACATCTATAAACTTCAAATTAATACCCTCTACTTTTTTTCTGTAATGATCTAACCATTTTATAAAGAACCAAATTAACAGCCATCATAGTAAGTGCAATTTTCTCTTTTATATTAAGATTTTCTAAAAGAATAATATTTTTAATATTATTTTGTATATTACTTCTAATTAACTGTATTGCTTTAATGTTACTATAGGAATCAAAAATCAGTAAATCTAAAAACTGAAAATATCGTAAATACAAAGGTGCATGAGCAAACTTAACAAGTTCAGGATAAAATCGCTCCACAATTTTTATATTATGCATTTCTGCTGATATTGCATCATGATACTTTTTGTCTGAATAACTTTTTGTCGTGCTATTAATATGTTGACGGTAATGGTAATATTTACCATTACCCACAGCTATTTTTTCTGCTTTTAACATAAGTTCTAACGCAATGTAATTATCTTCATAAAATTGATTTTCAGGAAATCTAATATTCTCAAATATACTCATTCGATACAATTTGTCACAAGGTCCTGAAAAATATAGTTCACGATTCAGAAAATTTTTCAACAGCATTTTCTGATTCTTCTTTTCAAAAAGTTCCAGTAACTGCTCTTCAAGTTCCGTTGTTTTAATATTGTTATCTTCGTATTCCAAGACGTAACTACAAGTTGCTATATCTGCATTATATAAACAAATATTTTTATATAATTTTTCATACATATTTTGTTCTATCCAGTCATCACTGTCTACAAAACCAATATAACTGCCTTTTGCAATATTTAATCCAGCATTACGTGCACTTGACTGACCTTGGTTTTTCTGATGGATAACCTGTACTCTTTGATCTTTTTTTTTATATTCATCACAAATTGATCCGCTATTGTCTGTGCTGCCATCATCAATCAAAATTATTTCTAGATTTTGATAACTTTGATTTAAAATAGAATCTATACATTTTTCTAAATATTTTTCAACATTATACACAGGAACAATAATACTTATTGAATCTCTCATCTAATGACTGCTCCATTAATTTTAGTTTATCTTGCTTGTAAATAACCTAATATGCTTAAAAAAGTTATCCTGTTCAAAGAATATCTTTTCTTTAAATTCTTGACATTTTTTGACAAAATTTACTCCATCAAAATTATTGATATACTTATCAAATTTCTCTATAATGTTTTTAGTTGGTTTATTAATATTTATAACAATCCCTAATCCATATTCATCAACAACATCTCCTAAATACGTACCTTTAGATGCAATAATCGGTTTCTTGAACAAAATTCCATCATATAATCTATTAGGCAAAGCTGTAGTTACTTCTAAACTCTTATTTCCATAAATCGCATTTATAAAATCTATTTCCCTGTATATCTCAGGCTTATCTTCATTTTTAAACTCGCCTTTAAACACAACATTTTTTATGTTATTTCTTTTACAGTATCCTTCTAGATCGCAATCCAAATTTCTTTTACCAATATAATATAGTTGATATTTTGGATTATTAGCGAAAATCTGAATAAATTTGCAGTTTTCGTCAAAATATCTGACCCCACCAACAAAACCAATTATTATTTTTTCTTTGTTTTTTAAGTCACCAATTTCTTTTTCTTCTGAAAATTTGTTTCCTATGTTATGACAGGTAATGATCTTATCACTTTGGGGCAAAAACGTTTTAAATCCATTTGATGAAATTGCTGTGAAATATGAATTGGCTATAAGTTGCTCTACAATTTTTCTATACCAACTATATTTTTCATAACTATAATCACGGATATCCAATATATACTTATTTTTAAAACCTGCTAGCAACTTTTTCCAAATAAGCACTCCTGGAACTGTTGTTAATACAACTAAATGAGTATACTGTTCTTTCTCTATTATTCTTTCCAATTCCATCTTGAATTTATACATTGGAAATATTTTTCTTAATTTATTCATTCCAGGTTTACAAACTACATGTATTGTATATTCGTTAGATTTTTTTTTAGTATTATCGCTATTAAATCTATCCCAAAATATACATTCATATGAAATATTATTACTTTTAAAAATATTCTCATAATACTCAATATAAGGAATATAATTTCTAGTGGAAAATCCAATCAATCCAATCTTCATTCGCTAACTCCTTGATACTTACACATATTTGAATACTCCACCTATTATGTAATAACTAAAACAACATATAGATTCCAATATGGACAAATTTTGACTTTCTCTATAAACTTTCCAAGTCCATATAGCACTTTTAAATTTATTTGCAGAAATAGAATCTCTACTAGATATCCTATACCTTCCTAAATCACTCTGTAATCCATAAGCCTCTACTTCATTTTCCTTTAAGACATTAAGCCAGGTAATATAATCTTCATGCCTCTGCACTGGCATAAGAAAAGGTTTTATTTTGCTTTTATCAAGGCACACTGTCAAACATCCCATAGAATTACCTTTTAATGCTTCCTTATAACCAAGTTTTAATGGTATATTTACAATTTTCCCAACCTTATCTCTACTTGCAAAATGACGATATTGATGATAAGTAAAAACATAGTTATTTATTTTCATAAAACCTATTTGTTTTTCTAATTTTTCTGGCAACCACATATCGTCACTATCTAAAAAAGCTATATATCTGCCAACAGCATTTTGTAGTGCTGTATTTCTGGCGTTAGCAACACCATGGTTTTCAGTTAAAGAATGGAACTTGATCCGTTCGTCCTGCTCTTGATACTTTTTTACGATTTGTTCTGTAGCATCTATTGAACAATCGTTAACGATAATCAGTTCCCAATTTCTATATGTCTGCTTTAATACGCTTTCGATAGCTTCTTCTATATATTTTTCTGCGTTATAGGCAGGCATTATTATGGAAACTAAATCATCAATCATTTTCCCTGTACTCCTTCGGTACTGCTTTTTGTCAGCAGAACTTTGAATGTCTGCAGCATGATCATCAGGTCTGTTTTGACGCTGAAGTCCTGTATATACAGCAGGTCATAGATCAGCTTGTCATAGGCACTGGTATTATATTTGCCTGCTATTTGTGCCAGGCCTGTGATGCCAGGTTTGACGTTATGCCGGTAATCATATTCAGGCTTTTGGGCAATAAACTGCTTGACGAAGAACGGCCGTTCCGGTCTGGGCCCGACGATGCTCATTTCACCTTTCAGCACATTGAACAGCTGCGGCAGCTCATCAAGTCTGGTAGCCCTCATAAATCTGCCGAATTTTGTGATCCTGGGGTCCCCTTCCGCAGCCAGTACCGGCCCGCATTTGGCTTCCGCATCCTGCTTCATGCTGCGGAATTTATGTACAAAAAATGTCTTACCGTATAGCCCCACGCGCTCCTGTGAATAAAGCACCGGTCCTTTACTGTCCAGTTTTATCATAACTGCTGTTATCAGTATGACTGGCGATAGTATAATCAAAGCAGTTACCGCTACGGCAATATCTAAAATCCGTTTCAGTACTCTCTGTTCTGCTGTCAGCAGCATACGTGTTACACGCTGCATCGGTATATCATCAACTAATAAAAAGCCTGTATTCTTACATGCCAGTTCATACAGTGTCGGTACAAAAAATATTTGTTTCTTCGTGCTGCGCGCATAACGCAGTATTTTTTCTTTGTCTGCTATCGGCAGTTCCGCGCCAATAAAAACATAGTAGTTAGCGTCGATAAGCTGCTTCCAATTGGCCTGTTGACAGCTGTCACAAACAGACTGCAGCGCCTGCTCCAGACCATAAGTTTTGGCAAGTTTATTCTGGATACGGGCTGCTTCTTCACCGGCTGCAAATAATACAGCCGTCTGCTTGGGAAAGTGCTTCCATTCCCACTGGTGACAGATATATTGCCAGATTGCCAGCAACACAAAAGAAAATACCGCTGAATAAACAAGTACAACACGTGAATAATCAAATTGACGAAAAAAGAAGGTCATGGCCATCGCTATGATGTAAATATTGGTCACTGCTACCAATAGATTAAGAAAAATATCTACCAGCTTTTTGCGGATCAGACTGAACAAGCCATAGACGTTGAACATAAAGAACATAATGATGACCAGGATCGGCAAAAATTCCAGATGGAAAGCTATCTTATCCGTTTGTTTATTCCCCAGCTCCAGCGCCATAGCAATGCTGGTAGCCAGATACAAACAAATTATGTCGCCTATGATCAAAACTATCTTGCGCAGCAAAGAACTGTAGTATCTCACTGAATTTCCTCTATTCATAACCATCTTTAAATTTGTATTTTATAGAAAATCAAAAACTTTCTATTTTAAAACATTTTATTATTTTATTTTACAGTCAAATATATATTATCTTATCACTTTTATTATAAAAAATCCACCGTTTATGTGTCCTATTCATCAAAACATCTTAAATTTAAAGCCAAGTATAGAAAACAAAAAGAGCAGTAACCTTTAAGGTTACTGCTCTTTTTACATTATTCGTATTTTATTTAAATTCTACTTTTAAATGCTGTCGTTCTACTAACCTTTGGAATTTATATTTCGGATAACCAACCATTAAAGCGCCTACTATTTTTTGCTTAGCCGGCACTTCTACCAAGTCAAGCAATGGTTTATATCCGGCTATACCACAGGTTTGAATAAATCCGGCAATAGTCGTTCCCATCCCGATAGTCGGTGCATAAAGCTCCGCATAAGCCCAAGACTGTTCTGCATTGCTAACACCAGTTGTATTTAATCTACGGGCCAATGCAAAAATCAACATCGGTGCGTTGCGGGCAATAATATCCTGACCACGCTCGCGATAAGCTCTCAATACAGTAGTAAAATATCTGCTGTTAGAACTTCCTTCTGCAATTTCCTGTTCCATCCACTGTGCTGTAGCCTCAGCAATAGCTCTGATTTTTTCCTTATCACTGATTACTATATAATACATTCCCTGTGAATTACCTGCTGTTGGCGCATAGCGGCATACTTCAAGCAGTTTACGTACATCTGACTCAGTTGGTGGCTGCGGTTTAAACATACGAACTGATCGACGCATACGCAAAAAATTATATGCAGTTTCAGCATCTAAAACAGGCATCGGCAGTGGTAATTGTTCTTCTAGCGGCACATATTTATTATCCATAGCAGCCGTTGGGCAAATAGCAACACAATGGCCGCAGCTCATGCAACCTCTATCAAAATTGCATTCAGGTCCAAGCTCTCCCATTGATAAAATACATGATGGACACGCCTCTACACAAATACCACATTTTATACATTTATCATAATCAACTTTCAGTAAGTCCATCTTCTAGCACCTCAATCTTCGAAATGAATGAATTCCAATCCGCTGAAGTCAGTATAAAATTGTGCATTTTTAAAAGCTTTGGCACATAATTCTTTATCTTTATTAACAACACCGTCAGCATTGGCGATTCCCAAATAAGCACAAGCAGACTGTGCTGCAAAAGTTTGAGCATGTTCCAATAATGCCTGCTTATCAGAATCGGCAATAGTACCTTTATTGGGATAAACATCAGTAGCCACCAAAATAAAAATCAACTGCTCACCTTGCTTAGCAACTACATGTGGAATCTCACTTTTATTAGGTTGAACGAATTCTATTTCAAAACCTTTTTCAGTAAGATACTGCAGCAATACCTGTAATCCAAACTCATGAATTTCTTGAGTATTCATTAACTCAAATGCCATGAATCATTCTCCTTTGCTATATTATAGCTTTATTATATCATAAAAAAGCTATCTATCTCCAGCGATATTCTAAGTACTGTTATCCAACAAAACTATTATCACAAACATTTAGATAACAAAATAAAAAGCCTGCTTTTTTAGCAGGCTCAATTTACTGGCTCCCTGAGTAGGACTCGAACCTACAACAACTCGGTTAACAGCCGAGTGCTCTACCGATTGAGCTATCGGGGAATAAGTCTTTCAACGAAGAATATTATATTACTCTACGATATTATTGTCAATGTTTTTATTTAACGCGTCAGCTTGTAAATAAGCGCGTTACAAATAGCTGCAGCTACATTACTGCCACCCTTACGGCCACGAGCAACTATATAAGGAATACCAGTTTTCATAATGATTTCTTTAGATTCCACAACATTGACAAAACCAACGGGAACACCAATAACAAGCTCAGGCTTAATCCTGCCCTCTTTTACAAGTTCATCTAAGCGTACTAAAGCCGTAGGAGCGTTACCAACAGCAATAATTACAGGCCCCTCTACTTCACAAGCTTTTTCCATACAAGCAGCAGCACGTGTAGAACCAGCTTCTTTCGCTCTTTCTGCCACATCAGCATCTGCCATAAAGCAAACCGCTTTGCCGCCAAGCTTATTTAAACCAGGTTTATTTATCCCCACGCAAGCCATATTAGTATCAGTAACTATAGTAGCGCCCTTTTTCAATGCTTCTAAAGCTTTCTCTACTACACCATCCGAAAAATGCAGCGTACGTGCATAATCAAAATCAGCAGAAGTATGAATAACCCTTTTTACAATACTAACTTTCTCTGGATCAAGCTGGATCTCCCCCAATTCTTCAGCAATAATCTCCATACTGCGTTTTTCAATATCAGCCGGTAACACATTTTGTAATTCCATATTTACTACCACCTTTCTTCAACTTATTTTTCAATTCCTACTCTTGCCGCTATACCATTATCAAAAGGATGCTTACGCTTACAAACCTCAGACACATAATCTGCTAAATCAAGTAAAGCTGAAGACGGTTTACGTCCAGATAAAACAACCTCTAAACTCTGCGGCTTATTTTTCAGAAAATCAATTAATTGTTCTTCATCAAAAACACCTGTATTACAAGCACCTATAACTTCATCAAGAACCAATAATCGTACTTCTTCCTGTTCCAGTTTAGTCTTGATTCTAGCAAATAACCGCATATGCTCCCGCAGGACTTCCTGTTTCTCATCCGCAGTCATCTGAAAAGTAAATTTTTTAGTTTCTTTACCCCTTAAGACTTCAATATTTGAAAGCAATTCCAAAGATTTCAATTCTCCGGTAAGACGACTTTTTAAAAATTGTACGAATAATACTTTATTGCCATGCCCCGCACAACGTATACTTAATCCTAGACAAGCAGTAGTTTTACCTTTTCCGTCCCCGCAATAGATATGAATTAACCCATGCTCCATCTTACACACCGGCTTCCAAAATCTCATAAATTTTTTTCATATCAATATTTTCACGTATACTATTTGCCAAAATATCATACTGCTGCTTTTTATAATCATTAAAATTAATAGTTTTAATATCGTCTGGCTTCATACCCTTTTTAGCAAGTAAAGCTTCCACCACAGATTTAGCAATACCTTCACCATCAAATACTCCATGCACATATGTACCATATACGTTCATAGTATCACTAACATTCTGAGATCCTTCTGGACTTATTTCACCTGCTTCGTGAATAGGTTTCATCAATGTCAACGATTTACCATCATCAAAATTAGTTATGCCGGAATGTATTTCATAACCATAAAAAGAGAGGCCGGTTAACGCGCTGAAAATACCTTTTACTTTGCCAAAATATCCATCTACCTGAATAGTGCGTTTTTTCTCAGCAAAAATGGTTTCAACATCCAAAAGACCTAATCCTGCAGTATCTCCGCCTTCTTCTACTCCATATGGATCCGAAAGATTCTTCCCCAACATTTGATAACCGCCGCAAATACCAAAAACCACTGTACCAGCATGAGCGCGTTTCATTATCTCTGCTTCCAATCCATTTTGACGCATCCATTTTAAATCACCAATAGTATTTTTTGTTCCCGGAATAACAATCATATCCGGATTTTTCAACTCTGAAACTGATTGCACATAACGCAGCGATACACCTGGTATAAGTTCAAAAACATTGAAATCAGTATAATTAGACATTCTTGGAATACGGATAACAGCAATATCTACTGCCTGTACTTCTGTATGTGTAGTTAACCGTTCTGATAAACTATCCTCATCTTCAATATCTACATGCAGCATTGGCAATACACCAACAACAGGCACCCCCGTTTTCTCTTCTATCATTTTCAAACCAGGACGCAGTATCTCGACATCACCGCGAAATTTATTGACAATGATACCTTTAACCATCGCTCTTTCATCTTCATCAAGCAACATTAAAGTTCCGTAAATAGAAGCAAAAACACCGCCTCTGTCTATATCGGCAACTAAAAGCACCGGTGCTTTTGCCATCTTTGCCATACCCATATTAACTATATCCTGTGATTTTAAATTGATTTCGGCTGGACTTCCAGCACCTTCGATAACAATCACATCACTACTTTCGGATAATTGACCATATGCTTTCATAATATTAGGGATCAAATTTGTTTTAAATTTGAAATATTCTGCAGCTGTCATAGTTCCAATAGCTTCACCATTAACAATAACCTGTGAGCCTGAATCACTGGTTGGTTTCAGCAAAATAGGGTTCATCAAGGCACTTGGTTCAATGTTGGCCGCTTCTGCCTGCACAACCTGCGCTCTTCCCATTTCTGCACCATTGCGAGTAATAAATGAGTTCAATGCCATATTTTGAGATTTAAAAGGTGCTACTTTATAACCATCTTGATTAAAAACACGGCATAAACCAGCTGTCACCAAACTTTTACCGGCATTAGACATTGTTCCTTGTACCATTATAGCTTTAGCCACGCATATCACTCGCTCTCATTAAAAATGTCAGGATATCCTGATAATTATTTATTTTTACTGGTATAGCAGCAGTATTGATTTGTGCAGCAACTACAGGAACTGCATTTTTATTATGTTTGCCATTAATAGAACTTGTTACATGATCACCACAAATAACAATGCGTAAAGGTTCCTGTATATTATTTATAATTTTCTCTAAAAACTCTTCGTCAATAGCACTTATAAACTCAGCTTTGCTCTGATAATCATATCTGTGTGCTGCTTCATCTGCACCGTTAAAATGCGTTAAGACAAAATCATGTTCTTTCAACATATTTAAGGTCGCTGTTGCCTTGGCAGCAATATCAGTATCTATATCCGCTGTCACTCCAGCGATTTTAGGAGCCGTCAAATGCAATCCTTTTGCAATGCCTCTGACAATTTCTGCTTCACAAATTGCTGCACCTTTCAACCCATGCAAAGCTTGAAATCCAGGCAACGTTTTACGTTCTGAAGGCCCCCATGGATAAAGCATATAACGAATGTCATCATGGTTAAAACGTTCCAGCCTTTTCGCTGTACATTCAATAAAATGCTTTAACAGCAAAGACTGCTGTTTTAATTCTCCTAAAAGCAGGTCAACATTCTTTCCCATACTCTCGTGAGGCGGAGAAATAACACAATTGTCCAAAATCCTTCTGTCTTTATCTAAAATCAACAGATTACGATACATAGACAAATGCATAAATTCTATGCCCTGCCAAAACTCATCGCATGCTTTAGCTGCTTCTGCCATGTTTTCTGCCGAAAGTCCCTGACCATTAAAAGATACCAGCGTATTATCTTTGTCTATTGAAACCAGGTTACAGCGTAATACCATCTCATATTCCGAAATATCCCTACCATGCGCCAACAATTCCAAATACGCTCTATTTGTTGGGAAATCCCGCTGCTGTACACCAAGCAAGCGCAAAATACAACTCAAACTTTCAGGAATGAAATCATTCTCACAAATGCTTACTTCACTGTATGTTCCCAGCTTAATAAGAGTATCGATATTTTTATGTTCAGCATATTGGAAAGGTGTCAATCCATTCAAAGCAGGAATATGATCATCACCTAAGCCATCAATAATTACCAATAATGAGCGCATTACGTCTAACTTCCTTTATCGCTTTAATTAAAGCCCGATTTGTATATCGTGTTTTTACTGCAATCCGATAATACGTTGGACCCAAATTATGGTAATTATTACACTCTCTAATCAAAAAGCCATGCTTACGTAAAAGTTCTGCCAAATTTTCAGGTTTCTCCAATTTAAAAAATATATAATTGGCCTCAGAACCAAATGTTTTTGCTCCCAAGCCTTCCAATTGTGCAGTAAGATACTGCCGTTCAACACGAATCAACTCTTTGCTGGCCAGTAAGTAATTTTCTTCATCTAAAGCCGCAATACCAGCTGCTTGTGCCGGAATAGAAACATTCCAGTCCTGACCATTTTCATGCAGTCCTTTTATCAACGACACATCAGACGTCATGCAATAACCTAAACGTAAGCCTGGCATCGCATATGTTTTTGTAAATGCTTTCAATATAATAAGATTGTGATATTTATCTAGTTTCGAACATAGCGAATATGCTTTATCGCCATCCACAAAATCCATAAAGCATTCGTCTAATAGCAGCTTTGTACCTGTACGGCAGCATTTTTCCAATACCTCCAGCAATAAATCTTCATCTATTAATTTCCCAGTCGGATTATTAGGATTACATATTACGACCAAGTCTACTCTGCTATTGATTTTTTTCAGCAGATCATATCCTGCAATAAAGTTTTTTTCTTCCTGCAATTCGTAATAAGTAAATTTACAATCAACTGTCCGCAAAGCTTTTTCATAATCAGCAAAAGTTGGAGCCAATAATACAGTACGGCCAGGATTGACTGTTAAGGCAAGTTTAAATAAAACATCAGCAGCACCATTGCTTATGAAAAGATATTCTTTTTTTATATTCAAATATTTAGCTAATTTCTCTATTAGTTCCCTGCATAAAGGATCTGGATAATTAACGCAGTTTTTGATTGAATTCTTAATAGCCTCTTTTACAGATACAGGTAAACCTAATGGATTAACGTTTGCTGAATAATCAACAATATTTTTCCCTAAGCTGTTATTTTGCTCACTGTAAATATCTCCACCATGTACAGATTTATACATATTTTCCACCCTTTAGCTTTTAATAAAAAGCTCCAGTAAATAAATTAATGCAAAAACTAAAATACTTAAAACAGCTGTCATATACATCAAATTATTAGTCTGGACGATATCTTCCGGTTCAACTTGTCTGATATCATCACCAATAGTATCTTTAGGCACCCATTTTCCAAAATAAAAATGTCCGCCGCCTAACTGAATATGAAGAGCGCCAGCAGTTACTGATTCCGTCATTGCAGAATTAGGACTTAAATGATTGTAACGGTCACGTTTAAAAATCTTCCAGGCTTTTTTTGCATCCAAACTTAAAAGATAAGCTGCAACTATCATACATATTCCAGCAACACGCGCTGGAATATAATTAGCAAAATCATCTAATTTTGCCGCACAACGCCCAAAATATAAATATTTGTCATTTTTATAGCCAACCATGGAATCCATGGTATTTATTCCTTTATAAAGAAACGCAAGCGGAGCTCCGCCGATAAACATATACAGCATTGGAGCAATAATTCCATCTGCAGTATTTTCAGCAACAGTTTCAACTGCCCCTTTAGTCACTTCTGATTTTGTAAGTTCTTTAGTATCCCGTCCAACTATCCACGAAAGTTTCATTCTAGCATCTGTTAAATCATTATTTTTTAACGCAGTATAAACTTTCATACTTTCTTCACGTAAACAACGCGTTGCAAAAATTTGATAACACATAAAACTCTCTACAGCAAAAGCCAACCACGGATTGATTTTTTCTGCCAAAGCCAATACTAAAAATGGAACATAAAACGAAAAAGCAAGCACTAATATTACTAATACAGCGCCTCCTACCAATAAGCCACGCGAGCTTTTTCCAAAAATACTGCGTAGCAGATTTTCTAAAAAGCTTATCAAATTTCCAATTAAACAAATCGGATGAGGCAGCCAACGCGGGTCGCCAATCAGCAGGTCTAAAATAAAGCCCGCTATAATGGCAAATAAAAGCATCATAATCCAATTCCCCTTAAATAAATACTAACAGCTAAAACCATCAGTAGATCAATCCCGTTTTTTTGCAAATTCATCACAGGCACGAATAAAATTTCGTGCAAAACTTATATTTCCCCATAAGTGAATGTGTGGATAGCCAGCATACAGAACTTTATTAGCATGACTACAACTCCATTCAGAAATTCCTGAAGCTTTCAAGGCTAAAAAATCATGCCCATTATTATTACTGTCGGAATAATGAAACTCATGTCCATTTATTTTCTCACCGATTTTGCAAAAAACATTATCACTTTCAGCAGTCAATGTTATATATCCAAAGCGGTTAAGCTTTGCCGTCATAAAGGTTTCTCCTCTTATTGCACCTGTCCACTCATAAATCTCTCCCGAAGCTGCTTGAAAACGCTCCAAAAGATACATGAATCCACCGCATTCAGCAAAACAAGGCTTACCTATTTTTAGAGCAGTTTTAATGCTTGTACGCATTGATATATTCTCTGCCAGCTCTTTTGCATAAAGCTCAGGATAACCTCCTCCTAAAATTATTCCATCACATTCTGGCAATTCTTTATCAACAAGAGGACTAAACGTTATTAGTTCGGCACCAAACTCCTGCAATAAATCTAGAGCGTCCTGATAATAAAAACAAAAAGCTTTATCCTGTGCTATTGCTATTTTTACTTTAGCTACACTTGCAACAGGCTGTTCTTCATAAACAAGATCCTCAGCACTGTTTGCAATACCCAGCAATTCATCAAAATCAATAGTCTTAGCTGCCTGTTCTGCTAATCTGCTGATAATTTCCTGCAAATCACCAATTTCTTCTGCGGTTACCAATCCCAAATGTCTGCTTTCAAAATTGCAATCATCCATATGAGGCAAATAACCGACTAATTTAACACCTGTTTCCAACTCAATTACTTCTTTATAAAACTTATAGCTCATAGCAGTGACATTATTAAGTATTGCGCCTCGTACATTCGCGTCAGGTCTGAATTCTTTAAAACCTTTTATTAAAGCTGCCAAAGACAAAGCTGCACCTTTTCCATTGATGACTAAAATAACCGGCGTTTTAGTTACATGAGCTAAATCATAAGCACTGCACTGATCTGTTTTACCCATACCATCATAAAATCCCATAGCGCCTTCAAGTACGGCTATATCACAATCACAAGCATTTTTTGCCAGCAAATACTTTATTGTTTCCCTGCCTAACATAAATAAATCCAAATTACGTGACTTAGCACCAATTACGCGCGAATGAAACATTGGATCTATATAGTCGGGCCCAGATTTAAAGGCGGCTACTTTGTACTCCTGATCAAGCAAAGCTTTCAGCAAGGCACATACTACAGTAGTTTTTCCACTGCCACTATTTGGGGCAGCAATCATGAAACGAGGCAAAAACATTTCAGACATTTTACTCACCCTTTTTCAACGCAGTCATTATATAAACAGGGTTTTGGGCCATCATCAAATTATATGCCCCTAGTTTTTTACCACGGGCGGCAAAAACATTAACAATCTCTAAATCATACTCAGAACGGGTTTTATAATATTCAACAACTTCTATTAGTGTTTCTAGTGTAATTGCATTGATAACAACCCGGCAGTCAGAATTCTTTGTATAAATAATATCAAGCATTTTGCATAAATTACCACCGCTGCCGCCAATAAATACGCAGTCAGGAGCAGGCATATCAACAATTTGTTCCGAAGCTTCTCCGGCAACAATATCCAAATTATTAACAGCAAATAACGCTTTGTTTTTCTCAAGTAATTCCAATGCCAAAGGGTTGCGTTCAAATGCCCATACACGTCCAGCTTGAGCCTGCAATGCCAATTCTATCGAACAAGAACCTGTTCCCGCACCAATATCGTAAATATTATCTGTTACTTTTGGCATTAATTTGGAAATTGAAACAGACCTCACCTCTTGTTTCGTCATTGGAACTTTACTGCGAATAAAAAGATCATCATTTAAACCATGGACAGTGTATTTAAAGTCATTAGCATGTTCATTCAAAATCATCATCACAGACAAAGAAGGAAACTCCAATTTACTGATTTCCGACGCCGTACCATAAGTGATTTTTTCTTCTGGATAAGAAAGGTTTTCACCAACATATACCTTTACATCTGCCATACCATGATCACAAAGTTTCAGGCATAGTTGATTAGGAGAATGCTCGCCTCCGGTAAGTGAAAATACTTTACTGTTTTGCGCTACTGCAGCAATTAGATTTTGATTTCTGCCATGCATACTGACAATTTTAGCATCATCCCAAGCTATATTTAATTGTTGAGAAAAATAGACCAAGCTGCTGATGCCACAATATCTGCGGCATTCACAATCAGCAAGCTTACCAGTAATCGTCTTGGCTAAACTGAAAAAGCCTACATCACCAGAGACTAACACTGCTACAACATCTTTTTCAGCATCAGCTTTTTGACATATTTCAGTAATTTCTGATGATTTTATGGTGTCAAAAAGACACTTCCCTGCTCCAAAAGCAGCAAGCATCCTTTTATCGCCTATCAAAATATTACTTTCTTCAATAGCCTGGCGAGCCTGATTTGTTAAAAGCTCTGGATTACCTGGCCCAATGCCGACGATATTTACACGTAACATATTAAATCTCCTTTTATATTTTTTACTTACAACTACCATATCGGTCTTTAAGTAATTTTACTATCTCACTATAACCAGTTCCAAGCTCTTCGCCATTGCGGGCAATGACTATTAATTTAGCACCTGCTTTTGCAGCCGCCTGCGCCTTCTCCTCAAAACCGCCAACGCTACCGGAATCTTTTGTAACTAAATATCTGCTGTTATACCTTTTCATCATCTCTATATTAAGCAATTCAGAAAAGGGCCCCTGCATACAAATGATATTAGCTGGCTTATAACCAAGCTCTAACGCTTTACTTAAAGAATCCAGCATAGGCAAAACTCTTAGCGCAATACGCTCTTTATAATCAGGAACAGAAGTAAACTCCTGCAATGTTTTACTGCCTGTAGTCAGAAAGATATTACCTTCCGTATGGCTCAATAACTCAACAGCTTCATTAAAATCTTGGACTATAATACAGTTTTTATGTTCTTCAGCAGCAGGTCTTACCAATCTCAAATATTCACAGCCAGTTTCTTTACAGGCCTTTTGTACTGTTGACGTAACTATCGTAGCATATGGATGAGTTGCATCAATCACACAATCCGGTTTATTTACTGTAATAAAATTCCGCATTGCAGCCAAATCCATACGCTCTACCATTACATGAAGATTAGTTTGTGCTTCAATCAGACTTGCACCATAATCAGTTGCCACAGAAACATAAAGGATTATATCAAGTTCAGCCATAAACTTAATCAGATTACGACTTTCACTGGTTCCGCCAATCAGCCAAACTACCGGTTTCATTACAGTTTATAACCTCTAGGAGTTACTAATTTACCATTAATAACTTCTGTTTGCGAATTGCCGATGATAACAGTAGAAAACATATCTACTTCTTTATCACGTAATTCCTGTAAAGTAGTGATTTCATAATTTTCACCATCACGCCCAATGTTGCGTACAATGCCTGCCGGAACATCAGGACGTTGATTTTTCAGCATGATATCACAAGCTTTCTGTAGATAATCATGACGTTTAAAACTGGATGGATTGTATAAACAAATACAGAAATCTGCCTGTGAAGCACAATCTAAGCGCTTTTCAATTTTTTCCCATGGGGTAAGCAGATCGCTTAAAGAAATCAGGCAAAAATCACTGATAAGCGGAGCTCCTAAAACAGCAGCGCCTGAACAAGCAGCTGTAATACCAGGAACAACTTCAATTTCCAATTCTGGATGTTCTGCTGCTACTTGATACATAATCCCTGCCATGCCATAAACCCCGGCATCACCACTGGAAATCATCGCTACGGTTTTGCCTTTTAACGCTTCTTCTATAGCAAGCTTGCAACGATCTACCTCTTTACGCATACCAGTAGTCAAAAATTCCTTGCCTGTAAAATCATTTTTAATAAGATCGATATATACATGATAACCTGCAATAACATCACAACTTTCCAAAGCAGCTTTAGCTCTTTGGGTCATTTGTTCGATACCACCTGGTCCAAGACCGACAACATAAACTTTTTGCGTCATATTAATTCTCCTTCAAACATACATTCAAGATAATTTTTCAAAGTCAAGTACAATATCGGCTTCAGCAACAGCTAATGTTACTCCATTCAAACTGCATTTTGATGAAATTATACTGCCGTTATTGGCCGCCAATACTGCTGAACGCTCGCAAACATTACTTACGCCTACAACTGATTTCACAAAATCAGAACTACTGAATTCACCTGCTGCATTTTGTAATTCTTCAGCAGTAAAAAAACTAATTTCCCAATTATATTTAGCTGCGAAATTCAACAGGCCAGCCTCATCTTTTTTTAAATCAACAGATGCCACACCAACGATAGTACGTAAGTCTATACCAAGTTCTTTCAGTTTTGGTAAAACTAAAGTTTCTATACTTTCTAACGTTGTTCCGCGACGACAGCCGATTCCCAAATAAATATTTCTGGGCCAAAGCTGAACCGTTAAATCAAAAGGATTCACATTTCTATTTTTTGTAATAGCCAAACCTGTAACCCCTTTGTCTTTAAGAACAATCTGGCGTGGTAAGGCACTAATAATTGGATAATCGGTAAAAAGTCCAACTTCCTGTCCATCTACTAACGCAGCGGCAAAATCTTTCGCTGCTTTCATACTGTTAATAATCATATTATTGCGTGCCGCCCACTCGTCTACAGCAAAAAGCTTATTCACATCTGTAGCTGTAGTAACTACGGGAGTAGCTTTTATTACTTTCGCTAAGACTTTTGCAAATCCATTAGCACCGCCAATATGACCTGATAATAATGGTATAACGAAGTTTCCGCCTTCGTCTACAGACAATACAGCAGGATCAACTAATTTATTCTTTATATACGGAGCTATCGTCCTCACTGCAATTCCTACCGCTCCAACAAATACAATCAGCTGGCACTCCTTAAACGCATACTCACAAGCTTTATTATGATCGTCCATCGCTTCCAAAAATATTTTTTCTTCAGCAAATTTTGGCATAGTTAAACATCGCACTTCAAAATCAAACTTTTGCAGTGCTTCACCAATATTTATACTTAGCATTGCTCCACGTCTGGTAAAGGAGTATACTACAGCCTTCATTTTATTTTACCTCTGGCTTTAAATCCAATTTGCTGGGATCAGCAGCACGATATCCATGTGCAAAAGTAGGATTATAGAGTTCGCTGCGGTCATAAATATTGCCTAAAAAGTTTCCTACTGTAATCAAAGCTGTTTTAGTAATATTATGTTCTTTCGCAGTTTCTGCCAAAGTTCCTACTGTGCAACGGCATACTTTCTCATCAGGCCATGAGGCTTTATAAACAATAGCAGCCGGAGTATCAGCAGTGTAGCCGCCTGCAATCAATTCCTTCTGCAATTTTTCTAACATACCGCTGGAAAGAAAAATAACCATTGTTGCTTTATGAGCTGCATAATCAGCGATTTTTTGCTTATTAGGTACCGGTGTACGTCCTTCCATACGGGTAATAATAACAGATTGACTAACATTAGGCAAAGTATACTCTGCATCTAAACAGGCAGCCGCCGCACAGAAAGAACTTACACCCGGAACAATTTCAAAATCAAGATTATAACTGCGCAAAAGATCTATCTGTTCACGATGAGCACCATAAACACTTGGGTCACCAGTATGCAAACGCACAACCAATTTACCGGCCTGTGCTGCCGGAACCATAGCTGCAATGACCTCTTCCAAAGTCATTTTAGCACTGTCCATAATAATGCATTCCGGTTTTGCATAGTTCAAAAGCTCCGGATTAACCAATGAACCGGCATAAATAATAAGATCAGCCTTTTCCAAAAGTTCTTTACCTTTAACAGTAATTAAATCAGCGGCACCAGGCCCTGCACCAATAAAATAAATCATTATTTGTCAAACTCCTTTTCTTTAACCAAGATTACAGAAAAATAGCTGCTGTTAGGATCAATCTCATTAAGATCACGGTACACTTTTTCTCCCGGTAAACCACAGCGTTCAACCATGGCTGCATTCTTAATCAACCCGCGTTCTTTTAATTCGTCACGTACTCTGGCAATTTCACTGGCAGATTTCATTAATACCTTATTACCAGGTCCATCAAGAAATTTAGATGCTTCTTTATAACTGCCAGGCAGCACAATAAGCGGTTCTGCCCTTTCACATAAAGACACATTCAGCTTTGCCGCGACAGCACAAATAGAAGTTACACCTGCAACCAATTCGGCATCATAGCCAGCTTTTAAAACAAGCTTATGCACATAAATGCAGGTTGCGTATACTGTAGGACAACCAAGAGTAATGAAAACAACATTTTTGCCTTCATCAAGCAATTTTATTACAGCATCGGCGCCCTCCTGATGAGCTTTATCCATTACTGCCATATCTTTTGTCATCGGCATATAAATAATAAGCTGTTCTTTTTTATCAAGATCAACTACCTGATTGACAATATTTTTAGCAGTCATGACATCGGTATCACCTTTAGGCAAAGCAACAACGTCACATTCTTTGAGCAGACGCACTGCTTTTAAAGTCAATAATTCCGGGTCCCCCGGTCCGATACCTACACTGTACAATTTACCTCTCATGTTTTTCATCCTTCCTGTTTGTCCTTTAAATGTAATTTAATTAGTTCGTCAGCAGCTGCTGTTTTTCCTAAAATACCATATACGTTAGAAAACATCAGTGCTGCCGTTTTTATTTTACCATGCACGCGATGCTGCATGTAAAAATCAATACGTTCAGTAACACCACTTATTACTTCTTCAAAAATACCTTCACGCTGCAAAATCTTCACTACTTCATCTGTAGTCGGACAATCGATAATTTCTTTACCAACTTCCACTTTAGCACCGGTAAGCAGTGCCAAAAGAGCCATTAACTCTGTGCGGCAATCAGCATATTTTGAATGGGTATTCATCACACCTTGCCCTAGTTTTACCAGCTTTCCTGAATGGCCTATTAACAGCAAGGTCTCAAAACCCTTATAAACCGCATAATCTAAAAGTTCCCCAACAAAATTACTGCAGGTCACGGCATCATCAATATTAAGTCCCAGTACATCACGAGTAAAGTCTTCTCCATAATTGCCAAAAAACACCAGCAAATTTTTATTTCCAGACGCTGCCTGTGTATCAATTTCCACATACATTGTTTCTATCAAAGCTTTTTCACTCATTGGTTCAACAATTCCACTGGTTCCTAAAATAGAAATGCCACCTAAAATACCTAAACGTGGATTGAAAGTTTTCTTGGCAATTTCAACGCCTTCAGGAGCTGAAATAGTAACTTTTAACCCTTGTTCATATCCTGCAGACTTCATTACTTTTTCAAGTTCGTAAACAATCATTTTCCGAGGTGTCGGATTAATGGCAGGTCCATCAACATTACAGGCCAATCCTGGTTTAGTTACATAGCCAATGCCAATACCGCCTAATAAATTTATCCCCTTTTCTGCTGTTTTTTCTACAGTAGCATAAATCAATATCCCATTCGTATCATCAGGATCATCGCCACTGTCCTTACGAATAGCGCATGTTACGCTCATTTCAGTAATAACAGCATCTTCTGGTTCCAAATTAAGTATAATACCTTTTGGGGTATCTATCTGAACAAAATCAACACGTTTACCTGTCAGAAGCATCATTGCAGCAGCCTTGGAGGCTGCAGTCGCACAACTTCCAGTTGTATAACCACAACGCAAACGTTTCCCTTGAGAAATCTGATATTCTTCCATGCGTCAACCTCTTCCTGAACAAACATCTTGCTAAAGACATTCTGCCACCTAGTATTTTTTACTAATAATTAGAAAAGACTCCTGCCGTTTCCGACAGAAGTCACAAAGATACAAGCGCATACTTATCCTTAAAAGATACAGCTCTCTTGCCATCTCCATCACTCGTGGATACAGCTTTCACACATAGGCAGGCACCTGACTTAAACGCCTCAGCGTTATTACAGTGGCGGGACCGTGTCGGATTTACACCGATCTTGCCATTTACGCCCTCACGGGCACCTAATAATATCAAATTACCGTATTATTATAGCATAAAATTCAGAAAAAACCAATGGAGATTCTTATTAAGTTTTAAATTGATCTTAGCCTAAAAGTAATAGGAACATATGTATAGCAACGTATTTTTTGTCCAACACCATTTTTAGCACCGCTAAAACGCCAGCCATAGCATGCATCAACAGCAGCAGCATCTAAAGCAGCATTACCAGAAGATTCTGCGACAATGACAGATTCAACTTCACCATCGTAGCCTACCAAAATGCGCACTGTCGTCGTTCCTTCAATGCTGGCACTTCTGGCGCTGCTTGGATAGCTAGGTTGACGACTTTTTAACAAACGCGGAGGAATAGCAGGGTTTGCCAAAGGATCACCGCCAGCATAGCCGCCACCCTCTCCAGTACCCATTCCAGAACCTGTTCCGTCACCTATACCAGTACCCATTCCAGCACCATGTCCGCCGCCTGTTCCAGTTCCACTGCCAGAACCACTGCCACTTCCATATCCACTGCCTTGGCCAGTACCATAACCACCACCACTGCCAGTATTTTCTTTCACATCAGCACCGGCAATATTTTTACTTTGGGTCTGTAATTCCTCAGATACATTTTCATTGACTTGATTATTCTGCTGTTGTTCGTACAACTGCTCTCGACGAGTAGTTTTTTCAATTATATCATCAGTATTTATTGGGTCGGATTTTTTTATCTGCTGTTGTTGCTGCGAAGCACTCTGCTGTTTATTTTGCAAGGCATTCGCCTTCGCTGCTGCCAAATCTGCTTCTGTAGCATCGGCTGGTTTTACACCGCCGCCGCCTCCGCCTCCGCCACCACCGCCTCCGCCAAAAACTGCAATTTCGACGATTTTATCATCAACATGATTAGCAGAGAATAGACCGGCAAACGCCAAAACAAGAAATACAAATAAATGAAATCCTAATGAGCCAATAAAACCTATTTGGAACCTCTTTTTGGAGTCATCCATCATTTACCAGCTCCCACATCTGTTGCTAAACCAAATCTTTGAACACCTGCGCCTTTCAATCTGTCAAGTAAAGTTATGACTTTACCATAATCTGCATCTTTGTCTGCCCTAATAACGATTGAAAAACGAGGATTGTTTTTCTGTTCCATTTTTGCCTGCATAGTTAAACTGGAAATGTCAGTCTGTTTATCACCAAGCCAAATGCTGCCATCCTTTTTTACAGAAACAGCAAAGGTTGTCTGAGTATCAACTGCTGAATATTCCGCTTTAGGCAGCTTTATAGGAATTGTTTTTAAATCAACCATATACATCGTACTAAGCATAAAAAATACCAGCAAAAAAAACATAATATCGATCATCGGTATTATCATCAGCTCAGGTTGTTTAAGGCTTCTGCTATCACGCAGTTTCATTAGATGTCACCTCTGCTTTCAGCCTCCAGCAAAGCCGAAAAGCATTGTTCCATATTAGTTATGGAAGTATCCAGACGCTGAGCAAAATAAGAATGCGCGCATAATGCTAAAATGGCCACACACAAACCGCTGGCAGTTGCAATTAAGGCTTCACCAATACCACCAGTAATTGCCATCGGCTGACCTTCCTGCAAGTTAAAAATACTAAAAGAACCGATCATACCAATAATTGTCCCTAATAATCCAAGTAATGGTGACATTGTAACGATAACGCCAAGATAATGCAGCCGATTACGCAATTTTGCAATTACAAGACCTGCCTGAGATTCCATGTAGGCGGAATGCCTTGCACAATCACCAGACATAGCCATTGTTTCACAGAGAATACGTGCACACTCACCTGTAGCTGCAGCTGCTAACTGTGCCGCACCTGTTACATCACTTTTACCAATTAAAGTACAAAATTCCTGAGTAAATAACGAACCAGAATCAGCAGTTTTATAATACAAATACCGCTCTATGGCTATAGTAACTACTATTATTGAACACAATAACAGTGGCCACATTACCAGCCCGCCTTTATGAAAATACTCGATAGCTTCCTTAATTGCTTCCATCAAAAATGCCTCCTAAAATTTTTATATTATTAATAATACCAAATTTAATAGAGTTTGCCAATGCTAACTCGCCAAACAATTTACTATTTTTCTATATTATCTCCCCTAAAATAAAAAACCTTTCCACAAAACAGAAAGGCCATACCTAATTTCATACTACCTGTTCCTGTCACTCGCTGGATTAAAGTAGAAAAATCTAGGCAGTTCTTCTGACTCTGTTTCATCGCTTACCCCGCCTTCCCAGTTTCCCAGTGGCAATAAGTGAAGTTCGCTCAACATTACAGCGGCGTGACCGTATTGGCTTTCAACCAATTTTTCTATTAAGTATTCACACCTAGATTTCCGCTTATTAAGTTTTATTACTGATAGGTATTATATCACGTTAAATTAATGTTTGCAATAAAAACTATAATATATTCAACACTAAATATTTTAAAAACATAGCTCTACTCCTCTTTTTTCATTTTCAGCAAATGACAGGCATAGCTAAAAAATATGAAAAAGTATGCAAACATAATAACAGGCCAATACCACTCTATTGGCATTTTATTTGCAGATGCTCTCAACGCACTGCTGGCAGGAGTAAGTGGTAAGATACTTAAAAAGCCTTTTATTACTGTAGGAAAACTATCAGCCTTAAAAAATGTACCACATAAAAAAGACATTGGCACCAAAACATAAGTACTAAAGCTACTCATCTCTTCATGGCTGTCAATAGTCATTGCCGCAACGACAGCTAACGACGCAAAAACAAAACAGTTAAGAATCAATATAGGTATAAACCAGTCGCCTAAATACAAATGCACCCCTAATAATTCAGCAATAATCACTATAACTACCGAAGAAATCAATCCACGTACCGTACCTGATAAAATCTTACCGAAAACAAATGCAGCTCCTGAAATTGGGGAAATCAAGTATGTTTCAAGCGTATGATGATAGATACGTGACATATTCAAAGGCGCAGCTATGGTATTAAAAGAAATATTCATTGAATTAAGCGCAATCATACCAGGAATAAGAAAATTCAAATAACTTCCGCCATCAACTGATACATTCTTACCTAATCCAATGCCAAATGCAAAAATATACAGAAAAGGAGTAATCATCCTTGAGCACAAAAATTTAAAGAATATTTTCTTAAAAACCACCCAATCACGCCAGAAAACGGTATAAACGTCATAGAAAAAATTACTAATCATTGACCCGCCTCCCAGTTAATTCAATAAATACGTCTTCTAAATTTGCATCACGTACTATTGCATTTGTTTTCAACGCTGTCACATAAGAAGCGGCCTGCTCACGACTATCAAAAAATTTATTAATCATTCCCTCTGATTCCATATGTTCAACAACAACCCTGCCAACTTTTTCTTTAAGCTTTTGCGGGGTATCGACAGCTACAAGGCGCCCTTTATTCATAACAGCAACGCGTTCACATAAATGATCAGCCTCTTCTATATAGTGAGTAGTTAAAAGTACCGTCATTCCATCTTCGTTCATTTTACGAATCAGATCCCATATTTTCCGCCGTACTTGCGGGTCTAATCCTACAGTAGGTTCATCTAAAAATAAAATTTTAGGTTTATGTAAAAGTGCCATACCAATCATCAAACGCCGCTTCATACCTCCAGAATACTTTCGGGATTTATCATCGGCTCTGTCGGCAAGTTCAACAAAATCTAAAATTTCATTAATTCTCTGTTTCATACCCTCTTTGTCTTTCAAATGATGCAGTCTTGCCTGTAAAATCAAATTTTCTCTGCCTGTCAAATCCTGATCCAAACTCATATGCTGTGGCACAACGCCGATAAGTTCCTTAATCTTCTCGCTGTCTTCTTCGATATCATATCCACATATCCTTACAGATCCTGAATTTTTTTTCGAAAGTAACGTCATTATCCTTACTGTAGTAGTCTTTCCTGCTCCATTCGGTCCTAAAAGACCAAATATTTCGCCGCTTTTAATTTCTAAATCTATGCCAGCAACAGCAATACGCTCGTCAAAACGTTTTGTTAAATTTTCTATATTAATCATCAGATCACCTATTTGTCATCAATATATTTTTGGGCATTATATAAATTATAATACAAACCTCCCATTGACATCAAGGTAGAATGTGTCCCAATTTCTGCAACTTCACCATTATTTAAGACTATTATTTTATCTGCATTTTTTATTGTTGACATTCGATGAGCAATAATAAGGGTGGTTCTATTCTCAGCTAACCTGTCCAATGATTCCTGAATTAGCTTTTCAGTATGATTATCTAAAGAAGAAGTAGCTTCATCTAAAATTACAATAGGAGGATTTTTTAAAAAGACTCTGGCAATTGCAAGACGCTGTTTTTGCCCACCTGAAAGCTTAACACCACGTTCTCCAATTTCAGTATCATACTTATCTGGAAGTTCCTGGATAAATCTGTCAGCTGCGGCCATTCTTGCTGCTTTTTCTACTTCTTTTTGCCCAGCTTCCGGTTTTGCATATACAATATTATGTGTTACAGAATCTGAAAATAAAAAAACATCCTGCTGCACAATTCCTATATTACGGCGCAATTCCTGCTGTTTATACTGACGTATATCAATACCATCAATTAGAATTTTACCGCTTAGAGGCTCGTAAAATCTTAGTAACAGGCTTGCTATAGTCGTCTTACCCGCTCCGGTCTCTCCCACAAATGCAACAGTCTGACCCGGAGTTATTTTTAAATTAAATCCTTTAATCACTTTCCTCTGTTCAGAATAACCAAAAACTAAATTATCAAATTCTATCTCACCACGTATTTGTACACAGTCAATAGCATTTTTATTATCAATAATTTCAGGTTGCATCTCCATTATTTCATAAAATCTCTGAAATCCCGCCATTCCACGCTGATACATTTCTGTAAAAACAGTCAGGCGTAAAAGAGGTTTCATAAATAAATTGACATATAACAAGAAAGCAACAAAATCACTTAATGACAATTTATCTTTTGCAATCAGCAAGCCACCGCAAGCCAGAATTAATAAATTAGTAATATTAGTAAAAAAATTAACACTCCCTGAAAAATATGCCAGAATTTTATAAGACTTTCGCCGTGTTTCTAAAAAATCTAAACTTTTTTCCATAAATCTTGCCAGTTCATATTCTTCTTGCGCAAAAGCTTTTACTAACCTAATACCTCCTAAACTTTCTTCAGCCCTGGCTGTTATTTCACCACTTTTTATTCTATTATCTCTAAAGGCCGCTTTCATTTTTTTATTCACATATACTGTGTGCAGAGTCTTAGTAATTAATAAAAGTGCAATCAGAATTCCCAGATAGACATTCATCCAAAACAGAATTCCAATCGTACCAACCATAGTGATACAACAAACAATAACGTCATTTGGTCCTCTAAAAGATAATTCTCCTATTTCGGCTATATCACTAGTTAATCTTGATAAAAGCTGCCCAGTTTTAGCGTTATCAAAATACCTAAACGACATTTTCTGAAAATGCTCAAATAAATCTCTCCGCATATCGTTCTCTATTTTTGCACTCATCAAGTGTCCATAATAATTGACAATATATAATAACCCATAGTTGCCTAAATATAAAATAAATAATACCCCACTATCTTGCAGCAATCTATTTATATTTTTTTGCGGCAACACTTCATTTAGTATCTGTCTCACCATCATTGGAAAAATCAAATCCAATAATGCAGCAACAAGAGAACCGATAACAACACCATACAATATCCTTTTATACGGTTTATAATAATGCAAAAAGTTATAAATCATAAAATCCCTCTTTATTCTCAACGATGCCAAATATGCAGTCTATAGGCCCCAATGATCTTACCTTCAGGAGTTACAGCAGGAGCCTCTATTCCAGCTATCTTTTTTCCATTACTACTTATTGCAACTGCTTGTAATGGTCCATCAGTATGAAAGAAATTTAATTCTGCTCCATCATTTAAATCAATTACAACAGCACCATGAGCAGCGTAATTATGGGTTCTGACATTACGTCCAACGGCACAAGCAGCTATATTACCAGAAAAATCAATCTGCTCCATTGTCCCCAAAGCCTTATATTTATACTTAAACGTTCCATCATAATTAAATACAAACATACTATTATTGCTAGGATGCTCAACAGGAGTAGGTAACTGCCAGTTTTCTCTATTGAACGTGTTGATCGTTGTAAAAATAACGCCAGCGTCAACGGCAAACCCATCACGACCAGAAGCATTAATCCAAGCATCATCTATCTGTGTAGGTTTTGAAAGCTCACGCTGCCACAAAACTTTTCCCGAACCGTCAAAAAGCAAACCCCTTCCGTCGCTGCAGGATGCTGCTAAAAATTCTCCATTCGCAGAAAAATTGGGACTGCCGCGCATAACAGTATTCTCAAATGGAGCAACAGGCAGCACATCGACAGAATTAATCAACTGCCCTGTCTCTTTATTTATCAAGTACATTGTATCACGATATTTCATATCAGGCCTGATTTCATAAGCCGAAGTCGACAATACAACTTTTCCGTTATTGTCATTTACATCGCACCAGTTAATCCAGCTGTCAATATTTTCATTTTGAGGAAATTGCCAAAGCTGATCACCATTTTTATTAAAAGCAACAGCTTTACCATTATAGCCGCGGCTTCCGTCTTTGGCTGTAACAAATCTGTAAGCGTTCGCATAAACATTATCATTTTGATCAATACAAATATGGACAATACTTGGATAGGAACGTTTTGCAGGCTCAGCGCCAACAACATTAGCCGCAGCAAACTTCCATAGTATATCGCCGCCGGCAATATCAATTGCATATAAATTCCCCGATGGGCTCTGCTCACCTATAAAAGCAATTTTCTCGTCATGCGACACACACATTGATACCAGTTTTCCAATTCCTAAAGAACGTTTCCAAATCTGCTTACCATCATTGTCAAATAAAAACAATTCACCCCTATCAGTTCCCACCAACCAGGCGTTTTCATTGTCAATATATTCGATCAAACCTTTGGTAAAACCCATCCGATCATAATTTTCACTTGGTATATCGCCTAAAAAAACGCTTACTTCATCACCTCTGTCTGAAGAAGAGAAAGTCTGCCATGGAGTACGGCTACCAGTTATCCAAAACATCAGACACCAGGAAATTATTAATATACCAATTGTAATACAGCCTTTTATTCTGCTCATAAATATAATTTCGTCCAATCATAAACTATTCGTAAATTGCCAAAATACATACCTTGTTCTGAAAGTAAATATGCTATTTTACTAAAAGCTATACCAAGAGTAAAAACAGTCAGTATGATGCAGGCCAATTTTTCTTTATTCCGCCATAACTCGTTCTTTCGTGCGGCAGATAGAAAAAAGCCTCTGCTGACAACAGAAAGCGCCAATGTCTGCGCTCTTCGTAAACAGCGCGCTAATAAAGGTTTGGCTATATATGGTAAATGTCTGACAACGCTCTTTCTTCCGACCTGTGTATCAGAGCGTAAACGTAAAGCAATAATAACCTCTCCTGCTTCAGCAGCCAGAACAGGCAGAAAACGAATCGCTGTCACAAGCATAAATGCTATCTGTGGCGATAATCTCCAGGCCATAAGTGCTTTTAACAGTTGACGCGGGTCTGAAGTCCAACAGACAAACAGTCCTAACGCCAACATCGTCGCTGATCTCAATCCCTGTACGGCACCATAAACAACTCCTTCACGATACACATATAATCCTCCTGTAATTGATCCTAAAACAGGTACTGTTGGTTCAATCAAAACAAATAACGGCGTTCTTGGAGTCTGAGCAAAAAATAATGCCTGACTAAACATAGATCCCCATAAACCCAATAGTAACAAAATTGCTAATGCCTGCCATTTATAAACAGACGTACGAGCGAACAAATGCAGTAATAAAGTCGCAGTGAACAGCAAGAATAATGTTCTTGGATTATCAACAACTATAGCCAATACGGCAACTAAAAATAAACCAAGCAATTTAGTTCTTCCGTCCAATCTCTGCGCCCAGACTGCGGCGTCACAGCCTTCCCACAACTGCCTTACTGACATAACGCCCAACCCCCTCCACAGTAATACATTCCGGTAATAGCAAGGCTTCTGCCACATCAAGCAACGGTGGGACTATCAGCCCGCCTTCTTTTAAAAGCACTCTATCGGCAAGTACTATCTCCGGAACTCCGTCAGCAATAATCATTCCATCAGCCATAACAATTACCCTGTCAGCTATTTCTGAAGCCAATTCTATATCATGAGTACAAAATAAAATACATCCGTGATTTTCGGCAAAATCATTAATCAAATTTTTTATTTCTTCTAAGCTCTGCTGATCCTGCCCAGTGGTAGGTTCATCTAAAAGTAACAATTTAGGTTCTCTGGCCAACAACGCTCCTAAGACAACCCTTAACCGCTGTCCTTTACTAAGTGCTAACGGGAAATCATTAACATTATTTTCTAACTTTAACTTATTTAATAAATCCCACAAATATTTTTCAGACCTTTTAGTATTTTTCCAAGTCAGTTCTTCCCATACACTATCAGCTAAAAGCATTAAATCTGGTTCCTGGCGCAAATAACCTATCTCATGCGCATGTTCAGCTACAGTACCTTGTAAAATTTTTAAACAACCGGATGTAACATAAGTCAATCCACCTAATAAATTTACTAAAGTACTTTTACCTGCACCATTAAATCCCATAAGTGCTATTCTTTCACCTTTATAAAATTCAAAATTTAAACCATGTAAGGTATTGCTTTTAGCTCCTGGATAACGATATATAATATTTTCTCCTTTTACAACACATTCCTGACTTCTTTTTTTCCTAACAGTAAAATTTTGTTTATTGTCGATATCACATTCATTATTTATTAACTCTATTATTTTTTTCGTATCATCAGCAAATTCAGTCAAGTTAAGATACCGGCATAATTTTATTCTCTGAGGTTCCCTTAATCCAAATTTCTCCGCATGACCAATCTTTTCCCAGGCCATTTCCGTTGGTCCATCATAAATAAATTCACCATCAAACATTACCGCTAAACGCGGGAAGTATCTTGCTAATTCATTTACACGATGTTCTACAACAATAATCGTAATTTCATCTTCTCTATTAAGAGAAACCAATAAATTTAAAAAATCCTCGACTCCCTGCGGATTCATTTGACTCACAGGTTCATCAAGCACCAGCAGTTTAGGCTTAGTTATAAGAACGGAAGCCAGCGCCAGCCTTTGCCTCTGACCACCTGAAAGAGTATGAATACTATTTTTTTCAAATCCCTTTAGACCTACACGCTGTAAAACTCTGCTTACTTCTTCATTAACAATAGTTTCCTCTATTCCCTGATTTTCAAGAGCAAAACCAACTTCGTCAGCTACAGTCATTGCAAAAAGCTGATCGTCAGGTGATTGATAAACGGTTCCTACAAGTATTCCTATTTCTTCCGGTTTCATAAAAGCAGTATCGTTGCCATCAAGATATATCTTCCCGTACAATTCACCTGCACCTGCTGTATTTAAAAGTCCGCTCACCGCTTTAATAAGTGTTGATTTACCACAACCACTGCGTCCTGCCAAAAGTAACATCTCTCCCTTAGCAACGTGTAAACACACATGTTTTAAAGTAGCGTCCTCACGCACCTTATAACGATATGAAACGTCCTCTATTATCAGCATATCATTCACCCATAACCTGTTGTAATTTAATACCAACTTTATAGCCCAGCCATGTTCCGACACTACTGTACACCAAACCATTTATAAGCATATAAAGACCTATATACCAATCTGCATAATATAAACGGTAAAAAAACATCAACTGTTCTAAATTTATCATCGTTATAAATGCATCAGCCATACCAATAGCTAAGGAAACAAACAGAACATAGCCTGAAGTTAAATCTCTTTTATTGTAGAACCCACTTATATACAACACACTTTCCAAAACGACAATATACACCATATAACTAAGGATTCCTAATGGTGTAAAACGTCCAAACATTAACCCTGCCAACATCCATTTTACTAAAAACATCAATGTAACTATACCAGGTTTACGATAAATCACAAGCAGTGCCATAACCAATAAATATAACAAAATGCCATTTAATACACCAGTAACCAACCCTGAAAAAGGCCCTAAAACAACATGCAGCACATCCCCCAGTAATGTTGTTGGTACAACGATACTTCCAAATGCTACAGCTGCAAATAATGCAATAGTAATAGCACCCTTAGCACCAATATTAAAAATACACTTTTTTAAATTTTGTGCATTTAAACATACAATCAAAAAACAAAGAAATGAAAATCCAACAGCAAATAACCCCATACTACGTTTTTTGGCAATTGTTATGGGTACTTCCTGGATTTTTTCCTGACCATTACCAAATACAGTTACACGTAAATTATATTCTCCTTCCACTGCTCTAAAATAATCTACGTACAACGGCAAAATAAAAGTCTGGCTTTTCTTCCCGTCTAATGAAATCATAGCCGTAGAAGCATCTTCTATCCCTGATTGACCAGCCCAACCATGCTCCGTTTCATTATCGCTCTGACTGGAAGTACACAATCCTATAGCTGGTTTTCCGGTAAGCTTATTAATCAATTCTGCTTTAAACTTCAATATCCTCGTATCCTGCTGAGGGTTGCGCATTTCCAACAAAAGATGTGCAGCCGGATGATTAAACACTGCCGACCAATTTGTTGCTCCATCGCCAGTCATTCTATTGCGGAAAGATTCCAAAGCTGTATCCCTGATATATATAGTTCCATCCTTTACTCTGTCATCTTTGGTGCCAAAGTTGTCTACAGGCAAAGTAATGGACTGAATATACCAATTATATTTACTTTTATCGGGCATTAAAGACTGCTCATTTATAAGCACTGGTAAATTACTTTTTGTTTCATTTTCGTGGGTGAAAGTAATAATACTATTCTTCTGCCAATTTTCACTACTCACTTTAACTATAATCTCATGATTACCTGCAGCGAGACTGTTGTCGGCTTTTAAATAAATTAAATCAAAATTCTGCCCATAATCCGGAGGCAATATCCACTCTCTTTGAATAACAGAACCTGCTTCAGATTTTATTTCCTGCCAAAGCTCATCTCCAATAAAAATCAAACCCTGCGGCAGCATAATCTCAACTTTCACATTCTGCGGCTCAGGGCTATCAAAGCTTTCAATATTTATAAACAAAGGATTAGTAGCATTACCATTAGTTCGGTTAATATTTTTATGCTCTAAACTATAAGGAAAAACCGCTTCCAAATTTATGCCGCCTGCCAAAACCGTCTGACATAATGCAAAAAAACATAACAATAAACTTATAGAAAAAATTTTTAACATATACTACCTTTGCAACAGATGAGTTCAAGCAATTCTTTATCACGCTGACATCTTCCGTTATCTTCTTTCGTGCTTATTTCAATTATTTCATTGGTATTATGGCTCCTAATAACTCTCACAGGAGCATTATATGCTTTACTCAAAATTTTCTCTGTAAAAACATTATCAGGTCTGCCATCAGCAATTACCGTACCTTCTCCCAGTAAAATAATTCTGCTACAATATTTTGCTGCTAAATTTAATTCATGTACAACCATCAAAATTGTCTTTCCCATTTTTGCCAAAGCTTTGCTGAAACGAAAAATTTCTTCCTGATAAACCATATCCAAGCCAGTTGTTGGCTCATCCAAAAATAAAATAGGAGTCTGCTGCGCTAAAACCTTAGCTAATAAAATACGTTGTTTTTGACCACCAGAAACTTCATTGACAGGTCTTTCTGCCAATTCTTTTGTTCCTGTATATTCCATACATTTTAAAGCCAATTCTTCGTCAGAGATACTTTCACCTTTCCACCATTTCATATAAGGGTATCTACCGGCAAGCACAATATCTTTACCTGTATAACCAAATCCAACTTCTACATTTTGCTGCAGATAAGCAACCTCGCGGGCAAGTTCTTTTTCAGAAAAGCTTTCCAACTTTCTCCCAAAATACAAAATCTCACCGCTTTGCTTTGGCAGCAAACCGCGGATCGTTTTCAGCAGTGTGCTTTTACCAGCGCCATTACAACCAATAATACCGACAATCTCACCTTTATTTATCTTTGCATTTACGTCTTGCAGCACACTTTTATTGCCGTAACCAATTGATAAATTTTTTAGTTCAATGATAGTCTCCGTCATAACAGCCTCCTGATTTTATATAACTATTTTACGATAAATTTATGTTAAAAGTAAATCTCTTCTATTTTCCAAATTAAAAGTTACATTAAAGCTACTATCTGAAATTAAGTTATATAGGCGGCTCTAAACGCCGCCTATAATATTTTAGAATTTATAATTATAGCTCAGTAAGAAATTGAAAGGCGTAGAATAGTATTCTGAGCCACTATGACTTAAATTGTCTTCTCTATTGAGCAAATTATCCAGTGTTAGCGAAATAGAACTTTGTTTATCAGCATTATAAGTAGTTGTCAGACTTGTGAGGAAATAAGGTTTTTCACTAACCGAATGGTCACTGCTAGGAGTTCCAACCCTTTGAGCTAAATAAGTTCCTTGTAAACTTGTTATCCATTTATCTTTTGTATAATTAATGCCACCATTCATTTGCCATCTGCCATATTTTCTGTCCCAATAGGGCTTTTTACTTCCCTTAACTTTAGGATCACCATAATTTATTCCCCAATTATAAGTAAATCCATCTTTACCAATAATATCACAAGTTATTTCCACACCTGTATTTTTAAAATCTTCATTAGTATATTTATATTCTGTTTTTGTACCATCCCAGGTTGCAGTAATATTATCTGTGATATCAATATGATAAATGGCAGCTTTCCAACTATGATTGTTACTAACCCTCTTCCAGCCCAATTCATAATTAGTTCCTTTTTGCGGCTTCAAATCAGGATTTGAGACAGCACTGTCACTAGCACCATACATTTGTGAAAAAGTAGGCATTATAAATGATTGTCCAACACTAGCATACAAAGAATCATTTTCTGTTAACTTATGTAAATACTGACCAGACATACTAAAATTATCATAATTCTGGTCTTTATAACCACCAGTAGTCCATGTTTCGCGTGCCCCAAAAATAAATTCATTTTTTTCATCAAATTTGTAATCATATTGCCCATAAACAGCATAAATATTTCTTGACGTTACTTGATTAGGAGATTTATGGCCGTCTTTACCGTAATCATCATAAAACTCATTTTGATAACTACTTCCTAAAATCAAATTAGTTTTATTTCCAAACTCCCATTTTTTTTGTATATCGGCTCCATAAGTACGATTTTTCTCATCTGTATCATACATTTTCCCAGAATAAGCACCACTTGTTGTGTAATTAGTATATCCATCTGCCATTAATTTATTCTGGTTATAATACAAATTACCCTTAACACTGTCATCTTGATAAGTCACCTGCATTAAATTTTGCTTTGTTACATATTCTCTATTCTGTTGTAATGCACCGCCTTTAGGAACGCTTTTATACCCATCATCAAACCAAGTATCATATTTTACATTTGTTTCAAAATAATTATATAAAAAATTCCAGTTATCATTAATTTTATAGTTTAAAAATAAATTATTTTTATGAGAACTGGTCATATCTGTATGTTTGTCACCTTTATCATGTGAACGTGAAATTGTATCTACCTTTCCCCATTTTTCTAAATTATAACCAACGCTTAATTTATCAGCACTAACAGTAGCATTGTATTTTTGTTGTCCGTAATTACCAACTCCAGCAGTTACTGAATTTTTAAAACCTTGTTTAGTTATAATATTAATAACACCGCCCATAGCTTCACTACCGTAAAGTACGGATCCTCCACCTTTTACTATCTCAACTTTTGCAATGCTATCTATAGGTATAGCATCTAAAAAATATTTCCCTCTCAAATTCATAGGAGATCCATTCAGCATAATCAAAGTACCATTGCTTACACCTCTAATAGCTATTTCATTAGCCATTGTCCCCATAGCACCACCACCAGGTGCAAATGTTTTGTAAATCAATCCAGGTACACGCCCCAAAGCAACCTGCAAATTCTGAGCACCTGTTGCTTTCAAATCTTCACTAGTCAGGATTGTTGTTGATGCAGGGACATCAACATCTCTTTTTTCTGTCCTCGTTGCTGTTACTACCATTGGATCTAACGTAAATACTTGATTTGGTTCTTCCGCGTGTACTGTGTACCCCCCCCAGATGACATTGCCAGTTACCAATGCTACCATCAAAGCACTCTTACCCATACTCTTTTCCAACATACTCGACTTCCTTTCAGAACTTTTTATATTTATTGAAATAAAAGCACCTTCTATACCCATTCTTTAATGGCCGTATAATATTTACTTTTATTTGCAATCGGCTAGTAAAAATAAAAATATGCCTCCTGCTGAAGGCAAAAGGCATAAAACAGCTTGACTACAATAGAAAAACCGCTACATTACCATACTGTCTCACGCAGTAGTAACGAAATCATCAGGCAGTTCTTCTGACTTAGGTTCAACGTGTTTATCTAAGCCTTCCCAGATACATTTCCAGTGGCATAAGTTTAGATTCACTCACCATTACAGCGACGGGATCGTGTGGGATTTACACCCAACTTCTCTATTAAGACCAGCGTCACCTGATTTACGAAATATTTAATTTAATTAAGTATAATATAAATCCATTTATTTTTCAATATACACTATCAAATTCATATCATATCTTATTAGGGTAATGTTTTTGTATCCATAAAAATATTATTGGTATAACAATCAATGTAAAAACAGTTGACGTTATCATTCCCCCAATTATGACCCATGCCATACTAACACGAGTTTCTGATCCTTCTGTCATCGCAAGAGCTGTAGGCAGCATACCAACCACCATTGTTAAAGCTGTCATAAAAATTGGTTTTAATCTAACCTTTCCCGCCTCTATAACAGCCTCCAGTGCATTCTTTCCTTGATGCATCAAAGTTAACGTATAATCTAGTAAAAGCGTACCATTTTTCGCAACCAGACCATCCATTACTAAAATACCAATCAGCGAATACAAATTGATCGTATTACCAGTCAGCAATAAACAAACAATTGCCCCGATAATGCCTAATGGAAGTGAAAACATCCTTATCAGCGGAGTAAAAATAGACTCATATAATACTGCTAATAATAAGTATATAAGTAAAAGTGACATTGATAATGCCATTGCCATTTCTTTAAAAGAATCATTCATGCTCGTCGCCTGGCCGGTAAATTCGTAGGTGCATTGTAAATCGCTCTGCTCCAGTTTACTCTTTAATTCCTGCAGAACTTCATTTAATGGTCTATCTGTTAAATTACTCTGAATATTTATTATACGTTCTTTATTGACGCGCCTGATGGTTATAGGTCCGATACTCTCTTCTACATTTGCTATATCACCCAAATATACATTTCCATTTTCAGCAGGAACTGGTATGCTTTTTATATCATTTATAAAAAATCCGTCACTACCGCTGAATTTTACAGTAATATCTGTATCATGCCCTCGATTATTTGGATCGTTAGCCAATACACCAGCATTTTTACCAGATACTGCTGCAGAAAAAGACTTTACCACATTGGCAAGAGTTGTCCCGTAAAACTTTAGCTTATCGCGGTCTGCTGTAACTTTAAGCTCTGGGACACCTTCTGTATAAGAGCTTTTTATATCTTTAATACCTGCAGTTTCCTGGAAAATTTTCTGTACCTTTTCAGACTCTTTTACCAGTAAACCCATATCACTGCCTTTTAACTCTATTTGAATAGGTGATCTGACCAATGTTTTACCACCAGAAACACCGGTCACCGAAGACTGTATTTCATTGACACGTACTTTTACATCACCAAGATTGGTTTTAGCAAAAGTGCGTATGTCATCGGCAATTTGCCAAACATCTTTGCTTCTTTCTCTTCTATTATACAAACTGATTGATATTTTACCATTACTTTCTGTGGTAGTGACATTAGATAAATGGTGTTCTATTTCAGGAATATTTAACAGGTAATCATCAAATAACAATAATACCTCATTAGTTTGTTCAGCATTGTAGCCTATTGGCAATTCGATATTTACCTGAATAGCGCTTTCATCAGTTCGAGGCATATATTCCGAACCAACTATTCCCATAGGGACAAGCAGAACAGCAACAATAAAAAATATCCCTACTGTTACCAAAACTTTTTTAGGATGCAACAAACACTTCTTCAATATTTTTTCATAAGTGAGAATAGTATTTATTTCTGCTTTATCTAAAAAATCCCATATTTTTCCTTTAGGTAATTTTATACCTCTGGCATAAAATTTAGAAGCCATCATCGGCGTTAGAGTAAAAGATACAATTAAAGACATCAGCGTTGCAAAAACAATAGTCAAACCAAATTGCTTAAAAAATTGTCCTGTAGAACTCTCCATGAATGCTATCGGCAAAAATACTACTATGTCACATAAAGTCATTGCTATAGCAGCCATACCTATCTCATTACGTCCTAATTCAGCAGCTTCGTCAGCTGGATAACCTTCGTCTATATAACGATGTATATTTTCCAATACCACTATAGAATCATCAACTAAAATACCAATACACAATGCCATCCCCATTAAAGACATCATATTAAAAGTAAAGCCAGACAAGTACATCAGAAAAAAAGTAGCGATCAGAGAAACCGGAATTGCTATCATAACAGCAGCAGAAGACTTCCAACCACGAAGGAACAAATATAATACCAAACCTGTAGTAAATAATCCTTCCATCAGAGTATAGAAAGTATTCTTCAACGAATTTCTGACAAAATCGGACTGATCATAAACTACAGTAAAAATATAATCAGGATATTCAATTTTTAACTTTTCCAATTGAAGCAATACACTATCGGCAGCATCAACAATATTCGCACCGCTTGCTTTATAAACTTCAATAGCCACAGCGTCATTACCATCAACACGGCTATATTTAACAGCACGCTTATCACGTGCCTGAACTGTCGCTACATCTTGTAATTCTATGTATAGTCCATTAGCTGCCTTGATCTGAATAGTTCCAATTTCCTCAGCAGATAAGTACTGAGCATTTAACCTAACCGTCGTTTGTTTTACGTCAGAATAAACAGAACCAGATGAAACCAAAACATTTTCATCTTTTATAGCCTGAATAATATCTTTTAAAGTTAAACCATAATAATTTAAACGCTCTTTATCTACGTCTACAGCAATTTCTTTTTCACGTCCACCACTTAATTCTATATCAGCAACACCAGCAGCTTGCTGTAACCGTTCAGAAAAAGTGTTCTCTGCCATAGAATAAATGTCAGATGCGTCAAAGGGTGCAGTAACTGCTATTTCCATAATAGGATATTCATCAGATGAACGTTTAATAACCACAGGTTCGTCAATATCATCCGGTAATTCTTTACGAATGGAACTAACCTTTTTAGTTGCTTCTATAGCAACTAAATCAGCATCCGCATTACTGTCAAGCTCAACAAAAATTTCAGCACGTCCAGGTCTTGTAGCTGAACGTACTTGTTTAAAATGAGAAATAGAAGATAAGACATCTTCTATTGGTTTTGTTACCTGCTGTTCAACAGACTCTGTACTTGCTCCAGGATAACTGACGATGACGCTTATGTAGGGGGAATCAACTTCCGGTAATAATTCTACTCCAATCCTGAAAAAACTAAAAATGCCCAACACAACAATTAGAGCAAAAATCATTGAAATGCCAATAGGCCTCTTTATGGAAAATCTGGTGATATTCATATACTACCACCCTTTTCATTTTCTATATTGACCTCCAAGCCATGACGCAGGCGAGATAAATTATCAACGGCGATCATTTCACCATCATTAAGTCCACCGACTATTTCCACATCATAATCATTACGAAGTCCCAATTTAACTTCACGCTGTTCTAATTTTTTATCAGCATTTACAATAAAAATATATTTTTTTCCATTTTTATCTACCACAACATCTTTATTTACACAAAGTGCAGAATCCTTCTGTAAAAATTTCAATTCACTTCTGGCAAACATACCTGCTTTTATACTTGCATCATTTGCCAACAATTTAATTCTAGCACTATAAGTTCTGTCATTCACGTCTTTATTTGGACTTACAAAAATAATCTCTCCAGGAAAACTTTTTCCCAGTGCTTCTATTTCTGCATTTATCATATTACCTGTTGCAAGTACTGCAGCATCATATTCAGATATAGAACAGTCTATATAAAAACTACTATTATCAGTAATAGTCAATAATTTGGTTCCTGCCGGGACATAACTTCCAACTTCTGCATTACGATAACTGATAATACCGGATCTAGGAGCTTTTAAAACCATATCAGATTTCTTATTTCTCAGTAAAACAAATTCCTGATATCTTCTTTGTGCTACCTGTTCTTTAGCATAAAGAGATGCCGGAACACCATCATACAGTTTCTGGTCTGCTAAAGACTCATAAGCTGCCTGAGCATTCACCATAACCTGTTTAATCTTATCGTATTCTAATTTTGATACAGCACCCATTTCATGCAGCTTTTTATAACGTTCAAAATTAATCTGCGCTAATTCATAATCAGCTTTATATTTATAATAATCAGCGTTATATTCGGTATCAGTTTTTGATGCAGTAGCATCTGCTTCCCGATATCTTGCCTGAGCTTTCAATAACTCAGCATCTACATCATGTAATTCCTGTATTATTAAAATATCATCTTTATTTACGTTACTGCCTAAATCTACATTTATTTCTTCTATTTTACCGGCATATTTATTAATAATATCTACTTGTGCATCAGAAACAGTTTTACCGAATAATGAAATAGTTTTATACATAGGACGGCGATAAATAACCTCTGTGTGAACCAAAGGCTTTAAAACTTCTTTCTTTATAGCCTTTTCAGAAGTAAAAATAAGCCTGCTTAGAAAAATCAAACTTAATCCTGCCAGGCAGATCATAAACAAACTTCTGTATTTATTTTCAAGAAAGAATTTCTGTATTTTCTGCTTCACTGTTTCATCCCCACTCACAATAATTTCAATGATAAGTTCATATTTTTCCAAATACAAACCAAACGCCAAACAATCACAAATACTTTCTTAATCGTTATAATAGGCGGCACATTGTGCCGCCTATTAGTTTTAATTTTAAAAAGAATAATTGTAAGTCAACATCCAGTTGAAGGGCATTCCCCAGTTTTCATATTTATTTATAGTATCTTTAGTATCAAAAATGTTATTTAAATTCAAAACTAAAGAATTACATTCATCCGCTTTATAAGTAAAAGCAGCATTCAGAAGACTTCTATGTGGAACACTGTGATCACTACCTTTAACACCAAAGGAGTTATAGTAAGAATCCTCTCGTTTTCCTAAATAAAGATAATTTAAATTAGAAATAAGCTTTCCATATACGTAATCTATGCCAGCAGTTAACTGTAGTTTAGCATCTGATTGAACATAATCAGATGCTCCATAAGCCTGTGTTTTAGGATTAGACAAGCTTGCACCTAATTTATAATTAAGTTTATCTGTAATTTGCTGTGCATATTCTACTTCAACACCAGTATTTTTAAATTTACCTGCATTCATTAATATTTTATCAGGTAAACCTACATCAACCCACTCAAATTTTCCATCTATATCCATATGATAAATACCAAATTTAAAAGAAGTTTTATTGTTTATGATTTTAAGCCCAGTTTCATAAGTCCAACCTTCCTGTGGCTTTAATGCATCTGTCCTACCTTCTGAAAAATATTGATTTAACGCAGGCATTTGAAACGATTTTCCAATATTTGTATACCATGAAATATTATCTGTAACTTTTAACAATGTTTGTAATTGAGGCAAAAATACATTCTGATCTTTCGCATAATCATCAATAAACTGCCCTCTTGCACCAATTGTTGTAGAAAATGCAGGTGTAAATTCATATTTATACGAAGCATAAACAGAAGCACTTTTTCTATCAGCATCTTTAGTAACATAGACTTTATCAGTTGCAGTCCCAATATTTACAAAATTATCAGTCATATTATCTTTTTGCAAAGATATCCCAGCAATCAAATAATCTTTATCACCACGAAGATTCCATCCTTTTTGTGTATCCCAAGTCATCGTATTCATCTTCCAGTTGGAAGATGTTGCCTCGTTCATCTTACCAAATTGAAATTTTGTTATATTTCCTTGATATGGATTAATTTCACGTCGATTATATGATAAAACAGATTTAAATTGATTCTCTTTATCATCATATATCATACTTGCGTTATCTCTTTGATCTTCATAAAGATACGCTGTTCCTGCACCAGTTTTTTCACCATTTTTTAGTGTCCATGAATCTCTATAATATCTACCTTTAGTATGTGCAACGTTAAAACTCAATTTATCACTTGGTGAAAATGTAATAAATGCATTATCTTTAGTACTATTTCTATATGACCAAAGGCGTGTTGATTCTTCAAAAACTTTATTTGTTTTCTTCACATCACCATAATAATCTTTACTCAAGTAAATTGTATAATTATCCCCCTGCTGATTTATAGACCATTTTTTATCATAATTACCAGCACCAACAGTAAGCGTACTTTTTCCCTTGCCACCCTTTTTAGTAATAATATTTATTGCACCACCAAAAGCTTCACTACCATATAAAACTGACTGTGCACCACGAACAATTTCAATTTTTTCTATAGATTCAGCAGGAATGCCCTCCATACTATTATAATTAAGCATATTAATAGGCGCGCCATTTACCATAACAAGTGTTCCTTTATCCAGTCCACGCAAAACTGTCCTGCTGCTGCTGCCACCAAATTCACGACCGCCAGGTCCATAAGCATTATTAGTAAAACCAACCTGGCGTTCAATAATCTCATATGCAGTTTTAGCACCACTATTACTAATTTCTTTATCTGTAATAACACTAACCGCTGCCGGTGTATCCAAGTCCCTTGTTTCCATTCTTTGTGCCGTTACGACCATCGGGTCTAACGTAAATGCTTGATTTGGTTCTTCAGCGTGTACTACAGTACCCCCCCAGATGACATTACCAGTTACAAGTGCTACCATCAATGCACTCTTACTCGTACTCTTTTTCAACATACTCAACTTCCTTTCACAACTTTTTATATTATTGAAATAAAAGCGTTTCCTGTACCCGTTCTGTACGGCCGCACAATACTTTACTTTTATTTGCAACCAGCAAATAAAAATACCTTTTGCCTAAGACAAAAGGTATTTACAGCTTAACAGAATATATAAAGCTGATAGATTACCTACCGTCTCACGCAGTAGTAAATTCAATAATCATCAGGCAGTTCTTCTGACTCAAGTTCATAGCGCATTCAAGCCTTCCCAGATATTAATCCAGTGGCATAAATTTGAATTAGCTCACTATTACAGCGACGGGATCGTGCGGGAATTACACCCGGCTTCTCTATTAAGACCTACGTCACCTAATGATAATATGCAGTTATAATATAAAATTATATATGAAAAGATTTAGTTTTTCAAGTAAATATGACTATTATATGCTATTTGGTTTAAACATATTTTGCTTTTCTGCCTATTTATTATTAACAGTATCATCAGTATTCTTAACAGCCTGAGTACAAATCTCCAGCATAGCTTCTGCAAACGTTTTTTCAGGTACAGGTACAAGCTCACCGTTATTTATTTTACTTTCCAGCTTCGTTCCTTTGCTGCCATAAACCTCCATTTGTTTTACCCCATAGGTTTTAGATGCAACATTGAACTGCATTAACATTTCGCAATACTGTACTTTTTCTTTTTTTGCAAGCTTTTCTGCATATGTTTTATTCATTTTCTTCAACAAATCTTTATCTGTAAAAACTGTTTTCACAAAAACATTAACTATATTTTTATCTATAACTCCATTTTTAACTTCTTCAAAATGAAGCGAATCCATATCATATGCATAAACTCCCATATTATTTTCTAAAACAATGGACCAACGTGCTGCTTCTATCTCTTCTTCTGTAGGCTTAGGCATCATACTGATTTCCCAATTCATTGGGTTAGCAGCCTTATTCTCTTCAGCACTAACTACAAATGAAAATAAGCACATCATACAAAGAGCTAACAACATTATTATTTTTTTCATAAGATTACCTCCCACTTTAAACATCCAAATTACGCACAATTCGCAAAATATGCTCCTGCGATAAACTGCGAAGGCTATAATAAGTTGCTCCCATTGCTTTGGCAACAGCTTTGGCCACACCCAGTTTAATAAAATCTGTTTCAGTATCGATAACAACGGAGGTAATTTTAGCCTTCCGAATTTTTTCAGCTATTTTTAAGGCACACTCTACCGGATCGCCACCGTTTTCTTCTATGGCATTAGCTCTGCCATCAGTTACTAAAATCAGAATCGGTTCTAACTCGCTGTCTTTTTTATTCAACATTCCCAAAGTTAAAAGCGAAGTTGATAAACCGTCTGCTAAAGGAGTTTTGCCGCCAGTAGGCATTTCTGCCAAACACTTTTGTGCAAGATCAACGCTGCGTGTTATAGGCAGCAATAATTCAGCCTTTTGCCTGCGAAAAGCAACCATACCAACACGATCACGTTTCTGATATGCTTCCTGCAGCATATAGAAAATAGCGCCTTTTACAGCCCGCATCCGTTCACGAGCTCCCATTGACCCACTGGCATCAACTGCAAATAAAAATGTATTGCCAATACGTTTTTCGCGTACTTTTTGCCGTAAATCTTCACTCTTAATATTCAGGGCGCAACCGTTATCTTCACGCAGACGCTGAAACGGCGCAGCAGCTCTGATTGTAGCATCAAAAGCCAAATCTTCCACTTTTATTTTCGGCATTTCAGCCCTAACATAACGCCCTTGTTTAAGATCTGTTTTAGTCGTGCTGCGTTTGCCACTGCCACGACGGACATTGCGATCTTTGCCTAAATCCAGAACCATTTTAGGAAGCTTAAAATTTTTATCAATATCTGCAATCTGCTCTTCCGGTGCTAACTGATTTTTGTCATTGTCAGGAGTCTGCTCTTCTTTTTCTTTGTCGTCATCCTGATTCTCATCATCGTCGCTGTTATCTTCCTCATCACCATCGTCTTCATTATCATCAAGCGGCGGTGGCGCCAACGGTGACTCCTCTGAGTCTTCATCATTATCCTCGTTTTCATCTTGATCCTGCTGTTCATTCTCATCAGGCTGTTCTTCTTCCTGCTGCTCCGGATCTTCCTGTTGTTGTTCTGGTGGCTTCCGCATACGATGTGGCAGCACAAACATGGCAGCTTCTTCCACATCCTTAGGTAAAACATAATTTCTTTCCGCTAAAGCGGCTATAGCTTTAGCGGCTTCCAAAAGATAAATTTCCGCTCTATGACCGGCACAAAAAGACTGTGCGCACATTTGTGCCGCCAGCTGCATCATGGCTTCCGATACTTCAATCTCTTCTACAATGCTCCTTGCCAAAGCAATCTTTGCCGCTAATTTTTCTGTTTCATCAAAATAACTGTTTCTGAAGCTTTGTATATCAGAACCACAGGCAAGAGAACGTCTAATTATTTCTGTGCGTATTACCACATCCTTCTCACTTTGGGAATCAACATACATACCAAACCTATCTAATATATGACCTGGCAGAACTCCTTCTTCGGGGTTCATTGTTCCAATAACAGTATACGATACAGAATGAGTAAAAGAAATGCCATCACGCTCAACCTGATTGATACCAGAAGCGTTAGCATCCAAAACTGCAGTCAGCAATTCCTGCCGCAATAAATTTGCTTCATCAATATACAAAATATTACCTGTAGCTCTGCTTAATATCCCAGGCGAAAATCTGCGTTCACCTTTACTAACAGCATATTCAATATCGATACTACCAAAAAGCATATCTTCCGTAGCATTAAGCGGTAAATCCACTATCTTCTGTGCGCCAATAATCTCTTTAGCGGCGCGTACCAAGGTGGATTTAGCAGTCCCTTTTTCACCGCCAATCAAAAGGCCACCTGCCTTTTGATTTACTAAAGCGATCTGCAGCGCTTTTTTTAACTGCTCCTGCCCAACTACTGCCACAAAAGGATAAATAGCATTAGTCAGCATTTATAACGCTCCTTTAGCCCCAGAGGACAAAATACTTTCAACCTTATCCCAATCCAATTGTCCTTCTTCAAAAGGACGACGACGCATACGATGCGGCAATACTAATTTGGCAGCATTTTTTACGTCTTCCAGTTCCACTTCTTTGCGTCCATTAAAAGCCGCCAGTGTCAAAGCTGTTTTAATTACAGTAATATCGGCGCGATGCCCGTCAACACCAAGTTCTACAGCTAATTTAGCAACGGTTTCCAAGAGTTCGTCGTTGATATCTACCTGAGGCAACAAGCTGCTGGCCTGTGTAATTTTTGCAGCCAGTTCTTCCTGATCATGCTGATAACCGGCAATAAAAGTATCGGCATCCTGCTCATAAGCCAAACGACGTTTAATTACCTCAACACGCTGCGCGGGATCATGCTCACCTGTAACAACTACTGACAAGCCAAAACGATCCAAAAGCTGCGGGCGGATGTCACCCTCTTCAGGATTCATTGTACCAACCAAAACAAAACGAGCCGGATGAGAATATGAAACGCCTTCACGCTCAACTGTATTGATTCCCATTGCTGCAGCATCCAACAATACATCTACAACATGGTCATCAAGCAAATTTATTTCATCCACATACAAAATATTACGGTTGGCTTGAGCTAAAATGCCTGCCTCAAATTTTTTCTCGCCATGCTTAATAGCATGTTCAATATCCAAAGTACCAACAACGCGATCTTCAGTCGCGCTTACAGGCAACTCGACCACACGCATTTTTACGGTATCGGCAACTAATTTATTATCCTCCGTATATTTAGATGCACAATTTTCGCATAACAGATTGAGATCTGCCGGATCACAATGAAATTTACATCCATGTACTGCTTCCATAGCCGGCAGTAATTCGGCCAAAGCACGTACTGCTGTTGACTTGGCAGTACCTTTTTCACCCTTTATTAAAACACCGCCTAATGCCGGATTGATTACATTTAAAATCAAAGACATTTTCATATCGTCCTGACCCACAATTGCTGTAAACGGATACACTGCTGCTCTTTTCACTATAATTCCTCCTAAAAACTAATATTAGTAACCTATATCCATAAGAAAAAGATCACAAATAACTTACTATATTATACTAAACCATATACCACGTGTATAGTCAAATTCTAAATACTGATAATTTCAAATTTATCCGATAAAATTTTACCTGAATTTTCATCCCATTCAAATAATAAAATAGCCTGCTTACCGTTATAACTCAGCTTGGTTTTGCCATTTTCGATAACAACGCTCTGACCCACTGTCATATCCATCCATTCTGTTACACCAGTCTGATTACACACAAGCATTGGCAGTTCGGTGACTTCTGAACATTTTTCCCATGCTCCTAAAGGATTACCACAAACAGCAGTTGGAGGCCAAGCTGCTATATCAATAATTATTTGAGCTCCTTTCTGCTGCATTTTCTGTGCGTGTTCGCTATACCAGGCATCAGCACATACCAAAGCACCTACTTTAACATTACCGCAATCTACAGGCTCCAGCACATCAGCCCTTGAAGCCCATGCTTCAGCACCGCTCCCATGTGAAATAAGTTTACGGTGTGTTCCACAAATATTCCCTTTGGGATCAAAGATAATACAGGAATTAAAATTACACTTCAAACCATCATCATATTCGCCGCATCCCAAAAACAAAAATAAACCATAAGCTTTGACCAAGGCTAATAGATGGCTTAATTTAACAGACGGCTGTTTATCTACTTTTGCATCAGGGTTTAATTTGTAAAAATAATACCCCTGCACTGCCGTCTCAGGTGTAACTACCCATTTTGCTCCATTATCGGCAGCAATTCGAACTGCATTCTCTAACAGTTCTATATTTTTATGTTCAGGTCCCAGGCTGATTTCTAAATGACATAGCGCTATTTTCATAAAGTCTCCCTTTAATTAAAATTTTCTGGATATACGGCTTTGGCAATATCTTCTACAGCATTAACAGTATATTGTGAAACTGCTAAAACATGAGCTGCTGGAAGCATTATAACATTTTTATTTTTACCAGCTTTTGTAGTTTGATAAGAAGGATTAGATAAAATTTCTGCTTTCATCTGCACCGGGTCGTGCTTGCCATCGTAATTCCATACAGGTATCACAAATGCATCTGGATTTAAACGTACAACTTCTTCCTGAGACAAAATACCAGACTGAGTATAATGTAAATCCTCTGTAGCGTCTTTGACATTCGCATAACGGCAAATATCCATAAAAGAACTTTCAGGTCTGTAAAAAACTCCGTTACTCCTAATGAATACAACTCTTTTTTGCTCAGAAGGTTTTATGCTACCAACTTTATTTTTAACAGACTTTAATTTACTATCCATTTGCCTGATTAATTTTTCAGCATTGGCCGGCTCACCAACCAATACAGCAATATCATTAATGGCCTTTTTTATTTCCTCCATATTATTAGGAGTTTTATAAACATATACCTTTAACCCCAAGTCCCTCAATGACTGAATCATTTCCTGCTTAAAAAAATCAGCCGCAATAATAATATCCGGATGCATGGCAAGCAACGCTTCCGCACTATTTCCATAAGCTCTGTTAGGTATTGATTTTACTCTATCTACTATATTTGAAATTTCAGGATCATCTGCTAAATAAGTAACTGCTGTTATTCTTTTTGAATCAACTAAATCTATAAGAATTTCATCTGTACTTATCGACAGCGAAACTATTTTTTCTGGTTTTTTCTCAAAATTTATTACTGTTCCTGTTGAATCAGTAATACTATATTTATTTCCTATTTTATCATTTTCAGTGTTTTTTTCAATTTGGTTACTGCATCCCATACAAAAATTATAGACGAACACCAGTAAAATAAAACAAATTATTTTTGCTATAATATTTTCATCTTTTGCTAAATATTTTTTTATCATTTAACATCAACCTTTAAAATTACATATGAACCGAAGTAATTACTTCGGTTCATATGTTTGTTTTTTATTACTATGTTATACCGAAGTATTCAAAATACGATTTGTTAGTTCGTTGCTCAAAAATTGTATTCCATGCCTACAAGGAAATTACGACCTTCTCTCGTATACCATCTAGTCGGTTCAACTGCGCTAGATCCAGATTGCTCAGAATAAAGTTTATCAAACAAATTATTAACTTTCACAAAAGTTTTTATGTTTTTATTAACTTTATAATTTATTCCCAAGTCTACTACCCAATAATTTTTGCATGGGAACATATAATCTGGCTTATCCTCACCTTTTCCAAAAATGCCTCTACCTACTAAACCAACATCTAGCTTTTCATTCGTATAATTAACACCAATATTAATTGAGTCTTTTGGCAAGTATCCTCCATTCATATATGTTGTAATTCCATCTTGCGTCTGTTCAACATTTAAATGAGTATAGCCGACAAACATATTGAACTCTTTTGTAAAAGTCTTAGTTAATTGCATATCCCATCCAGTTAGCTTTTCTTTAGCGATATTTACATATTTTTTTATTGAAGAATCATATCCAATCTTATTATCTGTTTCTGTTTTATATACATGTGCCGTAAAATTAAAATTATCATCAAATTTATGGTTTATACCTAATTCTATAGTATTACCTGTTTCAGGCTTTATATTAGGATTAGCATAAGTACCAAAATAATTATAATATACTGGAGTTACAAAAAACTTTCCATAAGATATATATGCATTTGTTCTATCACTAAAGGTATAACCTAAATTAAATTTTGGGGTCCATTTATCACCAGCTAACGAATGATTATCATATCTTATACCAGAAGTCAGTAATAGGGCATCTGTTATATTCCATGAATCCTGTAGATAAAGTGCCTTACTATTTAATGATTCAGAAGAAGCAGCAGAACTTCCTGTATTATAATAAACATCATGCGTATTGTACTCACCACCAAATACAATGGTATTATTATCACCTATTTGTTTAGTGTATTGGTCGCTAATTATTATAGACTTCACATTATTTTTATAAATACTTCCAAACTCGCCTCTACGATCTACATCACGCTCAAACCTTTTAATGACAAATTGATTATTAGAAGTTTTATCAATTTCATGTTCATAGCGAATTGTCCAATCTGATGTATCATGTTTGCCTTTAAAAATACCTCCACCATAAAAATTATCCAAATACATAAAATCAGACTTATAAGCATCATAAGATAATGTAATATTGGCTTTTTTACTTATATCGTTAGTGATTTTAAAGCCAAAAGTTTCTGCGTTTAATGATTGTGGTATAGTTTTACCATCACCATCTTTTAAGTTTCCCATAATCTGTTTATTGGCATAAACATTGTATCCCCATCTATCATTACGACCTTCATTTAAAAATTTATATTGTTCCCTTGATGCCGTACCAACAGCAGCTGAAAATTTTGTATGCTGTCCATCAATTTTTCTGGTTATTATATTAATTACGCCGCCCTTTGCATCTGAACCATATAAAGTACTAGCTGTACCTTTTAATACTTCTATTTTTTCAACATTATCCAACGCTGAAAAAACAGTTGCCGGGAATGTAGCTACGTTAGCTTGATTAACACGTACCCCGTCAATAAGTACAACAACACTTTCTGAACCATTTATTCTCAAAGCGCTGGACATTTCATATCCAGAACGACCATAATCTAAAATCTGTACTCCAGGAACATCTCTTAATGCATCTTGCAAACTTTCATAATGTTGCCTTTCAATCTGCTCTTTAGTGATAACATTGACATTGGCATTTGTTTTAAATGATTCAATCGGTGTTCGCGTGGCTGTTACTACCATAGGATCTAACGTAAACGCTTGATTAGGTTCTTCAGCGTGTCCTACAGTGCCCCCCCAGATGACATTAGTACTTGTCAATAAGCCCATCAAAACTACTTTTACCAAACTCTTTTTGTTCCTTAACAATTTACATCTTCCTTCCACTTTTCAAATTTATAGCAAACAGCTTTACGTATCCAATCTTTCATGGTCATACGCAGCTTAAGCTAACATTATATAAGCATTTTAAGTAACAAAAACAATTTGTAAAACCTACAATGTTAGACCGGAGTAAAACTCCGGTCTATTAATTTGTTACTTAAAATGTATATTCCATTCCAACTAGGAAATTACGTCCCGGAGCACTCCACCACTGCTCATCTGGATCACTGCTCCAGTTATATCTAGCATTCGAATGTTCTGCATAGAATTTATCAAAAATATTATTAACTTTTACATATGCTTTAATCGTTTTAGACACTTTATAATTCAACCCTAAATCCCAAACCCAATATGTCGTGGCCGGGAAGAAATTATCAACAGCATCCGCTGTCTGCGGACCAGGTCTATCAATAATACCTTTGCCTAACAATGATGCACTAAATTTTCCCTCATCATAATCTACACCAATATTCCACGCACCTTTAGGAACGTAACCGTCAACGTTGGCAGCTCTTTGGGCAGTTGCATCTACTATTGTATGTGTATAACCTACAAAGGTCGAAATATTTTTATTAAATTGTTTGCGTAACTGCATGTCCCAACCTCTGGCTTTTTCATCACCAACATTAGTATATTTAGGAGCTACGTAACCAATACGATCTTTAGAATTCCTCCAGAACATATGTGCTGATGCAACTAATGTGTCATCAAATCTATGATTAATCCCTATTTCTTTGGTAGCACCAGTTTCAGGCTTTATATTGGGATTACCGTATTTGGAACTATATAAATGCGTTGGCGTAGGAGGGATAAAATATTCACTATAGCTTACATAAACATTGGTTTTATCATTATTAAAGTTATAACCTAGATTTACGCTGGGAGTAGTATGGTTACCGAACCCGGAATTTTTGTCATGACGTACTCCGGCAGTTAATTTTAATTGGTCTGTGATATTAAATTGATCCTGAATATAGACAGCTTTATTAATCAACTTCACGCCATTGGCAGTAATCACTTTATCATGACTATATTCAAATCCCGCGGAAACGATATGTTTATCATCAAAATTCTTAGTAAATTGATCAGAAATTCTCATAGTTCTGACTTTAGTCAAATATGCGTTAAAATTTGTATCATAATCTAAATTGATAAAAGATAATTGATTTGTAGTCGTATCATCAAATTTACTGTTTAAAATAAATTTATAGTTACTATTATCTACTGATCCAGGTTTTAAACTTGGTTCCCATAATGCGGTATACTTATAATCAGCTTTATATGAATCATAAGTAGCTGTTAAATCATGCTTTTCTCCAAGTTTCTTTGTAATTTTAAAACTGGTACTCGTAGCATTTGAATAGGCTGGAGTCGTTACTCCGCGTCCGTCCTTAAAATCACTGATTTTATTTTTACTGACATAAGCATCCCAAGACCAATCTTTTTCTTTTCCCTGGTGGTTTATAGCATAATTTTCTGTATTAAAGCTTCCTAATTCGGCAGAAATTTTAGTTTTTATTCCCTCAGGTTTAGCTGTAATGATATTAATAACGCCACCTTTTGCATCAGATCCGTACAATGTAGATGCAGAACCTTTTAACACTTCAATTCGTTCTACGTTATCCAGATTTTTCAGCATTACAGCGGATATTTTATTATTAACATTATTTATTTTTACACCATCTACAAGAACAACAATTTCATCAGCACCATTAATTTTTAAATTATTACTGTTATCATAACCAGCTACACTATAATTGCCAATGTATACTCCCGGCACCATACGTAATGCTTCAGACAGATCCTGATAATGTCTTTCTTCAATTTCTTTTTTTGTAATTACGCTAATATTAGCATTTGCTTTAAAAGCCTCAACAGGAGTACGAGTTGCCGTTACAACCATTTCATCTAAAAAGAATGCCTGCTGTTCTTCAGCGTGGCCTACCGTGTACCCCCCCAGATGACACTCCCAGTTATAAGTGCTGTCATCAGTGTACTTTTGCTTAAACTCTTTTTCAACATACTCAACAACTTCCTTTCAAAATTTTTTATCATAGAACAAATCATCTGTGTCCAATCTCGCATGGTCACACAAATAATTGATCCAGCAAAAATAAAAATGCCTTTCTCCCAAAAACAGAGAAAGGCATAAAAACACCGGTGTTAAACAACAAAGGCGCAACCTCCCATCGCTCGCAGGAATATTACTTTATTAAAACAGGCAGTTCTTCTGGCTCAGATTCAACGCCTTCGCTGCACCTTCCCAAGGTTATCCTCAGTGGCATTTGCAGCAGGCTCATCTTTACAGCGGCGGGACCGCATCGGCTTATACCGATTTCTCTATTAAGCTTGCGCACCTGTTTTTATATTCAGTTATTAAAATGCTCTACTACTTATTTGCTCACTTATATGATATAATGTCTTATATGGAATTATTGTAAACTATATAGTGACTATATTGTCAATATATTTTTCATTTTTTATTGAATATTATTTAAATATTTTAATGGAGATGTAATAATTATGAGTAAGAATTCGGAAAGTTTTTTTACCGCCGGTGAACTGGCTACTCTCTTTAACATACCAAAACAGACATTGCTTTATTATGACAAAATGAACCTTCTTACGCCTGAATTTATTGCGGAAAACGGCTATAGGCATTATTCTTTAAAGCAGTATTTGACACTTGAAGTTATTGTTAATCTACGAAAACTTGATATTCCTATTTCAAAAATCAAAGAATATATAGAAAATCGCGATATAGATGCATTTGATAAACTTTTATTAGAAAAAAAATGTGAATGTGATGAAATAATTGAAAAAAATCTAAAAATAAAAAACAGCTTAAATACTGTGTTTGCCCAATTGGAGAAAACGCGCAGCAGCAGATTGAACCAAATAACTTTAGAATTTCAAAAAGAAAAATACTTTTTTATCAGTGACCTCAGTAAAACCAGAATTGGTAAAAAAAGAATCGAAATCATGGCCCATCATAACCAAAAAGCTTTTTCTAAACAACATTTTAAAGAAAAAAATATCGGCTGGATCATAAATAAAGAAAACTTTTTCAGTACTGATAAAGCCAATATAAACAACGCCTGTGCATTTTTTTCTGCTGTCGGTCCTTCTCACGCAGGAGCAAAATCCTGTATCAGCAGGCCTGCTGGTCTTTATCTTACTTTACGGTTTAAAGGCACATTCTACAGTCGGGCTTCAGAACTTGCACAAATGTTTAAAAATTTTGCCGCAACCAACAATTTGCTTATTGTCGGCGATTTATATGTTTCTCCTCTAAAAAATCACTGGGTAACATCGAATCCAAATGAATACATTAATCAGATATCCATACAGGCAGAATACAAATAAAACCGGCTGAGCCAATGTCTCAGCCGGTTTTATTTAATCAGCTCGCTCTTCCATTTCTCCCTCAATATCCAGGAGCAATTTCTGCAGCTCTTTTTTAGTTTTGGACTTAGCGTTCCACATTTGTCTTTGCTCCGCCTCTAGCAGCACTTCTGCAATTCTGTGCAAAGCCCAAGGATTTACTTCTTCCATCCATTGCCGCATTTCTGGATCAAGTGCATATTTTACTGCCAAATCTTCATACATCCAATCATCCATAACATCGCTGGTCGCATCCCATTGGTAACAATGTGCTACATAATTACCCATATCTGCCGCACCTTTATATCCATGCTCTTTCATGCCATTGATAAATTTGGGATTCATAATTTCACCGCGAAAAACCCTTTTGACCTCTTCTTCTATAGTACGAACGACTACATGACTTTGATCTGTACTATCTGCACAATAAGTTCTTGGCATTTTACCGCTGCAGCTACGAACACCAGCAATTAATCCTCCATGGTAAGAATTAAAATCGTCTGCGCTCAACAAATTTATTTCTCTATTATCTATACCCATAACAGTAGCATCAATTCTACTCAACCGGCGTTTAAACAAATCCGGCATATAGGCTCCATTCTCACCATCGCCATAAACATGTGCCCCCCAACGAACATAGACTTGTGCCAGGTCATCGATCTTTTCCCAGTTTTTTTCTTCAAGTAAATACGCCACTCCTGCCCCATATCCACCAGGCGGGCATCCGAAAATACGATGTACAGCCTGTTTTGCGGCCTCTTCTTTTACAATTCCCTGCTGCTCAAGATACTCTATATCTTCTTTTAAATGTTTACTGATATAATTTATTTCATCACTTTCATCTAAACTGGCAGCAAGCTTTACTGCCTTATCTAATAATGTAACTACGCAAGGCATACTGTCACGCATCATTCCTGTAATCCTTGCTGTAGCATCAATACGCGGCCTTTTAAGCTCAGCAATGCTCATAGCTTCCAAGCCAAGTACACGGCCACTGCCTTTTTGCCATATTGGCCTTATTCCCAAAAGATATAAAAACTGGGCAAAGCTTACGCCGTGAGTTCGCATATCCGATCCCATCACCATGCCAATAGTTTCCGGATATTTCCCCTCGTCGGCGATATATGCTTCTATCACTCCATCCGCTCTGGCTTTACCTACTTCCCATGCTACTTTTGTAGGTAATGTCTGTGGATCTACACCATAAAAGTTCCTTCCAGTTGGCAGCACATCAGCTCTGCCATTAGTTGGAGCACCGGCCACAGAAGGTTCAATGAATTCTCCCTTTAAACCTCGAAGAGTATTATTTAATTCGTCTATTGTTTTCGCAAGATTCGGTACTAAATTACTGCAAATATAACGGCAAACAGTAGAAAACCGATCTTTTAAATCATCGGACATCACTGAATAATTCTTCTTTTGCAGCAATTCAGGTATATACTCAATGCTAAAATCAACTTCTGCCAAAGTTTCCAAAATATCAAGGCTTTCATTACGTATCTTATCTGCCAATTTACCATAAGTTAAACCTAGTTCAGGTATTTTTTGCGCACTGTTTTCCAAAAATGTATAATAGTCGAATCCATAATGCTCTGCAAGTACTTTTGCTAAAGAAGGCACTGAACCATTTTCAAGTCTGCTCATCGCCAAAAGATACTCCAGCAAATTTTTACCTGTCGGAGGTTCTCCTAAAATATGCAGCCCCACACGTATTTGCATATTTTTAATATCTGTAAGATAGTTATGCAACTTACTAACATATCCATCAAAATCGTTATCTTCTTTGATATCGTTATTAAGATTACATTCCGCCGCTTTTTTCCTTATTAATTCGGCAGTATCACCCAATTTATCCTGTTCATTATCTTTAAAATCAAGATATTCATCTAGCAACGATTCTAATTCAGCCATGTTGTCATAGAGCCCTGATGTACTCATCGGCGGGGTAAGATAATCGACCAGACACGCAGCACTACGGCGCTTTGCCTGAATTCCTTCGCCGATAACTGTAACTATATAATGATATAAATTGGGCAAATCTCCAATGCAAATGTCCGGGTAACAACCTTTAGACAATCCTGCTGCTTTACCTGGAAGCCACTCGACAGAACCATGTGTGCCAACATGTATTACTGCATCAGCCCGCCATATTTCTCTTATCCAATAATAAAAGGCCAGATAATGGTGGGTTGGAGGAGCTACAGGATCATGATAAATTTTACCGCATTCTTCTCCAAAACCACGTGGAGGCTGAACCGTAATAATAACATTACCATTTGCAAGTCCCGGTATCAGTAATTTTTCATCATAGTTAAAAACATTGCCAAGTGGCTCTCCCCAAGCTTCAGTCATTTTTTCTCTAACATCTTTTGGCAAATTATCAAATAATTTTTTGTATTCTTCCAAGCCAACTTTGCCTAATGCTCCCTTAATCTGTTTATCCGTCATAAATCTTCTATCATTAGTAGCACAGGCAATTACCTCTTCCATAAAACACTTACTGTTTTCAGGAATATGATCTATTACATATCCTTCCCGCTTCAATACAGACAAAAGCAGTCTTACACTTTCAGGTGAGTCCATACCAAGAGCAGTGCCTATATTTGAATTTGTTGGTGGATAATTATGAAAGATGATTGCAATTTTTTTATCTTTATTTGCTTTATGCCTTAAAGCCGCCCATTTGGAAGCTTTACTTACAAGCCGTTCTATTCTTTCAGCCATGGGCACATAATAAATTATATTATCTTCATCTCTGTATTTTCCAGCAACCGGAACACTATGCAGAGCGCCATCAAATTCAGGCATAGTTATGCTTATCGCAACTTCAACCGCACTCATTCCCTGAATATTCTCCCGCCATTCTTCGGTAGAACGCATTAAAGTATATGCCTGTAATAATGGCACATTTAAATTTTTTAGTACACTTAGATCCAGGGAAGCAGAAGCTGTCAGAGAAAACTTGATTGTATTTATTAAAGCATCAATTATGGTTTTACCATCTTTAATAAAGTATTTGTTTACTGCTTCTTCGAGACCTGGAGCACCCATTTCCGGATTTTTTACACCATGGCTGAATACAGCAATAATATTAACTTTTTGCTTGAAACATTCTTCTACAAGTGCTTTTTGATAAGCCAGATTATCCAGCAGCCATTCATTGCGATAAAAAATAAGTCCTATGGTTGGATAATTAGGATTACAGAATTTTTCCTGATATTCTTCTAAAGAAGTATATACTTTATCGGCATTAGGATGATAAATACCATTCCAAAGCATTTGCCGTGGTTGATTATATTCTAGCTCCAGGGCACAAAAGCGCTGTAAAAGCCACAACCATAAATTTTTAAAGTTTTCTATGCCTCCATATACACTGTATTTGGCTGTTAAAACATGATCATCGGCTTTAAAAATATTGCTGGCATTGCCCTCTGCTTCGCCACCGGCATGGATCTTAAATGCGATATCTCTCTTTTTCAAATAATCCAGTGCTCCCTGAAGGTAAGGTGTTTCTAACGTTACCCCCATCCACTCTATAATAACTACTTCGCTTCCTTCAAGCAACTGTTCCCAATAACAGTCCCATAAGCATCCTTCCGTTACTAAATAAGCAGCACCTTCGTCTTTTAAAATATTATCTTTTCTTAAGCTATTTAATGATTTTTTTGCCAATGCATAATAGCCATCAGTATTACTTAAAATAACGACTTTTGCCATTTATTTCAGCTCCATTATTATAATTTATATCATTTGATTAGTTCTAATAATAGCTATAATAAACTATATAGTCATTGTATTGTCAATCAAAACAATAAGAATCTCCGGATTGTTTCCGAAGATTCTTTTTTTTATCTAATCTTTCAATAGCCCTTTATCAGATGCTCGTTACTCATATCAAAAATATTGCCATAAGCAGCATTAGCTATACCTTTTATTGCATAGACACAATTTTGTGTCGCACTATACAGATATCTATCCGGGATATTCTTTATATTATTTAAACCTCGAAGTCCCTGCAAAGCCGGATCATTAAAATATTCCAGTTGAAAATTTCTGCTTGCTTCCGTTGCCATCTGACGTGGAGCCGAAACCATAAAAAAATCAGGATCACAAGCTACGACTAATTCTTTGGGAACGAACTGCCCATTATATAAACCCATTTTAGCAATACCATTACATACGCGAGCTTTACTGCACAGTTCATCAAACATACACCCCTTACCGCCATAACTAGTCATCTGTGAGACAAGCATGCCAACAGGAACTGCTTCTTTTCTATTTTTCAGCTCTGCCGCAATTTCATCCAATTGGCGGTCAATTTCAGTTATTACTCTGCCCCCGGCATTTTGTTCGTTTACAGCATCAGCAATCATTAAAATAGTTTTCTTAACTTCATCAACAGTATCTGGTCCTTTACACACGATTACACTAAATCCCAAATCTCTGTAGCCTTGTATCATCTCAGGCTTCGTCCATGTAGAAGCAATGATAAGATCAGGTTTAAGTTTTAAAACTGTTTCAAATGGGTAAAAATATAACTTTACCGGTATTTGCCTGCTTTCTTCTACTATCCAGGAAATGCCAGGATCCGGCGCTGTTTTATGAACGGCAACCAAGCGGTCAGGCGGAACTAGCCCTAGCGTCATTACATCAAACCCTAACGAGAGAGTTAGAATGCGTTTTGGTTTTTCTGGCAATTCAACGATTGTACCTTCATAATCTCTGATAGCTCGCACATTCCCATTATTCATACTAATATCAATTTTGTCCGAGGTGCAGCCGGCTAGTAAAAAACTTATGAATATAAATACCAAAAACTTCTTTAACATATCTCTTTCATCTTAGTTGGAAAATAGCTGTATCAAATTTTTCCTGATTATAAGATACATCTTTCTTCAACTCAGTAAAATCTGTCTGCATATCCAATGATAAAGCAATTTTTTTTAGCCATTGCAACAAATTTTGCATTCCATATGGTAGTGATGCAATAATGTACTTTTGTCCCAACATTTCCTGTAAAAATTCAGTCGATGCTAAACCCAATTCCGGATATACAACTAAATTCGAGGCCTCCTCTGGTAATTGACTAATTTCCTTACTTTTACGTTCAGACTGTCTGATCATATCTGCCTCCGAAAATTTTATTGCTGCAATGAACAGGCAGCTCCAAACGCAACTGTAAATTGCGGATATTTTAAAACGTTTACATCTGTAAATAGTTCGTCTTCAATAGCTTCTGCCAAAGCTGTATTATTTGCTGATCCGCCGTCTAAATATACACCTTCAACACTTTCTGTTCCCATCATCCCAGCAATACGTCTTGCTATAGATTCATGTAAGCCCTTAATAATTGACTCTTTAGGTGTCCCCTTTGCCAAGAGTGAAACTATCTCGCTTTCAGCAAAGACGACGCAGGTACTGTTTATTGCGGCAGCAGACACGGCCTGCTCAGACAGTGCTGCAAATTCATAAATAGAAGTATCTAAGATCCTTGCCGCCATCTCAAAAAATCTGCCAGTTCCAGCAGCACACTTATCATTCATTTTAAATTCTAATAATTTTCCATTAGCATCCAATTGTATTATTTTAATATCCTGTCCGCCAATATTAATAATAACTTTCGCCGCAGCTCCGCTCAAAAGATGTAGCCCCAGAGCATTAGCAGAAACTTCATCAATAACTTTATCCGCACTATTCATAAGGTTTTTGCCATATCCTGTAGCCGCAACTCCCAGAATATCATCCTTAGATATATCAAGCTCCCGTATACCTTCTTCGATCACTTTATTTGCCAAAGCTTCCTGTCCCGGAGCTGTTGGTATCGCTTTATGCCAAATCAATGTATTATTCTGAACAAATACTACTTTTATTGCGGTACTTCCCAAGTCTACACCAACTGAGTATTGCATTTACAGCCCTCCCTCTTACAATGTTTGTTTAAATGCTTCCAGCCTTGTTAAAATATTCTGGCTGTCTTCTTTTCCATAGTCAGTTTCTATTTTTATAAACTTCAACCCGTGCTCTTTTAATTTTCGTTCTATAGTGATTGCTTCAATATCATATGGATGACACCCTTTTAACAAATTAAAAATTACTCCTTTAATATTATATTCCTTTGCTGTGGAAATTATATTGTTCACACGCCTTGAATTATCAGCAAAGGTAGGACATACACAGGCTTTATGATATCTTTCTGCAATGGCTCTTAACATTCCATATTCGGAAGTATCATTGTAAATTATTCCCCCTGGCATAATTCTTTCAGAGGAACAAATATCATCGGCTGTAATGCTCATACCAGCCTGCTCAATAAGCTGCAGAAGCTTTAAGTTAGGAAATATAATCGGTGAACCGGCAACAAAGATCCTGCTGCTGTTTTCCTGTTTTTGCTGCCGATGTAATTTTTCTATGGTTCTATTTACCTGACCTGACCATACTTCCAAATTATCAAGCATAAAGGTATTTGTAATTGCAGTATACCAAACTCCCGATAATTGACCGCTGCGCTTCAATTTAGTTAATTCATCCATTATTATCCAGATATTCATAACTTTATTAATGGATTCCTGTAATTGCTTTGGTTTAAGTTTTTTACCTGTTATTTTTTCTAAAAGCTGTTTCAAACAAAATATTTCTTCAAGCCATCTACTTTGACTTTTTTCGGTCTCTTTCAAATGCGGCAATTCCAGGTAATGTACATTCTCTGTATCTTGCTGCATTATTTCTGGCAGTTTAACAACCCAGTCGCAGGTAGTAGGTAAAATAACAGCTCTGTAATCCGCAAAACTTTCCTGTTGTAAATCAAAGTTTCCCATAAATGATTTAAGCATCGGACACATTAGTACCGGCAGATAAGAAGCCGCCAGACGCTGAACGGTATGTGAGCCTCCGCATAATTTTACAGGATGCAAATCAAACGCATCAAAAATTTCGAAAGGAGCCTGAATACAAAATAGACCTGCCAATGGTTTTTCCACTCGCATCTGAAGTTTTCGAGCTGAAAATGGGCTATCAAGCAATTGTAAAAAATATTCATATTCTTCTAAAAAATCTTCGCGGCTTTTAAGTATTGCGATTTCCTGTAAATACTCTTCTCCAGTTTTTTGCAGTACTTTCTCATAGCGTCTTTTCTGGCGTTCATCAATAAAATTTAATTTATCATTCATTTTTTCTACCAACTGCCTTCTTAAATTTTTTAATGAAATAATCTCTGGACGAAATAAAAATATTTTTATTAAAAAACTGCAGCTTCAAAACATTATTTTCAGGACAGGCCTGCATACACTGAGTGCACAAAATGCAGTCTTCTGTCATCACCATACCGTTCTTTTTTTCCAAGTGAACTTCACGTATATCCATTGGGCATACTCTTTGACAGTTTCCACAGCCGCTGCATCCATCAGCCCATTTCACAAAACGTACAGGGCTTAATTTATTAAACAGGTGAATCAAAGGCAGCATTGGGCAGACCATACAAAAAAATCTATCTTTTAAAAAACTACCTACAATTGTTATTGCTGCAAATGATACACTCACTATAGAAATGATCAGCGTTGACCAATTACTGTACTCAAGGCCAAATCTTCTTATATCACCTGCAAAAATCGGCATAATTGGTCTGGCAGGGCAAATTTTACAAAATAAAATATAAAAATCGCTTGATAACCCTAAAAAAGCAATCAAAAGCGGAACTACTAAAATCACTGCTAAAAAAATATATTTTATCGGTTTTATCATTGTCCGCACAGTCCACGAAAATTCGATTTCCCTTATTCCCATTTTTTTCCGCAACCCACTTAAAGCATCCAGCAAACTGCCAAAAGGACATATCCAGCCGCACCAAAATTTTGAAAGAATAATAGCTGAAACTGCAAAAATTAAAAACCATAATAAATTTTGCAGTCCAATATAGGTAAAGATTCTGTCATAAGCTGCAATACCGAAGATTCCAACTCTTTGTAAAAACATCAGAAAACAATAACCACCACAGCCTGCAACATAAGGGCAGGCAAAGCAAGGCAAAGCATATCCAAGATTGATGCCTATACGCCCGCCATAAGTTAAAATCAAAAAACTAAAGGCCTGCACTAATAAACGGATCTTATTTATAAGCATTCTTAAAAGGCCTCCTCAGATAAGCAAAAATACCAACAGCGCTAATAACGCTTATAACAAAAAATAATACTATACCCTGTCTTATGTCCAGGTATCCATAACGCGAGTCATAAACATTTATATTTAACGTGCTGGTTATTTTATTACCATTTTCTTCATCTTTAATAATGAATATAATACTTTTTGACCTGTTATCAGGCGTTACTGTAAGCGGTTCAGCTTTAGCAGCTGTATAAGTAAAAGCTCCGTCAGCATTCAATCTCAGTTTTTCTGTCTGTTCTTCTCCGTCAAGTAACAGCCTCACTTCTTTTTCAGTTTCAGACTTCTTTAGTACACCATCATTGATATACTGAAAAAACAGTTTTTGCCCAGTTTGCGGATAGTAATTATAATCCATTTCAAACCGTGGAGTTATCAATGTCAAGTCAGAAGGTTTATATTCAGTAAAAGCTGTTTTATCCCAGCCATCGCCATACAGAGAAAAATTGCTTTGTGCTGTATAATAATGACCCTGATAATAAAGTTTTACTAAAACATTACAGGATGTACTAACTGGCGCAGCTACTTTAAATACCGTTTTCGTACCAATATTTTCTGCTTGCAGTGCTTCGATTTTCTCGCCTTTATGACTGCGGCGGAATCGATATAAACACTGCGCCGATAAAATATCGTGCTTCATAACCTGAAAATCAGCAGTTCCCTTCTTTAAAACGACTTCACAAAAAGCCGATCCATCCTCAGAATATTTTATATCGCTTTGCTGCAGCCAAATATAATTTTCTTCTGCCTGTGCGTTACTGCAAAACGATATAAAAATAGCAATGATAAAGAGAATATAGTAAAACAGACTCGCCTGCCCGTAAAAAAACTTATCACGCTTCATCATTTATTCACCAACTTTTAAAATTTATCATTCAGAAATCTTATCACTGCGTTCTTCTAATTCACCTTCCATAGATAAATATAATTTTTGCAGTTCAGCTTTTGTTTCCGGCTTAGCGTCCCATAAATTTCTTTGCTCTGCTTCCAGCAAAACTGCAGCAATACGTTGCAGTGCCCAGGGATTAACTTGATTAAACCAATCCTGCATATCTTTATCCAGAGCGTATTTTTCGGCAAATTTTTCATACATCCAGTCTTCCATCACATCACTGGTCGCATCCCATTGAAAACAATGGTCTACATATGTTGCCAAATCTCCTGCGCCTTTATAACCAAACTCTTTCATGCCATTAATATATTTAGGATTTATTGCTTCGCCTCTAAACAGCCGTTTTACTTCCTCGTCCAATGTGCGAATAACGACATGCTGCCTGTCAGAGCTGTCACTGCAATAATTCTTGGGCATTTCACCTTTGATACTTCTTACGGCAGCAATCATCCCGCCACGATATGAATTATAATCATCAGAATTCAGTAAATTCGACTCTCTGTTATCAATATTACTCAATGTTATTTCCAGTTTGGACATTCTTTGAGTAAAAAGATCAGGGCGATAAGCACCTTTTTCTCCTTCACCGTAAACATGGCCGCCCCAACGCACATATACTTGAGCAATATCATCAATATTTTCCCAATTCCGTGCTGCTAAAAGAGCACTGACTCCCGCACCATGTGCCCCGGGAGGATCGCCAAAAAGTCTATACGAAGCTTGTTTCCACGCACTTGCAGCATCTACGCCTTCACTTTCAAGACGTTGTGATTCTTCAATAACATGCTTACGCACAAAATTATCTTCAAAACTTTCATCCAATTCAGCAACCATTTTTACAGCTTTGTCCAGCCAGCAAACTGCTCCCGGCAAAGTATCTCTAAACAGGCTGCTTATTCTTCCTGTGATATCGACACGTGGACGCTGCAATTCCTGCAGTGGTATAACTTCTATGTCAATAACTTTTAGGCTGCCTTTTTGCCAAACAGGTCTTACACCCATCAAAGCCATAAACTCAGCCATACACTGCCCGTGAGACCGCATATTGTAAGTTGCCCATAACAAAATACCCACACTTTCAGGATAGCGCCCTTCCTCACTTATAAATTTATTGATAACATCCTCAGCCATTTGCGAGCCAATTTTCCATGCCACCGGAGTTGGTAAAAGCTGCGGATCTATGCCATAAAAATTTCTTCCTGTCGGCAAAATATCACCTCCGCCGCTGGTTGGCGCTCCAGCCGCGCTTGGTTCTATGTATTCTGCAGCGAGCGCACGTCTAAAATTACTGCGTTCTAATGTTGTAAGCTGTAAATTTGGATATAATCTATCACAAATATATCCTGCTACCAAAAGCAGATCTTGCCGGTACTGATCAGAAAGATTTTTAACAAAATCCAAATCGGTAATTTGCTTTTCCTGCAAAACGAAATCACCTTCAGCCAAAGTTCTGATCAACGTTAAGCATTCATCATTTACTTTATCAAGCAATACTCCATAACTTTTTGAACCATCCGGGAGCAGTTTACTGCTGTTATCCATCAGTTCATAATAATCATATCCATAAGCAGACGCTAAGACTTTCGGTAATGAAGGTATACTGCCATTTTCCAATTTAGTCAGCGCAAAAAGATATTCAATCAACTTCTCCCCAGCGGGAGGATTTCCTAAAATATGCAGGCCTGTAGTCATCTGCATATTTTTTAAGTCAGTAAGATATGTGTGCAATCTGCCGACATATCCATCAAAATCGTCAAACTCTGTCTCTTGCACTTCATCATTCAAGTCTGCATCAGCAGCTTTTTCTCTTATCTGCCGTATCACTTCTGTAAGATCTGCATCTTTATCCTGTTTAAAATGTCCATATTCTTCCAAAGCTTTTTCAAGCTCTGCAAGTTCTCCATAAACACCAGCAAGACTTAAGGGGGCAGACAAGTAACTGATTAAACAGGCAGCGCTGCGCCTTTTGGCCTGTATCCCCTCGCCAATGTCAACTATCCAATACGGATAAATATTAGGCAGATCACCAGTACAAATGTCTGGATAACATTCGTTAGATAAAGCAGCAGCTTTGCCTGGAAGCCATTCTAATGATCCATGCGTACCCACATGAACCATGGCATCAGCACCCCAAATATCACGCAACCAATTATAAAACGCAAGGTAATGATGTGTCGGGGCACAATCCGGTGAATGATAAATCTTGTCAGGATCCTCTCCAAAGCCACGAGGTGGCTGCACAGTAATAAAAATATTACCGTTTAAAGTTCCAGGTATCAACAGGAAGTCATCATATTTAAAAACCTCACCTGGCGCCTTTCCCCAGTCAATTTCTAATTTTTTCTGAACTTTTTCCGGCAAGATTTGATAAAAATCCTGATATTCTTCAAAAGTCATTTTACCATCGGAATTTTTTATCAGCTTATCATTCATAAAACTACGATCATTAGTTGCATGTTCAATAAGCTCATTGATAAATTCCTGCCTGTCAGCCGGCAAACGGTCAACTTTATACCCCTGATTTTTCAGATCCTGTAAAAACAATCTTATACTTTCGATAGAATCAATCGCGCAAGCACTGCCAATATTAGAATTAGTTGGAGGATTATTATGAAAAACAATAGCAATTTTTTTCTCATAATTGCTCTTGCGTTTTAAAACAGCCAGCTTTTTAGCTTTTCTGATGAGCATATTAATGCGTTCCGGTATAACTTGCGTAAGCTGACTGCCATTCTCATCTCTTTCGTTAGTAGTCACAGGGGTACCATGAATAATCCCGTCAAATTCAGGCAAGCTGACACTATAAGATATCTCCATTGCGCTCATGCCATCAAAATTCTCATACCACTCCTGATATGTACGATATAATGTATAGGCCTGTAATACCGATACATTCATTTTCTCTAAATCATCAAGCGCACAAGCTCTGATAGTAAACAGAGAAAACTTGATCGTATTGATAAAAACATCAGCAACAGCTTTATCATCCTGAATCAAATATCTGTACATAGCGCCTCTAAAACCTTCACAGCCACTGTCACTATCAGGAGCGCTTGTAGAAAAAAAGCATAAAGGATTACAATGCTGGGTTTCAATTTCTTTTATAATGGCATCGGCAAAAACCGTATTATTCCATAACCAGTCATTTCTATAAAAAACAACAGCTATTGTTGGTTGTCCTTCTTGGAAAAAATCTTTTTTGTATTCTTTAAAATCGGTATAAATTTTATCCGCAGCAGGATGATAAATACCATCCCAGGGTAAATTGATCGGCGGTTCAGCCAAATTCTTTTCGTTTTCCTGATCCTGACTGAGCCAAAGCCATAGATTACACCAATTCTGCAACCCGCCATAAACATAATATTGCTTAATGACTTGTATTTCATGGTCTGTAAAAGCAGCATGCAATACATCTTCCGGATTACCACTCATCAAATAAAGATGTTTTATCTGCCGTTGTTGTAAAAAAGCTGATGATTCTGATAAAAATTTCGTATTTAACCCAGTACCCATCCATGGAAAAATTATTACTTCATGCTCAGTAAAAGTTTTTTCCCATACATTCTCCCAAGAGGCATCACTTTGCAGATAGCAAACCTGACCACTAACTGTTTCCGGATACTGCTTCTGTACTTTTTCTAAAGCATCCTGCAATAATGCTGCTGTTTGTTCCATATTAGTGACAAATAGAATTTTTTTCATCATTAGCTCCCATTTTAATTTCTATTTTAACAGTAATTTCTGCTGTGTCTGTACTAAAACAGATAATTCGGCAAGATTATCATAAAACAGTTCATGAACTAAATAGCTCGGTTCTATACATTCGATCAAACTTTTTAAACCGCTTTCCTTAAAAATAAGATGCTGGTCAATACTTGTAACATGATGCATAATTTCAGTCATAGAGCAGCACTCTGGCACTGCTTTACAGCTGTGCTTTTGATAACTTCCTGACAAAGAACAACTTAAATGCATACCATGAATATAGTTTTTATACATACCCAAATTTTCAACAGTTTGGCAAATAAAGCTTACAGCCTCCAGTTCATTACTCAACGAAATATTAGTATTCATCAAATGTCCTGTATCCAGCATGATACCAACATTTTGTTTTTTTAATCCGCAAAAAAATCGATCAACTATTCCTGGTTCAATAAGCCTTAATCCAGGCCACCACAAATTTTCAAATAAAACAATGACATTATCTGGAATACATTCGCTAACTGCATTAAAAACTTCTATTGACGCATCTATAACCTGCGCATCGTTATAGAAAAAATCAAAAGTAAAAATTTCTTTTAAATTACAATTGCTGACATGCCAGACCAAATATTCTGGATTTACTGCCAAAGCAGCTTTTATATTATTCCTTATTATCTGAAGCCATTCTTCTTGATTTACTGCACCTAAATAATACTCTTGCAGCTGCTTTTTATCAGAATAATTTTCATTTAAATGCTTTTGATTACCATACCAAAAATCTAACCAATAAGGCCAATATTTTAAATGTACACCGATACTTTCTTCTCTATAATCAGAGGTATACGGTTTTTGCTGATATACATAAAGTTCAATCCCATCAAGCTTGTTGTTTTTTAGATAGCCCTTCATTCCATCTGCATAAGCATTTACCTCCTGTTCATAGCCATGTACAGGGCAATAATTTATAAGCTGTTTCACTTTATTTCCTTCTCTCAATTAATTTCAGCTACTGAAATATGACAATTTTCCGGCTGTGAAAAAAGTTCACCATACGCAGCACGAGCTACTTCCTGTACACCAAATACTATATCCTGCGAAGAATTATAAATATAACCCTCCCGCGGATAGAAAAACCGCTTTTCTTTTACTGCATTTAATGTCTGCAATGCAGGATCATCTAAAAATTCTTTGTTATATTTTTCAATATCAAAAGTATTGTGATCATTGTAGACTGGCATAATCAGAAGATCAGGGTTAATAGCAACCAACATCTCTTTTGTTAAAAGCTGTCCATTATGCAATCCGGCATCAGAAACGCCATTTATAACACCTGCATACTGACAAATATCATCAAAAGTACACCCCTTACCGCCATAAGATGTCATCAATGATATCAAAACGAGCTTCTTCCTTTCTTCAGGCTTAATATTATCCACCTTTTCTTTGATTTCTGCTAATTTATCATCCATTTTTGCAATCATAAGATTACCTTTATCTTCCTCGCCTAAAGTTTTTGCTATCAATTTCACATTCTCCTTAACATCAGCAATACTTTTAGGTCCCTTTACAACAACTACCTTAATTCCCAGTTCCCGTAAATTATCAACCATTTCGGCTTTGCCCCAATTATAAATAAATACAACATCCGGCTTTAAAGATAAAATTTCTTCAGCAGAAGGATTTTTTATTTTTCTAGTAATTCTATTAGCCTTATCTACGATATTGGAGCTTACAGGATCATCAGCCAAAGAATTAATTGCAATCAATTTTTCTTCAGGGAGTATCCCTAACACAATACTGTCTGTTCCCATTGCCAACGTCAGTATTCTTTCCGGTTTATGCTCTAATTGAATTATGGCCCCCTGATCATCAATTATTTCATAAGCGGCATTTTTTACATTGCCATCAGTAGAGCTTCCACAGCTAGCAATAAAAAAAACTACTATAAGCAGCATCACTGCAAAAAAAGTTTTCGAAGCCATCTTTCTCATTATCTTTAGTTCCTTTTAATATTATCTGCAATAATATTCACAAACAACTCACTCCAGGCTTTCATCATAGCTTCTACCGAAACCTCATTCAGAGCGATACTTTCTGTATCATATTCCCCAGCGATGTCACTCAATAGCTTTTCTGCTGCATTCATGACCTCATCTTTATCAAGTAATCCCCATAAAAACTGGTCCAACAAATGTATATATAAAGAAGTATATGTCAACATTACAGGTTCTTGTGCAAGCTTTTCTGCTGCTTCTAAGAAATCAGGCTTTAAGACAGCTAACTGCTGCTGGAATAAAAGCCAGATACTTTGCGTTGTTACTTGAAAACGTTTTAGGCGTCTAAATACATTGTGCTGTGTTTTAGGATTGAGCCCAGACTGTTTTGATAATGCCGCTTTAACTGCTTTAGTAACTGTTTTTCCAATAAGCTCACCCATTTTAGAATGTTTTCCGGCTCCTTCAAAATACAGCTCAGAATCTGAATTAGCAACAATTATTGTTTGGTCCGTCCCTGATCCTGTAGCAAGTCCTGTAGAATAGTTACTGCCAGCCAACAGTTCCTGAATTGCAGCCGTCTTTGCTTCAGTACATGTAACCAATGCTCTGGCCAGCGTTCCAGGAGGCATATCTGCGTCTAGTATCAAAATAATGTTAATAGTACCCAATTTATCTGGTTTTTCCGCAGGTTTATAATAATCGGCAGGATCACCGACACGTCCTCCATTTGTTTCAATCCCGCCTGTTACTATAGCAGTAACAGTCAGTTCTTTATAAGTCAAGGATTCTATAGCCACATTTTCCATATCAGCAGCAGTTCCCATTCCAGTTACAAGCTCTGGCTCTAAGCCTATACGCTTAGCTAATATCCGCATATGTTCGGTATAAGTATCAGCTAACATCTCACATGGCATCCCTGAACCAACCTTACCATCATGGTTGAATACAGCTTTATAATTTTCATGATAACCGCCATTAAAAACCGAAGTGCTAAGTACTTTACGCGCACCCTTAAAAAACACTACGATACTTTTTTCATAACGATAAGCTGTATCGCCTGTAGACACTGTATATAATTTCATTCTAACAACTCCCGTAAAAAAAGTGTCCTCCTGCCCAGGCAGGAAGACACTAATGTTTTTTATTCCGATCATATCGGTCATTAATCTCAATCCTATCACTCGTAGGTTATCCAGAGATCGAAAACGGCTGTTTCCAGGGATTAAATAAATACCCAGCGACGGGATCGCGGCTTAACGCACTTCTAACAACCAGATTATGAAATTTTAATGATGACCGCAACCGCCGGTTGCTTCACCAGCCATGATTTTTCTGTATAATTCATGCGCTTCTTCGCTACTTTTACCAGCAGCAATTGCTTTTTGAGCATGGATAACGGCACTCCTATATTTGGCATGCGGTCCATCAGCAGGTAATTTTTCAACATCTTTGATGTCAAATTCCATTACTTTTTTGAAAATAGCATGAATTTCTTCAGAAGATTTGCCAGCAGCTTTAGCAGCCTCTACATGCTTCATAGCACTTTCATAACGATGTTTGGCATGCGGAGTATTCGGCAATTCGTATTTAGGATGTTCTTTACAAGTCATTTCAATCACCTCTTAATAATTTCTTACTAGACTATATTCTTATATTAGACTATATACCAACCATATAGTCAAGCTTTTTTTATTTGTGCAATCGAGACCCTTTTTAATGCGCATTCGCTGGGATATGCTTCTTTAACTCCACTGCCATACCAGCGGGCAAAACAGCCGCCACCACACAATTTAAAATCTTCACACTGCTTACAAAAAAACATTGAAGTTCTGATTTGCTCCTGGACTTTCTTTACCAATATAGTGTCCAGCCCATTTTTTACATTACCAATATAAAAATCTTTATTACCGACAAGGGAGGAACAGGCATAAATATCGCCTTTGGCATCAATAAAAGCTGCTTCTCCATTCATCGCATAACAGTGGCCAAATTCATGGGAAGAATCAGCACAAAGTATTTTAACTCGTTCCTGTTGGGCAAAATGAATTTTATAGCCTGTTAAATATGCTAGCTGACGTGCTTTTTCGTAAACCTGTTCCATTGCCTTACGCATAGCTGTTTCGGAAGGCGGTTTGAGGACAGCTCCTCTTCCCTGCCCTCTCAACAGGTCAAAGCCTATCCTGCGTATATTACCTATAAAATAAGCAAATTCTACTATACCGGCCAATTCGCTGACATTTTCGTCTGTAACTACGCAGGTAATACCAACTGCTATATTATTACGCTTTAAAACTTCTAAACCATATAAAATTGAACTTGTTGCTCCATCTCCGGCTTTAGTCAGGCGCAGCTTGTCATTGATATTCGGACGGCCGTCTAAACTGACACCAATTGCAACTTTATTTTTGAATAAATATTGTGCTATTTCATCCGTCATCAATGACCCATTTGTTTGTATCTGTAAAACAGCAGGCAGGTTATTATCCTGAACATATTTAACAACAGCTTTCAAACATTTAAAGTTCAGCAGCGGCTCACCTCCGCTGAACTGAATAACAAATTTTTCTCCGCTGCCTGCCGCCAAATTCACAGCTTTAATGGCATCATCAACTTTAAGCATACTGCCGTCATGTTCTGCTGCATAACAGTACTTGCAGGCAAAATTGCACTGACCGGTCAAGCTGAGAACAAGCATCTTGATTTTAGGAGTGTTCATCACTGTGTTCCTCTAATTCGCCTTCTACTGATAAATAGATCTTTTGTAATTCTGCTTTGGTTTCAGGTTTCGCCTGCCACAAACCACGCTGATCCGCTTCCAGTAAAATCTCCGCCATGCGCTGCAAAGCCCATGGATTAACATCACGCAACCATTCCTGTACTTTGGGGTCGAATGTATATTTTTCGGCATATTTTTCATACATCCAATCTTCCATCACAGCGCTTGTAGCATCCCACTGGAAACTGTGTGCAATATAGTTAGCCATATCGGCAGCACCTTTATATCCATGCTTCATCATACCCTCGATAAATTTAGGATTAATAGCTTCACTGCGGAAAATACGTTTAGCCTCTTCCTGTACACTGTGCATGACGACCTTGCTTTTATCAGTACTGTCGCCGCAGTACGAACGCGGGGCAGAACCTTTGATACTGCGTACTGCAGCGATCATACCACCATGATACGCGTTATAATCATCTGAACTGAGCATATTAGTTTCATGATTATCCTCGTTTTTAATTGTTACGTCCAAGCTTCCCATTCTTTTACGGAACTGCTGCGGTAAAAACTTACCCTTGACCTTGCCGCCATAAGCATGCGCGCCCCAACGAACATACACCTCGGCAATATCATCAATACTTTCCCAATTTTTTGCCTCTAAAAGCGCTGCTACGCCAGCGCCATAAACACCCTGCTCATCTCCAAAAATACGAAAAGCGGCCTGCCGCCAAGCATCTTCTTTTGTTAAACCCTCCGCTTCTAGTTCAAGACTATCGGCAAGCAAATGCTTACGCACGTAATTTTGCTCTTCATCTTCTTCAAGTTCCCCTACCAGTAAAACAGCTTTGTCCAGCAAATTCATTACACTGGGCATAGTATCTCTAAACAAGCCACTGATCCTGGCAGTAACGTCAATACGGGGACGTTTCAATTCCATCAGCGGTATGACTTCAAGACCGATTACTCTTTGACTGCCATGCTGCCATTGCGGCCGTACGCCCAAAAGATATAAAAATTCTGCTACGCACTGACCGTGACTGCGCATATTGGCACCTGACCATAAAACTATACCAACACTTTCAGGGTATCGCCCTTCTTCGCTGATATACCTTTCGATTACCTGATCGCCCAAAGTTTTTCCTATTTCCCATGCAGCAGGAGTTGGCAGATTTCTCGGGTCAATACCATAAAAATTTCGTCCGGTAGGTAAAAGATCAGCACCGCCGCTGCTTGGAGCTCCTGACGGTCCCGGTTCGATATATTGCCCTTCTAATCCTCTTAGCAGGTTCTCTCTTTCCTGTGAAGTAAGCATCAGATTGGGATAGATATTATTACAAATATAGCAGCAGATTTGTTTGAGCGCTAACTTAAATTCGCTGCTTCCATCACATACCCACTCAAGATTTTCTAAATTATACAGTTTTTCTTCATCAAAACCGTGCTCAATCAAAAGTGCTATGATATTGCGGCTGCGGGCACGTAATTTATCTATTAAAGCGCCATAAGTAATATTTAAAGGTTCGTAAATTAAGCCGCTGTTTTCCAACAGGTCATAATAGTCAAAACCATACTGTTTTGCCAATACCTGCATCAAAGACGGAATATCACCATTTTCCAGCCGCGTCAACAGCATTAGATACTCACGCAAATTTTCGTCCTGAGGCGGTTGTCCCAAAATATGTAAGCCAATCCTGACCTGCATATTTTTCAAATCAGTAATATAGTTATGCAGATCCATGACGTAATCATTAAAAGGCTTTTCTTCATCAAAAAAAACTTCATCCTGCAAATTTGCCTGCACTACTTTTTCTAAAATCAAGCTTTGAAGTTTTTCTAAATTTTCCGGCTGAGTAGTCTCAAAATGACAATATTCATCCATCAGTTTTTCAAGCTCTTCTAATTCGTCGTAAACACCGGCATCAGTCATAGGAGGCGGCAAATGTTCTATCAGACAGGCAGCACCACGTCTTTTGGCCTGAATACCCTCACCGGTAATCGTGATAAGATAAGGATAGATATTAGGCAGATCGCCCAAAGAAATATCCGGATAACAGGTATTATTGAGTCCGGCATTTTTACCAGGCAGCCATTCAAGGGATCCATGAGTACCAACATGCACAACCGCATCAGCCTGCCAGATATCGCGCAGCCAGTGATAGAAACCCAAATAATGATGAGTGGGAGCGCAGAAAGGAGAGTGATAAATTTTGCTTGGATCTTCACCAAAACCACGCGGAGGCTGCACTGTAACAAATATATTTCCGTTCATTGTTCCGGGAATAAGTAAATCGCCATCATAGTTCATAACTTCACCCGGAGCTTCGCCCCAATCTTTTACCAGCTGCGCTTTTACGCCCTCATCCTGCAATTCAAAGAATTTTCTATAATCAGCACCACTTAACTTATTGGCAGCTGCCAGCTGCTTTTCCGTAAGCAAAGCTCTATCATTAGTAGCATTTGCCGTCAATTCATTGATAAATTCTTTCCCGTCTTCAGGTATAGTATCAACTTTATAGCCACGTTCTCTCAGCGCCTGCAAGACAAGTCTGATACTTTCTATAGTATCTAACCCGACAGCACTGCCAATATTAGAATTACGCGGTGGGTAATTGTGAAAAATGATCGCAACTTTTTTATCAGCATTCTTTTTGCGCCGCAAAACAGCCCATTTCCGTGCTTTATTTACCATACGCACAATGCGCTCGTTGATAGGCAGATAACGTACATCGCCATTTTCCAGTAGTTTTTTATTAGCTATAGGCACACCATGGATCGCGCCGTCAAATTCCGGCATCGTTACGCTGATAGAAACTTCCATAGCATTCATGCCTTCAAAATCATCACGCCAGTTTTCGTAGGGTGTCAATAAAGTATAAGCCTGTAAAACAGGTACATTAAATTTCTTCAGAAAATCTAGCGTCATTGATCGTGCACCTGTCAACGAAAATTTCATTGTATTGATAAAAACATCTATTGACGGCACACCATTTTCACAAAAATAATCTTCAAAAATTTTAATCAGGCTTGGCATTCCTAATTCTAAAACAGGCATACCGTTACTAAATACGCAAACAGCATTCATTCCTTGACGTTCTATTTCTTCAATCAATGCCGTTTGATAGGCCAGGTCACCCCATACCCATTCGTCACGATAAAATAAAATACCAATAGTCGGTTTTGCAGCATCGCAAAAATCTTTTTTATATGCTGCCAGATCTGTATAAACAGTTTTAGCTTTCGGATGATAAATCGCGCTCCAATACATAGGATCTGGCAGTTCGATATCCGTTTCACCGGTCAAAATACCATTAGCATATAAAAACAAATTACGATAATTTTTCATACCGCTGTACAAAGCATACGCTTTTAATTTTTCTAAATCATTTTTTTCTATTCCGCTTACCAGTTCTTCCTCTTCAGTACCGGCAGCGTCAATATAATATTGCAGTTGATGTTTTTTAATAAATGGCAGCAGTTTTTTGAAAAAAGGGGTGTCAAGTCCTGCTCCCATCCATTTAAGCAATAGAATATCTGCATCTTCTAAAAGCTTCTGCCATTCGTCATTCCAGACAGTATTATCAGAAAGCTTGGCGCAAACAGAATCGTTGCTCAATAAATTTTCCTGCTGCAGCTGCTGCAAAGCAACATGCATCATTGCAAAACGTCTGTCGACATTACTTAAAAATACTACTTTGCTCATTTTCTTCCTCCACATTTCTTACTTTAAAATACCTGTTTCTGCATTCTACGCAGCAAATAAAGGAAATAAGGCGTTCCTAAAAGGGCAGTCATAATGCCGACCCTGACTTCTGCAGGTGGAATAATGATACGCCCTAAAGAATCACAAATGACTAAAAAAGCAGCGCCGGCTAAAGCACTGGCAGGCAGCAGCACACGATGATCAGGCCCCACTATCATACGCATCATATGCGGAACTACCAGGCCTACAAAACCTATATTACCACTGACACAGACAGATGTAGCTGTCGTCATTGCCGCCACAAACAACAAACCCATTCTAAATGGCAAAACGGGCATTCCAACTGCCTTAGCCTCTGTTTCACCAAGTACGAGAATATTCAGATGACGCGATAAAGCCAACATAATCACTATACCAATACTTACAGGGCCAATAGCCATATATACATGCTCCCAGCGTCGGTAGTCAAGTCCGCCAACCATCCAGAAAAGATATTGCTGCAGTTTTTGTTCATTCATAAATGTCAACAATCCAGATGTCACCGCACCAAGCAGCATCCCCACAGCGACACCGGCAAGCAGCAAAGTCATAACAGGTATTTTCCCATTACGCATTGCTAAAAATACTGTTAATGCAACAGCACAAACAGAACCGCAAAAAGCAAAAGCAGGCATCACAAACATACTTTCCGTCGCCCAGCCCAATGCTATCGAAAGTACTGCCCCTGTCGCAGCGCCACTTGAAACGCCTATAATACCAGGATCTGCCAATGGATTACTGAAAATCCCCTGCATAACGGCTCCCGATATACCTAAAGCGGCACCTACCAAAAGTCCCACGACCATACGGGGCATCCTTATATACCAAACAACCGCCATCTGCTCCTGTGTAAAATCGTTTTTATCAAAAAAAGGCAAACCAAGCTGATAGCCAATGGCTGATAAAGTATTATGCAACGGTATTTTTATCTGCCCGCAGGTCAAAGATATCGCCGCTACAATCAGCAGACCTATAAATAATAAGAAGATAAACTTTTTGCCGGATTTTCGATTAAACAAACTTATTCCCCCTTGGCAAACAATTCAGGATAAACAGCCTTTGCAACAGCTTCTATACTATCTGTAACATGCTGTGACGCAACATAACGATAACGGTCAGACACAAACTCAAGCCTGTTATTTTTTATCGCTTTGATATTCTTAAAGGCAGGATCAGCAGCCACCTGCTGTGCATATTTTTGCACATCATTATTAGAATCAAAATTCCAAGTTGGAAGCAAAAAAACATCCGGGTCAATAGCAATGATCCGTTCCTTGGATAAAGCACTACTTCCCTGATCCAATCCAGCTTCAGCTGCGCCATTGCGAACATGAGCATATTGAAAAATATCATCAAGCAAATTATCTTTCCGTCCAATAGCGCCGATAAATGAAAATGCCATTACAACCTTTTCCTTATCTTTAGGAATTACTTTCAGCTTACTTTCAAGTTCAGCCAGTTTGTTATCCATAGTACTGACAAGCGCTTCACCCTTAGACTTTTCACCAGCAGCAGCAGCTACACCAAAAACCTTTTTACGCATAGCTTCTATGGTTTTAGGACTTCCGGCAACATATACAGGAATTTCCATATCTTCCAGATTTTTCACCAAAGAATCTGGAGTGGCCGTAGAAACAAAAACCAAATCAGGCTTTAATGCTACGATCGCTTCAGTATTTTCACCAACCTTATTACCGACACGGTCTGCCTGTTCCTTAGTTATAAATGTTATTTCAGGATCACCTGCCCATTTACTAAAAGCCTTAACCCTATCAAGGGTTACAATCTCAGCTAAAATTTCATCAGTCCCATAAGTTGCAGATACTATTCGTACTGGTTTACCTGCAATTTTTACCTGCCGACCTTTATCATCTGTAACAACATAAGCAGCGGCAGAATTTTCTTCAGGAGTATCTGTATTTTGACCGCAGCCACTGGTTATAAGCAATAAAAAAGAAAATAAAACCAACAGTATCTTTTTCATAAATCTTCACTCCTAATAGGGCAGCTGTGTTTTTATTTTTAAATTCCACAGCCGCTGCAGCATATGCCCGGCGCCACGAATACCTGCAAACGGAGCTGTCGCCAGCAGTACCTCATCTTGTACAGGATACGCAATATTACAACACCAAAATTTTTTCCCTTCACGCAATAAAACAGAGCTTTCACTGCTGCTTCCAAGAATAAGCGTATTATCAGCCTGCTGCAATATCTGTTCAATTTTTTTACTGTCTTTTTCTGCCAGTAGAATTTCATCTGCTTCCACAGGCCCCCGTAAATCTTTAAGAGTGTTTTGACAGATAACAGTCAATTTTTCTGTATCTGCCCATTCTTCGCGCAATGTTTGTGCAATGCAAAAAGCAGTTGTTCCAGGAGCGGCAACAATAATTTTATCAAACCATAATTCGCCCCAGGTGCATCTGGCTTCATTAACTGCAGCCAGTAATTCTTCCTGAGTTTTTACGCATTCTTCTCGGACACTTTCCAAATCACTGGGTAATACTTCTGCAATTTTTTCCAGCCAACGCAGCGTACCTTTTAATCCATAAGGTATCCCTGCTACAACATAAGGAGTGCCATATCGTTCTTTAAGATATTTAGCCGTCTCTAGACCTAACTCCTCATTGATAACGATGTTCAACTGAGCAGCAGGAATTTTTTGCAATGTCTCAAGTTCACTCCCGGCTCCAGGCACCGCAATAACTCTATAATTTGCAGTTTCTAAAATCCTTTTAATTTCTTCAAGATCGTTTCTGCCGTTAAAATAAGCAGTAGTCGCTCCTAATAAATTAACGCCTAAACGACATTTTATTTTGATATCAGGTAAATCCAAATATTGCCAAAGCCTGATGCTGGCTTTGCTGTATCCTTCAGCAAAACCGCCGCTTAGACCGCCGCTGTCCATTCCTATTACAGAAAAAGGCAGCTTTGCTTTAGCGGCAATGCCCTCAATATCATCACCAATCAAACTGACGCTGCAGCTGTTTTCAATCAAAAGAATTGAAGGTGCCCTATTTTCCCTAATATAATCCAAAGCATCTGTTAAACATTCTTCTGTTCCATAAACGACCGCATTATTATCCGGCTGCGAGCCATGAAAGCGTTCTCCCAACCTGCTGTTAGATTTTTCAAGGTGGCGCAGGGCATAAAAATAGCACCATAGCGGCCCGTTAACCAACACCTCCGCACCTTTAATACCAGTAAAAAAAGCTGCTGCACCAGTTAAAGCACAGGTGTCGACTCTACTGCACACATTGCCCCACTCGGCTGTTTCAGACATAGACTATACCTCCTTTTTCACCACGGCGACATAAGGTTTTATAAATACAGTCCATAAACTCAATCTCTCCACTTGTACCTACAAGTGGGAGCATCGGTAAAAATATCTGTTTAATATCCTGGTTATTAGTTATTTCATGAGTTGTAAGAACTAAATCAACTGTTTCCAATAGTTGTTGACCTGCTGTCTGATCAATGATCGGGGCCTGACATTGTGCTGAAACAGCTTCGACCATTAATTTTCTTTCTTTCGGATTATAATTGTCAAACAAAATAATCGCTTCCACCTGCATCTCTAATCTGCTTAATGTTTCCAAAATCCCGGCCGGATGAAAATACATCAGCATCCTGCCAATACAAACGACGCAACGCTTTCCCTGAGTTATTTTCTTTACTTTACCGGCAAAAGCAAATAATTTATCCATTTCTTGTACTACAGCCTTTTCTGCCAAAGCTTCCTGATGCAAAAAGACTCCCAAATTTCTCAGCCAGCCGACTGTATTATCCCATCCTACAGGATATCCATCCTGCAAATAAGGAACCTCATAATTCATTTCTAACAGCTTGGCTATTTTAGTCAATCCGTTATAAGTCTGTCCGCGTCCACCGAGAATAATACTAAAAGACGCAGCTGTAATCTGAGGTAATTCATTTATAGGAACATATCCCGGAAACTGTCCAATAACCTTAATCGAAAAATATGCCAGTAAACGTTTTACCTCTTTGGCATAATGTCCCCAAGGTCCTCCGTTGTCACCAATAAGCAACGCCGTATTCTCCACTTTTGGCTGCTTATGTAAAAATCTTTCAGCAAGTTGTTCTGCTACTGCAAAATACCCTTGATAATATTCTCCATCTAAAAAACCATAACACGGAACAGTAAGAACAGGAATACCATATTTAACTTCGCTTTCCTTTCCTACTGCTTCGACATCATCACCAATAACTCCGGCCACACAGGAATTGGCAATTATCAGGCACTTCGGCCTATAAGTATTTACTACATCTTCAATGCAGGCACGCAAACGATCTGCACCACCAAAAATAGAATGTTTTTCCTGCAGCATACTTGATACCACCGGTATAGACTTCAGATTTTCAGCAGCTCCATTAGCCAAAGCTCGATATTGTGCGCTGATATCCATACTGCGCGCCACATGAGCACATGCTCTGGGACTATGAAAAATAACAGCCGCACCACTGCAGTAAGCAGCAGCCCGCCAAACTCCGGGCATACTACAGCTGCAGCTTTTTGTTTTAGAGAGCATTCTTTTAGTCTTGATTGCCATAGCTTGCTACTAAATCCTCCAATTCCTCAAATTTCAGAGGTGTAGGTATAGACAGTTCTGTATTTTTCAATATATCATCTGCTAAGTTTCTGTAAACCTGTGCCTGCTCAGAGTCTGGTGCATATTCTATAACAGTCTGTCTATTATTTTCAGCTTTGTTTACGATCACATTGCGGGGAATAAAGGCAATCAATTTAGTATTCAGCCTTCTGGCAAATTCTGTCAGTAATGCATGTTCATTGGGAGTATTTCGGCTATTGCCAATAATACCGCCAAGCCTTACTTCACCTCTTGCGGCAAATCTTTTAACGCCTTTAGCAATGTTGTTTGCTGCATACAACGCCATCAGTTCACCAGAAGAAACTATATAAATATCAGTCGCATAGCCTTCTCTAATAGGTACGGCAAACCCACCACAGACAACATCGCCCAGCACATCATATAACACTAGATCCTCATCATCTAAAACATCCAGTTCTTTCAATTTTTCCAAGGCAACGATGATGCCACGTCCCGCACAACCTACTCCAGGTTCCGGGCCTCCTGCCTCAACACATTTGATTCCGTTAAAACCTGTATGTACAATCTGCTCAGCTTGAATATCATCTTCAGCATCGCGTACCAGATCCAGTACTGTTTGACGGCAGATTTGTCCCAAAAGCAATCTGGTAGAATCATTTTTAGGATCGCAGCCTATCTGACATACTTTTTTCCCCATTTTACTGAATGCGGCAGAAACATTAGCTGCTGTAGTAGATTTTCCAATACCGCCTTTACCATAGAATGCAATTTTTTTCATCATCCATTACCTCCATAAAAGTGAAATAAAAAAGAACAGACTCTCCCCTAAGGGAAAGCTGTTCTGAAAAATATTGGTACAAAGCCAAATACTTAACAAACGCCTTCCCATCTCTCGTGGGGAACGTACAAAGATCTGGCAGTTCTTCTGACTCTGATTCATTGCTCGCCTTCCCTTCCCAGGTTTCAACCCAGTGGTTTTTAAGGTCCGCTCATCATTACAGCGACGGGATCGTATCGGAGTTACACCGATTTCTCTATTATGCGCAGAAAGCGCACCAGATCCAACAATATAAAGTTTTATTTTACCAGGTCTACCGGAAGCAATGCCGGCATACCATTACTGCAGATAAATTCATCAGCCTCAACTTTAAAAACATCTTTCAGAAGTTGTGCTGTAACTATTTCCTGCGGCTTGCCTTCAGTTACAAGATAGCCTTCTTTTATAACAGCAATATGATCGGAGTACTGCACAGCATGATTAATGTCATGGATAACCATAACTACCGTTAACTGTAATTCACGATTAAGCTTTTCTAAAAGCTGCATTACCTCCAGCTGATGACAAATATCCAAATAAGTGGTAGGTTCATCAAGTAAAAGCACTTTCGGACGCTGCGCCAAAGCCATCGCAATCCATGCCCTTTGTCTTTCCCCTCCAGAAAGTGTGCTTAGCAGACGATGCTGCATCCCCAGCATATTAGTTTGCCCTAACGCCCACTCTACATGAGCATCATCTTCCATACTTTTACGGCCAAACCAGTTGCGATGTGGAAAGCGGCCCATCTCTACTAAGTCTTTGACTGTCAAATCTGCCGGGGACTGCGGAGACTGAGTCAAAATTGCCAGTTTTTGAGCAAATTCCCGGTGACTGAACTTTTTAATATCTTCACCATTAAAGGTTACATTGCCTTTATAACACGGCCATATACGGGCCAAAGCTTTTAATGTAGTACTTTTTCCGCAGCCGTTAGGCCCTATGATGGAGGTTACCTTACCTTCCGGTACTGATAAACTCAAACCATGAATGATTATTTTATCAATAATACGAATCGTAATCTCGTTTGCCTGCAAAATACTCATCAGATTTCCCTCCTCAGCAGAAATAAAAAGAAGGGAGCACCAATGAACGCCATAATTATACCTACCGGTAATTCAACAGGTGCAAAAACCACACGCGCAAAAGTATCGCTAAGCGTTACAACAGCAATACCTAAAAGCCCTGAAGACGGCATCAAATAGCGGTAATCTGACCCTATCATCAGCCGGGCTGCGTGCGGAACGATCAAACCTACAAACCCTAAGAGACCAACGACACTGACAGCGCTTGCCGCCAATAACGCCGCAACGGCAGTCATGGCAATACGCGTAATCTCAACATTAACGCCTAACCCACGCGCCATTTCGTCGCCGAGCTGCAAAACATTGAGATAAGCAGCGCCGATAAAAGCCAACAGCACTCCTGCAATAGCATAAGGCAGAATAATACTGACGTGCGGCCAGCTGCGGGCAGCTAACCCACCAACCATCCACATTAAAGCTCCATGTACACGGTCACTATAAAAAATCATCAGGCCAGAAATGCCGGCACTTAAAAATGCCGATACGGCAACACCGGCTAAAATAATTCTAACAGGCTTGATACCATTTTTCCAGGCCAAAATATAAATACAGACAGCCGCAAGCATCGCACCAATAAATGCAGCCGGTGTAATCAGGTATTCCAGGGTAGGAAATAAAATCATAATCGTAACACCAGCCAAACCAGCACCACTGGAAATACCAATAATATGCGGATCAGCCAGAGGATTTCGCATTACCGCCTGCAATACGGCACCTGCAATTGCAAGATTTACACCCACTAACGCACCAACTATTGTACGCGGCATCCTGATATTCCAGATAATCTGACTTTGCGGTTCTAATGTTGGATTAGATAAAATATTAATGATCTGCGCTAAACTAATATCGGCCGAACCTTTTGTTAAGCTTAAAAAAGCACCTAAAAATGCCAGCATGGCAAAAGCAGCCATGACGATAAGCCGCCAGGCTGTACGTGAAATGCCAAATTTTTCAATTCTTTCCAAAGTATCCGCCTGATTATTTGTCATCCTTAAAAACCTCTGGATATACAGTTTTAGCCATGTATTTTACAGCATCCGGATAGTGCAAACCAGGATTGAGCAAAAATAATCTTTCAGGCAGTAAATATACTTTGTTATTCCGTACTGCTTCTAAAGATGCCCAGGCCGGATTACTTTTCACATCAGCACGCAGCCTGTTTTCAATCTCTTCACTGTCGCCCATAAAAGTAATAAAAATAATTTCCGGATTCTTTTCTACTAAAGCTTCCATACTATACGGAGTCTTCTCCGGTTTTCCTTTAATAGGCGTTGCCCCTACAGCAACATTTTGAAATCCCAGCATTTTGGCAACGCAGCCGGCAATGCTGTTTTCCAGCTCAACTGTCACATTAGAAGGAGTTGCATGCATAATAACAATACGTTTTCCATCCTTCGGTAACTTTTCCGTCACAGCTTTAACCTGCTGATCCAGTTTCGCAGCAGCAGCTTCACCTTTTTCTGGTACATCATAGATTTTTCCCATTAAAATAAGTTTATCTTTTACCTCATCATATGTTTTTGGATTGATTGCAATAACAGGTATTTTATTAGACTCCAAAAGCGGAAGAAATTTCTCATGTTGATTTTTATTCGCAATAACCAGATCAGGCTTTAAGCCGATAAGACTCTCCATATTAATATTATAAACAAAACCGACCTCAGGTACATTTTTCATGGTTTCCGGCATTTCTCCTATTTTTGACGACGCACGTCCAACGATCTTACCGCCTACAGCATCAATCATATTCAGGTATGAAGTTGCCAAACTTACAACTCGTTCAGGTTTTTCAGGCAGTACTACAGTACGCCCTGTATCGTCAGTAATAGTTAAAAATGCTTTATCATCACTGGCAGGTTTAGTATTTTCAGCGTTTGGACCACAACCGCTAAAAACAGTCAGACACAATGCAGCAGCAAGCACTGCCCTAAAAATTTTCATTATTGCTCTCTCCCTGCAAAATTAAGAAAGCCTCCCAACGTCAGTTATCGTCAGAGGCACTCGTAACGTCTTATTGATTACCGTTTCATAATAGCATAGATTCCTACCAGCGTCAAGGAAGTTCGCTTGTTCTGGGCCTCTAACTTTGCTATAATGCATAGAGGAAACGGAGGTATTTTAAGTAATGGAAATTAATGAGATGATTGCCCGCATTAACATTTTAGCCCGGAAAAAACGCAGTGAGGGTTTGACAGAAGAAGAACAGTGCGAACAAAAAGCATTATATAAAGAATATTTAGGCTTTATCCGCGGACAGGTCAAGCAACAGCTCGATAAAATAGAAATAGTCGATGAACTGCCGTCACAGCACTGATATGGAGTTTAATTTTTCATATACTGTTTTTTACGAAGACGAATATCTGCTGATCGTCAATAAACCAGCCGGAATGCTGGTCCATCCGACAGTAAAGGAAGATGGCAGTACTCTGTATAACTATGTTGCACATTACTATAAACAACAGGGATTATTACACAATATCCATCCTGTCTCACGTTTAGACCGCAATACTTCAGGTCTTGTCATTTTTGCAAAAGAACCACGAATCCAGTTTCTGCTTTCCCAGCAGGAGGTCATAAAAAAATATTTAGGAATCGTTACAGGAACATTACCAGCTGACAGTGGCATAATAGAAGCTCCAATTGCCAGAAAGGAAGGCAGCATTATTGAGCGCTGTGTTTCTCCAAACGGAAAATATGCCCGTACTGATTATAAACTTATCAGCCGCCGGAAACATCTCAGTTTGCTGGAACTGCAGCTGCACACTGGCCGTACCCACCAGATACGCGTACATATGGCACATATCGGCTGCCCGCTTTATAATGATAACCTTTACGGAACACCAGGACCGCAAAGCCGCCACGCTCTGCATGCTTATTACCTGGGCTTTAACCATCCTGCAACCGGTATTTTTTTAGAAATATCCTGCGCCTTACCCAACGATCTTTTCAAAATTATATACTATTAAAGTATAGAGTATGCTATAATTAATTACAACAAAAGACAAAAAGGAGGCTGTCCTATGCCACTAGTAACATCTGCTGAAATGTTCAAAAAAGCTTATGAAGGCCATTATGCTGTAGGTGCTTTCAACGTCAACAACATGGAAATAATTCAAGGTATCGTCGAAGCTGCACGTGAAGAAAAATCACCTTTGATTTTACAGGTTTCGGCCGGTGCCCGCAAATATGCTAACCACATTTATCTGATGAAACTGGTTGAAGCCGCTATCGAAGATACTGGTTTGCCCATTTGCCTGCATCTTGACCATGGTGAAGATTTTGAAATCTGCAAAGCATGCGTAGACGGAGGTTTTACCTCTGTTATGATCGATGGTTCCAAACATCCATTTGAAGAAAATATTGAACTTACTAAACGCGTTGTAGAGTATGCTCATAATAAAGGCGTTGTCGTTGAAGCCGAGCTGGGACGCTTAGCAGGCGTCGAAGATGCGGTTAAAGTAAACACAAAGGACGCTACATATACAGATCCCGATCAAGCTGTAGAATTTGTTGAACGTACTGGCGTTGACTCTTTAGCAATAGCAATAGGAACCAGCCACGGTGCCTATAAATTTAAAGGTAATCCTGAACTTGATTTTGCCCGGTTGGAAAAAATCACTAAATTACTGCCAGGATTCCCTCTGGTTCTGCATGGCTCCTCTACCGTTATCCCCTCCTTTGTTGAAGAGTGCAATAAATACGGCGGTAAACTTGACGGCGCACAAGGTGTTCCTGAAGATATGCTCTTGAAAGCCGGTACTTTTGGTGTCTGCAAGATCAATATTGATACCGATTTGCGTTTGGCTATGACTGCCTCTATTCGCAAACATCTTGCTACTAATCCAGCTGATTTCGATCCGCGTCAATATTTAAAACCAGCACGCGAAGCAATCAAACAAATGGTAGCTCACAAGATGCGTGATGTTCTCAACAGTTCTAACAGACTGTAAATATAGCCATTATCTACCCCTGCAGAAAATCTGCAGGGGTTTCTTTTTTAGTAAAATAAAATCCCGCTCTAAAAAAGAGCGGGATTTTATCTGTTGTTAATCGATCATTGGAACAGTATTTGCAGCATGCTGCATAATATTGACTGTATAATCCTTTAGTCCGCGTTCAGCCAGTTGTTTTTGGGCCAGTGACCAGGCTTCTTCTAAAGTTTCTACCGGTATCTGACCAGTCTTTTTCACTGTATCAAAGTTTTCCTTTCTCGTTACGATATAAACCGTGCTGTTTTGACATAACAGGAACAAACGATATGCAATAAAAAAGGGAATCGTAAATTTATTCCTTACAGCTTTTTCCATCTCAATTACATCATTGAAATGAAAGCTCTGCATATATTCAGGCGGATCATTGATTTCACGAGCTTCCAAAAGAGAAATAACGATACCGCCAGGTTTAAGTGCCATTTCTGCCGTATCATAGGTTTTAGAGCCCTGATAAAGATTGATATCCTTCGGAAATCCTCCTGGAGAAGCAATAACTACATCAGCCTGTCCCTTGACCTTAACTCCCTGGATCTTCATAACCTCTTTCGTTCCTTCCAGCCAGGCATCATACCAATGACCGGCAACAATACGAGCAAAATCACCATTCGTATCCATTACAGAATTCACAAGAAAACAAGGATTTACCAAAGCTGCTGCTTCGCACATATCATCGTTCAACCGATTATGATCGATTAAAGTCGTCCTTGTTTCCTGACTGATACCGGCACCTACCTCATCAGCCAACGCCAAAGCATGATTTTTCTGTATTGTTTCATCACCAGCAACTCCAGGCAGTATACTCTTTCGTCCACCGCCAAAACCTGCCATCAGATGTACAGTGATACCGCCGGTAATAATTACTTTATCTGCATCAGCAACATGTTTATCTATCCACACTGGTGTACCACGGCTCGTATCACCTACATGCACCAGGTCCTCCGCCAGACAGTCGTGCTGATATATTTTGATACGGTCTGCAACTTCCTTACCGCAGACTGCAATATCCTCTTCTCTGGTTTGAGCACGATGTGTACCTTGTGCAATAACGATGCAAATATCTTCATCAGGCACGCCGCCTAAATTAATTTCGTCTATTACATATTTTAAAAATTCAGGAGTACGAATCCAGCCGCGTGTAATATCACTGACAATGACAGCGACTTTTTCGCCTTTACTGACAACCTCCTGCAAAGGCTTGCTGTTGATCGGATTACGCAGTGCTTCAATAGTTGCTGCCTGAACATCATCCAGTTTAGGAACTTCATTCCCTTCAATTACCTGCAAAATATGTTCTTCCGGCAAGGAAATTTCCTGATAACCCTCACCGATACCAAATTTAAATGTTTTCAATGCCATTTCTTTTCCCTCACTTGTTTTTATTTGAACATCGGCACGGTATTTACTCCGTGCGGCATAATGTTGACTGTATAAGTTTCTGCCTTGCCCTGTGCCATTAATTTTTTCTGTGCCAGCGTCCATGCTTCCGCCAAAGTTGCCGCAGGAATCTGACCTGTTCTGCGCACTGCGTCAAAGTTTTCTGGCCTGGTAACCATAATAACAGTAAACTGCTTCGACATACAATACATATAGAAAGCAATATAAAATGGTATCGTAAAACCAGCCCGCAGTTCTTTTTCCATACTTAATTCATCATTAAACCGAAAGCAATCAAAAAAAGAAGGCGGTTCATAAATATCAGGACAATCCAAAAGAGCGATAAAAATACCATTTGGCTGCATTGCCATTTGTGCCGGTGCATAAGATTTCATTCCCTGATACAGGTTGATATCCATAGGATAACCGCCAGAAGAACCAATAACGACATCAGCTTTGGCTTTTGCTTCCACTCCCTGCAATTTCATCACTTCCTGAGTACCGGCATACCAGGCATCATACCAGTGGCCGGCAACGATACGGACAAAATCTCCTTCAGCATCCATAATCGAATTTACCAAAAAACAGGGGTTTAAGAAAGCGCAGACCTCACACATATCTTCACTGACACGATTTCCTTCTATTTTAGTCAGATAGGTTTCCTGATTCACACCGCCGCCAACTTCATCCGTCAAAGCCAGCAAATGATTATGTTTGATAGTTTCCACACCGGCAAGCCCCGGCATAACACTCTTGCGCCCGCCGCCAAAGCCTGCAAACAGATGCGTTGTAATACCACCTGTTAAAATAACCTTGTCTGCTTCCACAGCTCTCTTATCGATATACACCGGCGTGCCTCTGCTTGTAGTTCCTAAAAAAACGTTTGCCTCAGCGCCATACGCATCATGGTCAAAAACCTGTAGCCTTGCAAATAAAGCATCACCTAAAATTAAACGTTTCTCTTCATCGTCGTTGTCCCTGTGTGTGCCAGTGGCAATAATTACAAAAATATCTGCATCAGGAATACCACTGTTATTTAGCTCTTCTACAACGGCCGGCAGATAATCTTTAGTCCGCGACCAGGTGCGCGTAATATCACTGACGATAAGCGCTACCTTATCTCCCTCATGCACAAGTTTGCTTAATGCCTGTGTCCCGATAGGATTTCGCACTGCCTCCAGCGTAGCCTGTTTGATATCGGTAATCTTAGAAACGCTGCCGCCGTCAATGACCTGCACTACATGATCTTCCGGCAATTCAATGCTTTCCATACGCTTACCGATGTTTAAATCGTATCTTTTTAAAGCCATATATGCTCTCCCTCAAAAACGGTTACGCTTCCAATACAGGCATTGTCGCCGAAGCATGTCCCATAATCGTAATTTTATAATCATCCTTACCCTGTTTGGCAAGTTCCTGTTGAGCAAGCAGCCACGCTTCTTCCAGGCTGGCAACAGGTATTTGACCGGTTTGCCTTACAAACTCAAAATTTTCCGGTTTGGTAACTAAATATGTAGTTAATGAATTTACGATACAGCGTGTTTTAAAAGCAACAAAAGCAGGTATAGAAAAATCTGCCCGTACATCTTTTTCAAACTGCAACACATCTGATTTTGAAAACCAATCTGTAAAAATAGCCGGTTCTTTAATGTCAGGGCATTCCAGTGTCAGTATCATGATACCGCCTTTTTTTACAGCAAAAACAGCATTCATATGAGCTTTGCAGCTCTGGTATAAATTCATATCCTTAGGACTGCCACCTGCCGAAGCAAAGACAACATCGGCCAGCTCCTTAATAGGTACGCCAGCCATAGCAACAAGATCCTTACAGCCTTTTTCCCATGCCTTATACCAGTGTCCTGCAACTACTTCATGCAGCTTGCCTTCAGGTGTGAAAACCATATTCACTAAAAATGCAGGGTCTAATTTTTTCGTTACCTCTACCATATCTTCATGTAAAGGATTCCCCTCCAATATACCTGTCTCACAAAGAGGATTACAACCATCGCCAACTTTAGGAGCCAGCGCAATAGCATGATTGTGCATAATAGTAGCATGCCCGGAAACACCTGGCATAACAGCCTTACGGCCGCCGCCAAAGCCTGCCATAGGGTGCAGTGAAACTGCACCTGTAATAATTACCTTATCTGCTTCAGCCACATAAGAATCGATCAGGATCGGTGTGCCAAAGCTGGTCACCCCCAAATCTGTCAACTCTTCGTTGTTCCTGCTGTCATGCTGATGGATTTTGATCCTTTTTACGATATCTTTACCGCAAACAGCGATATCTTCATCATGTGTATGTGCACGATGAGTACCAGTGGCAACAATAATAGTAATATCTTCGTCCGGGACACCCGCAGCATTAATTTCGCTGATAATTACAGGCAAAAACTCAGCTGTGCGAACAAGTCTTGTAACATCACTGACGATGACAGCAACCTTATCACCTTTCCGGACAACTTTTTGTAACGGCTGACTGGCAATTGGATCACGTACAGCAGCCAAAGTTGCAGCAGCGATATCCTCCTGTACATCTGCCTGGTTGCCATGTATATCATAAAGTACTTTTTCTTCAGGTAATGTAACTTCTTGAAATCCATTTCCATAAGGGAGTTGATATTTTTTCACTTCAATTTTCCTCCTCTATTTTTACACTAGTAAATTTATTATACTCCTATTTAAGTAAAAATAAAAGACAGATGTTTACAAAACATCTGTCTTTTACCAGTTTCTGTTGCTGCTCCAAAACTCTGACCGCAGCAGTGCCAGCATCGTAAATAATTCCAACCGTCCCAGCAGCATCGTTACACAAAGCACAAGTTTACCAAAACTGTTAATATCAGCATAATTACCAGTTGCTCCTACTGACCCAAAAGCAGGACCAACGCTGCTCAAGCAGGATGCTACCGCAAAAATTGATTCTTCGATTCCAAGACCAGTAGAAACTACCAGAAGCGACATAACGGCTATCGTCATAATATATACAAAAAAGAATCTGCTGATTGCTGCAACTACTGCAATCGGCATCACTCTACCGTTAAAATTCACTGTTAACAGCATCTGCGGATGAATAGCTCTACGCAATTCTGCCGCGATCGCCCGACTCATTACTACAAATCGACCTACTTTGATACCACCTGCCGTAGATCCGGCACAGGCTCCTACCAAATACAACAGGCACAGCAGCAGCTTCGAGAAAGTTGGCCAGGTATCATAATTGTAAGACACATAACCTGTAGTCGTAGCAAATGAAACTACCTGGAAAAATGCACAGCGCAATCCTTCAAAAAACTGCAGCCCACTGCTGAAAAATAGATTCAGGGTAATCAAAAGTGTCAAAACAGCAATGATCATCATATAAGACTTAAACTCACTGTCTCGCCACAGTGTTTTGAGCCCTCTCTGCGTAACAGCATAATACAAAGCAAAGTTACCGCCGCCTAAAAACATGATCAGTGCTAACACTACTTCAATCGACACGCTGTCGTAATGCATAGCACTGTTATCATAAGTAGAAAATCCGCCTGTGGCTATTGCCGACATCGAATGATTGATAGCGTCAAAATTCGTCATTCCGCAAATAACCAAAAAACCAGTGCCAATGACTGTAAACAGACAGTAAATAAAAAATAATGCCCCTGCTGTTGTTCTGATACGTGGCAGCAGACGTTCCTGTCCAAAACCACTTACCTCTGCATTAAAAAGATGTACAGATCCGCTTGCTACCTGAGGCAGTAAAGCAATAAACAGTACAATGATACCAATGCCACCCAACCAATGCGTAAAGCTGCGCCAGAATAAAACTGTTTTTGGTACCGCTGCCAGATTAGTAATAGCTGTAGCGCCAGTAGTAGTAAGTCCGGACATACTTTCAAAAACAGCTGATATAGGGTCCAGGATCTGCAAAAACGCATATGGTAGCGCACAGATAACACAAGTCAGAATCCAGGAAAAAACCACTGTTGCAAAGCCTTCACGCAGTGATATATTTTCTTTTTCATCAAACTTTCCATATTGGACAAAGCCCATACCTACAAAAAATGCCGTAAAAGAAGTAATCGCAAATTCCACAAAAGAACCGTCTCCATAAAAAAGGGCGATCCCCATAGGAAGCAACAATATAGCGCTCAGCGCCAAGCTGAGCCTGCCCAATAAAAAAGCTATCAGACTGAAATTCATAAAAAATACAGCCTCCAAGGGCCTGACTTTACCAGTTGCGTTTTACACGCCAGAAATCAGGTCTCATAATAATGAGTAATGTAAAAATCTCTAAACGTCCTAAAATCATCGCTGCAATAACTACTAATCTGCCAAAAGTAGATACATCTGCATAAGTAGCCGTAGGGCCAACGATACCAAAAGCCGGGCCGACACTGCTCATACAGGCAGCAATAATACCCATAGAATCAAGCATCGAAAGTCCAGTCAAAGAAATCAGCAGTGTCAATGTCGAAAAAACTATCATATACAAATAAAAAAATCTTGTAACATTGCCTACAACCACAGGCGGAACATTGCGTCCACCCATTTTTATACTGTAAACCAGTCGTGGATGGATCGTCCTGCGCAGTTCTGCCCATGTTACCTTCAGCAAAATCACAAAGCGGGAAACTTTCATACCACCTGCAGTAGAACCGGAGCAGCCGCCGACAAACATTAAAAGTAACAGTACATAACGGCTGAAATCAGGCCATAAATTAAAGTCACTGGAAGCAAAACCAGTTGTACTGGCTATTGATACGGTTTGAAATAACGCATGTCTGAAACTGGTAGCTGCATCAAAATAACCGGTATAATACAAATTCCAGGTTATCAAAAATGTGGCGATACCAATAATCCAAAAGTATGCCTTACGTTCTGTATCAATCCAAAAAACCTTAAAATTGTGCTGATATATCTTATAATAAAGAGCAAAGTTCAAACTAGCAGCGATCATAGCAATAATAACGATCATTTCGACATAAACAGTTTCAAATTCCATCAGACTTTCGTACTGATATGAAAATCCACCTGTAGCGACAGATGCCAAAGCCAAATTCATTGCCATAAACCAGCTCATACCTGCTACCTTTAAGGCTACTGTTGTAATAATAGTAAAAAATATATAAACAGTAAAAATAACGAAAGCCGATTCCTTGATTTTCGGAAGTGTACGTTCTGCAGCCGGACCGGGAATTTCAGCGTTAAATAAATAATTAGCGCCGCTGCCTACCTGAGGCATAATAGTAATAAATAACATAATAACACCGATACCGCCAGTCCAATGCGTCATACTGCGCCATACCAGCAGGCTGTCAGGAAAGTTGCTCAACGATGACAAAGTAGTTACACCAGTAGTCGTAAAGCCTGAAGTGCTTTCAAAAATTGCACCTACAGGGCTGACAAGTCCAGACAGATAATAAGGAATAGCCCCTAAAAAACAGACCAGCAGCCAGCCGCAGCCCACTGTTGCCAAAGCCTCGCGCAAATTAAGATGAGCACGTTTGTTCTTTTCACCATTACCTATCAGCGCACCACCAATAAATGCACAAATCATAAAAGAAAAGATAAAGCCCAGGAACATGTATTCCCCTAACAACAGGGCCGTTATCATCGGCACGACCATTGCTACGGCACAGGCGATGCTCAGCTTACCCAGCAGATACATCACAAGCCTGATATTCATTGATTATCCTCTACTTTCAAAAAACGGCATAACGCGTTTTACAAATTCACTCTTGACGAAAATAATAATTCTATCTCCGGCATATAATACCGTATTACCATTAGGAACTACGGCTTCATTATCGTGAACTACTGCACAGACCAGACAAGCCCGCGGCAGCTTGATATCCTTCAAACTTTTACCTATGACCTCACAGTCATCAGGTAGAATAATTTCCAACGCTTCTGCTTTTGCACCTTCCAGCAGTGAAACAGAAACAATACCGCCTTTGCGCACAAAACGCAGCACTTCGCCGGAACTCAGCAAACGTGACGAAAGTACGATATCGACACCGACCTTCTCCATCAGCTCCACATATTCGTTACGGGCAACACGGACGATAGTTTTTTTTGCACCCAGGTGCTTTGCCATCAGTGCCAACAGTAAATTCAGCTTATCATCTTCAGTAATGCAGATAACGACATCAGCCTCGGCAATGCCTTCTTCCGTCAATAAATCAATATCTGTGCCATCACCACACAAAACAATACCATTTTCCAGCTTTTGCGCAATCAGCTGACAGCGGTCTTTATTCTTCTCAATAACTTTAACGAACAGTCCCTGCTCTTCCAGCATAGGAGCCAAAAATCTGCCGGTGCGTCCAGCACCTATGATCATAACCCGTTCTATTTTTTCATAAGTATTAACGAAAGTTTCCTCAAATTCCTTAATAGCACTTTGCTGTCCAACAAAATAAACATTATCACCAGGCTCCAGCATATCATCGCCATGAGGAATAATCATCTTATGCCGGCGAAACAGCATAGCAATCAGTATCTGCTTGGGAATTTCCAAATCTTTCAGAGGTACTCCTACATACGGAGAAGCGTCGCTCATCCGCGCCTCAAACATCCTTACCTTGCCCTCGGCAAAATCATCTACATCCAAAGCAGAAGGAGTCATTAAAATATGATTTATTTCAGTAGCAGTAATGCGTTCCGGATTTAAGATCAAATCAATATTCATTCCCTGATTAAGTAAATCCTTCGCGGTCAAAGCATACTCCGTATTTCTGATACGGGCAACGGTGTGCTTGACGCCATAGTTTTTAGCCATCATACAGGTAACCATATTGACTTCATCACTATCCGTAGATGCGATCAGCACATCGGCGTCTCTGATATCCGGATCGTCCAATGTATTAGGACTGCATCCATTGCCGCCAATAGTCAATACATCCAAGGAATTTTTTACTACCTCGCGACGTTTTTCATCGATTTCAACGACTACCACATCATACTGATCTTCGGCCAGTAACTGAGCAATACTGTATCCCAGTTTGCCAGCTCCGACTATTACTATACGCATATAAATTCACCCTTATTTCCGACATTCATATAACTAGAGCAATTATATCACAAGTTTGTCAAAAAAACACCTAAATTACCTATACATACCAGTGCTGAAAGTCTTAGAAACAAAGAAATCCCTGAATTCAGCAATAGAATTCAGGGATCTTTCATTTATTATATTCCACTATCTGCTTATTATTTTGCACTAAAGCTTGTCATAATATTTTGATAGGCTGGAATGTATTTTCCAAGTAAAGCAGCCAGCCCTTCCATATCGTTACGCCAATCGCGATGTAACTCACAGGCGACGCTAAAGAAGTTTACCAGCTGTACGCCCGCAGCTTCCATACGTCTCCACGCAGCATCACGTACTTCTGCATTAAAGGTACCGGAAGCATCTGTTACTACAAAAACTTCATAACCTGCTTCAACAGCTGATAAAGCTGCAAAGGCCACACAGACATCAGTTACGATACCAGCTATAATCAATTGTTTTTTATCAGTCTTTTTGACTGCCGCAACAAACTCTTCATTGTCCCAGGCATTAATCTGTCCCGGACGTCTGATAAGTGGAGCTTCAGGAAACATTTCTATAATTTCAGGAAGTAATGGACCATTAGGGCCATTATCAAAACTAGTAGTGAGAATAGTAGGAAGATTAAAGAATTTAGCACTGTCCGCAAGCGCTAAAACATTATTCTTAAATTGAATCGGTTCAAAATCCCGAACCAGATTAAACAATCCGGTCTGATGATCAATGAGCAAAACAGCAGCATCATTTTTATCTAATCTTTTGTATTTAAATGACATATAAATCACTCCTTAACGGTCTTATTAATATTTTTATTTCTTTCAAAGATCTTTTACTACAGCGAAGGGATCCTCTTGCTAAGATTAAGATAACATATCCTGATAAAATGTACAAACGACCATAGTTAAATTAATATGTCATTTAAGAACTTATCGATAACAATAAGTTTTTAAAGTATAAGTAAGGGTTAAACAATAAAGTTTCTCCATAAAAATAAATATTCCGTTTATTCAATTTCAGTATTTATAACATGACAAAAGGACCTATACCATAAGGTATAGGTCCTTTTACTAACCGGCAGCTTTCTATCCTCCCAGGCCGCTTCCAGCCAAGTACTTTCGACGT